>Ga0224501_10000014_pt1 | contig 210135 bp, 179 predicted proteins | sample SF_Oct11_sed_USG_4_FD_169105 | JGI IMG/M metagenome (GOLD analysis project Ga0224501, IMG submission 169105) | Sediment microbial communities from San Francisco Bay, California, United States - SF_Oct11_sed_USGS_8_1 | ecosystem: Environmental > Aquatic > Marine > Sediment | place: USA...
TTTGGGCGCGGGTCGGGGGAGCCGAGGAGGGGGAGCCGAGGAGGGGGAGCCGAGGAGGGGGAGCCGAGGAGGGGGAGCCGAGGAGGGGGAGCCGAGGAGGTCCGGGTGGCGAGCGTGTCCAGATTCGTCCCTACTCAAACCTTTCTGGCAGCTTTCGATGCCGGTTTGTGTGGGCTGGTCCGGGGGCCTGAGGGTGCGTACCTTCCGGCCATGGTTTCACCTCGCTCCCGTGTGCTCACGGCTTTGCTGCTCTTGGCTGCCTGCAATAAGGAACCGTCGGCCGCCACGCCGCCCGAGTCCGAACCCGCGCCCCTGCCGGTGGCAGAGCCGGAGGAGACCGAGGCCCCCGATCCCAAGGCGCATATGCAGGAGCATCTGCGCGCGGCCACCGAGGCCCGAGACGCGATCATTGGGGGCGACCTGGAGCGCGCCAGGAAGCCGCTGGGTTGGCTCGCCGGCCATGTCTACCCAGACACCCTGCCCCCCACCTGGCGCTTCCACGCGATCCGCATGGGCAAGGCCGCCGAGGCCGCCGCCGGTGCCAAGGACCTGCCGGGTGCCGCGCGCGCCATCGGCAGCATGGCCGCCACCTGCGGTGGCTGCCACTCGAATATCGAGGGCGGCCCCAAGCTGGAGCCGGCGGGTTTCGAGCGTATCGAGGATCAAGACCTCCCCGATCGCATGCACCGCCACGTGTGGGCCATCGAGCGCCTCTGGGAGGGCCTCACCGTGCCAGCGCCGAAGGCTTTCCGCGTCGGCGCCGAGGTGCTGGCCGAGGGTGCCTTCGATGCCGATCGGGGGCCGGCCGAGCGCCTTGCGCTGGTGCGTCCCGGACTCGACGAGGTGCAGCGGCTGGGGCGCATCGGCATCAAGGCCGAAGGGCTCGAGCTGCAGTCCGAGGTCTACGGGGAGCTGCTGGTCCATTGCAGTCGCTGCCACGCGGCCCTGGGCATCGATTTCGGGGCGGCGGCCGCCGACCAAGCCCCCGAGCCAGCCTCGCCCGCGCCACCCGGGTCGGAATCGCCCGCGCCCACCCGTTGATCGCGCGCCCCGACGCCTCGATACTGAAGCGCCATGCCCGCCCTGCTGTACCGTTTGCTGACTTGTCTGGCGCTTTCGCTTTGGCTGCTGTCTTGGCAGCCGGCGACCGCTGCGGCCCAGCGTTTGCACACTATCAAGTCCGGCCAGACCCTCTCCAAGATCGCCCGCCGCTACCGGGTCGGCGTCTGGGACCTGGCGCTGGCCAACGGCCTCAAACCCAACTCCAAATTGCGCGTGGGTCAGAACCTGGAGGTTCCGCCCAAGGGCGTGACCTACGTGCGCGCCGGCCAGACGCTCTCCCATATCGCCCGCGCCCACGGCTGCAGCGTGGCCGAACTCAAGCGTCTCAACCGCATCCGGCGCGATGGCCGCTTGCGCCTGGGCAGTCGCCTGATGTTGCCGGGCTTCGTCTCGGAGGAGGATCAGGTCCGCGACTGGGGCAAGCCCGAGCAAGCGGGTGTGCTCACCATTGTACGCAAGGATCAGCGGGTGCAGCTCGCCCTTGTCGACGCTCAGGGCAGGGTGCTCCGCTCGGGCCTGGCCGAGCTCGCCAAGTTGATGCGCCGGCACGAGGATGACCCCCTGCAGCCGGTGCATCCGCGCCTGGCCCTGCTGCTGGCCAAGATCTCCGACCATTTCGGTGGCCGCACCCTCACCCTGGTCAGCGGTTTTCGCGAGGCGGGTGGCTACACGCGCGAGAGCAGTCGTCACATCGCGGGGCGGGCCGCCGACATCCGCGTCGACTCGGTGCCGCGACGGGTGCTGTGGGATTATTGCCGTTCGCTCGCGGGCACCGGCTGCGGCCACTACCCGCGCAGCGTGTTCGTACACGTGGACGTGCGCGAGGATCAGGGGCAGTGGGTCGATTGGTCGGGGCCGGGCAAGCGTCCGCGCTACGGCACCCTGCGTCGTCCCTATAGGCGTCGCGAGCGCCGCGACCCGGGCCGCCCGCGTGTGACGCGGCGGGTGACGCGCCCGGCCGAGCTTCCCATGCGGGTCGAGGTGGTCGACACCGGCGGCCGCGTCGTGCACGTGGTCGACGAGCGTCCGGCCGAGCCGACCCATGCGGCCCTGCTCGGTGGCGGCTGACGGGCTTCGAGCTGGATCTCAGGACGCGGCGCTGTGCACGCCGCCATCAGGCCCCGGCGCCCTGCTGACGCGGTCGCGGCCGGCGCGCTTCGCTTCGTACATCGCGGCGTCAGCCCGTCCCTCGAAGTCGCCGGCGCCCTCGCGGCCATCCCAGGTCGCAACCCCGATCGACACGCTCTGCTCGAGGCTGACCTCCGGCGCCGGCCGCAGCGGGCGCCGCGTCAGTCGCGCCCGAATACGCTCGGCGGCGGCGGCGGCATCGCGGCCGGTGGTGGTGGGCATGATGAGCACGAATTCCTCGCCCCCGCGGCGCACCAGGATGTCGGCCGCGCGCACGCAGTCACGGACGGTGTCGGCGAATAGCCGCAGCACGCGATCGCCTATGGGGTGGCCGTGCAGGTCGTTGACCCGCTTGAAGTGATCGAGGTCCATCAGTAGCAGGCTCAGGGGCTGGTCGTGGCGGCGGGCGTACTGCATGGCTTCTTCGAGGCGTGGCAGCAGCCAGCGCCGGTTGTAGGCCAGGGTCTGCGAATCCCGCAGCGCCAGCTCGCGCAGCTGGGCCGTGTGCAGCGCGGTGGCGGCCGTCGACGCCAGGAGGCAGGCGAGTGCCTCTTCGGTGTAGCCGAAGGCGGCGCGGCGGGCGCTGGAGACCGAGAGCACGCCGAGGGTCTCGCGACCATGGCGAATCGGCACCGAGAGAACCGAGCCGACGGCGTAGCCGCGCTCGTGGCGGTCGTTGAAGCGCGGCTCGCGGCTGCTGTCGTCGACCCGCAACGGTTGGCCATGCTCGGCCACCCAGCCGAGCACCCCCTGCCCCAGCTTGAAGTCCGGCGCCGGTCGTTCCGTGCCGCGACCGGCGCGGGCGCGGCTGCTCAGGGTGCCGTCGGCGTCGCGCAGGCGCAGCGAGGCGTGGTCCGCCCGCAGTAGCTCGAGCGCTGCGCTGGTGATGTGCTGCAGGCCTTCACCGGCGACGTCGTCCTCGAGCGCCCGCTGGTTGAGCTCGGCCAGTGCTCGCAAAGCCTCCGCTTCCATGGCTCGATTCTAGGCAGGGCGACGGACTCCACAGAGAAATTGCGCAATTCCGAGCGCGTTTCCCGGCCCCGCTCGCGCCGTGCTTGTGCGGTCACGCCTGCCATTTCGCCGTGAAATCAAGTGCTTGGCGATCCGATGGCGTTGCGCGGCATTGGAAAAGAAAATCCCGAACCATGGCACTGAACGAATTTCGCGAAGCACGAATGCGCGGTTTCGTCTCCGATGCGGGCCTCCGCCGGACACCAAGCCGGCTGGTGCGGGCTGGCGTCTCCCCCGATTCGACTGGTCTCGCAGGGGCCTTCGTGCGAGCATCCCGCGCATGTTTCGGGCGCTCACCACACTGGCGGCTGCCTGCCTGCTGCTGGCCAGCTGCAGTGCCCTCGTCTCGCCCGACAAGCAGGACCTTGGGCCAGCCCCCATGGCCTGTATCCCCAGTTCGGTCAACACGTGCCCCTGCCCCGGAGGCGGTAGCGGTCAGCAGATCTGCAACAATGGCGGCAGCTACGATGACTGCGTCTGTGCGGCGTTGGTGCCGGTGCCGGTGCCGCAGCCCGGCGTTGGGCAGGCCGGTGCGCCCGGCGGCGGGCCCTGATCGCCTAGTGCAAGGCCCGCCGCTCGCATGACTTGACTCAAGAGCGCAGCTGAAACTCCCAGCTGAAGCTGGCGTCGCCAGTGCGCGCATCGGGGGGATCGAGGGCGAGGCCTTCGAGCTTTTCCACCACGCACTGGCCGAGCGAGGCCGGCGCCGAGCTGGCCGCCGGATCGACGGTGGCCTCGACGATGTTTCCGGTCTCGGCCTGCACCTTGAACTTGACGATCACCGATCCGGATGCCTGCGGGTCCTTTTGAAGCTCGGCGTCATAGCAGGCTTTGATGTCGTTGCTGCGGGTCTCGAGCAACTCGCGTGTGGCCTTGCGGTAAGAGTCCCCATCGCGGGCGTGGAAGGAACAGCCGGCGATCATGCCCAGCAAGCCAAGGGTGAGAATCGAGCGGGTCATTTCTTGTCCTCCTTCTTCCCAGCCTTGTCATCGGCCTTGTCATCGGACTGGCTCGCGGCAGCCGCCTGCTTGGGCGCTCCGTCGACGACCTTGCTGCCCACTTCCCTGCGCTCGCCGGTCTTGGGGTCGATCTCGAAGGTCTTTTTGACCTCGCCTTGCTCCACGATCAGGAACTCGACGCGGCGGTTCTTTTCCTTGCCTTCGGCCGTGTCGTTGCTGGCGATGGGCTTTTCCTCGCCGAAGCCCTTGCTGCTGAGGCGGTCGGCCTCGATGCCGTGCTCGGTGAGGTACTTCAGGACCGACGCGGCGCGCGAGTCGGACAGCTTCTTGTTGTATTTATTGGAGCCGTCGCTGTCGGTGTGGCCTTCGATCGAGATCTTGCGGATGTGGGCGTTTTCCTTGATGACGCTCACGATTTCGTTGAGCAGGTCGTGGGACTCGCTGCGGATGTCGGCCTTGTCGACCTCGAACTGGATCTTTTCTTTGATGACAATCTGGTCGGCCGTGACCTCCACGCGCTTCGGTGGCGGCGGTGGTGGCGGCGGTTCGGGTTCGGGTGGTGGTGGCGGGTCGCCGACGACGACGAGTGAGCTGCTGTCGGAGAAGGCCATGGTGCCGCCACAGCCAAAGCTTCCGAAGAGGACTGCAGCGAGCGCCGTCAGCACCACGACAATCGTGCGATTACTGCCTGGGTCGATCATAAGCTCTCCATGGTATTTACGCGGGCCGGATGACCGGCGTCCCCCGTGGTGACGCGTAAAGGATGCAAGTCCGCCGCGGGTCTTTGCAACCCCGACTGTTGCCAGCGCTCTGCAGAGCTTCGTGGGATGTCCAAGCTTCGCTACACTCATCGGAGCACATTGTCGCACATGTGCGATCGCGCACGCGACGTGCAGGATGGTAAGCCGTGACCTTTGCGTTCTTCTTGGGAATGGTGCTTGGCTTTGTGGGGTCGATGCCCGTGGCCGGTCCCATCGCCATTCTGGTTCTGGGGCGAGGGCTCGAGGGGCGGGCGAGTAGCGGTATGTACCTGGCGGTCGGTGCGGCCATCGCCGAGAGCGCCTACGCCTACCTTGCCTTCTGGGGCTTCAGCGAACTCTTGTCCGCATATCCAGTCGTCGAGCGCGCCACCCGCGGCTTTGCCGCGGTGCTTCTATTGGCGCTCGGGACGCATTTCTTGCGCAGACCCACGACCTCCACGCCGGAGCGCCCGCCGTTTCCACCCGATCCGGAGGTGGGCAGGAAGCGCAGCTTCGTCCTGGGGCTTACGATCACGGCGCTGAATCCGACGTTGATGGTGACCTGGACGGCTGCGGTGACGTTCGCCCACTCGCTGCGCGTGCTGAGTTTCGAGGCCGGTCGCGCACTGCCGTTTTCGCTCGGCACCTTCGCGGGCATCTGCCTGTGGTTTGCTTTGCTTTTATGGTTGATCGGCCGCTACCGCGGTCGCTTCGAACGCTCCACGCTCGATCGTTTGCTGCGGGTTATGGGTCTGGGTTTGCTGCTATTGGGGCTGTTTTTTGCCGTTCAAGCGCTCTGGCCCGGCGCCGAGGGGGCCTAAACCGACTTTGGAATCGATCGCGAGCTTGATCTGCTATCCTGAACATTGCGTCCGGGGTTTTTTGCGGCCTTTCATCGCCGAACGGCCCTCCCGGTGGACTCGAGTCCCATTGCAGCAGGCCAAATCCAGAGTCTTGGTGGTCGACGACGATGACGACATCGTCTGGATGCTGACGGCGGTGCTGCGCAAGCACTTCGACGTGGTCAACGCGAGCAGCGGCCTGCTGGCGCTCAAGGAACTCGAGCGCAGTGACTTCGCCGCCGTGATCACCGACCACATGATGCCGGGTATGACCGGGGTGGAGCTTTTGGACCGCAGCCTCGCGCTGCGTCCGGCTGCGGCCCGCGTGCTGCTGACGGCCTCCGACCGCGTGCAGGTCTTTCGCGAAGCGGTCAATCAGGCCCGGGTACACCGCTTCCTTACCAAGCCCCTGCCCCTGAAAGAGCTGCCGAAGATCGTCGGCGAAGCGATTCGCGAGGCCGAGCTCGAGCACGAAAACTCGCTGCTCGTCGCCGAGCTCGAGGCGAAGAACGCCGAGCTCAACCGCGCCAACGAGCGTCTCGAAGAGGACGTGCGCCAGCGCACCCGCGAGCTGCAGGAGGCGGTCGACAAGCTGGAGGAGCTGGCGCTGAAGGATGGCCTCACGGGTCTGTTCAACCACCGCTATCTGCAGGAGGCGCTGGAGGCGGAGATTGCGCGCGCGGGCCGTCACGGCCATCCGGTGGGATTGCTCTTCCTGGATGTCGACAACTTCAAGCTCTACAACGACGCAAACGGACATCCCGCCGGCGATCGCGTGCTCAGGGAGATCGGCTGGCTGTTGACGGGTGGTGGCGATAGCGGCATTCCGCTACAAGCGCGCCGCTCCGACATCGCCGCCCGCTACGGCGGTGAGGAATTCGTAATGATCCTGCCCGAGACTTCTCTCGAGGGCGTGCTCACCAAGGCCGAGCGCATCCGTCGTGCGATCGCCGAGCACCCCTTTGAGCACCGCGAGAAACAGCCGCTCGGATGCGTCAGTGTGAGCATCGGAGCGGCTGTCTTTCCCGAGCACGGCGACAACAAGCAGTCGCTGATCGACGTTGCCGATCGCGAACTCTACCGCGCCAAGCACGGTGGTCGAAATCGGGTCTGCGCGCCGGAGGGAACCGGTTGATCTTTCCGTCACCCACCGACGCGCCTGCGCCAGCTATTTCTTCTTCATCTCTTTCATCGGCTTGACGATGATCTCGACGCGGCGGTTTTCCGCGCGGCCCTGGCGATTGGAGTTGTCGCCGATGGGGCGATCGGGGCCGATGCCGACCGAGGTGACCGCTTCCTGGGGCACGCCCCGGGCCACCAGGTAGTTCATCACGGCCTGGGCGCGGTTCTGCGACAGGGTCATGTTGAATTCGCGGGTGCCGCGCGAGTCGGTGTGGCCTTCGACCACGATGTCGTGGTTTTCTGCCTGGGGTGCCAGGGTGCCGGCGATCAGGGTGAGCTTCTGCTGGGCGCCTCCAGTCAGCTCGTACTTGCCCGACTCGAAGAGCACGTTGCCGGGCAGCACGATGACGGTGCCGCGCTTCTCTTCCTTGACGTTGAGGGCAGCGGCTTCAGCCAGCTTGCGCATGGCCTCGCGCTCGCGGGCCTCGGCCGCAGCGCGCGCGGCGCGTTCGGCGGCCAGCTGCTCGGAGGTGGCTGCCAGCTGTTGGTCGGCGGCGGCCAGCTGCTCGCCGCGCACGGCCAGCTCCTGGTCCTGCTTGGCCAGAATGCTCTTGGCCTTGGCCAGCTCACCGCGGGCGCGGGCGATCTCGGCCTCACGCAGCTCGCCGATTTGCTTGTCGGCCCGCTCCACGTCGGCCTCCGCGGCCTTCAAATTTGCCTTGGCCAAAACCAGCTGGGCCTGACGCAGCGCGACGTAGGAGAGGGCGAAGGTCTTGGGCGACTCGGCGTCTTCCTCGAAGGCTTGTTCGGCCTGGTTGAGCGCGACCTTGGCGGTGTGCAGGTCCGCCGGCGTCAGCTGCGCCGCCAGGCCCGTGCGGCCCTTGTCGTAGGCGGCGCGGGCGTCGACCAGATGCTGGGGCGGGACCGGCGAGGCACAGCCCACGATCGCGGCCACGAACGCGGCCACTGCAATTTTGGATGTGCGAACGGCGGTCATTTCCTCGTTCCTTTCTGCAGCTCTGCGCGCATCTTTTGCACCTTCTCTTGAGCGGCCTTGGCCGCTTCGACCTGCTGGTGTTCTTTGGAGATCATGATCGCCAGCTCCGCGTCGGCCTGGGCCCGGCGCAGGGTCAGCTCGGCGCGTTCGTTGTAGCCGTCCTGCATCAGGACCTTGGCTTTTTCGGTCTGTTCCTCCGCCAGCTTCAGGTGCAACGCTGCGCGCGGTACCTGGCCGGCGCCCACCTCGGCAGCGCCGCGAATCGCGGCCTGGGTCGTGGTCAAGCGGTCACTGGGAGCGGGGTAGCTGCCGCAGCCCGCGCTGATGCCACCCAAAAGCAGGGCGGCTACTGCAAGTGTCGTGGTTCTCATTTGAGGCTCCTCGAAAAGCGATTGCGGCCTGCCCACCCAGGCGAACCAGTGTGGCGGGCAGTGGGCACGATATCGTTAGACACGGCAAGCATCGATCGGCGGTAGCAGGGGCGAAGCTCGCGGGACTGAGCACGGGCGTCGCGCAGTCGGCCAACCAGTACCGCAAGGTCGAGCTACGTGGCGCAGAAGCCCCTAGGATAACAAGATTGCCGCCGCTGCACAGCATTGCATTGCGCCGGCGACTGTCACGGGGAGGTGCCTTCCAGCGCCCCCTACATTGACCCACTTGACGAATGAACGGTGGTCGGGCGCGCGCCTCGTGCTAGGTAGTGCTCAGCCGGCCCCGTCAATGGAGCGGGACCCGCTGGATGAATCCCGATGCTCAGCCCCACAGACGACATTCGTATCAAAGGCCTACGGCCACTGCTGCCCCCCGCGATTTTGATGGAGGAGATTCCCGCCAGCGAACGGGCCTGCGGCGTGATCGCCGAGGCGCGCAAGAACATCGCCGCGGCCCTGCGCGGTGATGACGATAGGCTGCTGGTGGTGGTGGGTCCCTGTTCGATCCACGATCCGAAAGCCGGGCTGGAATACGCCCAGCGGCTGGCCGCGGTGGCGCCCCGCTTTTCCGACGAGCTGCAGGTCGTGATGCGCGTCTACTTCGAAAAGCCGCGTACCACGATTGGCTGGAAGGGGCTCATCAACGATCCCCACCTGGATGACAGCTATGCGATCAACACGGGCCTGCGCCTGTCGCGTCGTTTTCTCGTGGATGTTACCGAACTGGGCCTGCCTGCCGGCACGGAATTTCTCGATCCCATCACGCCCCAGTTCATCGCCGACCTGGTGGCCTGGGGAGCCATCGGTGCGCGTACCTCCGAGAGCCAGGTCCACCGCGAGCTGGCCAGCGGTCTGTCGATGCCGGTGGGCTTCAAGAACGGCACCGACGGCACCGTGCAGGTGGCCATCGACGGTATCGGTTCGAGCTTGCATCCCCACCATTTTCTGTCGGTCACCAAGCAGGGCGTCGCCGCCATCGTGGCCACCGCGGGCAATCCCGACTGCCACGTGATCCTGCGCGGTGGCGGTGGCCGCGCCAACCACGACGCCACGAGCGTGGCGGAGGCGCTCCAAAGGCTCGAGGCGGCGAAGCTGCCGGCCCGCTTGATGATCGACTGCAGCCACGCCAACAGCGGCAAGGACCACGAGCGCCAGCCCGGGGTCGTCGCCGAGGTGGCCGCGCAGGTTGCGGCGGGTCAGCGGGGTATCTTCGGTGTGATGCTGGAGAGTTTTCTCGAGGATGGGCGCCAGGACCACGATGGGGGCGAGCCGCTGCGCTACGGTCAGAGCATCACCGATCGCTGCATGAGCTGGGCGCGCACCGAGCCGCTTTTCGAGCTGTTGGCCGACGCCGTGCGCAAGCGCCGCGCGGCGTGATGAGGTTCACGGCACGCCGAGTTCACCGAGTTCACCGGCCGGGGTTGTGGGGCTTGCTGCTGCTTTTGCCTCCGCTGGCCTGTGAGCAGGAGCGTCGACAGCCACCTCCGGCGCCCGCGGCGATCGAGCCGCAAGTCGCGACCCGCGAAAGCGACCCGGCTTTGCCGGGCATCGCGCGGCCGGACGCGAAACTCACCGAAGCCCTGCGCCGCGCGGCCGACCCGGTGTTGAAGCGCGAGCGCCCGCGCAGCCATCACCTGCATCCCGACGGTCGCCCCAGGTACATAAACCGCCTGGTGCGTGAGGCCAGCCCCTACCTGTTGCAGCACGCTTTCAACCCGGTGAATTTCTTCGCCTGGGGCCCCGAAGCGCTACAGCGCGCACGCCGCCTGGACAGGCCGATCCTGCTGTCGGTGGGCTACTCCACCTGCCACTGGTGTCACGTGATGGAGCGGGAGTCCTTCGACGACGAGGAGATCGCGGCCTTCATGAATGCACACTTCGTATGCATCAAGGTCGACCGCGAACAGCGTCCGGATCTCGATAGCGTCTACATGACAGCCGTGAATCTGCTGACCGGCCGCGGCGGCTGGCCGATGACCGTGATGTTGACGCCCGAGCTGGAGCCCTTCTTCGGCGGCACCTATTTTCCGGCGCGGGACGGCGATCGCGGTGCCCGCCGGGGCTTTTTGACGATCCTGCGCGAGATGAGCGAGCGTTATCAAAGCGACCGCGAGGGCGTGCTGCGCAACGCCGCCCAGGTCAGCAAGCGCCTGCGCGAGCTGAGCAAGCCGGCACCCGCCGCGGCGGTGGCGGGCAAGGAGGCGCTCGTGGCGGCGGCCCGGGGCCTTGCCCGGGACTTCGATGTCCAGTGGGGAGGCTTTGGGGGCGCACCGAAATTTCCCCAACCGGCGCGCTTGCGGTTTCTGCTGCGCTACGCGCGGCGCAGCGGCGATCCCGGGGCCCGGCGCATGGTCGAACACACGCTGCTGAAGATGGCCGACGGCGGCATCTACGATCAGGTCGGCGGCGGTTTCCACCGCTACTCCGTGGATGCACGCTTCTTGGTGCCGCACTTCGAGAAGATGCTCTACGACAACGCCCAGCTGGCCTTGGCCTACCTCGAGGGCTTTCAGCTGACGGGTAACCCGGAGTTTGCGCGCGTGGTGCGTGAGACGCTGGACTACGTGGCGCGGGAAATGGTTGCGCCGCAGGGGGGCTTCTACTCGGCCACCGATGCCGACAGCGATACCCCCGGGGGACACCAGGAAGAAGGCTACTTCTTCACCTGGTCGCCCGCGGAGATCGCGGATGCGCTCGGGCCCGAACTCACGCCGGCAGCGCTGTCGTTCTATGGCGTCAGCTCCCGCGGCAACTTCGAGGGCCGCAACATTCTCCATCGGCCGCGTTCGGCTTCCGCGGTCGCCGCCGAGCTCGGAATCGGCGAAGGACAACTCGCGCAGCGCCTGCAGCAGGCGCGCCCCAGGTTGCTCCAGGCACGGAAAAGGCGCCCGGCGCCAGCCCGCGACGACAAGGTGGTCACGGCCTGGAATGGGCTGATGATCGGCGCCTTCGCGCGAGCTTCCTTCGTGCTCGGGCGGCCTGACTATCTGCAGCGGGCCGAGCGCGCCGCCGACTTCATCCTCAAGACCCTGCGCGCTTCCTCCGGGCGGCTTGTGCGCAGCGCCCTGGGCGAGCGCGCCGGTGAACCGGGCTACCTCGAGGACCACGCCTTCATGGTCGAGGCGCTGCTAGAGCTCTTCGAGGCCAGTGCCGAACCCCGTTGGTTACGCGAGGCCATCGCCATTCAGAAAGAACTCGACGCTCACTTCTCCGATCCGGAAGCGGGGGGCTACTTCAGAACCAGCGATGACCATGAACGCTTGCTGGTGCGCGAAAAGCCCGACCACGACGGTGCCTTGCCCAGCGGCAACTCGGTGGCCGCCCTTTCGCTTTTGCGGCTTGCGGACCTGACCGCCGACATGACCTACCGGGCCCGGGCCGAGGCGGTCATCGCTGCGCTTTCGGCGCCGCTGTCGCGCGGTGGGGGGCTTGCTCGGCTGCTGCTCGCGCTGGATTACGCCACCGATTCGGCGCTGCAGGTGATCGTCGTGCATCCCGATGACTCCGAGCCGGCGCCACAGTTGCTCGAGCCGCTGCGACGGGGCTTTGCGCCCAATCGCGTGATGCTGGTGCTGTCGGAGGCGCAGGTCAGCGGCCTGCGCGAGCAGGTGCCGGTGCTCGCCGGCAAGGTTGCCATCGGCGGCAAGGCCACCGCCTACGTCTGTGAGCAGGGTCGCTGTGAGCTACCCACGAGCGATCCGAAAGCTTTCAGTCGCCAGCTGGCGCAGCACGTCAAGCTTCTCGCCGACGGCAACGATCCGCCGCCGCTTGCGCTTTGAGGCGTCGCGGTGGGGCCGTGTTCACAACCCCTTGGCGGCGGCGATCACGTTTTCGGCATCGACCGCCGGGTCGACCTTGGGCCAGACCTTGGCGATCTTGCCGTCGGGGCCCACCAGGAAGGTGACGCGCGAGGCGATGCCCTTGGCCCGGCTGGGCACGCCGAAGGCCGCCTGAAGCGCGCCGTCGGTGTCGGCCGCGAGCGGGAAGGGCAGTTTGTGATGGGCGCGGAAGGCGCGGTGGCTTTCGGCGTCGTCGCGGGAGACGCCGATGACGTGCACGCCCGCACTCTGCAGCTGCTCCCAGGCGTCGCGGAAGGCGCAAGCCTGCTTGGTACAACCGGGGGTTTCGTCCTTGGGGTAGAAGTAGACGGCGACTGGCTGGCCCTTCAGCTGCGAGAGCTTCAGCGCTTTTCCGTCGGCGGTCTCGGCCACCACCTCGGGGGCGGCGGCGCCGACGCTGAGCAGGCCGCCCTCGGCCGCGGCTTCGCCCTTGGAGGCGCCGCCGCAGGCCGAAGCCAGAAGCAGCAGCCAGAGGCTGCCGCCGAGCGCGGGGCCCGCGAGCCGAACTCGCGCTGTCGCAGCCAGCGCGTTCATCCGGGCCGGATCCTCTCGTCGAGAAAGGCTCCGACCTTGTCCAGGGCGATGCGCTGCTGGCCGGCGCTGTCGCGGTCGCGCACGGTGACGCTCTGATCCTTGGCCGTGTCGCCGTCGATGGTGAAGCAGTAGGGCGTGCCGATCTCGTCCATGCGCGCGTAGCGCTTGCCGATGTTCTGCTTGACGTCGAGTTGGACGCTGTGGCGCTCGCGAAGCTCGGCGTAGAGCTTGTGGGCGATCTCTGGCATGCCCTCCTTGTTGACCAGGGGGAAGATGCCGGCCTTGATCGGGGCCATGGCCGGGTGGAAATTCATGTAGACCTTGCTCGGCCGCGATGGGTCTTCGGTATAGGCCTCGCAGAGCAGCGCCAGCACGCCGCGGCTCAGACCCGCCGCCGGCTCGATCACGTGGGGCATGTAGCTTTCTTTGCGCTCCTGGTCGAAGTAGGCCAGCTTGATCTTCGAGTGCTCCTGGTGGGCTTTCAGATCGAAGTCGGTGCGGTGGGCGACGCCCTCCAGCTCGCCGAAGCCCGGCGCGGTGAAGGGGAAGCGGTACTCGACGTCGAAGGTGCCCTGGCCTTCGCGCGCGTAGTGGGCCAGCTCGTCCTGGCCGTGGGGGCGCATCATCAGGTTGTCCGAGCGCAGCCCGATGCGCTGCCACCAGGTGGCCCGCCGCTCGCACCAGAACTCATGCCACTTCTGGGCTTCGTCGGCGTGGCAGAACCACTCCATCTCCATCTGCTCGAACTCGCGCGAGCGGAAGATGTAGTTGCGCGGGGTGACCTCGTTGCGGAAGGCCTTGCCGATCTGGGCGATGCCGAAGGGCACCTTGACGCGGCTGGTGTCGACCACGTTCTTGAAGTTCAGAAAGATGCCCTGGGCGGTCTCGGGGCGCAGGTAGGCCACCGAGTCTTCGCTCTGAATCGCGCCCACGTAGGTCTTGAACATCAGGTTGAACTGGCGCGGCTCGGTCAGCGTCCCCGGGGTGCTGGCGTCAGGTCCCACGACCTTGGGCATTTCCTCGCGTGGTAGCTCGCTCAGGGGCAGCTGCTCGAAGTCGGCTTCGCTCTTGCCGCGGGCCAGCTTCTTGATGCGCTTGAGGGCCGGGGCCGGCTCGCCTTCCAGGAAGGCGAAGCGGGGCGCCTCGGGGTCGCTCTTGTGGCGCAGCACCTGCAGGTGGTCGTAGCGGTAGCGGGCCTTGCTCTCGCGGCAGTCGACCATCGGGTCGTTGAAGCCGCCCACGTGGCCCGAGGCCTCCCAGGCGCGCGGGTTCTGGATGATCGAGGTGTCGACACCGACGATGCTCAGGGGGTCGCCGTCGGGGCCGAGCGGCGGGCACAGCACCATCTCTCTCCACCAGGCGTCGCGGATGTTGTTCTTCAGCTCTACGCCCAGGGGGCCGTAGTCCCAGAAGCCGTTGATGCCCTGGTAGATCTCGCTGGCCGGAAAGATGAACCCGCGCCGTTTGCACAGCGCAACCAGGTCGTCCATCGATATCGTCACGTCCGCTTTACCTCGTCGGGCGGCGTGGTCGCTCCCCGCCGCGTAGGGTCGTGTCCATAGCACAGGGCCGGGCCGGCGTCGGCTTTATGTGGGGGCGGAGCTGCCGCCAAAGCCTCAGGAGTCCTCGTCGATGTAGCGGTCCCGGGCGCTCGGATGCTTGCTCTCCACCTCGTCGAGGGCCTGTTCGACGTCGCTGCGCATGCAGCTGTGGCAGTCCTTGAGGCTGAGGAAGCCGCAGCCCTTGCGCGGGCTCTTGTCCAGGCGGTCGAGCGGGATCACGTATTGGGCCGCGGGGGCCTTCTCCATTTCGCGGACCACCTCGCGGCGCCCCCGGCAGCCGTTGGCCTTTTCGAGCTTGGCGATCACGAGCAGCGGCTCGGGCACCGTGGGCTTGCCCTTGTAGGCCAGGACCTTCCTGGCGGCGTCGCGGCGGTCGCGCGCGCGGCTGCTCTCGAGCATGGTCTTGACCTCCTCGGCGATGGCCTCGGGCACCGGGGGGTCCGGATTGGCCACGGCCTCGACCGCCGCGACCGCGGGCTTGACCGCTTTTTCGGCGGCTTCAACCACGGTTTCGATGGCTTTGGCCGCGCCCTTGGCGGGCTCTTTGGCGGTGGCCGCAGGCCGTCCCTTGGCGGCGTCTGCGGTCTTGTCGTCGCTCCCGGAGAGGGCGAAGAAGAGCGCGATTGCCGCTGCGCCGCCGATCAAAATGTTCCGGCGCGTCTTGGGGGGTAGCGTCTGCCAGCGCGTCGTGGAGCGCTGCACCATGGGCTCGAGGGTGGAGCGCAGCTGGGGGACCAGCGTGCTGACGGCCGGGAACATACCGGTGCCGCGTTCGGAGTGGGCCAGGCTGCGCAGGGTGTCGCGAACCTCGCCGGCGTGATTGGGGCGATCCTCGATGGAGCGGGAGGTCAGCTGTTGGATCAGGGCGTCGAGGGGCTCGGGGATCGAGGTGTCGTCGAGGGTGGCGCGCAGGGTGGGCACCGACTCGCTCATCTGCCGGCTGATCACGGCGGTGACGTCGGGGCCGTCCCAGAGGTCGCGCCCGCTGATGCACTCCCACAGCACGACGCCGAGGGCGTAGAGGTCGGTGCGGTGATCGACGCGATCGCCCACGGCTTGCTCGGGGGCCATGTAGCCGGGGGTGCCCATCACGGTGCCGACCCGGGTCAGCTCGCGATTGGCCTCGGCGCCCTCGGGGGCGGGCGCGTCGCGGGGCGCCACGTGGGCGATGCCGAAGTCGAGCACCTTGGCCAGCTGGCTGCCGTCCTCGCGGCTCTCGACCAGGATGTTGTCGGGTTTCAGATCGCGGTGAATGATGCCCGCGGCACGCGCCGCCGACAGGGCGTCTGCGACCTGGGAGAGCAACAGGCAGGCCGTGCGCCAGGGTAGCGGCTGGCCCGTTTCCAGGATCGCGCGCAGGCTCTGGCCTCGCACCAGCTGCATCACGAAATACGCCCCGCCCTCGGGCAGGGTGCCGTAGTCGATGGCGCTGGCCACGTGGGGATGCTCGAATTGGGCGGTGGCCATGGCCTCGCGGGCGAAGCGGGTGGCGACCTCACCATTGCCCGCCAGCTCGGCGCGGATCACCTTCAGCGCCACCTGCTTGTGCAGGGTCAGGTGCTCGGCGACGAAGACGGCACCCATGCCACCCTCGCCCAGCAGGCGGATGATGCGATAGCGCCCGTCGAGTTCGCGATTGGTCCAGGTGCCCGGATCGTCGGGCTCGAAGCCGAGCGTCGGCGCCAGCGCTCCGGCCTCGACCTCGGCCACCGGCTCCTCTTCCGGCTGTTGCCCGTCGTCGGTCGGCACGGCCGCGAGGGTAACACGGGCGCGGGCCGATGACTGCCCTCATCACGTCAAATGTCTGAAAAGATTGGTCTTTCCCTGCCGTTTTGGTGGCTGCCGAGGGCCCGCGCAAGGGGGGCTAGGCAGGCGCGTTTGGCGTGCTACAAGCCATCCTGTGAATTGGAGGTAGTTCGCCCATGCCCGCCTATAAAGCGTCCATTCGTGACATTCAGTTCGTGCTGCACGAGATGCTCGAAATCGAGCAGCACTACGCCCGGCTGCCGGGTGGTGAGGGTCTCGGCCGTGAGACCATTGACGCCATGATCTCCGAGGTGGCCCGCTTCATGGAGCGGGTGGTGGCGCCGCTCAATCGCAGCGGCGACGAGGAGGGTTGCCACTGGTCGCCCGAGGGCGTGCGCACCCCGGCCGGCTTCAAGGAAGCCTACGATCAGTATTACGAGAGCGGCTTCGGCTCGATCGCGACCGACGAGGCGTACGGCGGCCAGGGGTTGCCCCCGTCGCTGCGCACGGTGCTGTCGGAGATGGTGGGGGCGGCCAACTCGTCCTTTTCCATGTATCCGGGGCTGACGGCGGGCGCCATCGCGGCGATCCAGGACCACGGCAGCGAGGAGCAGAAGCAGGCCTATCTGCCCAAGATGAACGAGGGCGTGTGGTCGGGGACCATGTGCTTGACCGAGTCCCACTGCGGCACCGACCTGGGGCTCCTGCGCACCAAGGCCGAGCCCCTGGGCGACGGCAGCTATGCGATCACGGGTGAGAAGATCTTCATCTCCGCCGGTGAGCACGACCTGACGGAAAACATCATCCATCTGGTGCTCGCGCGCCTGCCCGACGCGCCCGCGGGCACCAAGGGCATCAGCCTCTTCATCGTGCCCAAGCTCGCCATCGACGAGCAGGGCAACGTCGGCGACAACAATGGTGTCCAGTGCGCGTCGCTCGAGCACAAGATGGGCATCAAGGCGTCGGCCACCTGCGTGATGGCCTTCGAAAATGCCCGCGGCGTGTTGTTGGGCGAGCCGAATAAGGGCCTGCGGGCGATGTTCACGATGATGAACCACGCGCGCCTGGCCACCGGCATGCAGGGCATGGCCCTGGGCGTGCTGAGTTTTCAGGGGGCGCTCGAGTACGCCAAGGAGCGGCTGCAGATGCGCTCGCTGACGGGGCCCAAGGCGCCGGACAAGCCCGCCGACCCCATCATCGTGCACCCGGACGTGCGCCGCATGTTGCTGACCCAGAAGGTCATCGCCGAGGGGTCGCGGGCCATGGCCGGCTACTGCTCGATGATCTCGGACCTGGCGCTGCGGCTGCCCGAGACCGAGGAGGGCAAGCACGCCGAGGCTCAGCTCGAGCTGCTGACGCCGATCTGCAAGGCCTTCATGACCGACCTGGGTTCGGAGGCGTGCAACCTGGGTGTGCAGGTGTTCGGCGGCCACGGCTACATCCGCGAGCAGGGCATGGAGCAGATGATCCGCGACGGGCGCGTGCTCCAGATCTACGAGGGAGCCAACGGCATCCAGGCGCTGGATCTGCTGGGCCGCAAGGTGCTGGCCGACGGCGGCGCGCGCCTAAAGGGCTTCATCGGGCGCATCGAGGCGCTATGCGAGGAGCACCGCGGCGACGAGGAACTCAAGGAGTTCATCGAGCCCCTCGAGAGGCTGCATCCCGAGTGGGTTGGCCTCGTATCGGAGATCATGGAGCGGGCGCTGCAGAATCCGGACGAGGCGGGCGCCGCCTCCTACGACTTCCTCTCCTACAGCGGCTACGTCAGCTTTGCCTACTTCTTCGCCTGGTCGGCCGCGGTCGCCAAGCGCAAGCTGCGCGAGGGCAGCGACGAGGCCGCGTTCTACGAGGCCAAGCTGCTGACGGCGCGCTTTTACGTCAGGCGCATCCTGCCGCGCACTCGCGCGCTGGTGGAGACCATGCGCTCGAGTGCCTCGGATCTGATGGATCTGGACGCCGAGCACTTCAGCTTCTGAGCGCGGACCCGGTCCGGCACTTGCGTGACGGCCCGCGCATGCGGAAATAATCCCGGGCCGAGCCGCCCACGCCGCGGGCCTGTGCTCGCGGCATGGGTCACGCGAGCACCCCGAGGACCGAAGAGACCGTGCACGTCGCCTACATCTACACGCGGCGCATCCCACTGGAGGACGCCGACACCCAGCAGGTGCTGAGCACCGTGGACGCCCTGGCTGGTCGCGGTCTGGCGGTGGATCTGATCGTGCCCTGGGGCCTGACCGCCATGCTGCGCGGGCGGGCGGACTTCGAAGCGGCGGTGCGCAGCTTCTATGGCGTGGAGCAGGGTTTTGTCATCCGGCCGCTCTACACGGTGGAGCCCAGTCGCTTCGAAGCCGAACGGCCGGCGCACGGGCTGCTGGCTTCGCTCCTGCTCGCGCGACGCTATGACTTGGTGCACACGCGCAGCCGCGCGACCGTGCTGCTGTGCGCCCAGCTCGGCATACCGGTGGTCTTCGAGTCCTACCGGCTTCTGCATCGGGACCATCCCTTGCTGGCGCGCCTGCTTTCCGCGGTGGCCTCGCGGCCGGCGTTCATGGGCGTGATCACCCACAGCGAACAGGCCGCTGCCTCGATTCGGCAGGCGGGCATTCCGGCGTCGAAGGTCGAGGTGGTGCACAATGGCTATGACCCGCGCAAATTCGAACCGCGCCTCGATCAGGCCGAGGCGCGGCGAGCGCTGGGCCTTGCGGTCGAGGGCAAGCGCGTCGTCTACACGGGCAATGTAAATCCGGACAAGGGCATCGGCTGTATCTTGGACCTGGCCGCGGCCCGGCCCGAGGTCGGCTTCTCCATCGTGGGCGGCAAGCGCGACGAGCTTTCGGCTTTGCAGGAAGACGTGCGTGCCCGTGGCTTGACCAATGTGAGCTGTCCGGGCTTCGTCCAGGCCGCCGCCTTGACGCCCTATCTCTACGCTGCCGATATCTTGATCATCCCGCCCACAGCTGGCCCGCTGCAGGTCTCGGGGCGTACGGTGCTGCCGCTGAAGGTCTTTTCGTATTTGGCGGCCGGTCGCGCGATTTTGGCGCCCAGCACGCCAGATGTGCAGGAGGTCTTGGTCGACGGCGAAAACGCGCGCCTGGTCACGCCCGATGACCCACAGGCGGCCCTTGCCGGGCTCGACGGGCTGCTCGGGGACCAAGCGCTGTGCGCACGGCTGGGAGCGGGCGCGCTCGAAACAGCCGCGGCCCTGACCTGGTCGGCCCGGGCCGAGCGCATCGAGGGGCTCTACCGGCGCTGGATGCCATGAGGCGGCCATTTGCCACGCCCATGCAAGGCTTTCAAAAATAGCGCGTGCACATGGCGAGTGAGCTGCCAAAGGACCCGACGCCGCCGGGCGTGTATCTGCTGACCGAGGCCGCGCTGCGCTCGGCGTCGGTCGGTGCGCAGGCTCTTTGCGCCGAGCTGGAGTCGGTGGGGCGCTTTCGGGTGGGCGCCCACGGGCTTTTGTCGAGCCAGGCCAGTCGCGACGGCTTTCGGCTGTGGATGGAAGGTATTCTGACGTCGCGGCCGCCGTCCGGGTGCGACGAGGCCGACGTCGTGTTGGAGGCCTTCATCGACGGCGGCCCCGAAGCGGTGGCGCGATTGGATGGTTTCTTCGCCGCGATCGTCGTGGAGCCGGGTCTAGAGCGCGCGCACTTCATAGGCGATGCCCTCTCCACCCGTCCCCACTACGTCTATCAGCGCGGCGAGGTGGTCGCCATCGCGCCCAGCCCGCGCTTTTTCGTGCAGTGCGGCTTTTCGATGAGCCTCGATCGGCTCGCGCTCTACCAGCTGCTGCGTCTGATGCACACCTGCAGTGATCGCTCGCTCGCGGCCGAGTTTCGGCGCACGCGCCCGGGCACGAGCTACGGCGTTTGGGTCGACGGACGGGTCGAGTCCCGCGTCGCCAGGCGTTTCGTGCAGGCCGAAAACGCCAGCCTGACGCTGGACGACCTGGCCGACTGGATCAAGGAGCTGGTCGCCCATTCCGTGGTCGGTGTGGTCGAGCATCCCAAGCTCTGCGAGCGTGCCATCGAGCTGCCGCTGACGGCGGGCATGGACTCGCGCCACATCCTGGGCGAGCTGCTCGAGCGGGGGCGGCCGCCCTCCAAGATTCGTCATGTGCGCATCGTCGATGCCGAATATCAAGCCGCCAAGCGCATCGCCGACCACCTGGGCATCGCCATGCGCGCCCCCGACCTGCAACAGCTGGACTACGAGAAGCTGCTCCTGCACTGGGCGCGGCGTTCGGCCGCCGAGTTGCACCTGCACCAATTCTATTTGCTGGACATCCTCGATGACGTGCCGGCAGGCGGCAGCGTGGGCTTCGACGGTCACCTGATGGATTGGTTGCTCGGCCAGTACCAAAAGCGCGTGCTGCCCAAGAGCGGCGACCCCACCTACCGCATCTGGAACCGCACCTACGAAGCGCCGCCGCTGCGAATGTTGATGCGCGACGCGCCGGAGCTGGCCCGCGAGAGTCACGCGGACATGTACAGGCAGGTGGCGCACTTCGACGGCGCGCCCTGGTTCAAGATGATGATGCTCGATCTCCAGCATCGCGGCACGAAGTATACTGGCGGCGCCTATCCCATCGCGGGCGACGCGGCGCTCTATTTCGCGCCCGGAGGCCACGTTCGTTCCCTGGACTTCGTCTGTGGTGCGCCCTTCGCCGTGGGCAGCGAAAAACGCGCGCGGCTGCGGGTGATGCAGCGGGACTTCCCGGAGCTTGCCGCGCTTCCGGACAACAAGGGGGTGCCCTACACGGACTACCAGACCTTTCGCAAAAAGCCGCTTGGGGCCTCAAGCTGGCTTCGAAAGTTTCTGCCGGGACTGCTCAGCGCCGGCCGCATCGAGTCGGCTCCCGAGTCCGAGCACGCCTGGATGCGGCGCAGGCCCACCCTGCGTGCAATGCACCAACGGCTCGTCGATCAGTCGTTGTTGGCCCAGGACGGTGAGCTTTCGGCGACCGCACTCGCCGCCCTGTGGCGCTACTCGGAACTCGGCGGGCTCGCCGGTCATACCTTCACCAAGTTGATGACGGCGGAGGCGGGCTACCGTTTGCTCATCAAGGGGCAGTCACCGGAGCAACTGGTGGCGTGGATGCTGGCGCGGGATTGACGATGGAGCCGGCGGGCAACGAGGATCTGGTGGCCGCATGGCTGATCGCCCCGGACGATGGCGCCCACCGCGCCGAGCTGTTGGGGCTGTCCCTGGGCCTGCGCCTGGCTCTGACCGCGGCCCAGGTGCAAGCGCCTTGCGTCGTGGTCGGTGCGGATGATGACTTGGAGTTATTGCGTGACGCGCGGCTCGGGATCCCGGTGCGGCACGGTGCGCCCCCTTCGGGGGTCGTGCTGGTGCTGCGCGCCGATGCCGTGATCGCGCCGCGGTCGCTGGCTGAACTCGGCGTCGGCGAAGTGCTGTGTGACGATGATGGGAGCTGGCTCGCGGCGCGGCTGTGCATCGAAGGGGGCGCGGATGTTTCGGTGCTCGAGAGCCTGATCGCGACTGCGGAGCGCCACCCGGCCGAGCGCGATCGCTACCACTTCGCCATCCGGGTCGGCTCAGCCGAGGCCCGCTCGCAGGCCCGTCGCGCCCTGATGGGTGCCCTGATCAAACCCTCCGACGGTCCCATGTCGCGGCACTTCAACCGTCACATCTCGCGGGCTGTGACGCGTCTGGTGCTGCCCCTGGGCGCCACGCCCAATCAGCTGACGGTGGTGGTTGCCGTGACCGGGCTCTTGGCCGCCTACTACGCCGCCATGCCGGGCTACTGGGCGCAGCTCGGTGGCGCGTTGCTCTATCAGCTGCACTCGGTGCTCGATGGCTGTGACGGAGAGATCGCACGGCTCACTCACCGCTTCGGCAAATACGGAGCTCTGATCGACTCGGTGGTCGATGACGCCTGCAACCTGCTGTTTTTCGTGGGGCTGTCGCTGGGGGTGGCGGCGATGCTGGGGGCCAGTTGGCCGCTGTGGGCTGCGGGTGTGACCGCGGGCGCCTACGTTCCGACGACCGTCCTGCAGTACTCGGCGGTCCTGCGCAGCACCGGTTCGGGGGACAAGACCTCCTTTTGGTCGGCGGATTCCGGGCGCCTCACGCTCTTCGATCTGCTGCGTGCGCTCCTGCGTCGCGACGTATTCGTGGTGTTGGTGCTTCTGGCGGTCGCCGTGGGGCAGTCGCCGCTGATGGCCGCGATCTTTCCCCTGGCGGCCCTGGGCACGCTCGGAGCGAGTGTTGGGCGCTTTTTGAAGTCGCGCGCGGCCTGAGCCGCGGGGCCTCACGCCCGCGGTGTTCGCGTTGTGTGCTGGATTTACTGAATGCGGTAGGGGCGGGGAGGTTCGTTAGGAGCGCCGTCGTGCAGTGCCGGTGCCTTGAAGCTTGGAACGTGTCGACGTCGGCGCCGTCGGGACAACTTTTGGTCAAACAGCAAGATGCTGTCGCCCTGTTCGAGGTGGAAGGTCTGTACGGGGTTTTGCGGGCGCAGGGAAGGTTCACTCGTGGTGTCGATGGCCACGCGCAGGCTGCTGCCGGGCGGGCGTTCGAGCATCAGGTGCACAAGGCCCTCGGCGTCGGTTTGAGCGGCGGGTTCACCGTCGATGAGGACGGGCAGGCCGGGGCCGCCTTCGGCGCGCACCACCACCGCGGCCAGGTGCAGAAGTGGCTCGCAGCGCAGGCGAATCGTGATGGGTTCGGGCGCGAGCTTCGTTTGGTGCGGTGAACGCGAGTTGAGGACGCGGGCCGTGGAGTCGCCGTGGTAGCCCGCGGGGCAGGCGGAGGTGAGTTCGACGCGGCCGGCCAGCTTTTGGCTGAGTCTTCCCGAAGCATCGGTTCGGCCCAGCTCGCGGCCGTCGGCCCAGAGGCGCACGCCGGCGACGGCTTTACCGCCTGGGGTGAGGGCCTCGACGGTCAGCTGCACAGGGGCAGGCGGCGCAGATGGCCTGCTGCAGGCGGCGGCGGCGGTGATGGTGGTGGTGACGATGGAGAGAAGAAGCAATCGGAGCGGAGCGTTCATGGTGTGGCCTCTTCGCAATCGGGCACGGGGGATGAGGAATCGCAGCTGCGTTCGTTGCGGCGCTTCAGGATCTCCGCGATGCGGGCGTAGACCGGTTCGTCAGAGCGCTGAGAAGCCAGGCTGGCGTAGGCGGCGTGGGCGGCCTGGTAGTCACCGCGGGCGAGGGCGGCCACGGCTGAGGCGACCGGGATGGGCGCGGTGCTGTCCAGGGGCGTCTCCTGTCGCGCCGGGACCGGGGGGGCTGGGGCCTGTACTTGGGCGGGTGCTTGAGCGTCCCGATCATCGGCGACGCTCGCAGGGGGGGCGGGCGCTTCGGCCGCGGTCGTGGAACGCGCCGCAGGGCCGCTGGCCTGGTGCGGTGGTGCGGCGAGTAGCAACCAACCTGTGAGGTTACCGAGGCCTAGCATCGCGATCGCCGCGACGACCATGGCAGCCCCGGTGCGGCCCTTCGAGCGCCGTATCAGTGAGGGCTGTTGGCTCTGCAGCCGCGTGGCAGCGAGCGGCCGTGGCGCGCGCGGCTTGGGGGTGGGCATGGTCGCAAGGGGAGGCGGCAGAGGGTCGGCCTTCAATGCCGTGGTCGCGGCTGTGGCAGTCGTGGGTGTCGGGGGCACTGGCCTCCGCTGGGCAGGGGACTCGGCGGCAGTGCTGGGCTGTGCGCGGCGCGCGACGCGCCTGCGTGTCGGCCCATTCTGCTCGCGCGGGGCTGTCGCCGACTCTTCCCGGCTCTGGGCGCGCAGGCCCTGGAGTTCGGCTCGGCTTGCGACGCGCGTGGCCGCTTCGGCGCTTGTGCTGTGGCGTCGGGTGGGGTGGTCGCCCTGGGCATGGGCGCGATGCATACGGGTCATGGTTGACCTGCTTCGGTTGCGGCGGTGACATGGGCAAAGCGCGTGACGCCGCGTGGCCACGGTTGCGCTGCTGCGGACTCGCCGGGGTAGAGCTGCGACAGGCGGTAGCCTTCGCCGTCGTTTTCGACCCGCGTGATGGCGCTGACCCGTCGGCTGCCGTCGGCGTGTCTTTCGATCTGCACGACGGCGTCGATGGCCGATGCGACCTGGGCGCGCACGGCCCAGAGTGGTAGCTCCACATCGCTCATCAAGCACAGCGTTTCCAGCCGACGCAGGGCGTCGGCGGCGGTGGTGGCATGCAGCGTGGAGAGGCAGCCGCCGTGCCCCGAGGTCATCGCTTGCACCAGCTCCAGCGCTTCGGCGCCGCGGATCTCACCGACCACGATGCGATCGGGGCGCAGTCGTAGGGTGGCGCGGAAGAGCTTGCGCACACTGATCTCGCCGCGGCCGCGGGCATCGGCGGGGCGCGCCTCCAGGTGCACCACATGATCGTGGGGCAGCTCGAGTTCGCGGGCGTCTTCGATCACCACCACGCGCTGGTCGCTGGGGATGAAGCCCGCCAGCGCGCCCAATAGTGAGGTTTTGCCAGATCCGGTGCCACCGGCGACCAAGATGTTGTTGCGCTCGGTGACCAGCTGCTTCAGTAGATCCCGGCCGGCGGCGTCGATGGTGCCGCGGGCGACCAGATCGCGGGCTTCGCCGTTACTGCGAAAGCGGCGAATATTCAGCAGCGGCCCGTCGGGCGCGGCCGGGGGCAGCACGGCTTCCACGCGCGAACCGTCGGGAAGCCGAACCTCGAGCACGGGTTCATAGGCGTCCACGCGGCGGCCGGCGTACTGGGCGATGCCGACGATGGCCGCATGGAGCGTCTCTCGGCTCTCGAAACACAGGCCGGTGGTCTCGATGCGGCCGCAGCGCTCGACGTAGATGCGCCAGGGACCGTTGATCATGATCTCGTCGACGTCAGGGGATTCGAGTAGCGATGCGATGGGAGCCAGCAGGCGCTCGAGGTGCCGAAGTTGGGAAGCGCTGGCGCTCATGGCTGGGCACTCCCGATCTCGGCCAGCTGGGCGGCACGCCGGGTTTCGAGCCAGGCGCGAACCTCGGCGGCGTGCGTCCCTCGCGGCGCAAGCCGCATGTAGGTCGCGTAGTGCCCCGCTGCGGCATCCAGGTCGCCGCGGTATTCGAGTTCGAGCGAGGCCAGCAGGTAGTGGCTTTCGGCGGCTTTGGGGGCCATTTGCAATACCGCCAGGAGATGAGACTCGGCCGCCTCGGGCTGGCCGAAAGCGAGCCGCAGGGCGGCGGCCAGCTGGCGGATGCGCCAGGCCCCGGGTTCGCGACGTAGGAAGCGCTCGGCGTGTTGTAGGGCCGCCCGCAACCGGCCCGATGCGATGCAGCTCGACAGCAGTGCCGGCATGGCGCGCGCGGCGGGGTAGCCAGCGGCGATGGCCAGAGCGATGTATTGCTCTCCCTTGACCGGTTGTCCGGAGGCTGCCAAGTGTTGGCCGTGGGTGAATAGCCGCTCGGGAGCGGGCCCGGCGTCGCTTTGCTGCAGTGCGTCGTCTGTGCCCTGGGGTCTGGGCAGACACGCGCTGAGTGCCAGGACCAGAGCCAGGGCGAAGGGAGAACGTGGCTTTGTCGTCATGGCGTCTCCTCGCGGGCTTCGAACTCCTGCTCGAAGTCTTTCAACCGGCGGTGGTAGGGGCCGGGGCGGGCTTCGAGGAATGCGGCCAGCTCGCGGGCAGCGCGGGAGGTACTGGCGGGGCGCTCGGCCGCACGCGCGCGTTCGAGCCGCAGGAGCAGGGTGCGGTAGTCGCGCTCCAGACGCTCCAGTAGATCCGTCCGCTTTGTGTGGATCTGGGCATTCAACTCCGGGTCGTCGGTGATGTGAAGGCAGTGCAGTGCTTCGTCGTAGAGGTCGAAGCCGGCGATGCCCTCGGCGAGCACCAGTGGGTAGCGCTCGAGCTTGGCAGTGGCGAGGTCGCTGGCCTGCCGCGCGCGGCGCCGGGCGTCCGACGGCCGCGAACAGGTATTCGCTGCCCCTTCGATGGCAGGAGGCGTCGGCTCGGAGCCGAGCTGCGACGGAGGCTGGCGCGCCAGCACCAGGGTGGCGAGCGCGGCACAGGCGAGCAAGCCCAGGGCAAGCAGTCCGAGGGTGTCCCGGGAGGGGCGCGGCTTGGGATTTGAGTGTTCGGTCATCAGAAGTCGAACCCTTTGATCAGAAGGGGTGAGAAGAGCAGCAACATCACGCAGCACAGCAACATCAGGAGCGGCGCCATCAACAGCAGCCCGGCTCGCGTCGCGGCCTCTTCAGCGGCCACGGCCCTTCGCGTGCGCAGGCTGCGAGCCTGAACCTCGAGCACGCGTGACAGCGGCGTGCCCTTGAGCTCGCCCTGGACGACGGCGCCCACGAAGTCCTGCAGCGCCGGGCTCGGAATCCGCTCGGCGAGTTCCGAGAGGGCTCTTTGGCGGCTGCGCCCGGTGACGATGCTCTTTTGGGCGTGTTCGAGTTCGCGGCGGAGGGGGCTGTCGGCCGGAGCCGCTTCGCGCGCGCCGATTTGCAAGGCGGATGCGAAGTCCAGGCCGGCTCCCATGCACAGCGCCATGACGTCGATTACGGTCGGCAGGTCGCGGGCGACCGAGGCCCTGCGGCGATCGCGCAGGCCGCCCAGACGAACGACCGGTGCGATGAGACACGCGAAGGCGGCGACGGTAATCCAAAAGGGTGGCGCAGCGATGGCGCTCAGCAGGGCGTATGCCGACAGGCCGAGCAGCAGCGACAGCGCCCAGAGGTCCTCGGCTTCCAGGCCGCCAAAGTCGCCAGCGTCGGCGATCATGGCGTTGAGACGCTCGCGTCCCGGCACGGCAAAGGGCAGGGCCGCGAACGTGGAGCCCAGTAGCGTGATCGGCGGCTCCAGCAGCGCCATCACGGGCAGCTCCTCGAGCATGCGCCGGCGGGCCTCACCGCGGCGACCGGTTGTGGGCCTGGGCCGCCCGGGCACACATGCGAGGGCGGCGCCGAATGAGCCGGCTGCCAGCATCATCAACAGCAGAGCGCCATATCGAATTATCTCAGAGTTCGAGGTTTCATTCATGACCTAGATCTCCACGGCCGCGATCTTGCGCGCCCAAAGCGCCGCCAAAAACCACAGGGCGATCGCGCCGGCCAACACCATGTGGCCGAGGGTGGTCTGCCACAGCGGCGCGAGAAAGGTCGGATCCAGCAGGTGCAAGCTGCCGAGCAGGGGGAGGGGGATGATCGAGATTACCGTGGCCTGGCCGCGTCCCTCGGCGGTCTTGGTACGCACGACCCCTTCGAGACGCGCCATCTCACGTAGATTGTCGGCGGCGGTTTCGAGCGTCGCGCCGAGGCCCCCGCCGACGTTGCGCCCGATGCGCAGAACCATCAGCGCCGCCTTGATGGTGGCGCTTCCGCTGCGCTGACCCATGTTCATCAGGGCCGCGTCGATGGCGACGCCGAGCTGAACCTCGCGCATCACTGTAGACAGCTCCTGCCGCATGGGTGCGGGGGCCAGAGCCATGGTGCTGGCGATGGCGTCGCCGAGCGCAGGCGTGCTGCGCAGGGCGCCGGCCAGAGCGGTGAGCCAGCTGTCGAGCTGCGCTTCCAAAGCCCGGGTGCGGCGTGCACTCAGCTGTTGAAGAATAACTCGTGGTGGGAATGCTAGCGCTGGGGCTAGCAGCGCAGGCACGGGCGAGCCCGTCCACAGGGCGGTCACGGCTGAGAGACCGCAGCCCACCGCCTGCATGGCCAGAAGCTGCCGGGCCGACAGGTTCCGTTGCTGAAAACGCAGATCCGTGTCGAGAGCGGCGACGTAGCGGGTCAGCCGCTGCTTCAGGCTCTCCGAGCACGCGACGGCGAACAGGGCGCCACCGCCGCCTAGTGCGACCAGCAGGGTACCGAGGTGCAAGAGCCCGGCATTCGGGTTCATGGGTGCACTCCCGGCTCTGATAGGGCGCCTGTACCGGAGAAGGTCGGTAGGTAGCCCGTGGGTCGAAAGGCGCCGCGTCCGGAGTCGGCGGCGGGCTCATAGCGCACGATGTCCTGCAGCAGCACGCGATGGGCGTCGTCGAGCCCAACGACCTCGCTGACACAGGAAATGCGGCGGCTGCCGTCGGCGCAGCGGGTTTGCTGCACGATTACATGCACGCTGCTGGCGATTTGTTGGCGGATGGCACGCGTGGGCAAATCCAGGCCCGCCATCAGGCACAGCGTTTCCAGGCGCTGAACGGCTTCGGCCGGGCTATTGGCGTGGGTGGTGGTCATCGAGCCCTCGTGGCCGGTGTTCATGGCCTGCAGCATGTCGATGGCCTCGCCGCCGCGGCACTCGCCGACGATGATGCGGTCGGGGCGCATGCGCAGGGCATTGCGGACGAGGTCGCCGATGGTGAAGGCGCCGCGCCCCTCCATGTTGGCCGGCCGCGACTCCAGGCCCACCACATGGCGTTGGGCCAGCCGCAGCTCGGCGGCGTCCTCGATGGTGACGATGCGCTCGTCCTCGGGAATCGCTCCGCTCAGCACGTTGAGCAGGGTGGTCTTACCGCTGCCGGTGCCGCCCGAGATGACGATGTTGCGTCGACCGGCGACCGCGCTTTGCAACAGCTCGGCGGTGTCTGCGTCCAGGCTGCCGCGGCGCACCAGGTCACTCAGGGTCAGCGGCGTTTCGGGGAACTTGCGGATCGTAATGCAGGGGCCGCGACTGGCCAGAGGCGGGATGATGGCATTGACACGGGATCCGTCGGGCAGGCGTGCGTCAACCAGAGGTGAGGACTCGTCGATGCGGCGACCCAGGGGGGTGATGATGCGCTCGATGGCGGTGCGGGCTGCTTCGGCGTCCGTGAAGCGCAGGGGCGAGAGCGAGAGCTTGCCCGCGCGCTCGAGGTAGATGGTCTGGGGGTCGACGACCATGATCTCGCTGACCTCAGGGTCGGCCAGCGCTGCCTCGAGGGGCCCGAGGCCGAGGGCCTCGTCGCAGAGGTCGGTGATCAGGGCATCGAGGTCGAGGCTCTTGGGCAGCTCGCTGGCGTGGGCGCTGCAGATGGTACCGAGGGCGAGTTCTACGCGGGGGCGCAGGGCCTGGGCGTCAAAGGCGGCTGGGTCCAGGCGTGATAGGTCGAGATGCTCGATCAATTCCCGGTGCAGCCGTCGCCGTAGCTCTGCTGGAACTTCGATGTTGTCGCCCCGCCGCGGCTTGCTCGCGCGCCTGGGCTCGGGGTTGAGGCGCAGGGAGTAGGAGCCGATTTCGATGGGCTGGCCCGGCGACAGCGGCAGGGAGGCGCCCACGACGCGGTGGCCGGCGATGCGGGTTCCGTTGCTGGAGCTGTCGAAGAGTTCCCAGCGGCCTTCGGTCAGCTCGATGCGCGCGTGGCGGCGGGATACGAGCTCGCAGTCGAGGACCAGGTCGCAGCTGCTCTCGCGACCGATCCAGAGGGTGCGCGCTTGCAGCTCGCGCTCGCTCACGCGGCCGCGGCTGTCGCTGATCTTGGCAACCACCGCGATCATCGCGAGCCTCCGCCAGGCGGGGGACGGGGATCGAGGCCGCCCTTCAGTGAGGACTCATCGAGGTCACCGTCGAAAGCGTTGAACGCTCGCAGCGCATCCTGCACGCGTTCGCGGGCGTCGAGGGAGACCGCATCGACCACCGAGGGCACGATGAAAATCAGGTTCTCGGTGTGTTCGCTGCGGCCGCCATGGGTGCCGAAGAGCGCGCCGACAATCGGGATCTGCGACAGCAGCGGCAAGCCTCGCTTGCTGGCAGACTCCGAGCGCGCCGTCAGTCCTGCCAGGACCAGCGATTGCCCCAGCTCGAGGTTGATGACCGAATCGAGCGTGGAGGTGATGCGGCCGGGGATGCCGCTGCCGTGGTCGGAGGCCAGGTCCGAGACCTCGGCGTGGATCTGCAGCTCGATGCGCCCGCTCTCGCGGTCGTAGCGGGGGCGTACCTTGATGTGGCTTCCGTATTCGATGCGTTGCACGCCCACGTTCAGAGCGCTCTGCACCGGGATGTTCACCTCACCACCGCCGCCGAAGTTGGCTTCGCTTCCGTTGGCGGTGATCACCGCCGCCTTGCGCATCAACTTGGCGAAACCGCGGCTCTGGGCGAAGTCCAGCCGCGGCAGGGCCTGGTCGGTGACCACGGCGGTGGCCTCGTCGAAGGAGCCGGAAAGCAGGTCGAAGCTCGCCCTGGCGTTGCCCCCGCCGTAGGAGGCGGGCCAGGCGAAGCCGACCTGATGGCTGCCGTCGTCGCTAAGCTGGACGAAGAAGAAGTCGAGGCGGATGTTGTCGCGGGCCTCGACCCGATCGGGATCCTCTTCGGTGGGCCGCCGCGCCGGCGGCGCTCCGGGCTGCGGATGCACGGCGATGCTCAGGTGTTCTGAGCCGCCATCGCGGTGGAGCAGCAGCAGCGATGTCTCGCCTTCGCGCAGGCCGACGATAACGAAATTGCGGCCATCCTTGGTTAGTCGCACGTCGACGATACCGCTGACGCCTTCGGAGTAGCTCTCGATGCCGTCGCTGGAGATGACGTGCTGTTGGCCGACTTCGAGCGTGAGGCTACTGCCGGTGCCCTCCTGGGCGGCTGCTTCGTCGATGGCCGGGCCCAGCGTGAGCGAAAAGAGGAGCGAAGACAGCATGAGCTGGGTCGCCGGCTGTGCCAAAGTTTTCATGGCTTGTGCTCCGCGCCAGTGAGCAATGCCGCGCCACCGCCCACGCCCTGGTCGAGAGAGACATCGTCGGGGTTGCGCAGCGTAAGCCGCAGGGCGCCGCGCGCTTCAGCCGCTGCCAGCAGTCGTCCCTGCTCAGGGCTCACGCTGAGCGTGACTGGACGGCGTTGGCCATCCGGCGAGCGAGCGGGCCTGGAGGCGCTGGCGCCGAGCGAGAGCACGAGCAGGTTTTGGGCCACGGTTCGGGTTTGACCCTCGGTTTCGCCCAGTACATCGACGCGATCACCGAGTTGCAGCAGGCCGCCGAAGCGAAAGCCGCCAGGAGCCAGGCTGTAGCCGCGCATGCCCGGGGGCACCAGCTCCGAGAGGCGCTCGCTCCTTTCGCGCATGCCCTCCAGATCGGTCCACAAGAGGGCTTCACCGGCACGCACGTCGACGCCGAGGCTGGAGTCGAGAATTTCTTCGAGGCGCCCTGCGGGAATGTGCCTGGACTCCAGGTAGGCCTCGGGTAAGGGCCGGACGCTGAGCCGCTCGCGCGACAGTGGTTCGCCGCGCTCGCCGTCGTCGCGGAGGACCAGAACTTCGGTGGTTTGACCGCCGGCCATGCGGCGCTCGAAATCGCGCATGTGGCGGTGCAGGAGGGCGCCTCCGATCAGCGCCGAGAGCATCGAAAACGCCAGTATTCTTTGTGTCATGGTGGTGGCTTCCTCGAGCGTGGGGCGCAGATGCGCCCCACGTTGCCGCGGGGCGCATCGGGCGCCTTGCAACTACTGTCATCGGCCAATCGCGCGGCCGGTTTCGCTGTTTTTCGAACTTTCTTTCAGCGCAGCTCGCTGCTGGCGATCAGGACTTGGTCGCCCTCGTCGATGATGCGCACGAGCTGCTGGCGGCCGTGGCCTTCGACCAACCAGGTGGCGGCGGCCTCGGCGTCCTGGCCCGGTTGCGAAACGCGGTAGCCGGCTTGCTCCAGCTGCGTGCGATGCTCTGCGATGACGCGCTCGATGGGAGCTTGCAGGCGATGCAGGGTGAAGCGGGCTTCGGTGCCATCGAGGCCGACGCTCATCGTGCGCACCGAACCGCGGGGCCGCGGTAGCGGGCCATCCGTGCCGGGGGCATCGCCTGTTTCCGGAAACGCCCGGGCGATGTTGAAGCCGGGCAACGACAATAGCTCCACGCGTGCGCTGCCGCCCGGTCCGCTCTCGGCGTAGACGAAGTGCAGTCGTCCCAGGTCGCTCAGGTCGCCGCTGGCGATGAAGTTGCGGAGGCGCTGCAGCAGGTCTCCGGGGCGCTTTTGCCCCCCGCTCTCGAAGCAGGCCACGTAGCCATGATCGGGCGCGTCCATGCGCAGCAGGGGCTCGACGAAGGGGGCCAACTCGTAGAGCGGCGGCGCGAGCCTCTTGCATTCGTCCTCGCTGCGGTCGAGCACCTCGCCGATCGAACGATCGCTGGCCTGCACCCGAAGTTTGAGGCCCAAGCCGTTGATCGACAGCAGACGCCCGTCGTGCTCGTTGCCGCCTTCGGATTGGGAAAGCAGGCCGGCACCGGTGGCGCTGAGTATCTCGTCGGCCCGCACGCGCACGTGGGCCAGCACGACGGCCGTGAGCACCAGGGTCCAGGGCAAAAGCCGTCGCAGCGAGCGCCGCGGTCGGCGCGCGGCGAAAGAGCGCCGCGGTCGGCGCGCGGCGGCGGAAGTGGACCTGGTGGATGGCGGTGTTGCGTGGGCGACGGGCATGGCTAGTCCTTACAGATGCCGGCGGGCAACGCCGAGCAAATGCTTTCTTTTGCGATCTGGCTCGGGCTGGTGGTGCGCGTATTGCAGAGCGTGGCGAAGCGCCCCGAGGCCGTGACCGTGGTGCCGCGCAGGATCGCTGGCTCGAGCGTGCGGCCCATGCGCACCGTGATAGAACGACCGAACATGCCCTCGATGGCGGAGCCCAAGAGCGGTACGTCGCCCAGCTTTGACAGCGGGTCGTTTAAGTTCCGGGCATGCGTGGGGTCGTCGAGGGTTTCGGCTTTGTCGATCTCGCGGCCCCCGAACGCGGCCCCTTCGCAGCCCTCGGGCGGCGCTCCCTCGCAGCCGTCGAGGGCGTAGCGAAAGGCGCAACTTCGGGCGCGCAGTCGGGCCTCGGCGCTGCTCTCGGCGTAGACGGCGTAGAAGAGGATGCCGAGCAGGATAAGCAGCAGCACAGGCAGCATGATCACCGCCTCCACCATGGCCGCACCGCGCTTTCTGCGGGCATGGGCGTGCCTGCGCCGCTGCCGATCGATTGGCTTTTCTCGAGTCATATAGGGGCAACTCCGAGTCAGTGAAGTGCGAGGTCCGACACGTCCAGGTCGAAGCCATCGCAGTTGAAGCTCTCGGGAAGCAGCGTGTCGCAGGCAGAGGCGATGGTGGTGGCCACGCCCCCGTCTTTGTCCGGGCCTTCAGCCTCTTTATTCGTGCCCGTCTCGGGCATCCGGAAGCGCCGCAGGCGCGCGCGCCAGCGCATCTTCCACATCATGTCTGCCCTCGGCGCGTCGGGTTTTTCCAGCTCGAAGTAGTACTCGGCCTGGGCCAGGGCGAGCCTGCCCTGCAGACTCGGCTCGCGGGCTTGGGCCCGGGCTTCAGGATTCCAGCTGGCGGCGGCAAGGGCCCGTTCAGGGGCCGCATGGGGTGACTGGCCGAAGACCACGGCACGCAGCTGGAAATCCTCGTCGCCCAGTTCGACGCCTTCGGCGAGGCGCTGTGGACTCATGGCGTTGCGTTCCTTTTCGCTCTTGCGGTAGGAGCGATCGGCGTCATCGCCGGTGTCCACTTCGATCTCGCGCTCACGTCGTTCGATGCAGCCGAAGATCTGGTCGACACGTGTGACCAACCTGCGTTCTTCTCCGGCGCTCGTGTCCGGAAGTTTCTCGACCCTTTCGCAAAGTGGCTTCGGGGTGCCGTCGGCGCCGAGAGGTTCGCGATTCCAGGCTTCGTCGACGGGCGCCTTGCGCGATCCGCAGGGCGGATCGTCGTCGCCTATCAGTCGCTCGTAGAGCAGTTCCTCGTCGATCAGGCGCAGGCCTTCGGGTTCGCGTGCGAAGGTCAACAAGAGTTGCCGCTGCTGCCACTGAAAGCCGCTGAGCTTGCGGCTGGTCGCTGGCTGGCATTGTTCGCGGGCCAGCTCGGTGCGCAGGGCGTAGAGTCCGTCTGAACCGCAGTCCTGCAGGCATGCGCCGGTCAGCGGATCGGGCGCGCTCGACGCCAGCTCGCGTGCCGCCTCTTCACACAGCCGCGCCTGTTCTTCGAGCTGACGATCGCCAAGGTTCTCGAAGTCGGCCGCTTCGGTTGGAGTGGCGTCCAGGCAGCGCTTTTGGGCTGGCAGGATCGGCAGTCGATGCTCTTCGCGCACCTTGGTCTTCGGGGGCCTGGCGCTCGCACGCTCGTCGCAGAACCAGAAGGCGCCGGCGCCGACCAGATCCTCCATGGCTTCGCCCACCACACCCGAGACCGCGCGCGGGATCACCGTGCCGAGAACTGCATCGGTGGTGTCGCCAAGCATGCCCCCGGCGCGCTCGCACAGCTCGGAGAAGCTGCCATCTTCGGTGGGCAGCTGGACGCGGGTGGGCACAGCGAAGCCGGCCTGTGCCCTGGGGGCATACTCGGCCCGCACCCGCTCCACCAGGCGCACCTGGGTGGTCCAGGGGATGACCGCGCGCACGGCGCGGGAGGTGGCGCCCAGGGCCTTGAGGCTGCTGTGGATCTTGGGACGGAGCTTGTCGTGCATCGTTGCGACGGTAGAGCGAACCTGGTTGAGTTCCACGGCCGCGCCCGCCGCGGCCGGTGCGAAGATCGAAGCCACCATCAAAGCGGCGATCGCGATCATCAGCGCGGTTTCGATCAATTTCAGCGCAACCAGAACCGACAGCAGCGCCGCCATGATCAGGTTGATCAGCACGATCAGGTTCATGCCGCGGGCGTGCAGTACCGCTCCGCCGAACGCCGTGGCGTCGGCCGCGTCTTGCATGTGTTCTCGATGGCGCACCGCCTCGGCGATGCCGATGACGTAATAGAGGGAGCCGGCGAGCAGCACCGCCATGAACAGCCCCAGCAGCATGATCGCACCGCGTTGATCGGATAGTAGCTTCATCTCTTTTTCTCGCTTCGGTAGCGGTAGGGGGCCGGGTGGGCCGGCATCGTGGCCTCGGCCTGGATCAACGCCACCGGAAGGGCCGACAGCTGCCACTGGCGAGAGGCCCCCGGAGCGAGCTGTAGCTCGCGCTCTGCGCGACGCTCGGGGCTGGAAGTCCTGCGCTTGGACGCCAAGGGCTGGTTCAGCTTGTGGCGAAAGAGGCGCTTGCAGATGATTTGCGAGGCCCAGGGAATGGTGCAGGCAAAGGCGTGAGTGACGCGCACCGTGAGCGTGTCCTGGGCGTCGATCCGATCGAGTACGAGCTTGTCGGCGCCGGGACTCGTCGGAAAGGTGACCGCCGTCGTCAGCGGAAGATAGCCCAAGAGGGCTAATCCCAGGCGTCCCACGGGCGCGCCTCCCAGGCCCTCCTGCACGGTCAGGCCGCCGCCGGTCGCCAGCGTGGGCAGCATCATGGGCTCGGGGACGAGCGTGGCGAGGCGAAGGTGTACGGCGCGGCGAATGTCGGCCATGCGCGCGCCATCGTCAACCGCTGGCGGCGATGGCGGTAGAGCCTTGCCCAGCAGCCCGCCCACGCGGCGTTCCCAGTCGCCATGGGCAGGCGTTCCGCTTTGGAGCTCACCGCGGGGCGCGCCGTCGTAGTGCTGGGGATCGTCGTCGAGGATCACCACCGCCGCACGCGCGCCGGTGACCGCCGCATGGCGCACGATGATGCGTGCGGCCATCAATAACGACAGTTGCAGGGTGCCGAGAAAGAGCACGAAGATCGGAAAGAACGCGATCAGAAACTCGAGCAGCACGGCACCGCGTGCGTCGCTCAGGGGCTTTGGCGCGCTTGTCATGGGAGCCCCCAGGGGGTGGCCCCCACGGTGCTGAGCACGGTGGCGACGAAGATCGCCGGGCCCAGGCGTACCTCGATGCCGCCCGGCTCGGCCGCGCCGGGCGCGTCATCGGAAGCGCGACGCACTCCGAGCAGGGTCGCGGCGGCGCGCCTGCAGCGCATCAGCGCCGGACCCAGCTGTCCGTGGCGCCACAGCAGCAGCAGGCCGAAGAGTCCACCGAGGATATAAGCCAAAAGTTGAGTCTCCAGCGCCGGGCCCAGGCCCATCAGGGCGCCGAGTGCTGCGAAGAGCTTGACGTCGCCGCCGCCCATGCCGCCGCGCATAAAAACCAGCAGCGGCGGTAGTCCCGCGAGCAGTGCGCCCAGCAGCGAAGCGCCCGAGGCCCCTGGCCCAGCGGTCAAGCCGTGGGCCAGGGGCGCGAGCAGGAGGGTCGGGAGGGTCAGGCGATTTGGGATTTTGCCGCCGCGGGCGTCACAGATCGCGGCGAGCAGCGTCAAGCCAAGGGGCCCAAAAATGGTCAGCGCGAGCGTGGCAGAGGGCACGGGGAACTCCGGGCGGCGTGTTGGGGTTTAGGGAATGGGAAGTAGGATCAGCAGCTGCTGGTAGTAGAAGAGCTGCAGCAGGTGGCGGCCCAGGCCGGCCACCGCAAGGCCCGCTCCAAGCGAAAGCAGGCACAGCCCCATGGCGTACTCGACACCGGCGGCTCCGCGGCGGTCGCGGCACAGCGCACCGAGGGGCCTACAAACTTCGGCAAAGGCGTTCACCTTTCTCAGTCAATCGCCTTGGCCATCGTCTTGTTGACGGACTTGGAAGCGTTTCCGATGTTCGTCTTGACGTCCTTGCCGAATGCGCTCCAGGTGCCGACGGCAACGGCGGCGACCAGGCACAGCACGACGCCGTACTCGACGGTGGTCAGTCCGCGTTCGTCGCTCTGAAGCTTGCGGAGGTAATTGCGAATCGCGTTCATGGCTTTCTCCTGTTGGCCGCTCGCGGCTTTCAGCGAGTGGCTTTTGAGACAGGTATCGGCCAGGGCCAGGCGCGGTTTCGCTTGGCGACGATTTTTTTTGCGGTGGCCTGCTTTTTATTGAGCAGGTCAGCGGCGCAACAAGGGATCCCCTGAGGAAGCTCTGTGGCGGGGCCTAATCCCACTCGGGAGCGGGTGGCGGCTCGGGAGGCTCCGGGGCCGAGGGCGGCTCGGGGATATCCGGCGGCTCGGGGGTGCTCGGAGCGCTCGCCGCTGGCTTTGGGGTCGCTGTGGGCCCGCTCGGCTTCACCTCCACCACCGGCGTGCTCGGCTCGGCGCTGGTGGTCGCGGCCTGGCTTTCGCGGAAGGCTCGCCCGGCTTCCTCGGAGCGGCGTTTGGTCTCTTCGGCGGAAGCAGAGGTTGTTTGCTTGCGCGGCGCCGTTCGTGATTTTCGAGCGGGCGCCTTCGGTGCCGCGCTGGGCTGGGCCGTAGCCGTGCTCGCTGCGGGCGGCACCTGCGGTGGTGGTGGGGCCGGCGGTGGCGGTGGGATCGCAGCGGTCGCCGGGTCGACGGTCGGCGGGGGCGGCACCTGGGCGGCGGCGGGAGCTGGCGCTGCACCGGGGTCGGCGCCCGTCGGCGCCGCGTTGGTCGCGGGCGGAGCGTCCGGAGCGCTACCGCCGCCGGCCAGCCAGACCAGCGCCAGCAGTGCTGCCACGGCCAGGCCGATGGCCACCCCCAGCCAGGGGGCGCGGTTGGTGGGCACCGGGCCCGGGCGCCCCGATTGCGCCGGGCCGTGCAGCGGTTCGTTTTCGTCGAGCGACAGCTTCAGGGGGCGGCTGACGGCGCTGGACTTCGGCTTCTGCGCTGGCGTCATGGGTTCGCGCGGCAGCGGCAGCGAGGGGCCTCCCGCCACCGATGGCGCGGATGCGGGGCGTGCGGGAGCCGGCGCCGGTGCCGGTGCCCTGGCCGGGGTGGGCCCGGCGGTCACGGCGGCCATGGGGGCCGGAGCCGGCTTTGGGGCGGAGGCCAGCGCGGCTGCCGGGCGCGGCGCGGCGGGGGCCGCGGGCGCCGGAGCCGCTGGTTCGGCCTCCGGGCTGGGGCCCGTGCGCGCGCCCGAGCGTACCGGCGCGCGCCCCGGTGGCGGCGGTGGGGGTTCGGTGCCGCCGCTGCGGGTGGCCGGCGTCGCGCCTGGGGTTGCTGCGGCCTCGAGGGTGGGAAAGCCGGCGATCGTGCGCTTGTGGGAGGGCTGGTTGGCGAAGCCCTGCACCGCCGGCTGGGCCGCGCGGGTGGGTGCGGGCGTCGGTTCGTCGGGGGGGGGCCTCAGGGGATCGGGCGGATCGCCGGTCGCAGTCGGGGCAGAGCCGAGGCCCGCCGCCGACATCGGTATGGTGCGCCGGAAGGTGCCGCCCGGGGGCGGTGCAGCGGGTGGCGGCGCGGCGCCGACGGCGTCCTTGGGCGGCGCCGGATGCAGCCCCGGCGAGGTCTGTCGCAGCTTGGGGCCGTCGGACGCGGGAGGTGGGCGCAGGGTCTGGGGGAACTGCCGGGGCCCGGCGTCGGTGGGTTTCTTCGGCGGCCGATGCTCGCTCATGTTCCGCCGGCACTAGTAGCACGAGTCGCGCGGCCAGTCCCAGGGGGGAGCCACACTCCGAGCCGCCACGCTTCGGGGCCCGGTGGGCGCCCCCATTTCGTTCACGGCGTCAGCTGGCCGGCCGCAAAGAGTTGCAAGACCGGCTGTAACTCGTGCTCGTAGACCGGCCCCAGCCAACTGTGGAGCAGTCGCCCCTCGCGATCGAAGAGAAAGGTGGAGGGGATGGAGCCTTTCCAGGTCGGGTGCAGCGCGCGCTTGAAGGGGCCCAGGCGTCCGGCCACCACGTAGCCGCTGTGGCCGCCACCGTGTTCGGCCAGGAATGCCGAGGCATCCGCGCGCTTTTCCGGGGTGTCGGCCGAGACCAGGTACAGCCCGATGCCGTGCTCGGCCATGGCCTCGGCCACGCGCAGCACGATGGGCATCTCCCGCTTGCAGTTCCCACACCAGCTCGCCCAGACGTTGACCAGGGCGGCGCGGTGGGGGCCCTTGCGAATGAGTTCCAGCAGGCCGGGCCCGTCGGTCGCCACCAGGTTGTCGATGGCGACCGGCGTCGGCTCGGGCGCTGTCGCGGCAGCGGGTTGCGCCGCGGGCACCGGCGTCGGCAGTGACGGCTGCTCCTGGGGGGAGGCCGCTTGGGCCGCGCCCGCCGCCGCAGCCGCGGGCTTGGCGTCGGGGCTGCAGGCGATCGCCAGGGCCAGCAGCGGTGGGAGCGCCGCGATCGACCGCGGCAGGCGTGAGTCGGGGGCCAGCATGGGGCGGGTGTAGCAGTTGGCGAGCGCGGCTGGGAGCCCTGCCTGGCGCGGGTTGAGCGGCTACGGCTCGTGCGTCTTGGCCCGGCCCGCGGCCGCGTTCGCGATCGCGCAGTGGCGTTCGATCAGCGCCATCGTCGGCCAGCGTGCTGGCGCCCGTGGACGCAGCTTTGCCAGCAGCGCGTCGGCTTCGTCGCGGCGTCCGAGCAGACACAGGGCCGCGACGCGCGTCGCTTCGTGTTCGCGCGAGAGGGCCGGCTGGGCCACGCGCTCGGCCAGGCGATCCAGCTGCTCCAGGGCTTTTTCGGGCTCGTCCTGCTCCAGGTGGTAGCGTGAGGCTCCCAGGGCGGCCAGCTCCCGGGGGATGGTGGGGGAGTGGTGATCGTCGATGGCGAGGGCTCCGGCGGCTGCGCCAGTCGGCGTCGCGGTCGCTGTGCCGCCATCGCGCGCGGCGGGTGCTTTGGGGGCCTCTGGCACGACGACCGTCGGCGTGGCTTCGGGCGCCGTTGCCCCGGTCATCGCTCCGGCTGCGGTGGGCTCGGGGTTTTCTGGCCCATCGCCGTCGCGATCGCCGAGCGCGCCGAGCGCGCCGAGCGCCTGCCAAGCGGCCATGGCCAGCACCAGCACCATCGGGGCGATGATGAGTCCGCGTGCCGTCGTCGAACGCCCCGTCGTCGCCGGCTCTGCGGCGTTGGCGTTGCGACTCTTTGTTGCGTCGTCGGTGTTCACGTGCGGGCGACGCTAAAATAGCCGTCGCCGCGGGGCAACGGCGGCCCGGCCGCGCCCGGCACGAAATCCCGTGGCTCCGGACCGGTCATCGAGGGCGGGGCTGGGTTGTGGGCCCCTGTTGTTGGCGTTGGTGGCGGGACCCGGGCCGCTTGCGGCCGGGGGCACGCCGCGGTGATGTCGCGAGCAGCGAAAGCGCTGAAAGTGCCGTCGGGTGAGGCAATCGCGGGGCCTTGGGCTGCCACCCGCGACTCACGCCGGCGATGGGCCGCCCTGTCGCAGCTCCTCGAGCCGCTCGCGGTAGGCGTCGAGCACCGAGAGCGGGCCGTGGTCGGCTTCGACGACTTTCAGCAACGCCCGGACGCGGTCGGCTGCGTCCTGACCGAGCTCGTCGAAGCGCGACAGCAGCGGTAGCAAGGTCGCTGCGGCCTCGCGTCCCTGCCCGGAAAGCTGCAGCTCGCGGGCGCGTTCGAGGAGTTCTTCGTCCTGGTCGATGGGCCTCGGTGCGGTCCGTTCCGGCGCTTCGTCTTCAAGGTTTTCGTCGCTCGCTGGTAGCGTCAAGCGCGCCATCTGGGCGGCGCCGAAACCTCCGAGCAAGGGCCCGACAATGTACACGAGCAGCTGCTCGAGGTTGCCCGTGATCGCCGCCGGCCCCAGATAGCGAGCGGGGTTGGCCCCGGCTCCGGTCAAGGGACCGGCGAAGAGGATCAGGGCTCCCAGCGTCGCGCCGATGGCCAGCGCGGCGAACTCGCTTTGTTCGTTGTCCCCGCGGGTGACGCCCAGGATCACCGTGACCAGCACGAAGGTGATCAGTGCCTCGATCAGTAACCCCTTGAGCATGTCGATCTTGGGGGCCAGCGCTGGCGTGCCCAGGTTGGCCAGGGCCACTTCATCGGGAAAGATCCAGGCGAGCATCGCGGCCGCCAAAAGCGCGCCCAGCAGCTGCGCCGTCACGTAGCGACCGAAGCTGGCGGCGTCCAGGCCCCGATTGAGCCAGGCCGCAAGCGACACGGCGGGGTTGAAGTGACCACCGGAGATCGAGCCGAAGGCGAACAGCGCGCCTGTGAGCACCAGGGCGTGCGCGGCGGCAATGCCGATCAAGCCGAGCTGACCCCCGGGGGCGGCGCCGTGGGATGGCCCGGTGTGGCTGTCGACGATGACGGCGCCGGCACCCACGAAGACCAGCGCCCAGGTTCCGAGGAATTCGGCTACGAGTTTACGGTCGGTGGTTGCCATGGCGGGGCCCAGTGTAGGAGGCCGCCCTTGCGGCGCAAAATAATCAGGTGTTTGAACGAGCCCGCCGCGCGTGCTTGCTTGCTTTCGGCTCCAGCGCGCGGTTCCAACAATGCTGTGTCAGGGGGGGGCGGTGGCTCGCGGTCTCGGTGCTCGACCTCGTGGTCACCGCGGAGCCCCGGTTGAGCGGGGAGGGGCGCAGAAAAAGGCCGAAACTGTTTTTTGCCGCCTGTTGCAGCAAATTCGACCACCAGCGGGCAGCTCGGCTGCCCCAGCCTCGAGCGCCAATGACAGCCTCGGGGGCTACATCCAGGGCGAGCGCTTGGTCGGCTACGCGTGGACCGATGTCACCGGCGCCGCATTCAGCATTGCGCCCGAGGATTTCAGCGATCAAACCGACTTTTCGCTGTGCACTTCCGGTGAGGTTGCCGCCGGCTACGAAAATTTCGCCATGCTCGGCTGGAACCTCGACCAGGGCAAAGGTGCCGACGAACTCAGGCGAGCCATCACTCCGACATCCTGGTGCCGGGGCGCGGCGTGGGCGCCTTTGACGCCTGCTCCGCCCAATGGGGTGTGCCCAACGGGGAGTTGGGAGCCCAATAGGGCGGCTTCCTGACGGCCTGCAAGCAGCAGCTGGCCGCAGCCGATCGCGCGGCGCTCAAGGACTGTGTGCGCGCCCGCTGCGACTCGGTCTTCGGTGCCCGCGGGCTCACCGAGTTGCAAGCGGGCTGCTACTGGTTTGTGGACTGGTTCCAGGCTGCCGACAATCCAAGCCTCGTCTACCATGAGGTGCAATTCCTGCCCGAGTTCAGTGCTGCGGGCATCGCTCGCGGCGGCAGTGTGGCGCCCAACTGCGGGGGTTGAGGGGCTCGCCAGGGTTCGCGCGCCAGCATCGCCCCGCTGGCGCCGGATGTGCTACATCCGCGGCATGTGGAAGATCGCCATCGCCGCCATCCTGGCGAGCACGCTGCTGAGTTCGGTGGCCGCGGCCGAGTCGCCCTGGGCGGAGACCGCGCGCGACGAGGATCTGGAGGTCAAGCTCGTGACCTTCGGCCCCGGCGACGCGGTGCACCAATACTTCGGCCACAACGCCCTGATCGTGGAGGACACGCAGCGCGGCATGGCTGCCATGTACAACTTCGGCATGTTCAATTTCGGCCCCGACATGCTCCCCAAGTACCTGCAGGGGCAGCTCGAGTTCTGGGCCATCGCCACCGGCGTGCGCCGCACCTACGCCGCCTATCGCACCATGAACCGCTCGATCCGCGTGCGCGAGTTGGATCTACGTCCCGAAAAACGCCGCTGGCTGGCCGAGCGACTCTCCTGGCACGTGCAGCCCGAAAACCGTGCCTACCGCTACCATCACTACCGCGACAACTGCTCGACCAAGGTGCGCGACCTGATCGATGGCGCCAGCGGTGGTCTTCTAGGGGCTCAACACTCCAAGCCGGCGCGTCTGACCTACCGCGGCCATACCTGGCGCTACACGGAACACGACCCGATCATCCACATGCTACTGGTCTTCTGGATGAACGACTCCATGGAGCGCCCGATCCAGGAAATGCACGAGGCCTTCCTGCCTGACGAACTTGAGAAGTTGGTCGACGCCACCCTAATCGAAGAGGGCGGCCGCAAGCGGCCCCTGGTCAAGCGCGCCTACACCCTCTTCGAGGCCCGTCGCGCTCCGGTGGCTGAAAATCCCTCGCCGCGATGGCCATCAACGCTCGGCCTGGGTCTCTTGCTCGGCGGCGTCGCGCTGCTCTTGGCGTGGCTACAACGCCGCCATCGCGACCGCTTCAGCGCCGCCCTCTTCGGCCTGCATCACGTGCTGCTGGGCATCCTCTGCGGCGTGCCAGGACTCGTCGCCGGCCTCTTTCTTCTCACCGAGTGGAAAGTCACGCACTGGAACGAAAACCTCTTCCTTTGCAACCCCGTCACCTTCCTGAGCTTTCCGCTCGGCCTGATGCTGATCTTCGGCTCCCGGTGGGCCCGCCGCTGGCTCGCGCGCGCGGCCTACCTGATGGCGGCCAGCAGCTTGCTTCTGCTCGTGCTCAAGCTATTGCCCAACTTCGACCAGCAGGTGTGGCTGCCGATGGCGCTGATGCTTCCGGCGAACGTCGGCTTTGCCCTGGCGCATCGCCTGCTCGAGCCGACGAAGGGGTGACGCCACGCCTCGAGGGATTTCGCGGAGCTTTGTGGGGGGCAGCGGCACCGTGGTCTGCGCGCTCGACCAAAAGTCCCCACAGGCCGACAAGATCATCTGCTACGTCGATGCCTCCCGATGTGACCCAGATCACGTCGATCCGCCGGCACGTGAAACAGCCTTGAGCATCCGTCATTCGAGCTTTACTCGGTGACCTTTGAGCGCTAGTTCACGTGTCAGACGGCATCGCCGGCGCGGTCGGGATGACCTCAGGGCGTCTCCGTGATGAAGACCCGGCACTCGAAACGACTGAAGCGCCGCTAGCTCCAAAACAAGCGCATGTGGAGGATGAGCTGCGCAAAGATGGTGTGAATCAGGGGTTTGCGAAAAGCGCAGGCGCACCAGGAGGAGCGTTGAGCATTTTCGCGAGCGCATGAACGCAAGAAATTTGTGGAGATCGCCTGCAACATGCGCTTATCTACGGGCTAGCATTGCGCGAATACGTTGCGCCGGTAGCAAGACGCCATCGTTGCGCAGAATACGGGCGTCTTGCGCCGGCCGGTCATGGCGCCGTCCGGTGAGATGTCGTACTGCGTCTCCTCACCGGGGCCAAACTCGGGGCGACCTACGGGCACTTTTATGATCCACAATGGTCGTCGACCGCCCGCGCGCCTCAATGTTGGCGCGCGCCAACGGCACCACCGACCGCATCGCACCGCGCCGCCGGAACCTGCCCTTCTTGCCTATGGCACTGCGGCCAGCGCCATACAGCAGAATTTTACCCGTCGGTCGAGCAGCTACGAAATTTTTAGGGTCCTGAACCCGACCTTCGCCAGCGGCGTGGAACTTCAGCCTAACCCGCACCCAAGATCGTCACCACGGTGGCAGCCGCGTCGATGCCGATGTTGCCACCGCCGTTGTGCGCCAACCCAAAGCGCGCGCCCTCGACCTGGCGCTTGCCGCTCTTGCCGCCGAGCTGCTCGGCCAGCTCGACCACCTGTGCCAGGCCCGTGGCCCCCACCGGATGGCCCTTGCGCAGCAGTCCGCCCGAGGTGTTGACGGGGCACTTGCCTCCGAGTTTGGTGTGTCCTTCGGATACCAGTCTGCCGCCTTCGCCCTTTTCACAGAGGCCGAGGCCCTCGGTGGCGATTACTTCGGCCGGCGCCGAGGCGTCGTGCAGTTCCACCACCGACAGCGCGTCCGGTCCAATGCCCGCTTCTTCGTAGGCTTCTTTGGAGCAGACTTCGGTCAGGCCGTCCTCTTCGTAGGGGCGATCCCAGCCCGATCGCAGCACACTCGAGAGCACCCGCACCGGCCGTCCGATGCCCAGCTCGCGCGCCTTCCTCTCGCTGACCACGATGGCTGCGGCGGCGCCGTCGCCGATGGGCGAGCACATGGGCCGCGTCAGGGGCTCGGCGATCATGGGGGCCGCGAGTACTTCTTCCACCGTGAGCGCTTCGCGGAATTGGGCGCGCTCGTTCATGCTTCCGTGAAAGGAATTCTTGGCGCTGACCATGGCGAATTGCTCGGCCGTGGTGCCGTAGAGCTTCATGTGGGTGCGCGCGGCGGCGGCGTAGATGTCCATGAACATGGAGCGGCTCTTGCCGGCGCCCGATGAGGCTTTTTCGGCGCCTTGCTTTTCGGCGCCGCGCTTGAGCGAGGCCATGATCTCGGCCATCGCTTCCACGTCCACGGCGCCGCTGAAGGCCTTGAAGGAGACGCTCTTATCTTCGTGGTAGAGCTTTTCGACGCCCAGGGCGAGCACCACGTCGTACAGGCCCGCACTGACCATGGCACAGGCCTGCTGGAAGGCCGTCGAAGCGCTGGCGCAGGCGTTTTCCACGTTGATGACCGGTAGCTTGCCCACGCCCATGCCGCGCAGGATCACCTGGCCACGGATCGATTCTTGACCGGTGACCAGACCCGCGGCGGCGTTGCCCACGTAGGCCGCCTGAAGGTCCGCAAGCTCGAGGCCCGCGTCCCGGACGGCTTTGTCGATGGCCTCGGCGCCCAGGGCTTTGAGCCCGATCTCCAGATGTTTTCCAAAGCGGGTCATGCCGACGCCCGCCACCACTGCGTTCATTTTCATGCTTCGATCCTCGCTTCGCGCGCTCTAGCCCGCGCGCAGCTCATAGCTTGCTGCCGCCGAGCGTGCACAGTAGCTCGTTGCAGCCGTCTTCGATCATCGCCGAGCGCGCATCGCGCAGTAGCTTCTCCATGGGATACTCGCGCGTCAAACCGTTGCCGCCGAAGATCTGCAGGGCCTCGCTCGCGACCTCGAAGGCCGTCTGGGTGGCGAAGACCTTGCTGGCGATGGCGTAGTGCATCTGGCCCTCGCCCAGGCCGTTGAAATAGCTCACGCGCCGCACCAGCGAACGCGCCGCTTCCACCTTGGTCAGCATCTTGAAAAGGCGCGCCTGCATGTGAGGATGTTGGCCGATGGGGATGCCGCCCTGGATGCGCTCCTTGGAGTAGTCGATGGCGTGCTCCAGGGCCGCCCGCGCGCAGCCGGCCCAGATGGTGCCCATGGTGCCATTGGCGCCGCTGAGCACGATTTCGACGATCGGCACGTACATCTCGGGTCCGATGAAGAGGTAGCTGGCCGGCACGCGCACGTTGTCGAAGAAGATTTCGCCTTGATTCAGTGCCCGCTGGCCGAGCTTGTCCAGCGGTTTGCCCTTGGATACCCCCGGCAGGTCGAAGGGCACGACGCCCACGCAGCCCCCCTTGAGCTCGTCACCCTCCATCAGGGAGCAAAACAGCACTCCGACGTCGGCGATGGTGCCATTGCTTACCCAGGCCGACTTCTGGCCGTTGATGATGAAGTCATCGCCGTCGCGTTCTGCGATGCAGTCGGGCTTGCGCGCCGGCGGCTGGAAGTCCTTGGGGTCGTTTTTGAGCATGTCGCTGCCGTGGCTCGGTTCGGTGATGGCCCAGCAGCCGATCTCGGTCGAGTTTGTTTTGCAGAAACGCTCGATCAGCTCGGGGTTACCACTGAGGCGGGCGAACACACGGTGAAACTCCGCGACCGACAGGCTGATCGCGAGCCCACCGTCGCCCCAGCCCATCTCCTCGTTGATCAGTGCCCGAATGCGTGCCCGCCGCAGGGGATCGAGGTCGCTGTCGTCCATGGCATCGAGGCCGATGCCGAGCGCCCGGTATTGTTCGAAGACGGCCCACAGCTCCGAGCCCTCGGCGATAACGTCGGCCGGATCCGGCAGTCGATCGAGGCGCTCACCCACCGGTCGCATCACCTCGGCGGCGAACTTGTGCACGGTGTCGCGGATCGCGAGTTCTTCCTCGGTCAGCCCGACCTCGATTTCCGGAAGCATCATGCGCTCACCTCGTGTGCTCGGGGCCAAAACCCTCCGCGAACTCACTCGAGGACCGCGCCGGCGATCGCTTCACGAACCCGCGGGGCCGTTCGGGCCGAAGCCCGCCAGCAATTACACGAGTAACATCTCCACGGCGGCGTCACAATCGGCGCCGTGGCCGTACCGGAGCCAAGCTTGAGCGGGCTCACTCCTGGCCGCTTTTGACCCCGTCCTTGGTTGCTTCTTTGGCTGCACCCTCAGCGGCGGTTTCGTCCGCAGGGGTGTCCCCCGCGGTGGCTTCACCCTCGGCTTTGGCAGGGCTGGCGACCGACTTGACCAGGGCGGTAAGCGCATCGAGCGGCAAGGACTCGGCCATCTCCGCGGCCGTCGTGATCTCGGGTACGCCCGTGACCTTGATATTCGCCAGCACACGGTCCTCGATCAGCACGTTCACGATCGCCGTATTGGTGGCCTCGAAGTGCTGGGCCATGGCTCGGCGCCCCTGGACCCTGAGGCTGTAGAAGGGCGTTTCCTTCCCCTGATCTTCGAACTCGCGCTGTTTATCGAAGATGGCCCTGGCTTCGGGTGAGTGATGTAGGTCCGAGACCTGCAGGTGATACTCGAGGCCGTCGCGCACATAGATGCGTCGCGCGACGGTCATGGTGCCGCCGTTGGGCAGGCCGCGGGTCACCGGCTGCGAGATGCCCTTGGCGCGGAAGGCGCCGATGCTGTCGGGCAGTGCCTTGGCCATCACCTTGGCTGCCAGGGGTTGGCCTTCGGGCGGGGGCAGGCCCTGCAGGTCCCGGGTCGGCCGGTCGCTGGCGAGCGGGGCTTGTGCGGAACGGTCAGGCGCTGAATCGTCTTCACAGGTGCACGCCGACAGGCATGAGGCCAGACACAGAAAAGCCATTTGCAGTCGCGAAGTCATGGTGGCGGAGCAAAACCCAGCGACGCCCTCCGGTCAAGCTGACCGGAGGGCGTCGCTGGGGTCGTAGGGGCTCGCCAACAATCAGCGCGGTGGCGGCGGCGCGAAGCGGTTGTTGTGGGGGAAGGGGTCGGGGTCGCGCCGGCTGTAGTGGCGGTAGGGGTGGAGGTCGATGCCGCGCGCCACCAGGCCCTCGCGGTCGTCGTAGCGCAGCGTGATCAGCAGATCGGGCTTGTGGCGATTGGCACGGCGGAAGCGCACCTCGCGAACTTCGCTGTATTGGCTTTCGCCGTATTCGGTCCCGAGATTCTGGCGCTGGCGCCGGGGCTCGTAGGTATTCGAGCTGTAGGCCTCCTGGCGCAGTGCGCCCTTGCTCGGGCTGGCCTCGTCGAGCTCCAGGGCTCCGGCGCTCGGCGCTTCGGCGGCCCGTGGCGCCGCCGAAGCGCCCGAACGCCCGCCGGAGCGCACCCGCGGACGCGCCTCGGGCAGCGGTCGGGGACGGGCTTTGACCCGACGCCGGGGCTCTGCCCGACGCAGGGCAGGGCGCTCGCGTTCACGAAAGATGGCCAGTCCGATGACGCCCACGTGTTGGGGCGTGCCCATGCGCGAGGAATAGCTGTCGGCCGGTGAAGTGAAGCGAAAAGCGGCCACCTGCGACATGCTCTGCCGGAAGCCTTCGATGACGATGTCGTCGTGGGCGTCTACCAGATAGCCGCGGGCGCTCACGTAGTCTCCGACCTCACCGCTGATCACATCGCGACCGTCCACCGTGACCACCGCCTCGATGCGGCGTCCGGTGCGGTTCTGGACGCGGATGCGGTAGCGGTCGCCATACTCACCGAGCACGTAGGTGTGCCCATCGTGGTGAAAGGTGGGCAACTCGCGTCCGCCCGCGTCTTCGACCGTGAGTATGAAGCGGGCGTCGGGACCGCGGGGGTGGGCTTCGGCACTCGGGGTGCACGCGATGGCCGCGATCGATGCGAAGACGGCGCGCAGTAGCCAACGGGAAGTGAACATGATGCCTCCAGTTCGTTCCTGGCGACGACGCGCGCCGGGCCCCACGCCCGTGTGGCTCGTCGTCTCGTTGGGTGGAGACGTCCCACTCCCGATCGCGATCTGCGCGAGCGCGAAAAAAGACGCCGGCTATTGCCAGGTCGTGGCGTGCCAGAGCTTTTTGCCGCGGCGGATCAGGATCGTCGCCCCGTGCAGCAGGTCGTCTGCGCCCAACCGGCGCTCGGCGTCGATGCGCTCGCCGTTGACGGAGACCGCGCCGCTCTGCAGGAACTGCCTTGCCTCGCGCCGCGACTTGGCGAGTGAGGTCTCGGGCAAAAGCTCCACCAGCGAGACGCCCTCGCCGCCCAGGCTGTCGCGGGCGTGCTGGGTGTGGGGCACGTCGGCGAAGACCTGCTCGAGCATCTCGGCGTCCAGGGCGCGCACTTCGCCGTCGAAGAGCGCGCGGCTGGCCGCTTCGACCTTGGCGAGCTGCTCCCGGCCGTGCACCAGCGCCGTCATCTCGGCCGCCAGCGCACGCTGGGCCGTCCGTTCGTGGGGTGCCTTGGCCTGGACCGCCAGCAGCTCGTCGACCGCTTCCCGGTTGAGGAAGGTGAACCAGCGCAGGGCGTTGGCCACGTCGGCGTCGGGCGTGTTGATCCAGTACTGGTAGAAGGCGTAGGGACTGGTGCGGTCGGCGGTCAGCCAGACCGAGGCGCCCGCGCTCTTGCCCACCTTGTTGCCGGCGCTGTCGAGCAAGAGCGGCGCCGTCACGCCGTAGGCTTCGGCTTCGCTGCCCTCACGGCCGTGGTGGTGGTGGATCAGGTCGACGCCAGCGACGATGTTGCCGTATTGGTCGGAGCCGGCGATCTGCACGCTGCAGCCGTGCTCGCGCTTGAGGTGCAGGAAGTCGTAGGCCTGCAACAGCATGTAGCTAAATTCGGTGTAGCTGATGCCCTGCTCGCGACTTTCGAGGCGCGTGCGCACCGAGTCCTTCTGGATCATGGCGTTGACCGAGAAATATTTGCCGACGCTGCGCAGCACCTCGAGGAAACCCAGGGTGCGCAGCCACTCGGCGTTGTCGACCACCATGGCGCGATTCGGAGTCGCGGGGTCGAAGTCGAGGAAGCGCTGCAAGACCGCCGTCTGACCCTCGACGTTTGCGCGCACTTGCTCTTCGGATAGCAGCTTGCGTTCCGAGTCCCGGCCCGACGGGTCACCGATCAGGCCCGTGGCTCCGCCGATGAGCGCGATGGGCCGGTGGCCGGCGCGCTGCAAGTGCATCAGCAGCTTGATGGGGATGAAGTTGCCGATGGTCAGGCTGTTGCTGGTCGGATCGAAGCCGGCGTAGCCGATGCGCCCCGGCGTCGACAGATGCGCGGCCACCGCTTCGCGGGTCGCGGTGGTCTGATGCAACATGCCGCGCCACTCGAGCTCGTCGAGAAAGGGCAACTTCGTAGCTTGGGTGTTTTTGGCGTCGTTCACGTCGGGGGCGTTCATGACGGGTTCTCTGCTGCCTGGGTACCGAGCCGCTCCAGGATTGCGTCGATCTCCAGATCCGACTGGCTTTGCTTGTCCTGTGCGGTCCACAGGCTGGCGCGCGAGCTGTCGGCGTTTTCGACCCACACCGCGGCCGCCACGCCTTCGGCCTCGGCCTGTTGCCGCAGCTTGCCGGGTTTGACGGCCTTGGGCCGCAGGTCCACGCGCAGCCCGGCGCGGCGCAGGTGTTGGCTGAGTTCGAGCGCACGCCCCAGGCCCTCGGCGCGCACCGGGGCCAGTAGCACGTCGGCGTGGGTCAGCGACTTCGGGTAGAGCCCGCGTTCTTCCATCACCACCAGGATGCGCTCGAGCCCCAGGGCGAAGCCGCAGGCCGGCACGTCGCGTCCGGAGAACATGCCGACGAGCCCGTCGTAGCGCCCACCACCGCCCAGGGAGCCCGCCAGGTCCGGCACCTGGGCCTCGATGATGCAGCCGGTGTAGTAGCTCAGGCCGCGGGCCAGGGCGACGTCGAAGCGCAGGTGTTCGGCCGCGGGCGTGCAGGCGGCCAGCTTGAGCACCTGCTGCAGCTCCGACAGCGCACGGCTGCCGCCCTCGTGTTCAGCCAGGCTACCGCTCAGGTGCTCGATGGTGGGTTCGTCGCCCAGCAGCTCCAGCAGGGCCTCGCTCGGCGCCTCGCCCACGCCGCGCTCGAGCAGCTCCCGGCGCACGCCGTCGGCTCCGATCTTGTCCAGCTTGTCGATGGCGACGATGGCCGAGTGTTCGAGTTCGTTCGGAATGCCAGCGACCTCGACCAGGGCCCGGAGCAGCCCCCGGTGGTTGAGTCGCAGGGTGAAGTCCTCGAAGCCCAACCGGCGCAGGCATTCGGAGGCCGCCGCGACCACCTCGACCTCGACCACCAGCGAGTCCGAGCCCACCACGTCCACGTCGCACTGGTAGAACTCGCGGAAGCGGCCCTTGCCGGGGGTGTCGGCGCGCCACACGGGTTGGATCTGGTAGCGCTTGAAGACGGCCGGCAGTTTGCCCTGGTAGCCGGCGCAGACGCGTGCCAGGGGCACCGTGAGGTCGTAGCGCAGCCCGAGGTCCGACAGCAGCGTCTCGGCGCCGGGCGCGGTGCGGCCGCTGCGCCCCTGCACCACATTGGCGTCGTCGGCCACGTGGGCCGAGGCGGCCTGGATGCCTTCGAGCAGGGGTTGGCCGCGCAACAGCACCTTGAAGAGCAGCTGGTCGCCCTCTTCGCCGTACTTGCCCAGCAGTGTGCCCAGGCGTTCCAGGGCCGGCGTCTGCAGGGGCTGGAAGCCATAGGACTCGTAGACCTCGCGAATGACCCCCACCACGTAGGCGTGGCGTCGGGCCTGCTCCGGTAGCAGGTCGCGCATTCCCTTGGCCGGCTGTGCATCGCTCTTTCCCATGGCGCGCCACGGGGTAGCACAACTCGGCCCCGGGCTCACACGCTTTGAGTCGAATCGGTCGCGGCTTCGGTTTGCTCACTCGCCGCGACCGACATGCCCACCAGCACCTGCCCCTGGTGCGTCACGAAGGGCACGATGGTCATCGCCCGGTCCGCCTGCAACAGCAGCGGGGTGCGCAGGCGCTGGGCGTTCGACAGGTGCAGCCTGCGGCCCCGCTCGGCCAGGACCGAACGCAGGTTGTCGGCCAGCAGATGCACAAGCTCCAGCACCACACCATCGATCGCGGCCTCGTCGGGGGCGAGCTCGCCGCTGAAGCGCCCGGCGGTGGAGGCCGCGATGTCGTGGGGCAGCCCCACCAGCAACATGCATTGGTGGGCGCCGCTGACCTCGATGCCCGCGTTGCGGTCCGAAAGCGGCACCGGCGAGGGCATGACGCGCACGGGCTCGGTCTTGCTGACCAGGTCACAGGCCCGCAGCAACAACCGATTGGCCAGGTAGAAGACCTCGAAGGCGATTTCCCGATCCGGCAGGTCCTGGGGCAAGGTCACCACGTCCGGCTGACGCTGGGCCTCCTCGGTCAGGAACTCCGCCGCGGCCCGCTCCACCTCGGGGCAGTCCATGTACCCCAGCTCGGTCAGGGCCTGGCCCAGCTCCAGGTGGGCGTCGCGCTGGGTCTCGACCAGTTCGCTGACCTGGCCGGGCGAGAGGATGCCCAGGGAAATGGCCGCTTCGCCAAAAAGCCGGTCCTCCCGGGTCTGCAGGGCGCGGATCTGTTCGACCTCAAAGGCCGTCGCCAAACCGCGGTCGACGGCGAATTCGCCGAGCTTGTTGTTGTTGCGGTTTTGATACTCGACGGCAGCCAGCAGCTGGGGCGCCGTGATCAGGCCCTTGGAGAGGAGGTGCTGTCCGAAAAAGCGTGCCTTCATGGGCCTCCTGGCGTTCCGCTCACAGGCTGTAGGATAGCCAACTCGGAGGCCTCGGGCCAAAAAGCCCATGTGGCGGCGCTGGCGGCCGGGGTTTCAGCGCAGGGAGGTCAGGGGGATCACGGCCCAGCTGCGGGGGGTGACCTTGACCCGCTGGGTCTTTTGGAAGCCGCCCGCGCGCAGGGTGATCTGGTGGATACCCGGCGGCACCCGCACGCGTCCGAAGGCGATGCGCGCCGGAAGGGCAGCCCAGCTGCGGGTGTCGGGGGTGTCGGTGGCGGTCATGGTGGCTTGGGTGCCGAGGCTGATCAGCGCCCCCAGGGTGCCGCCGCCGCTGGCCCGGCGCGCGGTTTCGCCGGTCACGATGCGCGTGATCATGCGCGTGATGGCCGAGGCCACGACGGCGCCCTCGGTTTGTTTCCAGGCTTGCCGAGCCTGCAGATCCACCGCCAACATGCCCTCCAGCGGCAGCTGACGACCGCCCAGGTAGAACTCCGGCACATCGTATTCGCCACGCGGCTTGCCCAGGGCCGGGTAGTTCACCCAGGTGACCAGTCCCTGGGCCGCCAGGTAGTTGGCTTTGTTGTGCTGCGCCGGGCTCATGTGGGTTGCCGCGATGGTCAGGGCCAGCCCGATGGGCACGCGTTTGGCGACCTTGGCCGGCACCCGGCCGTAGTTGACGATGACCAGGATCTCTCCCATCTCGCCGTCCGCGCTGCCCTCCGCGGGGGCGCTCGCGGGGTGCTGCTCCAGCAGCGACCGCAGCCGCGGCGACGAGTAGCTGTCTTTGGCTCCCAGGCGGCGCACCGGATCGGCCAGCGAAGCATAGGTGCCCTGGCCCAGTGCTTCGTCGTAGTAGCGCAGGGCCTCCCCCGAGCGCCCGCTCTTTTCGAAGATGAAGCCGGCCAGGTAGCTGCCCGGCCCCGACAGTGACGCGGCGTGGTCGCCGGAGTCGGCGATGAACTTCTGCATCGTGGCAAAACGCCGCGCCTCCACGCGCGCCCCGCCCAGGTCGCCCCGGGCCAGGTAGTTCATCATGTTGAGCGTGTTGATCAGCAGCTTCTCGTAGGCCGGCGCCCGGTAGGGGCCGCTGTCGTCGCTGAACATGTAGCGACCGATGTCGTCGAGGCTGCTGCCGGAGAAGTCGAGCACCTCGATTTGCTTGTCCGCGGTCTGCAGGTCGCGGCTCGAAAGCTCGAAACGCCCCAGCTGCTGCAGCACCACGGCCCGATCGAGCACCAGCAGGATCTGGTCGCCGGCGATCTCGCTCGGAAGATCCTCGGCGCGCTGGACCTCCAGCTCTTCGTTGAGCATGGCCAGCGCCGCCTTGGGATGCCCAGCATCGAGCGCGCTGCGCGCCCCGCGCGTGCGCTCGGCATGACCGGCGCAGGCGCTGAGCCCTGTTAGAAGCAGCACAGGGCCGAGCAGGAACGCTCTGGCGCGTGGGGGGTGGGGCATGGGCCGGTACTCAATGGGCCGCGACGCTCAATCCCGGATCATCGCCTTGGTGGTCTCGGTCTTGTTCTGGAAGAGAATCTCGCCGGTCTCCACGTTCAGCACCTGGATGAAGAGGTAGTACTGGACCCGGCGCTGATCCTCGACGCGCTCGTCGGTGGTGTAGACCTTGCCCGTGATGAAGTAGCGCGCACCGATCTGCTTGCCCCAGTGGGCGATCTGGGTCTGGTCGAAGCCGTCGCCGTACTGGCGCCGGATCTCCTCCATCATGCTCTGCTGGTTCTGCAGGCTGATGACCTTGACCGCGCCCCAGTTGATCAGCTCGGTCTCGATGTCGCTGATCAGGGCGTTGAGGGCGCTGTCGATGTGCTCGGAGGTCTCGTTCTGCAGCGGCAGCACGCTGACGGCGGGCCGGTCCTCCTGCATCCAGCGCTGGACCACGGCCGAGTTGCGCATGGTCTTCATGTTCTCCTGCATCATCTGCTGCAGGTCGCGCTTGTCGAGGCCGGTGCTCATGGCGTGGTGATCGAGGCCGGGCTCGTCGCTGCCGCGCACGGCCCGCGGTCCGCTGCTACAGGCGGTGAGCGAAAGCCCCAGCAGGGCCAGCACGGCCCACCGGAGACCGCGGGCGCTCGGGTGGCGGGGCTGGCTAGAGCGCCGACCGGTTTGAAATCGCCGCAAATTCGCGAGGGAGAGCGGGTGCAGCGTGCCGTTACGGTGCCGAAGTCGTAGCCGAGCTACTTCGAGGCGCCGTTGCGGTGCGCTGGGCCCGCCAAAACCGCGAAGTTGTGGCGATTTCAAACCGCTCGACGCGCTGGCTTCGAGGGAGAGGGCGGTGCCCGTGTGGTGTTCCGGCATGGTCGACAACCTTTCCGGGGCAATGCCCCCAAACCTGCGTTGATCCAGGGCTTTTCGCCAGACTCACGCCCTGGCGACGCCCCGGGTTAATACGCGCCGGGCCGTGCCCGGACAAGTCGACGCCCGCAGCCAGGCGCCTACATCCACCGAGATCGACGGTGAGCGCCCGTCACAGATTCACCCCGCACCATTTCTGGGCCAGCGGCGTTACCATGCGGGCCGTCATGCTGAGTCAGGATGCAGGTTCGGACGCTGGCGGGCTGTCGCCGCAGTCGACCCTCGATGCAGCCGCCTGGGCCGCGGAGCTGGGCATCTCCAGGGAAGCGGTGGACCTCTACCAGGCCTGTGAGGTCATCGACCTGCACGTCGACACCTTCATCTGGACGCGCATCTTCGGCTACGACATGCACCGCCGCCACGGCCGCGGTCCCCTGGGGGCGCGTTACTTCTACCAGGTGGACCTGCCGCGGGCGCTGGAGGCGGGGCTGACCGGCGCGCTGTGGTCGATCACCACCAATCCCTACCGCGACGGTGCCTCCCGCGGGCGGGTGTTTCGCGAAAACCTCGAGCGCCTGCGGGGTATCGTGCAGGCCGACCCCCAGCGTCTCGAGCTGGTGCGCGACGCGGCCGGCTACCGGCGCGCACGGGCCGCCGGCAAGCACGGGGCCTTCCTGGCGGTGCAGGGCGCCAACGCCGTCGACGCCGACGACGCCGCCTATCGGGCCATGGTCGAGGGCGGCGTGGTGGCCGTCACCCTGGTGCACCTGAGCAACTCGGCCCTCGGCACCACCAGCTCGCCCCTGGGCCGCGATGACGCCCTGGGCCTGCGGCCGCGCGGGGTCGCCATGATCGAGGCCCTCAACGCCGACCGCGTCTTCGTGGACCTGGCCCACATCAGCCGGCGGGGCTTCTGGCGCGCCCTGGAGGTCCACGATCGCAGCCAGCCGTTGATCGTGACCCACACGGGCGTCTCGGCCGTGCACCGCTCCTGGCGCAACCTGGACGACGAGCAGCTACGGGCGGTGGCCGATACCGGCGGCACCGTGGGCGTGATCTTCCACGGCGGCTTCCTGGGAGGCGGCTACCTCAGCGGCGGGCGCTCCGAGCGCATCGCCGATCATCTGATGCACATCATCGAGACCGTGGGCGAGGACCACGCCTCCCTGGGCAGCGACTGGGACGGCATGATCATCACGCCCTCGGACATGCGCACCTGCCACGAGCTGCCGCGCCTGGTTCAGCACCTGCTCGACCGCGGCTGCTCCGACGTGGCGATCGGCAAGCTCCTGGGCGGCAACTACCTGCGGGCCCTGGCCCAGCTGCGCGGCTGAGGCCGGCGTCGGCCAAGCCCCCTGTGGGCCCGCGCGGAACGATGTCGTCCATTTGGCACGCAGCGGCGGGCACGTTGGCGCCGCGCGTTGTCGAGCAATTCCTCGATATACCTCGGGTACGGCTGCGGATTGTTCTCCGGGCGCCGTCGTCAGGGCACTCCGCCGTCACCCACCAAATGGACGACTTCCTTTCACGCGGGGCCTTTGCATCCCGGCGATTTCGTGGTTTTCATGCGCAGCCGGCCGCGCATACCCCCGCGGCCCATGGAGGTGAGTCACGTGCGTGCTTGGAAGCTGATGATGGTGAGCGCGGCCTGGGCGCTGGTCCTGGTCGGATGTGGAGGCGGCGGAGCCGAGGAGCCCGAGGCCGGCGGCGCCGAGGGTGGCGAGACTTCGGAATACGGCGGGCCCATCGCCTCGACGGACGTGGACCACGGCAAGGAGGTCTACGGTACCCACTGCGACGATTGCCATCCCGACGGCCAAGAAGACGTGGGCCCGAGCCTGATCGCCGAGCCGCATTCGCCAGCCGATCTGCGCAAGCAGGTCCGCGAGGGCTCCGGCAAGATGCGTCCCTTCAGCCCCAACCGCCTGAGCGACGACGACCTCGAGGCCATGCTGGCCTATCTGGACTCGATCGGGGCAGTCGCGAAGTAGGCAAATGTAGGACAGCACCCGCTGGTGCGCGAAAAAAGCCCGGGGTCGATGAAATAGGCCGCGGGCGGTGCGCGTCAGAGGGTGCACACGAGCGAGGTCACAGAGCGATGAAACGATTTGCGATTGTGTTGGCGTGCTCGGCCCTGGTGGCCGGCCTGGCAATGTGGAACCAGCCGTCGGCGCAGGCCGACGACGCCTGTGGGGAAAAGGGTCAGCCCGCCTGCCCGCTGCAGGGCTGGATGGAAAAGAACGTTCAGGAGCCCATGGACAAGGGCGATCTGAAAGCCGTCGGCAAAGCCCTTGAAAAGGCTGCCGCCTTCGCGCCCGATCCCAAGTGGAACGACGGCGACAAGGGCTGGTCCAAGCTCGCCAAGGAGGGCGCTGCAGCGGCCGCCGCTGGCGACGAGAAGGCCGCGAAGAAGTCCTGCAAGACCTGCCACAAGGCCTGGCGCAAGCAGTACAAGGAGAAGTTCCGCAAAAAGGCCGTGCCCAACTGAGGTACAGCTGAAGCAGTAGCCGGCCGGCCCATGTCGATGACGTGGCGCCGGCCGCTTGCTTCTTCCTCTATCCTTTACTTCCTACCGGCGCCCGCCAGCGCCGCCAGCTCGGCGCCGCTCGGATTCTGGAACACGCGCAGCTCGAAGCTCGGCAGGGCCGCCAGCAGGTGGTCGAAGATGTCGGCCTGGATGTCTTCGTAGCGGCCCCAGTTCTGGTCGTTGCTGAAGCAGTAGAGTTCGATGCCGATGCCCGTGGGCCCAGGCGGAAGCTGGCGCACCAGCAGCGTCATCTGCTGGTGGATCTTCGGGTGCTGCTTCAGGTAGGCCACGACATAGTTGCGGAAGGTGCCCAGGTTGGTCAGGCGCCGGCCGTTGACCGGCTCTTCGGCGTTGGCTCCGAGCTTCGCATTGTGCTCGGCTAGCTCGGCGCGGCGCCCTGCAACGTAGTCCTGGAGTAGCTCGATGGAGGCGTAGCGGTCGAGCATGGCCTCGCTGCAGAATTTTACGCTGGTCTGGTCGAGCCACAGGGCGCGCTTGATGCGGCGGCCGCCGGACTCCGACATGCCGCGCCAGTTCTTGAAGGTCTCCGAGACCAGCGCGTAGGTGGGGATGGTCGAGACGGTCTTGTCGAAGTTGCGGATCTTGACCGTGTTGAGCGTGACTTCGATGACGTCTCCGTCGGCGCCGTACTTGGGCATCTCGATCCAGTCGCCCGGCCGCACCATGTCGTGGGCGGTGACCTGGATGCTTGCGACCAATCCCAGGATGCTGTCCTTGAAGACCAGCATCAGGATCGCGGTCAGCGCACCCAGGCCGCTGAGCAGGCCCCAGGGCGAGCGTCCGGTCAGGGCCGAGATCACCAGGATCGCCGAGATCAAATAGACGACCAGCTTGACGACCTGGACGTAGCTCTTGATCGGCCGCTGGCGGGAGACCTCGAAGGTGTTGTAGATGGCGGTCAGGGCATTGAGAAAGCCGTCGACCACCATGACGGCCATGGCGAACATGTAGGCGACGGCGGCCCGCTGCACCATCGCCTGTGCCTGCTCGCTCGCCGGAAAGAGCAGCGGAGCGCTCATGTGCAGCACCATGGCCGGCGCCAGGTGTGAGAGGCGGTCGAAGACCTGGTGCTCGAGGAAGTAGTCGTCCCAGTCGGTGGGCGTGCGTGCGATGAAGGCCTTGACCGCGCGCAGGATGACACGCCGGGCGACGAAGTTGGCGGCGACGGCGGCCAGCGCCACGCAGGCGAAGATCAATGTCCGGCTGATCAGCTCGACCAAAAATGGGTTTAGCCCGGCGCCGCTGAGCTGGGTGTGCAGCCACTCGATGGCGTGGTTCATGGGATCACCTCGCGGGCATCGGTGCCCGTGATCGGCTTCAGGGTGCGGTGCGCATGGCTGGCGAGTGGGTGGTCGCGCTGCGCGGAAGACCCAGGTGGTCCCACAGTCGGAGCGTCGCCTCGCTGCGATTGAGCGTGTAGATGTGCAGTCCGGGCGCGCCGTTGCGCAAAAGCTCTTCGGCCTGGCGCGCGGCCAGCTCGATGCCGAGTTCGCTCTGACCCTTGGGGTCGTTTTCGAGCGCTTCCATACGCAGCCGCAGCCAGCGTGGGATGTCGGCGCCGCAGAAGCCGGAGAAACGCTCCACCTGGCGGAAGTCGGTGATCGGCATCAGCCCGGGCACGATCGGGATGTCCACGCCCAGCCGCTGTGCCCACTCGACGAAGCGGTAGTAGGCGTCGTTGTTGAAGAAGTATTGGGTGATGGCTTCGTCGGCGCCGGCCTTCACCTTGCGCACGAAGTTCTGCATGTCGTGTTCGGGCGCGCTCGACTCGGGATGAAACTCCGGGTAGCAGGCCACCGAAATGCGAAAGCCGCCGAAGTCGCGGATGAATTTCACCAGCCCGTCGGCGTAGGGGAAGGCCTGGGGATAGGGCTCGCTGCCGTCACCCGCGTCCTGGCCTTCAGGGGGATCGCCGCGTAGGGCCAGCACGTGGCGCACGCCGATCTCGCGATAGAGTTCGAGCTGGCGGCCGAGCTGCTCCACGTTGGAGCCGATGCACGAGAGATGGGGCGTGACCTTCAGGCCCGTGGTGCGCACGATTTCGGCGGCCGTCTCGAAACTGCCCTCGCGGGTGCTGCCTCCGGCGCCGAAGGTGACCGAGGCGAAGCTCGGCTGTAGGGGGGAAAGCCGGCTGAGCACCTTGCCGAATCGACGCTTGCCCGCCGCTGTCTTGGGCGGGAAAAACTCCAGTGAAATTCTGCGGTCTTCAATCGCCATCGCAAATCGGCCCCAACGCGCCCACCGGCGCCAGTCGCAGGACGCTACCACAGTCGGCCGGTAGCCCCCAAATCGGGCTCCCGGACGGCGAGGTGGTTCAACGACGAGAGCGTGTTCAGAGCAGCGCGCGCACCAGGTCGGTGGTGGTGACCACCCCCTTGTGGTCACCGTCGGCGACGATCACGATCAGCGGCGCCCGCGTTGCCAGCATCTCGCGGGCCGCGTGGCCGATTCCGATGGTGCCGCTCAGGCGCAGGCTCGAGCGCTGCATCCAGCCTTCGACGGTGGCGGCGCCGCCAGCCACGGCCGCAAGGGCTTCGCGCTGGGTAAAGGTGCCCACCACGGCGCCGTCGCGCATCACCGGCAGGCCGTGCACGCCGGAGTCCACCAGGCGTCGGGTGGCCGCTTCGATCGACTCGTCGGCGTCGACGGCGATGATCGTGCTGGAGGCCAGGGGCCCGATGCTCTTGCCGCTCGGACTGGCTGCCACCACCGGCAATAGATCGCTCATGCTCAAGACGCCGACGGCGTCCTTGTCCTGCTTGACCATCAGGCGGTGGACGCCGCGCTCGACCATCAGCGCGACGGCCTCGCGCAGCGTGGCGAACTGGCTGATGCCCACCAACTCGCCGCGGTAGATGTCGACCGCGACCAGCTCTTCGCTGAGTTCGAAGCGGCCGTGGCCCGGCTCGTCCATTAGGCCTGCGCGCAAGAGATCCGAGCGCGTGATCACACCGACGGCAATGCCGCTGTCCTCGACCACCAAGAGGCCCGAGACGCCGCGCATCGACATCTCGCGCTCGACCTCCTCGAGCGTGGTGCTCTTGGCGACGGCGTGGGCCACCGGCGTCATGTGCTGGCCGACGCGCGCGGCCAGCAGATCGACGGTAGCGGCCAGGGCGCGCGGGGCGCCCTGGCCGGCGATGTGACGCTCCACGTAGCCGGTGTCGAAGTCGAGTTCGGCAAAGGCCCGGGAGCCCACGAGTTCGCGCAGGAAGCCCACGTTGGTGGTGATGCCCTCGAAGGCGTACTCGCCGAGCGCCCGCTCCATGCGCCGGGTGGCGGTCGCGCGGTCCGGGCCCCAGACGATCAGCTTGGAGATCATGCCGTCGTAGAAGGGCGTGACCTCGTCGCCCACCTCGTAGCCCCGATCCTCGCGCACCCAGGGCCCCGACGGAAAGCGCGCCGAGCGGATGCGCCCGGGGCTCGGGAAGAAGCGCTTGGCCGGGTCTTCGGCGTAGATGCGGGTTTCGATGGCCGAGCCGCGTAGCTCGACGTCCTTCTGCTGCACGCTCAGGGGCAGTCCCGAGGCGATGCGGATCTGCTCGGCGACGAGATCGAGTCCCGTGACCGCCTCGGTGACGCAGTGCTCGACCTGGATGCGGGTGTTGACCTCGAGCAGATAGAAGGAGCCGTCGCCGTCGTAGAGAAACTCCACGGTGCCGGCGTTGACGTAGCCGGCGGCGCGGGCCGCATGCACGGCGAGCTCGCGTACCTTCTTGTGCTGGGCCGGGCTCAAGCCCGGCGCTGGCGCTTCCTCGACCAGCTTCTGATGACGGCGCTGCAGGGAGCAGTCGCGGTCGCCCACGTGGATGGTGTTGCCGTGCTGGTCGGCCAGGATCTGCACCTCCACGTGGCGCGCGTCGCTCAAGAGCTTCTCGAGGTAGACGTCGGAGTTGCCGAATGACTGCAGAGTCTCGCGGCGCGAGGCTTCCACCGCCGCCTCGAGCTCTTCGGCCTTGCGCACAAGGCGCATGCCGCGGCCGCCGCCGCCTTCGGAGGGTTTGACTAGCAGTGGATAGCCGAGCGATTCGGCCTGGCCGCGGGCGTATTCCAGGTCGGTGAAGACCTCCGAGCCCGGCAGGACCGGGACGCCGGCCTGCAGCATCAGGCGGCGGGTTTCGAGCTTGCTGCCGAGTTTGGCGATGACATCGGCCGGCGGCCCAATGAAGGTCAGCCCGGCGTCGGCGGTGGCGCGGGCGAGGGCGGGGTTTTCCGAGAGGAAGCCGTAGCCGGGATGGATGCCGTCGGCGCCGCTTTGTCGGGCGGCCGCGATGATGCGATCGACGCGCAGGTAGCTCTCGGTGGCCGGCGCCTTGCCGATGGGCACTGCGGCATCGGCGGCGCGTACGTGGGCGGCGCCAGCGTCGGCCTCCGAGTAGACTGCGACCGAACTCACGCCCAGGTCGCGGCACGCGCGGATCACGCGCAGGGCGATCTCGGCGCGGTTGGCGATTAGAACTTTGCGCAGCATGGGGCCGGCTCCTCGCGCGGCCCTCGGTGGCCGCGTTGGCCCGAGCATAGGCACGACGAAGAGAACGGCGCCAGCGCGAAGGCTTGACCGGCCTCAGTTCGAGCCGATCGAGCCTTCGCGCTGGCGCCGCTGATACTGCCTGCAGCTGCTGCCCGGGGAGCAGAGACTCAGCGCTCGGAGTCGCTGAAGCTCACTTCGCCGCTGCGCTTGACCTCTTCGCCGACCAGTCCGAACTTCATGCGGCCCACCTCTTGGCGCTTGACGGTAACGACCAGCTCCATGTTGCGGTTGGGCTTGAAGTCGGGGCGGGGCAGGGTGACCTTCTGCACGAAGGTCTTCTGCTTGCGGTCATTGACGAAGGTCGACATGTCCTGGACGAAGCGGCGCGGCCCGTCGTGGATGTCGTAGAAGAGCACCTGAAACTCCAGATCGCCCACCGGACGATTGAAGGAAACGACCATCTCGGCCTTCCACTTGCGCTTCTTGATCTCGCCGCTGCGATCCTCGCGCAGCAGCTTGGCGCGGTGACCGCGGGCGAAGCCGATCAAGCCCTTCTCGGAGAGCTTCTTGGGGATCTTGCTCTGAACCAGGAAGACCTGGGCCTTGAGCCCGCCTGCGGCCTCTGCGGCGGTGGGAAGGAAGACCGCCAGTCCAGCCATGGACAGGGCGGCGGAGAGAAGGAGGGCCCAGTACAACTTCGGTCGCTTCATCGAGGATTCTCCGGTCTGTGGGACAGTGCGCGGCTCCGACCCGCGGGCCGGACCCCACCGGCACCGACGGCAATCCGGGGCACTCTACGTGCTCTCGCCCGCCGATGGAAGGAGGGTGCGCAATCGACGTACACGCGGCGCGACTTATTCAATCGGAACGCAAAATTCTTTCAAAGCGCGGGAATCTGGGGGGCGCGGGATCGCGCGGGCTGGCGGCGGCCGATCGTTGCGCCCCGGTTTGCGTTCGTGCTGCGATGGACCGATGGATGACGGCAAGCCCTGGGCAGGCGTCAGCAATAGGCCGGCCTTCAGCCTCTACGAACGCGCCGGCTTTCACGTGATGGCCATCATTCGTCCGAGCTGGAATGGGGATCTCCCGATGAACGTGTACCGCCGCTTGTTGTAGGGGTCTCGGGGCGTGTCTCGGCCGACACCGAGGCCGCAGGCGATAGTCGTCCGCAGGCGGCTCCGTGGCATCGTGGCCTCACTGAAACGAGCCCTCCTCGTCGTCCGCGCGCAGCCCCGGACAGGCCAACGCTTCTTCGCAGCTTTCGGCGTCGGCCATGCACTGCAGCGCGTCTTCGTCCAGGTCGCCGGACTCTTCGAGCGCCGAGCCGGTGTCGATGCAGGCCGTGGAAGCGGAATCGGGTTGCACGCACTGTTCGGCCACGTTTTCGCAGGCGTCCTCGACGGTGGGACCGCAGGCGGTCGCGCCTGCGAGAGCCAGTAGCAGTAGGGTTCGGAAGTGGATCGTGGTCATGTTTGCCTCTCGTGTGATGGGTACTGCCCAGGCGTTTGCAGCACGATCCATGCCAGGCAGAAAACAACGAAACTCGCGGGACCACAGCGTTCGGTTGGCTCAGCTGTTGCCGCGGCGGCACACCGACTGTGACCCATGGGCTTCACCCCGAGGGGCCTCTGCTTCAGCGTCCTCGGGAGGTCGATGCCCTGTGCTAACATCAAACCGCATGTCGAACGGTAGGTACGCCTTTGGGCCCTTTCAGCTCGACGTCGCCGAACGGGAGCTGCGGCGCGACGGGCAGGTCGTCACCCTCGGAGGTAAGGCGTTCGACACCCTGGTGCTGCTCGTGCAGGGAGCCGGTCAGCTGCAGAGCCATCACTCGTTGATGGATCGACTGTGGCCCTCGGTGACGGTCGAGTTGAACACCCTGCAGTACAACGTGTCGTTGGTGCGGCGGGCACTTGGCGGGACCGAGAGCGTCGAGCTGCGCACCGTGCGCGGTCAGGGCTATCGGCTCTGTGCGGACCCTCGCCAGCTGGGAGAGGCGGGTGCCGGTCGCGCGGTGGTGGCAGACACCGGCATCGCAGGTGATGGCCACCCGATTCAACGCACGCATTTCTGCGCGGCACGGGATGGAGTTCGCCTCGCCTACGCGCTCCACGGCGACGGACCACCGACGGTCAAGATCGCCCACTGGGTCAGTCATCTGGACCTCGATGCGCACGGTCCCCTTTGGAGCCACTGGTTGGACCTGATGACGCAGGGCCGCCGCTTGGTGCGTTACGACGGTCGCGGCAACGGGCTGGCGGACTGGCAGCTTCCGTCGATCGCTTTCGAGGACTTCATTTCGGACCTTGCGGCGGTAATGGATGCGGCGGGCGTAGACAGGGCGCCTTTGGTTGGCTTCTCCCAGGGGGCGGCGGTCGCTGTGGCGTTTGCCGCGCGCTTTCCCGAGCGCGTGTCGGCACTTTTGCTCTGTGGGGGCTGCGCGCGCGGTTGGCGCACCAAGCGCAATCCGAAGCTTACCGAGCATTTCGAGGCCCTCATGGTGTTGATCCGTCAGGCCTGGGGCAAGGAGAACGCGGCGGTCCGGCAGCTGCTGACCGCGAATTTCATGCCGCACGCGACGCCCGAGGAAGCCGCTGCGTTCAACGAACTCCAACTCGAAGCGGTGAGTGCCGAAAACGCCGCGAGGCTCCTGTCGATCATTGGCGACATCGACGTGACCTCGGATCTGGGCCGGGTCCGAGCTCCGACCCTCGTGGTGCACTGCCGCGGTGACAGTTTGATGCCGTTGAGCGGTGGCAAAGAGCTGGCGAGCGGCATTGCGGGCGCACGCTTTGTTTCAATCGAGAGCGATAACCACCTGCTGATGGGCAGGGAGTTGGGCTGGGCCCGCTTCGTGCAGGCCTATGAGAGCTTTTTTGATGAGTGCGTGCGGCCGTCGGAGCAAGCCTGAATCCGCTGCCCCCAAGGTGAGCCCCAGAAAGTTCTCAGGGAACTCTCAGGTAGGGTCTCGGCTCGGCTTGCTAGGCTGAACCTCAGAGTGAAAGGCGCGGCGCGTCCGGGAGCACGGTCCCCAGGCAATGCGGCGCCGAGCGAGAAAGGGCGCACTGCAGGGATGGCAACACGCAAACTCGAAACGGACTACCTCGTGATCGGAGCCGGGGTCAGCGGCATGGCATTTGCCGACGCCCTGATCAGTGACTCCGACGCCGACGTCATCCTGGTGGACAAGAGGCACGCGCCCGGGGGCCACTGGAACGATGCCTACCCCTTCGTGCGCCTGCACAATCCGTCGGCCATCTATGGGGTCAACTCCATGGCACTCGGCGGAAATACCATCGACGACGAGGGAACGAACGCTGGTTTTTACGAGCGCGCCAGCGGCGCCGAGATCTGCGCCTACTTCGATCGCGTCTTGCACAAGCAGCTGCTGCCGACTGGGCGGGTGCGCTTTTTCGGCTGCTGTGAGGCCGACGCGGAGGGCAACCTCGTCAATCGCCTCAGCGGCGAAACCTACGAGGTGAAGGTGCGCCGCAAGGTGGTCAACGCGAGCTACCTGGAAGCCTCGGTTCCTTCGACGCATCGTCGGCGCTTCGAAGTGGCCGAGGGGGTGAGGTGCGTGCCGGTCAATGAGTTGGTGCGGACCGTCGAGCTGCCTGAAGGCTACGTGATCATCGGCGCCGGAAAGACCGCGCTCGATACCTGCGTGTGGCTACTCGAAAACGGGACGAAGCCGGGTGACATTCGCTGGGTCAAGCCGCGCGAGAGCTGGGTGCACAACCGCACCTACATCCAGCCCCTCGATCAGGTGGGGAATCTGCTGGAGGGCATGGCCCGTGGATACGAAGCGCTGGCGCTGGCCAAGTCCATGGATGACCTCTTCGAGCGTCTTGAGGCGGCAGACCAGCTCATACGCGTCGATCGCAAGGTGACTCCGACCATGTACAAGGGCGCCACGGTGACCGAGGGCGAAATCCAACAGCTGCGACGCATCGAAAACGTCGTGCGCATGGGCAAAGTCCAGCGGATCGCACATGACGAGATCGTGCTTGAAGGAGGCACGATTCCCACCAACGAAGCACAGTTGCACGTGGACTGCACCGCCCGGGGCCTAAACCTCGCTCGGCCGATACCCATCTTCGGGGAGCGCGAGATCACGATTCAGACCGTGGTCTTTGCGACCTACCCGATAAGCCCGGCCATCATTGGCTATCTGGAGGCCACGCGTGACGATGTGGCCGTGAACAACGCCCTGTGCCAGCCCATGGTCCAGCCCGACTCCCGCGAAGACTGGCTTCACACGACCGTCAAGACGGGCAAGGCCTACGCTCGGCTGTCCAAGGAGCCCGACATCGCCGCGTGGCTCGAGAACTCACGCTTGCACCTTTCGCGTGGCCTGATGGCCCGCGCCGGGGAGCCGGCTGTTTTGGATGCCTACCAGCGCTACCAGGCAAACCGGCGCCCGGCCCTGGAGAACTACCAGCGGCTCGTAGGGGAGCAAGGCGGAGCGGCGTAGGGCGGGCTGAGCGAGAGAACTCGCCGTCGCCTCGCGGCCGGAGCGAAACGCCTCCGCGACGAGGACCACGCCTGCGATCGCGAGGCGACTGAAGCCTCAAATCCCCTCCGCCGCGAGCGGATCGACTTCCAGCGTCGTGATCGCGCCGTCTTCGAGGCGGTAGATGCGATCCTGACCGTGGCTTTCGAGGGCCATCGTCGCTTCCGGATCGAGCTGCAGGTAGGCGCCGCGAAACTGGCGGCTCATCACGCCATGGGTGACGACCACGATCGGCCTGCGCGCCGTCTTCGAGTCGAGCCAGGCGCGCGCCCGCGACTGCACCTGGGCGAGCGTCTCACCGTCGCCGCCGATGACCGCGTCCCAGCGCTTCCATTGCGCGCGCACCTCTTCGCCGTGGACTTCGATGAGCTCGTCGAGCTTCTGTCCCTCCCAGTCTCCGCAGTAGCGCTCCGCGAGCAGCTCGGACTCGGAATAGCGCTCGCTCGATAGCTCGAGGATTTCGACCAGCAGCGATGCCGTCTGTCGCGTGCGCGGAAGCGGGCTGGCGCACAGCTCCACCTCCGCATCACCCAGCATCTCGCGCAGGCGCTCGGCGTAGGCGCGCACCTGCCTTAGCCCGAGCAAGGTCAGCGGGGAGTCGGTGCGCCCCTGCAGTCGCCGTTCCACGTTCCAGCGCGTCTGTCCGTGTCGGACCAGGTAAAGCTGCATCGCGGGAGTGTAGGGCGCGGTCGCGGTGAGGCAAGCACGGTCTGTCGAGTCTCCCTACGAGCGCTCGCGCGCCAGCAGTCGATCGATCTGCGCGATCGCCCGCTCACCGTGTTCGCGTCGGTCGCTCGCGCAGGTTTGCGCACGCGCGCTTGGGTCGGTCTCGGCGCGATACCAGGCGGCGATGTAAAACTCCGAGCAGAGCGCCTGATCGATGGCGTCGAGCAGCCTTCGCCGCCGGCGCACGCGCTCGGGCGGGTGAATGCCGAGGCTCCGCAGCGTGGTGCCGAGGGTCGGGCGCTCGGCCGCCCACCGTAGGCTGTACCAATCGCCGTCCGGCGGCCCGCAGGCGGCGTGCTCCCAGTCGAGCAGGGCGGTGATGCGGGCGCTTGTGGGGTCGACGAGCAGGTTGCCGCCGTGGAGGTCCCCGTGGTGCAGCGCCGGTGGCTCCGGCTCCTCGAGCAGTTCCGGATGCGCCTGCATGTACTTCAAGAGTGCTTCCAGTCGCTCCCGCAAAGGGCGCTCCGCCGCGTCTTCGCGCTCGGCCAGTGCCGCATCGGTCCAGGCGATGGTTTGCCGCAAGCTCTCGGCGAAGCTGTCGAAGGGGCCGATGTCGGGGCGGTCGCCGCGCAGTCGGCCGCTCTTCATGCCCTCCCGGAAGCCACCGATGCGGCGCTCGGGCAGGGGCACGGCCTCGAGCTGGTCCATGATGTCCTTGACCTGGTGCGCGTAGGCGGCGCGTTCGTCGGCTGCGAGCGAGGGCCACAGCGATCGCAGGGGGATGCCAGCCATCTTCGTCATCAGGATGAACTCGCAGTCGAGCACCGAAGTCTCGGCATCGTCGCTGAAGGCGAGGACTTCGGGCACCGGCACCGGCGTGTGATGTCGCATGTGTCGCATCACCTCGACTTCGCTGCGGGTCTTGTCGCGCTTGTGCAGTCGGTGGCTGCTGGACAGGCACAATACCAGCGACGGGCCGTCGGTTTCGACCCACAGTGCTTCGTTGACGTTGCCGGAATGCTCGAGTGGTGAGAGCCGCACAAAGCCCAGGCCGAGGCCGGCGAGCAGCTGTGTCACGCGCCCGGGTGTTACACCGCGGCGGCGCTGCGCCCACGTGCGCTCCTGCTCGGCGAGGTCGGGGTGCATCAACGGCGATGGGATGGAGGGCGCGGTCACTGCGGTGCCTGCGGCTTCGGTTGCCCAAAGGCCGCGCGGATGGCGGCGATGTCCACGCCCAGCGCCTTGGCGGCGATGCGATCGAGGACCCCGTCGTCGCCCTGAAGGTGAAAGGTGCGGTGCACGTGGGTCAGCGACTGTCCCGGCAAAAGCGCGGCGGCCGGCGATGAGGTCTCGAGCTCGTAGAAGGGCCCCAGCGGCGGCTTGCCGGGACCGGGCGGTCCGTCGTTGTAGCTGTTGACGACGTCGCCGCCATAGGGGGCTTCCTGCAGCTCCCACATCGAGTTGACGTAGTCGCGCGCGTCGTCGGGCAGGGCGTATTGCACCAGGGTGAGCACGCCGGCGTCGGCATCGAAGCTTCCCAGCACGGGTCTGGCGCGCGCTCGCGAGATGCCGAGCTTGCCCCGCGCCTGGCCGTCGCCGCGGAAGAAGAGCACCCCGCGCGCTGTCTACGCTGAGCCGCTCGGCTGCCACCTTGCCGAAGTAGGCGTCGTTTACGGCCGCTCCCAGCTCTGCCTCGTCGCCCGCCACGAAGGGCACGACCACGGTGGTCGCGGGCGAGGGCTTGTACATGCCGAGGATCCACACCGAGACCAGGCCGCCGTCGCGCGTCCAGGCGGCGTCGCCGGTGTTGGTGATGCGGTTTTCGGACTCGTAGGCCACGGCCTTGACCCCGGGCGGCAAGCCTGTTCCCAGGGCCTTTGCCGCCGCCTCGTCGCTCAGCAGGCGCACGCTGCGATCCACTCGCAGTGAAAAGCGCGTGCCGCTGTAGTTGTCGAGCTGCATCTCGCGTACGAAACGGACCTCGTGCGGGCCCTTAGGCGGCCGCCTTATCTCACGCCATCGGGGTAGGTGCCCGGTCGGAGCATCGGGCAGGCCGGGCGTTGGATGGGTTTGCCGACATCGTGGTGAGGTTTCCTGTGGAGTGGGTGCCGCGCAACGTTCCGCGCGGAGCTGGTCGGAGGTCAAATGTATACAATTGCGTTTGGAATTCTGCTCTGTGAAGGGCGCCGATATGCGAAACCGTATGTTTGTGCCCCGTTCGGTCTCGCTACCCAACACCCGGGCTTGACGCCGACCCGGTGCTTGGAGAGAAGCTCGCGGCCTGCGCCTGCGGCCCGCGCGATTGACTAGACTGACATGTCAGTCTAGATTGCGCCGATTCCGAGTGCGCCCGGGTGCGCCTGGCAGCAATCCGAAACCGTTTCGTCCGAATATGGCAACTTCCAGTACTGCGGCCTTCTTTCGAGTCGAGGGCGCCATCGTCAGCCGCGGCGCCATTTCCATGGCTGCCTACTTCGCCTCTGGCGGTGCGGGCTTCGTCGAGCGCGCGGGCCGTCTCGGCCAGGTGGCGCTGACCGCTCCGGTCTATGCGTTGCTCGGTCAGAGCGACCGCACCCTGGCCAATCGCCTGGCGTATTTGCCCCTGCGCAACCTGAGCGAGGATCGCATCGCCGAACTCGCCGAGGAGTACTTCGAGGACGTGCTGCGCGAGCGCATCCTGGAGGGCGGCCTCGACCTGATGCGCAACGCCCGCCGCGAGGGGCACCGCATCGTGTTGATCTCCGATGGCCTTTCGCAGGTCATCGAGCCCCTGCGCACTCACCTCAGGCGTGTGGACGATTACGTCTGCAATCACTTGGAGTTTCGCGACGGCTATGCCACCGGCAAGTTGCTATCGCCGGTGGTCGGCGGACACGACACCGCCCGCTGGGCGCGTGGTTATGCCGAGCGCGAGGGCATCGACCTCTCGCGCTCCGTGGTTTACGCCGCCCATGGACCCGACATGCTTCTGATGTCGGCAGTGGGTCAAGCCTGCGCCGTCAACCCGGATTTCACTCTGCGTCGAGCCGCCCGCGAGTCGGACTGGCCGATCACCGATTACGATGTTTGAGCGACAACCCATGAACGGGGAGGATTGAGATGGGCACGACCAAGCTCACCAGCTTCTCGGTTCGAGACGCCTACGCCGGCAAGCATGTGCTGCTGACCGGTGCTACCGGCTTTCTCGGCAAGGTCTATCTGATGCGGCTTCTGGATTCGGTCGACACAGTCGGCCGCATCTATGTGCTGCTTCGGCCCAAGAACCTGGTCGGCGGCGTCGCGCGTTTCGAAAAGATGGTCAACACTTCGCCCGCGTTCCGGCCGCTGCACGAGCGCTTCGGGTCGCGTCTGTCGAAGCTGCTGCGCGACAAGGTCGTGGTGCTCGAGGGCGACGCCAGCGAGCCCGGCATGGGCCTGCCGCTGACCACCCAGCGACGCCTGCATCGCGACCTGGACCTGGTGGTGCACTGCGCGGGCCTGGTCGACTTCAATCCAGATCTGCGCAAGGCCGTCGCCTCCAACGTGCATGCCACCATGTACATGGCCGATCTGGTCGAGCGCTGCGATCACGCGGCGCTGCTGCACATCTCGACCTGCTACGTGGCCGGAAAGCGCTACGGTGAGATCCCCGAGAGACTGATCGCCGACTACGCGCCCAACGGCGAGACCTTCGACCCCGAGCGCGAGGCCGAGGAGGCGATGGCCGCGGCGGAGGCCGTGTGCGAGCGGCACGCCAGCGCGGAACATCGCGCGCAGGTCGAGGCCGACGTGGCCGAGATCGTGCACGAACGCCGTAGCGGCGATCACAGTCGACTGATCAAGAGCATGACGCGTCGCCGCCTGCGCGAGGAGCTCAAGCAGGCGCTGTCGGATGTGGGCATGGAGCGCGCCGAGCGTTGGGGGTGGCCCAATACCTACACCTACACCAAGAGCATGGCCGAGTCCCTGCTGGCGCGAAGGCAGGACAAGCTGCGTCTGTCGATCTTTCGACCGTCGATTGTCGAGAGCGCGTTGGACTTTCCCTTTCCGGGTTGGAACGAGAGCTTCAACGGCAGCGCGCCGCTGGCCTACATCATGGGCAGCTGGTTTCGCATCGTACCGGCCAGGCCCTACGCACCCTTCGATGTGGTACCGGTCGATCTGGTCGCCAATGCCATGGTCATCAGCGGCGGCGCGCTGATGCAAAATCGGCATGCGCCCGTCTATCACGTCGGCACTTCCCACCGGCATCCCATCTCGGTCGGTCGTGCCGCGGAGCTGATCGTGCTCGCCCATAGGCGACACTTCCGGCGCCGTGAGAGCAGCCGCAACGAGCGTCTCTTCAAGGCGCGCTGGGACTCGGTACTGCGCGAACCGGACAACGCCTTCAGCGTCGACCGCAATCGTGGCCTGGTCTCGGGTGTGATCGAGGGCCTCGACCTGCTGCCCGAGAAGCTGCAGAAGAAGATCAAGCGCACCATTGACCGCGCCGAAAAGGTCGACAAGAAGCTCGCCGAGCTGCAAAAGTTGGTCAATCTCTACCGTCCCTTCATGTACGACGCCCACTACGTCTTCGAGAGCCGTGCTCTCGATGCCTGTCGTCCGGTCGAACCGGAGCTGCGCTTCGAGCCCGAGCGCCTCGACTGGCGCCGTTACTGGATCGAAACCCACGTGCCGGGTCTGCGGCGTTGGGCCTTTCCGCTCATCGAGGGGCGCCGCCCCGAGCGCTACCGGGCCGAACATCCGGTGTCGCTGAGCGAGCCGGCCGAGTCCGAGCAGCCTCGCGAGCTTTTGGACGTGGCGGTCGCGGAGAGCTGATGTCGATATTTCTGACGGGTGCCACGGGCTATCTCGGCTCCTACGTGGCGGCGCGCTTGCTCGATCGGAGCGAACAGCGGCTGGCGCTTTTGGTGCGGGCCAAGGATGAAGATGGCGCGGCGCGGCGGCTGTGGGAGTCGCTGCAGCTGCACATGGACTTCGATCGCTTTGCGGAGCTTCTGCAAAGCCGCATCGATCTCTTCCCCGGTGATCTGACGCGGCCGCGCTTCGGCCTGGAGACACCGGCCTGGCAGCGATTGGTCGCGACCACCGATTCTGTGGTGCACGTGGCCGCCTCGCTCAACCGCATGTCGGCGCGCCTGTGCTTCGACGTGAACCTGCGCGGCAGCCTCGAGGTTGTGGAGCTGGCGCGCGCCGCCCACGAGCTGCACGGCGTTCGGCGCTTCAGCTTCGTCTCCACCACGGCTGTCTGCGGCGAGCGGCAGGATGAGGTGGTCCAGGAAGACAGCTCCATCGACTGGGGTCGGCGCGACTACGATCCCTATGGCGGCACCAAGAAGTTCGCCGAGCACATGGTGGCGCGGCTGCTACCGGAGGTCCCGGTGACCATCTTTCGCCCCTCTACGGTGATGGGCGACACGCGCTTCGCGGCCACCAGTCAATTCGACATGGTGCGGGCGACGGCCATGCTGGCGCGCATGAAGGTGATTCCGCTGCACCCCGATGGCCGCCACGACATCGTGCCCGCCGACTACGTGGGCTACGCCATCGCGGACCTGCACCAGCGAGAGAACCTGCGCCACCACATCTATCACCTCAGCGCCGGCAAAGGCACCGAGACCTACCGCGAGCTCATGGAGCGCATCCGGCTCTTCGGCAAGGTCTCGAGGCATGTCTTTGCACCGGCCTTGCGGGGCGGTTTTGGCGCCGTCGCTGGAGCCGCCGCCGCCTCGCCGCGCGCCCTGGGCATCTCCTACGCGGGCGCCCTCTTCAAGAGCTTCTGGCCCTACCTGACCTTCCACACCGTCTTCGACAACCGCCGTGTGGTCGAAGAACTGGGCGCGGCGCCCATGCCGTTTGGAAGCTATGGCTCGGCCACCCTGGAATTCGCCATCGAAAACGACTTCCGCTATCCGACCCGCCCCTGGCCGGAGGCAAGGGCCTCCGCCAAGACGCCCGAGGTGACGCCATCGGCAGCTTGATCCGAGATCTGTGGAATAAAACCGTCGACCCCGATCGGGCGCTGATGCGCGCGATGGGCGCGGTGATCGATACCGCAGGCGTGCGTTATGCGCTGGACCGCAGCCCCGGGACCTACCGTCCAGGCGAGCCGTTGAAGCTTCTGCTCGCGGGTTACTCAGGCACGCGCAATACCGGCGCCGACGTGCGCGTCGAGGAGATGATTCGGCAGCTGCGCGTGGTGGTCGGCGACGATCAGCTGGAGTTGAGCCTGCTGACCATCGATCCCGAACGCTCGGCGGGTTACTTCCGGACTGTTCGTCAGCTGCACTTGCCGCCGCTTTTTCCTCGCTTCTTGCTAGAGCAATGCCCGCGCCATCACGGCGTCGTGGCTTGCGAAGGCTCGATGTTCAAGAGCAAGTTCGCCAACGCCCTGACCACGATGATGGCCGGCTCGCTGGGCATGGCCGCGGCCGAGGGTAAACTCAGCGTTGGTTATGGCGCCGAGGCAGGTGCCATGGACCCGGCGCTCGAGGACTTCGTGCGCAAGCACTGTCGGCACTCGCTGGTCATCTGCCGCAACGAGCCGTCCCAGCGGATCCTGGGCAGCATGGGCATCCGCACGCGGCCCGGCACCGACACGGCCTGGACCTTCGAGCCGGCAGCGGCCTCGGTGGGCGAGCAACACTTGCGCAAGCACGGGTGGGACGGTCGCCAGCCCGTGCTCAGCGTCTGCCCCATCAATCCGTTCTACTGGCCGGCCAAGCCCGATCTGCTCAAGGCCGCCGCTCGCGGGCTGCTTGGCGAGTTCCGCGAAGACCACTACCTGTCGATCTACTTCCACAGCTGGTCAGAGGAAGCCGCCCAGAAGTACACGGCCTATCTCGACGGTCTGGCCGAGGCCGTCGAGGCTTTTGCCGCCGAGCACAATGTCTTCGTGGCGATCGCCGGCAGCGAGATGCTCGATCGCGGTGCCTGCGAAGACCTGGCCGCGCGCCTGCCCGCCGGCGCCCCGCTCTTCGTCGCCGACGACTACGACATGTACACGCTCGTCAGCGTGCTCAGGCGTTCGAGCTACATGGTCAGCTCGCGCTACCACGCCATGGTCACCACCATGCCGGGCGGCGTGCCCTCCATCGGCGTGACCATGGACGAACGCATCGCGAACCTGCTGACAGATCGCGGCCACGAGGAGTACCTGCTGCGCGTGGACGATCCCGACCTGGGCGAGGGGCTGCTCGAAGCCCTGCGCAAGATGGTGCCCGACGCCGAGCGCGTGCGCGAGCAATGCCTGGCCTTCGTGCCCGACCAAATCCGCACCATGGGCGAGATGGGCATCGATTTCATGGACGAGCTACAGCGCGTCTACCCGGACTTCCCGGCCCGCGACGTGCCGCGTAGCTATGAGCACTTCCTGCCGCCGCTGTGCGCGGACCTGCAGCAGCTGATGGAGCGCTACCCTGCCGGTCCGGCGTTGGTCAGTGGGGTCGGTACCTCACCATGATCCGCTGGTCCGAGCGCGAGGGCGTGCTGGAGCTCATGCTCGATCAGCCGCCGGCCAACGAGATCGGCAGCCAGATGCTGAGCGGGCTCGAGAACTTTCTCGATGAGATCGAAGGCACCGACGCCCGCGCCCTGATCGTCTACAGCGCCCGCGAGCGCGCGTTTTGCGCCGGCGCCGACCTGCGCGAGCTCTTCGCTGCCATCGACGGCCGCCCCTATGCGGCCTACCGCGGCGAGCTTGCGAACTTCATCGATCGCATTCATCGCGTGATGGACCGGCTCGATGCTCTGCCGCTGACGACCATCGGCGCCGTGCACGGCGTCTGTTTCGGCGGCGGCTTCGAGCTGGCGCTTACCCTGGACATGCTCGTCGCCGACCCCACGGCGCGCTTCTGCTTTCCCGAGCTGCGTCTGGGCATCGTGCCGGGCTTCGGCGGCGTGCCGCGGCTGGAGCGCGAGCTGCCCAACGCCGCGATCCGCGATTTGCTGCTTAGCGGCCGCAGCTATGGCGCAAAGAAGGCGGCCAACCTGGGGTTGGTCAGCCAGGTGGTGGGGCGCGGTCAGGCGCTGGAGGTCGCGCGCGGACTGGCACAGCAGGTCGCGCTCTTCGATCCCGAGGTGCAGGCGGCGGCCAAGGCGTTCATCAAGGCGCTGCCCGTGGCCCGGTTGGCTGAGGAAAAGCGACTTTTTTTGGAGATGTTTCGTTCCGAGCGCGTGGTGCAGGCGCTCGGGCGCTTCGTACACAGCGAGGATGCCATGCCCTACTTGCCATCGGAGGGGCGTTGATGTTGGAACTCGGCCGTATCGAGTCGCTCGGCGAGGCGCTGCGCGATGCGGTGCTGACCTACAAGAGCAATGCCGCGCTCTTCGAGGTTGACCGTCACCGAGAGCAGCTCACGCTGAGCTATCACGAGCTGCGCGCCGAGGCCGAGCGGGTTGCGGCCGCGCTTCAAGCCGAGGGCTTCGAGCCGGGGGATCGCGTTGCGATTCTGATGTCGAATCAGGCTCGCTGGGTGGTCTCGTCCATGGCAGGGCTGTGGGCGGGCGCGGTGCTGATTCCGCTTGACTACAAGTTGACCGCCAAGGAGCAGCTCGCGTTGCTCGCCCACGCCAAGCCGCGGGTGCTGATCACCGAGGATCACATTCACCGCGAGCTTTCCGAAATCGGCGAGCCGGGTCTGGAGCACGTTCGCGTGCTCGTCACCGGCGCCCGTGGCGACGGGCCTCTCGCGGGGGCCGAGCGCTTCGACGACATCAAAGGCGGGCGCTTTGTGCTCAAGAGGCGCCAGCGCGAGGACCTGGCTTCCATCGTCTACAGCTCGGGCACTGGCGGCACGCCCAAGGGTTGTATGCTGACCCACGATAACTACCTGGAGCAGGCCCAGGTGCTGGGGCGCATGTTTCCGATGGAGGAGGGCGATCGTTATTTTTCGATCCTGCCGACCAACCACGCCATCGACTTCATGTGTGGCACGGTCGTGCCCTTCCTTTTTGGGGCCTCGGTGGTGCACCAGCGCACGCTGCGGGCCGAGTTCATCGCGCCGACCATGAAGCGCTACAAGGTGACGCATACGGCGGTGGTGCCGCGCATCCTGCGCTCGCTCAAGGAAGGCATCGATGAGCGCCTCGACGAGCTGCCCTCCTGGCAGCGCAGCACCATCGACGCGCTGATGGACATCAACGAGCTGGCCACCATGCAGCGCCCGCGACCGGGGCTGTCGCGCAAGCTGCTCAAGCCGATTCACGACGGTTTTGGCGGTCGCCTCAAGACAGTCTTCGCTGGCGGCGCCTTCGTGGAGCCGGAGTTGGCCGAGTACTTCTACAAGCTCGGCATTCCGATCGTGATTGGCTACGGCCTGACCGAGGCCTGCACCGTGCTCACGGTCAACGACCTGCAGCCCTTTCGCGGCACCACCGTCGGCAAGCCCGTCGCTGGCGTGGAACTCGAGCTTCGCGACATCGGCGACGACGGCGTCGGTGAGGTTTACGCCCGTGGCCGTACCATCATGCGCGGATACCTGGACGCCGAGGAACTTACAGCCGAGACACTGGTCGACGGCTGGTTGCGCACCGGTGATTTGGGCCAGGTCGATGCGGCCGGGCACCTGCGCCTCAGGGGGCGCGCTCGCAACATGATCGTCACCGAGGGCGGCAAAAACATCTACCCCGAGGACATCGAGGGCGCCTTCGAAGGGGTGGACTGCGAAGAACTGGGCGTTTTTGCCAGCGACTTCATCTGGCCGCGCAGCGGTCTGTCGGGCGAGCGGCTGACGCTGGTGATCCGGCCGCGCAAAAAGCAGGCCGCGGGACCGATGCTGGCAGAGGTGGCCGCCGCCAACCGACAGTTGGCTGACTTCAAGCGCGTCTCATCGTATGTAGTTTGGGAAGAGGAGTTTCCGCGCACCGCGTCCATGAAGCTGAAGCGGGCGGAGCTGGCGGCCCAGGTGCGCGAGCGTGTGAACGCTGCGACGCCATTCGAAGAAGCGCCCACGCTGAAGCGGGCGGTCGGGGAGGGCTAGGGGTGTCCCATCGGCCGCTGCTCGCGATCATCAATCCGGCCGCCGGCGGCGGGCGCTGTCGCAAGCTCGCTCCTGCGGCACTGGCCGATCTGAGAGCGTCGGGGCTCGAGATTCACGAGCAGGAGACGGCCGGCCCGGGTGAAGCCACGGAGTTGGTGCGCGAGGCCTATCGCGAGGGCGTGCGAGGTTTCATCGCCGTCGGTGGCGACGGCACCGGCTACGAGGTGGTCAACGGACTCCTGCCCGAGGCCCTCGGCGCCCAGGGGCAGGACAAGCCGCTGCTCGGCTTTTTGCCGCTGGGCACCGGTAACTCGTTTTTGCGCGACTTCACCACGGACGGGGCAGTGCACGCGGCCCGGGCCCTGCGCGAAGGTCGGCGCCGCCCCTGCGATGTCGTGCGCTTGGTCCACGACGGGGGCGAACTCTTTTTCATCAATCTGCTTGGCATCGGTTTCCTGGCCGATGTGGCCACCACCGCCAACCAGCGCTTCAAGGGGCTCGGGGCCGGTGGCTATGTGGCGGGAGTGCTCTTGCGCACGGCCCTCTTGAAACAGCATCCGGTGGAGATGCACCTGGACGGCGGCGACATGTGGAAGCAGTTCGCGCTCTTCGTCTCATTCTGCAACAGCCGCTACACCGGTGGGCAGATGATGATGGCGCCCCACGCCGCGACCGACGACGGCAAGCTGGACGTGGTGCTTGCCGGGCCCATGGGTAGGCTCGGCTTGCTCTCGGCCTTCCCGCGCATCTTCAGCGGCGAGCACATTCACCTGCCGGCGGTGACCTATTGCCAGGCCAGTCGCATCGAGCTCGCCTTTGACGGGCCGCTCGACGTCATGGTGGACGGCGAGGTCTTTCACCTGCGTCCGCGCTCGCTGGAGGTGCTCGCTGGCGCCATCGAGGTCTGTGCATGAGGAGTGGGGATGGCGACGACGCGAGGTGACGGGCGAACCGTTCGCGCCGAGGCCAGGCGCGAGCGCAGGCGCGAAGAGATCCTGATGGCGGCGGCCGTCGTCTTCGCCCAGCGCGGCTACCATGCTGCCTCGGTCTCCGACGTGATCGACGCGGCCGAGATCTCGCGTGGCACTTTCTACCTCTACTTTGACGGCAAAGACGCGCTCTTCCTCGAGCTCATGCGCAGCTTCACCCGGCAGATCGTCGAGGTGGTGCGGGTGGTGGATGCCGATGGGCCCGATCCGGGCGCCGAGATTCGCGCCAACATTCGGCGCGTGGTCGATGTGGTTTTCGACAACCGCGATCTCACGCTGATGGTGCTGCGCGAAGACATCGGCTTGAGGCCGGATGTGGATGAGCACCTGGAGCGTTTCTACGGCTTTGTGCGCGAGATGTTGGAGGGCGCGCTGGTCAATGGCGCCGAGCACGGCCTGATTCGCCGGGTCAACGAACGTCTGGTGACCACCGCGTTGATCGGCGCGATCAAAGAAGTCTTTCTCTACCACCTGCTCGACGACCACACCGACAAGCCCGACCGCGACGCGGTCGCCGAGTCGTTGGTGGACTTTGGTGTGCGCGGTTTGCTGCCCCAGGGCTTGGCGATTTGAAGCAGTCGCGGCGGGCGTTTACCGCGCAAGCACGCGCGTCAGCCAGGCCACGACCGCCAGGTGCTCGCCGAAGGAGGGCCGCGCTTCGAGTTCGGTATGTCCGAGCAACGGGGTGATCAGCACCGCTTTGCGGCTCTGTGCGGGCAGCTCGTTTGCCAGCTGGCGCGTTTCGCTCGCCGGGATTACGCGATCGCCCTGGCCGTGGATCAGAAAGACCGGCACGCCCACGCCTGCCATCTTGCCGGCCGGGGACAGCCGCTCGAGGGTCGCCTTCTGCCGCGATGGGAGGGCTGCGAGCGCTTGGGCCGATGGGGCGGGCAGCGCAGCGTCGGTCAGCAGGTCGCCCAGCAGCTCGCGCCCGTCGGGACCAACCCGCTCGAGCTCGGCGCGCGCCCGGCTCTTGTGGTTTTCGAGCCACAGCAAAAGCGCCCGCCGCGCGATTTCGAGGTCTGCGGGTGCGAAGAGATCCTGGCTGAAGGCGTAGGCCAGCACCCGTGCGCCGTAGGGGTCGGGTCGGACGGGCGCGGGCCGGCCATCGGGATCCTGGCCTGGGGCGCCCGTGTAGAAGCCGAGCAGCCGCCCAATCGAGTGGTGCGCGCCGATGCCCACCACCTGGTCGAAGCAGCTCGCGCCTCCGTCGCCCGCGGCGGCCATCAGGGCCAGGCCGCCGGCGAAGCTGATGCCGAAGACGCCGGGCGCCTTGCCGCCGTGACGCTGGGCCACCGAGCACGCGCATTGCTCGATGGTGTCGATGGTCGCGGGCTCGAGGCGAAATCTCGTCAGGGCCGGCAGCTCCGGTGTGTAGACGGTGAGCCCCACGCCGGCCAGGGCACGCGCAAAGCGCTGCAGGTCCCGATGATCGATGCCGTCGGGATGCACTCCATGCAGTAGCAGGATCGGCTTCGAGTTCGCTGCGGCGGCGTTTACGGGTCGATAGCGCAGGGCGCGCAGCGAGGTGCCCGCAAGCGCCAGGCGTAGCGGCTGCTGCTCGACTTCGTCGCGCACGAGCGCGGTCAGCCCGCTGGGATCCCGGGCGCCCACCATGGCCAGGAGCACGGATGCGGCCTCGAGCGCCGCACGCGCCCAGCTCACCGCAAGGGCGAGTACGAGCACCGCGAGTGCTGGAAGCAGCCACCGAAGCCAGCGCTTTACCATCTGTGCAGCATCCTCCGCCGTAGAGACCCGGGCAACCGGGCGCCGCGTTTGAGTCGGCGCACTGTGGTACCGTTCTTCTTGGGCGCCATGGGCCGGGAATTTCAGACCTATCGAGACCCGGCGCTGCCACGCCTGTGGGATGGTGTCATCGTCGTGGCCACGCTGGTTTCACTGGTCGTGGTCGTGCTCGACGCGCGCCACGACGCCAGCACCCGGGAGTCGCGCCTGCTCGGTTGGCTCGATCTGGGCCTATGCGGCATCTTCCTGCTCGATTTCTTCACCCGCATCCGGCTGGCGGAGGACCGTCGTGCGTTTCTGCGCCGCAACTGGATCGATCTGGCCAGCTCGATTCCGCTGGTCGACGCGCTGCGGGCGGGGCGCGTCGTGCGGGTGCTGCGTCTGCTGCGCATGGTGCGTGTCTCCTTCGTGCGCGAGCGGATCCTGCGGCGCTATGGGGTGTACATCAGCAGCGAGTTGCTCAACGGCGTCGGTTTGGTGGCGGTGGTCGTTTGGCTGGCCACGGCCGGTACGTTTTATCTCTTCGAGAAGGGCGACAATCGGGCGATCACCTCCTTTGGCGATGCCCTGTGGTGGAGCATGACGACGCTGTCCACTGTGGGTTATGGCGACTTGTATCCGGTCACCGTCGGCGGACGCATCGTGGCCGTGGTCACCATGGTGCTCGGCGTGGGCGTGATCGGGACGCTGGCGGCGACCGTGGCGACGGTCTTCATCGACATTCGTGACCGCGGAAAGCGCGGGCTCAGGAGCTACTCCATGCGCGGACATTTGCTGATTCTCGGCTGGAACGACAAGGCGGAGCGCGCCCTTGCGGAGTTCCGCGCCGATGCCCGGTATCTGAACGCTCCGGCGGCGATCGTGGCCGACCTCGAGCAGAATCCCACCGAGATCCCGGGCGTGCGCTTCGTGCGCGGCGATCCCGGGCAGCGCGAGGTGCTCGAGCGGGCTTCTGTCAGGGAGGCGGCGGCGGCGATCGTATTTGCGAGCGACCCGGCCGAACCGCGCTCCGATCACGAGACGGCGCTGACGATCCTGGCCATCAAGCGCTTCGTTTCCGATCTTCCGATTACCGCCGAGTTGGTCGATGCCGACAACCGCGAACACCTAATCGCCGCCGGCTGCGAGACCGTGGTCGAGGGCAATGAACTGACTTCGGCTCTGCTGATCCGCAGCGTGCAGGATCGCGGCATCGGACAGGTGATCTCGGAGTTGCTCAGCTCCCGTCGCGGCGCCGAGATCCGACGCTGCGAGGTGGAGCCGAGCTTCATCGGCAAGCGCTACCGCGACTTCGCACTCGATCGCGCCGCCGCGGGCAGTCCCGTGCTGGGCCTGGTGCGCGCGGGCCAGGTCCTGGTCAATCCAGACCCCGAGCTGGCCATCGAGGCCGGGGATCATGCCTTTGTCATCGCGCGCCCCCACGATGGCGGAACATGAACGCGTGCAAGCGAGGCGAACTCCAAGCATCGAGAGGTCGCTGGCCACGGGCGCTGCCAATGTGGGCCTGAATGGCCTATGCTTTTGCGTGCGGCCTGCTGAAGGAGGGTGAGGACCTGCCGGATGCCACGAAAATCGGTGAGTTCGCGAGGGTGCTGTGTCGCCTCGCCAGGCAATCCTTCACCGGTGTCGTGTATGCCGAACTGGACCAAGGTGGGTGCTTGTTTTCGTTTCGCGGTGGCCGGGCCGTCGCTTTCGAGGCCATGGATACCGGGCAGAACCTGGCCGATGACATGCTCGTGGCCGGGATCATCGACGGGCAGCGGCACGCCGCGCTGATCGCCGCGATTCCCCAGGAGGCCGAGAGCACCGACCTGGCGATCGCCGAACTCGCCATCGGCCAGGGTGCCCTGCTGCCGAGTGCGTTGGAGCAGCAGCTGGCACGACGGCTGCGCGCAAAGCTGGTGCAGGCCACCACCTGGAGCACGACGCGCTACGAGCTGGACGCCGATCCCGACGGGCTCGCCGGCATTCGCGAAACCCCCATCGATGTCGGTCCGTCGATCTATCTGGGAGTTCGCACCTTCTACGACGACTCCCACATTGACGCCGTTCTGGCCCGGGGGCGCGCCACCTACCTGCGGCTGCTGGGGGAGGAAGCCGAGGCCGCAGCGTTCTTCCAGCTCGGCGCCGAGGAGCGCACGTTTTTGTCGACCCTGGAGCCCGAGATTTCGGTAAACGGCGTATTGCATCTGGGGGCCATCGACCCCGGCGATGGTTGGCATCTGGTCTGTGCCCTGGTGATCAGCGGGCTGGCCGAAGTCTCCGAACAGCGATTTTCCATGGCCAGCGCAGCGGTCACGGTTCGACCCACGGGGCCAGCCCGATCCTCTGCGCCTCCGCAGCAGCGTCACGTTCCTGCGCCGGTCAGCTCGGTGGCGCCGGCTGCAGCCACGGCGCCACCGGTCGCGATGGCACCCCAACCCCCCAGCGCGCGAGTCGCGGCGGTTCCCGTCTCCGCTCCCGTCGCCTCTCCGCTCGCAGGTCGGGGGCCCGCGCCGGTCTCCATCCCCGCCCAGGACCGGGTTCCGCGCGAGAGCATGGTCGCACCCGATCGACATTCAAGCGCCGCGCCAGCCCCGCGGTCGTCGATTCCGGCCCGCAATCCGTCTCACCCCTCGCGGTCGTCGGAGCCGAGTCGGCCGTCGGTCCCCGCATCGGCCTCTTCTCCGCCGCAGTCCCGTTCGGACAAGCCGCGGCGTCGCTCCAGGAAGATGAGCGTGGCCCTGCAGGGGCTCGATCGGCAGTTGCGTGGCCGCAAGCCGACGGCGGGCGGCGCCCGAGCCGTGCCTTCCGGCCCGCTGTCGCAACCGCCGGCCAGCAATCCACCCGGTCGCGATCGCTCCCACGTGGAGCAGTTGATCCGCATGCGGCAGGCTGCGCAAAGCCAGGGGCCCAGGCGTCCTCGCGGCAATCCCGAAGAACTCTTCGGGCGCTATCGCGATGCCACCCGCCACCAGCGCTTCGGCGCTGCCGCCGACTTCATGTCGCAGGTCATGGAGATCGACCCCGACAACGAAGTCTTCGAGATGCACCACCTGCTGGCGCAGCTACGGGCCAAGCGCGCCAAGCCCGAGCAACTCAAGCGCATGAAGCTTCTGTTGCGCGAGCATGTCAACGAAGAGTTGCAGCAGGGCTTCGTCTACTACGCGATGGGGCATCTGGCGCTCGAAGAGGGCAACGACGAGCTGGCCGAGAAATGCTTCCGCCGCGCCAGCGAACTCGACAAGAGCAACCGCGACGCCGAGCGCTACTACCGAATCGTCGAACTCAAGCGCAAGCACGCCGAAGAGGCCAAGGGCAACAAGATCTTCGGCATCGAGGTCGGCGGCAAGAAGGGCTGAGGTGGCCCCACGAGTCGCCGCCGAGCTTTGGTCAACCAAACGAAGGTGGGTCGCCCCGCGCCCAGCTCCGTAGTGGAGCTGGGCGACGGACAGAGCGAGCTATGGGCTAGTTGCAGCCGCAGGTGCCGCCGCTGCAGGTCTCCGGATTAAGATCCAGGAAGTCGCAGCCGGAGCTTGGGCACGCGTTGTTGCAAGAGCCGCAGTGGGCGTCGTTGGCATCGAAGTAGGCCGGCGCGCGACACTCGCCTCCGCAGCAGACCTCGGTGTCGCCACAGACGACGCCGCAGCCACCGCAGTTGTTGGGATTGGCACTGGTGTCGATGCAGCTTAGCTCGCCGGCCACCAGGCACGCCATGATGTTGGTGCCGCCGGGGCAGTCGCATTCGCCGCCGGCGCAGGTGGCCATGGCGGGGCACTCGATGCCGCAGCCGCCGCAGTTGTTGTTGTCGGCGCTGGTGTCGATGCAGCCGAGACCGAAGCAGTGGGTCTTGCCGGCGTCGCCGCCCATGCAGACGCACTGGTAGTCATCGGGTGAAGTGCCGCTGGTGCCGCCCTTTTGGATGCAGTCCGACTCGTCGATGCAGGCGTTGCCACAATCGCCGCAGTTGGCTCGGGTGTTGGCGGCGATGCAGGCGTGGTTGTTGGCGCCGGGCGCCGACTCGCAGAACTTGTCGAGCGGTCCGCCGCCGGGGCAGCTGCACTCGCCGGAGTCGCAGGTGGCGGTGTCGAGGCAGGTCAGGCCGCAGACGCCGCAGTCTTCGACCGGGTCGGTGGCTGTCCGGCCGGTGTCCAGGTTGACGCAGGTGCCGCCGCAGTCGACTTCACCGACAGTGGGGCAGCTGCAATCACCGCCGCGGCAGCTCAGAGTCGGCGCGCCGCATTCGTTGTTGCACGAGCCGCAGTTGGTCGGGTCGGTGTTCGTGTTCACGCACACGCCATCGCAGGGCGTGTCCAGGACGTTCGGGCAGTAGCAGCCCAGGTCGCGGCCCGAGGGGGTGTCGCACTTGGTCGGAGTCTCACAGGTGTTGCCACAGGCCCCGCAGTTTTCATTGCTGTCGCCCGGGATGCAGACGCCGTCGCAGGCGATGAAGGTGTCGTCATCGCACTCGCAGACGCCTGCGTTGCACGAGGCGCCGGTGGCGCAGCTATTTCCGCAGGTGCCGCAGTTGTTGCTGTCGTTCTGCAGGTCGAAGCAGCCGTTGGAGCATGGGGTTTGCCCTGCGGTGGGGCAGGCGCAGGTGCCGGCCTGGCAGCTCGAACCGCCCTGGCAGGCGTTGCCGCAGGTGCCGCAGTTGGCGTCGTCGCTCATCAGGTCGTGGCAGCCGTCGCCGCAGCAGGAGTCGCCGAAGACGCAGGGGTCGTTGCCGCACATGCAGCTGCTGCCGTCGGCGCTGCAGGTCTGGTCGGGCGGGCAGCTGGGGGAGGAGCCGCATTGGCAGGCGTTGCTGCCGGCGGCGTCGACAACGCATTGCTCGTTGGGGGGGCAGCCGTTGGCGCCGTAGAGCACCGCCATGGTCATGCTGCCGCCACCGCCCGCGCCGCCGCCAGCGTCGCTGTCGGAGCCGGCATCGCTGCTGCTGGTCGCACCGCCACCGCTGCCCGGGATCGGCGCGCCCGGCGTGCCGGCGCACATGGCCGGCAGGCAGGCGCCGGCCTGGCACATCTCGCTCGCCATGCAGGTGATGTTACAGCCGCCGCAGTGGCTGCGGTTGACCTGGGTGTCGAAGCAGACGGAGTTACAGCAGGACAGTCCGCCGCACTCGGCGTCGGTGGCGCATGGTGTGACGCACATATTGCCGATGCACTGCTGGCCGACGGCGCAGAAGATGGCACCGCAGGCAACGCCGGTCTGGTTGTTGGCCGGGTTTTGGGCCCCATTGGCGCTCGGGTCGAACGGCAAGTCGTCCTGTTTGCCGCTGTCATCACCGCAGGCCGCGAGCAAAAGCAGCGCCGCACCGAGTACCCACCATCGATTCCTAAGCATCCTCATCACTCGCTACTCCGTCTGGGCGGTCTTCCGCGAAACGGCACACCGCGTCCCATCATGCACACTGGGGATCATGTCCCCATTTCCCATCAACTGACTTACCACAAGGCCAGGGGGGTGTGCACGGCGCCGAAGGCTTCTTTCGACGTCGATCGTGCTGCATGGGAAGCTACATGCACACTTCACTCCGGCCTATGGGTCGGTCTGCTGCGATGTGCGCAGATTCATGCGCGGACAACAACCGACCTGTCTCACTGTCAAAGCCCTAAGGCGCGCAACCGAAGAGCGCCGCGAAGTTATCCGCCAGTTGTCGTGCGCTCGCCGCCGGTGTTTCGCCCCAAAGCTCGGCGGCGTAGTCGGCGGTGGCGGCGGTATTGGCCGGCTCGTTGCGCACTCCGGGTTCGGGGCCGAGGTAGGGGCAGTCGGTTTCCAGCAGGATGCGATCCCGCGGGAGCGTCTGTAGCATGCGCGTGAAGCTCTCCGAGCGCCGCGCGTTGGCGGGGATCGAAAGATAGTGCCCGTGTTCGGCGATGCGCCGTGCCAGCTTCACGCGGCTTCCGAAGCAATGCCAGCACACGCGCGAAGCTCCCAGCTCTTCCAGGATCTCCAGGGTGCGCAGTTCGCGTTTACGGGTGTGGATGATGATCGGCTTGTCGGCCTGCAGCGCCAGCTCCACCAGGCTGCGAAACACCGCTTCCTGGGCCGGCCAGAAGGGCTCGGGCACCCAGTGACCGTCGAGCCCGATTTCACCGACGGCGAAGGCGCGCTCCACGTGCTGGCGCAGGTAGCTCACGCCCTCCTCGGCCTCGCATTCGTCGCCCTCGCGCGGGTAGTCGACGCCAGCGCGCCGCATCTCGGCGAGCACCGCGTCGACCGGGTAGAAACCCAGGGCGGGCTTGACCATGGCATCGGAGGCGGCGAGCGCGAGCACGGCGTCGTTGTCGGCCGGGTTCAGGCCGTTGCTGATGATGGTGGTCAGTCCGGCCTGACGCGCTCGAATGAGCACTTCGGGCAGGTCCGCGGCCATGCGTGGGTGGGTGAGATGGGCGTGAACGTCGTAGAGACCCATGGCCTAGTCACCTGTGTCGGTAGTCTTGGGCAAAACTCGCCGGCCCTCGCCGGCCCTCGCCGCGTCGACCGCCCTTCGGGCTATCTCCTCGAATATACTCTGTATGTCCTTCGTCGATTCGCCACGCCGAGGGCCGCCGATTGCTCGCCGAGTTTTACCCAGAGCTTCCGACACCGATGACTAGCCCTGCAAGAGTTTGCGCGCCACGCGTTGCACCGACGCGTCGGCCGGTTCGGCCGTGAGCTCGGCCAGCGGCACCCAGCGCGCGCCTGCCACTTCGTCGCTGGTTTGCAGCTCGAGGCTTTGCGCACGCAGCAAAAAGCGCACGTCGAAGTGTTCGTGGGTGCCCACGCCGCCGTGTGCGGGGATGGTGTGCACGTCCAGGTCGTAGGGCTGTGGCAAAAGGGGCGACAGGTCCAGCACGCCCACTTCTTCCCGCACCTCGCGCAGCGCCGCCCCTAGCAGGTCGCCATCATCGGGCTCCACGTGGCCACCGGGTTGCAGCCAGCGCCCGAGCTTTTTGTGGTGGATCAGCAGGAGTGCATCACCCGTCGGCGATAGCACGAAGCCGCTGGCGGTGAAGTGCCCGGGCTCGAGTCGCGCGCGGTCGAAGGGATCGCCCGCGGCCTCGCACAGCCCCAGCATGCGCTCGCGGTGTGCGTTTTCCCGGGCGCCGACCGGCTGTGCGCCTTGCAGTAGCTGTCGGGTTCTGTCGATGCGTTCCATGGGTCGACATCCTAACCGATGCACTCCATAGTTTGCGCCCATGGATGACGAGCGCGACACGCCTGAAAATGCAGGTAAGAGCGATGCCCAGTGGCGTCAGCAGCTGACCGCCGAGCAGTATGCGATCACGCGCCAGAAGGGCACCGAGCGTGCCTTCACCGGCGTCTACTGGGACCATCACGAGTCCGGTAGCTACCACTGCGTTTGCTGCGGCCAGGAACTCTTCGACTCGGACACCAAGTACGACTCCGGCAGCGGCTGGCCCAGCTTTTATCAACCGGTGGCCGATGGGCGCGTGGCCGAGCAGCCCGATCACAGCCACGGCATGCGGCGTGTGGAGGCCCTGTGCAGCGGCTGCGACGCCCACCTGGGTCACGTCTTCGAAGACGGTCCGGCGCCCACCGGCCTGCGCTTCTGCATCAACTCGGCATCGCTGGCCTTCACGGCGCGCGGCGCGAAGGGGCCGACGGAGTCTTGAGCCAGGGCGCGTCAGGCTCGGGCGACGGCCAGGACGGCCGGCCGGGGGGCGGCCAGGGCGGCCAGGGCGGCTACCAGGGATCCCAACGGACGGCGACCTATCCCATGAGCCGGCTTTCGGCCCCCCACGATCTGGTGGAGACCGCCCGCGAGATCGCGGCCGCGGGTCAGGTTCTGGGCGCCGCCGTGGGGTCGGAGCTCGAGGCCATCGCCGAGCAGATCCGCGCGCTGCAGGCCCAGGCCCACGCCGCCCTGGAGCGCGCCCGCCGCGATGCCGAGTTGCACCGGGCGCGCTGTCGTTTTCGCAAGCGGCCGGGCGAGGTCTACCACCTCTACCGGGACGGCGAGGGGCAGCCGTACTTTTCCATGCTCTCCCCCGATGACTGGGCCGGGCGCCAGCCCCACGCCTTCGAGGGCAGTTACCGGCTCGAAGCCGACATGCGCTACACGCCGCTCGACGAGGTCGAGGCGCACGACCGCCGCCGGGCCCAACTCCGCCCGTCGTTGGATGGCGCGCTGGGCAGGGACCTGCTCAGTGCAGGGCGGCCGAGCAAGGACGGGTGCTAGGCCGGGCGGGGGCCACCGTGCCCGGGCCGCCGCAGACGAAGTCGGCGCGCATACGCAGGCGGCGCAGCTGCTCCAGGGCCTGTTCGCGCACGCGCTCGAGCTGCAGCGCGTAGGCCGGCGAGGCCTCGCGCACGCAGGCGACGCGGAACTCGAAGGACTCGCTCAGCAGGGCCGCTTCGGCCTGCTCGAGCAGCGACAGCACAGTGTCCCACTCGACGCTTTGGTCGAGACAGCTGGCCTCAGGGGCGCATAAATCGTCGGGCAGTTCGAGCCGCGACAGGCCGTCGGTTGCGTCCAGGGCGTAAAGGACGCCGCGGTGCAGATCGGCCAGGTCGTGTGGCTCGGGCAGCTGCCAGGTTCGCAGCTTGTCCACCGATTCAGCGATGCGGCGCGCAGAGAGCGGATTCACGTCTTGGAGCATGGTGAGTCCTCCAGCAACCAAAACCTACACCAGAACACACAGGGGAAACACCCCTACCAGGGCCCAATGGTGCATTTTCTTGAGCCCGGTGGTAGCCCGCAGGCGTGCGAGACCAGCGTCTCACCATCTGGGAGACGGCCCAAAAAAAGCGCAAAGGTCTCCGGGTGAGATTCGGGGTAGATCCGAAAAGCGCCGTGTAATCAAAGTTTTACGGGCGCAGACGGCGGGCTCTAGCCCGGCTCGGGGTCGCCGCCCGGAGCGTTTTCGGGCGGCACGTAGCCTTCCGGCAACTGCGAGCCATCGCCGAAGAAAAACTTATCGAGCTCGGCCAGCCAGATCTTCGTGGCCTGTGGTGTGCCCAATTCCAGGCGGTATTCGTTGACCACCATGGTGGAGTGGGCCTTCCACAGCTCCCAGGCTTCCTTGGACACGTTGTCGTACAGCCGCTGACCTAGCTCGCCCTTGAGGGGCGGGCGCTCCAGGCCCTCGGCCTCCTTACCCAGCTTTACGCAGTGAACCATTCGCGCCATGGCGGCTGTTGTGGGGGCTCAGGGCGCTCGCGTCAAGCGTTGCGCGTTGCCGGGGGAGGTCCGATCATCGGCCATGGCCGGCGCACTACCCGAGAGTCTGAGGCAGCGCCTGCGCGAAAACCTCCAGCGTTTCTCGCGCCGACAGGCGCCCAGTGGCGAGCGTCGTCGGGCTGCGGTGGCCCTGGTCATCGGCGCCGATGCGAGCGGTGGGCCCTGCTTCGTGCTGACCCGCCGGGCCAGCGGGCTGCGCGCCCACGCCGGCCAGTGGGCACTGCCCGGTGGACGCATGGAGCCCGGTGAGCGGGTCGAGCAGACGGCGCGTCGGGAGACCGCCGAGGAGGTGGGGCTCGAGCTGGGCGCTGGAGCGGTGCTGGGTCTGCTCGACGACTACGCGACGCGCTCGGGCTTTTTGATCACGCCCGTGGTGCTCTGGCATGGCGGGCGCATGCGTTTTGCGCCCGACCCGGGGGAGGTGGCGCGCGTCTTCGAGATCCCCGTCTCGGACCTGGCGGCGCCCGAAGTGCCCCAGCTCGAACACATCGCCGAGAGCGAGCACCCGGTCATCAGTTTACCCCTGCGCTCGGTGGGCTCGCGCATTCATGCGCCCACCGCCGCTATCATCTACCAGTTATGGGAGGTGGCGTTCGCGGGTCGCACCACGCGCGTGGCCCACTTCGAGCAGCCGCTTTTTGCCTGGAAGTGAAGGTCTGCGCGGCAGGCGGCGCGCTACCAGCCCATGCGGATCTTGACGCCGCGCTCGTGCAGGTAGCGCTTGATGTCGCCGACGCTGTAGTGGCCGTAGTGCACCATGGAGGCGACCAGCGCGGCGTCGGCGCGGCCTTCGGTCAGAACCTGGTAGAGATGCTCGGGCGTGCCGGCACCGCCCGAGGCGATCACCGGGATGCCGACGGCCTCGGCGATGCGCCGGGTCAGCGTCAGCTCGTAGCCGTCGCGGGTGCCGTCGGCGTCGATGGAGTTGACCACCAGCTCCCCGGCGCCCAGGCGCTCGCCCTCGATGGCCCAGGCCAGGGCGTCGCGCCCGGTGCGCGTGCGCCCGCCGTGGATCACGATCTCGTAGCCCGAGGGGATGGACGCGCTCGGCTCCACCCGCAGCACGTCCATCGAGAGGATCGTGGACTGGGCGCCGAGGGCTTCGGAAATTTCTGCGATTAGCTTAGGGTTATCGACGGCTGCCGAATTGACGTTCACCTTTTCGGCGCCGGCCAGACGCAGCTTGGTGGCGTCGGCGACCGAGCGGATGCCGCCGCCGACCGAGAAGGGGATGAAAATGTGGGAGGCGACCTCTTCGACCACGTCGATCATGATGTCGCGGCGGTCGCTGGAGGCCGTGATGTCGTAGAAGACCAGCTCGTCGAGGCCCTGCTCGTAGTACTGGCTGGCTTTTTCGATGGGATCGCCGATGTCCTTGGTGTCGACGAATTTAACGCTCTTGGCGAGCTTTCCGTCGCGCACGTCCAGGCAGGCGACCACGCGCTTGCTCAACATGATCCACCATCCCAGCGGGCGAAGCGCTGCAGCAGGTCGAGGCCCAGGCGCCCGCTCTTTTCCGGGTGAAATTGGGTGGCGAAGAGGTTGTCGCGCCCGAGGGCCGAGCAAAATTCGCCGCCGTAGTCGGTGACGCTGAAGACGTGTTCGGGATCGGCGGGATCGAGATAGTAGCTATGTACGAAGTAGAGTTCGTCGGCCTCGCCCAGGCCCGCCAGCAGCGGATGGGGCCGGCGGCAGAGGACCGCATTCCAGCCGATGTGGGGGACCTTCAGGGCCGGGTCTTCCAGGGCGAAGCGGCGCGTCATGCCGGGCAGCAGGCCCAGGCCCTCGGTCGGGCCCTCCTCGGAGCCGTCGAGCAGCAGCTGGGCCCCGACGCAGATGCCCAGCACCGGCGTGCCGCGCGTGACCGCCTCACGCAGGGCCTGGTCGAGGCCCTTTTCGCATAGGGTCTGCATGGCGCTGTGGGCATGGCCCACGCCCGGGAAAATGATGCGGTCGGCGCGCGCCACCTGCTCGGCATCCTGGGTGAAGACCGACTCCAGGCCCACGGCGTCACAGGCGCGTTTGACACTGCGGAGGTTGCCCGCGTTGTAGTCGACGATGGTCAGCACGGCGCGGCACAAATAGCACGAATCGCCGTTTGTGCGAGCGGTGGGTGCGGTCTGTGCTACACAGGCGTCCATGGCCATCCTCTCCCCGCGCACGGCCCTGATCACCGGCGCCTCCGCCGGCATCGGCGAGGCCTTCGCGCGCCGTCTGGCGGCATCGGGCTGCAACCTGGTGCTGACGGCGCGGCGACAGGAGAGGCTCGAAGCGCTGGCGGCGGAGCTGCGACGGGCCCACGGCATCGAGGCGACGGCGTTGGTCGCCGATCTGGCCGAGCCGGGGGCTCCCCTGCGCCTGTTTCAGCGCACCGAGGAGCTGGGTCTGGAAATCGACATGCTGGTCAATAACGCCGGCTACGGGCTGCCGGGGCATTACGTGGAGACGCGCTGGGAGGATCAGGCGGCTTTTTTGCAGGTGCTGGTGACGGCGGTCTGCGAGCTGACCCACCGCTACCTGCCGGCCATGGAGGAGCGGGGCTTTGGGCGCATCATTCACGTGTCGTCCCTGGCGGGGCTGGTGCCGGGCTCGGCGGGGCATACGCTCTACAGCGCGGCCAAGGCGTTTTTGGTGAAGTTCGCGGAGTCGCTTGCGGCCGAGCAGGCCGGCAGCGGCGTGCAGGTTACGGCGGTGTGTCCCGGCTTCACCTTGTCGGAGTTTCACGACGTCACCGGCACCCGCGACCTGGTCAGCCGCATGCCCGGCTACATGTGGCAGAACGCCGACGAGGTCGCGGCCGAGGGGCTCGCGGCGGTGGCCGAGGGGCGGGTGCTGTGCGTGACCGGGCGCGTCAATCGGGCGATTGCAGCGGCGGCCAAGGTGACGCCGGCGCGGCTTGCGGTGCGGGTTTCGCAGGCGCGCTCCAAGGATTTTCGACGCCCGCGTGGCGCCGGCCAAGGCGTTGGCCAAGGCGCCGGCCAAGGCTCTGGCCAAAGCGCCGGCCAAGGCGCCGGCCGAGGTGCCGGCCGAGGCGCTGGCGGGGCCGGGGCGTCGGGCCAATAGGGGCCGTCACGGAGGTGAGACATGGGAATCTTGCAGCAGCTGGACGAGGACCTGAAGCAGGCCATGCGCGCCCGGGATCAGCTTCGGCTCAACACCATCCGCAATGTGCGTTCGGCGGTTTTGCAGCAGGAGGTGGACTCCGGCGAGAAGCTCGGCGAGGACGAGGTGCTGGCTGTGATCCAGCGGCTGGTCAAGCAGCGCGACGAGGCCATCGCCCAGTACCGCGAGGGCGGCCGTGAAGACCTGGTGGACCAGGAAAGCGCCGAGAAGGCCGTGCTCGCTGCGTACTTGCCCGCGGCGCCCGGTGCCGAGCAGATCGAGGCGGTCGTGGCGGCGGTGGTTTCAGAGCTGGGCGCCAGCAGCATGAAAGACATGGGGGCGGTGATGAAAGAGGCGCGCAGCCGGCTGGGGCCAGCCGCCGACGGCAAAGCCGTCAGCGCGGCGGTCAAGGCCAGGCTCAGCGCCGGCTGAGACAAACCCGCGGCCGCTGCGATCAGCGGCCGTGATTTTTGGCAAGCTCTGCTACAGTCTGGCGCCATGGCACGCACGGCGATCGTAGAGCGCGAGACGCGCGAGACCCGCATTCGCGTCGAGGTCGACCTCGATGGGCAGGGGCGCCATCGCATCCAGACCCCGCTGCCCTTCCTGAGCCACATGCTCGACCAGCTGGGTCGTCACGGCATGCTGGACCTGACGGTGGAGGCCACGGGGGACACGGAGATCGACGGGCATCACACCACCGAGGACCTGGGCATCACGTTGGGGCAGGCGGTGTCCAAGGCGCTCGGCGATCGGGCGGGCATTCGGCGTTATGGCTCGGCCACGCTGCCCATGGACGAGGCGTGCGTGACCTGCGCCATCGACCTCTCGGGGCGGCCCTACTTCGTCTGGCGGGTGCCGCTGCCCAAGGCCAAGGTTGGCGACTTCGACGTGGAGTTGGCTGAAGTCTTCTTCGAGGGCTTCGCCCGCGGATGCGGCTGCAACCTGCACGTGCACTTGGTCGAGGGCCAGGTGCTGCACCACATCCTCGAGATCGCCTGGAAGAGCTTTGCCCGTGCTCTGCGCCAGGCGGTGGAACTCGATCCGCGTTCCACCGACATCCCTTCCACCAAGGGCGTGTTGGTCGATTGAGGCTGCGCGCGCGTCGTCCGGGGTGAAAAACGCGGCCGCTTCCGCGATACTCAGCCGGCCATGGACCCCGCCACCGGCATCAATGTCGAGCAGCTGATCGCGGCCCTGCAGCGCAGCGGCACGCCGCTGCCGCACGAGATGGGCACTTTCATCGTGCTGGAGACCTGCGAGCGGCTGCTGGAGTCGCCGCGGGTGGTGGGCGCCTCGGAGATCTGGCTGAACGCCGAAGGCGAGCTGGCGGTGATCTCGAATCGGGCCGGCGATGGGGCGGTCGACGGGGGCGAGGCAGGGCGCAGCCTGCTGCTCTTGCTCGGTGAGCTGCTGGTGCGTTCGGCACCTGGGGTGCCGGCGCAGCTGCTCGAGCTGGTCGAAAGGGCGTCGAGTGCCGATGCGCTGGAGCTGCACGGCCTGCGGGACGAGCTGGAGGCGGCGCTGGTGCCGCTCAATCGGGGCGCGACCCGGCGTGTGCTGTCGCGGCTGCTGCAGGCGCTCGCGCGCGGTTCCGGGCGGGGCCCGGGGGATGGCGAGCTCGACGGTGAGGCGATCGACGGCGAGCTCGACTCGGTGCTCGGACTGCAGCCGGGCGAAGCGCCACCGCCGCCCGAGGTTCAGCGTCTGAAGAGCGAGGCAAAGGCGGTCGTGGCGCGCGGCGCCGGAGCGGTCGCCCAGGATGTCTCGCTCGAGGAATTCGAGCGCGTGTCGGAATCGGGGCGGCAGCGCATGGTCCGCTTGCTGCTGGTGGCGGTGATCGTGGGGGCACTGGCGGTTGCGGGCTATCGGTTGGTGGCGGGGTAGTCATGGTCCGCCCCTCGGGGAGGTGGTGGCGTGGCTGCGTACTTGCCCCCTTTACAGTGGGTCCGTAGCGCTCCAGAAGGTGGGCGTGGATTCGCTCGAAGACCTGCGCTTTGACAATCGCTTCGTGCGCGAGCTGCCGGGCGATGCGGTGGGTGAAAACTACTGCCGCCCCGTGCTCGAGGCCTGCTACTCGCGCGTGAGCCCGACGCCGGTGGCGGACCCGTCGCTCGTGGCTTGCTCGGCCGAGGTGGTCGAAGCGCTCGGTCTCGCGCTCGGGCAGGGTGCGCGGTCGGAGTTCGCGGAGGTTTTTGCTGGCAATCGACAGCTTGCCGGGATGCGGCCCTACGCCGCCTGCTATGGCGGCCATCAGTTCGGCAACTGGGCGGGGCAGCTCGGTGACGGCCGCGCCATAGCGCTCGGGGAGGTGCTGACACCGGGGGGAGGGCGCCTGGAGCTGCAGCTCAAGGGGGCTGGCCCCACGCCCTATTCGCGGGGCGCCGACGGGAGGGCGGTGATGCGCTCTTCGGTGAGAGAATTTCTGTGCAGCGAGGCCATGCACCACCTTGGCGTGCCGACCACGCGGGCTTTGAGTCTCGTGGCCACCGGTGAGAGCGTCGTGCGCGACATGTTCTACGATGGCAATCCGCGGCCCGAGCTGGGTGCGGTGGTCTGCCGGGTGGCGCCGAGCTTCCTGCGCTTCGGCAACTACCAGATCTTCGCGGCCCGGCGTGACTACCGCACGCTGCGGAAGTTGCTGGACTTCACCCTGAGACACTACTACCCGGAGTTGGGTCCGGTTGGCGAGGCTGGCAGCTACTTGCGCTTCTTCGAAGAGGTCGGGCGGCGCACGCTTGCGACGGTGCTCGAGTGGCAGCGGGTGGGCTTCGTGCATGGTGTGATGAACACCGACAACATGTCGATCCTCGGGCTGACCATCGACTACGGCCCCTACGGTTGGCTCGACGATTTCGACCCCGACTGGACGCCCAATACGACCGACGCCCATGGGCGCCGCTATCGCTACGGCCACCAACCGCAGGTTGCGCTGTGGAACCTGGCGCGCCTGGCCGAAGCACTCGCGCCATTGATGGGTGACGGGCGCGAGTTGGGGGGGCTCGAACATCAGCTGGCAGACCTGGAACTCACGTTGAAGTACGGGGAGCCTCGGGTCTTCTTCCGCAAGCTCGGATTGCACGTCGGTCGTGACGGGCGGGAGCGGGAGCCTGAAGCCGAGGACCTGCGTCTGGTGGCAGCGCTGCGGTCCTTGCTCGTCGAGGTCGAGACCGACATGACCCTGTTCTTCCGGGGGCTTGCCAACGTTTGTGCTCTTGGTGCCGAGGAAGCGCTCGCGGATGACGAGGCCTGGCTCGTGCCGGTTGCGGAAGCGCACTACCGACCTGAAGCCCTCGACGCCAGCTACCGGGCGCGCCTTGCGGCCTGGATGGACAGCTACCGGCGACGGCTGGGGGCTCTGGGCGCAGCCGATGCACTGCGACGCCAACACATGAACCGCATCAACCCCAAGTACGTACTGCGCAACTACCTGGCCCAACTCGCCATCGACCGTGCCGAGGCAGGAGACGCGTCGCTCATCGAAGAACTCCTGCAGCTGTTGCGCAGCCCCTACGACGAGCAACCGGAGCATCAAAAGCACGCCGTGCGCCGTCCGGACTGGGCGCGCGACCGGCCGGGTTGCTCCATGCTCTCGTGCAGCTCGTAGTGAAGCTCAGGCAGTGAAGCCCAAGGAACTCCAGCCGAACGCGTCGCGCCGTTCGCCCTGCGACCCGACGACGTCGATCGCGGTGGTCCGATAGCTGCCACCTGCGATGGCGAGGGCGTCGTGCCCTGGGCCACGGCCCGGAACGCGCGACGTCGCGTCGCTCGCCTGCGCGAAGCGCCCTTCAGAAAGTCTCGCCCGCCAGGATCGGTTGGCCAAGTGGACGCCGTTGCTGCGCTTCAGGTGAACAGGACGCACGCGCGCGAACGGAGTTCACGGCCTGCGCTGCGGCCACGCCGTTCTACGGTTCGGCCAGCTCGACCCGCCACGGTTGCCCGTTCGTGTGCCGCCATCCGTCCAGGGCGTGCACCCTGCGGTACCAGCCACCAAGGCTCGGGTAGCGCGCGAAGGGGAAGTCCAGGCGTTCGAAGTAGATGGTCATGGCGATGACACTGAAGTCCGCAAGGGTTGGCTCCGCGCCCGCCAGGTAGGGCCGCTCGGCGAGGCGGGTTTCCAGGTGTTTCAGGAGGGGGGTGAGTCCGCGCGCATCCCAGTCGCATGGGCCTTTGGGTGGGTCGACGAGGGCGGGCACCATGATGTGGCCGGCGTGTTGGCCGATGACTTCGGTGAGCGTCGGTTGAAAGTGGGCCGACTCCCAGAAGAGCCAGCGCGCGATGTCGGCGCGTTGCTTGGCGTCACGCGACCAGTAGCGGTCATCCCCGTAGGCTTCGGAGAGGTAGATCAATAGCGCGTTGGATTCCCACAGCATCAGCTCGCCGTCGACGAGCGCGGGCACGCGACCGAATGGATTGACTTCAAGATAATCGGGGCTCTGGCCTTCGCCCGCGTAGACGTTGACGTCGACGATCTCGAGCTGGGGGGGGCGCAAGCCCAGCTGGTGGGCAAGGGCGACAGCTTTGCGCGCGTTGGAGGAGTAGCTGGTGGCGTAGAGGGTGGCCATGGTGGAAGCTCCGGGGACGGTCGCTGCCCTGTCGATCGCTTGCCCTCCGCGCGGTTCGGGGGGCGAAGGGGGATTCGGCGCGGCGCTGTGACGCCGATGATGGCCCCCCACCCCCATAGCGCAAGCGAGCAGTGCCGTGAAAGCAAGGAAATAATAAGCAGTACTACTTTATGCGATGAGAAATGCTTGTTGGACTAATGGGTGGTCCCGCTCCATGCTCGCGTCATGGCCAACGCCGACGCCTCCCCGACCATCTTGCAGCTCCCCGGCTCCCGCGCCCTCTCGGAGGCCGCTCTGGATCGTTTGCTCGTCGCAGTCCAGGTGCACAATCCCGGCGTCGACGCCGTCGATGCGTGCTTCCTGCACGTCGCTGCCGTTGACGGGGAGCCCGACGCGGAAGGCCGCGAGCGCCTTCAGCAACTGCTTCAATACGGTCCCCGCCGCCCCGCGCGCGAACTCGAGGGGCTACGCCTCTTCGTTGTGCCGCGCCTGGGCACGATCTCGCCGTGGTCGTCCAAGGCCACCGAGATCGCGCGCATCTGCGGGCTCGATTGGGTGCGCCGTCTGGAGCGAGCCACGGTCTACACGGTCGGAGGCGATGTGCGCGATGGAGCGGCGCTGCGAGAGGCCCTGCGCGACCGCATGACCCAGAGCGTACTCGACGGGGCCGCCCAACTCACCGCTCTCTTCGAGCGCACCGAGCCGGCTCCGCTGGCCCGCGTTCCGGTCTCGACCGAGGGGCGCATCGCCCTGGAGCGCGCGAACTTGGAGTTGGGGCTGGCGCTGTCCGCAGACGAAATCGACTACCTGGTCGCCGCCTTTGCCGAACTGCCGGCCGAGCATGGTCGCGGGCGCGGTCGCGATCCCAGTGATGTCGAGCTAATGATGTTCGCCCAGGCCAACTCCGAGCACTGTCGCCACAAGATCTTCAACGCCCGCTTCATCATTGACGGTCAGGAGCAGTCCCAGTCGCTTTTCGCCATGATACGCAACACCCGCGACCAGAGCCCCCAAGGGGTGCTCAGCGCCTACGCGGACAATGCAGCTGTCATCGAGGGGAAGGGCGCTCAGCGCTTTTTCGTCGACCCCGAAGATGGCAGCTACCGCCGCCACCGCGAGCCCGCGCATATCTTGATGAAGGTCGAGACCCATAACCATCCCACCGCCATCAGCCCCTTTCCCGGCGCTTCGACCGGCTCCGGCGGCGAGATTCGAGATGAGGGCGCCACCGGACGCGGCGCCAAGCCCAAGGCGGGCTTGACAGGTTTCAGCGTCAGCGATTTGCACCTGCCCGCCACTCCGCGCCCCTGGGAGGGCAAGCCGCGCAAGCCCGCACGCATTTGCAGCGCTTTCGAAATCATGCGCGACGGACCCCTCGGTGGGGCCGCCTTCAACAATGAGTTTGGGCGCCCCAACCTCGCCGGCTACTTCCGCAGTTTCGAGTTGGAGGTGGAGGGACCTCTGGGCATCGAGCGCCGTGGCTACCACAAGCCGATCATGCTGGCTGGCGGTCTCGGCAATGTTCGCCCGGAACACGTGCAGAAGGGGCGCATCCCCGCGGGTGCGCCGATCGTGGTCCTGGGCGGACCCGCGATGCTCATCGGCCTCGGTGGTGGCGCAGCTTCTTCGATGGCCCAGGGCGCTTCCGATGAGGCCCTCGATTTTGCCTCGGTGCAGCGCGATAACCCCGAGATTCAGCGTCGCTGTCAGGAGGTGATCGATCGCTGCTGGGCCCTGGGTGAGCACAACCCCGTCGTTTCGATTCATGATGTGGGTGCTGGCGGTCTCAGCAACGCGCTGCCCGAGCTGGTGCACGACTCCCAGCGCGGTGCGCGCTTTCAACTGCGCGCCGTCCCCAACGCCGAACCCGGCATGAGCCCGCTGCAGATCTGGTGCAACGAGGCCCAGGAGCGCTATGTGCTGGCGCTCGATCCGGAGCGGCTCGCCGACTTCGAGCGCCTGTGTGCGCGCGAGCGCTGTCCCTTCGCCGTCGTGGGGCACGCCAGCGACGACGGGCAGCTGCGCGTCGAGGATACGCACTTCGGTGACGCGCCCATCGACATGCCGCTTGCGGTGTTGCTCGGCAAGCCACCGCGCATGGTACGCGATGTGCAAACCCAGCCGCCCCTGCGCGCGCCGTTTGCGCTCGAGGCTGTCGACCTCAGCGAGGCCATCGAACGCGTCTTGCGCTTGCCCACGGTGGCCGACAAGGGCTTTCTGATCACCATCGGCGATCGCAGCGTGACCGGCCTGGTGGCGCGCGATCAGATGGTCGGCCCGCACCAGGTACCGGTGGCCGATGCCGCGGTGACCTTGAACGACTTCGACGGCTACGCGGGCGAGGCGATGGCACTCGGCGAGCGCACGCCGCTGGCTTTGCTCGATGCGGCGGCCAGCGCCCGCATGGCCGTCGGCGAGGCGCTGACCAATCTGCTGTCGGCGCCCATTGCGCGGCTTTCCGACGTCAAGCTCAGCTGCAACTGGATGTGTGCGGCGGGGTATCCGGGTGAAGATGTGCGGCTCTACGAAGCGGTGCGGGCGGTGGGGCTTTCCCTGTGCCCCGCGCTGGGCATCGCGGTGCCGGTGGGCAAGGATTCCATGAGCATGCGCACGGTCTTCGCCGACGCCGAGGGCGATGCCAGCGTGACCTCGCCGCTGTCGCTGATCGTCAGTGCATTTGCGCCCGTCGGCGATGTGCGTCAGGCGCTCACGCCCGAGCTGCGCCGCGATCGCGGGCCGACGCGGCTGCTGGCGGTGGATCTTTCAGCGGGCAAGGCGCGTCTGGGCGGCTCGGCCCTGGCCCAGGTCTATCGCGCGCTGGGGCAGACGCCGCCCGACCTGGACTCGGCCGCCGATTTTGCGCGCTTTGCCGAGGTCATCAGCGAGCTGCGTCGGCAGGGCAGGCTGCTTGCATACCACGACCGCTCCGATGGTGGCCTCCTGGTGTGTCTGCTTGAGATGGCCTTCGCCGGCGGCGTGGGGCTCGAGATCGATTTGCCCGCCAACGCCGTAGATGGGTCCACGGCGATCGCCTCGCTATTTAACGAAGAGTTGGGTTGCGTAATCCAGGTGGGCGAGGCCGACGTGGAGTCCACGCTGGCGGCTTTTGCTGCTGCTGGACTCGAGCGCTGCATCATGCCCATCGGCGTTGCTGTCGATTCCGACTCGGTGTGCATCCGCGCCAGCGGAGCGCTGCTCTTCGAACGCGCCCGCAGCGAGCTGCGTGGCATCTGGTCGGAGACCACCCACGCCATGCAGCGCTTGCGCGACGACCCCGACTGCGCCGACCAGGAGCAGGCCCTGCGCATCGATGCGGCCGATCCGGGACTTTGCGCGCGCGTGACCTTCGACGTCGCGGATAATCCGGCCGCGGCCTATCTGGACCTGCGCGAGCGCCCTGCGGTGGCGATCCTGCGTGAGCAGGGCGTCAACGGGCAGATCGAGATGGCCGCCGCCTTCGATCGCGCCGGCTTTCGCGCCGTCGACATACACATGAGCGATCTGCTCGAGGGATGCCGCAGGCTCGAGGATTTCGTCGGTGTGGCCGCCTGCGGAGGCTTCTCCTACGGGGACGTACTCGGCGCGGGCGAGGGCTGGGCCAAGTCGATTCTCTTTCACGCCGCGGCGCGCGAACAGTTCGAGCGTTTCTTTGTGCGCGAAGACCGCTTTGCGCTTGGTGTCTGCAATGGCTGTCAGATGCTCTCGAATCTGCGTGAGCTGATCCCGGGTTCGGAGCACTGGCCGCGCTTCGTGCAAAACCGCTCCGAGCGTTTCGAGGCGCGCCTGGTGTCGATGGAGATCGCCGACAGCCCCTCGGTGCTCATGGGCGGCATGGCCGGCTCGCAGCTGCCGGTGGTGGTCGCCCACGGCGAAGGGCGGGCGGAGTTTTCCGACGCCGCCGAGCAGGGCCGGCTCGAGCGGGCGGGAAGGGTTGCGGCGCGCTACGTGGATCACCGCGGCGCTGTCACCGAGCACTACCCGGAAAACCCCAATGGCTCGCCTGCGGGCATCACCGCGGTTTGCAATGCCGACGGCCGCGTGACCCTGATGATGCCCCACCCCGAACGCGTCTTTCGCAGCGTGCAGCACAGCCACCGCCCTCGGGACTGGGGCGAAGACGCGCCGCTGTTGCGCCTCTTCCAGAACGCGCGCGCCTTCGTGGGCTGAGGGCTGGCAGCGAGCCAACGAGCGTCAAGATTGTGGCGAATTCGACAACAATGCTTTTGAAATACGCGTGATTGTCTCGAATTTGCCGATCTACGAGAGCGGCGATCGGTTTGAAATCGCCGCAAATTCGCCAGCGAGAGCGGGTGCAGCGTGCCGCTACGGTGCCGAAGTCGTAGCCGAGCTACTTCGAGGCGCCGTTGCGGTGCGCTGGGCCCGCTAAACCCGCGAAGTTGTGGTGGTTTCAAACCGATCGCCGCTCTAGGCTGTCCTCTGCGAGTGACCGGTAGGCGGACTTCCCTCGGGGTCGCCCGTCGTCGCGGTCAGTCGGCTACCTATTTACCGCGACGTGAGGACGCCATGACCAACACCCCTTCCCCCATCGCTGTCAGTCATGGGCAATCGCACGCGCGAGAGGCGCTGCGCACCGATCCCGAGTTGGCCGGCGTGCTGCAGGGACTGCGAGGCAAGCCGCCGAGGCTTTCGCCGAGGTGGTTCTACGACGCACTCGGCTCGGCGCTGTTCGAGGCGATCACGCGGCTTGACGGCTATTATTTGACGGGCTGTGAACTCGAGATCCTGGAGGGTCCGGCGCGCGAGTTGGGCGCGTCTTTGGCCGAGGGGCTCGCCGTGGTGGAGCTGGGCAGCGGTAGTGCCGACAAGATCGCCCGGCTGTTGCCCGGCTTGCGCGCTCCCCGCGCCTTCCATCCGGTCGACGTGTCGCGGGCGGCGCTGCGTGTGACCGAGCGGCAGCTTCGCGCGGCCTTTCCCGATCTACCCGTCGAGGGGCTCCAGGCCGACTTCGGGGCGCGCGCTCGCATGCAGCCACTTTTGCGCTCATTGGCGGAGCAGGGGCCGCTGTTGCTCTTCTTTCCGGGAAGCACCGTGGGCAATCTGGAACGCGATCAGGCGGTCGCTCTGCTACACGACCTCGCCACGGCCGTTCCGGCCGGCACTCCGTTGCTACTCGGGGTCGATCTGGTCAAGCCGTGGTCGCTGCTCGAGGACGCCTACGATGATCCCGCAGGTGTGACGGCGGCCTTCAATCGCAACGCGCTCTGCCACCTCAATGCGCGCTTCGGCAGCGATTTTCAGCCGCGTCGCTTCCGTCACGAGGCGCGCTGGAACGAGGGCCATCAGCGGGTCGAGATGTGGCTCTGCAGCGACGGGGAACAGACGGTGAAATTCGGCGACGCGCGGCTGCACTTCCGCGAGGGCGTGGACATTCACACCGAGAGTTCCCATAAATATGATCGCAGACGCGTGCAGCAGCTCGCGGCGCGCGCCGGCTGGCACCTCACGGCCTGGATCACCGACACGCGGGGCTACTTCGCCGAGGCCCTGCTTCTGCGCACGGCCGACACCGACCATGCATCGGGCTTCTGACGGCAGTGAGGCGTTGGCCGATGGCGAAGCGAGGCGATTCAGCGAAGGGCGCCGTTGCCAGTGTCGACCCGCTCGCTTCTCCTTCGCACCTGCCATTACTTGCGGCTTTCGTGGCCGTGGTAGACAGCGGTAGCTTCACGGCAGCAGCGCGGCGCACGGGAGTGGACAAGGCGCTGCTGAGCCGGCGCGTGCGCGCCCTGGAGCAGGCGTTGGAGCTGCGACTGCTCAATCGCACCACCCGCACGATTTACGTGACCGACGTGGGCCGCGCGCTCTACGACCGCAGCGCGCCGCCCCGGGCAGAGGTCTTCAGTGCTCTCGAACAGGCGGCCGCCAGCGATAAGATCGGTGGCACGGTGCCGGTGGCCACAGCACCGGCGCTCAGCGAGGAGGTGTGGGGGCCGGTGCTGGTCGAACTCGCGTGGAAGTATCCGCAGCTCGAGGTCGAGCCGCGGGCGACCGAGACACTGGTGAGCCTGGTCGAGCAGGGCTTCGATGTGGCGATTCGCATGGGCCGACTGCCCGACTCCTCCACGGTCGCGCGCAAGCTGGCCTGCTGGCGCCATGTGCTGTGCGCGGCGCCGAGCTGGGTGCAGGCCCATCCCGAGGTGCGCTCGCCAGCGGACTTGGTCGAGCACTGGATCCTCTACACGGACGTGCCCATGGCGAGTTCGTGGCGCTTCGAGCGCGGCGATCAAGGTTTGCAGGTGAAGGTGGCGAGTCGAATGCGCACCGACAATGGCGAAGTGATGCTGGCCATGTTGCGTCAGGGTATGGGAATCAGCGCGCTGGCGCCCTTTCAGGTGGCCGATCTCATCGCGCGGGGTGAGCTGGTGCGCTGTCTGCCCGACTGGCGCGTGGGCCATCAACATGGAGTTTATGTTGTGTTGCCGCACGCGAGCCACACTTCGGCGCGGGTCGAGGTCGTCGCCCAGGCGGTGGCCCGGCGCGTGAGCGAGCGGGAGCTGAGCTGGCGCCGGCTTGGCGATTGAGAGCTTCAGGCGTACAAGGCGTCGAACTCGAGCGCGATGCCGGGCGGGTCGAGTTCGATGCGGCCTTCCTGCCATATACGCGTGACGATGTCCCCGGTGTCGCGCCGGCTGTGCTGGATGATGCTGCGGCGCTCGGTTTTGATCAGCAGGTAATGCTGGACGCTCGGCAAGCGAAAGTAGTCGTCGAGCTTGGCGCCGGTGTCGCGTCCCCGGGTGCTGGGGCTGAGCACTTCGATGACGATGGACGGTGAAGGCAGCGCGGTGGCGTCGTCGGGCACCCGTTCGCCACATTGCACAACGGCGTCGGGCTCGTAAGCCGTGGTGTCGTCGATGGGTACAGCCATGCCGTCGGCGAAGGCTTCGCAAGGTAGCCCGCGCTCGGCAATGGCGTCGCGCAGTGCCGCCCAGACGCGCGCCTTCATGCGGGCGTGGGCGGCCCGCTCGGGAGCCATCGCGACCGGTATGCCTGCCACCAACTCGTAGCGAGGGGACTCCGGTTGCGAGCCCAGCCACTCGACGAATGCGTCGAACGTCATTTTTTCTGCGCTCGCTGCCTTCATCCATCAAGTCTAGCGCGAATCGAATACGACTTCACGGAACGGCCTTGCCGGTGCCCGCCGACTACCGATAACGCCACGCCAGCGAGAAGTTGAATGTCAGCTCCCCGCCATTGGGAAGAGCCGGGGGAGCGCCGGTGTCGATGGGCTGGGCGAAGTGCAGGCGCAGCACCAGGGGGGCGAAGCCGAAATTGAAACCGAAGACCAGGTCGAACACCCGGTGATCCCAGAGGTCGGTGAAGTTATCGCCGACGCCGCCGAAGTCCGACGCGAGCACGCCCTCGATGTCGATCAATGGGTAGTCGGAGAGCGTGAGTAGCGGAAATTGAAGCTCGATCGTGCTGTGGAAGAACTGGCGTCCGAGCAGGAAGTCCACGTCACCAAAGGGAACGCCGCGCAGGGTATGGAAGCTCGAGAGAAAGAATTGGGGCGCGCGTTCGTCGCCGGTGGTGTTGCCCAAGGCACCGCGTACGAGCAGGTTTGATGCGCCGTAGATGGGCAGGTATTGCTCGGCGTCAAAGCGGAGCTGCCGGTAGCTGACCTGGTCGAAGGGCTGGATACCGGCGGTGTGGGTCAACAGCAGTGAGTGCCCGCGGTAGGGGCCGGTGCTGCGGTGGTAACCGATGGTGCTGTAACCGAGGGTGGCGGTCTGCTCGATCTGAAAGCGCGTGCCGGCGTTGTGTTCCCGCCAGGGTGTGAGCAGGTCGTCGGGTACGCCGTCTGCTTTCCCGGGCTCGCTGAGCTGATCGGCGAGACGGTCGGTGACGAAATAGTCGATGCCGCCCGCGGCCAGCGAAGCCTGGGCGTAGAAGAAGCGGCTGAAGGGGTAGCGCGCCAGGCCTTGGGCGCCGAAGAAGCGCTGGTAGGAACTGAAGTCGTAGTCGTCGCCGTAGCGCCGCACGAAGGTCTCGTCGATGCGCGCGCTGACGTCGTGGAACAGGCCCGCGCCCCAGATCACGCGCTGTTCCTGGTTGACGTAGGTGAGCTCGGCGTCGATGCGTCTGAAGTCGCCGAAGACCGAGGCGCCCAGGATCAGGCCGTGGTCGCGCAGGCGGTCAGAGGCCGTCGCCACCAGGCTGCCGAAGACGGCGCTGCCGCTGAAACCCGCCAGCAGAAATAGGGCTCCTGGCTGCCAGTTGGAAATATCGAGCGGGTTGTAGTCGCGGTCGACCAGCAGCGGGGTGCGCGGCATCGCTGGCGCCCCTTCGTCGGGCGTCTGCTCCATGGGCTCGCGCCGCAAGAGGTGCTGCTCGGGGATGCGTATGGGCAAGCGCCGCCCGCCCTGGTGATGCAGCGCCCAGAGGCTGCCGTCGGGCCCCGGTGCGACGTCGAAGAGTCCGGTGGTGACCTCGGTCTTCTGCAGCAGCTTGCCATCGCGCACTTCGTAGATGTTGGCGCCGGCGTCGTCGTAGGTGGTAAAGACCACGTTGCCGTTCGGCAGCATCTGGGGATCGAAGTGATCCTGGGCGTCGGTGGTCAGGCGCTGGAGACGGCCGGGGCGTGTGGGATCGACGAGGAAGAGGTTGTAGCGGCCGTGGCCGGTGGCATCACTGGTATAGATGATACCGCGCGGGCCCCAGCTGAGTTCGCGTTCGGCGTGCACATCGCGGGTGAGCCGGTAGATCGAGCCTCCCGGATCGCGCACGTCGGGAAGCATGAAAAGGTCCTTCTGGCCATCTTCGGTCAAGCCGATGAAGGCGACGCCGCGACCGTCGGGCGATAGCGCGACGGCGTCGATGGTCAGCAGGCGGTGGCGCTCGAAGGAAAGCTCCCGCCGGCGGCGCAGGCCCAGCTCGACCTCGAAGCCGCATACTCGGCTGGCGCTCTTGCCGCGCTCGCCGCAGGCGATGACGTCAACGTCATGGTCGAAGCGCTGGTGGTAGATCACGTCGCGGCCTTCGCTCTCGGCGACGAAGACCAGGGCCGAGTCGCCCACATCGAAGTTGCGGCCTGCCACCGGATGCAGGGTCTCGACGCCGGGGCGGCCGTCGCGCACGACCTCGAGCCCGTGGGCGGGGTCGTGGCGGTCCATCAGGTGCAGCGTGTTTTGGCCGGTTTCGAGGTCGATGCTGCGGTAGAGCAGCACGTGGCCGTTGGGGGCGGCGGCCAGGGCCTGGACGTGGCCTTCGACCGCGGTGATCACCACCATGTCGGTGCGATCCTGGTCGCTGTCGAGGAAGCTCTGGAAGGCGCGCCGTTTGATCCAGCGTTCGAAGCGCGCAGACAGCAGTCGCGGGCGGTCGCCGGTGACGCGCGCAACCAGGCTGCTGAAGTCGCCGACACCACCCTCGCCGCGGTTTTGCAGAAGCCGCGGGGTCTCCTCGATGATGCGTTGGATCGTGCCCTTGCCGTAGGTCTCTTCGAGGAAGGCGCAGCGCACCTGGCCGCCCTTGTAGATCCACATGCCGCTCTGTAGCCGTTCGTCGAAGAAGTCGCCGAGCACGCGGCCTTCCGCGGTCGGGTTGACGATCAGGTCGCGTACCAGCATCTCCGCTTCTCGATCGATGCCGTGCTTGGCGTAGTACTCGGCCAGGCCCTCGATGAACCACAGCGGAATCTGCCGCCAGGGTGGACCCGGCGTGCCGGCGCGCTCGGCGACGGTCAAGAGCTTTTGGATCGTGAATTCGTGGGCCAGCTCGTGGGTGGAGACGTCTTCGAAGAGGCGGTGGTCGCCGAAATAGGGCAGCGAGACCTCCAGGCTCATGGGGCTGGTGACACCGAGCACGCCCTCCTGGACAGGGAAGAGATCGGTTTGCAGGAATTCGATGTAGCTGCTGTACAGGAAGTAGCCGAAGGTGCGCTTGGGCGCGTAGTCGAAGACCGTGGCCAGGTAGCGGTAGCTCTTGTCGATACTGGCGGCGGCGCGTTCGGCGATGTCGCGCTCACGCTCGTAGAAGTAGAGGCGGATGCCGCCAGCAGCGGCGAGCTTGCCTCCCCGATCCTCGCTGGGGCTGCCCTCGTAACTCGGGGTGTCGCTTTCGGCGCCGCCCGGCTCCGAGGGTGTTTTCGCCTTGTCCGCTGTTGTCGGTGCTGTGGTTTCGGCGGCGGCGCGCGCGGTCTCGCCGTCGTCTGCCTTTTCGGGTGTTGTCGCCGCCGCCGGGCCGTGGGGCGCCTGCTCGAGGCCCGGCCAGGCCCAGGTCGCGCCGCTCGAGGGCGGGCGAAAGGGGCTCAGATGAAAGCGCGGTCCCGACTGCCACTCGATGTCGAGGTCGAGGCGTTCCTTGCGCAGAATGTCCACGTAGCGCCAATCGAAGTCGGCGTAGCGCACATTGGTTTGGCTGGGCCGGCGCGGGTGGACCAGCAACTGGGCCTGGGCCGCGTTGGCGCTGACCAGCGAGAGGCCCAGCGCCGTCAGCGCGAAGAGCATCCGCGTGAGCGCGGTACGATTCCTATGGCGCGGCTGGAACACGGGGCGTGCAATGGAGGCGGGAGTGTTGGAGGGATTGCGCCGTGGCTGGTCCGCGCCCGCGCGTCGCAGTACTCCATGCTTTTCGAGGCTGCGCAACAGGTTGAATCCGGGCGTGGGAGTCAGCGGCGGCGGGCGCGGGCGAGCCCGATGTTGAGGATGCGCTGCAGCAGCTGACCGTAGTCGAGCCCCGACAGCTCGGCCGCCTCCGCCAGCTCCTCGCCGTAGCCGATGTCGGGGTTGGGGTTGGCTTCGAGGAAGTAGGGCATCTGGTCGTGGCTGAGTCGGAAATCCACGCGCACATAGCCGCCCAGGCCGAGCGCTCGGTGCAGCCGCTTGGTGATACGCGTCAGCCGCCGTTCGATGTCGGTGTCGAGGTTCTTGGCGGGTCCCAGAGTGATGCCGCGACGGCGTTGGAATTTCGGGTCCCACTTGAGGGCTCGGGTGGCGATGCGCGGCGCGTCCGAGCGCAGCTGTTCCATGCCGAGCTCCAGGGTGGGCAAGACCTGCAGCCGCTGGTCGCCGAGCACGCCCACGTAGAGTTCGCGGCCATCGATGTACTCCTCGATGATGGCGTCGGTCTTCATCTGCTCGTGCATGAAGGCGACGCGCTCGGCGAGCTTTTCGTCGTTGTGCACCACCGAGGCCTCGGAGATGCCGAGCGAGGCTTCCTCCGCCAGAGACTTGACGATCAGTGGGAACTGCAGGCGCGACGGACGCCGTACGCGGCGACCGCGCAGCACGGTGGTGAAGGCCGGTGCGCGAATGCGGTGGTAGTGCAGGATCTTCTTCGACAGCGCCTTGTCGCGGGCGATCATCATGCCGCGGGGATTGCAGCCGGTATAGGGCACCTGCACCAGCTCCAGGTAGCTGACCACGTTTTGGTCGAGCATGGGCTCGCCGTGGAATTCCTCGAGCAGATTGAAGGCGATGTGGGGCCTGAACTCGCGGATGGCGCGGCGCAGCGGGGTCAGGTCGTCGATCAGGCCCAGGGGCTCGACCTCGTGGCCCAGCTCGCGCAGACCTTCAACCACGTCATGCTCGGTCTTGATCTCCACGAACGCGGCTTCGTCGAGCACGCTGACATCGTCCGGCGGCACCAGGTCGGTGTGCATCAGCACCAGGACTCGCTTTTTGCGTTTGGCCATCCCGTGCTCTCACATGGCGTGCCAGTCGCGGCCGCGGTAGACGTAGCTGACGCCGTGCACCGTCAGCAGCACGGCGAACTCCAACAGCAGCTCGTGTTCGCCGCCGACCGCGCGCAAGCCCAGCTCCTTGCAGCGACCGACCATCTCGCCGAGCACCTGGTTGAGGGCGAATTCGTATTCGCCCGTCCAGCGTGCCACCAGCTGGCGGATGCGGCGGCGGTTTCTGCGCAGGAAGGTCGCTGCGGGTTCGCCGTTCGTGTTCGAGGCGGGCTGGCCGTCGTCGCTTCCGTCCACGAAGAGCCGCCGCAGGTCGCGATCGTAGGCGTTGGAGTAGCCCACGCTGTAGTGGGCGCGCTTGCGCTCGTAGTACTCGCGCAGGGTGATGCGCAGGCTCGGCAGGGCGTAGGGACGGGCGCGGCTGTTGACGCGCCGCGGCTGGTCAACGAGCGTCGCCATTAGCCCATCGACGTACTCGAGCTTGCGGCGGGCGGGCCAGCCGGCGTAGCGCTTGCGCCAGTCGTAGCGCGGTCGCAGCCACACGGCGAAGGTCTCGGCGAAGTCCTCCTCGGGATGGGCCTGGGCGTACCATGCGTCCAGGTTATGCACGTAGCGGCGGCTGGCCGGGTTGGGGCGGTAGGCCTGGGGATAGGGCGTCGACGGGTTGCCGAAGTGCTGGCGCCAGCTGCGCCGCCGCTGCAGTTGAAAGGCGTGCTGCAGGGCGTGACCGAGTTCGTGGCGCAATAGCCGCAGGCACGACTCCTGGGTCCCGCCCTCCACGTCGAGCATCTGCGAGCGCTCCAGGCGGATCAGGCGCGGATGGGCCAGGTAGAAGGGCAGGGCCACGCCCGGTACATCCGCCGGGCTGAACCACTCATCCGAGAGCCAGAAATGCGGATTGAGGCGCAGTCCGCGCAGGCGCAGCTCGTGCTTGACGCGCTCGACGCGCTCCTCGAGCCAGCTGCCCTCGATGCTCACGCCCAGGTCGCAGAGCCTGAGTTCCAACAGCTCGCGCCGCGGTAGGCCTTCCCAGTCCACTCGGGCGCGGCGCTTTCGTCGGGAGCTGTTGGGCACGGGAACACGGGGCGCCGCCGGCAGCGGGTTTTGCCGGTTCGCTGAGCCAATGTAGCGCAGTGGTGGCTCCATTTCAGTTGTGGAGCTGCCAACCGAAAAGAGCGCCGGGCGCATGTGTTCAGGATCGGGGCCGAAGATCGGGAGCAGCCGGGACGACTCACTGGGGACCGCGGAGGCCATTCGGGCGCGGTCGCATTTTCGAGGCTAAGCTATGGGCCAGCTGGGAGCCCGAAGCCCAGCATGGGAGGATGATGCCGCGACATGGCCTGAGGAAAACGGTTCGACGTCATAGCCTGCGCGTGCGGGCTGCGTCGGGCCACGGGGAGCGCTCGGATGCGGGCCTGGGCGGCGCGGTGGCGCTGCGGCCGCAGCACGAGGCGGCGCGGGGTGGGGGGCCGGTCGGTGCGGAGGCAGTGGAAGAACGCGTGGAGCCGCCGTACCGGAACGGCACGGCGCGGGCGCGTGAAGCTTTGGACCTGCTCGGTGTCGTGGGCGAGCAGGAGCGCGGCCAGGTCGACGGTCCTGTCAATGGTCAGGTCCATGCCAGGGCCAACGGGCACGGGGCTGTCGCCGTGCTCGACCAGCTGGCGGTTGGCGCGGGCTCGGAGCCAGAGGCCGCGCCGCGGTCGCTGCGCGTGGTCGGAGCGGTTCCAGAGGCTGTGTTTCCTTCAGAGCCCACCGAGCCCACCGAGCCCGAAGCCCCAGCGTACCAGCTCAGTGCTCCGGAGGATTCGACGGCGCAGCCCGAGACCGTTGCGGAGGGGGCCAGCCTCGCTGCGGCCCTGGAAGCTGCGGTGGAGGATGCGGCGGCGACCGATCTGCAGGTCGCGGTTGAAACCCGTGCATCGCGTCCCGAGGTGTCGGCGCTGGACGACGGCTTTTTCGACACGCCGCCACCGCCGGCCGAACTCACCGAGGAATGGGACAGCCTGCCGCCCCCCCCTCCGATGAACCGAGAGGCGCGGCTGGCGATGTGGGCTAGCGCGGCCATTTTGGTGGTGTCCCTGATCGGCATCGGTTCCTATGAGGCCTATCACCGCCTGGTGGTACCCGAGCCGGTCGAACTGGGCGCCGGCGGACCCCTGGGAGCACCCGAGATCGAGCCGATCCGGGCCGCCGAGGAAGGGCCGGAGCCCATGGCGCAGGGGGAGGTCGAGCCGCTACCGGCGGCGCAGGACGCGGAAGGGGCCGAGCCGGCTGTCGCCAGTGCCACCGATGAGGCGTCGGACGGGCCCGGGGAGGCTGCAGAGGCTGATGGGGAGCCCACGCAGGCGGTCGAGCCCGAGGCTCCGGATGCGCCCGAAGCGGTCGCTGCTGCCGGGGTGGCCGCGGTCCCCGGGGCCGATGCCGCCGCGGCTGCCGCCGTCGTCTCCGAGGCCGAAGCGCTTTTCAAGAAGGGCGACCACAAGGCCGCACTCGCGGCCTACGAGCGTGCGCTGGCGCTCGATTCGGGGCACGCCCTGGCGCTGAGCCGCTCGGCTTTCATTCAGCTCAACCGCGGGCGTAAACGCGAGGCGGCCGAGCTGGCCGGCCGTGCCGTCGCCATCGATCCCAAAAACTCCGAGGCCTGGATCGTGCTCGGCGCCGCTCGCGGTGCTCTCGGCGACCGTGCCGGCGCGCGCGAGGCCTACGGTCGCTGCGCCGAGGGCGCCACCGGGGAGTTCGTGGTCGAGTGCCGTCGCATGGCGCGACGTTGACGCCCGGTGCGCTTCAACCGCGCTCGCCAGCTACGCCCGCTGGTTACGCCCGCTGGTTACGCCCGCTGGTTACGCCCGCTGGTTACGCCCGCTGGTTACGCCCCCCGTGAAAAGTTGCCTGCAGCCGATACCCGGGATCGGATTGTGGGTCTGGAGTCGTGATCTAGGTCCGAGTACCGACTGCAGGCGCGGTGCGTGTTATGGATACAAGTGTTAGACCGTACGCCGCGGTGTGTCCTAAACAGGCCCTCAACGCTTTCTAAACTGTGAAACAAACGCACTTTCTGACCCGGGGCATCATGCCGCAGGCGGCGTCGATGCTCGCCCTGATGTGCCTCGTCACGCTCCTGCACGCCACCCACGCGGCGGCCCAGGGACTCGACGAGGAGGAGAGGCCGGCGGAGCATGTCCCGGTTTCGGGATTTTGGCCCGACCTGGCGCTCACCTTCGGCGGTGGCATTGGGCTCGAACACAGCCTCTATAGCAACGTCATGGCGCGCCTGCGCGTTGGCGCCCTCTTGGCAGCCGAGCCCTTCTTCTATCATCTGGGCGTTACCGGCGAGGTGGGAGGTCTGGCCGAGCACGGCTATGGCCTCGAGGCCGAGATCAATCATATCCACGGCCTGTTCTTGCGCGTGGGGATGCAGCGGGTTGCCGGTGACGAATGGATGAGTGAGGTGGGCTTCGGGATTGCGGTGGCTGGTCTCGAGTGGCACCACCGTTGGACCCCCGGTGACGACGACTACAACGCCTTGATGCTGACGATCCGGCTGCCCATCGGCATCTGGTGGTTTCTGGTGGCCAACGCGCCCCAGTGAAGGCGAGCCGCTGTCGACAGCGGCGAGATCGAGCCCTGCTGCGTCAGCTGCCACGGTCCCGCCGACGCCGATGCTGGCGTCGCTGCCACGCTCTGAGCGTGCGCAGGCCCCCTCAGGTTCCCGGCACCTGGGGAAAGCCCGGACTGCTGGGGGCGGAGCGATGGCGGCGTCGAAAGGCTCGGCCGATGCTGCCCGCGAGCCGCTCGAGCCCGGCTTCGAGGTCGCGTGCCTCCCCGTCGAGTACCAGCATGCCGGTCCCGACCGCTTCGCACAGGCCGCTGAGTTCCTCGCCGGCGAAGTCGTTCAGGCTCTCTTCGACGACAACCACCAGCGGGACCAGGCTGGCGATGGCGTCCGCCGCGCCCTTGAGCCCACAGTGGTGAACGCCTACCGAGCGGTGGACGGTGGCGGTCGTTTGACGACAGCGCTGCACCAGCGCCTCGCTGCTGGCCACCACCAGCACCACATCCATCCGCTCGGGCATGAGCGTCGCTCGCTGTTGGATATCGCTTTCTGCCATTCGCAGGGGCACCGGCTCGCGGTACGAATGCGTCGCACGCGACGTTTCGAGCCGATGCTTCTAGCTTAGCAGCCGCCGGGGCTCGTGAAACCGACAACCTTTGTGGTGCTCCCATGGGTGCAATGCTGCGCCATCTCGCTACAAGGGAGGGAGCTGTCGTGTGACCCGCGACGCGAACGGCTGGTGTTTGCGGTCCGTGGTCAAAGATCGGCTCGGTTGTCGGCCGGTGGGTCGGGCGCCCACCTGCACAGCAGCGAAACCTGCAGTCTGCGATTGTCCACATGCAGACCGTGGGCGCTCGGGCAGGCGGCGCAGTCTACAAGGGGCGCGGGGCGACCTTGGCGCGGACAACATACGCAGAGTTCGACGCTGGAGCCTGAGCCCCTACGGCTGGGCGAGCGAAACTCGACCGGGCGGGCGACGGCCGGGCCCCCCTCGGTGCGTTCCGAACTCACGCAATCCGCTTCACAATGCGGGCGGTGAGGGGCTGGCAGTAGGGGTCGTGGCATTGTGAGGCAGCGCACAGAGTAGCAGGGGTCGCTCTGGCGTTTGTGACATCGCTGTAACATCGACCGCACGACGCCATAACAACATGACGAGACGCGGCGGGCGGCCGAACTCACGGCGTCGGCACGACAACCTGTGTCCCGAGTGCATCCTACTCGCTGCAGCTGCTGCCGAAGCGACGCAGCGAACCGGCATCGAAGCTCCACTCGGGACTTGCGAGGCTGCCGTCTGTCGCAGGTCGGTACCACACGGGATCGGGGCCGTCCGGGTCCGGGTTGCGCAGCACGTGGATGTCCTGGGCCGGCATGTAACTCTGAGCTAATAGCATCAGATGTTCGCCGCTGGCGTTTTCGGCCAGGTCCAGCACCAGCACCGCGTGGCCGAAGAGGCCGCCGCGCGCCGGCTCGATGTAGACGTCGCCCGGGGCCAGCTTCGAGGCGTCGGCAAGCGGCTCGAGCTCGCGGTATAGGGAGGCCGTGTTGGCGATGCCGAAAACGTGGTCGAGGTAGCGGCGAAAGCCCCCGTGGGTGCGCCCGGGGGCGGCGCTTGGCTTCCAGGGGCCGCTCTGTCCCCGAGGTGGACGCTCGCCACGGCGCCAGTGCCGATAGGGCAGGGCGCCGCCGTTGGCCGCCCGAAAGCAGACCTCGTCGCCGCGGCCGTGGCCGAAGAGGTACTCGGCGCGCAGGCGCATCACGGCGTCGGCGCACTGCTGCAGGTCGCGCCTGCCCACGTCGATGTCGATCACCGCCGCGTGCACGCGTTGGGAGCGCTTGGGGCGTCCGTTATGAAGCGCGACCTGCGTTCCGGGGGGCTTCAGGGGCAGGCCGCGCAACCAGTGGCCGAAGCTGCCGGGCGCTAGCAGGACGCGCCGATAGCCTGTGGGTGGGGGAAAGCGGGCGGCCAGCGTGTCGGCCTCGGTGGCGAAGGACCAGCGGTAGCGCGCGGCGTTGCGGGACACTGCGTTCGAGGGAGGCTCCGGTGCGCCTTCGTCGCCTGCCCGGGCCGAGGGGGCTCGGCAGGCCTCGAGCATCAATTCGGGGCGGTACTCGAAGTGCATGGTGTCGAGGTGGTACCAGCGGCCGCCCCAGAGGAAGCCCTCGCGTTCGAAGGCGTCCACGATGGCCAGCGGGACGCGATTGCGATGCCGGGGTTGGCCCGAGGAATCGCGGCTCCAGCGATGGTAGTCGGAAAGCTCGGTGGCCACGTCGACGGCGATGCCGAAGGCGTGGGCGCTCTTTCGGTCGGCGCCGCGCACGTTGCGTGGATTGAAGGCACCTGCGGTCTGGCTTGCGATGGCGACCAGCGGCGGTTCGAGCTTCGACAGGCGCGCGGCGACGGCCCGCAGGCGTGCATCGACCCCGCCCACGCGCGTGACCCGCAGGCTGCGGCCACCGGGCCAGGGCACCTCCACCAGCTGCCTTCGCACGGCTTCTTCATCGCTGCCGTAGAGCTTTTCGAAGAACGGCAGGTGCCGGGCGCGACCGGGGTCATGGTCTCTCGGGGGCGGTTTGCCGTCGGCCGCTCCGGCGCCGACGCGCTGGGCCATCTGGTCTTCGAGGTCCGGCCGCTCGAGGCGCTCGGTGGCGGTCTTTTCGCGACCGTCGTCGTAGGCCATGCGCGTGCCGTCACAGAAGATGAGCGTATTGGGCGAAACCTCGCAGACGTGTTCGGGGTAGGCCTGCTGCAGGCATGTGAGGCCGGCTTCGACCACCTGCGCCGGGCGAGGCGTCGGCTCCGCGACTTCGCGTGAGTCGATGGGCGCCTGCGTCGAGGCCGTCGTCGGTGTCGCGGCGCCGCGGCGGGCTGCTTCTGGATGGGCTGCGGTCTCCGGGGCGCAGCCGGCCAGCCACAGCATGGCCAGCGCCATTGTCCCCTCTGCGATCGGGGGCCGTCTCGGCGCGCTGTCGCAACTCACAGCCCCATTGTGGGCGACCTCGGCCGGCTGGCAAATCCCGTGTTGCCCGACCCCCGCACGACAGCTAGCCTCGCTGCCACCATGGCCTACCGCAGTCACACCTCCACCCACGGCCGCAACATGGCCGGCGCCCGCGCCCTGTGGCGCGCCACCGGCATGACCGACGCCGACTTCGAAAAGCCGATCATCGCGATCGCCAACAGCTTCACCCAATTCGTGCCCGGGCACGTGCACCTGCATGACGTGGGGCAGCGGGTCAAAGCCGTGATCGACGCCGCCGGCGGCTACGGCGCGGAGTTCAACACCATCGCCGTCGACGACGGCATCGCCATGGGTCACGACGGCATGTTGTACTCGCTGCCCAGCCGGGAGTTGATCGCCGACAGCGTCGAGTACATGGTCAACGCCCACTGTGCCGACGCCCTGGTTTGCATCTCCAACTGCGACAAGATCACGCCCGGCATGTTGCTGGCGGCCGTGCGGCTGAACATCCCTGCGATCTTCGTCTCGGGCGGACCGATGGAGGCGGGCAAGATGGCGGGCACCCACGACCGCGAGGGAAAGCCCCTGGTCCGCAAGCTCGACTTGATCGACGCCATGATCGCCGGTGGCGATCAGAGCGTGGGCGACGATGAGCTGTTGCAGATGGAGCGCTCCGCCTGTCCCACCTGCGGTTCCTGCTCCGGCATGTTCACGGCCAACAGCATGAACTGCTTGAACGAGGCGCTGGGCCTGGGCCTGCCGGGCAACGGCACCCTCTTGGCCACCCATGCGATGCGCTGGGAACTCTTCGAGCGGGCCGGCAAGCGCATCGTCGAAGTCGCCAAGCAGCACTATCTCGAAGGCAAAGAGGGCCTGCTACCGCGCGACATCGCCAGTTTCGAGGCCTTCGAAAATGCGATGACCCTGGACATCGCCATGGGTGGCTCGACCAATACCGTGCTGCACCTGTTGGCGGCGGCCCAGGAGGCGGGCGTGGACTTCACCATGAAGGACATCGATCGTCTCTCGCGCAAGGTGCCCAACCTCTGCAAGGTCGCGCCTTCCTCACAGTACCACGTGGAGGATGTACACCGAGCCGGCGGCATCATGACCATTTTGGGTGAGCTGCGGCGCATGGGTCTTTTGCACGAGCAGGTGCGCACCATCCACGCGCCCACCATGGGGCAGGCCATCGACGAAAACGACGTGCGCGGCGAGCACGCGAGTGAAGAAGCCAAGCGGCGCGCGCTGGCGGCGCCCGGCGGCGTGCGCACCACGGTTGCGTTCTCCCAGGACAAGTACTTCGACGCAGCCGACATGGACGCTGCGGGCGGCTGCATTCGCGACGCCGAACACGCCTACAGCAAGGACGGCGGCCTGGCGGTGCTCTACGGCAACATCGCCGAGGAGGGCTGCATCGTGAAGACCGCCGGTGTCGACGCCTCGATCCTGAAGTTCAACGGTCGCGCCCGCGTGTTTCAGTCCCAGGACGCGGCCTGCGAAGCCATTCTCGGCGACGCCATCGAGCCGGGCGACGCGGTCGTGATCGTCTACGAAGGTCCCAAGGGCGGCCCTGGCATGCAGGAAATGCTGTATCCGACCAGCTATTTGAAGAGCAAGGGCCTGGGCAAGGCCTGCGCCCTGATCACCGATGGCCGCTTCAGCGGTGGCACCAGCGGTTTGTCCATCGGTCACGCTTCACCCGAGGCGGCCGAAGGCGGCACCATCGCCCTGGTCGAAGAGGGCGACCGCATCGAGATCGACATCCCCGGGCGCACGATTTCGCTGGCGGTTGACGACGAAGTGCTCGCCAAGCGGCGGGCGGCGATGGAAGCCAAGGGCAAAGCGGCCTACCGCCCCCAGCGCGAGCGCAAGGTCTCCCAGGCCCTGCGCGCCTACGCCGCCATGACCACCAGCGCCGCCCGCGGCGCCGTGCGCGATGTCTCGCAGCTGGATTGAGGGCGGAAGCTGTCGCGATCGTCCAGAGCCGGCCGCGATTGGCATTCGCATGGTGAAACACGCGCCCGTGCGGGCCCTGCGTCGGGCGCTTCTTCGTAGACGCCCGCCGCGGAGTGACCGCTGGTCCAGACGCGCTCGAGGAAGACACTGTCGGGGGCGCGCAGGAAGGGGATCTCGCTTTAGCTGGGGCGGCCGAGGAAGGGGCGTAGCTGCCAGGCGGTTTGACCGCCAGCCAAGCCGAAGAGGCCCACCATGAGAACCATCAGCAGCGCCCGGTGGGTCTGGGGGCCCAGGGCACGCAGCAGCACGCCGAGGGCCGAAAGTCCGCAGGCGCCATAGGCGACCGATGCGATTACCGCGACGGAGTGGTAGCTGGCGCCCGCGTCGATGGCGAGCCACAGGAGGGGTACCGCCGCCAGCAGTGCCAGCGATGCGCGCCAGGGAGGTCACGGTCAGCGCGCTCACCGTCGTCATCTTCCAGGGGCGACCGAAGACGTTGGCCAGCGCGTAGTAGCCGGGCACGCACACGATCAGCGTGCCCAGGATCGCCAGCGGTAATTTAAGCGCTGCGTAGAGCACTGGCAGACTGCCGCGGTAGCTGCCGAGGGTGGCGCCAAATGCGGCCGCTCCCAGGGCGATGGCCGCGATCGAAAGGACCGTCAGCGTCTGCAGCTCGCGTCCCTCCACGCAGCGCGCGGCCAGCTTGCCCGGGGCGCGCATGAGTTCGTCCAGTAGTTGGCCTCTCATGGCGCACCTGCCGTCATGGTGTGGGTGATAAAGCCCTCGCCCATGGGAAGCAGCGCAAGGGCCCAAGACAAGAGCATGAAGCCGCCGAGGGCCAGTCCAAGGCGGCCAGAGACCACGGCGCCGGCTGCGCGCAGGTCCCGGGCGCAGTGCGCGCAAAGGCGCATCAAGGCGATGCCGCCACAGAGGTAGAGACTGAGGAAGCTGACGACGGCGCTCGCGCCAGGTGTCGCCGTCATCGCATAGAGCGCCACCACCGGCGCGAAGCCCGACAGCAGCAGCCCGGTCCCGAAGAGCGCCCGGGTGGCGCGCCGCAGGAGTTGGCTTGCGGTCAATGGCGCGTCGAGCAGCGCCAGTAGGATGTAGAGGGCCGGCAGCGCCATCGGCACGATCGAGCCCCGTGCCTTCCACAGCGCCGTCAGCTGGCCCGCGATGGTCGACACGTCGCTCCACGGGCCCATGGCGATGCCGAATGCCGACGCCAGGCCCAGCCCCGTCAGCGCGCGCAGTGCGCTGCGGGTGAGGCTCTCGTCGTCGTGGGTTTGCAGCCAGTCCGAGGCCCAGGTGCTCGCCGGGGGTGCTGGGACTTCCTTCGCCTTGGTCGCCAGCGGCGCGATGGGCGCCGCCTCTTCACTCAATGTCATGGCCATCATGGGAAACTCCTTTCGAGTCCCAGGCTGACAGGCCGAGTTGACGTCAAGGTCGCGGAGATGTGGCCTTTGTGTGGCGATGGGCCGGCTAGATGTGCTCGGCGGAAGTGCTGAGCCGATGATCGGGGTCGATACGATGCCAGATGCAAGGACGGCCTCCGCCGGAATACTCGGTGTATTTCAAGGGGACCGGACGCCGCAGCTGGCGCCGTAGCGGTCCCGAGAGCGGATCATGACTCCCGCCGAGCACATCTAGGACGGTTCTGGCGGCTCCGGCGGTTGCGCATCACGCTCCGGGTCGGGGCGCTTCGATAGCCCCACCAAGAAGACCTCGTAGCTCTCGCTGCGCGAGGCCTCGGGCTTGATGATGCGCACCTTTTCGAAGCGTTCGGCCACCCGCCGACGGGCTTCCGGGAATTCCTCGCCCTGGAAGATCTTGCCGACGAAGCTGCCGCCCTGGACGAGTGCCGTGTCGGCCAGCTGCAGGGCCATGCAGAAGAGTTCGAAGCTCAGGTACTGGTCGCGGTGGCGCATGCCGGAGGTGCGCGGAGCCATGTCGCTGAGCACCACATGGAAGCCCTGCAGCTCGAGGTCGTCGAGGGCGCCTGCTTCGGTCAGATCCCGCTGCAAGAACTGCAGCTGGGGCGGGCCACCGGGATCGATCGCATGGCGATCGAGGCCCAGCACCTTGCCGCCAGGACCGACCCGCTGGGCGGCGTACAGGCTCCAGGAGCCGGGCGCTGCGCCCAGGTCGAGCACCTTGTGGCCGGACTTGAAGAGCCGCAGCCGGCGGTCGATTTCCTCTAGCTTGTAGACGGCTCGGGCGCGGTGGCCTTCTTTTTGCGCCTGCCGCCCGAAGTGGTCCTGGGGTCGACCGCCGCCCGAGTGCTTCTGTCCGGGCCTGCGTCGTCCGCGCGGACTCACGCCGCCGGGCGCTGCTTCGCTTTGACCGCGCCGCGCACGGTGACGATGCCGTGGCGCGCGCCGGGCACGGCGCCCTTGACCAGCAGCAGGTTCTCGTCGTCGAGCACCTTGGCGACCTTCAGGTTGAGCACCGAGATGCGCTTGTTGCCGTACTGGCCGGCCATTTTCACGCCCTTGAGCACGCGACCGGGCGTCATGTTGGCGCCGATGGAGCCGCCGTGACGCTTGTATTCGTGGGTGCCGTGGGTGTTGGTGGCGGCGCCAGCGTGGTTCCAGCGCTTGATGACGCCGGCGAAGCCACGGCCCTTGCTCGTGCCCGCGACGTCGACCTTTTGGCCGACCTCGAAGGTCTCCGAGGGCTTGAGCACCTGGCCCAGCTCGTAGCCTTCGACCTTCTCGGCCGGCAGGCGGAACTCGCGCACGTGGCGGACGGGCTTCTGCTGAATCTTCTCGTAGAAGGCGCGCTGGGACTTGTTCAGGCGCCGCTCGAGCTGTTCGCCGAAGCCCAGGATCAGGGCGCTGTAGCCGTCCCGCTCCTTGGTGCGCTTGCCCAGGACGACGCAGGGACCCACCTGAATCGCAGTGACCCGAGTGACGCTGCCGTCCTCGTTGAAGATCTGGGTGTTTCCGAGCTTTTTGCCAATCAGGCCGATATTCTGGTTCATGAGGCTGTCCCGGGGAAAAGCGGGCGGAAGAATACGGCCGAAGCCGGGCACGTCAAGCTCCGTCGCTGCGATTGCTCTCGAGCGGGTGGCGGCGGGTCAGGATTGCGAGGCCCTCGCGAGCGCGCTCGCCGACGTGGCCGGGCTCTGAGTAGAGCGTTTCCAGGGCGTCGGCAAGGGCCGCGGGGTCGGCGCCGCGGGGTTTGTCGGCCAAACGCACCAGCTCGTCGACCAATTCGCCCAGGCGCAGCTCTGCCACCACTTCGACCGCGTAGCTGCGGCCGTCGCTGCGCAGGGCCCGCAGCACCGAGCGCAGGGGTTCGAGGCCGCGGCGGTCCCCCAGGCGCAAGAGGCAGCGGGCCGCGGCGGCCTTCAGCAGCAGCGGACCGAAGCGCGCTGCGGCCAGCTCGGCCACCCGCTCCAGGTGCGGGCCGGCGTTTCCGAGCCCTCCCAGGGCCTCCAGGGCCGCCGCCGTCAGTGCCGGATCGTCGAGGGCCTCGGTCAGCACGGCCGTGCCCGCCGCGTCGCCCAGCTCCGAAAGAGAGAGGGCCGCGGCACGCCGGACGGCGGCGTTTTCATCCTCGAGCAGCGCGCGCAGGCGCGGGGCCTGTTGCTCCCCGAAACCGGCCAGGGCGCAGGCCACCATGCGGCGCACCTCGGAGTCCGGATCGTCGCTGAGGGCGAGCAGGGCGTCGCCGTCGTCGTCTTCGGGGCGCTGGGCCAGACCGGAGACCGCCTGGAAGCGCAGCTCGGGGTAGGGGCTCTCGAGGCCCTCCCGGAGGGCGCGGCGGGCTTCGGGGCGATCGATCTCGGCCAGCAGCGCCATGGCCAGCTCCCGCACCTCCGGGTGGCCGTCGTCCAGGCGCTGCAGGATGCGCTCGGTTGCTGCGGGCCCGCCGAGCTCGGCCAGTCCCTGCAGGGCGGCGGCCCGGATGCGGGCGTCGCGGTCATCGGCCAGCTCCAGCAGGCCCGCCTCGGCTTCGGCTTCGCGGCCGGCATCGGGGTTGGCCAGGCGTTCGGCGGCGGCCAGGCGCGCGGCGCGATCGCGGGCGCGCACGTCGCGCAGGGCCGCCTCGAAATGGGGCGGTAGCGGAGGCAGCAGCCAGCTCACTGCCCGTTCACCGGCCCGTTCCCCAGGCCGTTCACAGGGGCCTCGAGAGGCCGAGCAGCAGGCCATCGAAGGCGATCTCGGGGTTGGCGTTGCGTGCCAGGGCGTCGCCCAGTTCCTGGATCGCCAGCACGCGCCCGGCCGCTGCGGCGGGTGCCACACGACCGGCCCGCCGCCGCAGCTCCTCGCTGCGATGGGCGAAGGCCAGCTGCCCGTCGTCGGCGCCCAAGCCCACGGCGGCCAGGTCCCGGTAGAACTGGGCCAGCGACTCCAGCAGGTAGTCGCGGTCGTCGTCGCGCGCCAGCTCCTCGCCCAGGTCGAGCAGGGGGCCGGCGTCGGTGGCGGCGATGGCGTCATCGGCCCGCAGCGTCCACTCGAAGAGGCGGGCGGCGCGGTCCTCTTCGCACAGGGCGATGGCGCGGTCGGCGCGGCCGGCCGACAGCGCTGCCGCCGGGCGCGCCACTTCGTCGTCGATGCCGCGCGCGGCCAGGATTTCGCGGACCACCGGGGTCGGTAGCGCCCCGAAGCGCAGCTGCTGGCAGCGGGAGCGGATGGTGGTCAGCAGGCGATTGGGCCGATCGCTGAGCAGGATGAAGTGCACGGCGGCGCGCGGCTCCTCGAGCGTCTTGAGCAGGGCGTTGGCCGACTCGCTGTGCTGCCGTGGAAAGGAGATGTCGGCTTCGGGGAAGATCACGAAGGCGGCGTCGCCCTCGAAGGGGGCGAACTTCGTGAAGGGCAGCACCTCGTCGCGGATGGTGTCGATCTTGATGTTGCGGTTGCCCTCGTCGCGTGGCTCGAAGACGCGCAAGTCGGGGTGGTTCATGTCGCTCAGGCGCTGGCAAATCGAGCAGCGCCCGCAGCCCTCGCCCGGCTGCTCGGGACACAGCCGGGCCTGCACCAGGGCGCGTGCGGCCAGGCGCTTGCCGGTGCCCGAGGGGCCGACGAAGAGGTACGCGTGGGCCAGACGCCCGTGCTGCAGGGCGTGGCGCAGCACGGCGATGGCGGGGTCCTGGGCGCGCACCTGGGCGAGCGTCATGGACTCCTTGTAGCACCGCTGGGGGGCCGCGAAAGGGTGGCTTCCCGCTTTGCTGCGTGGGGGTCGTGTCCGCGCGAGGGGGCGCGACCCCGTCGGTTCACATCTGGACGCTTCGAAGGAAGTGGCAAAGCCGCGCGTCGACCGGACCATCGACGACGAAGAAGCCACCAAATCTCGGCGGTCGGCGATCCTGCGTGACGAGCGAAGAGGCTGCGCGCCAGATAGCACTTCCAGGGGCGGCTCGACCCCCCTGATTGAAGTCTGAGCCCCTGCGGTACGGCGGAACTCGCGAAAATGGGGCGCTGCGGGGGCGGTCGGGCTCCGCGGTAGGAAGTGGGCATGTTGGAGGTTCGGCTCAGGGGGATGGCTCGACAACATGAACTGGGAGTTGTCCGAGGTTCGGATTCTATTAGGGCGGGTCGGAGGGATCGTTGCTGCACCATGGCGTGGAGCCCCGAGGTCGTCGCTGAACTGATCACGGTCGCGCAGTCGCTCGAGCGCAGGGGCAGGCTTCGAGGCATGGAGTCGCTTCTGCGGCGAGTGCCGGGTGGACCGAGCGAACCGTTACGCTACATCCGCAGTCACAGCACGAACCAGGTCACGGATGCATCGCACGAGGTCGCCATTCGAAGAGCAGGACTTCTGCGACCTGTCGCACTTCTGTCGCGAACAGCGCTTCGACTACACGGCCTTCGCCGTGCTCACGCCGCTGCACATGGAACTCGCCGACCGGATGATTCTGCGCAACTACGACTACTACGACTTCATGCACACGCTGCTGCCAACCAAGCTCCCGATCGAGGAATTCTACCGGCAGTACCTGTGGCTCTACGACTCCACCCACCCCTTGAAGACCCAGCTCGCCATGTTGGCCAACTTACCGCTGGCGCGCCTGCCGCACGTCTTTGCGACCTACGCGCGCTTCCGCCGCGCCTTCAAGCGCATCCCCCGCGGCTACGACGACCTCGAGGCGCTCAACGCCGCCCAGCAGCGCCACGGTGGCATGCCGTCGCGTAAACCGCTCCTGCAACTTAAAGTTGAGCGTCGGGATGGCGCCGCCGATGCCCGCTCCCAACCGGCGGGCTGGGCGCGAACGCCGCAGCCGCGCAGCGGTCCTGGCGCGCCTCGCGCGGCGGGCGGGCGCAGCGCGCGAGGTTGAACCCCAGTGCCCGCGCGCCCAACCACACGGTGGACGAAAGGTTGCTCAGCAGCATGACCGAGATCCACAGGCCGGCGCCCAGCGGCGCCTCGAGCACGCCCGCCACCACCTGACGCATGGCCACGGGGCCGTCGAGCGGCCGCCCGAGCAGCCACCCAAAGCCCATGGCTGTGAGTTCTCCCAGCGGGATCAACAGCCCCAGGATGGCCGCCGCCGCGACCAGATTCAGCGCCAGGTCCTGCGAAAGCCAGCGACCCGCAGTCGCCAGGCCCAGGGGACGCCCGCTCGCCAGCAGCAGCTGAAGCCGCAAGGCCACGTGCCGCGACCCGAGCCATGCCGGGTAGCGCGCCAGGGTGTTGGCCAGCGGGTAGATGACCAACCAGTGCAGCAGCGGCAGCGCGTTGGCCATGCCGCCCATGGAGAGCGCGCAGTAGCTGGCGATGACTGCGAACGCGAAGAAGCCGAGGACGGCGCCGAGCGGACCGGCGGTCAGCGCCGCGGCGCCGAGCAGACCCGCAAAGAGCAGCGCAGCGGCCAGCGCGAGGTTCCGGGCCAGCGGTCCCAACAGCGACAGGCTCACCACGCCCGCGAGGCCCACGCCCAAAGCCAGCATCGTCAGCGCCGCCCCCAGCAGCCAATGCACTCGCCAGGGCGCGCCGCGCGTCCACAGCCAGTAAAGCCCCAGCAGCTCGAGCCCGTACAGCGGCAGCAGCGCCGGATGGGCGACCCCCGGCCACGGCTCGGCGCCGGGCAGCGAAGCGAGCCAGCCGAGCACCAGCAGGCTGACGCTGCCCACGAAGCACGCCCTGTAGCACGCGAGCAATCCAGCGCGGCCGCTCATGGCAGCGTGACCCGCGTGCGCTCCAGCAGCACGCCGTAGGGGTGCCAGGTGGAGACGTTCCAGTAGATGTCGGCGCTGCGCCCGCCGCCCTCTGCCGCCCGCGTCAACTGCTCGATGATGTTGGGCCCGTAGAGCCTGCCCGGGCCGCCGCGGTCGTAGAGCTCGACGCAGAGATGACGGATGGGCACCGCCGGCGGCGGCCTACAGCCCTCGGGCTCGCCGCGCGCGTCGCAGACCAGGTGGCGGGCGGCTTGCCTCCGAGTCAAGACGGGCTGCGCGTCGGAGAAAGGCCCCCACGGATGCTCCGACAGACGCAGGTGAATCGCCCCCGGCGCCGGCTGGGGCGCGCTCGCGTCGTCGCCCTCGGCGTTGAGCGCGCCCGGCATGGCGCCGCCCGTGAGCATCACCCAGCGCTCCAGCTCGGCCACGTAGCCCATGCTGGTGTGGCCCGCGGGGTCGATGGGCCGCTCCGGCAGCGGCACCGCGTCGCGCTGCCGTTCGCTGAAGAGCGGCCGGCCGCGGGCGTCGAAGCCGCGGAAGAAGCGCGGCCGCCACCGCAATCGCCCGTCGTCGCCGACCCGCAGGGGCAGCTCGTGATGCAAAAGGTGCAAGCCCGCGCGCCCGCCGCCCCGGGCGTCGAAGCCGGGGCGCCCCCAGACCAGCAGGTCCCCGTGGCCGCTGCGGTAATCGGCCAGCTCGGGATGCTCGGGCTCGAAGCGCGCGACGGTGCGCGCCGCGGCGACCTGGAATTTGTTCGTGAGAAACGCGTGGTGGGAGGTGAAGGCGGTCTTGCGCCGGGGGTCGCGCGCGGCCACGTGCAGGTACACCGCGAGCCGGGCGTCCCAAATTGCGCTGTTTCGCCCCTGGATCCCGCTGTCGTCGACGCATGCGTGACGCGGAATCGGGTCGGCGATAGGCGCGCAGCTGAGCTCGCCGGCGCGCGGGTCGAGATGGTCGGGGCAGGCGCCGAGCACGCAGCTCTGGCCGCCGGTCGCGTAGAACAGGGCCCACTCCCGCTGGCCGTCGTCAAAGGCCGCGATGGGCACCGACAGGGCACCCAGGCGCACGCGCGCCCCGTCCCAGCGATGCAGTGTCGTGTACGAGAGCGCGTCGCCCTCGGTCTCGAAGCGCAGCCGCGGGCAACTGCGACCATCCCAGGGCTCGGGCAGCTCCAGGACGGCCTCGGTGTCGTCGGAGGGGGTATTGATGCAGGCGTGGGGGTGCAGCGGATTCTGGCTGATGCCCGGCCAGGTGTCGCCGAAGAGGATGCGCAGGGCGCCGCTGTGGTCGCGGTAGGAGCGGCCGAGGTCGGTGCCGTAGAGCGGCACCCCGCCGCTGTCGACCTGGGCGCCGGTCACGCGGCCCGGCTCCGGGGGCATGACCAGCGGGCAGACCTCCTCCGTACGCAGCGAGGCGCCAGGCGGTGCCCGGTGTTGCCAGGCCTCCAACTCGGAGATGATCTGCGCGCGGTGCCCCCGTTCGCCCTCGCGCGCCGCGGCCACCGGCTCACAGCTCGCGAGACAGGTCACGAGCAACGCTCCACCGACGCGTAGGCTCTGCGCAGGGATGAAAGCCATCGCCCGTGGAAGGACGGCGCCGCCAGCGCATGTGACGGGAAATGTCGCCCTCGGGCGTCACATTCGGCTTCAGCACCGTCCCCATTACGCAATGCTGCAAGCGAGCACGAGAGCGCAGGGCGGCCGGGTAGGGCGCAGCTCGCCCCCGCGGCCCTTCTCCGAGCTGCCGGGCCTGTCGACCCCGGCCCCGGTGCAGGCGCTCGAGTGGATGCTGCGGCCGGCCGAGCTGCTCGACCGCTGCCAGCAGCGCTTCGGCGCGACCTTCCGCCTGCGGGTGCCCCCCGGCGAGTTCATCGTCGTCAGCGGGCGCGCGGACCTCAAGCGCATCTTCGCGGCCACGGCCGACGCCATGACCGCCGGCGACGTCAACCGCAGCATCGCGGGTGTGCTGGTGGGCAGCCAGTCGACCATCGTGCTCGACGGCGACCCACACCTCGGGCGCCGCCGCCTGCTGCTGCCGGCCTTCCACGGCGAGCGCATGCGCTTCTACGGCGAGACCATGGCCGACATCACCCGAGACGCCCTGGCGCGCTTCCGACCGGGCCGGCGCTTCGCCCTGCACCCCCCGATGCAAGACATCACCCTCGAAATCATCGTCAGGACCGTCTTCGGTGCCGACGCTGGCATCGAGGCGCAGACGCTGGTCGACGAGCTCAGGACCTTCTTGAAGCTCGGCGAGCTGCCCCTGTCGCTCTTGCCCATCCTCTACCTCTCGGCCAACCCCCGGGTCGAGGATGACCGCGTCTGGAAGTTCCTGCTGTCACGGCGCAACCGCGCCCGCGGCATCGTCCGGCGACAAATCGAGCGCCGCCGCGCGGCCCGCCGGGAAGGCCGGCAGGATGTGCTGTCGATGCTGCTCGACAGCCGCGACGCACAGGGCGCGCCCATGACCGATGCCGAGCTGCTCGACGAATTGATGACGACCCTCGCCGCCGGCCACGAGAGCACCGCCACGACGCTCGCCTGGTGTTTCGAGCGCATCCTCTCGCACCCGCAGGTCCTCGCGCAGCTGCGCGCCGAGCTGTGCGCCGCGGGAGGGCCCGACGCGCCACCCGAGACCCTTTCGTCGTTGCCCTACCTCGACGCGACCATCAAGGAGGTGCTGCGCCAGCGCCCCGTGCTGCCCTTCGTCGTCCGCCGCCTGCAGCAGCCCACCGAGCTCGGCGGCTACCTCCTGCCCGAGCACACGCTGGTCGCACCCTGCATCCACCTCGCACAGCGCGACCCCGCGGTGTTCGCGGAGCCGCAGCTCTTTCGACCCGAGCGCTTCCTGGGGACGGCGCCCGACCCGCTGTCCTTCTTGCCCTTCGGGGGCGGCGTTCGGCGCTGCGTCGGAGTGCACTTCGCCCTCTACGAAATGAAAATCGTGCTCGCCCACGTGCTGGGCCGCTGCGACCTCGAGCTGGTCGATCCCCCACCCCTCAAAGCCCTGCGCCGCTCCATCACCTTCTGGCCCAGCGGCGGCACACGCGTCCGCCTGCGGAGCTTTTTGCACTGAGATTTTTTTTTGCGACGCGGCCACGTCACATCCACAGGCGGCCTCGTCATTAGGGGGGGCATGGATGTGATTACCCCCATGGGCGCGCTCGAACTCGCGCTGGCGATGCGCCGCGGAGAGCTGAGCAGCGAGCGCGTCACCGCAGCCTTTCTCGACCGCATCGCCCTGCGCAACCCACAGCTCGGCGCCCTCGTCAGCACCTGGCCCGCCCGCGCCCGGCGTCGCGCCCGCGCGTTCGACCGCCAGCGCGCCGCCGGACGCGCCCCCGCGGGAATCTTCGCCGGCGTACCCAGCGCCATCAAGGACACCGACGCCAGCCGCGGCTCGCGCCTGCGCATGGGCTCGCGCGCCTGTCACGGCCTGCTCACCCCCTTCGACGGCGCCGTCGCCCGCCGCGTGCGCGCCGGCGGCTTCAACCTCATCGGCAAGAGCGCCACCTCCGAGTTCGCGTTGATGCCGGTGACCGAGACCGACATCCACCCGCCCTGTCGCAACCCCGCCGACCCGGCCTTCTCCGCGGGCGGCTCGAGTGGCGGCGCCGCGGCGGCGGTGGCCGACCGCTTGCTGCCGGTCGCCCACGGCTCCGACGCGGCCGGCTCCATCCGCATCCCCGCCTCCTTCTGCGGCCTCTTCGGCCTCAAGCCCTCCCGCGGCCTGCTGCCCAACTTCTACCCGTGGCTCGACCGTGGCGGACTGTGCGTCGTCAACTGCCTGGCGCGCAGCGTGGAGGACTCCGCGGCCTTCCTCGACGCCCTGCGCGGGCACGGCTACGCGCCCGACGCGCCCGGCCCCACGACGCTGCTCGCCGCCGCCCGCAAAGCGCCGCCGCGCCTGCGCATCCGCTACTGCCAAAGCAGCCCCGCGGCCGAGACCCACCCGGCGGTGGCCGCCGCCGTGGAAGAAACCGCAGCGCGCCTGCGCGCGCTGGGCCACGCGCTGGAGGCGATGGCGCCGCTCGCCCTCGCTGTCGACGACTTTCTGCCCGTCTGGCAGCACCTTTCGGCCACCATCCCGCTGCCGCCCGGCGCCCGGGTGCAAGCGTGCACCGCCGCGCTGCGCGGCGCGGGCGCCAGGCTTGCCGCCGCCCACGCGCGCCAGCTGCAGCAACGCCTCGCGCACCGCGTCCTTGGCTGGCTCGGCGCCGCCGACCTGTGGCTGACGCCGACCGTGGGGCCGCTGCCACCGCGCGTGGGCGCCCACCTGCATGGCCGCGAGTGCGACGGCGACGCCCAGGTCCGAGCCGTGGCACCCCTGGCCGCCTTCACGGCGCCCTTCAACGTCACGGGCCAACCCGCCGCCAGCCTGCCCCTCGCGCGCTTCGACAGCGGCCTGCCCATCGGCATCCAGCTGGCCGCCCGCCCCGGCGCCGACGGCCTCCTGCTGTCGGTCTGCCGGCAGCTGCAGCAGCAACAGCCCTTCGAAGTGGGCGCGGGCGGTTGCTGACATGCGCGTGCTACCCCACCGCCCGTCGGTCGCCGCGCCCCGCCCATCGGCGCGTGCGCACCCCCCCCGGCGGCTCTCACGCCCGCTGTCCGAGCTGCGCGCCGACTACGACGTGGTGGTAGTCGGTTCGGGCTATGGCGGCGCCGTCGCCGCCTCGCTGCTCGCGCGCGCCGTGACGCCCGACGGCAGCCGCCCCCGCGTCTGCGTGCTCGAGCTCGGCCGCGAGCTGCACCCCGGGTCCTTTCCCGAGTCGACCGCCGCGGCCCTCGCCGAGCTGCAGGTCGAGGCCGGCGGCCGCCGCCTGGGGCGCCGCGATGGCCTCTTTTGGCTGCACGCTGCCAAGGACCTCTCGGTCTTCCACGGCTGCGGCCTCGGAGGCACCTCGCTCATCAACGCCGGCGTCGCGATGCGGCCCGCCCGCGCGCTCTGGGACGACCCGGTCTGGCCGCCCGAACTCGCCGCCGACGTCGACCACGGCCTCGCCGACGGCTTCGAGCGCGCGGCGCGACGGCTCGGCGTGCAGCGGGCGGCCGGCGCCGAGCGCCTGCCAAAACACCGCGCCCTGCAGCGCTCGGCCCGCGCCCTCGGCGCTGACCTGCGAGTGGAGCCCGCGCCGCTCACCATTGAGCAGGGCACAGACTCCGCGCGCCCGGCCTGCAACGGCTGCGGCAACTGCGTCACGGGCTGCAACGTGGGCGCCAAGAACACCCTCGCCACCAGCTACCTGCCCGACGCGGTCGAGCACGGCGCCGAAATCTTCTGCGGCGTGCGCGTGACCTCGCTCTCGCGCGACGGCTGCGGCTACCGCGTGCGCTATCAGCCCGTCGACCATCGTCGCGAGGCCTTCGACGGCCCGCCCCAGAGCCTGCGCGCGGGTGTGGTGCTCGTCGCCGCCGGCGTGCTGGGTAGCTGCGAGTTATTGCTGCGCTCGCGTCAGCACGGCCTCGCCTGCTCGAGCCAGCTGGGCGCGCGCGTCTCCGGCAACGGCGACGTGCTCGGCTTCGCCTACGCCGCCGACCGCCCCATCGACGCCCTCGGCGGCGCCAGCGCCGCGCCCGGCCCCTGCATCAGCGGCATCATCGACCGTCGTTACGGGCGCGTGGACCGGGCGGCCCACGTCATCCAGGAGGGCACCCTGCCGGCGCCGCTCTTGCCCCTGCTGCGCCCGCTCTTGCCCCTTGCCGCCCGCGTCTTCGGACGAGACGCCCAGTCGCCTTCCGCCCTCGGCGCCCTGCGCCGCACCCAGACGCTGCTCTTGATGTCCCACGACCATGCTCGCGGCCGCGTCGAGCAACGCGGCCGGGGCGTCGAGCTGCGCTGGCCCACTTGCGACGGAGAGGCCGGCCAAGAAGCGATGGACGCCGAACTGCGGCGCGCCGCCGCCGCCCTCGGCGCCCGCTACACCCGCCCGCCCGCTTCCGCCGCCGGTCAGGGACCGGTCACCGTGCACCCCCTCGGTGGTTGCGCCATGGCCCGCGACGGCGGCTCCGGCGTCACCAACCACAAGGGTCAGCTCTTCCTCGACTCCCGCGGCAGTGCCGTCCACCAGGGCCTCTACGTCTGCGATGGCTCGCTGCTGCCGCGTTCACTGGGAGTCAATCCGCTGTGGACCATCACCGCCCTGGCCGAGCGCAACGTGCGCCTGCTGGCAGCCGATAGGGGCTGGGTGATTGTGGAGCCGGGCCTGCCCCTGCCGCCGCCCCCCGCCGCGCCGCCCCCCGCTCCTGGCGGCACCCGGCTGCATTTCACCGAGAAAATGGTCGGCCACTGCGCGCCGGGCCCCTTTCGCTCCCACCGCGCCGCCGAGCGCGCCGGCCGCCGTGGCAGAGAGAGCTCGATGGTGGTGACGGTCGAGACCCACGACCTGTCGACCATGCGCGCCGACCGCCCCCACCGCGCCGCCCTCAGCGGCACCGTCACCCTGCCGGCGCTCTCGGCCGACGCCATGACCATCGAGCGCGGACGCTTCGAGCTCTTCGTCGACCACCCCGCCGACCCGAGCCGCAAGCGCATGTGCTACCGCATGGTGCTCGCCGCCCCCGGCGCAGAGCGCTACTTCCTCGACGGCTTCAAGGAACTCGACCGCAGCCACGGCCGCGGGCTCTGGTACGACACCACCGCGCTCAACATCGACGTCCACGCCGGCGCCGACGCCCGCGGCCCGCGGCTGCTGTCGGGCGTGCTCCACGTCAAAGCCGGCAACTTTCTGCGCGAGCTGCTCTCCATGCGCGCCCTCGACCGCCAGGGCCGCCCTGACCTCGGCGGGCTTCTGAGCTACGGTGCCCTCTTCGCCCGCGGCCTCGCCCAGGTCTACCGCCCGCGCCCGCTTGCGCCCTGCCCCCAGCTGAGCCCACCGCGACAGCCCCCGGGCTCCACCGACGCCTTGCCCCGCGACCTGCGCCAGCACGGCCTCAGCAACCTCGCCTACAGCCTGGTCGCCGACCCCAGCGTGCAAGGCTTCCGCGGCGCACAGGGCACCGTGCTCTACGGCCGCATCCGCACCCTCTTCGGCCTGCGCACCGTAGCCATCGGCGACCCCCTCTGCGCGCCCTCGGACCGCACCGCATTGCTCGAGCGCTTCCTCTGCGCCGAGCCCGGCGCCGCCTTCTTCCAAATCGGCGCGGCCACCGCCCGCGCGCTACGACGGCTCGGCCATCGCATCGCCCACTTCGGCGTCGAGACACGCCTGCCCCTGCAACGCTGGAGCGCCTCCGGCCGGCGCAAGCAAAACCTGCGCACCGCCCTCAACCGCGCCCGCCGCGAGGGCATCGAAATCGTCGAGCGTCGCTGCGAAGAGGTCGGCGTCGAGCGCCTCGAGCGCCTCTCGCGCGCCTGGATGGCGCGCAAAACCCTCACGCGCCGTGAAATCGCCTTCTTCGCCCGCCCCATCGTCTACGCAGACGAGCCGGGTGTACGCAAATTCTTCGCCTTGCAGGGCGGGCAAGTGCGCGCGCTGGTCTTCTTCGACCCACTCCACCGCGACGGCCAACTCCATGGCTACGCCGCCAACATCCTGCGCCAGGACCCGGCCGCCACCCCCGGCCTGTGCGACGCCATCGTGCTGCATGCCGCGCAGCTCTTCCGGAGTGAAGGCCTCGAACGCCTCGACCTCGGCATGTCCCCCTTCCGCCCCGCGCGCGCCGAGCCCGGCGCGCCCCGAAGCGCCGCCGACGCCATCGTGCAAGCCAACTGGAAGTTGCTCAACGGCCTCTTCAACCACCGCGGCATCGCCTTCCACAAGGCGCGCTGGGGAGGCGAGGAGCGGCAAGTCTTCTACGCCGGAAAGCCGCGCCAGGCGGTAGCCGACTTCCAGGCCGCGGCGCGGCTGACCGGGCTTTTGTGAGCTGCGTGGTGGATGGGTGCGGTCGCGGTGCTCTCCCGGATCGCGCAGGGCCTTTGGTATTTGCTGCGCTGGTGCCTGATCCATGTCGGTTGAAGGGAGAGGGTCTAGATGTGCTCGGCGGGAGTGCTGAGCCGATGATCGGGGTCGATACGATGCCAGATGCAAGGACGGCCTCCGCCGGAATACTCCGTGTATTTCAAGGGGAGCGGACGCCGCAGCTGGCGCCGTAGCGGTCCCGAGAGCGGATCATGACTCCCGCCGAGCACATCTAGTTCTTTTCCTCAAGCCCGAGCGAAAGCCCCGGCGCCATCAGCCTCACCCAGCCTTCCAGGTTTTCGACGCCGAGCGCTCGCAAGCTCGCTTCGGCGGCTTCGAGCCCCCTTTGCGCGCGCTCGAGTGCCGCGCCCGAAGTCAGTGGAGCCGCGCTGCAACGCAGGCGTTCGGCCTGCCAGGTCATCAGTAGCGCATGAAGCTCCATCTCGGCGCTGCGGTATTTTCGCTGCGCGCTTTCAAACGCCTCGATGGCGTGAGACGGCTGTCCATTCAGAGCGCAGAGGACCGCTTGCAGGTGCTGGACCATGGCGTCGCCCAGGGGCGTTCGAAGCCGGCGCAGGACGCGCTGCGCGCGCGTAACCTCCCGACGCAAGCGGGGGGCGTCATCGCCACCCGCGATCGCCTGCAGGGCGCAGCTGGCTTCGATCGCCACCGGATGGAAGGGGGTCAGGCCCGAAACGGGGGCACTTGGTACGCGATCGATGAAATCGGCGCCGCGTCCTTCGTAGAGCGCGACGATGACCCGCTCGAGTTCAACCATGAGGCGTACCCCACCGCCGTCGCCGATCGTGCGCAACAGATCTTCCTTGCGAGCGAGCAGCCGCCGCGCCCCCCTGACGTCATCGCGGACGAGGTAGCCGATTACGTTGCTGCCTCCTAGTAAAGCCAGGCGGTCCCCCAACTCGCGGGCCTCTTCTTCATTGGTCGTGAACAGTCGCGCCGCTTCGGCTACCCGCCCCAACAAGGTCAACGCAAAGCACTCCACGTTGCGCGCAACCCACGACTCGTAGACATGGGCACGCCTCACGCCCTCGAGACGGGCCGAGCCCTCGGCGCCAAGAGCCCGCGCCTGTTCGAGCCTGCCGTCGCGCAGCGCCGCAAAGCCCGCAAAGCCGAGGGCGGCTGCGGCCGTCGCTGGCAACATTTGCCCACGTGCCAGCTCGGCCGCGCGTGCTTCGAGTCTGAGCGCCAGGGCCCGCCCTCCCGGCAGCGTCATGACGGCGTTGGCGGCCATTGCGAGTGCGAGGCTGAAGACTCCGCGGTCATCGCTGCGCATGCCGCGCAGTGTGAAGCCGGTCAAAAAGTACATGCCGCGAGATAGATCGTAGGCGGGCAGGAGCCCCGCGGCCACCAGCTCGAGCTCGCCCTGTCGGCTGGCGTGTGAGTCGAGGGCCCGTCGGGTCAGCTGGAGGTGCGCGTCCGGAGCATCGCGATCACTTGGAGTTGCAGGCGGAGTGCGCTCCATGGCCGCGGGTGAGCGCAGGCGGATCCACAGCGCACGGCCGAGGCTGCGCAGGGCGGCCCCAAGCGGGCTGCGCGGCCAGTGCAGACCGGCACGCACGAGCAGGGCTCTGAGCTTGGGCAGGCCCTGCTCACCGTGGCCACTTGCGAGCAGATGCGTGGTCGCCTGGTGTTCGAGTTGGCCGCGGCGCGCGGGTGTGCGCGCGTGCAAAGACGCGACATCGAAGGCCTCACCTGCCTCGCTCCAGCGGCCGGCCAGAGAGAGCATTTCCGCCAGTCGCTCGTCGAGTTCGAGGGCCTGCAAGCTGGTCTCGTCCAGCAGTTGAAGGGCTTTGCGGTAGAGCGCGGCGGCGCGGTCGAAGGCCAGGCCGTGCTTGGCTTCGGCCGCCGCCTGCAGGGCGTGGTGACCGGCCTCGGGTTCGCAACCGGCCGCCTGGTAGTGCTGAAGCAGGAGTTCGTGATCGATGGTACCGAGAGCCCCCAGAGACTTTGCCAACTGCTCGTGAAGCTCGGCCCGTTGCTCGGGCGCGACGCCTTCCGCGATCAGGGCACCGATGCGGTCGTGGTAGCAGTAGAGCTGGTGCTTGGAGTCGAATGCCAATAGTTGGGCATCGTGCAGGGCGTCGATCAGCGCCGAGAGCTCCGGACCCCCGCCGACGACCGCTGCAAGCGCTTCGAAGGGCAGCGGGTGAGCGGCCACGGCCAGCACCCGCAGCACCTCGCGGGCAGGGTTTCCCAGGTGCCGGGCGCGTCGCTCGATGGAGTCCTCGAGGCGCAGCACCGCCGGTGCAGGGTCGTTGTCGGAGGCACGCAGATGGCGCAGGAGGTCCTCCACGAAGGTCGGATTGCCGGCCGCCTCCCGCACCAGGGCTTCGCGATCGAAGTCCGGACGCGCAGCGGCCTCGAGCGCGTCGCGGGCCATGGCGATGACGTCCGCGTCCGACAGCGCTCCCAGCGCGCAATCGCAAAAGCGCAAGGCGGGCGCCGTGCGCAGCGACTCCAGCAGCTCATCGAGAGCCTGATTGTGCGCGCTCTGGGTGTCGCGGTGGCTGAGCACCATCAGCAACGCGGGCGCGCTCCGAGCCCGGAGCAGCCCAGCCAGCAGGCGCGTCGAGTCGCGGTCGGCCCAGTGCAGGTCGTCGACGTGTACGACCAGCGGTCCGCGGTCGCGCAGGCGCGCCAGCAGCTCGGCCAGCGCATCGAAGGCCATCGCGCGCAGCGCCTGGTCGCCGTCTACAGGTCGTTCTGGCACCGCCCTGACGCATTGCAGGCGCGACAGCACGGGAAAGAGCCGGGCCGTCGCAAAGATGTCGCGCGGCATCAGGGCGGCGGCTTCCACCGGTGGCAGCGCCCTGAGATGACGACTCAACTCGTCGACAATGCGATCGACGGCGTTGTAGGGCAGCGACTCGCGCTCGAAGCAGCGGCCGCTCAGCACCACCGCACGCCCCTCCTGGCGCAACGGCCGTAGCATGGCCTCGACGAGGGCGGACTTGCCGATGCCCGCCTCGCCGTGGACGCGCACCACCACGGTACGGCCCGCCTCGCTCGCCTGGAATGCGCGCTCTAGCTGCAGAAGCTCCTCACTGCGGCCGTGGAAGCGGAACTCGGGTGCGGGCTTCTCGGCGATGGCTTCGATCGCGGCAAACGGCGCCTTGCCGAGAGCCCGCTCGATGGCGCGTGCATCAGCCCGCTGTTGGCAATCACGGGCAAGCAGATGCAGGCTCAGCTCGGCGAGCTCACGGTCGCAGGCAAAAAGCTCATCGCACGGAGTGACGTCGCGCATTTTTTTGGCAGTCAAGATCTGCTCGACCGTTCCGTCGTGGGGAAACCGACCGCTGAGCGCTTCGTAGAGGATCACGCCGACGGCGTACCAGTCGCTGGCGACGGTCACGTGCGCCCCCGATGCCTGCTCCGGCGACATATAAGCCGGGGTTCCCGCGGCAAAGCCATCGAGCACGGTCTGGCCCACGCCGCCAGCCTCGGCCGCCGCCGCAAGGCCGAAGTCCAGAATCACCAGGCGGCCTTCGCGCGTGACCCGCATGTTGCTCGGCTTGAGGTCGCAGTGCAGCTTGCCGGCGGCGTGGATGGCAGCGACGCCGCGTGCGATCTGGGACAGCGCCCGGCGCAGGCGTGGCAACGCCAGCGTGCCGTCGGGCCGTATCCAGTGGTCGAACGAGGTGCCGTCGATGAGCTCCATGGAGAAACAGAAGCGGCCGTCGTCCTCGAAGAGGTGGTGCAGTCGTACGAGGTTGGGGTGGGCGACGTCGGCCAGGGCGCGGAACTCGGACTTCAGGCGATAGATGTCGCGCGGCTCCATGCGACGCAGGGTCTTGAGGGCGACTGGACCCCCGCGATATCGATCCAGGGCTTCATACACGATGCCCATGCCACCCCTGCCGAGTTCGCGCAGGACGCGGTAACGGCCAGCACAGAGTTCGAAGCCGGAAGCCAGCGTCGCCGGCAGACGGCCTTCGGGTATCGTCAGGTGCGCGGCGCGGCGCAGGAGCGCATCGAAAGGATCGCTGTCGCGCGCGCCGGGATGCAGATCACGGGTCGTTTCGAGGTTCCCTGCCACCCGCTGTCACCCATTATCCCCTGTCCATGCGACCAGGAATAGCACTTTCACCCGCGGCGGGCGATCGCCGTGTCACAAAACCATCTCAGGCCGTCTATCCTGATGGAGTTTCGGGGAACGGGCGGAGCGACAGTGACGAGCGGATGAACCACGATGCACCAATGCCCAAGGAAGCGCACCGCTGGGAGCCCCCGTATGTTGCGGGCATGGCGGACGACCAGCGTGGGGTCTTTGGGCTCGAGGGTGCGACTGACATCCCTGTCGCGAGAGCGGGCTCGACGCGGCAATCGCAAGCCGCCGGGTTGAAACTCCCCGGGCGCGATCGACGGGGGCGGGCGGTCGCGGCCCGGTTCCTTTTTTTACGGCCATGTTTGGGGGCTGAAATGGAAAGGCATGGGCTCGATCGCTGAAGGCGCCGAGGCGGCCATCCACGAGGCCTGCGGGCGCGGCGATTACGACGGCGCCACGCGCCTGGGGCTCGAGGTCTACGGTCACGAAGTCCTCGCCTTCCTCCACGCCCGGCTCAGGCAGGCGAGCGACGCCGACGACGTCTTCGCGACCTTCGCGGAAAAGCTCTGGCACGGCCTGCCGGGCTTCCGCTGGGAGTGCTCACTGCGCAGCTTCTGCTACCGAATCGCCCGCAACGCCACCAATGACTTTCTGGGTGCCGCCCACCGGCGCCGCGAGCGCAACCTGACCCTGTCACGCCATGCCGCGCTGTCGGCCATGATCGACGGCGTGCGCAGTGAGACGGCCGCCTATCGGAAGAGCGCGGTCAAGGACCGCATGCAAGAGCTGCGCGAGAGCCTTCCCGATGACGACCAAATGTTGCTAATCCTGCGCGTCGATCGAGAGATGAGCTGGAACGAGCTGGCCAGCGCCATGGCCGACGGCGAGGGTGGGTGCGACGAAGCCTTCATCCGCCGTGAGTCGGCAAGGCTGCGCAAGCGCTTCGAGCGCGTCAAGGAACGCCTGCGCGAGCTGGCCCGCGCCGACGGCCTGATCTGAGCGTGGAACAGGATCCGCGCAGCATCCCACCGGTCGGAGGCCACCAGAAGCGCCTCAGCACCCGCTCAGTGCACTGCACAGCGCACTGAGCGCCTGCATCCACCGCTTGATGTTGCAGGCGGTCATCTTGCAAGGCGACTTGGATGCGTACGCGCTCCATGCCACAGACTCCTTGACTCGACTTTGACGTTTCTGGAAGCTCTCGCTTGTTCAGCGTTTTTCAGGCCGTCTCGCGCTCCTTGAAAGGGGGGCACCCTTCCTACGTCGCACTCAACGCCCTGAAAAACGCTGTTCTGCGCGATCATCTGCCACAAACTGCCAAAGTCGAGCCGAGAGCAGTTCGCCGATCTGCTCCACGCCGCCTAACCAAGATCGCGCTCTGCGCGATCCCGGTTAGTGCATCACCCTGGTCGGTGTGGTGTCCCCTTCGCCGACCTGCACCTCGGTCATCATGCCGGAGTCGGCGTGCTCGAGGATATGGCAGTGCATCATCCAGCGGCCCCAGTCGAGCGGCACCATGCCGACGTCGATGGTTTCGCGGCCGCGCAGTAGCACCGTGTCGCGGAAGTGGGGGTCGCTCGTGGGCTTGCCGTTGCGTTCGATGACCTTGAAGAACTGGCCGTGAATGTGCATCGGGTGCAGGCGCGCCGAGTCGTTTTGGAAGCGCACGCGCACCCAGCGGCCTTCGTCCAGCTGGCTGACCGAGTGCTGCCCCCAGGGCTTGCCGTTGATGGTCCACTGGATGCCGTGCTCGCCGCCGCGTTGGGCGTTGAGCACGTAGGTGACGTCCACCGGGCGCTCGCGCGCGCCTTTCCAGCTGGGCACGTTGGGATTTATGGGCGGTGCGAAGGTCGGCGTTGGCACCGCATCGCCACTGACCTGAATTGTCGCCAGCGTATACGGGCGCCGCGTGAAGCGGTCGATCACGCTGAAGCTTTGGCCGGTGGCGTCCGGGGGGATCGTGATGTCGAGGTCGAGGCGGTTGCCGGGGGCGAGGTCGAAGCCGTCGAGCGATAGCGGGCGCGCGCTGTACATGCCGTCGACGGCCACGACCTTCGGTGCGAGCGCGCCGAAGTCCGGGCGGTAGATGCGGCCGTTCGAGGTGTTGACCAGGCGCAGGCGGATGCGTTCGCCCGGGCGCACGCTCAGCTGTTGGGCGCTGTCGCCGTTGACGGTGATGTGCTGTCCCCAGCGGCCGTCGTGGGCCAGGTCGTGGCGGGTGACGAAATTTGGGTCGATCTCGCCGTCGCGGCCGAGGCGCCAGTCGTCGATGACCCAGACTTCGTCGCGGGAGTAGGGCAGTGACTTGCGGTCGTCGACAACGAGCACGCCGTAGAGGCCGCGTTCGACCTGTTCGGCGCCGCGCACGTGGGGGTGAAACCAGAAGGTGCCGGCGTCTTTGGGCACGAAACGGTAGGTGAAGCTGCCGCCCGGTGGCACGGGATCCTGGGTGACGCCGGGGACGCCGTCCATGGCATTGGGCACACGCACGCCGTGCCAGTGGATGGTGGTCGGCTGCGGCAGGTCGTTTTTCAGCTGCACCTGCACTTGCTCGCCCAGGCGCACGCGCAGCACGGGCCCCGGTACCTGCCCGTTGTAGGCCCAGACCGACAGCAGGCGGCCGTCGAATTGTTGCAGCCGCGCCGGCGCCGCCCGCAGCTCGAAGCTGTGCGTGGTTGTGGCCTTGGGCGCGGTGGCGGGATAGGCCTGGGCGAGCTCGGCTTCGAGCGCCGCGCGTAGCGGGTCGGCCTCGGCGCTGGGCTCAGCGGGCGGTGGTTTGGCTTCGGCTTCTTTTGGTTCGGCTGTGCGTGGCGAGCACTGCAGCGCCGAGGCCGCGAGGGCCAGGGCTGAAAGGGTGATGCGAAGCCGTGGCGCGCGCAGCTTGCCGCCCGGCGATGTGCCCGCGTCTGTCTCGATTCCGACGCTCACGGGATCTCCGCGTGTCGTAGGCGCAGGGCGTTGGTGATGACCGAGACGGAACTCAGGCTCATGGCCGCGGCGGCGACCATCGGCGATAGCAGGATGCCGAGCAGGGGGTAGAGCACGCCGGCTGCGATGGGGACGCCCGCGCTGTTGTAGGCGAAGGCGAAGAAGAGGTTTTGGCGGATGTTGGCCATGGTCCGGTGGGAGAGCTTGCGGGCCCGCACGATGCCGCGCAGGTCGCCCTTGACGAGGGTAACACCGGCGCTTTCCATCGCCACATCGGTGCCGGTTCCCATGGCGATGCCCACGTCCGCCCGGGCCAGCGCCGGGGCGTCGTTGATGCCGTCGCCGGCCATCGCCACCACATGCCCCGCTTCCTGTAGCGCCTGCACTTTCGCGGCTTTCTGGTCCGGAAGCACCGAGGCGATAACCTCGTCGATGCCGAGCTTGGCCGCGACCGCGCGCGCCGTGGTTTCGCTGTCGCCGGTCAACATCACCACGCGTAGGCCTTCGCCGTGAAGTGCAGCGATGGCTTCGGGCGTGCTGTCTTTGATCGGATCGGCCACGCCGAGGATGCCAGCCAGGGCGCCGTCGATGGCGACGAACATCACCGTCTGGCCCTCGGCTCGCATCGCTTCTGCACGGGACTCGAGGGCCGAGGTGTCGACGGCGAGTTCGGCCATCATGGCGAGGTTGCCCAGGGCGATACTGTGCCCCTCGACCTGGCCTCGCACGCCCTTGCCGGTCATCGAGACGAAGTCGTCGGCGCCGGCCGACCCGTGACCGCGCGCTCTGGCGCCGCGCACGATGGCCTCGGCCAGCGGATGTTCGCTGCCGCGTTCGAGCGCCGCCGCCAGGCGAAGCACCGTGGCTTCGTCGTGGGCTTCGGTGACTTCGACGCCCACCAGGGCGGGCCTGCCCTCGGTGAGCGTGCCGGTCTTGTCGACGACCAGCGTGTCGACCTTGCGCAGCACCTCGATGGCCTCGGCGTCCCGGAAGAGCACGCCCAGGGAGGCGCCCTTGCCGGTCGCCACCATGATGGACATGGGCGTGGCCAGGCCGAGCGCGCAGGGGCAGGCGATGATCAGCACTGCAACCGCGTTGATGAGCGCATAGGCCATGGGCGGCTCGGGGCCCCACAGCGCCCAGACGATGAATGTCAGCAGCGCCGCTGCGATCACCGCCGGCACGAAGTAGGAGGAGACCACGTCGGCGAGCTTTTGAATCGGCGCCCGGCTGCGCTGGGCTTGCGCGACCATGTCGACGATGCGTGAAAGCAGGGTGTCGGCGCCGACCCGTTCTGCGCGCATCAAAAGGGCTCCGGTGCCGTTCACGGTCGCGCCGATGACCCTATCGCCCGGCGCTTTCGCGACCGGGACGGGCTCTCCCGTCACCATCGATTCGTCGATGTGGCTCGTTCCTTCGATGACTTCACCGTCGACGGGGACTTTTTCCCCGGGGCGGATGCGCAGGCGGTCGCCAGGCTGCACCTCTTCGAGGGCGATGTCGGATTCGCTGCCGTCGTCCTGGATTTTTCGTGCGCTCTTGGCCGCCATGCCCAGGAGTTTTTTGATGGCGGCGCCGGTCTGGCCGCGGGCGCGCAACTCCAGCACCTGGCCGACGAGGATCAAGCTCACGATGGTCGCGGCTGCTTCGAAATAAACTGCCACCTCGCCGCCATGACCGCGGAAGGCTTGGGGGAAGATCCCGGGCAGCATGGTCGCGACGATGCTGTAGACATAGGAAACGCTCACGCCCAGGCCGATGAGCGTGAACATGTTGAGGCTTCGATTCCGTAGCGATCGCACGGCGCGCACATGGAAGGGCCAGGCCGACCACAGGCAGACGGGGGTCGCCAGGGCGAGCTCGACGAAGGCCCGCGTACGGCCGGGTAACAGGTTCGAGATCGGGCGGCCGGGAAGCATGTCGAGCATGACGATGCCGACGAGGGGAAAAGAGAGCGCTGCGGCGAAGATGAGGCGCCGCGTCATGTCGGTGAGCTCCGGGTTCTGTTCGCCTTGGTCTTCGTCGAACGCGATCGCGTGCGGTTCGAGGGCCATGCCGCACTTGGGACAGTCGCCCGGGCCGATTTGCTCGACCTCCGGGTGCATGGGGCAGGTGAAGATCGCGCCGGCAGGCGCGGCGCGTGCGTGGTCGCGGTTCGAGCCCTCGAGGTAGTGGGCGGGCTCGGCTTCGAACTTTTCCCGGCAGCGTGCGGAGCAGAAGAAGTAGTCGTGGCCCGCGTGCGTGTGACGGTGGGGACTGCCGTCGCTCACGTCCATGCCGCACACAGGGTCACGCCCGGAAGTCGAGCCATTGCTGCACCCATCCTGAGGGTGGCCGTGTTCGTGGTGCGGCGAGAGGTTCATGCGCTCGTGGCTCCCGGGTTCTGGTTCAGCAGTTGCAGCTCTTGTCGAAGACCCGCAGCAACTCCTCGATCTTGGCGGCCCGCTCGGCCTCCTGGTCGCTTTCGAAGGCGGCGGTGACGCAGGTCTGGATGTGGGACTCCAGCAGCAGCTTGCTGACCTTGGCCATCGCTGCGCGGACCGCCGAGATCTGCATCAGGATGTCGACGCAGTAGCGGTCCTCTTCGACCATGCGCTCGATGCCCGCGACCTGCCCGGCGGCTCGCTTGAGTCGGGTCTGGACGGCTTGCTTCGTTTCAGGACTCATCATGGCGTCAATATACCTATACGGGGTATATGTATCTAAGTCAAGGCCGGTGGAAGAGCCACTTGGAGCGCCCGAGCGCTCGGGCTACACATGCGTCTGCTGGACGAGATGAGCGAGCCGCGACCGATAGGCCCCGAGGCCCTTCAGGCCAGTACCTTCGTGCTGCCCGGCATGGACTGCCCCTCCGAGGAGCGTCTGGTGCGGCTCGCCCTCGAAGGTGTCGCTTCGGTGCGCGAGCTTCGCTTCGATCTCGAAAATCGCCGCCTGCGGGTCTGGCACTCGGGTGAAGCCGGTGCGCTGCTTTCGCGTCTGGAGCCCCTGGGCTTTGGGGCTCGCCTGGATGGGACGGTCGAGGCGTCATGCGAAGACTTGCGTCCGGCCTCGGATCCGGCCGCCGAGGCTCGCGTGCTCGGGCAGCTGCTGGCGATCAACGCCGTGATGTTCGTCGTCGAGCTGGTCTTGGGCATCGCGGCCCAGTCGACGGGCCTGATCGCCGACTCGCTGGACAACTTTGCCGACGCCGCCGTCTACGGGCTTTCGCTCCATGCCGTGGGCCGGGCAGCTTCGGCCCAGCTCGGTGCCGCCAGGCTCAGCGGCTGGCTTCAGCTGACGCTCGCGCTGGGGGCGCTGGGCGAGGTCGCGCGCCGGGCGATTGTGGGCAGTGAGCCGGTCGAGGCGCTGATGATCGGCGTTGCCCTGGTGGCCCTGATGGCCAATCTTGGTTGCATCGCGCTGCTGGCGAAGCATCGCGAGGGCGGCGCGCACCTGAAAGCGAGTTGGATCTTTTCGACCAACGATGCCCTGGCGAACCTCGGGGTGGTGCTCGCAGGGGTGCTCGTCGCAGTCACCGACAGCGCCTGGCCCGATCTCGTGGTCGGCACGGCCGTGGGCCTGCTGGTGCTCTCCGGGGCCGTTCGCATCCTGCGGCTTCGCTCAGGCGGCCGTTCGAAATAAACGCGTCATTTCAGCTCCGGTCCATCCCGCCCAGCTGCGTTGCACCACCTTCAAATGCATGGAGTATTTGCGCGGCGTCGCGCCTTGCTGGACGGGCGCCTCGAAGTTCAAGTGACGCGTTTATTTCGCGGCGGAACCTTGGGCACCAAGCGCAGCGAGCACGGTTCTCAACCGGGCCACACCGCCGTCAGCCAAAGGGTGCCGACCAGGGTCGTCAGCAGGGCCAGGGGCAGTCCGACCTTCAGGTGCTCGACGAAGCCGATGCCCCCGAGGTCGCGCGCGCTCTCGGCCACGATGATATTGGCCACCGAGCCCAGCAGCGTGAGGTTGCCGGCGAAAGTCGAGGCGACCGCCAGAAGCTCCCAACCCAGGGTTGGGTTCGCGAGCGTGGCCATGGGCGCGCGGACGACCAGGATGAAGGGCACGTTGGAGACGGCGTTGGAGCCCACCAGAAAGATGGTGGCGATGCGAAGCCAGCCGGAAAGGCCGCCCGCGCTGGCCTCGCCGAGCGGGAAGTGGGCGAAGAGTCGGGCCGGCGCTCCGCTCTGCACGAACGCTTCGACGACCACGAAGAGACCGCCGAAGAAGAGCAGCAGCGACCAGTCGATGCGTGGCCACAGAAGCCGCGTGTCCCGCCGGTGCAGCAGCATCAGCGCGACGAAGCCCGCGGTCGCCGCCCAGGCCAGGTCGGCGCCGGCGGTGTAGGCGACGGCTGTGGCGGCGATGACCGCGAGCGTGACCCAGGTGCGCCCGTCGAGCTTCGTGTTGCCCACTGACGCCTCGAGCTCACGCGCTTCGATGTGCCGCTTGAACATCAGCGCCAGCATTCCGTGGTTGATGGCGAGGCAGAGCAGGGCGAGTGGGGCCACGCGCAGCAGGTGCTCGCGGTAGGAGAGCTGCCCCAGCAGCGCGCAAAGCATGTTTTGGGGATTGCCCACCAGGGTGGCGACGCTGCCGGTATTCGCCCCCGTCGCCAGGGCGAGCAAGAAAGGCAGCGGGGGCAGCCGGTGGCGCTCGATCAGCCGAACGACGACGGGGGCTCCGAGCACGCAGACGGCGTCGTTGGTGATGAAGGCGGCCAGGACTCCGGCGCCCCAGACGATGGTGCCCAGGAGGCGTACCGGCGTTCGAGCGACGCGCACGATGGCGAGCTCGACGGTATCGAAGAAGCCGTCCAGGGCGAGGAAGGCGCCGATGCCCATGACGCCGAAGAGCAACAGCAGGGTGGGGCCGTTGATCGCGCCGATGGCGTCAGCCGGGGACAGCACGCCCAGCAGTACGCAGGCGACGGCCCCGAGCAGGGCGCCCGCCGGGCGGTCCAGGCCAAGCCATGCCACGCGCCGCGTCGAGATCAGGACGTAGGTGAAGACGAAGACGCCGACGCCGAGCCAGTTCATGGGGGGTCAACCGGGGTGCGTTCGGTCGCGGGGTGCGTTCGGTCGCTCATAGCTCGACTTCCGGGCCCACGAGCGCCGACAGCTTGCCCAGGAGTTGATCGCGTTGCTCGAGGCTTGCGCGAAAGTCCTCGAGCGTCGGCGACCAGGGGCCCTCGCCGGTCAGCAGTGGGATCCGAAGTTGAAAGAGGCGCGGGCCGAGGGTTCCCAGGGTGGACTGGATGAAGACGAGGTCGCGGATGCGCCGGCGCACCGACGGCAGGTTCAGGGCGAAGAGCAGGGCGTAGGGGTCGAGCGCTTCGGGCTCGAGGCTGTCGAGGATGCGCAGGTGGCTCTGCACCAGGCAGCGGGCGGAGCGCTCGGTCAGGATCGCGGTGGTACCGATGCGGTGGCGCCCGTCGACCACCATCAGGATGGCGCCTGCGCGCAGCTTTTGCTGTGGCGCGTAGCTCCGGTAGATGTCTTCGCCCACCGCCTTGGTGGGGTCGGTGGAGACCTCGAAATTAGCCAGGTCCGAGGTGCGCACGAAGGGCACTTCCCCCGTGCCGTAGGCTTCGGAGCCGACCTCGTGGCCCTTGCGGACCGACAGGCGCCCTTCGGCGACCAGCTCGCCGAGCGATGCCCAGCTCGCGGAAGCCAAGAGGGAGCGCTCGGAGGCCGAGGTCGGCGCTTCTTCGATGTAGTAGCGGGGGACCAAGTAATGGGGGTCTGTGAGCGCGATCTGCTGCCAGGGTGCGCCTTGACAGCGAGTTTGTTTGGGGCCGATGCGCAGCGTCTGTGCGATCGGCGCGAAGTCGTCGGGGTGGGCCGTGCCATCGGCGCGCTGGCTGCGTCCGCGGCGATCGTGGCCACAGTGCAGGGCGACGGCGACCGGAACCCGCGGTCGCGGACTTCTGCGCCGGTCCTTGCGGAAGAAGAGCACGTTGGTCTTGGTGTCGGTGCCGGGTTGGAACGTGGTGCGCGGGCAGTCGATGAGGGCGGTGATCTCGCCCTGGGAGCGCACGAAGTCCCAGAGGTAGGCCTGCTTTTTGTTGCCGAAGAGGCCCTCGGGCAAGACGATACCCATGCGGCCGCCGGGGCGCAGCTTGCGGATGCACAGCTCCACGAAGAGCACCTGCGGGTCCTGGTGGGGCAGCGCTTGGTCGCTAATGTGCCAGGGCTGCCCGCCACTCGGCCGCTGCCACTTTCGGGCCAGCTCGAAGTCACCCAGGATGCGCGGGTCGCGCACGGGGATTTTGGAGCCGAAGGGGGGATTGGTGAGGATCACATCGTAGTCGTCGCCCAGCTCCGCCAGGCGCCAGGCCTCGGATGATAGGGAGTTGATGTTGGCGACCCGGTGTTCGGTGTCGCGATGGGCCAGCAACGCCGCGCAGAGGCGCGAAAGGTCGCGGTCCTTGTCGGCGCCCCGGAGACGCGCCGGACGCTCGCCCCGGGCTTCCAGGTGGGCGAGCGCTCCGTAGAGGAAGCCGCCGGTGCCACAGGCCGGGTCGACAATGGATTCACCCTGGGTTGGGGAGAGAATCGCCACCATGGCGCGCACCAGCGATCGCGGCGTGAAAAACTGCCCGCGGTCGCCGCGGATGCGCGGGCCGATCAGCGCCTGAAAGGCCTCGCCCAGCACGTGGGCGGCGCTCTCCGAGAGGCGCACGTCGGTCAGTTCCGACAGCGCGTGGCGCAGGGCCTCGTCGTCGATGTGAAAGCGGTCGCTCTTGTCGACCAGCCCGGGGTAGTCGCGGCGCAGGCCCGGCAGCAACAGCGCGTCGGCGCCGCCCTCGCCTCGCAGGTAGCGGTCGAGCACGAGTGCGCCGTCATCGCGCTCGTGCTCGGCCCGCAGTCGGCTCAGCAGAAGCAGCGAGAGGTCGGCCAGCAGCGTCTCGGCGCGGCTGGCCTTGCTGTTGGAGTAGAGGTGGTAATAGACGCGGCGGAAACGCCCGGGCAGGTTGCCCTCGGCGCGGGCCGGCCGGGGCTCAGCCTCGACCCGCGCTGGATGGGGGGGGGCAGCCGGCATCTGGGGCGGACTCTAGCACGGCCACAGGGATGTCCTGCGCTGTTGGGTGCCAAGGTATTGCGCATTCAATTGAATTATTGAATACTCTCCCCATGCGCAGTTCCCGCGCCTCCAAGGACGCCCTCTACGAGCAGTTCGCCCGCATCGGCAAGGCCATCGCCGCGCCCAAGCGCCTGGAGCTGCTCGACCTGCTATGCCAGGGCCCGCGCACGGTGGAGGCCCTGGCGGGACAAGCCCGCGTCTCGGTCGCCAACGCCTCCCAGCACCTGCGCGTGCTGCGCCAGCACGGCCTGGTGCACAGCGAAAAGCAGGGCCTCTATGTCGAGTACCGCCTGGCGAGCGAACAGGTCGCCGAGTTCTTCGCCGCGGTGCGCGCGCTGGCCGAGGCGCGGCTGCTCGAGGTCGAGCAGGCGGCGCGCGCCTACCTGGGTGACGGCGACGGGCTCGAAGCCATCGAGGCCGATGAGTTGCTGCGCCGCGCCCGTCGCGCCCAGGTGACGGTGCTCGACGTGCGCCCGTCGGCGGAGTACTGCGCCGGCCACCTGCCCGGTGCCCTCTCGATCCCAGTCGACCAGCTCGAAACGCGCCTGTCGGAGCTGCCCAGGGGGCGCGAGGTCGTGGCCTATTGCCGCGGCCCCTACTGCGTGATGGCCGTCGAGGCCGTCGAGTTGCTGCGCGCGGGCGGCTTTGCGGCGCGGCGCCTGGAAGCGGGCGTCATCGAATTCCGCGCCCGTGGCATCGAGCTCGAACGCGGTGGCCACGGCGTTTCAGGAGACCCGGCATGATTTTCAGACCTTTCTACTACTTCGACAGCGGCTGCGCGGCCTATCTCTTCGGCTGCGGTGGACTCGGCAAGTGCGCCGTGGTCGATGCCCATCACCACGACATCGACGCCTACGTCGCCTTCGCCGAAGCCAAGGGCATGGCCATCACCCACGTGCTCGACACCCACGTGCACGCCGATCACCGCTCCGGCGGCCGCGCCCTGGCCGAGCGCGTCGGCGCCCGCTACTGCCTGCATGAATCGGCTGACGTGGCCTTTGCCTTCGACCCGCTGGCCGAGGGCGACGAACTCGAGGTCGGCAATACGCGCCTGAAGGTTTTGCACACGCCGGGTCACACGCCCGAGAGCATGAGCCTGGTGGTCACCGACCTGCGTCGGGGCAAAGAGCCCTGGTTCGTGCTCACCGGCGACTCCCTCTTCGTCGGCGCCGTGGGGCGACCGGACCTGCCCGGCAATGCCCTGGAGAACGCCGCCCAACTCTACGACAGCATTCACCACAAGTTGCTTCCTCTGGGTGACGGCGTGGAGGTTTACCCGGCGCATTTTTCGGGATCGCTGTGCGGTGCCGGCATGAGCGGCAAGCCCTCCAGCACCATCGCCTTCGAAAAGCGCCACAATCCCATGCTCGGACTGTCGCGGGAGCGTTTCATCGAGGTGGCCTCCGAAGTCCCGCAAAAGCCCGACGCCATGGCGCAAATCCTCCGCGAAAATCAGGGGCGAGCGTGAACGAGCCGCGCCTGGGCCTGCGCGAGAACCTGGGGCAGTTTTCGCTCCTGGTGGTGGTCAACGCCTTCGTGGGCGCCATGGTCGGCATGGAGCGATCGATCCTGCCAGCCATCGCCGAGCAGGAGTTCAAGCTGGCGGCGCGCACGGCGATCCTCTCCTTCATCGTCGTCTTCGGCGTGACCAAGGCCCTGACCAACTACTTCGCCGGGCGTTTCTCCGATCGCTATGGGCGCCGCGCCGTGCTGGTAGCCGGCTGGCTGGTCGCAACCCCCGTGCCCTTCGTGCTGATGTGGGCGCCTTCCTGGTCCTGGATTCTGGTCGCCAACGTGCTGCTCGGCGTTAGCCAGGGGTTGACCTGGTCGACCACGGTGATCATGAAGATCGACCTGGCCGGTCCCAAAAACCGAGGCCTGGCCATGGGTTTGAATGAATTCGCCGGCTACTTCGCCGTCGCGCTTGCCGCCCTGGCCACCGGCTTCATCGCCGCCCGCCACGGGCTGCGGCCCGAGCCCTTCTACCTGGGCGTGGGCTTCGTGGTCATGGGGCTTTTGCTGTCGCTGGTGCTGGTGCGCGAGACCCGCCATCACGTGGGTGTGGAGTCGCGCCTGGTCGGCGGCGATGCGCATGAAAACGTCCCGTCGGCGCGCACGGTCTTCCTTCGCACATCCTTCACCCACCGCGATCTCTCCTCGGTGAGCCAGGCCGGCATGGTCAATAACCTCAACGACGGCATGGCCTGGGGCCTGTTTCCGCTGCTGTTCGCGGGTGCCGGCATGTCGCTCGGCCAGATCGGCACGCTGGCGGCGATCTATCCCGCGGTTTGGGGGCTGTTGCAGCTGGTCACCGGCGCCTATTCCGACCGCGTCGGACGCAAGTGGCTGATCGTGGGCGGCATGTGGATCCAGGCGCTGGGCATCGTCGCGATCGCGCTATCGACTTCCTTTGGCGGTTTCGCCCTCGGCGCTGCCTTGCTGGGGCTGGGTACCGCGATGGTTTACCCGACGCTACTGGCCGCCATCGGCGACGTCGCCCACCCCAGCTGGCGCGCCTCCGCGGTCGGTGTCTACAGGCTGTGGCGCGATCTGGGCTATGCCGTGGGCGCCGTGCTTGCGGGCGTGGTGGCGGATGCCTTCGGTCTGACGGCTGCGACGCTCGCGATCGCGGCGCTGACCTTCGCCTCGGGCCTATTTTCGGTGTTGCGCATGGGTGAGACCCTGAAGCGTACGGAGGCGGCGGGCATCGCACAGGGCGCTGCCGACGTGGGCCGCGCATGACCATGACCCAGCAAACACTCTTCATCCTCAACGACGCGCCATATGGCAGCGAGCGCAGTTACAACGGCACGCGCCTGGCCAATGCCCTGGCCAAGCGCGAGGGGCATCGGGTGCGCATCTTCCTGATGGGCGACGCCGCCGCCTGCGCTCGCCGCGGCCAGCATCCACCCAAGGGCTACTACTGCCTCGAGACGATGCTGGTGGCCGCCGCCCACCGCGGCGCGGAAATCGCTGTCTGCGGCACTTGCATGGATGCGCGCGGGCTCTCAGAGGACGAGCTGTGCGAGGGCAGTCGGCGCAGCACGCTCGAGGAGCTGGCCGACTGGACCGAGTGGGCCGAGCGCACGCTGGTTTTCTGAGCGGAGCGGGGACCGCGGCTCGCTCCGTCTTGTGGTCGGCGCTCCATCGACGTATAGCCACAGGCCCAAGCGCATGAATAAGAGCATCCTATTTCTCTGCGTCGCCAACTCGGCCCGCAGCCAGATGGCCGAGGGGCTTGCGCGTTCGCTCTTCGGCGAGCGCATCCCGGTGCAGAGCGCGGGCAGCGCACCGAGCCGCGTCAACCCCTACGCCCTCGAGGTGATGGCCGAGCTCGACATCGACCTTGGAGCCCATCACTCCAAGTCGGTGCAGGACATCGACCCGGCCACCGCGGACACCGTGATCACGCTGTGCGCCGAAGAGGTCTGCCCGGCGTTTTTGGGCCAGGCCAAGCGTCTGCACTGGCCGATTCCCGATCCGGCCAGCGACGACCCGGCGCTGTCGCGGCAGCAGCAGCTCGAGCGCTTCAGGGTCGCCCGCGACACCATCGCGGCCAAGCTCGAGCAGCTTGCGCAGGAGCTTCAGGACTCGACCAACTCGAAGTCGCCGAGGGGGTAGGGCGCTCCGTTGATCCGCAGCTCGACCCGGTGGGTGCCGGGCCAGTATCTGCGGGTCGAGATGGGGGCGAAGGAGATGGTGGCCTGCAGCTCGCGCTGGGCGCCGGCGGCGAGCTTGAGCTTGCGCAGCTTGAAGACCTTGGGGCTCAGGCTGCCGTTGGCCTTGACGTAGTGTACGGCGTAGTCGACCAGCAGTGCCTGCTCGCCCTGGGCCTCGCTCTCGAGCCCAAAGGACAAGCGCAGGTCCGCGCCCAGGCGCACGCGTCTGGGAGTTATGCGCACGTCCTGCAGGCGCACGCGGGGGCGCGAGCCATAGCCCATCAGCTCGAGCGCGCCCGGGTGTGAGCGCTTGATCAGCGTGCGCAGACCGTGGCCGATGATCCAGCGCCGGCCTTCGCCCGCGTCCCGGCTCCAGCGCCTGCAGGTCTCGACCACCAACTCGGGGTGATCTTTGCTGATGTCGTTGAGGTTATTGGCCACCGAACGTTGCACGTAGCGCGCAGGGTCGTCCTTGAGCCGCTCGAGCAGCGATAGCACGGGGGCGGGATCCTCGATCAGCGCCGGGATGCGCGCGGCCCAGGGCAGGCGCGGGCGCATGCCCTCGGAGACCAGGCGCCGCACGTGCTCGTCGCGGTCCCGCGACCAGCGCCCGAGCTCGCGATGGGCGCGCTTGGGGTAGCGCTCGATGAAGGGACGCACGGCCCCCTCCGCTGAGAACAGGTGGGTGATGCGTCGCAGGGTGGCCATCGAAGCGTCGAAGTCGTCGACACCGTGGCGCTCCACGAAGAAGAAGAGCGGCCAGGCGGCAAAGCCGCGCAACGCATCGTCCGGGTCCCCCGCTTCCCAGCTCGCGGCGGCCCGATCGATGACCTCGAGCGCCGCGCGATAGTCGTCGGGCAGGTGCGCCGCGAGCGCCTCGGCCACGTGCACGGCGCGCTCCTTGAGCTCGAGCTTGCCGAGGCCCCTGCACGCCGCAGCCACAAAGGCTTTGTCCGCGAAGTCCGGCCAGACGCGTTCGATGTTCTGCGCAAGGCGCGTGACCGCTTCGCGCCCGAGGCTGTCTTTCATCGCTTTGGTGCCCATGGGCAGAGCCTCCGTCTCAGCCGTAGGTGGCCAGGGAGCTGCAGATGTCGATGCTCTCCGAGGCATCCGAGCTCTCGTCGATCTCCATGACTTCGAAGAAGGCGCGGCACACCTCCGATTCCCGCTCGGCCTGCATCACGGCCTCGGCGTCGTCCATGCTACGGAACTGGATGATGTCGAGGTAGTCACCCTCAGCCCTACGCACCAGCTCGCGGCGCAAGACGCCCGGTTGGTGGCGGACGAACTGCTCCTGGAAGCGGTCTGAGGCGGCGATTAGATCGTTTTCGGTCCTGCCGGGCGCGAGCTTGATTGGGGCGAGGATGGTGATGGCTTGGTTCATGGCTTGGTTCATGGTTGTGCTCCTCTCGGACGCTCCGAGGTATGAGGCATGAACTCTAGCTATCTTCTATTCATGACAGGTGCTGTCACTATTGTAACCGCCTACTGCACTCCGCATCAGCGCGACAGCAGCGGCTTCAGGTGCGCGTCGTCGGGTAGCTGCGCTTCGATCACCGCAGCGTTCGGGGAGAAGCGGTGCTCGGCGAGCAGGCGCGGGCGGGCGATGCGGTCCATGCGAAACATGCGGGGCTCACCCTTGTCGATGTCGTGGGCGAGCACGTACCAGAGCGGCGATTGGACCAGCAGCCCGTGGGGCTCCACGCGCCGAACGGATTTGCGACCGTGGCGGTCGCGATAGTGGAAGCCGAGCCCGAGACCCGCGGTGAAGGCGGCCTCGAAGTGACCGAGCAACTCGGGGGGCGGCGTGCCGGCGCCCTCCCGAGTGGCCGCGCTGGCCGCCGGGCCCACATAGACTCGGCGGCACAGGGCCCTGAGCTCACGCGCCTTGTGCCGAGGCAGGCTGCCGAGCAGTTTGGCCAGGGCCGAGCGTGCAGCTTCGCCCCAGGGCAGGTCGCTGGCCTCGCGCGACAGCCGCGCTGCCAGCCAGATCGAGGCCGCCTCGGCCAACGATAGGTGCACGGCTGTCACGCCCCGGTCGCTCTCGAGGCGCACGCCGCCGCCGGGACCGGGTTCGCCCGTGATCGGCATCCCGCGCTCGCGCAGGGTCGCCAGATCCCGAAGCAGCGTGCGCTCGCTGACGCCGAGTTCGGTCGCGAGCGCCAAGACCGTGGTTCCCTCGCTGGCGCGCAGCAATTCGGCGAGATCCAGCAGGCGTTCGGCACGGCCCATCGCTGTCAGCATTTGTCACCGATGGCGACGACGTCAAGAGCGGTGCGGGTCCAGGGCCTCGCCCGCCCGCGCCGTGTAGCGTTCGAGCTGCTCGACGATGCCAGCGGGCCAAGCGAGGGTCAGGTCGGCCAAGCGCTCGAAGTCGGCTGCGAAGAGGGCGCGCGTGGCTTCCTCGAAGTCGGGCTGGTCGCCAGCGATGTCCCATATGAAACGGTGGGCCGCGTCGATGGCCTTGCGCGCGCGGGCTTCGGGGGCCTGGGCCTTTGCCGCCGCTTCCACCAGACGCCGCAGTGTCGCCGAGGCGCCGCCGCGCTGCTCCGACAGCCACTGCCAGTGCCGCGGCAGCAGCGAGACCTCGCGCGAGACCACGCCCAGTCGCGGCCGGCCCGGTCCACGCCGGGGCTCAGCCGCCGGCGGTGGCTCGGGCGGGGCGTCGAGGCGGGCGAGCACCTGCGTGAGGCTGCCGTCGTAGTCGACGTCCACAACACGCCCGCTGTCGTCGTCGTAGAGCGCCAGGCGCCGGGTTTCGCCGTCGTCGAGTTGCCCCTTGCCCAGGGCCACCAGCTCCCGCAGGGGACCGCGCCCCAGCAGCTCGGTACCGGCAAAGCCGGCCACGATCTGCGGTGTATTGGTATCCATGCACCCAGTATTACCCGGGTAAAATTCCCGCGCAATATTATCCGGGTAAAAATAGCGGGGCAGCCCCGTTCAGCAGCTCTCGCAACCGGGCCCGCGCGGCTCGCAGGCGATGATGCGTCCTCGGGCGTCGAGGGCGAACTCGCAGCAGGCCTCCAGTAGCAGTCGCAGCTTGGCCCGTCCCCGCTGCACCCGCGACTTCATGGCCTGGCTCCTTTTTGGGCTTGGCGCGGCGGCTGGCTCGGCCCGGCCGTGCCTCTCACCTGGAGGACGGGCCTTGTCGCCAAAGGACGCAAGGTCGGAGCCAGCGGTCGCATTTTTGTCGCGACCACGGCCCCAGCCGGGCGCCTCAGTGTGCCAGCCGGCTCGCCCGGGCCAATGCGGTTTGCCCGCGGCGCACCCGTGCGTACTTCGTGGGGGCCCCTGGAGCCACAGGCATCCGGGCGCTTCCATGCAAAGTCCCTGAAGGGAGGACGACAGTGAAGGTCAAAGACGTGATGCAGCGGAAGGTCACGACCGTCGCCGAAGATGACAAGCTGGGCCTGGCCCTGCAGTTGATGCTGTGGAATGAGATCCGCCATCTGCCGGTGCTGCGCGCCGCCGACGGCAGGGTTACGGGCATCGTCAGCGAGCGCGACGTGCTGCGCGCCCGGCAGGGCGGCGACGACGGGCAGGTGCTCGAGCGCCAGGTGCGCGAGTTCATGACCTCGCCGGTCGACCACATCCATCCCAACGCCGAGCTGGCCGATGCCGCCGCCGATCTGAGCACGCGCAAGCTCGGCTGTCTGCCGGTGGTCGATGGTGGGGAGCTGGTGGGCATCGTCACCGTCAGCGACCTTTTGGGCACCATGGCCCAGTCGCCCCTCAAGCGCAGCGAGCCCCTGCGCGACGGTGCCACGGCCAGCACGCTGATGCAGCGCGATCCGATCACCGCCCACGCCGACGACGGTCTGCTGTCGGCCACCTCCAAGATGATGGCCGCGGGCGTGCGGCATCTGGTCGTGGTGGATGCCGACGGGCAGGTGCTGGGCATCGTTTCCGATCGCGATGTGCGCACGGTCATCGGCGATCCCGTCGCAGCCCTGGAGGCCGCTGCCGACGGCAAGGCCTCAGACGCCCTGCAGCGGTTGCGTGTGGAGGACGCGATGACGCCCGACCCGCGCACGGTGCCGATCGATGAGAACGTGCGCCTTCTTCTCGACGCCCTGCTCACCGATCGTTTCGGCGCCCTGCCCGTGGTCGACGCCCAGGAGCGCCTGGTGGGCATCGTTTCCTACATCGATGTCCTGCGCCACGTGGCTGCGGCCATGGAGTAGCGGCGCTTGACAGTCGCAATCGCCTGCGCCGAAATTCACGCGGTTTCAGCGTGGGCGAAAGCGAGCATCAGGTCCCGGAGTTTCGGCTCGACGTGCGCGTCGAGGGCGCCGACGTGGACGAGCAGGGCCACGTCTCCAACATCGTCTACGTGCGCTGGATTCAGGATGTGGCCGTGGCCCACTCCACGGCCCTGGGCTACGCCCACGCCGACTATGTTGGGCTCGGATCGTTCTTCGTGGTGCGCAAGCACGAGGTCGAGTACCTGCGCCCGGCCTACGCGGGCGAAGAGGTCGCCCTGCTGACGCACATCGCGCGCTGGCGTGCGGCCTCCTGCGAGCGCAAGACCCGCATCGAGCGCGTCTCGGACGGCGCGCTGCTGTGCCGCGCCACCACTTTGTGGGCCTTCATCGACATCGCCACGGGCAAGCCCATGCGCATCCCCGGCGAGATGAAAGAGGGCTTCGGGTTCGCGGGTGTCAACGCACGACGGTGACGGGGCAGGGCGCGTGCCGGATCACGCGTTCGCTCACGCTTCCGATCAGCACTTCCTGCATCGGCGATAGCCCGCGGCTGCCCATGACGATGTGGATGAAGCCTTCGTTCTCGGCCATGGCCAAGATCTCCTTGGCCGGATCGCCGAAGACCTGGCGATGGCTGAGCTTCACCTCGCCCATCGAGGCCTCGGCTTTGCTGAAGGCGGCTTTCGACACCTCGTCCTGGGCCTTGCCCAGATCGACCTGGCTCAGCGCCACCAGCCCCATCGCTGCGACCGCAGTCGCGTCGTAGACGTGCACGAGCGTGACCTCCGCGTCCAGGGCCCGCGCCAGCTCGGCGGCCTGGGCCGCGGCCCGGCACGAGCCGTCCGAACCATCCACCGGTACCAGAATCTTCTTGGCGCCCACGCTCAGTTCCTTTCGACGTGGAGAAAGTCGGAGGTGGTGACGATGCCACCGATGCCGTCCAGCTCCATCACCACCAGATGCCGCGTGCGCGTGGCCACGGCCTGGGCTGCGGCCCGGTGCACGGGCATGCTCGCCGGCATCGATAGCACGGCCGGGCTAAACCACTGGTCAACTTTCGATTCCTGGGGCCAGCGCTCCGCGGCCAGGGCTTCCTCCTGACCGAAGACGCCGATGGGCCAGCCCCGCTCCACCACGACCAGGCCGTGCACGTGGGCGTTTTGCAAGCGCTCGATGGCCGATGCGGTATTGGCCTCGGGGCTGAGGGTCACCACCGACGCCGACATCAGCGTGCCCAGGGGCTGCTTCAGCCGCGCCTCGGCCACCGTGGCCATCACGTCCCAGGTGGAGAGCACCCCCACCAGGCGCCCCTGCTCGACCACCAGCAGTCGGTGGATGCGCTCCTTTTGCAGCTTCTCGACGGCCGCTTCCATCGATTGGCCGACGTCGATGGTGCTGGGCGCGCCGGCGAGGGTGTCGCCCACGCGCCGGTCGGGCAGCTCCAGGTGCCCGTGACGCCCGAGGCTGACGGTCGGCACGGCGCCGGCGTGCAAGAGATCGGTGCGCGTGATGACCCCCAGTGGACGAAACTCGGCGTCCACCACGGCGATGCCCGAGACGTCCAGGTCTTCGAGCATGTATTCGATCTGCGGCAGCTTGGCGTCCGGACTGACCGTGTACAGCGGCGGCGTCATCCGATCGCGCAGGGGAATGTCAAAGACGGACACGGCTATGAATTTAGACACCGGCGCAAAGCGCGCAAGGGCCCCCTTAAACTCGCGGTCTCAGGGGGTGAGCATGAAGCGCGTGCCGACACCCGGCTCGCCCTCGGCGCGCACCCGGCCCAGCTCCATCAGGTGCAGCATGTGGGCCAGCACCGAGCGGGCCGCGGCGCCGTGCATGGGGCGCGGTAGCTCGCGGTACATCTCTTCCACCATCTGGGCGATGTGCTCGACACCGCGCTGCAGGCAGTCGACGATCTGGGCTTCGCGCTGCTTGCGGTGTTCGATGAAGGAGCGCACGAAGGGCTTGGGCTCTTCGATCACCGGGCCGTGGGTCGGGTAGTAGCGCAGGTCGTCGCGCTCGAGCAGCAGATCCAGGCTGGCCATGTAGCTGGCCATGTCTCCGTCCGGCGGCGACACGATCGAAGTCGACCAGCCCATCACGTGGTCACCCGAAAACAGCGCCTTCTCCTCGATCAACTGAAAGCAAAGATGGTTACTGCAGTGGCCCGGCGTGTGCACGCACTCGATGCTCCAGCCATCGCCCAGGAGCACGTCGCCGTGACCCATCGCCTCGTCGGGCCGAAACTCGTGGTCGGCGCCGGCCTCGACCTTGGCGCCGCGCTCGTAGCGGCCCTCGCCGTGGGCCCCAAAACCGTAGGTGCGAGCGCCAGTACGCTCCTTGACCAGGGCGGCGCCGGGCGAGTGGTCGTTGTGGGTGTGGGTGACCAACTGATGGGTGATTTCCTCGCCCTCGAGGGCCGACAGCAGCGCCTCGATGTGCTCGGGCTTTTTGGGCCCCGCATCGATCACGGCCACCTTGCCGCGACCGATCACATAGGTGCCGGTGCCGGTGTAGGTGAAGGGGCCGGGGTTCTTCGCGACGATGCGGCGCACCAGGGGGCTGACCTCCTCCAGCGTCCCGTAGCTCACCTCGAGTTCGTGTCGAAATTCGATCGCCATGGCTGTCGTCCGCCATAGCATGGGGGCCGGCGGCGGCGCCAGCATGGGGCACCGACCGCTCGCCGGGTCCCATCCAGTCCTGTCGACGCGGGCCGCCGCCGCGAGCGGAAGCGAGCCGGGGGGATGGAGCGCGCCCTGAGTTGTGCCAATAGGGGCCGTGCTCATTCCGGCGGGGTGCGTGTGTCGAAAATCCGTGTGTGGCCGGCCTGTATGCTTTGGGGCGTGCTGTTGCTAGTGGCCCGCGCCGAGTACCAGTTTGTGCTGAGCGGTGAGAGCACGACGCTGCAGGGTGACTCCTGCGTCGCGCTGGCCGATGCGGCCGGCACTCCCTCCTCGGCCTTGCCGCTGTCGGCAGACCTCGTGTTCAGGCCTTGACCCGCCGCGTAGCGCCTTTGCATCGACCAAGCCCTTGGCGTCGCCGAGGCTGCGGTGCTTTCACCGCCCTGCCCGCCGGGCGTGTACGCAGGACACAGGAGCCCGTATCACTCGACCCTGTCGCCATCGTAGTGCACCAGGTGCACCTGACGCGCGGCTCCCTGCCAGGGGCTTTGGACGAATTCGACGCGTGGCCCATGAGCTCCGGCGACCCGTGCTGCGCCCAGGTGCCAGCCGGCGAGCACGAGACCGTGGGTCATGGGAATGTCGGGGTAGTCATGGACCGTGAAGCGTACGACGCCGCGTTCGAGTTCTTCGACGGTGAGCGACCCGAAATCGTAGTAGTTGCTCCACACGGGGCCCATGACATGGAGGGTTTCGAGGATGCCGCGAGTCCCGGCGAAGGCGCGGTGGGGACCGCTGAGCGCCTCCTGACTACCAGCGGCACCGATCTCGATTAGACGATCGGGGTCTTGCTTGAGCATCTCTCGGTAGGTCAGGCCCAGCAGCTCCCACAGCAACTCGATGGGGTACCACTCGGTGAGCAGGACTCGATCGACGAAGAGCGTTTCGAGACCCGCGCTCAGTGCCGGCAGCGAATGGTTGCGACGGTGGACCTTGAGGATTTTGACCAGCCCGATGACGCTGAGGCCCTTGACGTGTCGCTTGACTGAACTTGGCGGCATTGTCCTGATTGTAGCGCGAGTCCCGGGCCCGCCTTGCGAAAACATCGTGGAAGGGAGCTGCCGGGCCGCCAGTGTCGAGCCGGGTAGCTGTCGGCTCGATCGCCACCTTGGGGCTCTATATCGCAAGCACCCGCTGCATCGACTGCACCAGCCTTTCGGCCGCCACCGGGCTGTAGAAATAGGGGTAGCGCGGGTGGCCGCTGTTGAGGTCTTCTCGGTGCACTCCGCGGCGGTCGATGAAGAAGACCCGCGGCACGTACTCGCCGAAGCTTCCAAAGCGGTCGCGCAGCCAGGCCGGGCGCTCGTCGCCGTTCTGGCGCACCATCACCATGCGTTTGGCGAGGTTGACCACGTCCGGGCGCTCGAAGACCGGCGCCAGCTCCTTGCAGCGCCCGCACCAGTCGGCATACACGACCAGACACAGGGGTTTGTTCTCGGCCGCCGCTTGCGCCTGACCTTGTTCGAAGCTCTGCCAGGTGATGCGGCTGGTCCACTGGATCGCCTTCGGATCTGTAGGGGCCTGTGCCTGTTGCGCTTGCTCGGCTTCAGCCATGGCTTCAGCCTGTGTCGAAGCTTGCGCAGTCGCTGTGGGCTCCTTCGCTGTGTCCGGGGGCGTGTCAGCCGTGCCGGAACTGGTGGTTTGGCAACCCGCGCACACGGCCAAGAGCAGTGGAAGCATCCGACCCATGACCACCTTGTAGCGCAGCTGGCTTCCGACCGCAGCCCACCTGCGCCTACCATTGCCCCCACCGACGGCGACTTCCCGGCCTCTGCGGTTAAGGGCTCGCGAAACGATAACTTCCCCCTTTGGCACGCACCGGCGGGCACGCTCGGGCCGTGCGTCCTCGAAGAATTCCTCGATGTACCTCGGGTACGACTGCGGATTGTCCTCCGGGCGCCGTCCCGACCGCACTCCGCCGTCACGCACCAAAGGGGGAAGTTATTGTTTCGCGAGCCCTAAGATCGTAGACCCGATCCGGTGTAGCATGGGGGTCGCGCCCGGGCTGCCGTGCAGCCGCGGCCGGACCTTTTCCGGTGCTTGTTCCCTTGGCCAGATTCCTGGCGGGCATGCTGCTCGCGTTTTCGCCCCTTGCGACCGCATGGGCTCAGGTCGAGCCGTCCCTAGACGCCGCCACGACGACAGAAGCAGGCGAGCCGAGCGACGCGCCCAGCGAAGAGCAGCTGGTCGAGGCGCGTGAACTCTTCGCCCAGGGGCTCGAGCGTGTCGAGCAGCAGGACTGGGCCGCGGCCGAGGCCATGTTTCGGCGCGTACTGGCGGTCAAGAGTTCACCCGTCGTCGCCTACAATCTGGCCTCGGCCCTGGCCCAGTTGGGGCGTTTTGTCGAGGCCGCCGAGTTGCTTCGCGGCGTGCTGCGCGGTGGTGAGGCCGACGACCTCACACGCGCCGCGGCCGAGCAGCTGCAGCGGCAGATCGAGCCCCAGATCGGCAGTCTGACCATCCGCCTGGTCGGTGATCGCAGCGAGGTGGAGTTGCTACTCGATGAGCACTCGCTGGATGCGGCTCCGGAGATCCGCACGGTGTCGGTCGATCCGGGCGCGCATCGGGTGGTCGCCCGTCGCGGCGGCCAGGAGCTGGCCGCGACCGACGTGGAGGTGGGCGGAGACGCTTCGCTGCGCGGTGAAGTTCGCCTCAACCTGCCACAGTCGCTCGACCTGAGCGTGAAATCGTCGCAATCCGGTCAGTCCGCGGCGGCCCGCTCTGGGAGCGGTGGTCACGATGGGGTCGATGACGACGCTTCGGTCGCGACCAGCCCGTGGCTGTGGTTGGGGGCCGGCGTCCTGGTCGCAGGTGGCGTGGTGCTGGGCATCTTGCTCGGCGGTCAAAACGCCGAGCCCCTGCGGGGTGACACCGATCCCCCCGTGGTGCGCGGTCGCGTGCTGGCCCTGGAGATGCCCTGATGGTCCGCCGCCGCCTCGCCCTGTTGCTGCTGGTGCTGGCGAGCTTCGGGCTCGGCTCCTGCGCCGAGGAGAAGCTCACCCAGATCCTGGTGCTGCTCGACAGCGATTGGGATGGTTTCACCCGGCTCGAGGTAGACGTCAGTGGCTTCGAAAAGCCCACCACGGTTGAGGTGGACCTGGGTGAAAAACCGCTGCCGCGCCGGCTGGTATTGGTGCACGACGGGGGGCCACCGGGACCGCTCGAACTGGAAGTGCGCGCCTACGCCAGGGGGCAGGAAGAGCCCGTGCTGGTCGAGCCGCGCGGGCCGTTTTCCTTCGTGGAGGGCGAGACGCGTTTGCTCAGGGTCGAGCTGTTCTACGGCTGTCTCGAGGCGGCCTGCGGCACCGATCCCAAGCAGGCCTGCGTCGAAGGGCCAAGCTGCGTGTCGCCCAAGGAGGCGACCGAACTCAGCAACTACGACGGTCCCGTCGAGGGGCTCACCATCGAGTACCGCGTCGATGCCGGCGACGGGCTGCCAACCCTGGACGGCACCACGGCCGTGGACGGGGGCGATGGCTCGACCGCAGCCGCTACCAAGGATGGCGGCGATGGGGGACCTGACGCCATCGTCGATGGCGGGCCCAGCGCGGAGGCCGGCAGTCTGGCCTACGACTACGCGCCGGCAAATTTCGATCCCGGCGCCGCCGAGTTGCAGGCGGTGGAGCGGGTGGCCGTGGACATCGACTGCGCCGGTGCCACCTTCAATTCCACGACCCGAGCTTTCGAGGACAACTGGTGCGGCCCGAAGCCGGCGTGGGTCCTGGTCTCCCAGCCCGAGGGGCCCGACGCCGTGGTGTTGGTGATGGAGACCCTGACCGTGCGCAATGGCGCCAGCCTGCACCTGCGCGGCGATCTACCCGTGATCCTCGCGGTCTACGGCAATGCCGTGGTCTCGGGTGCAATCGACGCCAGCGCCGAAGGCGCCACGCCCGGCCCGGGCGCCGACCAGCGCTGCGATGGAGGGGTCGGAGCGCCGGGGGGCGATCAATCCGGCAGCGACGGCGGCGGTGGTGGGGGGGGTGGCGGCTATGGCAGTCCGGGGGCCGATGGCGGCACCTCCGGTGCCAGCGCGGGCGGCGCAGCCGGGGCGGTGGTCGATGCTGCGAGCGTGGTGCCCCTGCGTGGTGGCTGCTCGGGCGGCAGCGGCGGCCTCGGCAGCGAAGCCGGCACCATAGCGGCTTCGGGCGGTGGTGGTGGCGGTGCCGTGCAGCTATCGGTGGCGGGCCTGCTCGATATCGCCGGCCGTATCGCGGCGGTAGGCGGAGGTGGCGGTGGTGGCGACGTTCAGGGCGGCGGAGGTGGCGGCGGCAGCGGCGGCGCCATTCTGATCGAGGCCGGCAGCCTCGATTTTGACTCTGCGGTCGTGCTCAGCGTGCACGGCGGCGGCGGCGGAGGTGGCGGCGGCAGCCTGTCGGCGACTGGCGACGCTGGCGATGACGGCGACGGCGCGGGCGCGGCGACGTCGGCCGGCGGCGCCGGCGGCGGCAGCGCCGGCGGTGGTGGCGGGGCGGCGGCCGGTCGCGGTAGCTCTGCCGTCGCCGGCACTGATGGCTCCTCGAGCTTCAGCAACAACGGCGGCGGTGGCGGCGGCGGCGGCGGCGGCGGTCGCATTCGCATTCAGGGCGCCGAAAGCTGCATGCCGCGCGGCACCTTCAGCGAATATCCTTCTGTGGTCTGCGACAGCTGCGCCGGCGGTTGCCCGTCGCCACCGGCGCGGGGCTGCGAATCGACGTTCCGGGCCAACGAGACCTACTTCGTCTGCTCCAGCCCGCTGTCGTGGGACGACGCCAAGGTCGCCTGTGAAGGGGTCGGCCAGGCGCTGGTGCACCTGGAAGATCAAGCCGAAAACGACTTTGTCGCGGGCCTTTTGTCGAGCGCCTCCTGGATCGGCGCTTCCGACGTGGCTGCCGAAGGTGAGTGGCGTTGGTGCGATGACGACGCCCTGTTCTGGAGCGGCGACGCGGCCGGTACGGCCGGCGGCTTCGAGAGCTGGGGAAGCGGTGAACCCGGTGCCGATAACTGCGCCCGCATGGGCGTCGGTGGCAACTGGAGCGCCGCGGCCTGCAGCGACGTGCTGCCCTACGTTTGCGAGTTCTGAAAAAACAACGCGGGCAGCGCTACAAGCCCAGCTCGTCGCGGTGGGCCTCGAGCCAGGCCACGTAGTATTCCGAGTCGCGCCCGGGCTCGAGCGCGCCGGCCTCGACCTCGGCGGTCAGCCGGCGCTTGAGGTCTCCGATGCGGCGCGAGGGCGGCATGGCGAAGTGGGCCATCATGGCGTCGCCGACGCCCTTGGGCAGCGGCGCTACCTTGGCGTCGGCGAGGCGCAGCTGTTCGATGCGCTGGGCCAGCTCGCTGATCTGCCGCAGCCCGCGCTTGCGGCGCTCGGGGCGCTTGGTGGTGATGTCGGCGCGGCTCAGGTCCAGCAGATCCTTGAGGCCGTCGCCCATCTCGCGGTCGAAGCGCCGCACGGCCGAGTCGGTCCAGCTGCGGTCGTACTGGCTGGCGCGCAGGTGGTAGAGGATCAAATAGTGCACGCGATCGTGCAGGGCGTCCTCGAAGCCGAGCCGTGAGGAAATACGGCGGCGGAACATGGCGGCGCCAACCTCGCTATGGCCGAAGAAGTGCACCTGGCCGCCGGGCTCGATGCGGCGGGTTTTGACCTTGCCCACGTCATGCAGCAGCGCGCCCCAGCGCACTTCCAGGCGCGGCACCGACTGCCACACCACCTGCTTGGTGTGCTTCCAGACGTCCTTGTGACGCCACTCGCCGTCGCCGAAGCCCACCAGCGCTTTGACCTCGGGCAGCCACGCATCGAGCACGCCGGCGTGGAGTAGGGCGTCGAGTCCGTCCTGGGTGTGGCGGCCGAGCAGCAGGCTGTCGAGGCCCTTCCGCAGCTCGGGCACGGCGATGGCCTTGAGCGCTTCGCGCGTCGGCCGCGGCGGTGGCGCATCGAGGGCCTCGGGCGCTTCGGTCGCCACGCGCACGGCCCACTCCAGGGCGTAGCGCGCCGCTTCGACGGAGTCCTCCGCGTCGCTCGGTTGCTGGCGTTCCATGGCTGCTTGCTTCGACATCGCGCTGTCCTGCTACCCCCGCGAGGGGCCGCGTATCTTTAGTGCATTTGGCCGCCGTGACAATCCCGAGGGCGGCCCGAAGTGGGCCTCGAGTCCCGGAAAGCCGCCCGCGCCGCTTTTTGCTACCATCCGCCGGCGGCACGACGGGCCACGGGGTCGCCGCCGAAGCAGCCCTTGCATAGCAGCGACGACAGATTGCGCATCTGGCTTCTGCCCCTGTCGATCCTGACGGGGGCCTGCCTGACCGTCTTCGTGCTGACCTACTGGGCCGACGCCTCGAGCCATCCCGACCCAGGCCGCGTGCTCGATCTGATCATCCGGCCCAATCCGGAGGCCGCCGCCAATACCCTGGCCAACGCCGGCGAGATCGTGGCGGCGGTGCTGGCGATCGCGTTGACGGTGGTGGCGATCATCGTGGAGCTGGCCTCCAACCGCTACACCCATCGCGTGACCGAGCTGTTCGTGGGCGAGCCGGTCAACTTCGCGGTCATGGGCCTGTTCGTGGTCACCGCCCTGCAGGGCATGTGGGTGACGCTGACCTTCGATCCCAGCGCGTCGGGCGGCGGCTTCGTGCCCTACGTGGGCATCGGCGTCAGCATGGCGCTTTTGACCACCTGCCTGCTGATCCTGCTGCCCTACTTCAGTTACGTCTTCAGCTATTTGAATCCGATCCGCATCGTCCAGCGCATCTACCGTCACACCCTGGCCGGCATCGAGCGCGGCGCCCACGAGCGCTCGGGTCGTCGGGGCACGACGGTGGAGCAGCGCCAGGCCGAAGCCGTGCGCGGCGTCGAGCAACTGGCCGACGTGGCCGCCAACGCCATGCACAACCGGGATAAGGGCGTCAGCATGGCCGCCGTCGACGCCCTGGGCGATCTCCTGCGCGACTACCAGGAGGTGCGCGAGCGACTACCCGACGCCTGGTTCGTGGTCGGCGGTGAGCTGGCTCACAACCCCGACTTCGTCTCCATGGACGCCGAGGTGCTCGCCGACGTCAGCGCCGACCGCGTCTGGTTCGAGATGAAGGTGCTGCGCCAGTACCAGATGGTCTATGCCGAGGCCCTCAATCGCATGCGCGACGTGGCCTGCCTGGTGGCCATCGACACCCGCCGCCTGGGCGAGGCGGCCGCTGCCCGCGAGCAACAGGAGCTGCTCGGGCTGACCATGAAGTTCTTCAACACCTACGTGCGCTTCGCCATCAACGCCAAGGACGTGCGCACCGCCTACAACATCTTCCACCAGTACCGCATGCTCGCAAGCCACCTGCTGGAGCGGGGCGACAGCGCCCACGCCGTCGAGATCGCCAGCTACTTCAAGTACTACGGTTTGCTGGCCTACCAGGCCCACTTGCCCTTCGTGCTCGAGACCGTGGCCTACGATCTATGCACGCTCACCGAGCTGGCCCACGAACGCCAGCTGCCGGCCACCGATCGCTTCCTGCGCATCCTGTTGAGGGTCGACCGCGAGAGCGAAGGCGCCGTCCAGGAGGCCAGCCTGCGCGGCGTGCGCAAGGCCCAGGTCAAGGCAGCCACCGGTCTGCTTTTGCGCGGCGATGAAGCGCGCGCCCGCCGTGTCTTCGCCGACATGGCCGACGAGGATCCGGGGCGCCTGGCGTCGATCCGTGACGAGCTATCGAGCATCTCCTCGCCCGAGTACTGGGAAATCATCGACCGCGGCCAAAACCTCGACTACCTCTCGGGGGAGCGCAAGGAGATGCTTGACCGCTTCTTCAGCTGGTTTCCAAACCTGCCCACCCGGCGCAGCTCGCAGCTCGGCTGGTTGCCCACCAGCGCTGCCGAGCCGGGCCCCGACAGCCTGGTGGCCATCCCAGCGATCTCCGCCGACGAGTCCTCCGAGCCGTGATGCTTTTTGGTCATTCCAGTCCGCGACGAACCGCGCAGCGCGTGGGCGCCTTCGTCGCAACCCTGGCCTGGGCCTGTCTGGGGCTTGGGCTGGACGTGGGCGTGGCCGCGGCCGATAGCAGCGACCTCGATGTGGAGGCTGGACAGGGGCAGCTCGGCGGGCAGCTGGGCCTGTACGCCGCTGACAACGGCGCCGATGCCACCCGCGTCTCGACCCTGAGCCTGCACGGCCACTATGGGCTGGATCCGGACTGGTCATTGGGGCTCGAGAGCGGCGCCGTCTGGCTGACCACCCGCTCCGACGGAGGCGACAGCCAGGGCGTCTTCAGGCTGGCCAATCAGCGGGGCTGGCTCTTTCGCAGCTTCGAGCTGACCGGCCGGGGCGCGCGTCTACGGCTGGGTCTGGGCGGCACCAATCCCGTGGCCATCGCCGAGCGCGGCACCGGCGCGCGCCTGCAGCGGGCGGCCTACGATCGCGCCGCGGCCATGGGCGGGCTCAGACGGCTGTCGCTGTGGGCGCCCAACCGCGCCTCGGTACTGCTGGCGATCCAGCTGCGCGAGCTGCGCAAGGGCAAGCTGCGCGCCGACCTGGGCATCATCCCGGAGCTGAGTTGGGTCGTCCACGGTCGCATCGCTGGCGACCCCTGGGTGCACGTGCTGGCCCCCTTCGTCGCGCGCCTGAGCCTGGAGCGCTGGGCGCTGCGCCCGGGCTTCAGGGTGGCCCTCGCCTGGATGCCCACGGCCGACCTGGGCACCAGCCAGCTTTCATTCGAGCCCGAACTCGCATTGCAGCTGCAGCGCCTGCGCTTCGAGCTACGCTTCCTGTTGAACCTCGGCGAGCCCCTGGCCGGCGAGCGCGGTGAAGGCGTTTGGGGGCTGCGGCTGGGCGTTGGAGCGAGCCTATGAGCCCAATGCGAGCGAGCGCCATCGGAACATTGAGCGGGCTCCCCCTGCTGGCGCTCGTGCTGCTGGGCTGCACCGAGAGGCCGCCGCTCCGCGCCTGTGACATCGCCCTCGACAGTTGCCAGCAGGACGTTTTCTACGCGCTCGCAAGCTGGCGTGGTGACGGCTACGACGCCTTCGGCGGCGTCCCTCCCATTCGCAACGTGAAAGTCGACGACTACCGCAAGCAGCTAGAGGAGGCGGCGGCCCATCGTGCGGCCACGCAAGCGCCGGAGCAAGGCGCCCGCGAGCGTGCCCGCGACCGCGGCCTGACGTTGCTCGGCCTGCTCGAGCCCACCACCAGTAGCACCAGCGCCACCATCGAGGAGCGCGTGGATAACGTGGTCGCCTACTACGGTGGTGGTGAAGTGGTCGTCATCGACCGCGGCGGCAAGGGCGACGCGGTGGGCGGCACCCTCACGCTCGTGCACGAACTCAGCCACGCTTTCCAGGATCGCGACGGGCTGCTCATCGGTGGCGCCACCACCGACCTTTCCTTCGCACGGCGCGCGGCCACCGAGGGCGAGGCCGAACTCCACGAACAGTTGGCGGTGGCCGAACTCGTGGGGGTTGCGATCGACGAGATCGACTACCCGGGCTACTACAGCAACTGGCTCGGCCGGATCCGCGACCGGGTGCAAACCAAGGGGGCGCCCTTCGGGATCGTCTCGAGTAGCCTGATCTATCCACTGGGAGCGACGTTCATGATCGATGTCTGGCGCGCGGGGGGCAGCACCGGCGTGCGCCAGCTCTTCGACCGGCGGCCTGTGACCTCCCTGGAGTTGATGCGCGGGCAGCTGCGCAAGACGCCCTTCGAAGAACCGATCCGATGCTCGGTCGAGGCGCCTGAACCGGGCGACGGGCGCGCCTTCGACCGCTTCGTGCACGACCGCTTCGGCGCAGCCCAGGTCTACGCCTATCTATCGCGCAGGCTCGGCGACGATGGGCTGGCCTGGCAGTGGGCGCTCTCCTGGGTCGATGACCACTATTGGCTGTACGGAGAAGTCGAGCGGGGCGAAGAGGTGGCCCTGGTCTGGCGCATCATGTTCGAGGACGAGGTGGCCGCCGAGAAAGTCTACGCCGCCCATCCAAAGGAGCCCCCCGAGGGTGCCGAGCAGGATGTCGAGCTCCACGGCAGCGAGCTATTGCTGCGCATCAGCGACGTTCAGGGCCTGCTCGAAGCCTGGGATGGCGGTCGTGACTGTGAGTGAATCGACGGCAGCCCGCAGCAGGCCCGTCACCCCTCCTCGAAGCGCAGTTTCCCGGCCCCGGCGTCCACGCTCACTTCGGCGCCGAGCGGCAGCGAGAGGTTCGGGCTGCCATGGCCCGCCGGCACCCCCGACAGCACGGGCACGCCCAGGGTGCCCAGCCGTTCGGCGAGCACCGCCTCGACGCTCACGCCGTCGACGCCGGCTGCCGCTTGCGTGAAGTGTCCCAGCAGCAGTGCCCGCACGCCCTCGAGACTTCCCGACTGCAGCAAGCTCGTCAGCATGCGATCGACCCGATAGGGGCGCTCGCCCACGTCCTCGAGCAGCAGCACCGCTCCCTCGAGCGACGGCATCTGGGGCGTGCCCAAAAGCGCGCACAACACCGCCAGGTTGCCGCCCAAAAGCCGCCCCCGGGCGCGCCCGGGCACCACGCAGGACAGTCCCGTCCATGCTGAAAGCGGTTGGCCCTCGAGGGCGGCGATGAAAGCCTGCCGCTCCTCGGGGCTGGCGCTGCCCAGAGCCACCGCCATCGGCGCGTGCAGCGACCCGACGCCGGCCCGGGCCCACAGGGCATGCAGGGCGGTGATGTCGCTGAAGCCCACGATCGGCTTGGCCGCCGCGCGCACCCGCTCGGGTGTGATCGCGGGCAAAATGCGCGTAGCCCCGTAGCCGCCGCGGGCGGCCAGGATCGCGTCCACGCCCGGGTCGTCGAGGGCTTCTCGCAGCTCCCGGATGCGGCGCCCGTCGTCGCCGGCGAAATAGCCCTGCCGCTGGAGAATGTCGGGGGCGTGCACCACCCGATAGCGCTGGCGCAGCCAGCTGAGGCCGGCCTCCAGGCCCTCGGGCTCGAAGCTGCTCGAGGGCGCCACCACCGCAAGCGTGGCCCCCACCCCGAGCGGCTTTGGCCGGCCCGCAGTCACCCGACCGGGCGGCCTGGGCCGGCCGGGGGTCACCGGATCTCCGGCGGCGGATCCAGGTAGTCCACCAACTCGCCGCGATGGGTGCGCAGGGTGGTCGTCAGCCCCTCCCGGGCCACGATGTAGTCGCGGCCCACCGGCACCTTGCCGCGCCCGCCGGGAGTGTCGACGATCAGCTTGGGCAGGGCGATGCCGCTGACCCGCCCCTGCAGTGCCGCCATCAGCTCGATGCCCTGGCCCAGGGGCGTGCGCAGGTGGCCGGTGCCGCGCACGGGGTCGGCCTGCAGCAGGTAATAGGGGCGCACGCGGGTCCGGACCAGCCCGCGAAAAAGCGCCTCCAGGGTCGCGGCGTCGTCGTTGACACCGCGCAGGAGCACGCACTGGTTCATCACCGGAATGCCGTGATCGGCCAGGCGCGCGCAGGCGGCGCGGGACTCGGGCGTCAGCTCGCGCGGGTGGTTGAAGTGCGTCATCAGCCAGGGGGCCGGATGGCTGCGCAGGGCCCGGCAAAGCTCGGGGGTGATGCGCTGGGGCAGGGTGACGGGGGTGCGGCTGGCGATGCGCACGTAGAGCACGCTGTCGATGGCCGCGAGCGCCGACAGGAGCTCGGCCAGGCGCCCATCGCTGAGCACCAGCGGGTCGCCGCCGGAGATGATCACGTCGGCGATTTCGGGGTGCGACTTGATGTGGTCCAGGGCCGGCTGCAGCTGGCCCAGGGGCGTGGAGCCGCCTCCGGAGCCCACCATGCGCGAGCGGGTGCAGTAGCGACAGTAGACGGCGCAGCGATCGGTGGCCAACAGCAGCACGCGATCGGGGTAGCGCTGGACCAGGTGCGGGGCGACCAGATGCTGTTCCTCGCCCAGGGGATCGCGCATGTCGCCGGCCACCGTTTGGCCCTCGGCGGCCCGGGGCACGGCCTGCAGGCGGATGGGGCAGCGCGGGTCCGCGGGGTCGGCCAGGCCCAGGTAATAGGGCGTGATGGCCAGGGGCAGCCCCTGCTGCTGGGCGCGCAGGGCGCCGGCCCGCTCCTCGGGGCTCAGGCGCAGCTTCGCGGCCAGCGCATCCACATCCCGGATCGCGTGCCGTAGCTGCCACTTCCAGTCCCCCGAAAGGGGCGTGAGCGGGGCGGTGGCGGACGAAACATCGAGCGGTGGCGCGGCCATGGGGGCGCAGAATAGGGGGCGCTGTGCGGCCCTGTCCAACTGCGCGGCGGGTGCGGCGGGGTAGGGGGATCGCACAATCGCGCCCACCGGAGCCAACGATCGCCCCGAATTCAGGTGGCCAAGCGCCTGGCTTTGGAGTATCCCCACCGCCGACTGGAGGTATCCGACCATGGCGGCCGATTCTCTGGACCCGCGTCCCTACGAGGTCCGTTACATCGAAAACCCGTCTCAGGCCGAGCTTCGCAAGCTCGCCCTCGAGCACACACCGGCGGTGCAACAAACCGCGGTCGGCAGCATCAACAAGATCTCGCGCAACAAGGCCCGCATGGCCAAGTACACCTACGTGCTTGCCGATGCCGAGCAGGCCGACCGTTGGAGCGCGCAGGTCATTGATGAGGCCCGCGGCCGCGACCTGATCGCCCGTCAGGCCGAGTACATCGCCAAGGCAGGCACGCTGATCGCCATCGACGGCTATCTCGGCGTCGGCCCCAAGGCGCTCGGCTCCACCTGGCTGTACACGCCGGAGGGCGCGAACATCGCAGGCATGCAGCAGATTCTGACCTTCGGCCGCGCCGAGGTCGAGTCGGCGGAGCGCCAGCAGGAGCCCTTTAAGCCCAACTTCCGCCTGATCTACACCCCCGACTTCCGCGTCGAGGAGATGCCCGGGCGCCAGGCGATCCTGGTCGACATGGCCAACTGGACGACCTACGTGATGGGTGCGGACTACTTCGGCGAGTCCAAGAAGGGCGTGCTGCGCATGCTCAACGAGTTCGTCTATCAAAAGGGCGGACTGGTCCTGCATGCGGGCGCCAAGGCCGTTACGCGCAGGGACGGTGAGCGCGTGACCATGACCGTGATGGGGCTGTCGGGCACCGGCAAGACCACCACCACCTTTTCCAAGCAGGGCGAGCTGGCCGAGCCGATCCAGGACGACATGGTCTGCCTGTGGCCTGGCGGCGAGATTTCGATCACGGAAAACGGCTGCTTCGCCAAGACCGAGCGCCTGTCGGCCGAGGCCGAGCCGGTGATCCACGCCGGCACCATCAGCAGTGACGCCTGGGTGGAAAACGCCTACCTGAGCGAGGACGGAACCTTCGACTTCTTCAAGCTCGAGGTCACGCCCGAAGAGGTCAAGCGCTACCGCGAGATCCTGATCCTCACGGGTGCATCGGCTGAAAACGTCGACAAGTACATCTCGGGTGAGGTCAAGTACGCCGACGTGGTCGACAACGACATCCCGCAGGACGGCTGGGATTTCGTGATCTGGAGCCAAAACGGCCGCTCGATCATCCCCATGAGCGCGATCCCGGGCGCCGCCGACCTGCACAACATCCCGCCCGTGCGCTCCATGGGCATCCTCAATCGCGACGAGGGCGACGACGCCGCCACCCCCGGCATCGTGCGCTTCACCTCGCCCGAGCAGGCCGCCGGCTACTTCATGCTCGGCGAGACCTCCAAGACGAGCGCCGCCGGCAAGGACCGCGGCAAGACGCGCTCGCCCTTCACCCAGCCCTTCTTCCCTGGCCGCCACGGCCTGCAGGCCAAGCGCTTCAGCGAGCTGGCGGCGACCATGGACGCGGTGACCATGTGGATGATGAACACCGGCTACATCGGCGGTGACGCCGCGGGCGTGGGTGGCGGCACGGCTTTGAAGGTGAAGATCGCCCACTCCAGCGCCATGCTCGAGGGCCTGCTCGGCCAGGGGCTGAAGTGGACCACCGATCCGGACTTCGGCTATGAGGTGGTCGATCTGGAAGCGCCGGAAAACGCCGCCCTGGTGGCTGCCGTTCCGGCCGAGATCCTGCAGCCGCGGGCCTTTTACGAAAAGGCCGGCCGCCTCGACGAGTACAAGGTCTGGGTCGAGCGCATGAACCGCGAGCGCCGCGAGTTCTTGAGCAGCTACGAGGTCGACCCCGCGATCATCGACGCGGTGGCTCCTGCCAGCTGAGCCGGCAGGGCGCGCAGCCGAAACGGAAAGCCGCGGGCGTCGATGGACGTCGGCGGCTTTCGTCTTTTCGGGGGCTGTGGGACAGGCCTGCTGGAAAAAAAGCGCCCGGGTTGCAAAACTTGCGGGCGCGCCGTGCGTCAGACCCTCTGCGCGCGGCCTGTCGCCGTGGCGGGCCTGCAATCGAGACGGATTGGGGAGGTCAGATGCGACTGTTTTCGTTGGGATTTCTATTGGCGATGGTACCCGCGGTGACGGGGCACGCCTTTTGTGGCTTTTACGTGGCCGGCGGTGGCGCCGAGCTCTTCAACAACGCGACGCAGGTGGTGCTGATGCGGGATGGCAGCCGCACGGTGCTGTCGATGCAGAACAACTACCAGGGGCCGCCCTCGGACTTCGCGATGGTGGTGCCGGTCCCGGTGGTGCTGAAGGAGGAGCACGTCAAGACGCTTCCGCGCGAGATCTTCGACCGCGTCGACTCGCTGACGGCGCCGCGCCTGGTCGAGTACTGGGAGCAGGATCCGTGTTTTCAGCCGCCCGTCATGAAGATGAGGCGGATGGCACAGGCGACGTCAGCATCGGCCCCTGTACTGGAGAGAAGCGGCGCCCGCCTCGGCGTCACCATCGAAGCCAAATTCGTCGTCGGCGAGTACAAGATCCTGATCCTCAGCGCGAAGGACTCCACCGGCCTCGAGACCTGGTTGCGACAGGAGAAGTACGCCATTCCAGCCGGTGCGTCGAAGCTTCTGCGACCCTACGTGCAGGCGGGCATGAAGTTCTTCGTGGCCAAAGTCGATGTCAGCAAGGTCAAATTTCATCAAGGCACGGCCCAGCTCTCGCCACTTCGCTTTCACTACGACCACGACGACTTTTCGCTGCCCGTGCGTCTGGGAATGATGAACTCGGCGGGCACGCAGGACCTGATCGTTCACATCCTCTCGCCCGGCCATCGCTACGCCGTCGCCAACTACGACAACGTCAGCATTCCCACGAACCTGGATCTCGAGCCCGAGGCCAAGGCGCGTTTTGGCGAACTCTACGCCGCGCTCTTCGACGAAACCCTGGCGCGCCATCCGGCTGCAGTGGTCACCGAGTACGCCTGGGACGCCCGCAATTGCGACCCCTGCCCCACGCCGCCACTGCGCGCCGACGAGCTGCAGACCCTGGGTGCCGATGTGCTCTACGCCGGAACCCGTGCAAGCGATGGGGAGGCCGAGTCGCCGACAGGCGCGTCGGATGGCGTGCTGGAGCTGCGCCGGCAGCGGCAGCGCCGGCGTGCCATGCAGCGGCGCGGTGGCAGCGGGTTCATTCTGACGCGCCTGCATGCCCGCTACGCGAAGGGATCGATCCAGGATGACCTCGTGTTTCGCCAGGCCGCGCCGATCGCCGGTGGGCGCGAGTTCCTGGTCGATGGCCAGGAGCTGGAGCAGGGTGCTGTCAAGGCGCCGATCAATAACTTTCAGGCTCGATACGCGATCCGACATCCATGGACGGGGCCCATCACCTGCGACAATCCCGTCCGAAACCGTTGGGGAGGGCCGCCGCAAGGAGGCGGTCGTCAAGTTCAGCCCGCCAAGGAACTCGCATTCGCGCCCCGTGGCGGGCTCAAGAGCGCGAACTTGGTCAAGCGCGGCCATGCGTTGCCGCAGCTGCTCGACCGGGCCGATGGGGCGCCGGTACCGGAGCCGGTGAAGGAGCCGACCCCTGCGGCGAGCCCGAAGCAGGAACTGGAGCCGTCTCCCAAGGGCAAAAGTCCTGGGCCGGCGGCGCCTGCTGCCAACAGGTCCTCCGAGCCCGAGGTCGATGACTGCAGCGTGAGCGCAGTCGGCGGCCGGCGGTCCCGATCGGCTGCAGCGGTCTTGCTGGCCTCCGCGTGGCTGCTCCTGCGGCGGCGCCGTGGCCATCGCGGCGCGGTGCGCTGAGTCGTGCCGCTGGTTGCGCCTCGACGCCCGCTGTTGGCAGCGGGTCTGAGCCTGGTGGCGCTTGCCGGCGTGGCCCAGCTGCCACCCGGGCGTGAACCACCGGGCGTCGAGGTGCCGGCTTCGCCTCTGCCAGCGCCGAAGCCTCCGCACGCGCCCAAGCCGCGCCTACCGCGGGAGCCTGGCCGTTTTGCACCGGCGTTCACCGAGTTGGCGGTCGACGCCACGCTCGATGGCATGCAGCTGACCGATGTCGACACCTGCGAAGGTTGCCATGCCGACGCGGCCGCCCAGTGGCAGCAGAGCGCCCACGCCCTGTCCTCGTTCAACAATCCCATCTACCGGGCTTCGGTCGAGCGCTTTCGAGAGCAGATGGGGGCGAAGGCCAGCGGCCTGTGTGCGGGCTGCCATGACGTGGCGCTGTTGATCGACGGCGCCATGGATGTTGCCGTGGCTGCAGACGATGCTCGCGCCCATGCGGGCATCAGCTGTCGCGTCTGTCACGGCGCCCAGTCCGCGAGCGCGGACGGCAACGGCAGCTACGCCCTGCGTGGCGAAGGCATCGCGATTCCGCGCAAGGGCGATGCGACGAGCCTGCGCCGGCATCGAGAGCAGGCTTCACTCGATGGCCTGGGCGCTACTCTTTGCACCAGTTGCCATCGCGGATTCGTCGGCCACGCCAGCGGCCATGGTCAGCACTTGATGGGCATGGACGAGCCCTCGGCCTGGGCGGCCTCGGCCCATGCGGGTCAGGACATCCAGCGTGTGGACGAAGCGCTGCCGCAGCGCGACTGCATCGATTGCCACATGCGGCGCGAGCCCGCACGCCTGGGCGACCGCGCCCGCGGCGACGACGGTCGCATCGCATCCCATCGCTTCCTGGGCGGGCACACATACTTGGCGGCCATGGCCGGCGATGCCGCCTCCGTCGCGCGCGGGCAGGCGGCGCTTCGAGGCGTGGCGCGCATCGACATTGTCGTCGTGCGTGGCGAAGGCGGCGAGCAGCGGTTCGAGCGAGCTCCGGGTCGACGCCTGAACCTTTCGGGGCGCGAGTTCGAAGTCGACGTCGTGGTGCGCAACCTGGGGGTCGGACACCGCTTCCCCGGCGGCGTACGCGACGCCCAGCAGACCTGGGTAGAGCTCGAAGTGCGCGACGGCGACGGGCAGCTGCTGGCCTCTTCCGGCCGTGACGCCGATCCGCAGCGGCATCTGTTGCGCGCCCGCGCTGTCGGCCACGACGGTCGCCAGCGACTGCAGCGCGAGGTCGCCGAGTTTGCGGGCGTGGTCGCCGACAGCACGCTCGCCCCGCGTGATGCGGCGGTGGTGCGTTACGCCTTTTCACTGCCAGCTGGAGGGCGCAGTCGCGGTTTTCGACTGCGCGCGCGGCTGCGACACCGGAGCCGCAGCCGCGCGCTTGCAGCCCTTGCCTGCGAGGCCAGCCGCGATGCCCGTGGCCGGGCTTTCAGCGCGGCCGCGGCTGCCCTCGACCTGCCCGTGCTCGATGGCTGCGTCGAGCAGCCGACCACCGACATCGCGGTCGTCGACCTGCGCGTCGCTGCCGATGGCGACTTCGAGATCCGCGCCGAGCCCGAGCTACCTCCGGATTGGCAACGCCTCTACGATCACGGTTTGGGTTTAGCCCATGGTTTGAGCGACGAGCTGCCCGCGGCGCGCTCCAGCTTGCTCGCCGCCCGCCACGCCCTCGCTGCGATCGAGCACGGTGGGCGCGAGGCGGCGATGATCGAGGCGGCCCTGGCCGACCTCGCCACGCGGCTGGGGCGTTTGCGCGAGGCCGAAGAGTGGCTGCAGCGGGCTCGCCGTCACCTGGGAAGCCACCCCGCCCTCGATCGCATCGAGGCTGACGCTCTCATCAAGGCATGGCGCTTCGAGGAGGCGCTGGCGCCGCTCTCGCGCCTGATCACCGCTGCGCCGCGCAATACGGCAGCCTACGGGCGCTGGGCCCAGGCGCTGGGCTCCGCCGGCAGGGAGGGCGAAGCGGCGACGGCTGCGGCCGCGGGGCTGAGCCTGTCGCCGCGTCACGTCGACCTCTTGCGTGTGCAGGCGGTTTCACTCTCAGCCCTGCAGGATTCAAGCGCCGAGTCGGCCCTCGAGGCCTACGAACTCCATCAGGACGAGGGCCTGCGGGGGAGCCTGCGTTTTGCCTGCGCCGCGCGCTCGGAGGCCTGCGAGCGTCACGCACGGCCGGTCCACAGTCACCGCGCGCTACCACCGCAGCGGTAGTCGCGGTTTCGCCAGAGGCGCCCGCTTTCCATTGCCACCGCCTTCCGGGATAATGCCCCCGTGGTCGACATCGACTCGGTCGCGGCGGCTCCAGCCTCGGCCGCCGCCGGTTTGACGCCCGAGCGGCTCGCCTGGCTGGTGCGGTTGCGTTGGGTGGCGCTCGGGGGCATCGTGGTCGCCGTGGTGGTCTCGGCCGCCGGCGCCTTTCCCGGTGTCAACTACCAGGTGATGGCGGCCACTGCGCTGGGAGCGGCGGCCTATAACTTTTTGATCCACCGCGACCTTCGCGCCGGCCGCGCCGCCCTCGATCGGCGCACGCCCATGTACCAGGCGCTGATCGACTTTCTCTCGCTCAGCATGGTGCTGTGGGCCGCCGGCGGGCTGTCTTCGCCCTTCGTGATCTTCTACATCTTTCACGTGGCCCTGGCCGGGATCCTGGCCGGGCCGCGCGCGACGCTGGTGGCGGCGGGTTTGGCGTTTCTGTGCGCGGGCCTATTGTGGCTGACCGGCGTGGTTGCCGGGCTGCGCATCGGCACCTGGGATCCGGTGGGTCTGTGGGAGCCGGCTTCGCGCGTGGTGGCGTTCGTGTTCACGGTCGGCGCAGTGGCCTACCTTGTGCTTCATGCGGTGGCCGAGCTGCGCGATCGGGAGCGGGCGCTGCAGCAGGCGCGGGATCGGGCCGAGCTGGAGTACGAGCTTCTGTCCAATACCCTCGACGAGCTGGATGCGGGGCTGGAGGTGCTCGATGCCGACCATCGCGTGGTCTGGCGCAATCGTCTGGCCAATCGCCTGGTACCGCGGCTGTCGAGCGGTGAGCCCTGGAACTGTCCGGGCATGGATGCGCCCTGCGAGCGCGACGCTTCGGGTCTGTGCCCCATCGATCGCTCTTTCGCTCTGGGTGAAGCCGGTCGCTGCCGCTTCGCCACCCAGGATGAGCAGCCCGAGCGCGTCTACGAGTTGCTCGCCTTTCCGCTCAGCAGCGAGCAGGATGGCAAGGCCCGGGTGATGAATCTCTACCTCGATCGCACCAGTGCCACGTTGGCCGAGCGTCAGCTGGTGCTGGCCGAACGTCTCGCCAGCCTCGGTCGCGTGGCCCAGGGGGTCGCGCACGAACTCAACACGCCGCTGGCCACCATTCGCACGCTGGCCGCGGACATGGGCGTGGCGCTCGCGCGCTTGGACAAGGCCCCGCCCGACACCACGGCGGAGCTGCTCACGGATCTGGGCGAGTCCACGGCGTTGATTCGCTCCGAGACCGAACGGCTGGGACGCATCACCCATTCGCTCTTGGCCGGTGGGGATTTGCTGCGGTTGCGCATCGTCGGCGAGGTTTCGATCTCGGCCGTGGTCGAACGCGCCCGCGCTTTGGTATTCGCTGGCGATCCGGGCGGCGTGCGCTTCGAAGTCGAGTCGGACCTCGACCGCATCCAGCTGCGCTGTGATCAGGACCGGCTGGTCCAGGTGCTGGTGAATTTGATCCAGAATGCCTACGATGCGCTGCGCGAGGGAGGTGGCAGCGTGGTTCGGGTCAGCGCGGTGGTCGACGACGAGGATCAAGCCGATGGCGCCGTGCGCATTCTCATCGAGGATGACGGTCCAGGCCTCGATCCGGTGCTCGAAGGACGGCTCTTCGAGCCCTTCACCACCACCAAGGCGCCCGGGCGCGGTACAGGCCTCGGGCTCTACACGTCCTACATGCTGGTGCGCGCCATGCACGGCTCGCTCGAGCTGGGCACCCGCGACAGCGGCGGCACGCGGGCCGAGCTGAGGTTGCCTTTGGCGAGCGCGGGCAGCGCCGCCCTGGAGCTCGTGCCCAAGCAGGGGCTGAGCGCATGAGCGAGTGCCCTCCTTCCGCGCAGGTGCTGGTGGTCGACGATGACGCATCCTTTCGCTTCGCCCTGAGCAAGGCGCTGTCGCGGCACGGCTTCGAGGTGGCTCAGGCCGAAAGCGGTGAGGCCGCGCTGCGGGCGCTCGAGCGCGGCAGCGAGCCAGACGCCATCGTGCTCGATCTGCGCATGGGGGGGCTCGATGGCTTCGAGGTCTTGCGCCGCATCGCCAATCGCCAGAGTCGCACCGTGGTCCTGACCGGCCATGGCAGCGTGGGCGCGGCGGTCGAGGCGATGAAGCTCGGAGCTTTTTCGTTTCTGGAAAAGCCGGTCGACGCCGAGTTATTGGCGCCGCTTCTGCGTCAGGCGGCCGCCGAGAGTCGGGCGGCGCGGCGCGGGCCCCAGACCCAGGCGCCGCCACTGGTCGGCGAGGGCCCCGCCCTGCGCGAGCTGCGGGAGTTTGTCGCCCGCGCCGCCTCCAGCGACGAGACCGTGGCGCTCTACGGCGAGACGGGCACGGGCAAGGAAGTGGTGGCGCGTCAGCTGCACGCCCACAGCCCGCGGGCCCAGGGGCCCTTCGTCGCCCTCAACGCAGCGTGCGTGCAGCGCGAGCTCTTCGAGAGCGAACTTTTCGGTCACCGCCGCGGCGCCTTTACCGGCGCCACCTCCAATCACGAGGGCCTCTTCGTCGCCGCCCAGGGCGGTTCGCTCTTCATCGACGAGATCGCCGAGCTGCCCCAAGACACCCAGGCCAAGCTGCTGCGGGCCCTGGAAAACGGCACCATCCGACCGCTAGGCACCACGCGCGAAGTCGAGGTCGACGTGCGCATCATCGCCGCCACCAACCGTGACCTCTGGGCCGAGGTCGGCGTTGGCAACTTTCGCGAAGACCTCTATTTCCGACTGCAGGTGCTGCCGCTCTTGCTGCCACCCCTGCGCGATCGGCTCGAGGATCTGCGGCCCCTGTGCCAGCACCTGCTCGAGCGCATCGGTCAGGCCGACAAGCGCATCACCGAGGCTGCCTTCGGGTTGATGCTCGCCCACGACTGGCCTGGCAACGTGCGCGAGCTATTGAACGTGCTGCGCCGGGCCACCCTCTTCGCCGAGGGCTCGGAGATCGACGAAGCCCTGATGCGGCGCATGCTCCTGGCCAGCCTCTCGGGCCATCGCGAGGTCCAGACCCGCGCGCCGGCGGCGGCGCTGCAACAGGACGCCCAGGCCGAGGCCGCCACGCGCCGCCTGGCCGACGTCGAGCGCGCTCACATCGAGCAGGTCCTGCGCCAGATGGATGGCAACATCACCCGCGCGGCCAGCGCCCTCGGTATCGACCGCCGCACCCTGCAGCGAAAGCTCAAGGCCTTCGGGCTTGCTGGCCAAGATTGATGCAAGGCTGAAGCGGGCCCAGAGCGCTGCTTGCCCGCCGAGGCATCAATCGTTCGGAATGGCGTTTTCGTCGTAGTAGTCGAGCTTGTGCAGGGGCATCAGTAGGCTCGACAAGAGGTTCAGCAGGTGGCCGAGCAGGCGCTTGTAAAAGCGCGCCGCCAGCGTCAGATCGACCGCCACGCTGGCGCTGTAGTCGCTCTGGGCGATCTTGGTGACCAGCTGATCGCAGCGCTTGGCGATCGAGCGGCCCTCCAGGGTGAGTTCCTTGGCGCGGTCGTTATTGCTCTCGTTGTAGATCTCGACCGCATTGCGCGCCGTTGCAATGACGCGCTGTGTGATCTCGCGCAGCTCGGCCACCAGCTCGTCGTCGGGCAGCTCGCGCGTTCCGCCTTCGGGGCGCACCATCTTCGGGATCTCGGTGATGTTCTTGGCGTAGTCGCCCAGGCGCTCCACGTCCTTGACCAGGCTCATCAGCAGCAGGCCGTAGGGCACGTCACTGGAGGCGGAGCTGCTGAGATGGGTGATGACCGCCTTGCGCACCGTGCGCTGCAGGCGATTGACTTCCACGTCCTTCTCGTAGAGGGCGGTGCGCTCCTCGGGCGTCATCTGCTTGCCCCAGTAGACCGCGTCGGCTTCGATGATCATCTCGCGCGACAGCTCGAGCATCTTCGTGAAGCGTCGGGCCGCCTTTTCCAGGGGGTAGTCGCCGCTCAGTACGGAGAAGAGTCGCTTGAACACGCCAGCACCTCGGATCAGAAGAGTTTCGATACCGCGATCAGGCCCGCAGGCAAGCCGTAGAAGAGCACCACGATGTAGAGCAGCGCCACCCGCTTGGAGCGCACCGCGGTCACTGCGAGCCAACTGGCGGCGCGCAGCGGAATTTGGCGAATGGGATTGAGCGGGTAGACGCCGATGATGCCCACCAGGTTGAACAGCAGGTGCACCAGGGCGATTTGCACGGCCAGCGCGGCGGTTTCCGGCGGCGCCGCCATCGAGGCCAGCAGCGCCGTGACCGTCGTGCCCACATTGGCTCCCAGGGTGATTGGGAAGACCTGCTCCAGGGTGACCAGGCCCGCGCCCGCCAGCGGCACCAGCACCGAGGTGGTGATCGAACTGGACTGTACCATCACCGTGATCACGACGCCGATCAGCATCGCCGCATAGGCGCTCGAATCCAGCGAGCGCGTCACGTAGACCGACAGGCGGCTCGCGGTCAGACTGCGCAATACTTTTACGAGGCCCGTGAGGGTCAGAAAGATGATGGCCACCGAGACCGCGATCAGAATGATCGACGCCGCTTGCTTGTCGTCGGTGATGCCCTCGATCGCCCCCGTGATCGGCTCGAGCGCGGCCTTGGTGGCGGTCTTGATCGGATTGGGCAGCTTGCCGCCGCCGCCGGTGCCCACCATCGAGGCCATGAGGCCGCTGGTCTTCTCGAGAAAACCCGTCGCGATCTCCAGCGGTAGCAGTACCGCCACCGCCATGAAGTTGAAGAAATCGTGGCAGGTGGCTGCCGAGTAGGCGCGGCGGAACTCGTCGGGGCGACCGATGTGGCCGAGCGCCACGATGGTATTGGTGACCGTGGTGCCGATATTGGCGCCCATGATCATGGGAATCGCGTTTTGGATCGGCAGTGGGTTGGCCGGTGCCGCCACCATCGCCACGATCATCGAGGTGGTGACCGACGAACTCTGCACCAACGTGGTGCCGAGGATGCCCACCACCAGCGCCACGAAGGGATTGCTGGTTTCGAGGAAAAACGCTTCCAGCAGGCCCTTGCCCAGGCCCTTGAAGCCGCTGCCCATGCCGCGGATGCCCACGAGGAAGATGAAGAGCAGGAGCAGCGCAATGGCGGCGCGCAGCCAAAGCTGTTCACCCTGGGCCGGGGACGCCCCGGGCCGCGTGGGCACCGGGCTGGTCGACGCTGATTTGGACATCTACGATCCCGACTTTCGACCCGCGACTACCACAGCCCCCAGTCGCCTGTCATGGACCCATGGCGATGCGGACAGGTACTTGTCACGGAAATGTCACATTGATTTTCGTGCATTGCGTCAGAGCGTGGCGGTGGCATCGGGGGCCTATGGCGCGATTGCGGGGTGGCGCTCGATCTCGAGTTCGGGGGCAATTTCCGGGTAGGCGAGCACCGGGACCTGGGGCAGCTGGTCGGCGAGAAGGCGCCTGAGCAGCGGGCGCACGTCGGCCTGGACCACGAGTACACCCCCGCGGGCGTCGCCGAAGCGCCGGGCCACCGAATCCACGATCTCGTCGGCCAGATCCGGCGACAGCGCAAACGCGCCGCCCGCCGCGCTTGCGTCGCGCAGGGCCTCTTCGATCATCGGATCGATCGGATGCACCGAGAGCACTCCCTCACGCACATGGTTTGCGCAGATCTGCCGCAAAAGCCGCCTGCGCACGCGCTCGATCAGGGCGCCGACCTCGGCCCCTTCGGGCTGTGACTCGAGCAGCGCCTCGAGGATCTGCCGCAGCGGTCGAACGCTCACGCCCTCGGCGAGCAAAGCGCGCAGGATCTGACTCAGGCGTTCGAGGGGGATGGGATGGGGAACTGTGTGGCGCACCAGGGCCGGGTGCTGGCGCGCCAGGGCATCGAGCAACTCCTGGGTGGCCTGCAGACCCAGCAGTTCGGCGCCGTGGCGCAGGCATTGCTCGCGCAGGGCGCCGGCCAGGGTCGCGGCCGTGGCGGCGGCGTCGAGCGCGGGCAGCTCCCCCTGGCTGCGCGTGACCGAAGCCAGCTCGAGCCGGTAGCGCCGGCCCTGTAGTCGGGGGTCGACCTCCAGGTGCAAGGGCGGCAAGCTGAGGCCACGCAGGATGCGCACCTGATCCCGCTCCAGCTGCAATTTGCGCTGCAGCTCCCCGGCTGGCATGGCCGCTGCCAGCTCGGGCGACAGCAGGAGCGACAGTTCCGGCGGTGGCCCCTCCGAGTCCGTGTCGCCGCTTCGATCGGCGAGCAGCGCCCGCTGACCCCGCCGCCTCTCGAGTCGCGCTGTGGCCTGGGCGCTGGCGCCCAGCACCAGGCCCAGCACGGCAAAGGGCAGCGCCGGCAGTCCCGGCACCAGTGCGAGCAGCAGCAGAAAGCCCGCGGCCAGCCGCAGCACGCGCGGGTCGCCGAAGAGCTGGGAGCCGATGTCGGCGCCGAGCGAGCCGTCGTCGTGCTCGGAAGCCACGCGCGTGACCACGATGCCGGCGCTGACCGACACCAGCAGCGACGGGATCTGGCTGACCAGGCCGTCACCGATGGTCAAAAGTCCGTAGAGGGCCAAGCTATCCTTCAGGCTCAGCTCGCCCATGCCCACACCGATGCCGGCGCCGGCCACGATGTTGATGGCGGTGATGGCGATGGAGGCGATGGCGTCGCCCTTGACGAACTTCATGGCCCCGTCCATGGCACCGTAGAACTGGCCCTCGCGTTCGAGGGCGCGGCGGCGCACGGCGGCTTCGACCGCGCTCAGGGCAAAGCTGCGCTGCTCGGCGTCGATGGCGAGCTGCTTGCCGGGCATGGCGTCGAGGGTGAAGCGGGCGCCCACCTCCGCCACGCGCTCGGCGCCCCGGGCCACCACCACGTACTGGATCAAGGTCAGGATCAGAAAGATCACCGCGCCGACCACGTAGTTGCCCCGCACCACGAAATCCCCGAAGGCCGCGATCACCTCGCCAGCGTCGGCCTGCAGCAGGATCAGACGCGTCGAGGAGACGTTGAGGGCCAGGCGGTAGAGGGTGGTGACCAGCAGCACCGTGGGCATGGCAGCGAAGGCCAGGCCGTCGCCGACCGTCATCGCCGTCAGCAGCATCAACACCGACAGCGCGATATTGCTGGCGATCAATAGGTCCAGCAGCGTGGTCGGTAGCGGCACGATCATGGTGCCCACGATCGCCAGTAGCAAAAGCGCCAGCGCGCCATCGGCCCAGCGTGGTCGCGCCCGCAGCATCAGCATCGCTCTAGCCTGTGACTCACCCCGCATCTGGCCGTTCCTCCCCTTGCCGCACTTGCCGCAGTCGCCGCTGCAGGCTCAAAGCTCCTGGCGACCGTCCATGGCGCGCGCCAGCGTGATCTGGTCGCTGAATTCGAGCTCGCCGCCATGGGGCAGGCCACTGGCGATGCGCGTGCAGCGAACGCCCAGGGGACGCAGCTGCTGGGCCAGGAAGAGCGCCGTGGCCTCGCCTTCGACGCTCAAGGGCGTGGCCACGATCACCTCGCGCAGCTCGCCGCCTTTGACGCGCTCGATCAGGGGAGCCAGCGGCAGTGCCTCGGGGCCGACGCCGTCGAGGGGCGCGAGCAGGGCGTGCAAGACGTAGTAGCGACCGCGAAAGCTCTGGCCGCGTTCCAGGGCGGCCACGTCGGGGGGGCGCGCCACCACGCACACCAGGCCGTCGTCGCGGCGCGGGTCGAGGCAGACCTCGCACAGGTTTTCAGCCGTGTAGTTGGCGCAGCGCTGGCACCTGCGCACGCGCGCATGCAGCTCGACCAGGGACCGTCCCAGGGCTTCGGCGTAATCGCGCGGTTGGTCGAGCACGTGGTAGGCCAGACGCGCGGCCGTGCGCTCGCCGATGCCGGGCAAGCGGCTGAGCAGCCCCACGAGCTCGGCGATCGGGTTGGCCATGCTGGGTTGCCCTCGTGCGTTGCCCGTTTTCTAGACCAGGCCCGGAACCTTCATGCCGCCGGTGGCTTTTTCGACCTCTTCTTCGACCATCTCGCGGCTCTTCTGCAGCGCTGCGTTGGCCGCGCCCACGATCAGGTCCTGCACCATCGAGAGGTCTTCCTGTTGCAGCAGCTCCGGCGCGATCGTGACCGACACCAGATCACCGCCGCCGTTGGCCACGACCGTGACCTGCTCGTTGCCGGCCGAGGCCTCCACCGTTTCTTCCTTGAGTTCGGCCTTGCGCTTTTCCACCTTGCGCTGCAGGCGTGAGGCCTGTCGCATCAGCTCGCTCATTCCACCGCGAAATTTCATGCCTGATCGTCCTTATCTGGGCGTTTTCGCCCGGGCTCAATCCAGTTCCACTCTGACGCTGTCGGCGGCCTCGGGGAAGACCTCGAGCGCCTCAAGCACCCGCGGGTGATTGAGGGCGCTCTGCGTCATGCGTTCGCGCTCGCGCCTGCGGCGCTCGGCGTGGCTCTCGGCCAGCGTGGTGCCCGAGGTGTCGGCGCTGAGCACGACCTCCACCTGCGGCGTGCCCCCGAGCAGCCTTCCGGCCACCGTGGCCAGCGCCTCGCGGGCGCTGCTGGCCTGGGCCTGGCGGCCGTGGAACGAGCCCTCGCGGAAGCGCACGCGGATGCAGCTGGCGTCGACCTGTTCGGGGGTGCCGTGCTCGAGAATCGCGCCCAGGGCTGGCTGCGTGTCGTGCAGTCGGGTCACCAGCGTCTCCCAGACGTCGGGTAGGGCGCTGTCATTGGCCGGCGGCGGCGAGGGTAGGGGGGTGGCGCCAGCGCGCGGGCTGGCCTCGGCTGCAGGCGCCGGTGAAGCTGCGGCTTCGGGCGTCGGCGCGGTGATGGGTTCCGGCACGGGCTCGGGCTCCCGCACGGGTTCGGGGTCGGGTTCGGGTACCCGTTCGGGTTCGGGAGCGGGGGCGGCTGCGGCTGCGGTTTCGCGCGGCTCCCGGTCGGCGCCCGCCGTGGCCGCGGCGGGCGCTGGCGCTGGCGCTGGCACCGGCGCTGGCGCCGGCGCTGCCGCCGCATCGCGAGCGCTTGCACTCGCGCCCTGTCGCCCAGCGCCGCCCGCTGCCCGACCACCACCACCACCACCGCTCGCTACGCGCCCACCGCCGGCTGAGCCCGAGGCTGGTGCGGGCGGCGGCGCCCCTCCGAGCCGAGCCTCGAGCGCCTGCAGCCGCGCCACCAGCTCGGCCAGGGGCTCGAGCGGCGGCCGGTCGGCCAGGCGCACCAGGCCCATCTCCAGCGTCAGCGCCGGCTGCCCAGACGCCGCCACCGCCTCGACCACCCGCGAAAGCCCGGAAAAGCCGCGCTCCAGCTGCTGCGCGCTGTGCTGGGCGATGAGTTTCATGGCCGGCCCCCGCTCACTGTCGGGCAGATCGACCAGGGTCGGGTCGTCGCCGACTACTTTGAGCACTACCAGATCCCGCGACAGCGTCAGCAGTTGGCGCGCGAAGTGCAGCACGTCCAGGCCATCCTGGTGCAGCCTGTGCACTGCCTGCAGGCAGCCGGCCGCATCGCCCGAGAGCATGGAGGCGACGGCCGCCAAGACATTGTCGCGGTCGGCGATGCCCAGGCCGCGCGCCACTGCCGCCCCCTCCAGGCGTTCGCCGCCGAAGGCCAGGAGCTGGTCGAGCACGGTTTGCGCGTCGCGCAGCGAGCCGGCCGCCTCCCGGGCCACGATGTCGATGGCGTCGTCGTCGGCCTCGATGCCCTCGCGCTCCAGGATCACCCGCACCTGCTGCGCGATCACCGCGCGTGGGATCAGCCGAAAGTCATAGCGCTGGCAGCGCGAGCGAATCGTGATCGGAACCTTGTGCAGCTCGGTGGTCGCGAAGATGAACTTCACATGGGGAGGCGGTTCCTCCAGGGTTTTCAGAAAAGCGTTGAAGGCGCCGGTCGAGAGCATGTGCACCTCGTCGACGATCACGATTTTCAGGCGGTCGCGGGCAGGTCGGAAGGGCAGCGATTCCTGCAAGCGCCGCACGTCATCGACGCCGTTATTGGAGGCGCCGTCGATCTCGAGCACATCCAGGTCGGTGCCGCCCGTGATGTCTTTGCAGGGGCCGCAAGAGTTGCAGGGCTTGGTGGTGGGACCGGTTTCGCAGTTGAGGGCCTTGGCCAGCAGCCGCGCCATGGTGGTTTTGCCGACACCGCGGGCGCCCGTAAAAAGGAAGGCGTGGGCCACGCGATCGCTCTCGATGGCGTTTTCCAGCGTGCGGCTGACGTGATCCTGCCCAACCAGGTCCTGAAACGTCTGGGGGCGATACTTGCGGGCGAGGACGGTGTAGGCCATGCGGCTCGGGTGCCCGGGGCGATCGCGCCGTCGCCAGCGCCCGGGGGCTGTGGACGCTACCCCGGATCGGCGCCGATGTGGGGGGCAGCGGCGCAAAAATAGCTGTCCCGGCGCGGCCGCGCCAGCGCTCCTTGGAGCGGTCGCGCCGGGGCGAGGTACATCCAGGCACGACACTCCCCGGCGCGCGATTTGCGTCTGCGCAGCCGCTCGCGTTGACACCCCACCGACAATCCGTAGAGTGGCCCCGTGCTCGCAGGGATACCCAACCCCGAGCCTTTCAGAATTTCGACAGTATATCTGCCCCCGGCCGCAGGTGGTTCACAACGCGGTTCGGGAGGCGCCCGTCCCCGCTGTGTCGGGGGGTAGCCACCACGGTTAGCGACATGAAAGCGAAATCGAAAAGGCCCAAATTCATCTTTATCACCGGCGGCGTGGTCAGCTCCATCGGCAAGGGCCTCGCAGCCGCTTCGATGGGGGCGCTGATGGAAGCACGCGGTCTGCGCGTGACCCACATCAAGCTCGACCCCTACATCAACGTCGATCCCGGCACCATGTCGCCCTATCAGCACGGCGAGGTCTTCGTGACCGACGACGGCGCCGAGACGGACCTGGACCTCGGTCACTACGAGCGCTTCACCAGCGCGCGCATGACGCGGGCCAATAACTTCACCACCGGCCGGCTCTATGACTCGGTGATCAGCAAGGAGCGGCGCGGCGAATACCTGGGCGCGACGATCCAGGTGATCCCGCACATCACCGACGAGATCAAAGCGCGCGTGTTGGAAGTGGCGGCGCGCGTGGACGTGGCGATCGTGGAGATCGGTGGCACCGTCGGTGACATCGAATCGCTTCCGTTTTTGGAAGCTGTGCGGCAATTGCGCACCGAGCTTGGTCCGCAGAACGCGGTCTCGGTGCACGTGACGCTGGTGCCGTGGATCGCGGCGGCCGAGGAGCTCAAGACCAAGCCCACCCAGCACTCGGTCAAGGAGTTGCTCGGCCTCGGCATTCAGCCCGAGATCCTGATCTGTCGCGTCGACCGCCCGCTGACCGAGGATCTGAAGCGCAAAATCGCCCACTTCACCAACGTGGCAGTGGATGCCGTGATCGCGGCGACCGACGTCTCCTGCATCTACGAGCTGCCGATCCGGCTGCACAAGGAGGGCCTCGACCAGCAGTTGGTCGACCGCCTCAACATCTGGTCGCGCGAGCCCGACCTGGAGACCTGGAAGCAGACCGTGCGCAAGGCCACCCAGCCCGAAGGCGGGCGCGTGCGTGTGGCCCTGGTCGGCAAATACGTGCACCTGCGCGACTCCTACAAGTCCCTGCACGAGTCGCTCACCCACGGCGCCATGGCCAACGACCTGGAAGTCGAGATTTGCTACGTCGACAGCGACGAGCTGATGGAGCGCGACGACTGGGAAAAAGAGCTCGAGCAATTCGACGCCATCCTGGTGCCCGGTGGCTTCGGCGACCGTGGCTTGGAGGGCAAGATCCGCGCGATTCGATTTGCCCGTGAGCGCAACGTGCCCTTCTTCGGAATTTGCCTGGGGATGCAAATGGCGGTGGTCGAATACGCGCGCCACGTGTGCGGTCTCGAAGGGGCTGACACCGTCGAGGCCAATCCCAAGGCCGTCCATCCCGTGATCCACCTGATGCCCGGGCAGCGCGGCATCCAGGAAAAGGGCGCCACCATGCGTCTGGGCGCCTATCCCTGCGTCTTGAAGGATGGCTCCATGGCGGCTCGGATCTACGGCAAAACGCGCATCAGCGAGCGCCACCGCCACCGCTTCGAGGTCAACAACGAGTACCGCGAACGCCTGGAGGCCGCCGGCCTGCGCCTGTGCGGCGTCTCGCCCGACGATCTGCTGGTGGAGATGGTGGAGATCCCCGACCATCCCCACTTCGTGGGTTGCCAATTTCACCCAGAGTTCAAGTCGCGGCCCCACGACGCGCACCCGCTCTTCAAGAGCTTCGTCGCCGCCGCCCGCGACTGCGCCCAGCGCCGCCCGCGCACGACCAAGGATCAAGAGCTCTCGGTCAACTGAGCGCGGCGCGGCTCCTTCAGCGAGCTCGGCGTCTCACTCGGCATCGCCCGGCGCGACCGGCACCATGCCCTCGGGCTTGGCTTCGCCGCGTTCGGCCGGGCCATGCACCTGGTACTTGTGGCCGGTGAGGCTCTTGAGCGCCATCACCGACTTCCACGCAAGGTAGCTGGTGGCGGCGCTGGCGTCGCGCGTGGGGTCATTGGCGTTGCTGTAGCGGGCGAGCACCAGCAGCTGCTCGGCGACGCTCACGGGGCAGCCGCTGAGGCGGATATGGGACTTGTGCTTGCCGTCCGACAGCAGCCGGTAGGTCTTGAGCGCCTTGCCCAGGATGTCTTCGCCCTTGATGGTGTAGGGGTCGAGCGTGGAGCGATGGCGGTAGAGGTTTTTGATCGAGACCAGCTCGTCGCCCAGCTTGCCCTCGTATTGGGCGCAGTCGCCGATGAAAACCGCGCGGTCGCCGGGTTTGAAGTCGATGGCGCCCTGGTAGTTGCCGAAGACCACGTGCAGCCGGGGCATCTTTTCGTCGAGCTTTTCGTCCATCTGCCGCAGCATCTCGATGGCTTCCTCGATGGCGCCCGGGCAGCCGCCCCAGCAGTAGTCCTTGCCCTCGGTTTCGGGGGGGGGGCCGGCGTAGGCGGTGATGTTGGTGCCTTCGAAGTATTTCTCGACCCGGATCAGCCCCACCTCGAAGCCGTCGGCGCGCTGTTTGGCTTCTTGCAGCGTGACGTCGCCGCTGACCTCGATCTCATCGAGCGAAAGCGGGCCGAAGCCGCGCTCATGGGCCATGCGGATATGGTCGACCTGATAGGGGTTCAAGCCGATGATATTGCAGCAGACCGCATCGAAGGCGCACTGGTTGTTGCCCATGATGATCAGGTTCAGGTCGCGCGGGATCGGAGTGAGCATGCGGCCCTCACCCGCGACGATGGCATCGATGGCCAAAAAGCTCGGCTGGATGATGTACTGCAGGTCGGCGATCTTCTCGTCGAGCTTGGCGTCGTGATCGATCAGGCGGTGGCGGTCGTCCTGGATGCCGATGTAGGCCTTGTTGCCGAAGGTCACCGTGGTCCAGGGGTGGGCCTTGAACTTGGGGCAGTTGACGAAGAAGTCGGCCTTGGCGACCGGTTCCGGCGTGAAGAGATAATCGCGCAGCCTGCCCTCGTGGCTGAGCGGGATCTCCACCTGGCGTTGTTCTTCGAAGTAGTACTTCTTGACCTTCTGGCGTTTGCAGACGCCGTCGGTGCCCGACTCCTTGAAAGCCAGGCGCGAGGGGATGGTGATACCGCAGCGCTCGCCCACGGCCAGTTCCTGCATCTGCCCCTCGTCGCGATCCTTGAGCGCCATCACCACGCCCTCGGTGAACTCGGGGCGCGTGAAGGCGTATTCGAAGCCCTCGCCAGCGATCACCAGATTGGGCTTCACCAGGGTGCGGCCGTGGGGACGTAGCCCCAGGGTCTCGAGGCCCTCGCGGATGATCACGCGGATGCGTTCGGCGTCGTAGCTGTCGCAGTGACGGATGATGACGTGGGGCTTGGTCTCGCTGGGTCGCATGGAAGGGCTCCGATCGAAGCTGGGCGTTGTTGAGGCGCCAGAAGATTCGCGGGAGCTGTTTTGTACCGCAGGATCGGACGCGACCGAGTGCAAATACGGCCGTGGCTGGCGCGGAAGGGAAGGAATCCACATAAATACGTCGCAACACGCATCAAAACGCTCAGTTCAATGCGTGCTATGCATATATGTTCCGTCGTGCGCTCGCCGGCAAGCTGGGCCTCGCGGCAGCCGCGAAGCCTTCATGCGCGAAAGCCCCATGCGATCACCGACGCCGTGTGGGCCCGTCGATTGCACGCCTCCACCGTGAGATAAGTCACCACACGGGGCTGAGCAGCCACACCCTGCGCCTGCACGGCCGCGAAGCCTCGCCCCATGCCCGTCCCCTGCTGGTCGTGCGCTACACCCGTCGGCAGCAGCACGTGATGGACAACCTCGTCTTCGTGCTCGAACAGGCCCTGCAAGAGCGCGAAGTCGAGCTCGGGGACGCCGATACGCGCTACACCACGGGCGTGGCGCGGCCGATCCGCGAGGCCCAGGCCCTGGTCTCGACCCATCGGTTGGCGGTGCTGTGGCGCTTGCTCAGCTACCTCAAGCCCTACAGGCGCCGGGTGTTGTCGGGGCTGGCGGCGGCATCGGTCATCACCTTGCGATCACTTGTGCCCCCCTACCTCAGCGGCTACCTGGTCGACCGCGTCGTGGGGCCGGTGCAGGCCGGTGAACTCGAGGCGGCCCAGGTCTCGACCGTGGCGTGGCTGGCCGTGCTCGGCATCGGACTTAGCTACCTGTTGCGGCAGGCCTGCCAGTGGGTGCGCCTGCGCTTGATGACGGTGCTCGGCGAGCTGGTGGCGCGCGATCTGCGCGACGCCCTCTACCGGCATCTGCACAGCCTGAGCCTCGGCTTCTTCGCGTGCAAGAAAACCGGAAGTTTGATCACCCGTGTCAGCTCGGACACCGATCGGCTGTGGGAGTTTCTCGCCCTGGGCGTGGTCGACCTATCGCTGGCCCTGATCCTGCTCATCGGCCTCGGTGGCGTGTTGGTGCACCTGGACTGGCGCTTGGGGCTCGTGATGATCGCGCCCTTGCCGCTGGTCTTTACGGCGATCCACCTGCACGGCAGGCACATGGAGCGGCTCTTCTTGCGCGCATGGTGGCGCTCGTCGTCGCTGACCGATGTGCTCAGCGACACCATCCCCGGCATGCGCGTGGTTCAAGCCTTCGATCAGGGGGGCCGTGAGGTAGAGCGCTTCGGCGAACGCAATCGCGGTGCCTGCGACGAATTCAACCGCATCCACGCATCCTGGACGACCTTTTGGCCGCTTCTGATGTTCGTGGTGCAGGGGTCGGTGGTGGCGATCTGGGTCCTTGCTCTGCCGCGGTTGCTCGGGCATGACAGCGTTCTGGGGCCGCCGCTGTCGGCCGGGACCTTCGTGTCCTTCCTGCTCTACACCACCATGTTCACGGCCCCGGTGGAGATCGTGGGCCAGATGTCGCGCATCATGAATCGCGCAACCTCCTCGGCCCATCGGGTCTTCGAGGTGCTCGACAGTCGGCCCCAGATCACGGAAATCGACGATCCCGTGCGTCTCGAGCCCGTGCAGGGTCGCATCGAGTTTCGCGACGTGAGCTTCGGCTACGACGGCGTGCGCCAGGTCCTGCGAGGCGTGAGCTTCATCGTACAGCCGGGTGAGATGATCGGCCTGGTCGGGCCCTCGGGTGGTGGCAAGAGCACCATCGTCAGCCTGATCTCCCGCTTCTACGACGTGCAAGGCGGCTGCATCAAGGTCGACGGAGTCGACCTGCGACAGCTTGAGCTGGGCCACTATCGGCGCCAGGTCGGCATGGTCCTGCAGGACCCCTACCTCTTCCACGGCAGCATCCTCGACAACATTCGTTACGGCATGGAAGGAGCGAGCCTCGACGAGGTAGTCGCCGCCGCGCGCGTGGCCAACGCCCACGACATCAGCTGCAAGTTGCGCCACGGTTACGATACGGTAGTCGGTGAGCGCGGCCACACCCTCTCGGGCGGTGAACGTCAGCGCATCTCGACCGCCCGCGCCGTCCTCGAGGACCCGCGCATCCTGATCCTCGACGAAGCCACCAGCGCCGTCGACACCGAGACCGAATACGAGATCCAGCAGGCCATGGATCGGCTGGTGAAGGGCCGCACGGTTTTCGCCATCGCCCACCGCCTGTCGACGGTGCGGCGTGCCACGCGGCTGTTGGTGATCGAAGACGGTCGCATCACCGAGAGCGGCCCGCATCGCGAGCTGCTCATGATCGAAGGCGGCACCTATCGGCGCCTTCACGAACTCCAACACTCATTGCACGAAGCGAACTGAAATATGCAGCTACGACAATCCATCGAATCGATTGGGTGCAAAGCCAAGGTGCGACCGGGGCCGCCGCGCTCGCTGCAACGTCGCGCCGACGGTCGGCTGTGGCTGGTCGAGGGGGTGCGGGAGTATGCGGTGCATCCCGTGCGCTGTTTCCCCTGGAGTGCTCCCGACCACCACGTCTCGCTGCGCGATGACGAACGCAGGGAGCGGGCCTACATCGCAGACCCTGCCGAACTCGACGTCGACAGCCGTCGGGCGCTCGAACAGGGGCTGCAAGACGCGGGCCTCATCCTGAGTGTCACCGCCATCGAGGCCATCGAAGAGGACTACGAGATCCGCTGCTGGAACGTCCAGACCCGGTGTGGGCCGCGCAGCTTTCAGACGCGGCTCGAGACCTGGCCGCGCCCGGTTCCGGGCGGTGGCTTGCTGCTCGAGGATGTGGCCGGCGACTCTTCTGGATCCCGGATCCCAAGCAGCTCGATGCACGCAGTCGCAAGCTGCTCTGGGCCTACGTGGATTGATCGCGGCCAGGGCCCCGTTCACAGATAAGGGTCCGCTCGCGGCTTAGGGCTCGCGAAAGAATAACTTCCCCCTTTGGCACGCACCGGCGGGCACGCTCGGGCCGTGCGTCCTCGAAGAATTCCTCGATGTACCTCTGGTACGACTGCGGATTCTTCTCCGGGCGCCGTCCCGATCGCACTCTGCCGTCACGCACCAAAGGGGGAAGTTATTCTTTCGCGAGCCCTTACGGACGCGCGAATTTGCGATCGGGCCCAATGTGCCGTTGGAGCACATTCGCTGTGCGCGGATGTGTGCCTTCGGCGATAAATACCTCTCAGTTTGGAGGCCTTTGTGGCCTGACCAGGTCAGGCACATTGGGCTAGGCGAAGCGTCCGAGCCGGGTGCTTGTAGCTCTGGCGGGAATGTCTGGAATTTTTCTTCGGCCCCCATGTGCGATCGATGGTCGAAGATGATGGACCGGGTCGCTCGCGCCGGCCTACGCTTCGTTTTCTCGCAATCTCCACTGCGCAGAAGGGAGCCTGTCATGCTTGAGAAGATCCGCCGGCGCGTCGTCGCCGGAACCGTTGCCCGCCAGTTGCAGGACGTGAAACCGACCGAGATCGGCGCGCTCTACGACGAAAACGCCGATACCATCGAAAAGAGCGTGCGTGCCGCGCGGGCCGAGGCAATCGGCCGGCTCGAGAAGCGCGCGGTCGATAGCGCCGACGCCGCGGTGCGCAAGCTCGTCGGTGCTGTCACGCGCGTCAGCGATGCGCCACCCCTTTTGTGGTCGCGCTCGCTGGGTCGGGTCACGGGGCTGCCGTCGGCCACCGACGCCCTGCTCGAGTTGGCGCTGAAGAAGGGCATGAAGCCCCGCAAGATCGAGGAGGAGGTTTCGGAAAAAGCCTCCGCCGCTTCTGCCGCTTCTGCCGCTTCTGCCGCCTGAGAACGCTCGCGTTGCAGCGTGACTCCGGTCGCGCTGGTTCGGGGGCTATATTCGTGCTCACGGGCACGGTCTGCGCTGTAGGGCCAGGCCGTGCCACAGGGCACAAGGGGGCCCAGCTCCAGGCCGGTACGGTCCGGGCCCCGTGTCCCGGGCGCTCGACCCGGGAATATCCAACGCCATGGGCGAGGTTGAACCCGCAAGGAGGTGACCATGTTCAAGGGGTCCTGTCTTTGCGGCGGCGTGCGTTTCGAGGTCGATGAACTCGCAGGGCCGTTCGAGCTATGCCATTGCTCGCGCTGCCGCCGCGTGTCGGGCTGTGGGCACATGGCCGGCGTTGCCGTGCGGGCCGAGCACTTCCGCTTCATCGCCGGACGGGAGTTGATACGCCACTTCGAACTGCCGGTGATGGAGCGACCGCCGGCCTATGCCGTCGACTTCTGCGCGGTCTGCGGCAGCGTCACACCGCCGGCCGAGATCGCCGACCCCTGGCTCGCGGTCGCGCCCGGTTTGCTCGAGGGTGAACTTCCCCAGGCACCCGATCGCCACATCTACGTCGACTTCCGTGCCCAGTGGGATCGCGGGCTCGACGCTTTGCCCGAGTTCACGGCTGCGGAGATCCGCGCTCACCGCCGCGGGCCGAAGAAGTAGGCCGCGGCGCGGGGCCGTCCGGGGTGAGGTCCTTGGCGTAGACCCGCGTCGCCCGCTGGTCCTTCCACGTCGGGTGGATGGTGTCCACGTGCTTCCAGCCTTCTCGCTCGTAGAGCCGCTGCGCATCGGCATTGGCCTCACTCGTATGCAGCCAGAGCCGGTTGCGGCCGGCGGCCAGGGCTCCGCGCTCGGTCGCATCCAGGAGCCTGGTGGCCACGCCCCGGCCGCGCATCAGCAGCGCGACTTCGAGGTACTCGAGATAGGCGTTGTCTCCTGCGACAAAGTCGGCGGTGTTCCCGTCGGGGCTCCAACCGGTGTCGGTGCGATAGCTCGTGCGCAGCGCCGTCCAGCCCACCACGTGGCCACCGAGTTCGGCCACCAGGATCAGCGCGTGCCCATCGGACACCGCGGCGCCGAGCAGGTCGAGCATGGGCCCCTTGGCTTCGGAGATAATTGCCAATAGCTCCGCCCGATCCCGGACGAAGTCGAACGGACGCGTGATGACGTCGTGGCTTACTTTCATCGAGCGATCGCCAGAGCGCTCCAAGGCGGATTCTATGCCATGGAGCGCACTCCGGAAATGGCTGGCGGTCGACAAAGCGATCGAAGGGATACCGCGACTTTCGGTCGCGCAGAATTTGCACCGTGGACCTCGAAACTTGCCTGGAGCGGAGGCATCCGGCGGTTTGGAAGGTGATGGCAGCGTGCGGTCGGGGCGGCGCTTGCAGAAGAATCTTCAATCGCACCAGAGGCACACAGAGGACCCGTGCCAGGGCGCGCGGCCTGAACGTGCCTGCCAGGCGCGTGCCAGTGGGGGAAGCGATTCTTTCGCGAGCCCTCGGCCCTCAACCCGCTCCATCCAGGGTCAATAACTGCAAGTTCATCAATGCCACATGCTCGGTGGTCTCCGAGGCGTCGATGATCGCGCGTACCTCTTCGAAATAGCGCAGATGCAGCTCGCGCAGGCGCCCGAGGGCTGACTCCGAGATGCCGAAGAGGTTGTAGGAGTAGAGGGCGCCTTCCGGGGGCGGTCCGTCGCAGAGGCGCTCGGTGGATACCGTGGCCCAGTGTCGCTTCAGCGCCAGATTGCGCGCTGGATCGCTGCGTGTATCGACGGCGAGCACTTCGCGGATGCTGTAGTGGGAGCCACGGTGCTCGATCACGGCGGCCGCTTCCAGGGCGTCGAGGCTGCGTCGCACTTCCTCCTCGTCGATGCCGAGACGCGATGCGATGAAGCGGTCGTCGTGGTGTTCGGAGCGTCCATAGTCGGCGAGCTCCAGAGCGCGCAGCACCGCATGGCTCCAGGGCAGCTCGTAGGCCACGCGGCGCTGGTTTTGCAGCTGCAGGTAGGCGGTGGCCGTCGTTTCGAGCGCTGCGGGATCGGCAAAGAGGGCGATGAAATCCAGCAGCCGCAGGGTGCTCGCTTCCACGAAGGCCAGCAGATCGGGCAAGCGCGGCTCGCTCATGCCGTTGCGCCAGCGCGAGACGGTGTTGCGGTTGCGGCCGATGCGGGCGGCGAGCGCGCCGGAGCTGCGACGACCTGCCAGCTGAGCGACGAGGCGCTGAACCGCGGCCTCGCCCGTTGCCGCGCGCGGGCGTCGCCAGCTGGATGCGTCGGCGGTGAAGGCGCCGAGCGCCGCGCCCACATCGACGCCACTTCGCAGGGCCGCCTTCAGAAAGGTGGAGGCCTCGGGGTGTCGAAGGCCGGCCTCCCATGGGTAGACGACGTTGCTTTCGAAGCCCAGCTCGCGACTGAAGGCCGTCTGGCTGCGCTCTCCGCGCAGGGCGCGCATCAGCTCCCGAGAGAGCCTGTCATGGTCCAACATCTAGCAGAATATAGCATATGTGCTTCAGATGCGGCGATAAATCGCTCGAATTTGCGCTAGCTTTGTCTCCGGGATGCCGTAGGGTGTGAAGCGAAGGGCTGTCCCGCCCCAAAGCACGGAGGTTTCCGCATGACGACCACTGCACATCCCCATGGCCCGCGACCGCGCCAGCGTGCGGCCTTCTTTGTCGCCACGGTGCTCGCAGCCATCGCACTCGGCAGTGCCTGCGGCTCCGACGACGGCGGCCAGACCACGGCCGATCCCCAAAGCGCGGCCACCGCCGGCACCGGCGCCGAGCAAAGTGGGCAGACCGGTTCGGCCGGCGCGGCGGAATGCCAAAGCGACGCCGAGTGCCTCATGCAGGCCGAGGCATTGGTCGATGCCGGTGGCGGCGTCGTGCGCCTGGCGCGCTGCGCAGAGGTGAGCTGTGAGATCATCGTCGAGCGCGACGAGGGCTGTGTCACGCGCTCGGGCACCGTGCATGACTGCGCGTTGAGCGACTCCCAGATCCTCGATGCCGACGCCAAGAGCTCGGCGGTGGTCAGCTGTGATGAAGCCCAGGCCTCGTCGGGCGCGGTGGGGACCTGCGTCGAGACCTCGGTGACCCCGACCGAGTATTACCCACGAGATTCGGCCGAGTGGCAGGGAATGCTCGTCGAGAAGCTCGACGCCCCTTGTGAAGACTTCTGCGGCATGGCCCTTTCGTGTCGCCAGATGATCTGCCAGCCCTGCACGCGCGACGAAGACTGCCTGCAGGGGGAGGGCTGCGCCCTCGACCACTGCCTGCTCCTCGATCGCCTGCACTGCCGCAGCTACACCGATTGCGGTGCTGGCGAGTTGTGCATTCTCAGCGGCTACACGGGCGGCACAGCGCGGGCCAACGAGGACATGTGCGCCTACTGCAACGGCGGAGGCGGTGGACCTGCCACCACGCCCTGCCAGTAGGGCGTCTTCAAAGTGGTCGGTGCTCTATCGCGGGCCAGTCTGACTGCGCCTCTCCGGCGATGCGATTTCAGCCTGGACGCTCTTTTTCTGGCGCATCGCCAGCAGCTCATCCCACTCCACCACGACCTTACCCCCTGCCGCCTCGTGTCGCCGTCGGAACTCCGTGAGCAGATCGAGGCAGGCGTGGTCGATGAACTCCAGCTCGTCGAAGTGAAAGTGCAGCTCCACGCCGGCCTTGACGTTGTCGAGGACGTCCTGGAGCTTGGGTAGGCCGAGAAAGGTCGCCGAGCCGTGCATGTGCAAGTCCCAGCGCTCGGGTAGCGGGGCAGCGTCGCGTTCGGAGGCTGGCAGCGGCTGGGCTACCTTCTCGAGTTCGAAGTGCACGTGGCTCATCTGGTACATCAGCCTGAGGGCACTGAGCACCAGTCCGAACATGATGCCCTTGAGCAGGTTGACGGCCACGATGCCGACCAGCGTTGCCGCGAAGATCAGGAGCACGGGCCTGCCGAAGCGCGCCAGGCTGCGCACGGCGGCCGGGTTGATCAACTTGAAGCCGATGTAGACGAGAATTGCTGCCAGGCTGGAAGTCGGCACCAGCGCCAGGAGATCCGGTAGCAGGATCACGAAGGCCGCGATCCACAGTGCGTGCATCACGGCGGCCCAGCGCGTGCGGGCGCCGGCCTGCACGTTTGCGGTGGAGCGCGAAATGACGCCCGTCAAGGGCAGAGCGCCGACCAGACCGCATAGGGCGTTGGCGATGCCGTGGACCGTCAACTCGCGGTCGTAGTTGGTTCGCCCCCGATCGTGCATGCGCGCGACCGCCGAGGCGCACAAAAGGGTTTCGGCGCTGGCCACGAACGCCAGTGCCACCGCTGCGAAGGCGACGTCGCCTTCGAGCAGGGCGCTGAAGCTCGCCGTCGTGGGCAGGCGCAGCAGCGACGCCAGGTTTGCGGGCACGGCCACGTAGCGGATGGGCAGCGACAGCAGGGCAGCGAGCGCGGCCGCGAGCATGGCGGCCACAAGTGGCCCAGGCACGATCTTCAGCTTCGCCGGCTTGAAGCGATCCCAGCTGAAGACCGCCACCAGGGTGAGGACGCCGATCATGGCCGCCTCGTCGTGAAGTCGGTCGTTGTGTTGGGTGATCGTGCGCCACAGGACCGCAGGAATCGTGGCGATGTTGTCCATGCCGCTGCCCGGAATGTCGCTGTCGAGCATCACGTGGAACTGGCTGACGATGATCAGAATGCCGATGCCAGCGAGCATGCCGCGGATCACCGCCGGGGAGACCGCCTGGAAGTGGCGGCCGAAGCCGAGAAGTCCGGAAGCCAGCTGCGCTGCGCCGGCGGCGATCACGATCACGCCGAAGGTCTCGACTCCGTGCTGTTGGTGCATCTGCAGCACCAGCACCGTCAACCCCGCGGACGGGCCACTGATCTGCAGAGGAGCACCGCCCAGTGCTCCGACGACCAGGCCGCCGATGATGGCGGTGATCAGACCCAGTGCCGGCGGCAGTCCGCTGGCGATGGCGATGCCCATCGACAGCGGCAGCGCGATCAGAAAGACGACGCCGGACGCCGGTAGGTCCTCGAGCAAGTCGCTTGAGCGCATGGGATCTTTAGGCCAGAAAACGCCGCCGGAGCTTGCGCATACCGCCGAGCCAGCGGTCGTAGTCGGCGACCTTGCGCTCCATGTAGGTTCGCACCTGGGGGTGGGGCAGGATCAGGAAGCGCTCGTCGCTGAGGCCCTCGACCACCGCATCGGCCACTTCCGCCGGTTGTAGCAGGCCATCGCCCGCCTGGGGCGAGTCTTCGAGGCCAGCCAGCATTGGCGTCGCGACGCCCTGGGGGCAGAGCACAGAGACCTTGATGCCCTGATCACCGTGGGTGATGGCCAGCGATTCTGCAAAGCCGATGGCGGCGTGCTTGGTGGTCGAATAGGCGGCGTCGCCGATTTGGTTGAGCAGGCCCGCGGCCGAGGCGGTCTGCAGCAGGTAGCCCTGGCCGCGCGCGATCATGGACGGCAAGACCGCGCGCGCTCCGTAGATGTGGGCCATCACATTGACGTTCCAGATGCGTTGCCAGCCCTCATTCGAAAGCGAGGTCGCCATGCCCTCGGGACCGTCGCCCAGGAAAATGCCGGCGTTGCTGCATAGGAGATCGACCGGGCCGAAACGCGCTTCGGTTTTGGCGACGACATCTCGCAGCGCTTGCTCGTCGGTGACATCGCAGTCGAGGCCCAGGCCGCCGATGCGCTCGGCCACGCCGCGTGCGCCTGGGCCATCCAGGTCGGCGACGACCACGCCGCGCGCGCCCTCGCGGGCGAAGCGTTCGCACATCGCAGCGCCGATGCCACTTGCGCCACCGGTGACGACGATGGTCTTGTTTCGTAGCTCCATGTGCGGCGAAGGTAGAGCAATTGCGATGACATTGCAGCAGGGCGCGGCATGAGGCGGAAACTCGCGCGGGGCGTTTCGAGCCCTTCTTCGCGGTCTTGCCGGGGTCGCCTGGGGGCCTTTGCTCTGTGCGGCAGCCTGCTGCTGAGCGCCGCTGCCGCTGGCGCCCAAACGCCTCCCCACGAGCTGCGCTTCGACCCGTGGCTCGCCGCCGCCGTGGACGTGCCGTTGGCCGGCGGCTATCTGGCGCTGTACTTGCTGGCCGACTCGCCCGAGCGATGCGCCATCTGTACCCCATCGGTACTCGATCTGTGGCTCTCGGAGGGGCTGTCGCTGCCGCGCGGTCGCGAAGCGGTGGCCGTGGTCAGCGACTTCGGCCTCTACGCGGTGTGGGCCGGCGGTCTGGGCCTGGCCTTCGCCGCGGGGCTGGCGGGACCGGGCGGCGCCGGGCGCAGTCTGCGGCGCGGGGCCGAAGATCTCTTCGCGGTAGCCGAGGCGGTGCTGGCGACCCAGGCCCTGACCCACTCCGTCAAGCTCCTGAGCGCCCGCAAACGGCCCGAGACCTATCTCCGTTTGCACCGCGCCTACGACAGCAACCAGAGCTTTTTCTCCGGCCACTCCTCCAATAGCGCCGCCATCGCCGCATCGGCGGCCACCGTCTCGCACCTGCGCGGCTACCCCTTTCGCACCGTGGTGTTGGCCGTCGGCACGGTCTTTTCCCTGACCGTGGGGCTCCTGCGGGTGGTCGCCCTCAAGCACTGGGCCAGCGATGTGTTGGTCGGCTGGCTGGTGGGCGCCGCCCTGGGTGTGGCGCTGCCGCTGCTGTTGCACCCGCGCCTGGAGCGACGAGAGGCTTCCGATGCGGCGACGGGGGGCGCCAGCGAGCGCCCGCTCCTGCGTTTTTGAGCAGGGTCCGCCGGGGTGACTTCGGCCCCGGGCCATGCCACATTCCCTTTGCCGCGCGGGCATTGAGTGGGCCCGAGCGGGCTGAGCTTTCGGGATTAGGAATCATGCAGACTCTTCGCTCCTTGGGCTTCTTCTTCCTCGTCTTGGCGGCATTCGGCGTCGCCCTTGCCGCCTGCGGCGACGACTCGGGCGACCCCGTCAGCGGTGATGGAGGTAGCGATGGGTCGACCTCGGACCCCGCCAAGAACGACCCCGACTCCGGTGCCGCTTCGGACAGGGACCCCTCGCAACTGATCGCGGTGGGCGATGGTGAGGACGGCTCCTTCTGCACGCGGCAGAGCGACTGCGGCGAGGGGCTGAGCTGCGTGGAGGCGGGCGTCGACAGCGGCGGTCGTCCCGTGGGCATCTGCGGGCGCGAGTGCCAGGGCGACAGCGATTGTGGTGCCGAGGTCTGCGTCGGCCTCACCTCCAACGCGACGGTGGGAGTCTGCTTCAATTTCGTGCGCGAGGAGTTTGGCGAGTGTGGCATCGGCGCCACCGCCCTGTGCAGCGATCGCAGCTGCACCGACGACTTTCTGGGCTATTGCGTGAACCTCTGCGAAGTGCCCTTCGACAGCGACGCCGGTACCGCCGACGAGATTCCGGCCAGCGTGACCACGGCGGAGTGTTCCGCCGGTCAGGAGTGTCTGGGCAACCTGATCACCTTCAACACCCTCGGCATTTGCGCCACGCCCGTGGCACGTGGCGAGTCCTGCGACCTGAGCAAGGGAACCGACTGCGCGCCCGGCGACATCTGTGTTCCCGTTGATCTCGACGATCCGAGTGGTGACTGGCGCTGCTTCGAGGACTGCACCGACGACAACACCTGCGACGCCGGCAGCTGCCAGGACGTCAACGGCGTGATCGGTTTTTGTGTGACCAACTAGATGTGCTCGGCGGGAGTCATGATCCGCTCTCGGGACCCCTACGGCGCCAGCTGCGGCGTCCGCTCCCCTTGAAATACACGGAGTATTCCGGCGGAGGCCGTCCTTGCATCTGGCATCGTATCGACCCCGATCATCGGCTCAGCGCTCCCGCCGAGCACATCTAGGACTAGGCCTGAGCGTCGATAGGTCGGCCCCGAACGGCCTCGGAAGCAAAGAACGCGCGCGACGCGCCGGCCCACGACGAGCATCGGGCCGTGGCGAGCATTGACGGAGTACCATGGACCGATCGGTTCAGCGCTGGCTTTGGCTGATGTGGGCCCTGGTGCTTGCGATGGTTGCGGTCGGCGGCATCACACGCCTGACTGGCTCGGGGCTGTCGATGGTCGAATGGCACCCGCTGATGGGGGCGCTGCCTCCGGTGGGCGAAGAGGCATGGACCGAGGTTTTTGAAAAATACAAACGCTCGCCCCAGTACCAGCAGGTCAACCACTGGATGACGCTGGCCGACTTCAAGCGAATCTTTTTCTGGGAGTACTCTCACCGCCTGCTCGGCCGCCTGGTGGGCGTGGCTTTCATGCTGCCGTGGTTCTACTTCCTCGCGCGCCGTCGGCTCCAGGGCAGCCTGCGCTGGCGCACGGCGCTTGCGCTGCTACTGGGCGGCCTGCAGGGATTGCTCGGCTGGTACATGGTCCGAAGCGGGTTGGTCGATGTGCCCCACGTCAGTCATTTTCGCCTGGCGGCGCACTTGCTGCTCGCCTTCGGCGTGGGGCAGTGGCTGCTGTGGCTGGCGCTCGATGCCGCCACCCCGTCACATGCCGAGGCCGCCCGCGCAGGCAGCCGTCTTTCGACACGTCTTTCAATCATGGGCCTTGTCGCGCTGTTGCTCTTGCAGACGCTCTACGGCGCCTTCATGGCCGGCACCCGTGCGGGCTATTCCTACGGAACCTTCCCCGACATGAACGGGCACTTCGCGCCGGGGCCCTTCTTTCGCTCGCCGGACCTGATAACCGACCTGCTCCAAAACCCCGCCTCGATCCACTACCTGCACCGCGCACTGGGGTGGCTTGTGCTCTTCTACGGGCTTTCGCTGTGGGGCTGGATCTTGCGCAGCGAAGCGCGGACGGCGGTGCGGCGGGCGGCGGCGGCAATGGCGGCGCTATGCTTTGTGCAGCTCAACCTCGGCGCCATCACTGTGGTCAGTCGGGTGGCGATCCCTTGGGCGGTTGTGCACCAGGTCACGGCCTATCTCTTGTTGTCGGCTACGGTCGCGCTGCTGCATCGAAGTTTGGCGCGCGTGCCGTCTTGACTCGATGTCAAATGGCGCCCGAAACGGATCGGGCCGCTCCCGCGACGTTTCAGGCCGCTCCCGCGACCACATCGAATAGGAAGCGATCGCCAATGAGCCAGACGCCCCGGGTCTCGCCGGAGCCGAAGGTTAGCTCCAGGGTCAAACCGTTGCGCAGCATGACGTAGCATGCGTGCTTGGATGTGCGGATCAGCATCTGATGTCGTACCTCGCAGTGCCCCGTCATTGGGGTCACCGGTTGAGGTAGAAGTGCACAAGCCGTGCCGATTCCAAGGCGTGCCCGAAGCCTGGGAATTCCCCACGGCTGGTCCGCAGCACACGGGGGATTCCTTGCGACTTTGAAATTTCAGCGTTGCGAATCGTACCAATGCAGTGGCACCAATCGCCACCGTACCCACGCATGGGCGAGCAAATCCCGGCGCAATAGCACCTTGGAGCGGGTGTCGGGCCGCTGCCTACAGAGGCGCACGGAACCGCAATTGAATAGTTGACTCGCCCACAAATGAGCTGTCATTACGGTAGGCGATGGGCTTGATGTGCAGTTTTGGTTCGCCCGTGAAGCTTCGCCGCTGGATGTTCTCGGCGGCGCTTCTGGTAGCTCTCACAAGCCCAGTACACACTCCGCGAGTCGCCCACGCTGACGATAACAATGCGTTAACCGGCATGTTGCGCGACTCGAGTTCCTTCCGGGTTCGCGCCCGCGCCGCGATGGCCCTCGGTCGCAGTGGACAGCCTTCGGCGGCGGCCGCGTTGGAGCGGGCGCTGCTCGATTCCCACGCCGCGGTGCGCGCCGCGGCGGCTACCGCGCTCGGCCGCGTGGGTAGTCGCCGTTCGGTCTCTGCCCTGCGCGTCGCCAGCTCTGACAAGAGTCCCGCGGTTGCCGAGCAGGCCAAGCTTTCGCTGCGGCGCATCGCCGCGCGCGAGTCGATCTCCCGCGGCGCACCGTCGGCGACCGCGAGCTTGTCTGCAGCGCCCTCCTCGGAGCGCAGCGACCTGCGCAAGGTGCGCTACGCCGTCGTGCTCGGCGAGATGCGCAACCAGAGCGGCTTCCAGGGCTCCGACCTCGAACGCTTTTTGGCCGGCCGCATTGCCTACGAGTTAGATCGTCTCGAGCACGTGGTCGTGCTTTCGCTGGGCGACATGAGTGGCGACATCGCCGCCGAGCTGAAGCGGCGAAGGGTTCCCATCTTTCGCATCGAGGGCAGCGTCAAAACCGTCGAGCGTGGTCGCGAGGGTACGCAGATGTCGGTTCGCACCACGGTTTCGATGTTGCTGATGGACGAACCCAGCCGCACCCTGCGCAGTATGCTCAGCGGCGCGGCCACGGGCCTGGAGCGCCCCACCGGCGCGGCGGCTTCCCAGGAGCGGCTGCTTGCGCGCAAGGCCATGACCAGCGCTGTGCGCAGTGCCCTGTCGAAAGCCTCCGAGGCGATCGAGGCGGCCGCCGTCAAGCGCGACCTTGGCATGAGCGACATTCGTGCCGAGGCCTCGCTCGACAAGAAGCTCACGTCAGGCCGAGCTCGTCCTTGAGCTGTCGCTTGAGGATCTTGCCGTTGGCGTTGCGCGGCAGGGGCGCATCTCGCAACTCGATGTGCACCGGCACCTTGAAACGCGCCAGACGCTCCGCGGCGAAGGCCATCAGCGTCTCGGCGTCGACGTTCGAGCCGGGCACGCGCTGGACCACGGCGCCGACCTCTTCGCCCAGGACTCTGTGAGGGATGCCGATGACGGCCGCGTCCATCACCTCGGGATGCTTGTAGAGCACATCTTCCACCTCGACGCAGTAGACGTTCTCGCCGCCGCGAATCAGCATGTCCTTGGCGCGGTCGAGGATGCGGATGAAGCCGTCGGCGTCGATACTCACGATGTCGCCGGTGTGCAGGTAGCCTTCAGCGAAGCTTTTCTCGGTCGCCTCGGGCTTGTTCCAGTAGCCGCGCACCACATTGGGCCCGCGCACCCATAGCTCGCCGATTTCGCCCGGCGGCATGTCCTTGCCGCTTTCGCCCACCACGCGCACATCGCAGACCGGCACCGCCGGCCCGATGCTGTCGGGCTTGTGTTGGTAGTCGAGGCCCACATTGCTGGTGGTCACGGCGCTCGTCTCGGTCAGTCCGTAGCCGACGCTGGGGCTCGCGTTCGGTAGCCGCTCGCCGATTCGGCGCACCAGCTCCGGCGCGGCCGGGGCGCCGCCGTAGCCCACGCCGAGCACGCTCGAGGTGTCGCGACCACTGAAGGCCGCGCTCTCGAGCACCTGCCAGGCCATCGCCGGGACGCCGCCGAAATTGGTCACGCCCTCGCGTTCGATCAGCTCCAGCGCGCGTTCAGGGCTCCATTTGTGCATCAGCACCAGCGTGGCCCCGATGTAGGTCCCGTAGGCCAGCATGGAATGGCTGCCGGTGACATGAAAGAGAGGCACCGACACCAGCGTGACATTGCGCGGTGGCGGCTCGTCGGGGCCTGGCAGCGGCAATCCCTTGCGCAGCGTGGCGCGAGCGCGCACGAATCCCACGCTTCCAATATTGGTCATCATGTTACGATGGGTACCCAGCGCGCCCTTGGGATTGCCGGTGGTTCCGGAGGTGTAGAAGATGGTGGCGTCGTCGTCGGGCGAGAGCTCGACTTCGGGCAGTCCCTCGCCCGGGGCTTCTTGCGGGCAGGGGCGCATTCCGGCGGGCAGCTCCTCGACTTCGGCGCGCACCACCAGCACATTCTCCGGGGGTAGGGTGGCCAGATCGCGCAGCTCTGGCGCTATCAGGTTCGCGCGCTCCAGGTCGCAGATCAGCACGCGCGAGCCGGAGTCCGAAAGCCCGTAGCCGAGCTCGCCACCCTTCCACCAGGCATTGAGCGGCACCACGATGGCGCCTACCGCCGAGGCTGCGAAAAAGGCCATTGGCCACTCGGGGTAGTTGCGCATGGCCAGGGCCACACGATCGCCCTTTTCGATGCCGTAGCGCTCGACCAGCACCCGCGCAAGCGCCGCTGTGCGCTCGTAGAACTCGCGGTAGCTGTAGCGCTCGTCCTCGTAGACCAGGAAGGTCTGCTGCCCGAAGTCACGGCCGTGCAAGAGCAGTGCGCGCGTGGTCGCCGGAATGTTCTTCCAGCAGCGCAGCCGCTGGCCCAGCACGTCCTGCTCTACGATTTCGAAGGGGGCGCCAGGGCCGGTCAGCGCCGCGGTTGCATCCTCGATGGACATTTCCATGGCGGAGGAGATGCCATGAAGTGCGGGTGGATGCCAGCACCGATGGGGGGGGGTCAGGGGTGGTGTAGGCTCTCAGGGTCTGCGAACGAATCGCTTCCCCCTTTGGTGCGTGACGGCGGAGTGCGATGGCGGCGGTGCCCGCAGAAGAACCCGCAGTCGTACCAGAGGTACATCGAGAAATTCTTCGAGGACGCACGGCGCCAGCGTGCCCGCAGGCGTGTGGCAAAGGGGAGAGAGATTCGTTCGCGGACGCTCAGTCGTTGGCGGCGCCGGCATCGATCCAGGCGGCCACGAGGGCCAGCTCGCTGGCGCCGAAAGCGGTACCGTTGCGCGGCATCATCGGCGCGCAGCTGGAGCCGCCGCTGAGGCTCATCAGAAGCACGCTGGCCGCCGCATCGCCCGGCGCGACCAGCAGCTGACCGGAGCAGGTCAGCGAGGCCGCGCCCACCAGCGCGTCGTACGCGGCCGCAGCATCGGTCAGGGCCAAACCGCCGCCGGGAATCGCCGCTCCCACATGGCAGGCCGCTCCCGCACAGCGTGCTTCGAGAAGCGCCCAGACCTCGGTGAAGGTGGCGTCGCCGACAGGCGTGGTGGTCGTGTCCGTGCCCGGTCGGCCACCCGGCGTCGACGGCATGGCGCCGCCAGGCAGGGAGCTGCCGCCACCAGTCCCGGCGCTGCCACCGGAGCCGGCGGTCGTGCCACCTGCTGTCGTGCTATCCGCGGTGCCCGAAGTGCTCGAGCTGGTCGAATTGGCTGAGGTCCCGGCGGAACCTCCCCCGGCTTCGGACGTGGCTGTTAGGGGGTCGGTTCCGCCGGCAGCCGCGCCGCCGCCCGAATCCGCCGAGCCGCAGGCGAATAGCAAGACCGACCACGTAGCGAAATACATCGATCGCTTCATCGGGGCTCCTGTCCTTCGGTCCTTGTGTCGCGCTGGAAGCGCAGGACGGCGTCTCGCTTCATTATAACGCAGCCACGGAACCGTAGCGATCAGCCATCGAGTTTTCGCTCATGCTTTCTTTCGTGCGACAGGACCATTGCTGCCAATCGTTCGAGCCGCCTCCGCGGCCATGAATCATCCCGGGTCACCTCCCGTCGCACCCGCGTAGCAAGACCGATAACGTGCAGTGAATGGGCTGTTGCCCTGGGACTGACAGGGTTTGACAGCACGAGGTTTGCGCACTAGAACACACTCATAGCCACAACGGGGTAGTGAATGGGGTAGCGGGCGATGGGGCTCGGGCCAGGGCACTGCCCACAAGTCGAGCGATGGCGGGATCCCCGGGAGGGGTGCTGCGTCTTCGCGGGGGTCTTTGATGACACAACGATTTGGGTTTGCCGCAGCGGTCCTTCTCATGGCCGCATCCTTTGCTTGCAACGACATGGAGACGACGGATGACATGACCATAGTTGGTCATGTCGGCGTCTCGCGGGCTGCACTTACAGAGGGCGATGCGAGCACGGATTCGCCTCCCGACCCGGTTTCCTCCGCCTCGAGCGGCCTGCCGGGTCCAACGCCCCAAGCTGCCTCGCCAGCGCGCGCCAGCATCTCCAGCTACGTGCCGGGCGAGATCATCGTGCGTACCCGCTCGGGTGGCTCGGGCGGCTCGGCTGCCTCGCTGCTACCCGGATCGCGTAGCCTCAAGAGCTTTCGGCACTTGCGCGGGCTCGAACTTCTGGAGCTGCCTGCCCAGCTCAGCGTGTCGGCGGCGATCACCCAATTGCAGCGCAACCCCATCGTGCTCTACGCCGAGCCCAACATGACCTTCACTCGGCAGGACACCTTCCCCAACGACCCCGACTTCGGTCTGCTCTGGGGTATGCACAACACAGGCCAGTCCGGTGGCACGGTGGACGTGGACATCGACGCGCCCGCCGCGTGGGACTCGGTGACCGGCAGTGAGGATGTGATCGTCGGCGTGATCGACACCGGCGTGAACTACAACCATCCCGACCTGGCGGCCAATATGTGGACCAACCCGCGCGAGATCGCGGGCAACGGCATCGACGATGACGACAATGGCTATATCGATGACGTTCATGGCATCGACACGGTCAACGGCGACAGCGACCCCAACGACGACAACGGACACGGCAGCCACTGCAGCGGCACCATTGCCGGCCGCGGAGACAACGGCACCGGCGTGGCCGGTGTCAGCTGGCGCGCCCAGATCATCGGCTGCAAGTTTCTCTCCTCGGGCGGCTCGGGTTCGACCGCCGGCGCGATCGAATGCCTCGACTACTTCCTGGGCCTGAAGGCCGCTGGCATCGACGTGGTCGCCACCAGTAACTCCTGGGGTGGCGGTGGCTTCTCGCAGGCCCTGCTCGACGCCATCGCGGCCCATCGAGACGCCAACATGCTGTTCGTGGCGGCGGCGGGCAACAACGGCGCCAACGCTGACGTCAGCCCCATGTACCCGGCAGCTTACGATGTGGACAACATCCTCTCCGTCGCGGCCATCAATCGCCTCGGCAACCTGGCGAGCTTTTCGAACTACGGCCTGACCTCCGTGGACCTCGGCGCACCGGGCGTGGACGTCTACAGCACCTGGCTCGGCACCGGCTACAACACCATCTCCGGCACCTCCATGGCCTGCCCCCATGTGACCGGCGCTGTGGCCCTGCTCAAGGCCTCCGATCCGATGCTGACTGGGGCCGAGATCCGCGCCCAGATCATGGCCAACGGCAAGCCGCTCGCCTCGCTGGATGGCAAGACCGTCACCGGGAATCTGCTGCTGGCGCTGGCGACACCGCCGCCCGATGCCGATGGTGACGGCATGCCCGACGAGTGGGAACTGCTGCATGGCCTCGACCCCAACGACGCCAGCGACGCGGCGCTCGACCCGGACGCCGACGGGCTCAGCAACCTCGAGGAGTACAAGAAGCTAACCGACCCCAACCACGCCGACAGCGACGCTGACGGGCTCCTCGATGGCGAAGAGGTCAACCTCTACGGCACCGATCCGAACAACGCCGACACCGATGGTGACGGCCTCAGCGACGGCGCTGAAGTCATCACCCACGGCACCGATCCGCGCGATGCCGACTCTGACAACGACCGGTTGAACGACGGCGAGGAGATCAACCTCTACGGTACCGATCCGAACAACGCCGACACCGACGGCGACACCTTTGACGACGGCATCGAGGTGCGCCTGGGCACCGACCCGCTCGACCCCAATGACTACCCGGACTTCGTGCCGCTGCGCGTGGGCCTCGCCTTCGCGGTGGTCAACAACACCTGGGCGGCCGACGTGCAGGAGAGCCTGCTGTCGACGGGCCTGGTGAGCGAGGTGGTATGGCTCGACGTCTACAACAGCACGCCCTCGGTGGCCGAGCTGCTGAGCTTTGACGCCATCATGGTGACCGGTTGGAACTGGTTCCTCGACCGCAATGCCTTCGGCAACAACGTCGCGGATTACCACGACGCGGGCGGCGCCGTCGTCGCGACCACCTTCGCCATGGACAGTGGCGGTGGCGGCTGGGATCTCGGCGGACGCTGGGACACCGACGGCTACTCGCCGCTGAACGACGGGCCCTACGTGCTCGACCTACCATCTGTGATGGTCATCGATGACGCGACCCATGCCATCATGGAAGGCGTTAGCAGCTTCGACGGTGGCGGCCACAGTTACCGCCACACCACCGACATCGCCGTTGGAGCCTCCCAGCAGGCCCACTGGAGCGATGACAATCCGCTGGTGGTCGTCAAGGAGGTGGGCGACCATCCGATCGTCGCCCTGAACTTCTTCCCGGTCTCCTCCAACGTCGAGTCCGGGTTCTGGCAGGCGAACACGGACGGTGCGCGGCTGATGGCCAACGCCCTGCGATACGCGGCCGGAGGCCTGCCCAGCGGTCCCATCCCGCCGGTGCCCGATTTCGGCTTCAGCTGCGATGGCTTGAGCTGCGCCTTCATCGACCAGAGCAGCGACGCCAACGGAAGCATCGCGAGTTGGTCCTGGGACTTCGGCGACGGCGGCACGGCCAACGTGCAGAACCCGAGCCACGCCTATGTCACCACCGGCGTCTACCAGGTCACGCTCACGGTCGTCGACAGCGAGGGCCTCAGCGCCTCGCTGACCCAGGCCGTGGCGATTACGTTGCCGCCGGTGGCGGCCTTTGCCGTGAGCTGTAACGAGCTGAGCTGCAGCTTCACCGACCAGAGCAGTGACGCCGATGGCACCATCGTGGGTTGGTCCTGGAGCTTCGGCGACGGTGGTAGCGCGACGGCGCAAAACCCCAGCCACACATATCCCGCATCGGGCACCTACCTGGTGACGCTCACGGTCATCGACAACGACGGCCTCAGTGCCGAGGCCAGCGCCGAAGTCACCGTCTCCGCGTCCCGGGTCTGCGAGCAGGCGGCGGCCTTTGCCGACGACTTCGAAAACGGCCTCGGTCAGTTCACCACCACGGGAATCACCGTCACCAGCATTCTGGCGAGCGGCCCCGGTGGCACTGGTAGCTACGGCGCCAACATCGACGGAATCGGCAGCCTGGTCAGCCGCACCATCGACACCACCGGCTTCAGCGACATGACGCTGCAGTACTGGATGGCCGGAAATGGTTACGATAGCGGCGAATACGCCCGCGTCGACTACTGCGTGGGCAACTGCGGTGTTGAAGCCAACTGGGTCAACCTGGTGACCGTCAACAGTGCCGATCCATGGACCTTCTACAGCCACACGCTGCCGGCGGCGGCCGAGGGCATCACGACGCTGCAGCTCCGCTGGGTTGCCCAGACCTGGGGCTGGTTCGAATGGACCCGCATCGACGACATCGAGCTACTGGGTACCAAGTGCGTCGAGGTGGAGTGTCGCATCGACGTCGACTGCGACGACGGTCTCTTCTGCAATGGTGCCGAGACCTGTGACGGCATCTCGTGCGTCGCCGGCGTGCCCCCATGCGGACAGGGCGCCTGCGACGAAGAGACCGACAGCTGTTTGCCCGTTTGCAACGACGCCCTGCTCATCGACGAAAACTTCGGCGACGCGCTCCTGGGCGACTTCACCCCCTACGGCTGGGTCACCATCGGCCTGACCGCCGGCGCACACCCCGAAGCCGCCGACTTCTACGGCGTCGCCATCGACGGGCCTGGCAACATCAGATCCGCGGCGGTCGACGCCAGCCTGGCCAGTGGCATGCAGCTAAGCTTCTGGATGCGCAGCAACGGCCAGGTCAGTGGTGAGCAAGCCGTCGTCGACTACTGCATCGGCGGCTGCGACGACGAAGCCAACTGGGCCGCTCTGGCCTCGCAGCCGGTGGCCAGCGACTGGATCTTCTACGCCCTGGACCTGCCCGCCGCCGCCGAAGGCGCCACGGCGCTCTCCCTGCGCTGGTCAAGCGAAATGGGCGCAGGCTTCGGCAAGTGGGTGCACGTAGACGACATCAAGCTGTCTGCGACGGTATGTGAGTAGGGCCCTGGCTTTGGACTGAGCGGCCTCGCACGCCTCTGGTTCTGCGCGAAAGCGCGAAATCAGCGGCGTGGCTCATATCGTGAAGCGGGACAAGCGCGCATCATCCGCGCGGCCCTTCCCCACACTGGCAAGACATTCACAGTCGACCAGTGGCTGCGAATGGAAAAGGCGCGCTTCGACAATCAGGCGAAAAGCGACAGACGCGTATGTGCCCGCATGTCGAAGAGTTTCGCACAGCCGCCGAGGCTGAATGCGCGGCGACGCGATCTACGCTGCGGCTACGGGGGGGGGGGGGGGAGCCCCGACACCTGGCAGGCAGAGACGCAGTACTTGGTGGGGGAGCGCGCGTGGTGTGGAAGGGCACGAGCCCGATAACCGGTCTCGACGGGGACCATCGTATCACCTATGCGCTCGGTGATCTGATCGGCACCAGTTCTGCCGTCATCGATCTTCTGAGCGCCGAGCTGGTCGAGACCAGCAACTATTGCTCCAATGGCGCACGGGAGATCTACCGGGCACCCGACACAGAAAACGTGGAGGCCGAGCCGATGGGGGTTCCCGCCGGGGAGGCGGAGGAGGAAGTCGGGCTCACGTACTTCGGGGAGCGTTACTTGATCTCCAGGTGTTGCGTAGCAATCCCCAAGTCGCGCGCGGAGGGTACCGGCAGCAGTTTCTGGCCGCCGTTGTAGATGAAGTGGTCTTCTTCGGCGTGTTCGCCGGGGTCTTCGGCTTCGGGGTTGGTGAGCTCGGCGTCGGTGGGGGCTTTGGGGTCGTAGCTGAGCTTCTCCTCGGCTTCGAGGTCTGCGGGGGAGCTGTCGTCGTAGCGGCTGGCCAGAGGCGTGCCGAGGGTGATTCATTTCACATTGCGCCTCAGTGGGAGCGCTCGGTCTTGGTTCCACAGGGTGGCGGCCGCCACGCCTCCGCCGGCGGCCGCCGCTTCGGAGCCGTGATGTTGCGTCGTAAGGGCCCGTGCAAAAACAACTTGACGTTTTCTGCGAATAGGATCTTTGTGCGTGGATGCAGAAGACGAAATCTTCGATCCGCCGCCAGTATAGGCAGTTGCAGGGTTCACTCGAC
>Ga0224501_10000015_pt1 | contig 206503 bp, 180 predicted proteins | sample SF_Oct11_sed_USG_4_FD_169105 | JGI IMG/M metagenome (GOLD analysis project Ga0224501, IMG submission 169105) | Sediment microbial communities from San Francisco Bay, California, United States - SF_Oct11_sed_USGS_8_1 | ecosystem: Environmental > Aquatic > Marine > Sediment | place: USA...
TCCTTGCATCTGGCATCGTATCGACCCCGATCATCGGCTCAGCACTCGCGCCGAGCACATCTAGATGTGCTCGGCGGGAGTCATGATCCGCTCTCGGGTCCGCTACGGCGCCAGCTGCGGCGTCCGGTCCCCTAGAAATACACGGAGTATTCCGGCGGAGGCCGTCCTTGCATCCGGCATCGTATCGACCCCGATCATCGGCTCAGCACTCGCGCCGAGCACATCTAGAAGCGACGGAAGCAAGCTGCGCGACTTTTTTCGCAATCTTGCGGGGTCGCCGAGCCCCTACATGCGCAGCAGGCGCGGGCCGCGCATCTTCGCCACCATGCGCATGGTCGTCAGCATGGGGCCGGCGCCCAGGGAGGCGAAGGTCTCCAGCAGGTTCGCCATCTGCTCGACGAACTGGGAGAAGCGGGCGATGCGCTGCAGGCGCTCGGCGGCGCCGTCGCTGTGGCCGCGGCGGGCCTGGATGCGCATGGCCTGGGCATTGGCGGTGCGGATCGACTGCAGAAGCGGTGCGAACTCGCGGCGGCCGCGCTCCTTCAGGGTCGAGAGGAAGAAGCTCCAGGGGTCGAGCTCGGCCTGGTAGCTGCGCTCGAGATCCTCGCCGCCCACCTCGCGAATCACGCCCCAGGCTTCGAGCTGCGCCAGGTAGGCCTCGCTCTGCTGCACGCCGAGCCCCAGCGTGGTGGAGACCGTCATCACCGGGATGGGGCGCTCCGAGAGGTAGGCCAGGGCGTGAACCCGGCCCAGCATCGGGTCCATGCCGAACGCCCGCGCCAGCGCCGCCCAGTTGGTGACGAAGGAGGCTTCCAGGCTGCCCAGTTCGCGCGCCTCGACGGATGCCGGGGGAAGCGTGGTGGGGTTCGTGTAGGACTCGGTGATTTGCTGCATGACGTCTGACCCTGCTCTCAAACGACTCGACCTACACGCTTAATGCGGGCGCCTCGACGATCTGTGATGGGGACTGTTCGATTTCGGCACAAATGGGCAAAAAAACTGAGCCGATTTCGTAAGTCTCCGGAATTCAAAAAGAAAAATTCTTGCTTTTTTTGTGCCAGGAGCGCTGGGAAGGGCTGAAGACAGCCTCCGGGTGTGAAAATTTCATGTCCTAGGATCGGGTTATTCTGTATCAAACGTGATTAGATCGGCGGATTGTGCTAGCCCAATCGGCGCACCGGCCCTACCGGCCTCCTCCGATCCGGGGTAGGACCCCGGCCAACATGGAAGGCGACGAGCTGCGCGCGGCGCGTTTGGCCGCCCTGGACGACGAGTCGAGCGAGCTGCAGCAGGAGCTTTCGGGCTGGCTTGCCGCCGTGGGACCCGAGGTCGCCTTCGAGGAGCTGTCCCGGCGCTACGGCCCGGCCGATGGGCGCACGGCGCTGCTTTCGCGGGCGGCGTTGGTGGGCCTGGCCGACGAGCGTCGCGACACGGTTGGTGACGCCGCAGCGGCTGTCATCGAACGGCTGGCGGCGGCCCGTGGCGACGCCCCGCGCGCCCTTTGCGATCGCTACCTGCGCCAGCTCGGGGAGCTGCGCGACCGGGTCGAGCTGGGTCTGGAGGGCGCCGAGGTCAACGACCGCGACCCCGAAGCCGAGCGCGAGTACCAACGCCGGCGTGCCGAGCGCCTGGCCGAATCGCGCGCGCTCACCATCCGCGCTGACCTCTCGGCCACCGCGACGCGCCTGATCGTGCTGCTGGCCGGCGCCTGGCTATTGGGCCTACGCATGATGGAGGGCCTGGGCTGGGGTCGCAGTCTGGCGGTGGCGCTGGCGGTGGGCCTGAGCAGCAGCGCCCTGCACCGGCTGCTCTTGCGCAAGGACGACGCGCCGCCCGCGACCACCCGCGAGCGCTTCGCCCTGGTGCAGCCCTGGATCATCAGCGTGGCGGTCCAGGGCGCCCTCCTGGGCCTGCTCTCCGGCAGCGGGCGTTTGAGCTTTTGGGCCACCCTGCTGGGGCTGGCCTTCACGCGCATGATGTGGCCGACCGCGGCCGCGGTGGCCGCCTGGAAGTCCGAGGAGGACTGAGCGGGGTGGTCGTAGCCGGTTGAGTCGCACTGCCCGATCGCACTGCCCGATGGGGTTGCGCGGCGCAGACATGCGGTGCGCGAGCGCTCCCAAGTTGGGCTGCTTCCGATTGCGGCGCCCCCCACCCAGGCGTAGCCTCCGCCCATGTTGCGCAAGACGCGAGCCTATCGCATCGCCCGGGTTGCCATGTTGGGGATGCGGGTCAACCGCCGCTATCGGCGCCTGCGCGCTCGCGACGCCGCGGGCGGGCGCGGTGCCGACGCAGAAGCCTGGAGTCGTGCCCACGAGCGCACCGCCACCGAGCTGCACGACCTGGCCATCGATCTCGAGGGCCTCTACATCAAGCTCTGCCAGATCGTGGGCGCCCGCGGCGACGTCTTTCCCGAGCCCTTCACGCGCATCCTGGGCCGCTTCCACGACAGCGTGCCGGCGCGGCCCTTTGCAAAGCTGCGCCCCGGCGTCGAGGCCGCCCTCGGCCGCCCTCTCGAGGACGTCTTCGAGCATGTCGATCCCGAGCCCCTGGCCGCCGCTTCGTTGGCCCAGGTGCACAGGGCGCGTCTGAAAGACGGCCAGGAGGTGGTGCTGAAGGTCCAGTACCCCGAGGTCGCCACCCTGGTGCGGGTCGACCTCGGCACCCTGCAGCGCATGTCGCGGCGCTTCATGGGGCGCTCGTCGCTCTTCGATGCCGAGTCCTTGCTCGAGGAGATGCGTCACTTTCTCGATCTGGAACTCGACTTCGAGCGCGAGGCCGAGTCCACCGAGCGCGTGCGGCGGGCCTTTGCCGACGATCCGCGCGTGCGCATCCCCGAGGTCAAGCGCGAACTCAGCAGTCGGCGCCTCTTGGTGTTGGAATACCTCGAAGGTGTTCCCTTGACCAACAGTGAAGCACTCGGAAGCAGCGGCGTCGACGGTCGCGCCTTTGCCGAGCGCATCGCCACGCTCTTTGCGGAGATGATCTTCGAGCAGGGCTTCTTCCACGGCGATCCCCACCCGGGCAATCTGCTGCTGCTGCCCGACGGTGTCGTGGGGCTGCTCGACTTCGGTTTGGCCAAGGAGCTTCCGGAGGCCTTCGGCCCCTCCATGGCGCGGCTCCTGGCCAAGACCTTCACCGGTGACATGGATGGCGCTCTGGAGGCGGCGCGCGCCGTCGGCTTCAACCTCGACGAGCTCAATCCGGCGCTGCTCGAGCGCATCGTCAAGGAGACCATGGGCGGCGTGGAGCGGGCGCGGGTCCGGCGCGAGGCGAGCACCGACCAGGCGACCTCCGAGGCCGGGCGCGCGGAGCGACCGCGGCGCTCCCGCAGCGAACGCCGGGCCGAGGCGCGGCAGCGGCAGGGCGAGTTCGAGGCGTTGGCCGAGGGGGGGGAGCCGATCCGCATCCCGCCCCACTTCGCCCTGGTGGGCCGCACCGTGATGCTGCTCGACGGCCTCTCCGACCGCCTGGCGCCGGGGGAAAAGGTCGTCCAGCGCACGCTCTTCAAGGCCCTGATGCCCTACGCGGGCGCGGCCATGGGGTGATACGCGAAAATGAGTCACAAAAATTGCGTGTAATTTCAGTGCCTTACGTTACGTGACACAAAAAAGCGTGTCACAGCGCGTTGACGGTGTGACACGCGGTGTTACGTAATTGCTCGCCATGAGCGAACGCAGACACCGCAGGAAGGTCCGGGTGATCCACACCCGCGTGCCGGAAGTTCTCGAAGTCGAGCTCAAGCGCCTCTCGGACTCCCTGAGCGTGCCGGTCTCCAACATCGTGCGGGCCGTGCTCGAGGATGCCCTCGAAGTGGCCGAGTCGATCGAGGAGGACGTCAAGCGCGCCGTCGAGGACGGCGAGGTGCTCGAACGGCTGGAAAAATGGCGGGAGCGCCGCGAGCGCCACATCCGCCGCCGTCGCGAGGCCTACCGCCGCCGCCGCGAGGCCGAGGAGCGCGCCGAAGGCCGCGAGCCGGAGCGCGAAGCCGAAAGAGAGCCCGAGGGCCCGCCGCCGCGTCGCGAAGCCGACGTGGTCGACTTGCCCGTGGCTGCGGCCGAGCCCGAAGCGCCCGAACACTCGGACGCATCCGAAGAGCACGAGGCGCCCGAGCTACCGGAAGAAATCGTCGGCGTGCAGCCCCTGCGCCTGGTGCGTAACGGCCGCTGCGTGGGCTGCGACGTAGGGCTGAAACGTGGCGAGGATGCCTACATGGGCATCGGCCACATCAAGGGACCCCCGCCGCTGATCTGCGCCGACTGCGCGCCCTGATCGAAGCGGTGGCGCGTCCTGCTCGGCAGGGCGCAGGCAACGCAACAAGAAGTGAATGACGCCGGCCGCGAGCGACCGGCGAATGGAGGAGTCATGTCGAAACGATCATGCAGATGGAGAGCTGTATTCATCGCCGGCACATTGCTGGCCATCAGCGCCGCCGCCAGCGCCGGCAACGACGAAGCGCCGCCCCCACCCCTGGAACTCGACCGTGCCGAGGCCTTCGAGCACTACCGGCAGTACGAAAAGAGCCAGCGTGACGCGGGCCGTAACTCTTGGTTTGAGGAGCGAGAAGCCCACGTGCGCGCGGTGTTGGCAGTTGGCGGGTATTGACGGCATTCGCTCGGTGTCAGGACTTCGCAGGCCCCGGGTTGCGCCGATTGGCCAGACGCGCCTGCACCGAACGGCCGCAGCGGCCCTCGGTGTCGAATAGGGCGACCTCGATCAAGCCGATGCCGTCGCGTTCCACGCCGTAGTCAGCGGCCATGCCGAGCCATTCACCGACGGGCGCGCGCGAAAAGTAGAGCGTGGTATCGGTATTGATGAAGGAGGGGCCGCGAACGCCTGGCTCGCGTCGCATGGAGCGCGAGGCCACGGCGTTGGCGAAGTCGCCCACCGCCGCCGCGCGCGCGAAGGGGCTGGTCGCCTCGCCTTCCACCAACTCGGTGGGCAGCCGAAACCAGGCCGCTTGCGGGCCGAGGCCCTTGGTCGCCCAACGGGCCTGAATGACGGTGTGGAAACCGCGCGGCGCGCCGGGCGGGCGGCGTCCTCCCATCAGCGAGCCGGTCTCGAGGCCGTCGGGGCCAGGCATGGGCTCCAGTGCGAAGGGATCGTTGAGCTCGTGTTCGGTGCGCAGCAGGAACAGACCGCTGGCACGCGCCACCTCCGTGTCCTCGTGCAGGATGGAGGCATCGACGGCCTTGATGCGTCGCCCGTCGCGCACCACGCGCGTCTTCACGGACAGCGGCGCCTTGGGCACGGCGCGGAAGAGGTCGATGGTGAGCCGGGCTGGCAGCAGAGCTGAATCGTCGACGGCCTGCTCCAGGCAGCGGCACAAGAGCCCGCAGACCGGACCGCCGTGCAGGGCCTTGGGGCTCCAGGGGCCTGGCGCCGCGTCGGTGGGTACGAAGAACTCGCCATCGCGGCGAAAAACGGGGGGAAGGACTTCAGACATCGCGCGACGCTTGTAGCACTTGGCGCGGCCCGGGGAAGGCCATCGAGGGGTCGCAGGGCAGGGCGCTCAGCCCACACCCGGCGCCTCGTGGCCCGAGGCGACCACGTATTCGCCGTAGCCGCCGTTGTAGGCGCGAGCGCCCTCCGGCGACAGCTCGAGCACGTGGTCCGACAGCGCGCGCAGGAAGTGGCGATCGTGGGAGACGAAGAGCAGCGTGCCCTCGAAGTCGGCGAGCGCTTTGACCAGGGTTTCCTTGGTGGCCATGTCCAGGTGGTTGGTGGGCTCGTCCAGCACCAGGAAGTTGGGCGGGTCGAAGAGCATCTTGGCCAAGACCAGGCGCGCCTTTTCGCCGCCCGAGAGCACGCGGCAGCGCTTCTCCACGTCGTCGCCGCTGAAACCAAAGGCCCCCGCCAGCGTGCGCAGGGTGCCCATGGTGGACATGGGGAAGTCCCGCTCCAGGGTCTCGATGACGCTTAACTCCCCGTCGAGAACCTCCATGGAGTGCTGGGCGAAGTAGCCGAGCTTGACGCTCTGGCCGATGCGCACCTGTCCCGAGTTGGGCTCGCTTTCGCCCGCGATGAGCTTCAGCAAGGTCGACTTGCCGGCGCCGTTGACGCCCAGCACGCACCAGCGCTCCTTGCGCCGGATCAGTAGATCCAGGCCCTCGTAGACCACGTTGTCGCCGTATTTCTTGTGCACCGCTTGCAGGCTCGCCACGTCGTCGCCGGAACGCGGTGGCGCGCGGAACTCGAACTCGATCACCTCGCGCCGCTTCGGCGCCTGCACGCGCTCGATCTTGTCGAGCTTCTTCACCCGCGACTGCACCTGGGCTGCGTGGCTGGCGCGGGCCTTGAAGCGCGCGATGAAGGCTTCTTCCTTGGCCAGCATCGCCTGCTGGCGTGCGAACTGGGCTTCTTTTTGTGCCTCCGCGATGGCGCGCTGCTGTTCGTAGAAGTCGTAGTTGCCGCTGTAGGTGATCATGTCGCCGCCGTCGATTTCGACGATCTTGGTCACCAGGCGATTGAGAAACTCCCGATCGTGGGAGGTGATGATCAGCGCACCCTCGAAGTTGCGCAGGAACTGCTCGAGCCAGATGATCGACTCCAGATCCAGGTGGTTGGTGGGCTCGTCCAGCAGCAGGGCGTCGGGCCGCATGAGAAGAATGCGCGCCAGGGCCACGCGCATCTTCCAGCCGCCCGAGAGCTTGCCCACGTCGTCTTCGATGACTTCTTCGCGAAACGACAGCCCCGCCAGGATCTCGCGCGCCCGGGCCTCCAGGGCGTAGCCACCGAGCTGGTCGAAGCGCGCCTGCACCTCCCCGAAGCGCTCCACCAGGCGGTCGAGTTCGTCCATGCGCTCCGGGTCGGCCATGGCCTGCTCCAGCTCGCGCAGCTCGGCGGCAGCCTCGGAGACCTCGCCCGCGCCGCCGGTGACTTCCTCCAAAACAGTGCGGCCGCCCATTTCGCCCACGTCCTGGCTGAAGTAACCCAAAGTTACTCCACGGTCGATGCTGACCTGGCCGCCGTCTGGCGCCTCTTCCTTCATCAGCATCCGGAAGACGGTGGACTTGCCGGAGCCGTTGGGGCCCACGAGGCCCACCCGATCGCCCCGGAAGGCGCCCATGGAGGCCTCCAGAAAGAGGATCTGGGAGCCGTGTTGCTTGGAAACCGAATCGAGGCTGAGCATCCGCCCTCAGAAACCCGCCGCCGGCGCGTCGGTCTCGTAGATCAGCCAGCCATCCTCGCGCCGGTGGTGCTCGGCCTGCCCGCGCAGGCGCAGGTGCTCGAGGTGGGCGTAGGTCTCGCTCTCGGCCATGGAGCCCCAGTTGCGCTCCTGGAATAGCTGCTTGGAGATGTCCTCGACCGTGGCCGGGCCCAGGCGCTTGGAGATGCCCTTGATCTTCTCCAGGCGCTCGTCGTGGTGTTGGCGAATCGCCCGGGCTCGCAGGGGCAGGTCGTCGAAGGGGTGGCCGTGGGCCGGCAGACAGCGGCGCACGTCGGGGATCTCGGCGACTTCTTCCAGCGAGTCGTAGAAGGCCTGCAGCGGATCTTCGATTTCGCCCAGGCCCGAGATATGCGGCGTGATCGAGGGCAGCACGTGATCGCCGGCCAGAAAGATGCCCTCGTCCGGATCGTGCAGGCAGAAGTGATCCTCGGTGTGGCCGGGGGTGTGCAGCACGAACCAGTCGCGGCCCGCAAGGCGCAGCCGCGAGCCGGCGCCCACCACATGGGTCAGCCGAGGCATGAAGGTGCTGGCACCGGCCGCGCGCATCTTCTCCCAGCGCTCCATCTGCTCCGGCGTCGGCGCCGGTGGCCGTCCGCCCCAGGGCGTCGGCGGTCGCTGGCCCAGATCGCGCATCCACGGGATGTCGTCGTCGGTCGTGTCGGGCACCGGGCGCGGGCCCGGGGCGCCGTGGCTTTCGTCCTGGCCATGCGCGTGATCGTGACCGTGGTCGTGCAGGTGCTCGACCGAGACCTCCAGATGCGGCCGCTGCCCCGCCCCCGACAAGAGCGAGAACTTCTCGTGGGCGATCACGCGGCAGTCGGTCTCGGCGCGAAAGCGTCCGGCGCCGCCGAAGTGGTCGGGATGGGAATGGGTGATCAGCACCGTATGCACGTGCCGCACCTCGAGATCGGCCTGGCCCAGGCGCTGCACCACGGCCTCCCAATTGGCCTCGCCGGGCAGCCCCGGATCCACCACCGCCGCTCCCTCGTCGTCGAGCAGGCAGTACATGTTCACGTGGCCCAGGCCGGGCATTTCGATGGGCAGCTGCATGCGCAGCACGCCGGGGGCCACCTCCACCACCTCCTCGGAGGCGGTCTGCTGTTCCTGTTTCTGCGTACTTGGCTGGCTCAAGGCTTACTTCTCCTGCGCTGGGGGGGGGCGCGAACGGGGGGCGCGAACGGGGTCGCGAACGGGGGGCGCGAGCGGGGCGGCGCGAACGGGGGGGGCGCAGCCGCGTTGACGGCCGGCGCGGGCACCGCGGCCCGGCAGCATGGCACCGCGGGCGGCGCCTGGTAAAGCAGCTACTTTGACACGCCGGCTGCCCCAAGTCCGTCATTTTTCGCGGCCCCAGACCCCGAAAAATCCTGCGCCACCGTGCGGCCGGCCCCGCAGGCGGCTATGGTCGGCGCCATGCTGCAGACCCTCGAAGCCAAGGTCCAGGCCGCCGAGCGCATCTCGCGCGACGAAGCCGCCTGGCTCTTCCACCACGCCGCCGACGCCGACCTCCGACGCCTCTCGGCGAGCGTGCGCGGCCGCTTCCACCGCCCCGACGAGGCCAGCTATTTGATCATGGCCATCGTCAACTACACCAACGTCTGCGTGGCGCGCTGCGACTACTGCAGCTTCTACCGCCTGCCGAAGCACCCCGAGGGCTACCGACTGTCTTTCGACGAGGTGGCCCGGCGCATCGACAAGTTGATCGCCCTGGGCGGCACGCTGGTGGGCTTCAACGGTGGCTTTCACCCCGAGCTAAGGCTGCGCGATTACGCCGAACTCTTCGAGCGCATCCACGCGCGCTACCCCAAGCTCGCCTTCAAGGAGATGACGGTCGCGGAGTTCATGTACGCCTGCAAGGTCTCGCGCCTGAGCTACCGCGAGGGCGCGCGCATGATGGCCGACGCAGGTACCCAGTGGCTGACCGGCGGCGGTGCCGAGGTCCTCGACGAGGCATTCCGCAAGCGCCACAGCCCCGGCAAGGGCAGCGTCGAGTCCTTCTACGAGGCCCAGGCCGCGATTCTTGAAGCCGGCATCGGCTCCACCGCCACCATGGTCATCGGCTTCGACGAGAGCCTCGACGAACGCCTCAATCACCTCGAGCGCCTGCGTCGCTTCCAGGATGACGCCGGCGGCATCGAGGGCCAGGGTCTGGCGAGCTTTCTGTGCTGGACCTACAAGGCCTACGGCAGCGAGCTGGGCGGCGAAGAGATCGAAGCCCGCCAGTACCTGCGTTGGCTCGCCATCAGCCGCATCTACCTGGACAACATCGTGCACATCCGCACCTCGGTGCTGACGAAAAACGAAGAAGCCATGCTGGGCCTGCAGTACGGCGCCAACGACTTCGACCTGCCCACCGAGGACGAGGTCACCCAAAAGGCCGGCGCCACCATCAGCCACGACTTCGCGCGCCTGCTCGACGCCGCCGAGCACGCCGGCTTCCGGCCGGTCCACCGCCACGCCTTCCCCAAGCATCCCGTGCCCGGGGCCACCTACGAGCCCACGGGCAAGAGCCGCGAGCAGGTGCTTTCGCCCAGCCGCGCCCTGGGCGCACGCGCCCTGCCGGTCACGGCCTGAAAGCGAAGCACCGTGCTGCACGTCGACGCCCTGATTTTCGATCTCGACGGAACCCTCTGGGACACCAACGCCATCTGCGCCGAGGCCTGGAATCGGGTGCTTCAGCGCATGGGCATCGAGCGCCCGGCGGTCACCGAAGCCGACATCGCCGGCATCTGCGGCCGCCCCCATCGCGAGGCCGTGGGCGCCGTGCTTTCTGAGCTCGATGAAGCCAAGCTCGACGCCATCAGTGTCGCGACCGAGCGCGAGGACAACCTGCTCATCGCCGAGCGCGGTGGCCGCCTCTACCCGGGCGTGCGCGAGCTCATCCCCGAACTGGCCGAACGCTTCCCGCTGATGATCGTCAGCAACTGCCAGGACGGCTACATCGAAGTCTTCCTCGAGCAGAGCGGGCTCGACGCGAGCTTCCGCGACCACGAATGCTGGGGCCGCACCGGCAACACCAAGAGTGAAAACCTGCGCTCGGTGATCGCCCGCAATGGCGTGCGCGCGCCGCTCTTCGTCGGCGACACCGAAGGTGACGCCCGCGCCGCCCGCGACAACGCCGTGCCCTTTGTCTTTGCGAGCTACGGCTTCGGCGAAGTCGAGGTGTTTGACCTGCAGCTACATCGCTTCGAACAGCTCGCAGGCCGCGTGGCGCCGCTTGGCTGAGGGCAGGAGTTACCCAAGAGTTTCCGTCTCCAGTCGGGGACAGTTCGGGCGCGTTGGCGCGATCGGTCTCCCCTTGATCTCCCTTCCCACCCCTGCATACAGTCGCGCGCATGTCGTTTCAGCGCGTTGGTTTTGGGCTCGTCGCAGCGGTCGCCTTGGTGGCCTGCGGCGGTGATGAAGGTAGTAATGACGGCAACATGCCGACGGGAACTGCGGCGGCACCCGCCACGCAGGGGACCGGCGGCACGACCGCGACGCAGACCGGGGCTTCGACGGCCGCGGGCACCGGCGCCACCGAGATGCCGATGCTGATGTGCCCGGCAGATCAGGGCATCACCAGCTGTGGCGGTGCAGCCTGCGCGCCGGTCGAAGCCAATCTGGCCATGATCTGCATCCAGACCTGCTGCACCGATACCGGCGCCTGCGGTCAGTTCAACGCGGCCAGCGGCGAAGCCTGTCGCGACGTCTCTGGTGGTAGCGGTCATCAATGCCCCGACGAGATGATCCTCGGCAGTAGCGTTCCCGGCTGCTGCGTCGACGGCAGCAATAGTTGCGGTGTGCTCGACCTGACGGGTCTGCTCGGTGGTGGCTGTATCGAGCGCAGCATGGCCGCGATCGTCGCGCCTGGTATCACGGCGCTCAACTGCGACGGCACCACGCCTCCGCCGCCTGAAACCGGCGCGGCCGGTGCGGGAGCGGCCGGTGCGGGTGCCGCGGGTGCCGCCGCTGGCGCGGGCGGCTGATCCCCCCGCGTGCACGCTCGGCCTGGACCCCGCTTGCGTTTGCCGCGGCGCGTCTGGTCGCTTCTGCCACTGCTGGCATCGGCGGCCCTGGCGATCGCCGCCTGCGGTGACGACGGCGCGGGCAACGACCAGGCCTAAGCTAGCGTTTCCAATTCAGGCGCCTCGACCCCGGGCAGCGACGCCGGCACCGCCGCTGCAAACCCCTCCGAACCCACCACCCCCGTCTGCGACGCCGACGGCGGCGACGCCCCCGTGGCCGCCCCCGTCCTCGTCGCCAACCTGCGCGGCCAGACCAGCTGGTACGCCTCGCCCATCGTCGCCGACCTCGACGCCGACGGCAGCCGCGAGCTGATCGCTCGCTACTGCGCCCTCTTCGTCCAGACCTTCGATCACGGCATGGACGTCTTTCGTAGCCCAGGTTCGGGCGACGCTTGCGTGCTGTGGCCGACGGCCCGCGGCGGCCCCCTGCGCACCGGCGCGCCTTCTTTCTAGCGAGCTTTTTGGCGCGAACCCCGCAGCCAGCGCAGCCCGCGCATCACTTTCGCCAGCATCTCCACCCGCCAGGCCATGCCCGAGTCGCGCACGGCCTGCTCCACGCGATCCCCCATCATCGCCGCCGCTTCTTCCTGGCCCTCGAAGTCGATGGCCTCGAGCGCCAACACCCCGGCCATCGCCATCACCGCCGCTTCCTGTCGATAGCGATGCCACAGGGCGCGAAAGGGAAAGCCCTCGACGCCGAACTCCACGAGCTTTGCGTGGTAGTGCCTGAGCAGCTGCTTCTGATGGGCGCGGCGCTGCTCGGGTTGCAGGCCCATGGAGAGGATGCGCGTGACATCGCTGGTGCCGTGGCGCGCGAAGCTGACGCCCTGCCAGTCGATGACCGCGAAGCGACCGCCTGCCTCGCTGGGAAAGAAGACGTTCTCGGCATGGAGGTCATTGTGGATCAGTGTCAGCGGCGGCTTGAGCAGGTCGGCCTTCCACTCGTCGCCTTCGAGCACCGAGGCCAGCGCGCGCGCCACCCGCGCCGAAGTGGGATAGGTCTCGCCGAAGTGCTCGAGGAAGGCCGGCAGGTGCTCGAGGAAGCGCTCGCGAAAGCGGTCGGCAGTAGTTTCATCCACCAGCAGCCATTCCAGTCCCTCGCTGCGATTCCAGAAGCGCGCGTGGTAACGGGCCACCTCTTCAAGCACCGTGCGTGCCTGCTGTAGGGTCAAGCCCTCTTCCACCGCTGCCGAAGCCGCCGGCGCCATGTCTTCCAAGAGCAGCACAAAGCCGCGCCGCTCGGCGTCGTAGTGCGCCAGGTAACAGCGCGGCGTTGAAACTCCAAGTTGATCCGCCAACTCCCGATAGAAGCGCACCTCGCGCTCGTAGGCGCCCACCTCGGTCATCAAATCGCGAACCGCCTCGCCCTGGCCGGCGAATTTCGCGATCAGCGACGCGGGCGCATCGCCCCTTTCGCCCTCGTAGCGCAGCGACAGCCGCGCCAGGTAGCCCGCAAAGCCCTTGCCCTCGCCGACGCGCGCGGCCTCGAAGGTCTGCACGCTGCCGCCGCCGAGCACTCCGGCATGGCGCAGGCAGGCGGTCAGCCACTCGGCGTCGAGTTCATCGAGGGAAAGCGGCACCGCCATGCCGCTGGGCGGGGCTGTGCTGCTCTGCAAGCTGGCGGCGCTCGGCATGGCAGGGAATCGGGCGGCGACCTCAGGGATCCTCGAAGCGCGGCGCCCGCTTCTCCAGGTTCGCCTGCACCGCCTCGGCCTGGTTGGGCGTGCCGATCAACTCGCGCTGCAACTCCTGCTCCAGCGCAAAACCCTCGGCCACGCTGCCGTAGCCGGTCTCGTTGAAGAGGCGCTTGGCGTTCCGAATCGCATGGGGCGACTTGCTGGCGATTTCCCGCGCCATGGCCGTGGCCGCGGCCAGCGGGTCGTCGACCACGTGCGTGGCCAGGCCCAGGGCGAGCGCCTCTTCGGCCTCCGCGACGCGCCCGGTGAACGCCAGCTCCTTGGCCACATCCAGCCGTACCAGGCGCCGGAGGGTTTGAGTGCCGCTCATGTCCGGCACCAGGCCCCACTTGATCTCCATCACCGACAGCTTGGTCCCCGGCGCCAAAAAACGAATGTCGGCGCCGAGCGCGATCTGCAGGCCGCCCCCGTAGGCGAAGCCGTGCACCGCCGCGATCACGGGCACCGGCACCTCCTGCCAGACCCAACCGGCGCGCTGGGCGCGGTTGGCGGGGCTCTGGGCCTCGCGGCTCAGGACTTCATGGGTCTGTTGGGCCTGCTGCGCTTGCTCTGCCTTGGCCTGAACCGGCGCCTCGCCCCGCCCCGCCATGGCCGCGAAGCTCTGGAAGTCGAGGCCCGCGCAAAAGGCACGCCCCGCGCCGCTGAGCACGACCGCCCGCACGCTGTTGTCGGCGGCGATGGCGTCACCGGCCTCGGAAAGCGCACTGAACATGGCACCGTCGATGGCGTTGAGCTTGTCGGCCCGGTTCAAGCGAACCTGGGCCACCCCCTCTTCGATTTCGATCGTGACCCGCTGCTCCGACATGGCGCGCTCCCTTCTCGCGAAGTTTTCAGTCCACCTTCAGGATGGCATGAAAGGCTTCCTGTGGGATCTCAACGGCGCCCACGTTCTTCATGCGCTTTTTGCCTTCCTTCTGCTTCTCCAGCAGCTTGCGCTTGCGCGAGATGTCACCGCCGTAGCACTTGGCCGTCACATCCTTGCGCATGGCCTTGACCGTCTCGCGCGCGATCACGCGGGCGCCGATGGCCGCCTGAATCGCCACGTCGAACTGCTGCCGCGGCACGATCTGCTTCAGCTTCTCGGCCAGCTGCCTGCCCAGCTGGTGGGCGCGGTCGCGGTGCACGATGGCGCTGAGGGCATCCACCGGCTCGCCGTTGATGAGCAGGTCGAGGCGAATCAGCTTGTTGGGCCGGTAACCGATCAACTCGTAGTCCATGGATGCGTAGCCGCGGGTGCCGCTCTTCAAGCGGTCGTAGAAGTCGAAGAGCACCTCGGCCAGCGGCAGCTCGTAGGTGATGATCACGCGATCCTTGGAGGCGTACTGAATGCCCTTCTGCACCCCACGCCGCTCCTCGCAGAGCTTGAGCACCGCACCCACGTAGGCTTCGGGGCAGTGCACCGCGACCTGGAAGTAGGGCTCCTCGATCATCTGGATCATGGCCGGGTCGGGCAGCTTGCTCGGGTTTTCGATATTGAAGACTTCACCCTTGGTGTCGTGCACCCGGTAGACGACGCTCGGCGCCGTGGTCACCAGATCCAGGTTGTACTCGCGCTCCAGCCGCTCCTGCACCACCTCCATGTGCAGAAGCCCGAGAAAGCCGCAGCGAAAGCCCAGGCCCAGGGCGTCGGAGTTATCCGGCTCGAAATGAAAAGCCGCGTCGTTGAGGTTCAGCCGTGAAAGCGCGTCGCGCAGGTCGCCGTAGCGGTCCGGATCGGTCGGGAAGATGCCCGCGAAGACCATCGGCTTGACCTCTTCGAAGCCGGGCAAGCGCGTGTCGGTGGGGTTTTTCGTATTGGTGACGGTGTCGCCGACCTTGGTGTCCTTGACCGATTTGATGGCGGCCGAGAAGAAGCCCACCTCGCCCGGTCCCAGACCCTTGAGCTGCACGGGGTAGGGCGCGAAAACGCCCACCTCGGTCACCTCGTAGTCGGCTCCGGTGGCCAACATGCGCACCTTTTCGCCCTTGCGCAGGTGACCATCGACCACGCGCACCAGCACCACGGCGCCGCGGTAGCTGTCGTACCAGCTGTCGATGATCAGGGCCCGCAGCGGTCCCTCGGTCTGACCCTTGGGCGGTGGGACTCGCGCCACCACCGACTCCAGGATCGCGTGGATGCCCTGACCGGTCTTGGCGCTGGCGGCGATGGCGCCCTCGCAGTCCAGACCGATCACATCCTCGACCTCGCGCTGGGCGCGCTCCACGTCGGCGCTGGGCAGATCGATCTTGTTGAAGACCGGGATGATCTCCAGGTCATTGCCGATGGCCAGGTAGACATTGGCCACCGTTTGGGCCTCGACGCCCTGGCTCGCATCCACCACCAAAAGCGCCCCCTCGCAGGCCGACAGCGAGCGCGAGACCTCGTAATTGAAGTCCACGTGGCCGGGCGTGTCGATCAGGTTCAGTTGGTAGGTCTTGCCGTCCTCGGCCTTGTAGCTGAGGCGCACCGACTGGGCCTTGATGGTGATGCCGCGCTCGCGCTCCAGCTCCATCTTGTCCAGGAACTGATCGGTCTTCTCGCGGTCGCTCAGGGCGCCCGTCTCCTCGAGAATGCGATCGGCGAGCGTGCTCTTCCCGTGATCGATGTGGGCGATGATGGAGAAGTTGCGAATCCGGTCCTGATCGGTCGTCATGATGTGGCGGCCACAGCGGTGTCGCTGAAGGCGGCACGACGCCTTAGCACCATTGAAGCGACGGTGCGACAGCCCGCGGGCGCCGATCGACGCAGCGCGCTACTTATTGTCGCCTGCGCCGGCCAGCGACAGCTGACCGGGCAACTCGGCCGCGTGGCGTTCGAGGACCAGATCGATACCTTCGCGGATGTACACGGCCACCGGAACCTTGGTGCGTTCGTGCAAGAGCTTGAGGCGCTCGTTCTGTTCCGGGGTGATGTAAATCGTCGTGGAAATCTTCTTGCGAGCCATCGTTCGCTGCCTGGATGGGGTGACGACGCGGCTCTGTGCTGCGTCGTGGCGTGAACGTACATGGCACCATACATATTGTCAAACTCTGAGAGGCAAGCCTGGTGTCGACTTGCGGCGGCTGGGTGCTGCTCGTATCCTGGCCACCTCCGGCGCGACAATGGATACCGGCGGCCGCCGAGGCGCCGAAGCGGGAGCCCTAAATGCCCAGGTGGCTTGCGTTTTTCTTATTAATTTCAGGGGTTTATGCGTCGTGGGGCTGCGGCGGATCGAAGCAAGAGGGCCAGGGCGAGGAAGTCGCCGCCCGCGAGATCAAGCCCCTGCGCTCCCAACGCTGCGAGGATGGCGACAGCGAAGAGCTGCTCGACGCCAGTGGCGACGGTTACGCCAACGTGCGCCACGTGGTTGAAAACGGGCGCCGGCGTTGCACCGAGATCGACCTCAACCTCGACAAGCGCGTCGACGTCACGCGCAAGCTCGACGAGTCCGGCAACATCGTCTTCGAGCAGCACGACTTCGACTTCGACGGTCGTCTCGATCAGCAAGTCTTCTTCGAAGGCGGCCGCATCGCGCGTCGCGAAATCGACACCAACTTCGATCGCATGGTCGACACCTGGGTTTGGTGTGAGGGGTCGCTGGTGGCCAAGCTCGAACGCGACCGCCGCCACACCGGCCGCGTCGACACCTGGGAAGAGTATCAATCGGGCCTACTGGCCTCCGCCCGCTACGACGACAACAACGACGGCAAACCCGAGCGCTGGGAGACCTACCGGGCTGGACGTCTCAGCGAAATCGCCTACGACACCAACAACGACGGCAAACCCGAGCGTCGCGACGAGATCGACGCGGCCGACGCCGACTCACCGCTCGAGCCCGTCAGCTGCGACGGCGGCAAGCTGCCGGAGCAAGCCTCCGCCCGTGCGGCTGCGGCCAGCTCGGGGGGTGAAAGCAGCGACGAAGCGGGCGAGTCCGAAAGCGAGTCGGAAGCCGGCGAGGACGGGGCTGACGACGCTGCGGGTGACGAAAGCGCGGAGGAAGAGCAATGACCGGCGCGTGTAGATCGCGATGGGCGCTTTGCCTTCTACTCCTATGGGGCGGGCTCGGCTGCAAGAGCGGCCCAGAGGGCAAAGCCGGCGAAAACATCCGCGCCACGGCCCTCGGCGGTGACGCGCGCGGCAGCGGCAACGAGCGCTGTGACGCCACCAAGCCCGACCGCGAAGTCACCGAATACGACACCTCCGGCGACAACATCCCGGACGTGCGCAAAGTCTTCCTGAGCATGGGCATGGGAGTCGAAACGCGGCTGGTCATGATCTGCCGCGAGACCGACGTCAACGCCGACGGCAAGAAAGACGTCATCCGTTACTTCGACAACGACGGCCGTTCGGTGCGTGAAGAAGCGGACCGCAACTTCGACGGCCGCATGGACGTGGCGCAAATCTTCCAGGACGGCCAAATCGTCCGCAAAGAGCTCGACACCAACCACGACGGCAACATCGACGCCAAAATCTTCTTCGAAGACGGCAAGCCCCAGCGCGCCGAGCGTGACCTGTCGGGCCGCAGCAAGGGCGCCGTCTGGCAGCCCGACCGCTGGGAGTACTACGAAGACGGCAAAATCGTGCGCATGGGCACCGACCTCGACGGCGACTCCCGGGTCGACCGCTGGGATCGCAACGCCGCCCACAAGACCAAGCACCAGAGCGTCGAAGGCGTTGCTGACGGCGACGAAGCGGGCGGCGAAGAAGAAGAAGCCGAAGAGCAGGGCGACGACGCCAGCTGAGCCCACTACCGCGGGGGCCTCACAAGTGCTAGCCCGCGGTCACCATGGCAGTCGAACGCCTCCAGAAGATCCTCGCCCACGCGGGCATCGCCTCCCGGCGCGCGGCCGAGCGCCTCATTGAAGAGGGCCGCGTGCGCGTCAACGGCCGGCGCGTGCGCGAGCTCGGCTTCAAAGCCGACCCCCACAAAGACCGCATCGAAGTCGACGGCACGCGCATCGTCGCTGAAAAGCCCGTCTACTACCTGCTCAACAAGCCGCGAGAAGTCATCACCACCCTCGACGACCCCGAGGGTCGCCCCACCGTGGGAGCCCTGCTCAAGCGCGTGCCCGAGCGCGTCTACCCCGTAGGCCGCCTCGACTACCACACCAGTGGCGTGCTCTTGATGACCAACGACGGCGAAATGGCCCAGGCCCTCTTGCACCCGCGCCGCCGCGTCCCCAAGACCTACATCGCCAAAGTCAAAGGCCACGTCGCGATCCCTGCCCTTGATGCCCTGCGCAAGGGCGTCGACCTGGGAGAAGGCGAGCACAGTGGCCCGGCTGAAGTCTTCGTCGCCAACGAAGAGCGCGGCAACACCTGGCTCCAGATCACCATCACCGAAGGCAAAAACCGTCAAATCCACCGCATGCTCGAAGGGGTTGGCCACCGCGTCATGCGCCTGAGCCGCGTCGCCTTCGCGGGTCTCACCACCGAAGGCATGCCGCCGGGTGCCTATCGGCCATTGGACGGCGACGAACTACGCAAGCTCAAACGCGACTACAAAAACCCCGCGCGTCGCAAGCGCGGTGGCCAGGCCGAGCAGGACATGGGCGACGAACTCGAAGTAGCCGACGAGCCCCGCCCCGCCCGCAAGCGCCGTCCGACCAAGAAAAAGGTCGTCGCCAAGCGTCCCGCGGCTGAAGGCGCCGGTGCAGCGTCGCCGAAAGCCAAGCGTCCAGCGCGCAAGAAGACAGCGCAGGTGCCGAAGAAAGCCGCGGGAAAAGCCAAAAAGCGCGCTGGTTCGAAGCCGTCCAAGGGCCGCACACCGGCTCGAAAAAAGTCCCGTGATCAAAGCATTTGACACGCAGCCCAACACGCGTATTCTCCCCCACACTTCGCCGCGGGGTGGAGCAGCCTGGTAGCTCGTCGGGCTCATAACCCGAAGGTCGTCGGTTCGAATCCGGCCCCCGCAACCAAGCCCGTCTCGGACACGCCGAGGCGGGCTTTTCATTTATGCGGCCGTGGCGTGGGGGGCCTGCTTCGGCGTCATGTTCAAAGCTCCGGCTCCGTGGACTTGCGTCCACTACACTCGGACCTTTGAACAAGCCGGGGTGGTTGGCGGCTCTCACGCAGCGGACTTCAGGTTCTCGCGCAAGATCCGAGGGTGACGAGCAGCGATGCGCAGCAGGGCGATGGCGGGACCTTCGGGCCTGCGGCGACCCTGCTCCCAGTTGCGCAGGGTGTGGACGCTGATGCCCATCGCTTCGGCGAATTGCACCTGGGTGAGCCGGACGAAGCGCCGCAGCGCGGCGATGTCCTCTCCGCTCTCGAATTGACCGCGCAGCAGGCGGCGGCGCAGGCGCTTGGGAATGGCGGCCTCGAAATCGGCGTCGGTCAGCTCGGGAATCTCGTCGCTCATGTTCGCTGCTCCATATGGTCCATGTACTTCTGTCTCTCGCGTGTCGTTGCCCAGCGGGCGCTGATGATCCGGATGACGTCTTCATCACGTTCGGTCCAGACCACGAGAATCACGCCGTCGTCGATTGGCCCGATGGAGATGAAGCGATCCTCTTCGTCGGAGTGCTCGGCGTCGAAGATCTCGAGGTGGTCAGTTTCGGACTCGAGCAGCGCTTGGGCCTGCTCGAATGAGACCCCATGCTTGACTTCATTGGACGCCGCCTTCGCATCATCCCAGTCGAACTCCACAGCATCAGTATGAGTCAATGGCGGACTAAGTCAACGGCTTAGTTCTCGGCGGTGCAGTCCCCCTTGGACAGACGTCGGATCCGGGGGCGCGCCCCGCCGCCGAACTTGCACATGTCAGGCATGGAGTTCGCCCGCATCCTGTCGCCACGGAGATGTTCTGGTCGGCGCTGGCGTCCCGCCGGCAAGGCAAGCAAACTTGCGTCATGGACGCGCTCGATCGGGGATTGTCGCGGTTGCATGGCTTGGCGCCGGAGTACGGGCCCTATGGCTTCAGCAACCATGGTCCGATGGTCGTCGAGGCCCTCTTCGCCCTGGGCCTGCACGAAGCGATCGAGCCGTGGGCCGAGAACTACGCGCCGCGGTTGCCACCGGCTCCGCCTCCGACTGCAGCCTTGGGTCACGATTGGGCTCAGGCCCTCGGAGCAGGTGAGCGCTGGGCCGACTGGGTCGCGCTCTTCGAGCGTGAACTCGAGGACGCCAGCCATGGAGAAGTGCTCAGGCGCTGGCTGCCGCGGCTGGCGCCGGGGGTCGCCGCTGCCGCCTTTCACGGCCTGCTGCGCGTCGCCCACGCCACGCGCGCCCTGGATGGGCACACAAGCGAGCTCCGGCGCGCCGAACTCGCCCGCGCCCTGGCCTACTGGGCGGCGAGCTACCTGCCGCTCGGCGGCGAAGTGCGCCCGGCAGCACCGCGCGCGCCTTCCGAAGCTCTCGGTGAAGTCGCACGCGTCGCGCTCCCATCCCGCGGGGGTTCGATCACCGGTCGGCTGCAAGAAGTCTCCGAGTTGATCGACGCCACGAGCGCGCTTTCGCTGGCGGCGCCCGGCGAGGACCTCGGCGCTTTCGTCAGCGACCTGGTTGCGATCATGGCCGCCGTCTTCGCCGCAAACCTCCAGCATGGCACCGACCACCCGATCGCTTTCGTGCATGGCGTGACCGGCCCGGGTGCGCTGCGCCTCGTGCTGCCGCATCTCGACCGCCCAGATGCGGAGGCCTTGCTGCGCCATGCATTTCACGCGTGCGCGGCCTTGAACGCGGCGTACGGTGAGGTCGATGGTGTGATGGTGGAGCCGCAGCCTGCTGTGGATCTCACGGAGGCCGTGGAGCTGGCCGTGCGTTGTGGGGACGAGCACGCCATCAAGTGGATCGAAGCCTGCGTACGCGAGCAGCGCGCGAGCCGTCAGGGCTTGGGGCAGGTCGCCATGGCCGTGGTGGAGAGGCTCGGAGGCTGAACGGGGCCGCCACCGAGCCGGCTGCTGTGAACGCGGTGCATCGGGACAGGGATTTGCTACGGCTCGGGCGGCGCCGAGTCGACGATCCCGGATGGTGGCCAGTCTGGAAAGACGGCACTTGCCTGCAACTCGCGGGACCCGCAAGGTTGCCTCAACATGCAGGAGCCCTCCAATGACGGTCACGGGCATTGCGCCCGCAGTGCTGTGGACACCGGCGGGTGAACGATGACCTCACGTCTGAATCCGGCCAAGGCCCTGGAGCAGAAGGTTCGAGCCAGGTAAGACTCGATTCGCACCGTTGATCAAATCGCCGGAAGCCCTTGCCGTGAGGTTCGCCTGGACCCATCAAGACCTCGGTGGTGAGGTGGCCGGCCGCCAGTGAAGACTCTCGTGATGGCACGCCACCAGAACAAGCCAACCCCCGATGCATCGACCGTGGAGGCCGCGCTCGATGCCATGGATGCCGACGGACTCCGTGCGCTCATACGCGACATTAGCCTCTGGTTCGACGACGAGCTGCAGGCCCGCTTTGCCAACGCACTCGTCGACCGGGCCGCCCGTACCGCCCCGAGTTGGACTTCGCGGGCTCCAGACGATGTCAAGGTCGCTGACATTGAAGCCTTCGCCGCGGCGGCCATGCGCACGGGCTATGCCGAACCTTCCGAGGTCGACACCTACCTGCGCGACGGTTCCAACGCATTCTTGGCGAAGAACTACGCGGCGGCGTTTCGGATCTTCCGGGCGCTACTCGTTCCCGTCGCCAACCTTGAAATCGATCTATGTCAGCACGAGATGCTCGACGAGGTGCTCGGGGTGGATCCGGAGTCCTGCGCGGCCCAGTACGTCCTGTCGACGTACATGACCGCCACGCCGAGCAAGCGCGGCAAGGCCGTGCTCTCGGCTGTCGATGATGTGCGAGGCATCGGCCTCTTCTGGGAGTTTTTGCATGAGCTGGAGCAGGAGGCCGTCGAGCCCCTTCCAGACCTCGACGGCTTCCTCGTGCAGTGGAAGGCTCTCGTGCAGGAGCGTGTCCAGCCGGACCGCGACAGCGGCCGGGACACCGACGAAGACCGTTGGCTGCGCGAGGCCGTGCAACGAATGCAAGGCCCTGAGGGCCTGGCCGAGGTCGGCCGCGCATCGAAGCGCGCCGATGACCTCCGGGCCTGGTGTCAGGCGCTCGTCGAAGCCGGCGACTGGGAAGGGGCGCTGGCCGCCTACGACGAAGCGGCCGAGCTGGTCTCCGACAACGACTACGCCCGCGGCGACTTTCTCGACGGCGCCGCGTTGTCGGCACAGCAGCTCGGCCGCAAAGACCTGCCCGCGCGACTCGAGCGTGCCTGGCGGCGGGCGCCGAGCATTGTGCGCCTGCGCCGATGGCTCGGGTCGTCGAGGACCAAGAAAGTACTGCTCGCACGCGCTGGCGAGGCACTCGCCGCAGTCCCCGAGCATGCGTATCGGCAGCGGGCGCTGCTCCATGTTCTCGGCGCGGACTTCTCGGCGGCGGCTGAGCTCCTCGCGTCGGCCCATGGGTTCGGCTGGTCGCATGCGGCCCACCCCGGTCACCTGCTGTTCCCCCTCTTCGTCAGTCTGCTCGGCGGTGTCGAGCTGCGGGGCGAACCTGCACAGGAGAGCGACGAACTCGCCCTGCTGTCGGAGCGTGACGAACCTCGACTCCCGATGCCGGAGACGGCCGACCTGATACGCCTTGCGGGGATTGGGGCACCCAAAGACCCGGCAACGCGAGCGGCTGTCCTCGAGTCGATGCGTACCGCCGCCGAGAAACGCATCGCCGATGTCGCCAAGAACAAGCGCCGGCGCCGCTACGGTCATGCGGCATCGCTCGCGCTCGCGTACGCGCAGGTTGACAGCTCGGCCACTGGCGCGAAGTGGCTCGAGGGCATCCGCCATGCGTACCGGCGCTACTCTGCGCTTCGGAGGGAGTTGGCGTGAGGAGCCGACCGCGCTCTGGGGGGAGTCCGGCAATTGGCACGTCGTAGGGGAGGGCGACACGGCGATCGCCAAGCGCCCGCCCCACTTCGCCGTCCGAGGCCCCACACCTTCGTCAAGAATCGGATATCATCGGCAGCACCGTGGGGGACTCCGCTCTCAGCCCAAATTTCGCCTTCCTCGCCGAGCATGACCGCGGGCTCGCGGTACTCGGCACCCTCGCCGAGCGCAGCTTTCACCGCGATCCGGTCGCCACCCTGATGCGCCTGCGCCAGCTCTGCGAAGCCCTCGCCGAAGAGGCGGCCGCGCACGCGGGCTTTTACGTGGACGAGCGGGAGGACCAACTCAATCGCCTGCGCCGCCTCTCCGACGCTCGCGTGCTGCCGCGGGAGGTGGCCGACGTGTTCCACAGCATCCGCAAGCTCGGCAATGCGGCGGTCCATGACGGGCTCGGCGACGCGGGCGCGGCGCTCCACGCCCTCAAGCGAACCCGCGCGCTTTCCGTGTGGTTCCACCAGACGTTCGGCTCCGACCGCGGCTTCAAGCCCGGCGCCTTTGTGCCGCCGCTTCCGCCCCAGGATGCGACCGCGGTCCTGCGCGAGCAGTTGGCGATGCTGAAGGCGCGCCTGGCCCAAAGTGAAGCCGCACAAGAGGCGGCGCGCCTGGAAGCCGAGGAGGCGCGTCGGACGGCCCTGGGAGCTGCCGAGCGGGCCAACGAGGAGGAGGCGGAGAACGCAGTTCTGGAAGAGCTGCTCGACGAGGCCGCCAAACGCGAGGCCGAGATGGTCGACCGCCTGAGGGCGCTGCAGGCCCGGGCCACCGAGACCTCGGCTGTCGAGCTGCAGGCCGTGGTCGAGCGCGCCGAGGAGGCCGGCAGCGACCTGGAGCTGGATGAGGCCGACACGCGTGCCCTGATCGACGAGCAACTCCGGGAGGCCGGCTGGGAAGCGGATACGCAGGAGCTGAGCTGGGGCAAGGGCGTCCGCCCCGCCAAGAATCGCAACCTCGCCATCGCCGAGTGGCCTACCGACGACGGTCCGGCCGACTATCTGTTGTTCCTCGGGCTCCAGGCCGTGGCGGTCGTCGAGGCCAAGCGCCAACGCAAGGACGTGGCTGCGGCCATCGAGCAGTCCAAGCGCTACAGCCGGGCCTATCTTCCCAAGGCAGATGACACGCCGCCCGAGGGCACTCCCTGGGGCCCCTACCGCATCCCCTTTCTCTTCGCGACCAATGGCCGTCCCTACCTGAAGCAGCTTTCGACAAAGTCCGGAACCTGGTTCCTCGATGCGCGTCGCCCGGACAACCACCCCCATCCGCTCGATGGCTGGTACACCCCCGACGGCCTGAAGCAGCTGCTCCGCGTGGACGTGGACCGGGCCCAGGCCGAGCTGCAGCAGGAGTCCACGGACTATCTCGGCCTGCGCGAATACCAGGTACGCGCGATCAAGGCCGTCGAGCGCGGGCTCGAAGAGGGCAAACGCGAGATGCTGTTGGCGATGGCCACCGGCACGGGCAAGACCCGTACCTGCATCGGTCTGTGCTACCGCCTGATCAAGACCAAGCGCTTCCGCCGCATCCTCTTCCTGGTGGATCGCACCGCGCTCGGGGTCCAGGCTGCCAACGCCTTCAAGGACGCCCGCCTCGAGAATCTGCGCACCTTCGCCGAGGCCTACGACCTCAAGGAGCTGGGCGACGCCACTCCCGAGACCGACACGCGCCTGCAAATCGCGACCGTGCAGAGCCTGGTCAGGCGCATTCTCTACGTCGATGACGGGACGCCGCCGCCCCAGGTGGACCAGTACGACTGCATCGTCGTGGATGAGTCGCACCGCGGATACCTGCTCGACCGCGAGATGAGCGACCGCGAGCTGAACTTCCGCAGCGAGACCGACTACATCTCCAAGTACCGCCGCGTGCTGGAGCACTTCGACGCCGTGAAGGTCGGCCTGACGGCCACGCCGGCCCTGCACACCACCGAGATCTTCGGTCCGCCCGTCTTCGAATACGGCTACCGCGAGGCGGTCATCGACGGCTATCTGATCGATCACGAGCCGCCCACCCGCATCGTGACGGAGCTGGCGGAGGACGGCATCCACTGGCGCGTGGGCGAGAAGGTCGAGGCCTATCACCCGACCACCGGCGAGGTGCAGCTCTCGCTCTTGCCCGACGACGTCGACGTGGAAATCGAGCACTTCAACAAGCGCGTCGTGACCGAGCACTTCAATCGCGCCGTCTGCGGCGAGCTGGCCCGTCACATCGACCCGAGTCTGGATGGCAAGACGCTGATCTTCTGCGCCACCGACCTGCACGCCGACATGGCGGTTCAGTTGCTGAAGGAAGCCTTCGCGGCCCAATACGGCAGCGTGGACGACGACGCGGTGCTGAAGATCACGGGCAGCTCGGACAAGCCCCTGGAGCTGATCCGCCGCTACAAGAACGAGCGCCTGCCGAACGTGGCGGTCACCGTGGACCTGCTCACCACCGGCATCGACGTGCCCCCCATCTGCAACATCGTCTTCCTGCGCCGCGTGCGCAGTCGCATTCTCTACGAGCAGATGCTGGGTCGGGCGACCCGTCGCTGCGACGGGATCGGCAAGGAGGTCTTTCGCATCTTCGACGCGGTGGACCTCTACTCTGCCCTCGACGCCTACACCGCCATGAAGCCGGTGGTCGTCAACCCGACCATCGGTTTTGCGGCGCTGATCGACGAGCTGGGCAAGCTCCCCAGCGACGACGACCGTGCCGAAGTGGTCGCGCAGATCGTCGCCAAGCTCCAGCGCAAGAAGCGCAAGCTCGGCAAGCAGGCCCTGGAGCAATTCGAGGCGGCCGCCGGCATGGGCCCCGACGACGTGCTGCGCTTGCTGCGCGACGAGGGGCCGGAGGCCGCGCAGAAATGGTTCGTCGAGCACGCGAGCCTCGGTGTCGTGCTGGACAGTGCCAGGACCGGCGGCGGGCAGCCGATTCTGATCAGCGAGCACGAGGACAAGGTACGGCGCGTCGAGCAAGGCTTCGGCGACAACAGCCCGCCCGGTGACTACATCGAGGAGTTCCGGCAGTACGTGAAGGAAAACCTCAACAAGCTTCCCGCGCTCATCGCCGTCACCCAGCGCCCGCGGGAGCTATCCCGCAAGGGGCTCAAAGAACTGAAGCTCGCCTTCGACCAGGCCGGCTACTCCGAGACGCGCCTGCGCAGCGCCTGGCGCGCCCAGACCAACGAGGACATCGCCGCCTCGATCGTCGGCTACATACGCCAGGCCGCGCTCGGTGACCCGCTGCGTCCCTACGACGAGCGCGTCCAGGTCGCCATGAAGAAGATCCTCGCGAGCCAGCCCTGGACGGCACCGCAGCGCAAATGGCTGGAGCGCATCGGCAAACAGCTGACCCAGGAAACGGTGGTGGACCGCGAGGTGCTCGACCGCGGGCAGTTCGCTGCCCAGGGCGGGTTCGAGCGGTTGAACAAGGTCTTTGATGGCAGGTTGGAGCAGATACTTGGGGATGTGAACGAGGCGCTTTGGGAGGGGCAGGGATGACGGCTTTCGGCAAGTCGATCCGCATCTACCTCGCCGACGGCTCCCCGACGGGCATCAGGCACGCCGAACTGGTCAACTGGACGGGCCAGGCCATTGTGTGTCCCCGAGGGCGGGTCGGCGAGCTGTCCGCTTGGGTCGAAAGTCAGCGGCCTGGCGTGTACATGCTGGTCGGCGAGGGCGCGAGCCCGACGACACCGCTGATCTACATCGGTGAAGCAGAGAACGTTTTCGTTCGACTTCAGAATCATGTGAAGAACAAGGACTTCTGGACGCAGGTGGTCTTCTTCACGAGCAAGGACGAGAACCTGACGAAGGCGCACGTGAAGTACCTGGAGGCGAGGCTAATCGAGACGGCAGCTGCTGCGGGGCGCGCGCAGATGGAAAACGGTACGGCGCCTACGCTGCCGGCCTTGCCGCGGCCGGATCGGGACGCCATGGAGGACTTCCTCCAGCCCCTGCGAATCTTGCTCGGTACGCTGGGCTTCGCGGTATTGCAGTCCGTTTCGGCGAAGGGTGGCTCCAAGGCGTCAGACCAGAAGCCCAGCGTCCTTGCGGACATTCGTCTTCGCCTCGCCCGGCCCAAGTTGAAGGTCCTTGCCGAAGGCTCCGCCACTGACGAAGGTTTCGTCGTCTTTCAGGGTTCCGTTGGCACGCAGGCGGCCAAGTCTCACCTGTCGCCCGGCTATTCAGCGCTGCGCGACCAACTGTATGCTGACGGGTCGCTCACCAAGCGCGACGATGGTACGACGCTTTTCGCCAAGGATGTGCTCCTCGCGAGCCCATCGACTGCCGCCGCGATTCTCGTTGGAGGCGCGATCAACGGTCGCGAATCCTGGCGCGATGGCGACAACCGAATGCTCAAAGACATCGAAGAAGCGCTGGCGGGCGCCTCGGAACCAACGCTTCCAAAATGACCACCACACACGACATCGTCCAAAAGCTCTGGAATCTATGCAACGTCCTGCGGGACGACGGCATCACCTACCACCAATACGTCACAGAGCTGACCTGGCTGCTCTTCTTGAAGATGGGCAAGGAGACGGGACGGGAGAAGGAGCTGCCGAAGGGCTATCGTTGGGACGACCTGGCGGGGCGCGAGGGCAATGAGCAGCTGCGCTTCTACCGGGAGCTGCTGCTGCACCTGGGCACCGAGGCCTCGCCGCGCGTGCAGGCCATCTACGCGGACGCTTCGACTGCACTGAAGGTGCCGCGCAACCTGAAGAAGCTGGTCGACTCCCTCGATGAGCTGAACTGGTACTCGGCCAAGTCGGAAGGTCTCGGCGACTTGTACGAGGGCTTGCTGGAGAAGAACGCCAGCGAGAAGAAGTCGGGTGCGGGCCAGTACTTCACGCCGCGCCCGTTGATCGACTGCATCGTTACGGTGATGAAGCCCCAGCCCGGTGAGATGATCCAGGACCCGGCGGCCGGCACGGGAGGTTTTCTGATCGCCGCCGACCGCCACATCAAGGCGGGCAGTGATGAGTTGTTCGACCTGCCCACCGATCAGCAGGAATTCCAGCGGCGGCAGGCGTTCTACGGCGCCGAGCTGGTGCACGACACGCACCGCCTGGCGCTGATGAACTTGATGCTGCACGACATCGAGGGTGGTTTGCAGCTGGGCGATACGCTTTCGGCGCTGGGTGCGGACCTGCCGCTGGCGGACCTGATCATGACCAACCCGCCGTTTGGCACGAAGAAGGGCGGTGGTCTGCCGACGCGCGACGATTTTACGTATCCGACGAGCAACAAGCAGCTCGCCTTCCTGCAGCACATCTACCGCGGCCTGAAGCCTGGCGGTCGCGCGGCCGTCGTGCTGCCGGACAACGTGCTCTTCGAGGAGAACACTGGCACCAAGATTCGCGCCGACCTGATGGAGAAGTGCAACCTGCACACGATTTTGCGCCTGCCCACCGGGATTTTCTATGCGCAGGGGGTGAAGACGAACGTGCTCTTCTTCACCCGCGGCAAGACTGACAAGGGGCACACCAAGAGCGTGTGGGTTTATGACATGCGCACCAACGCTCCGGCGTTTGGCAAGCGCACGCCGCTCATGCACGAGCACTTTGCCGAGTTTGAGAAGTGCTTCGGCAAGAAGTCGGACGGCACCAGCAAACGCAAAGATCAGGGGGAAGAGGGCCGCTTTCGCGAGTTTGCGCGCGAGGCCATCCGGAAGCGCGGCGACAACCTGGATATTGCCTGGCTGAAGGATGAGGACCACGGTAACCATGACGAGCTGCCTGAGCCCGAGGAGATCGCGGCGGAGATCATGGGGCACTTGCAGACTGCGATGGCGGAGCTGGAGGGGCTGACTGAACTCCTTGCTGGGTCAGAGGCGGCCGAGTGACGGGCACAGGCCATTGGGAGCGAGTGAGGTTCGGGGACCTACTCGAACTTTCGCAAAACGGCTGCGGAACGCGCCGCTCTACCAGCGGCTATCCGACTGTTGTGCTGCGCCTCGCCGACGTGGATACCGACGGGTCGATAGCGGAAGTGGGCCTTCGGCAGGTCAACCTGACTGACGATGTGCGGATGAAGTACGCGTTGAAGACCGGCGATTTGCTGGCGTTCCGCGTCAACGGCAGCCCATCCATTGCCGGACAGGTCGTTGAGTACACACTCTCAATGCCATATGCGTTCTGCGACCACTTTATTCGGTTCAGGTTGCGATACGATCGAGCGCTTCCGGCGTTTGTGGTAGCGGCATTCCGGACCGCAACGGTGAGAGGGCAGGTTGAGGCTGGAATGGTCACTAGCGCCGGCCAGAACACGGTGTCGCAGAAGACGTATGCCTCCATTGAGCTTGACCTTCCCTCCCTGAACCAACAACGCCGCATCGTCGAGAAGATCGAAGCCCTCACGGCCAAGAGCCGGCGAGCCAAAGATGCCCTCGACGCCATCCCGCCGCTGCTCGAACGCTTCCGCCAGTCGGTCCTCGCGGCCGCCTTCCGCGGCGACCTCACCAAAGACTGGCGCGAGCAACACCCCGACGTAGAACCCGCCGACCAACTCCTGGCCCGCATCCGCCAAGAACGCCGCCGCCGCTGGGAACAAGCCGAACTCGAAAAGCTCCGCGCCAAAGGCAAGGAACCCAAGAACGACAAGTGGAAGGCGAAGTACAAGGAGCCCGAGCCGGTAGACGCAGAGGGGCTGCCTGAGTTGCCGAAGGGGTGGTGCTGGGCATCGATCCGGCAGCTCGTGAGCGTGGGCACCGGCGCTACACCAAAGCGTGGCATGCTGAAGTATTGGGAGGGTGGTTCGATTCCGTGGGTATCGAGCGCTTCCGTCAACGACGGGACGATCGCGGCGGCCGGAGAGTTCGTTACTGAAGCCGCCCTCAGGGAGACGAATCTGTCATTGTATCCCGCCGGCTCGTTGGTGTTGGCAATGTATGGAGAAGGAAAGACGCGCGGGAAATGCGCAGTCCTCGGGCTTGATGCGACAACGAATCAAGCCCTTGCGGTTCTTTCTGCCGGCGGGATCGCAAAGGGAATTTTGCCGCTTGTTCGTCGGTTTCTCGACTTTAACTATGAGCGTACAAGGGCTCTGGCCGCAGGTGGAGCGCAGCCGAATTTGAACCTGTCCACGGTTGGTGAGATTGTGTTGCCATTGCCTCCCCGTCACGAGCAAGTAGAGCTTTTGGGCGCGGTCGAGGGGCTGGTTGCGCTGGCGGAGCGCATTGCGGCCTCTGTCGCCTCAGGAGTGGAGACGCACTCGCTCCTCGATGCATCGATCCTAGCCAAAGCCTTCCGCGGTGAACTCGTGGACCCCGCCGATGACTGACCGCATCCCACCACCCCGCGGCTTTTTGGACGCCGTCCTCCACGTCCTGGCCGCGCACCCCGACGGCATTCGCCGCAAGCAAATCCACGAGCCTGTCGCGGATCGCATGGACCTGTCGCCTGAGCAGCGCGCCATCCGGCTCCCGAGCGGCGCCCACCTCGCCTATCGCCACCGCATCGGCTGGGCCATCACCATGCTGAAGCGCGCCGGCCTGGCCCAGTCGGTGGCGCACGGCGTCTGGGGCATCACCGCCGATGGCGTGAAGCTCGTCGGTGATCGCCCCTCCGGGCTGACCAAGGACGACATTCGCGACATCGCTCGCGCGTCGCGGGAGTTTGGCAACGAGTCCGAGACGCCCACTTTCGGCGACTCGGAAGCGGACGAACCAACCGCGACCGATCTGACCCCAGATGAGCAAATCGACCGCGCCGTGAACGTCATCCGCCGCGGCCTCGCCCGCGACCTGCTCGACCACATCGCCCAGTGCTCGCCCGACTTTTTCGAGACGCTCGTCCTCGACCTGCTCCACGCCATGGGCTACGGCACCGACCGGGAAGCTCTGCAGCGCGTGGGCGGCTCCGGCGACGGCGGCATCGACGGTGTGATCACCCTCGACAAGCTGGGCCTCGAAAAGGTCTACGTCCAGGCCAAGCGCTGGAAGGGCACCGTGGGCCGCCCCGAGATCCAGGGCTTCTACGGTGCCCTTGCCGGCCGCCGCGCCCGCAAAGGGGTCTTCATCACCACGTCGAGCTATAGCCGCGAAGCCACCGAGTTCGCCGACAGCGTGTCCGACAGCATCGTGCTCGTCGATGGAACCCGCCTGGCCCAACTCATGATCGACCACGGCGTTGGCGTCCACCGCAATCGCACCGTCCACATTCCCACCCTCGACTCGGACTACTTCGATGACGCCTGAGGTGAAGCTGATCACCTGGAACGTGGCCGGCCGTAAGGGCAAGCAGCCGCGCCAAGCCGAGGCCCTGCTCGACTGTCAGCCGAACATCGTCGCGCTCCAAGAGGTCACCGCGACGACCGCGCCGATGTGGAAGAGCGCACTTGAAGGCGCTGGCTTCCAGTACATCGACAGTGGCCACCTCGTCGGCGACCGCAAGAACTTCAACGCCGTGGCGATCCGCCGCGAGACGGGAAGCCTCGAAGCCGCGACCGAGCCATGGCAGGGCGAGTACCCCGAACGGATGCTCTCGGCGCGACTGCAGACCCGTTTGCTCGGACCGGTCGACCTGCACAATGCGCATATCGTACCGGGCAGTTCCCGCGGCTTCGCCAAGGTGAAGCAGCTTGATGAGGTCTATCGACGCCTCGGCCGTCCGTGTGCGACCCACCGCATCCTCTGCGGTGACTTCAACACGCCCCAGCTCGAGAACGCTGACGGCTCGGTTCTCACCTTCGCAGACCACCATGCCGAAGACATGCGCGAAGCTTGGGACCAGGCGGAGCGCAGCATTGTGCTTGGGCTGGCAGAGTTCGATCTGGCAGACCTGTTCCGGCGGCTTCATGGCTACGGCGTCCAGGAAGCCAGCTGGTATCCCAACCACGGCGAGCAACCCATCGGCAGGCGTTTCGATCACGTATTCGCGTCGAGCAGCTTGGGCGGGCGCAGCTGTCGATACCTCCACCACCTTCGCGAGGCCGAGCTGAAGCAGGACCGCCTGAGCGATCATTCGGGGCTGGAGGCGGTATTCGCACCTGACCACGCGCAAGGCCTCGACGAGCATTCCTGAAGCCATCAGGGGGCGATGGCTTTTGACGAGGCGCACCCCCACAACCCCACACCAGGAAAAATTGGGCTACCCTTTTAGCACCATCCACCCGGAGCATGCCCGCCTACCTTCCGGTCGACGAGCACGGCAACCTGGGGCAGGCGGGCAGGGAGTTGCTGCGCGTGTGGGCGCAGGCGGTTCCCGAGCCCGAGCTGGGACGCTTTGATCGAGAGCCGCAGTTCTTTGCAGAGCTCGATAGGGCGCTGCGTCCCCTCTTCGGTGAGCGCGACCCCGGGTGGCGGCCCCAGACGGCGTGGAAGTTCATGGCCCAACCGGCACCATCGGCCCCATGGGCGAGCCTGGTCGTCCAGGCCTCGCCGGTCCGCTCGGTGCAAAGGGGGACCCGGGTGACAAGGGTGAACCCGGAATCGGGGGTCCCAAGGGCGTCAAGGCGAGTCCGGAACTCAGGGGTCGGAGAGAGACGTCGGACCGCCGGCAGCTTTCGTGCTGTTCGACGCCAACGACACCACGCTCGGCACCGCCTGACCGAACTGACCCGAATGACCGAGCGAGACTTCGCGACCGGCGCCCGCTCCGATGTCGTCGGGACGGGCGACTATCTGACGGCCATGCTCGTGGGGCCGGCTCCGGCCCTCGCGGTGCTGCCGTTGCGGATTGAAGCGGCGCAGTGAGTGCCGTTGGCCCGCGACCAGGTGCATATCTCGACGCGCGTCAGCGCGTCTCCACCCGCCTTCGCGGCCGGCAGGGTCGTGGTCGGCCATCGAAATGCCTCTTCGACGAGAACTATTCCGGTATCGGTGGCGACAGATCCACTGCCCAGCTGCGGAGTTCCGCAGTATCCAGCTCCGCCTGGTCGAGGAGGGTGATGAGTTCTTCCTGGCGCGGTTGACCGAACACGACCCGGTAGGCGGCCAGCTGCCGCTTCAACCGCTGGAAGGCTTCGACCTCCTTGGTGTAGGGCAGCATCGGGACATGCCGCTCGATACGGCAGTCGCCAGCGGCGATCCAGTGCGGGACGAGGTCGCTGTCGCCGGCCGCCCGAGCCCCTTCGTACGCGAGATCAAAGATGATGGACCAGAGATCGTCGCCGGGACTCCACCGCTCGAGGGCCACGGCGGCTTGAGCCGCGGCCACGTTTCTGCGGACCGCGTGTCCCTTGTAGCGGTGGATGCGGCCTTCGCGCTGCTCCAGGTCGACGGGATTGCCCGGCAGGTTCCAGTGCACCAGGCGGTGGCACCAGGGATGGAAGTCCAGGCCCTCCTGCCCGACCGAGGTGCTGGCAAGAACGAACGGGCGAAAGGGGCTGTTGAAGGAGGCACGCACCGCGTCCGCGTTGATCACCTTGTCCTCGGCGCGGATGTCGCCGAAGCGAAGAGCGAAATCCGTGCGGATGCGTAGCCCGTCAGTGGAGACGCTTTCGCCATCCCGAGAGCGTCGGAAGAAGCGGGCGTGTACGCGAGACGCCCGGGGTTCCACGACGTCGGCGAGCCGGGTCGCGCAGGTCGCAGCCACTTCGCTCCGGCTCTCATTGTTGGACCAGGCATGTTGCTCCCACATCAGGTGCCACTGTTCGTCGAGTACGGCCTGAAGATTGCCCTGCTGGCAGTAGCGCAGCACGAGGCGCCAGTAGGAGTCTTCAGCTTCACTGTCTGAGCTCGACCGGGCGAGGTGGCTCACGAGCGTGATGACAGTGGGGCGGTTGAAGAGGCGCCAGAACGCATCCGCGATCACAACGGCCTGCCGGCGCCGCTCGTCCGTTCTGATGCCGGACGGAAGCAGGCTGCGCGCAGCGAGCACCGCGGGGGACCCCAGTGCGAGCTCGGTGAGCAGCTCCGCGAGTCCTGGGGGGCGGGGGCCTAGCTGCGTCAGGTCCACCCCCAGAATGTCGTCCACATAGTCGTTGAACAGGTCTCGGCTTGGGTGCGGGAGTTTTTCGTCCTCCTTCCAGGCCCCAAGGAATGCGGCCAGACCCGGGTCGAGCACCAGTGGCGCGGCCCACTCCCACCGGTCGTCGGGTCTGCCTTCCTGCGGAGAGGGAAGGGCGGCGAGCAGTTCCTCCACGCGAGACCGCACCCATTCTTTGCGATCGGTGCCAGCCGGAGCTCGCAAGGGGTGGGCCTCGTCAGCGAGGGGGAGGCACGGCAGAAGCAGCAGCAGGAGTCGATGACGCGACAGCGCACCGGACTCCGATTTGGAGAGGCGAAGCAGGGGCGACTGCTGTCGTGAAGGGTCCTTGTAGGAGGCCAGGCGGCCACCCGCCATTCGACGTTCCGCTTCGTAGCTCAAGACGGCGCTGACCACGTCGGGGACTACGTTCCACGCCGAGAACAGCAGGGTCTTGCTAGCTCCCTCCACTCCGGCGAAGGGGCCCTCCAGAGGCCAGTACGGGATGCTCGGGGGCATCCACAGCAGTCTCCAATGCCCGCTTTCGAGCAGTTCGGATGCCAGGTCGCGCATCTTCGCGTGGCCGGGGTCCAGCTCCAGCCACGTCTCGAGTTCGCGCCCGCGAAGGAACGCCCCGCGGTGAGCGTGCAAGACCTCGGAGACCTTGTTCGGCGACAACTGCAGTGCCTCGTCCAGCCGCTCGTTTACCTTGTAACCGTGCATGAAGTGGGCGAGGTAGGGTGCCGACTTCCAGTAGGGCATGGGGTCCCGATCGCCCACGGCTCGAAATAGAGCATCGGCTGCCAAGTACTGGTGAACGTCACCTACCGTCAGCCGTGCGGACGGGTGGCGCTCCGTCACCATTGCATCGCGGTCCTCGCTCGCTGCGACGCGCTCGGTGCGGGCCATCACCGCCCGAAGTGACCCCTCGACGGCCGCCTTCGCGGGATCCACGTCCGACGCGTCGCCGGCCGCGGCCCGCTTGAGGGCGGCTCCGAAGGCCGACAGGTCGTGCCGCAGAGCTTCCACCCTCGTCTCATCCTCGTTCATCAGAAATCGCGTCGTGGCGAGGAAGTCCGCGTAATGGTCCTCGTGCTCGATCTCGGCATCGGCCGTGTACAGCTTGTAGGGGGTGGCTGACAGCAACAGGGTTCGGACGGGGTGCCCTTCGGGTGTTGTCGCCCGGAAAAGAGCCTGGGCCAGTTCGGCGGCGGGATCTCGGTATTCCTCGCGAGTCTCGAGGAGGGACTTGAAGCGCTGAAACTCGTCCATGATGACGAGGTCCGGCTCCAACGCCTGGACGCACACGCCAGCGAGCAGCTGTCGGAGTGCGGCGATGGCTTCGTTGCGGCCCCAGCGTGCCTCCCGGGGCCAATTCTCGCGCTGCCTGAAGAACCAAGTGTCAAACAGCGTGTTCAGCTGCTCCTGGAGCTTGTGGTCTGCCCGAAAGGCGCGTTCGAAGCCCTTCTTGATAGAGGGGGCCAGCGGCACTTCATCGTTCTCGAGGCGCCAGCGCCAGCTCTCGGTTCGCGTGATGTTGCCCTGAAGGAAATTCTTGAGCGCGGTTCGCTGTTCGACCAAAGGCTCGAGCAACCGGAACAGCACCACGCGCTCATTGGACCGCCCGGTGGCGTGCCCCATGTCGAAGGACGTTCCTGGCGTGAAGCTCACGAAGTTGAGTTTGCTGTCGCCGAGTCCGGGGCGGTCGTTGCGGGGCGCGAGCTCGGTCGCCAGCATCGTGAGCCGGGTAGCGAGCGCGAAGGATCGCTCCCCGGCCGCGCTGACCTTTAGCTTGGGAAGGTTCGCCCGCGCGATGCTCCCATTGCTGCAAATGTAGACGATGTCGATTCGGTCGACGGTGTCCCACAGATGGTCGATCGTCCGAGCGATGATGCCGCGCGCCACCAGGGTTTTTCCGAGGCCGACCTCGTCGGCCACCAAGAACCGCGCGGTGCTGTCCGCGGCCAGAAAAAGCCGCTCGAACGCATGGTCCACGGTTCGCCGCTGGAACGGCTTGAGCGGCGTGAGGATCTCGTCGACGTCGGGCCGGCTCATGCGCTCCCCCGCTCCGCGAGCGCCCCGTCCACCGCCTGCCAGATTTCCAATAGGTCGTCTGGGACGATGCGTCGCCCCTCATCCGTGGTCCGAAGGTCGGCGATCAGGCGCCGAACTGGCTCGAGACGTTGCGGGTCTCGGGACGCGACCCGCACCAGGTCCTCGAGCAGCGTCTCGGCGCCAAGCCATTCTCCCCAACCATCTCCCCCCGACCCGCTGCGCCCGTCATCCGCCCAGTCCGTCAACCCCTCGAGGCCGCCCAACAGCGCCCTCAGGAACCGCAAGAAGCGCTCCGGACTGTCGATCAAGGAGCGCAGTACCTCGGCGAGGCGCCCCTCCGGTAGGCCTTCTGCGGGCACCTTGAGAACCATGCGAGCGTCGTCTACGCCTTTCACGCCCGCGCTGATGTGAAACCCGACGAAGCAGGTCAATCTGCTCGTCGGCAGTGTCCATGACCTCGGCAGCGCGAGCGGTCGCGCCTGCTCCTCCGGGATCGTGATGGGCCAAACGCGAATACCGACGCCTGCGGTGACAACCACCCGACCATCTAGCTTCCAGGTCCAGGCCTCTCCATCCGGCGCGCAAGCAATCCGCAGTTCGGCTGCAGTCAGGCTCTTTTTCGCTGCCTCCACGAGTTCCCGAGCCTCGACCACCGCCGGCTCCTCCTCCACTTTGTTCCGTCGGTACGGCACGAGCAGCTTCGAGAAGCCGGAAGCCAAAAAACGGTCGATCCCGTGCCCTCTGTGGCCGCCTGCTCGCCCCTTCTTGCCGGTCAGTGCGACCATCATCTCGACGTTATGCCCCTCGAACGCGGCTTTCGTGAGGTTTGCGGAGCCGACGTACCAGGTGACGTACCAGCCCTGCTCGACCGCGAGAAACTTGGCGTGGAGGCCGGAGGGACGCGGGGCAGCATCATCTTCGGGCTCGTCGTGCGCCGTGTCCGACAGCACGTACACAGGCGACCATCCAGCGAGTGCATCCTCGGGGAGCGAGTCCAGTTCCTCTTGCCGGCTGACCAGAGCTCGCCCTTCGCCAACGACGTGGCGTAGGGCGTCCAGCGCGGTACGATTCACGAACGGAGCAACCGCGAGCAGCCGGGTGCCATCGATGTTTGGACGCCACGCCATTGTGGGGCCGCCTCCGAGGCCAAAGCCTTGGAATGTGATCGGGGTGTCGAAGCCGTCGGGAGCCGGGAATGACGTCCGCTGTGACTCGTCTGCCAACCGGTCGACGGCCTCCGCAACATTCGGCGGCAGCTCGTGGCCGGCCGTGCTCGCAAGGGACGGCAGAGCCCGCAGTAGAGCGCCCAGATCCCGACTCGCGGCCACGTTTCGTTTGCCCTTCGGCGCTGCCTCGCTCGAAAACGCGATGTCCCAAGAACGGTCGAACGTCAGGTTCCTGGAAAGCACTGCCGCCCGCACCAGTGACTTCCCTTCCTCGCTGACGAATCGCGCGACCCATACCTTTGGGTGGAAGGCTCCACCGTTGGGCGCCCTCAGCGGATGGATGCTTTCCTCCAACATCGCGTAGAGGGCGCGCTCCTTGCGCGGCACGCCTATTCCGGCTGCGTCTACGAAGATGTGAACGCGGCCGCCCGCCTCCCTGAGCGCCTCGAGCAGCAGAAGCGGATCGGCAAGCAGCTCCTCGATCCCCTTGTCCGCCTGGGCCAGAACGGCAAGGGGCAGAGCCAGGACCGTCTCCAGGTCCAGGGTGTAGGTCGTGAGGATCGCCAGGTCCAGGCGGTACCCGGGTGGCGCCCTCAGCAGATCCATCGCAACCGTCCGTGCCTCGGGCGACAGCATCAGCTCTCCAGTCCTCGGTGAAGGTCGGTCAGTATCTGTCGCACGCGGTGCCACCGGAAGCCGTTCCTTCCCACGCCTACGCTTCCGCTCCACTCGAGTAACCGCGCCGCGTTGGCGAGCCGCGCCCGGTTACCCTTGAGCTGGATCTCCCGTTGTTCGACCAGTGCTCGTAGGGCAGCGTCGTCCACCGCACGTGCCGGCCCCACCTCGCCAATCCGTCGTGACCACGCTTCGACAAACCGGATCTGCGGAGCCGGGGTCCGCCCACCCCTCCGAGCGACGTAGGCCCACAGTGCGCCGGAATCGAAGGGGGCCTCCTTTTCCTCCTTGGCCGCCCACTGGGCCATCTGCGCCTGGTAGCTTTCGATCAGCTCTTCGTCGTCGCCGTGCTCGGCGTGTCGTCGAACCGCCAGCAGCAGGTTGTAGAGCAGCGGCGCTCCTTCCACATGCAGGGAGAAGCGGCGTGCAAGCTCGACCGTCGCGGCCAGCGCCGAAGGTACGCGGGCGACGTCCGGGTCCTCCCAGAACGCCGCTGCGGGGCTCGACGAGCCTTCTTGGGCCAGCCAGCCCAGTAGGGTCCCCGGGCACCGCTCAGTGATACGCCCTCGAACGAAGTCCGCTTCGTCGTAGGTCAGAGCGAAGTTGGCTTCCCCCGGAAACGACTCTGGTGGTTTCGGCAAGCGCGGGTGCCAATTGGGCTTCCTGGCCCAGACGATGCCGGGGTCATCGGCGCGTCCCATTTCGGCCCCGCCCCTCACCAAGCTCGAAAAGTGCCGCTGGTACCAGCTCTTGTTCTGGGCGTGCTGAAAAAACTGCCAGTGGACCAGCGCTGGCCAGTAGACCTCGCTCGGAAGCCGGGTTAGCCCACCACGCGCGCGGGCGCCAATGACGCCCGCCGTGTCCTCGCTCCGAACGAGGGACTCGATCAGCCCAATCTCGGCAGAACGGGCTGCCTTTCCGACATCCGCGCTCGTGACCCGTTTACGTTCGAGGCTTTGGTAGAGCCAGGGCACGAAAAGCACGTATCGCAGACGTGTCTGAATTACGGAGGTGCCCGGGAAAAGGTCGTCTGCGATCAGTTGCGTGAGGCTGCCGAGCCCCATCTCGTCGACGGTGCCCTGCTCGGTGAATAGATCGAGCACGCGCCGCATCTTGTCGCGATCGCTTGCGGTGAGGTCTAGCCATGTGAGGGTGGGTTCCAAGGCTTCAGCCGCTACATTCCGAGGTGGGCATTTGGACTTCCCCCAAAACTTGAGCGGATTGGACTATGCCACTTCGTCGGCCAAGGCGGAAGTGACCTCGAATGCGATTGTTGGCGCGCGCCGGGTTTTGCGTGATTCCGTGCGCGATTCGCTAGTCACGAAATTTGGCCTTGACTCTCGCCAACACTGGCAGAGGCCGGCCTTCTGGCGGCCTCCATTGTCCTACGCCTGGCTTGGCCCGCGCGTGTGGACGGTCCTCGGATCTTCGGGCCTTGGGTGGCAGCAATGGCCGAGGCAAAGGATCCGATGGCCGTTCCTGCACGTGAGTTCGCGGTCAATGGGGCCAAGGCACCCCAGCAACTTTGCGACGCCCAAGGGGACCGCAGGAGCCATCGCAGCCGTTTCTTCTCCCGACCAAGGTCGCCGAGCCAGTCGCTCGACCACCGCTTCTGCGGTCATGCCCATAGATGAACCCTCGCGCGGTCGCATTTGGCAACAGCTGGTCGGTTTTGGCTACAAGTGATCGGTGTTGGCTACAAGTGGTCGGTTTTGGCTGCAACTGGCGATTCCATCGCCCCTCCATGGGACGCTCCAAGGTATTGACGCGAACGTTTTGCAGGCGTTCTGCGCGGTTCGCTTGCTGGGGGGGATCGGCGGAGTCTTAGATCGCATTTGAGCCCTAATTTCTCGATCGAATCCGATGTTTGTGCTGGACGCCGATCGCCGCCATGCTACGTTTTCGGCATGGGGCTTTTGGGGGTGCGATGGGAGGAGGAGGCGCCGCCATCGATTCGCTCGCAGCTGAAAGGTGAAGCGGCCGTTGGGCCAGCCCGCCCGACGCTGGGACGCGAGGCGCTCCAGGCTTTGGACGAGCAGCTGGTGGAACTCGCGCGCGGTGCCAGTAGCGGGCGGCTGGCGCTTGGCGAAGCGCTCCGGGTGATGGAGCGTCGCGGTTTGCATCGAGCCCTTGGCTTCGCGTCGCTGTCGGCCTACTTCGTCGAGCGTTGCCAGCGTGCGGGGCGCTGGGGCAGCGAGTCGCGCCTGGTGGCGGAGCGCCTGGATGCGCTACCCGCAATCCGAGCCGCCCGGCTCGATGGCTCGGCGTCATCGCAAGGGCGGCGCGTCCTACCGCGCGCGCGTCGAGGCTTTCCTGAGCCACCTCACCGAGCAGCTCGCCACGCGCGACGAACGGATTTCCCTGCTCAGGGATCTGATGGAGGCGCAGCTGGAGCCGGTGCTCCGGGCCGATGGCGGCGTCAAGGAGGAGACCCGGCGCAGGCGTCTACGCGGCTTCAACAGCCCGCTCATGCCCGAAGTGCTCGTGGCCAGCGAAGTCATGGCCGAGGGGCTCGACCTGCACCTCGACTGCCGCCACATCATCCACCACGACCTCAGCTGGAACCCAAGCACGCTCGAGCAACGCACCGGCCGCGTCGATCGCCTCCGCTGCAAGGCCGAACTCGACCAGGATTCCATCCACGTCTATCTCCCCTACCTGGCCGGCACCGCCGACGAAAAGATGTACCGCGTGGTCACCGACCGCGCCCGCTGGTTTCAGATCGTGATGGGCGAGAAGTACTCCGTGGACGAGGCCAGTACCGAAGCACTCGCACAACGCGTTCCATTTCCGAAGGCCGCGGCGGAGGAGCTGATGTTTTCGCTGGGGGTTGATGGGGAGGTGCAGCAGAGCGAGGAAGGTGGTTGAAGGGTGCTTGGTTGCGGCGGCGGGGGCGCCTGCTTTGGAACCGTGTGGGGTACTCGGCAGATATCCATGGGCACGATCCCAGCCGGTGGGGGCCCGGGCCGGGAATCAGCGAAAGGTTGGCGCGGTTCTTTGGTCATTCCGGGTTGGCCCCCATCCTCTCCTGTCGGAGCCGGGTACGCCCTGTGGTACATTTTCAAAACCATGCCGTGGACATTGCCAAGCCATGAGCACAAGCGGTTCCAGCGCAACCCGCTGGCGGCGGTGATCGTGCAGCTGCGGTTCGATCCGATCTTGAAGATCGCCACGGGCGTGCCGGATTTCCAGGACAAGATCAGGTCGCGCTTCTCGCTGTACGAGGAACGCGACGTGAAGGTGGTCGAAGTGGAGGCGCCTTCGGTTTCAGCAGTTCGCACGCGTCGCGTGAAGGAGCACAGATTCCGAACGAGGGGAGAGCCGACCACTGTGGTGCTAGGCGACCAGGGCGTGAGCCTGGAGTACCTAGCGCACCAGCACCGGGACGTACTCTTGCCCGACGTGAAGCTCGTCACCGACTCGCTATCGAGCACGTTTCAGGACGTCTCGCCCACCCGGCTGGGGCTGCGCTATGTGAACGTCGTCGACCGCGATCGGGTTGCCGCCGATGCGGGTAGTCCGGCCGAATGGTCCGACCTGATCGAGCCGTCCTTCCTGCAGATGCCGGCCGCGCTGGCAGACCTGGCGGGAACCCGGTTCGCCAATGAAATTACTTCGGAAATGCCGGTTGGCGCGATGACGTTGCGCTACGGCTTGCTGCCCGCGTCCGAAGACCGGCTCGGCTTTCGGCTGGACATCGACCGCTACCACCAGGAATCTTTTGACATGGCAGATGTTGAAGCCTTGGTGCGTGCGTTTGCTGACGACATATTCCAGGTGTTCATGGCCGCCGCCGGGCCGAGCCTCGTGGACTGGATGGAGGAGGAAGCGTGATTGAGGCAGGCGCCGTAGCCTTCGCATTGTCCTTGTCCGAGCCTGAAATGGCCCGTGACGATGAACGGATCCATCTTCACGTCACAGCATCGACCGAGACACCGCTACCGGTCGGGCTCGCTCCGACTGCGCTCCTGGACGCGGGTACCGGCTCGCTGAAGCTGGCCGACTCGCCGGGTGATCTCGTTCGGTCTGCGAGCACGTATCTTCAGGCACTCGCCGTGCTGCCGATCAATCCCGACGACGATGCGCTCGTTGATCGGCTGGTCGCGGACAGGGTTGTCGGCACCGCCAAGAAGCGCGCCCTGCAGCGACGGTGACCCGTGCTCAGTCCGCCTGAAGGCCGTTGGCCGCCGGTCTACGACGCGCAGGGGCTCGCCGATGTCATCGATGGGCTAGCCGGTGCATCCGACTTCGATACCCGCTTCTGGGACCTGCGGCCGCGAGTCCAGGGCGAAGTGTTCCAGGGTGACCTCGTGCAGCTTGATTCGGCGGTGCCCTTGTTGGACGAGGCCGGAGATCCCGTTGTCACCGACGATTGTAAGTTCTGGTTGATCATCGGGAACACATGCGACTTCGAGCGTCCGGCCAACGACGTGCCTTGGACGCAGATCGTCCCGACGGTCGACCTTGGAACGACAGTGGACCGGCAGCACCTCGACGTGTTTCGGCGATACCAATATTCGCGTCGCTTCTATGTGCCACCGTGGCCAAGTGGTGATGGCCACCATCGCTTCGCTGATTTCACAAGGCCGGTGACCATCCACAAGGCGGCCTTCGTCGGGCCGGCGCAGGTCGTCGGCCGGATGCAGCAGCCGGCCTGGGTCCTGCTGCATTCTTGTCTCGTTCGCTTTCTGGCGCGTGACGACGGGCGATACGACGTATAGCGGCTCCCAGCGCGTGTCCGCCTGGTCGCGAGTTCCCGAAGATCACACCTGGGGCACCTTTGGCGGAACCTTCACGGGGGTTGCCAATGTTTGCTGTCTGGCCTCCACAACGACCTCGACAGAATCCTGACCTCCCCACAGTCGATACGCTTCCGCGGAAGCGTGTTGTGATCTGTTTCACACCCGCCGCCTCCACGCCCCAGCCTCCGAAGCGCCTCCATCACAACGCCCCATGCCGTCAAAAATCGCTGAGATCACACAACTTTAACCCTTGGTACTGAGCGTCGATCCAGTATTCTCTCCAAACCACCTCAGGGGAGGTCCGATTGGCGTTTGGGGAGTCGGAGTGCGAGAGCGGTGCGCGCGCTGAGCAGGCTTCGTCGGAGCGCTCGATCGAGCAGTTGGAGAACGCGATCACGGAGCTGTCGGCACATCTCAGCGCCGCGACCCATCGCTGGCTGGTGGACATCGCCGAGTTCGATCGCCGTGCCGGTTGGGCCGGCATCGGCGTGGCCTCCTGCGCCCACTGGTTGAACTGGCGCTGCGGTGTGAGCCTGGTGGCCGCCCGCGAGAAGGTGCGCGTCGCTCGTGCGCTCGAAGCCCTTCCGAAGATTTGTAACCAGATCGTAGGCGGTCCTGGGCCCGCCTACGATCTGGTTACGAGCAGTCCGTACATGCCGTTCTAAGCGGCGACAACTGCGTCGTGCTCGCCCCCACGGCCGGCGGCAAAACCGAGGCCATGGCCCTCGCCGTTCAAACCGGCGGCATACCCCGCCCCGAGACCTGGACCTGGCTAAAGGGCTCCGCTGCCTTCAGCCAGCTCAGCGCCACCGACCGCGACGCCGTCATCGACCACATGCTCGCCGAAGACATCCTCACAGGCCAGCAAGGCCGTCTCTGGCTCGGCCCCCAGGGAGAAAAACAATACGGCCGCGCCAACTTCCGCGAACTCTACGCCGTCTTCTCGAGCCCCCGCCTCATCATCGTACGCCACGACACCCAGGAAATCGGCCAACTCCAAGCCCAATTCCTCGCCGCCCTCGAAAGCCCCGAGGGCTACAGCGGCGCCTCCTTCACCCTCGCCGGCCGCGCCTGGCTCGTCGAGCACATCGACTGGCAGCGCGGCCTCTGCATCGTCCGCCCCGCCCCCGCGGGCAGAGCCCCCCGCTGGAACGGCGGCGCCCGCTGGCTCTCCTACGACCTCTGCCAAGCCATGCGCCGAATCCTCACCAGCGACGAAATCCCTCCCACCTGGTCAAAGCGCGCCCAAGACGAACTCGCCACCCAGCGGGCCGGACACGCCTTCCTCCGCGACAGCGCTTCCCCCCTCGTCGAAAGCAAAGACGAACTCACGTGGTGGAACTTCGCCGGCGGGGGCGCCAACCTATTGCTCGCCCAAATCCTGGAGCACGAGCTGGGCCCAAGAATCATCGCGCGCAACACCTCGCTGACCTTCAAGGGCAGTGCGGCGAAGAGCTCCGCGGCCATCCGTGAAGTGCTGGCGGCATTGAGGGCTGAAAGCCGGCCGTCACCGGGCGATGCGATCCGATTCGCCGAAGGCGCCAAGCGCGGGCGCCTCTCGAAGTTCGAGCCGTGCCTTCCAGATGAACAGTTGCAGCGGTACTTCGCCGAGACCATCGTCGATCGGGAAGGGGCACTGCGAACTCTACGCTGAATGCGATGCGGGCTGCCACCCACGTGGCCCGAAGTCAGGAGGGAAGGTTGAATCAGGCCGATTGGATGACATGGCGGGACAACCTGTTACGATCCGTCAGCGACCGTGTGCAGAGGGTGGAGCTTCTCTCTACCACGGGCATTGCATTCACGCTCGGCGCGGCGTTGTCGATACCGGACGGCGGACGTGTCTCGCTCCTCGGCGTCCAGCTCGCCCTCACGGATGCCGCCCAGGTCGAGGCCCTCTGGGTGCTCGTGGGCACGCTCGGACTGCACCAGTGCGACATCCTGGGAAGACTCGTTCGCCAGCTCGAGTTCGCACAGGTGGACCCGGCGCTCTGCGAGTCGTTCATCAGCGCACGCGCGCTGGGGGCCGGCACGACGGGCACGGTCTTGCATCTGCAAGGAGTGCTCCTGGCTTGGGCGGCGCTCGTTGCACGCGGCGGTTCGGCGCAGTCCTTCGGCGTCGTGTTCGCGGTCGGCACCATCGTACTCACAAGGCTGCTCTGTCTCAGGCTCCAAGGCGTGCTGCCACTTGGACGCCGGCGCCGGTCTTGCTCCACCTGACGCACCCGACGTCCGATTCCTTCGCCCGAAATCGCACCCGTCACAAACAACGTCACACCCCGGCTACCCCGCCTGCCCCAGATCACCCCCGGACAAAGTGGCTCCGCGGCCCTTTTCCCGCCGCGCCGGAGAGATCCCGCGCGCGCAACGAAACCCGAACATGAGGTTACCGAGGAGGTCAGGATCAATCTTGTCGCGAATGGACGCGCGGACCGAACCGGGTTCGGAAAGCGTACCGCCACGGTACACGCGCTCGGTGCCCTGTTCCGGCCCGCGGGGATCGGTTTGCGCTTCCGACGCATACGGTGCGTACCAGTCCGAAACCCACTCGTACACGTTGCCTGCCAGATCACACACCCCTTCGGGGGTGTTGCCAGCCGGCCTGCTGCAAACGGGTGCCGTGTTGCCGTTGAGTACGAGTTCCTCCACCACGGCTCGCGAAGCGGTCGGCTTCTCTTCGCCCCATGGGAATGTTCGGCCCTCGGTCCCACGCGCCGAGTACTCCCACTCCGCCTCCGTCGGCAGCCGCTTATCAATCCATTGGCAGTACGCCACCGCGTAATCCCAGGGCAAGCAGTTGATCGGATGCTTTTGGCGATCGCTACGCGTTCCGGTGCAATACTTGCCCGAAAACAAATCGTCGGCGTCGTCGACGGCCACACATTTTCCAGCGGCCACGCAACGCTGATACTCCTCGACAGTCACCTCATGTTTGTCCAGGTAGAAAGCGCTCAGCGTCACTCGATGGGCCGGCTTCTCCTGCGCGCCGTCGTTCGGACCCATCATTCGGTTGTCCCAGTTTTCCCGTTTGTGACCGTCGCCCGAACCCATCATGAATGTTCCAGCGGGAATGAGAACCATCCCTTCAGGAGGCGGCGGCGGCGGGGCTGCGGGCGGCTCGCGCTCCGAAACCGGAGCAGACACGGGCGGCGCCGGGCTCGTGCTGCTCGGCCGTGGGGCTGACCCCGCACCGGGAACATCAGGCTCGTCCCGATGGACCGCGGGTTTCAATGCGGCGTGCCCGGAACGACAGGCGCTGCTCGAGGCGATGATCGCCACCCCTAGGAACCACGCCAGTCTTGGAACGCGCATTCGTGCCACTCGACAAACCGGAGCATCGCATGGAAAGCGAGCCAAGGAAGCCCCCGCCATGGGTGACGGCACGGAATCGGAGGTCGCGGAGGCCCATTGGGGGGGCGGCGAGATTCCGACAGCGACCAGGGTCGCGATCGCCGGCGCGCCAAGGAGCTGTGCTCGTGAAAATTCCTGGCAGCTTTTGCATTATGGTGGTGGGCAGCTCGCCGGCGAACCACCTGCGAAAGAAGCGGTCCTTGCCCACCTTGCGCATGTGCACGAGCGAGCCCACCACGTCACGCACGAAGAAGCCCGTGAGGCGCCCGGCCAGCTTGTTGACGCGCGTTTCGACGCCCCGCTCGATGCAGCCCTTTTCGACCTGGTAGGCGGTCTCGATGCAGCGGCCAATGGAGCTCGAGAATAGCCGTACGGGCGAAAGCGCTGGAAGCCGCCGGCCGAACTCGAGGGCCGCCTGCTTGCCCTCGGAGGTCAGCCCCATGAAGCGCTCGTTGTCGGGGTTTTCGGCGTCATAGTGCCGGTGTCCGTGCCGCATCCAGACGAAGGCGCGCCGCACCCCCTCGCCCGCGAGTTCATCGATCAGAGCTGCCATCTGCATGGCTCCCACATCGCATTTGCAGAAGTCCCGTTCACCTGGGATGCGACTCGCGAGTGCCCCCGAGCTCTGTCGTGGGGATTTCGCTCGACGGGGCTTCAGGATGTCCGCGAGACGCACTATGACTGCTGTCCAGGTTGTGCGGCCGCTGCCGGCTGCCGGAGTTTCCGCGATGATCATCCACGACGAGCCGACGAACTCGAGGCGGGAGTTTTGCACCTCGGCGGTTGGCAAGCAGCCGCTGGGGCTGTCGCCTCTCGAGCTTCGGTCTGAGGGCGACTGGGATCCCGACAAGGAATACTGGGGCGAAGAGGGGGATCCCATCGAAGCATGGGCAACGCCGATCATCGCCCGGGGCAAGCGCCCGGTCTTCGAGATGGAGCAGGTCCTCCCCGGTGCCTATCCAGAGGACCCCGACTCCGATCCGATTCTCGAAGCGAGCGACATGCGTGCCGCGGGGCAGTACGCAGAGGCCCGCGCGCTGCTCATGCGTCGGCTCGCGGCGGACCTGCGATGTCTCGACGCCCACTCCCATCTCGGAAACTGGGAGTTCGACCTCCGCCCCGGGCAAGCGTTGCGTCACTATGCCGTCGGCGTCGGCGTCGGCGTCGGCGTCGGCATTGGCATTGGCATTGGCATTGGCATTGGCATTGGCGCGCTCACCCTCGGCACTGACTTCGATGGAGTATTGCCCTGGGGCCGCATCGACAATCGACCGTTCCTGCGGTGCATGCACGGCCTCGGCATTTCATTCTGGAAGCTCGAGTGCGCGCGCGAGGCTGCGGGCGTGTTTCGCCGCATGCTCTGGCTGAACCCCAGCGACAATCAGGGGGCGCGCTTCAACCTCGTCGCCGTGGCGGACGGCCGGACCTGGGAGGAGATGGAGGAGGCGGACGCGTGAGCCCCAGACGCCAAAGACGAAAGCGCAACACGCGCACGATCGCTCGTATCCCCGAGCAGTCCCTTCAGGAGCGCGTCCTCGAACTCGCAGCCCCGCTGTTCGAGCGCCTCGGGGCCGACCCGGCACCCCAGGCCGTTCGCACCACGATTGAGCTGGCCATCGCGTTCTGGAACGCCAAGTCCGAGGAATCGAAGATCTGGGGAACCTCCAAGGCCAAAGAGCTCAACGACTTGCAGCGCAAGATGACGGGCAAGAAGGCGTCGGTCGAGAACGCTCAAGCCTTCGAGTTGCTCACGGAACGCTGGCGCGAGAAGGAGTTCGCGTACGACCCACGCCTCGTTGGCGAGTGGTCGCTCGAGGTCGGAGACGATGGAGGGCCTCGGCTTTCTTGCGCGATGGAGCTGCCGGACGGTGTCGAAGCAGAGATCCCGCCGCCGATCGAGAAGCGCGTGGCGATTGGCGGCACCTTCCTCGACGAGACGAGTATCCGCTTGACCGGCACGCCAGGCACGGTCGCCTTGCTGAGCTTCCCGCTGCAGCACCACCAGGCAACGTTGAGCGACGACGGCTCCGTGACCGTTCACACGAAGATGCCCACGGTAGTCGCGCTCCTCGCCGAGGGCGTACTTCCGCCGATCGGCGGCGCGCCGGTGGGCCTGACCGTCCACGGCAAGAGGATCGATGCGATGGTGCTCTCCGAGATTCGCTGCGACGCCGACCGTGGGACCAACGACATCGCCATCCTGTTCTTCAAGCCTGCGTAGCCCCCGGGCGCGCAGTGAGCTCACCTCGGTAGTCCGGGATGAACCACCGCCCGGTCGCATTTGACGACAGCCGGTCGCCTTTGGCGATAAGTGGTCGCTTTTGGCGATAACCGGAGATTCCATCGCCTCACCATGCGACGCTCCAGGGCCTCGATGCGGAGGTTCAGAAGGCGTTCTTCACGGCTTGCTCGATGGGTCGATCGGCTGGAGCATGGTGGAGCTGGTCTGCCGCTTCGCGCGGCCCGAGGACGAGCAAGAGCTGCTGGCCGTGGCGCATACGAAGACGGTGCGCCAGATGCGGTCATGGCTGAAGCAGCGGGCCGACGGGCTGCGGGCGCAGGAGCGGGCGGCAGCTGGTGCCCCAGCGGTGGGTCCTAAGGCCGCTCGCCGGCGAATTCGAGGGGCGCGGTGGATGGGAGGTGGCTCAACAACCAAACCCGTCCGCCGTCGTAGGGCTCCATCGGGCGCGAGGTCTCCGCCAGTAGATCGATGAAGACGCCCGGGTCTACATGATTGCTGCGAACCACGGCGAGGCTGCCGTCGCTTGCGAGGTGGAAGTCGTGCTGGCCCCCGGTGGGATCGGCTTGCGAGAAGTACCAGGGCTTCCGGTCGCGGGGTAGGAGCTGCAGCGAGGAGCCGGCGAGTGCGTCTTCGGGAGCCGGCTTCGAAGTTTCGATCACGGGTCGGCAGTAGGTGCCGACCAGGTGATCAGCGGTGACGGTCCAGGTGTCGCCGGCGTAGCGGCCCCGCAGGTGCGTGGCTTGCGCCACCGGCAGTCCGAGGCGCTGCCAGCCCCCGTCGCCGTGGCCTTCGATGTAGAGGGCGTGGCTGTCTTCGTGCGCGTCGATCAGCCGCGTCACGATGCGACCGTCACGGGTCAATGCGACTTGGCTCGCGCAGTAATCGGGCTGCGCCTGGAGGTGTGCGGGCAGCGCGGGCGTCGGGCGCGCCTCGATCACGGCCGACGGGGCGTGGAGGACCCAGACGCGGCCCGTTCCGACGGGGGTCGAGACCCCGACGAAGTACTCGCCCTCCCTGAGAATAGTCACCGTTTCGGTGAAGCTCGGCCCCGTGACGGGCGTCAGCCGCTGGCTGTCGAGATCGAGTACGGCCCGGGGTTGACCGCCCAGCGTCAGCAGGGTGTAGGCACCGGGGCCGACGTGCAGGTCGAGGTCCCGGTCTTCGGCGTCGGGCGCGTCGATGGTGTGAAGCTGAACGGTCTCCGGGCTCTCAACGGCGAGTTGATGTCCGTCGGCGGTGCGCGTCAGGTAGATCCAGGCGCCGGCTCGGCCCACCGCGGGTGAGGGCACTTCGTCGCCCGAGAGGGGCTCGAAGGTCAGCGCTGCGAGCTCCCGCCGGGCGGCGTCGTAGATGCCGTAATGAATGGCGTCCGGCGTGTGCTCGAAAACCGCCAGGTGCGTGGCGTCGAGCCATGGGCCACCCTTCCGCCAACCGTTGGGCAGCGAGTGCGAGCTGCCGTCTTCGGGGTCGACGATCGTCGTCTGGAACAGATCCGTCGTCCGATACTCGCCGTAGACTAGACCTGCCTCGGAGAGGTCCAGCGCCAGGGGACCGCCGTAGGGCGAGATCTGCTCCCAGAGGAGTTCGCCGTGCAGGTGGAGTAGGGCGCGCATGAGCGGGCCCTCGGTGCCGTAGGGACCGGGGGCGGCGTAGGTGACCAACAGGTAACGGTTCGCGTGGAGGATCTCGCGCCGGATGGAGCCGTCCTGCTGGGAGGGGCTTAGCCCGATGGCGCTCCAGGGGTCTGGAAAGCGATGGAAGGCCTCGCGAGCGCCGTCGGCGGTCTCGAGGTAGACCGTGTGGTCCACGAAGAGTGCCATTACGGGGGCCTCGGGGTCCGCGCTCTCGGCCGTCGAAGTGATCACGTCGGCTCGCGACGTCGGTGTCGACACGGCCGCCGTCGCGGCGCCGTCATGGGGCCGTGCCTGCACGTTCGAACCGGGCGAAGCGTCGAGAGAATGGCTCGTGGTGCAGCCGAGGGACGCTGTCAGCCATGCGAAGACCAGCTCGAGGGTGGGCCGTCGTGTCGTCATGCATGAACAAGGTGACAGGTACCGATTGGTCTTTGAAGCAGTGTATTTGATAAGGTATTGAATGAAATCTTGCTATAATGTGTCGCGTGATCGGCTCCCCGCTCCCCGACCCCGAGTCGCTTCGCTGCTTTCTCGGCCTTGCCGAGCGGCTCAACTTTCGGGCTGCGGCCGCAACGGTGGGGCTTTCGCCGGCGGCGTTCGGTAGCCGCATCAAGGGGCTTGAGGAGGCACTTGGCGCCACCCTCTTCGCGCGCACGACTCGCTCGGTGCGGCTCACCGCATCGGGCGAGGCCCTGGTTCCGCAGGCGCGCCGCTGCATCGAGGAGGCGCGGCGCTGCGCCGAGGTCGCGAAGCTCGGCGAGCTGCCGAGCTTCGAGCTGACGGTCGGGACGCGCTACGAGCTGGGCATGAGCTGGTTGTTGCCGGCGATCGACGAACTCGCCGCGCTGACGCCGCAGCGCGCGCTGCATCTCTACTTCGGGGACACGCCCGATCTCCTGCCGCGGATGCAGCGAGGTCAGCTCGACTGTGTGGTGACCAGCGCCCGCATCGCCGACGCCAGCTTTGACTACGCCCGCTTGCATGAAGAGCGCTATGTGCTGGTGGCCTCGCCGCGGACGTTGGCCGGGCACGCGCTGCGACGACCCGAGGATGCAGCCCGTCACACCCTGATCGACGCCCATGCCGACCTGCCCCTGTTTCGATACTTTCTCGATGCCCGGCCTTCCGAAGAACTCTGGCGCTTCGCCCGCGTGGACTTTTTCGGCACCATCGCGGCGATTCGCGCGCGGGTCCTGGCCCACGCGGGCGTGGCGGTGCTGCCCCACTACTTCGTGAAAGCGGACTTGACGTGCGGCCGGTTACGAACGGTCGCACCACGAACGAAGTTGCCGTCCGATTGGTTCCGACTGGTTTGGCGCCAAGGTCACCCTCGAACGAGCCAGCTGCACGTGCTCGCGAGCCAGCTTTCGAAGCAGCCGCTTCGCTGACGTTCTGCTCGGGCGGTGGTGTGAGCATGTCACGATCGATCCCGGCCCATGGCACCGCCCGGCCCCCGCCTTGCGAGCCGTTCGAAGCGATCGATGGACTCGGCGAGTTCGTCGCAGATCATCGGCAGGTCGTCTGCCGGCCCGAGGTAGCGCAGGTCGTCGACACCCTGGGTAAGGCCCCGCCAGCTGCGTTGAGCGCGGTGGCCGTGTTATGGTTGCGAATGGCCAGCACGCGCACACGCATCATCGGCACCACGCGCCTCGAAGCGCCGGTCGCGCAGGGAGGGATGGCGGAGGTTTATCGCGGCGAGCAGAAAACACTGGGTCGCAGGGTTGCGGTTAAAGTCATGCTTCCCGACCTTGCCAAGAAGCGGGACATGGTGAAGCGGTTTCGGCGAGAGGCCAGGGCGCTGGCCAACCTACGCCACGAAAATATCGTGGCCATTCACGATCTGGTCGAAAAGAACAACCAGCACTTCATGATCATGGAGTATGTCGATGGCATCGACTTGCATGAGCTTCTGAAAGGAGGCAAAGGAGCGCCGCTCGACGTCGCACTGCTCGTGGCGGCAGGAGTAGCTCGTGCACTCGAGCACGCGCATTTTCGCCGAGTCATCCACCGGGACATCAAGCCATCCAACATCATGGTGTCGCTCGGTGGCGATGTAAAACTGGCGGACTTCGGGCTGGCGAAGGACCTCTCGGTTGACGACCTCACCCAGGCGGGCATCGTGCTGGGAACGCCGTCCTACATTGCCCCTGAATTTCTCAAGGGTGCGCGTGCCACCCAGCACAGTGATATCTACGCACTGGGGGTCGTGCTGTACGAGTGCATTTCGGGAACCAGGCCGTTCCGGGGCGAAACCACGACGCAGCTCTTTGCAGCTATCGCAAAGGGGGATCGGCCGCGACTTCGAACGGTGGCGCCAGATTGCCCCAGGGCGGTCGAAAAAATCGTCGATCGCTGCATGGATAACGATCCCGACAAACGCTGGGGCCGAGTTTCCGAACTCCGCAAGGAGTTGGAGCAGCAACTCAATCGACTTCTGAAAGGCAGCCCCTCAGCCCGCATGGTGGCCTACCTATACGATCGTGGTTACGCAACCCCAGACCACCTCGCCACATTGGATATCGCTCAACTCACCGAGGCCGATCCATCGATCGAACTATCTCTGGCGGATATTGTACCCGTGAACGACGTGGAGGAACTCGAAACCGACGAGGAATCGAACGCCGAGGAGACCTTCACCGGAACCGGGCGAAGGATCTTGCTCGCCGTTGCCGTTCTACTAGCCATCGGTGGATTGACGGCCTACTCGCTCGAGCTTCGGTGGACCGACGATCTACTCGCTCCGGCCAGATCGTGGCTCGAGCCCTAAGGGGCTGCTCCAGACCCATGCTTAGGATCCGTGCTAAGGGCCCGCGCAGCCGGAAGGTGCGGCGGCCGCGCATGCAGTGGCTGGAGCGGCGGGGCCGGGGATGGCTTTCGGGCGTAGTTCGGGGGACTCATTTTCTCCAGGGTGCCTGCGCGTGGGCGATGTTCAGCAGCCTCGCAGGCACGTAAGTGCCGACGTTCTTTGGCGGGCTTCTCGACCCACCGCTCCCCTGGGTCCGCTAAACCCGCTCTCCCTCGCGAATTTGCGGCAATTTCAAACCGGTCGCCGCTCTAGGATCGACCCGGCGGGCGGGAATGACGCGTGACGATGCGAACTGAGGTTGCAGGATGACGATGGCGGGGCATCGCGCTTCGACCTGGCTGCTGCTGTGGTGCGCCATTTCCGCCGGGCTGGGATGCGCGGCCGACCGCTCCGCGAGCGGCGACATGGTCGATGACCAGGCCGCCGCCAGTGCCCAACCCAAAGGGGGCGATGGCTGCGCATCCGAGGCCCCCTGCCCACCACCGGCCCCGCCTTGCGACTCCGGTAGCGGCGACTGTGATCGGACTGCCGAACTGGACGCCGGCGCCCATGGCAGCACCGACGCCTCGCCCGAGGCAACCCCCGCCGACGCCGCCGCCGACTCCGGGGCCTCGACGACGACCCAGCCTGGCATCCGCCCCGATCCCACATCGCTACCTTCTCTGATTTGGATCGCCAACACCATCGAGGGCACCGTCTCCAAGCTCGATACGCGCACGATGAGCGAGCTGGGGCGCTACCTCACCAGCCCCCAAGGGCTCGGTTTGCCGTCGCGGACTTCCGTCGCCAACGACGGCGACGCCGCCATCGCCAACCGCGGCAACGCCACCGCCTTGAGCGGCGGCGACGGCGGAGGCGTGATCAAGATCCATGCGTCACTCGAGCGCTGCGTCGACAAGAATGGCAACGGCGCGATCGAGACCTCCACGGGGAGTTCCGACGTCCTGCCCTGGGGCGACGACGAATGCGTCGCGTGGTACCGGCCCCTCGGCTACTTCAGCAATCGACCCCTCGCCTGGGCCCCAGCGCCCGCGCCCGACACGCCCTCCAAGGTCTGGACGGCCGGCACCGACTACTGTGACTTTGCGGCCTGCAGCCTCGAGGTGCTGCGCCTCGATGGCACCACCGGCGCGGTCGTCGACTCGATCTCCATCCGGGGGCTCGCGGGAGTGGATTTCACCACCGGCGCATCCGAGCCAACCGTTCCTCCGGCCCTCTTGCCTCCCACCACGTTGATTCGCCGCCATGAACAACGGCGCCGACAGGGACACCGCCTGGCGGGTCGATCTCGTCAGCGGCGACATCCAAAAATACACGGGCCTCAGCAGTCCCTACTCCTACAGCGACATGACCGGGGTCGGCCTGATGGTCGCCGGCTACCAGGAACCAGCCCCACCCTGATTCGACGCAGAGCGCTCGATCGAGCGGCGGGGTGTGGTGCCCATGGCTCCCGACTCCCCGCGGGGGGGGTCGAGGTTTTATACCGTTCGCTGCTCGAGATCCCGCGCCTCACGCATCAGCCCGAGTAGCTCTTCTTTGTCGAGCGCCTCGAGCACGCGCACGCTCAGCATTTTGCCGAGGTTCTTCAGGCTGGCTTCGAGCGTGGATGCTGGCGCGTCGGCGAAAAGTTCGACGGCGGCTTCGATGGCCGGGCGATGACTGCATAACTCGCGGCTGAATAGGTGGGTCGCGAGGCTGGAGCGGGAAAAGGCGCGGTGGGTGAGCCCGTAGTCCTGGCCGTCGCGGGTGAGTTCGGCGATCCACCACCAGCGGCTGAAGGCGTTGGCGTCGTGGCGGGTGCCGGCGCGCCAGAAACGATCTCTCATGGTTGCGTAGGAGCGGTACTCCCAGCGGTGGCGCACGAGTTCGGGGTGGCGGAGGATGGCGAGATAGCGGAAGGGGCCCGGGTCGGCGGCTTCGCGGCGGGTCAGGGGCAGGCTGCGATGGATATCGATGGCGATGTCGGCGTCGCTGTTGGCGTCGGCCGGCGGGTAGTCGAGCAATGCCCGGTGTACGGTTTGGTCGAGAGCCTCGAGGGAGATGTCACGGGGCATCGGGGCCACCAGCGGCCCGCAGTCTTTTTCGTCGTAGCGAGGGCATTGCCCGGAGGCGAATTCCGGGGTGATGAGGCGCCGACCGCTGGGCAAGAGGCTCCACATGATGCGCCTAGCCCCGGCCCACGCCGACGGTGTCCTGGACCAGGCGCTCCATGTGCTTGACGAGGTCCAGGCGCTGCTGCAGGGCCTGGTCGCATAGGGCGCTGAGCTGGCCGAGGGCGTGGTCGCTGTCGCGGATTTCGATGAGTTCGCGCAGTCGCTCGTGGTGGCGCTTGAGGTTGGGGAAGACCTGCGGCAGTAGCTCGGCGAGCACGCCGTCCTGCCAGCTGTGGCGCGTGGTGCCGTCTTCGGAGAGGGCCTCGGCGGCGTGCATGAAGAGCTGACTCCAGACGCTGACCGACATCATGTCGTAGAAGACTTCGCGCAGCCGGGCCCGCGTGCCCGATTGACCGCGGGCGTCGAGGGCGTCGGCGATGGAGCGGTGGTCGGAGTTGATTAGAAGCAGCGGTTGGTCGCCCGAAAGTTCCAGGTAGTGTAGGCGATAGGGTTGGCTTCGCAGTTGGGGATCCTGCCTGAAGCTCCGGTATTGCACGTCCAGGAATTGCCCGGCCCGGGTCGCTGGTGCGTAGGGCACGACGCTCAGGGCCCGCCCCGAGGCCAGGCGGTGTCCGGCTGCGTGGGCGAAGCCGCTCACGGCCCTGCCGGGCTCGCTGCGCACGAGCCAGGGCGTGATGGCGCAGGGACCGGCCAGCTCGTGGTGCTCGAGGCGCACCTCGACGGTCACCGCTTCCGTTGTCGGCTCGAAGGGCAGGGGCAGCGCCCGCCGCAGTCGTGCCCGTGGCTCGCTCACCACCAGCAATAGGCGCACCGCGGGGCGCTGCAGCTCCTGGGGCGGCAGCAGCTGCGATAGCAGCTCCGGGTCGCGGCTGAGCTGCAGGCGAAGTCGCAGTCGCTGCCAGCGGTCGTCTTCCAGGTGAAGCTCGCTCTGGTCGCGATCTTCGGCGTCTTGCAATAGCGGCGTTTCGTCGTCGATCTGGGCTTGCAGCAGCTCGAGCTTGAGGCCCGTGCGCGCAAAGCGAAAGGGCATGAAGCGCTCGCGCTTGACGCGCTCGGTTCGCAGGGCGTCGCTCACGGGCTGGGCCTCTCGATGCGGCCCGTGAGCTCCAGCTCCAGGGCACCGACGCAGGGGCTTGTGGCGGTGCGACCGCTGAAGTGAAGCTTTCGTGCCACGGCGCTGGCACGCAAGAGGGCTACGCCGTCCTGGAGTTCGACCTGGGCGTCGCCGTCGATGTCGATGGCGATAACTGGAAGTTGGTCGCTGCTGTGGCCCCGTTCGTCGACCTCCGAAGTGCGAAGCTCGGCAACCCACGGATGGCCGGGCTGGGCCGGCTCGATGGCGCCGGAGAAATGCCAACCGCCGGCTTCGAGGTGCGCGCTGAGGGCGCGGATGTGAAAGGCGCTGGCGCGTTTGTCCGCCGGTCCCTTTTTGCCGATGGGGAAGCGCTTCTGCAGGCGCTCGGGGCCCTTGGTGCCCTGGCCGGCCGCCGGCTGCATCAGCTTGCGCAGGGTCTCGTCGACCGAGGCTTTGAGGTCGTCCAGCGCCTTGCGGTAGCCGGCCATGTAGGTCTGCTTCAGCTGCTGAGTTGGCTGCCAGTCATCGTGACTCGGCGGCTCCGAGAGTCGAAGAAAGTGCTCGACGGCGCGATCCTCGTCCGTGGGCTTTTGGGGATCGCGGGCGACGCCACAGGCCAGGACGGCGTGGAAGGGCCGCATTCCTAGGGCGATGCGGCTGCGATCCCAGTATTTGACCACCATGCCGGGGCCGCGAAAAAGGGCCACTTGCCCGACCCGCGGACCGGGATGGCGTTCGGAGGCCAGGCGCACGATCAAGTCGACCTCGCCGCGCACGGCGGCCCCACCGTCCCGACCTGCGGGGATCGAGATCGGTAGCTTGCGCACGACCGTGTCGCCCGGCTGCTCCAGGGCCTGTTGCGGCTCTGTCCGCGCTTTCCAGGCATCGAGAAAGGGGGCGGCCGAGGTGGAGGCGACCTCCACGGCCGACAGTTTTTCGCCGGCCCCGACGTCCGCCCGCAGCCGGCGCAGGGGCAAATGCATGGCGGGCCAAAAGAACTCGGCGATGGCCTCGCGCGTGCGCTCCACCAGGCGGTCCACGTCCGGTACTTCGTCGGCGGTCGGATCGCGGAAGCCCACGATGGCGATGCTGGTTCCCGGTTCCTCGTCGCTGCGGGCGCGCAGGCCCAGGCCCGTCGCCTGGTTGCGGGCCTGGGGCCCCCAAATCGACTCGGCGCGCCGGCCCAGACCCGTTCGCGTCGGATGCCCAAACCAACCCGGGCCGGCGAAGTCGCCGCCGCCGCCGCGGGCGCTCTTGGGCCCCTCGACGCGATGGGAGGGCAGCTCGGCGCGACCGATGAAGCGCGGATTGTCGCGGTCGGCCGGCAGCTCCATCAGCGTCGAGTCGAAGAGCACCGTCGACAGCCCCGAGAAGATCCACAGCACGCTCTTGCCGAGCCCATAGCTGCCGCCGGCGGCGGCATCCCGCTTGTGGCTGAAGAGGGTGTCCTTGCACAGGGCCCGGAAGTTCGACTCCCCTTCGGATTCGTCACCGCTCAGGCCCTCGGTTCCGAAGTCCTCCACGTAGAGCATTAGCAGCTCTTCGCGCTCGGCGATGGCCTCCAGGGTCCGGCGCAGGTCGCGCCCCCCGCGGGCCGAGGCGGCCGCCTCCAGGTGGGGAAGCAGCGTGGACCATCCCAGGGCGTCGAGAAACTCGCGACAGGCGGCGGCCTCGAGCGCGCGAAAGCGAAAGCTGATGCGCGGCATCGCGATCGCCTGGTCGTTGGCGTTCTGGACCACTTCACGCACGAAGGTGCCCAAGTCGTGCCGAAACGCGTGCTCGGCCGGGTTGCCGCCCCGGCGCGCGCCGGATGGCGGAAGCGCATCGAAAACCCATTGCGCTCGCTCTGTCATCGCACCCGTCGCCGCCGAGCCCGGAGGCTACCGGAGTGCGCTCGGGGAGTGAAGCGCCCTGCGCGACGAGGCGAGGTCCTCAGCTGGGGGCGGACGGGGCGAAGCGCCGCACGATCTCGTCCCACCGCTGCGTTCTCGGATCCTCTTCACCCATCATGTCGACGATCCAGCGTCTGACGTAGTCGACATCCAGTTCCGTCCGAACGGCCACCAGTCGCTCCAGATCGACCATGTCCTTTCCCCTGAAGAAGAGCAGCTTGAAAACGCTCACAGCTTCGGCCGACAGAAACCATCCAGACCACCCGCTTTGATCGGTGAAGCGGTGGCGTGTCTTTTCCGCCTCGTGTGCGAAGGGGATGCTCGGCAGGAAGATGTCGATTCGCATTCCATCCCATCGGCCCACGCACATGCCGTCGCGGGCGGCCCGGGTAGCGGCCACTTCGGCGTCGAGTTCGATGCCCAGGTCGTTGAGCGCAGCGACGACTTCGCGCAGTCTGCTTTCGGTCACGAAGACGTTGATATCGACGTCGGCGGTGCCGCGAGGCACGCCGGCCACAGCCAGTGCGAGTGCCCCGCCGATCGCGTACGCAATGCCGGCTCCGTCCAGAGCCGTGGCGATCGCCTGGGCGGCTTCTGCCGCGCTGCGGTCAGTCGCCGTCACAGTCCCAACCCGCTTCACGTCGCAGCCGCGCAAGCGCGGCCAGTGTGCTCTCGGGGAGGGGGTCGGTCTGTGCCAGGATGCGCTCGCGCATTCCGCTGATGCGCGCGGCCCACATCGCATCGCGGCCGCAGGCCTTGGCCAGTCGCCAACGCTCTGCGGCCGTGGTGTTGCGCCACTCGGCCACCTCTTGCCGAACGGAGGCTACATCGTCGATGACCCAGCCTGGTAGTTTTCTCAGCACGTTGAGAGTATACCACGGGATCGGCGCCTCCGAGTTTCCAGCAGGCAGGCGAGACTCAGTTGTGACCCGGCGCGATTCTCCAGGGCCTGCCATGACCGTCGTTTCGCTCCCAGCCTCCCTGCGCGGCGTCTTTCCGCCGGCTCGCTGGGATGTGACCAAGCTTTGGACCCTGGACACCGAGGCAGAGGAGGTCCCGACGGCCGAGCTCTGGTGGTGCCTCGAGCTTTGCGTTTGGCCCAGCGCGCCGCCTGAACGACTCTTCGATCTCAGCCCGTCCGAAGTGCTACGCGAGCCGGAACGATATCCCCGTTCCATGGCGCGCATTTTCGCCGCTGATCTGTCCTATCCCCTCGAACTCTACGACTACCGTGGTCGCTTCGTGCTGATCGATGGATACCATCGCCTCGCGCGCCTGCGTCTGGAGGGCGCAAGCCGCGCTCTGGTGCGCAGGCACCCCGCCTCGATCATGAAGGACATTGCTCGCGACCCCTGAGGCGCTCCGATCATGGGCGCGCGTGCCCCGCGTCTTCCCCTCCGAGTTCCGCAGCCGCGCGTACAAAGCCTTCGATCAGCGGGTGGGGCTCGCCGGGCTTCGAGCGGGCCTGGGGGACGAAGAGGGTGGCGATGAAGAAGAGGTGGTCGGGCAGTTCGAGGATGCGTGGAGTGCCGTCGTCGGCGGTCGCCACGATCGGCAGGCCCGCCTGCTGCAGGCGTGCGAGCCAGGTGGGGTTGATGCCGTAGCTGCCGTAGTTACTCTCGGTCACCTGGCGCGTTCCGTAGCAGGCCTCGGTCCGCGACGCGGGCTTGATTTCGACTTCTAAGGTTCTCCCCGCCAGCGAGCATTCGAGGGCGGAGATCACGGGTTCGTCCGGGCCGCCCTCGTATTCGCCGTGGCTAGCGTTGGAGTGGCTACCACGCGGTCGACGCAGCGGGAGTCGACCGATGATGGGTCGTTCGGCGTGGATGACCACAGTCCGCTACATCGACCGACCCCGATTGCTGCAGGGTATCACCGCCGCGGAGATCGGTGAGACAATGGGCTTCGGTGGAAGCTCTCAGGTGGCAGGGACTCGAGGCACGGGCGCTCGCGATCGGCTGCGCTTTCTGTCTGTTCGTGCTCGTGTTGTCCTCGGCCTGCTCCGACGGCTCAGGCGATGATGGGACGCAGCCCTCGGCGCTTCCCACGCCGGTTGCGACTGGCTCTGCGTCGGGCGGCAGCGGCGCCAACGCCGGGATGGGTGGTGGCCAGGCGGTGGAGGCCGGCGCCGACATGTCGCCGCGCGCAGATGCGGGCGTGGCATCCGACGCGGGTGGCAGCACAGGTGGCGGCACAGGCGGCACGGGTGGCACGGGTGGCACAGGGGGCGCCAGCGGATCAGACGCGGCCGTGAGCGTCGACTGCTTTGGCGAAGACTGTTCGGTCTACGACAGCGAATGTAGCGTCGGCGTCTGCGGTGCGTTCGGCTGCGAGCCGAGCTTTTACGCAGACGGCACCCCCTGCGACGACGGCAGCGCCTGCACCAGCGACGACCGCTGTGGCTTTGGTGGCTGCGTGGGCACTTCCAAGGACTGCAGCGGTTTGACGGCCGGGGTCTGTGAGTACATCGGCTGCGATCCGGCTTCGGGTGAGTGCGTGGTCGCGCAAAAACTCGCCGGCGCCAGCTGCGAAGCCCAGGCTTTCTGTACAATCGGCGAGAGCTGTGATGCTTCCGGAAGTTGTGTGGGCGGCAGCCCTCGCAACTGCGACGGTGTCGCCGATCAGTGCAACTCCGGCGCCTGTGACGAGGAGCTCGACATGTGCGTGAAGTCGCCGCTGCCCGCGCCCCAGGACTGCGACGATGGTTCCGGTTGTACCACCGGCGATCGCTGTGAGGCCGGTCAGTGCGTGGGTGACGACCTCGACTGTACCGACGTGGACAATGCCTGCATGGGCGTTTGTGATCCGGTCTCGGGCTGCGTCGCGAGCGCCAAGCCGGACGACACGGCCTGCGACGACGGCAATGCCTGCTCCTCCGGGGATGCGTGCTGGCAGGGCCTGTGCGCCGGGGATGCGTGGGCCTTTCGCGAGCTCGTGGGCTCGGCCACGCTCATCGATCCGTCGCTGAGCCTGGCCAGCGACGATACGCCGAACTTGAGCTACATGACCTACCCGGCCGACACCATCCACCATGCGCTGCGCGCCGCGGCCGGAGGTTGGTCGTCGACGCAGGTGGGGAGCGCCTACGGAACGACCAGCAAGTCGCGCACCTGGCTTGCCCTGGATTCGGCCGACGCGGCCCACGTGGCGTACTACACGGGCGTCGACTCGTTCTCGAGCGGGACCCGGGACCTCATTTACACCACCGACGCCAGCGGCAGCTGGAGTGCGACCACCGTCGCCAGCAGCGGCGATGTTGGCGGCTACCCCTCGTTGGCCGTGGACGCGGACGGGACGGTGCATATCAGTTTCTTCGACAACACCACCTGGCAGACGAAGTACGCCTCGAGCGCGACGGGCTTCACCCAGGAGGTGATCGCGACGGTGGGTTCGGAGTATTCCTCCACCCTCGCCCTGCTCGCTGTGGCCGAGCCCGTGGTGGTCTACATGGCTCCGGCGGGCCTCTTGCATGCCGTGCGTACGGAGACCGTCACCGGCAAGGGTACGCCCCAGGATCCCTTCGTGGTCAGTGTGAGCTGGCCTGCGACGACGGTCGCTGCGGGCACTGTCTCCAATGACTTCGAGCTCGTCGTCGACGGCGGTGGTGCCAGTCATGTCTGCTACGACGACAACACGGGCAAGCGGCTGTGGTACGCCACCAACGCGTCGGGGGCGTGGTTGCGCGAGGTCGTCGACGTCCCGGGCGCCAGCGGCTCCTACATTTCAGGCTGCTCACTGGCGGTCGAGGGCGATGGGACCGTTCACATCAGCTATTACGATCCGAGTCGGCTTCGCATCAAATACGCGCGCTCCACGGCAACGGGCTGGCAGCTCGAGTTCGTGTCCGAGGCGGGACCCGACATCAGCAGCTACAGTCAGACGAGCCTCGCCGTGGACAGCCAGGGCGTCGCGCACGTGGTCTACGAGAGCCCGACCGGCTCCGGACTGTGGTACGCGAAGCGAAACGACGGCTGTTGAGACCGGGCAGTCAGTGGGGCCAGCCCGGGATGGCCAGGTCGATGGCGTAGAGCTTGCTCCCGCCGGTGATGAAGAGGGTGCGGCGCTCGGGGCCGCCGAAGGCGACGTTGGTGGTGGTGTCGGCGCCCTCGGGGAGCTGGATTTCGCCCAGCAGGGTGGCTTCGGGGTCGTGGACGCGCACGACACCGGCGGTGGTGATGTAGAGGTTGCCGGCGCAGTCGACGGTCATGCCGTCGGAGCCGCTGTCGACGAAGGGCGACCAGGTGCTGGTGGAGCCGTCTTCGCCGAGCGCGTAGGCGCGCACGCTGTCGCCGTTGCTGACGTAGAGGCGCCCGCCGTCTGGTGAGAGCGTGATGCCGTTGGCGCGCGGAATGTCGTCGATGACATGTAGTTCGCCTGCGGGGACGCGGCGGTAGGCCCGTTGGGGCAGTCGCTCGCTGCGGTTGCCGATTTGCCAGGCCGGGTCGGTGAAGTAGACCGTGCCGTCGGAGCGGACGGTGATGTCGTTGGGGGAGCTGAAGGCTGTGCCCTGGTAGTCGGCGATGAGTATGTCGGTGGCGAGGGTGATGGGATCCAGGGTGCCGACGACCTGCAGGTCGTGGCGGCAGACCAGCACTCGGCCGTCGCCAGCGAGGGCGAGGCCGTTTGCGCCGATGTCGGCCACGAGCACCTGGCAGTCGGCGCCGGGTCTGTGCTCGATGATACGGCCGGGATAATTTTGGTCAGCCATGCCGATCTGGAAGTCCGAGAAGAGCAGCGCGCCGCGCGAGGGCACCCATACCGGGCCCTCGGTGAAGGTGAAGCCTGCGCACACTTCGGATGCGGTGACGCTGGCGCCCTCGAAGGGCCGAGTGGCAAGCGGGCCTTCGGGGCATGTGGCGGCCTCGGGCTTCGAGGCCGTGCCCGCGTCCAAGTCCGAGCCCGAGTCTGCGCCCGAGTCCGAAGGCCCACTGGCGTCAGGCATCGGGTCCTCGGCCACCGATGAGTCCAAAGGCGTGGCTGTCGTTGGGGCCGAGGCCGAGGCCGAGTTCAGGATCGCGGCCGGAGCCGCGTCCAGGGCTGCCGCTTCAGCCGAGGCACCGGAATCCGAGGCCTCTGCGCCTGGCCCGGGGTCGCTTCCGCAGCCGAGCAGCAGCGCCACGGCCATCAAGGTTACGCGCGCTGTCTTGAGCCTCATGATGCCGGTCTACCACGAAGCGTGCTGCGCGCGGTGATGCAGAAGCCAGTCGTGCAGCGGCTTGGCTGGGAGTTGTGGGCCACAGGGAGGCCCGTCAACGCGCCGCGCGCTCCGCGATGCGCTCGGCCACGCGCAGGCCGTCGAGGGCAGCGCTCATGATGCCTCCGGCGTAGCCCGCGCCCTCGGCGGTCGGATAGAGGCCGGCGCAGCCCGGGGATTCGAGCGTGTCCCGGTCGCGCGGGATGCGCAGCGGGGCGCTGGTGCGGCTTTCGACGCCGAGGGCCACCGCGTCGTGACCCGCGAAGCCCGGCATGCGGCGTTCGATGGAGCTGAGCGCCTGCCTGAGCGGGTCGGCGAGCTCGCCCAGCACGGGCCCCAGCGCTGCGCTTTGCAGCCCGCGCGGGTAGCTGCACTGTGGCAGCGAAGTGGAGATGCGCCCGCCCAGCAGGTCGCTCAGGCGCTGAGCGGGCGCCACAAAGGCGCCGCCGCCGGCTGCATAGGCTCGCTCTTCGAGCGCGCGCTGGTACGCGAGGCCCGCAAAGGGGTCGCTCGGATCCAGACCGGCCTGGGCGAGGACTTCGGCGCTGACTTCGACGACCAACCCACTGTTGGAGAAGCGGCCGCGGCGTTGGCTCGGGCTCCAGCCGTTGACGACCTGGCGGCCCGCGGCGGTGGCCGCCGGTACCACGTGGCCGCCGGGGCAGTTGCAGAAGGAAAAGACGCCGTGGGGGCCGGCGCGCTCGACCAGGCGGTAGCTGGCGGCGCCCAGGGCGGGATGGCCGGCGAGGTCGCCGTATTGCAGGCGATCGATGAAGGCCTGGGGGTGCTCGACGCGCACTCCCATGGCGAAAGGTTTGGGCACGAGCGCTGCGCCGGCGTCAGCTGCGATGCGGTAGACGTCATGGGCGGAGTGACCGGTGGCCAGCACCACCGCCTCGGCTTCGATGCGCTGGCCGTCGGCGAGCTCGACGCCGGTGACGCGGCCGTCGCGCGTGAGTAGCGCCACCATGCGCGCGCCGAAGTGCAGCAGCTGGCCGGCGCTCTCGAGGTGGGCGCGCAGGGCCGAGACCACGCCGGGCAGGCGGTTAGTACCGATGTGGGGGCGGGCGTCGACCAGGATCTCGGCCGGGGCGCCGTAGCCGACGAGGGCTTCGAGTACGTCGCGCACGGGACCGCGCTTGTCGGCGCGGGTGTAGAGCTTGCCGTCGCTGAAGGTGCCGGCGCCGCCTTCGCCGAAGCAGTAGTTGCTCTCGGGGTCGAGCTGTCCGCGCTGGGACAGGCGTGCCACGTCGCGCCGTCGACCCGACAGCTCCCGCCCGCGCTCGAGCAGGATCGCGCGCACGCCGCGGCGCGCCAGGCCCAGGGCGCAGAAGAGACCGGCCGGGCCCGCACCGACGATGACCACGCGCCCATCGCCGCCGAGGGAGGGCAGGGCTTCGGGTTTGCGCGGCTCGCTTGGCGGGGCAGGGGAAGTGCGCAGCTCGAGCGCCACGTGCACGCGCACGCGGCCGCGACGGGCGTCGATGGAGCGCCGCAGAATGTCGACGGAGTAGGGCTTGCGCGGGTCGAGATGGGCGGCCCGGCAGGCGCGATCTCGCAGGGCCGCGGGATCGAGCAGCAGGTCGGGATGCAGCTCGAGCTCGATGCGCTGCGGCGCGTCGGCGTCGCGCGAGCGCGCGGCAGAGGGGCGCTTTCTGTGCCTGCGGCGCGTCATGTGCGGGCGGGCGTCAGGCCCACTTGGCCGGTCGAGGGCGATGGTCCGGGGTGACGAAGGGGGCCGGCCTGCCCCGAGGGCTCACTGTTCTGCCGATTCACGGTGACGCGGAAGCTAGCTCGGACCGCTTGTGAATTCACGCGCGCGCCTTCAGCGCTGGCACGGCTGATGGCATGCCCCAATTGGTGACGTGCTTGGCGGCGGCCGCTGCCCGCCGCGCGGTGTCGGAGGCTCGCTCGGAACGGTCTGGCGCAGCGCCTCTCGAGGCGTCCCGACACTGGGTATGACAGGGCGCTTCGACGGCGTAGGATGGCGGGGCCCAGAAGCCGGCTTTTGGCGGACCCGAGGCGCCCGGCTCGCCCGGTGCGGCCTCTCTCCCCTGGGCTACCGACTTTCGGGAGAATGTACGCAGGACGTCCACGGGGGTACGTCCAATGTACTGACATGCTCACGGGAAACTGTCGCCATGCCGTCATTATGCCCGTAAAGTATTGAAATCACTGGGCTGATGTCATGGCCGCCGGCTGATCTGCACGCTCGCTCCGTTCGACGGCAGCAGGTGGTCCGAGTGCTGAAAGCAGGGCCGAATCCGTGCCTTGGGCAGGCGCGTTGTCCGACAGGTCTCCGTGACTTACGCCATTGCCCAGGCCGGCGGCAAGAATTTGTGAGTGCATTGTGAGATGCGCTGCTACGCGCCCATGGGCATCGGGATCAGAGGCCCGCGTCGAGGTCGTCTGCGCCGGCGTCGTCTGTGTCGGCGTTGCGGCTCGGACAGAAGGTTCCCTCGGGTGGTAGCCCGTCGGCGATCCAGCAGCTCGTCTCGAAGCAGCGGTCGCCAAAGGCACCGAGCAGGCGGTCGAACCAGCACAGACCGCCGACGCAGGCGGCGAGTTCCGGCGAAGGAAAGCCCATGCCCTGGGCCACCTGCGCGCACTCGGCGTCGAGGGTGCAGCCGTAGTCGATGCACGCGGCCTCGGCGCACTCGCAGACGCCGGTGGGGCACTCGGACTGGGCGAGGCAGGGGCGGGGCGCGGACCAGGGGGGCTGCTCTTGAGCCATCTGCCCGGCCGCGCACAGCTCCCTGACATCCGGCGGAAGCGTGAGATCGCTACAGGGATCGTAGCCGGGGCAGCCCTCTGCGGCCGGGTTGCGGTCGCAGGGGCCCCATTGGGTCTTGTTGTGCACGAGCACCCCGGCTGCGAAGTAGTTGTGCGTGCCGCTGACGGACAGATCGTAGACGGTGGCCAGGCGGTCATCGGCCGCGGGCACGAATGCGCTGTCGGCCAGGGACACCAGTGCGTTGGCGGCATCGAGGGCGAAGAGGTGCTCGTCGCCCTCCAGCTCGGAGATGGGTCGGTAGCCCCCGCCGACGTAGAACGGATGCTCCGGCGTCACCGCCAGCTGGCGGCCGTCGGACATACGCAGCGTGCCCAGGCCGGGGCGCTGCCGTGTCCGCACCTGGGTGACCCGCTGCACCACCACCCGCTGGGCCGACTCGTCATAGGCAAGCACGGCATCACCGGCCTCGAGCGATTCGATCGGCTGCGGCCCCTGTGGGGTCAGGATTGGTGTAGCGGCGCCGAAGCAGCCGATGCAGCTGGGGTCTTGGGCGCAGTCAGGGAACGCGTTCGACGCGCTCCCGTCGTCCTCTTTTGAGTCGCCCTGACACGCCGCGGCGAGCAACAGCAACAAAACCCGGCACAGACTGGCACAGCCTCCACGCATGATCGCATGGCCATGCAAGAGCTGAGCCTACCTTGAATGGGAGGTTTGTTGCCCATCGCGGTGCTGCAACGCATCCGGGCCACACTCGATGGGGGTCGAGGCGATGTGTTCCTCGCCGAGCGCGAGCGCACGCGGCAAAGCCTCGGGCAGTGCGTGTTCATCCGGGCGCGCCGGGCGTCGGGCAGGCTACGTCGGCGGCGCCCAGATCTCGCTGAGCTCGCCCTCTGCGATGCGGGCGGAACCCTCGGCGCCAAAGTCCAGCAGTTCTTCACCCGCGGCGAAACCCAGGGTGTTGAAGAGGTTCGAGAGCTGGCGGTTGTTGTCGTGGCCGTGTCCGGGATAGACCACCGTGCGGTCGCCGTGCTGGAAGCCCAGGGCAGCGCCGCCCACGATGAGTGCAGGCCACTCTTCGGCATTGGAGTGGTGCTGCTCGCCGTTGTCCGAGATGTAGAGGATGGCGGTGTGGTCGAGCATGGTGCCGTCGGCTCCGACCTCCGGCGTGGCGGCCAGGGTGCGGGCCATCTTCGTGATCATTTGCACGTGCTGGCGGCTGACTTCGTGGATGACCGAAAGGTACTCGGGGTTATTGCTGGACTCGTGATGCAGGTCGTGGCGGCCCACGGTGTCGATGAGGCTCGAATACTGCACGTCGAAGCCGCTTCCCGTGCCCGAGGCGAGTACGACGATGTTGGTGAGCCCGCCCAAGAGGGATGCGGTCGCGATGTCGAATTGGGCGCGCAGGGCGTCGAGGGGGTGAGTCGAGGCGTAGAGGGGATTGGTGCTCGGGTCTTCGGGAGCGACCGCGGTCAGGATGTCGCCCATGCCCTGCAGCTGCTGCTGGCGCTGGGTGATCTCTTCGATCGAGGCCAGGTATTGTTCGAGCTTCGCGCGCTCGTCGGAGCTGCCCGAAAATGCCTGCAGGGCGGCCTGGACGTCGGCGTGGGCAAAGTCGAGCAGTTCGCTGCGCTCGCGAAAGGTGGCTTGCCCCGCGCCCTGGGCCACCGAACCGAAGACCGCGTTGAAGGCGATGCTGGGGTCGCAGATGATCGGAGCGGGTTGGCCCGTTCCGAAGGCACAGGTTTCGTAGACCAGCGCCGAGGAACGTGCCGTGATGCCCAGGCGCAGCACGTCAAAGGGGGTCGTGCCCCGCAGCTGGGGCTGCTGGCTCAACCACTGGTCAATGGTGGGGCCGCCGGGCGAGTTCTGGGTGGAGCGGGTGCAGCTGAGGGCGCCGTGGTGGGTGGTATGGCCTCCGCCGGCGACCTTGGAGGAGAGGCCATAGACCACCGTGGAGTGGGGCTGCAGGTCGAGTTCACCGCCCGCGCCGACCAGGCCATCGAGGGCGCTGGCGGTGCCCAAGCCCGCGCCTTCGATGAGGATGGGCGAATCGTGGCTGTAGCTGCGCGAATACCAGCGCTTGCCGGTTAGGTCGCCGGTGGATTCGGCTTCGACGCGGGCGCGGGCGGCGTCGGAGAGAAAGACGATGGGCTCGCTGCAGTTGCCCTCCACCACGATCACAAAGCGCCTTGGCATGCTGGACTGACTGCGACCGATGGAGCGCAGGAAGGGCGAAAGCAGGGCCGCTCCGGCACCGAGTCCTGCGGCCTGCAGCAGGCTGCGTCGCGAGATGCGAATCATGGCGCCTCCTGGGGGCTGTCTTGTCGGTAGAGGAAGGCGTCGCTCGTGGCGAGCGCCTCCAGCATGGCGAGAAACGACCCGCCGCTATCCTGGTAGGCCTGCTCCATGGCGCTGAGGGCACAGGCGTCGGCCTGGGCCTCGTTGCGGCCCATGAAGTGTCGGAAGGTGTGGCGAATGAAGCAGCGCTCGACGTGCTCGGAGCCGGCCAGGCGTTCGGCGAGCTCGACGGCGTCGCTCACCGGTCCATCGAGGGCGGGGTCGGGCATGTTTTCGAGCACGCTGCTTCCGTCCGGTGCCGAACCGTGGTCGTCGGCCCGCGGGAAGCCCGCGTGGTTGTAGACTTCGAAGGGGTAGCCCAGGGGATTCATCAGCTGGTGGCAGCCGAGGCACTCGGACTTGCTCTCGATGCTTTCCGCGATGCGATCGCGGGCGCTCTTTTCGGGGGCGCTGGGCACCAACTTGGCTTCCACCATCACCAGCTCGAGTCCCGGCACGCTCTGGCACAAGAGCTGCTCGCGAATCAGCCTTCCGCGATGGACCACGCTGGCATCGTCCTCGAAGTTGCCGCCGTGGGCCGCCAGGAAGGCCGGGTGGGTCAAGACACCCGCACGCTGGCCTTGGGGCATGTCCACCCAGCGAGCGTCGCGGTCGGCTTCGATCGGCCCGTCGAGGCCGTAGGGCCTGTGGGTCTCGCCCGTGCTCTTTATGGTGGAGCCACCGGCGGTGTTGGCGGCCACGTAGAAGCGGCGCGTGGTCAGCAGGGTGGAAAGCACGTCGCTGTCCTCGACCACGACGCGGGCGATGACGTCGTCGAGCTGCTGGCTGAGCAGGGGCTCGTAGCCGTTGTAGCCGGTCATCAAGTTCGTATAGGAGGCCGTGATGGACCCGCGCAGGGCGTCGTCGTAGGCGTCGCTGTCGTATTTGCTGGTGGCGTAGGGCGTGTCCTTGAAGACCAGGGCCACGTCTCCGTAGTCGAGCCACTCTCGAAAGAAACGCACGAGCTTGTGGGAGAGCCAGTACTCGCCCCGGGCCAGACGGTTTTCGGGTCGGTAGTCGGCGTTGAGGTCGAAGCGCTCGGGATCGGTTCCGGCCGCGTAGCTTCGAATTAACTCACGGATGACCTCCGGGTCCTGGATGCTGCCGTCGCGGGCTGCGCTTTCGATGGCGCTCAGGTATCCGGCCATGGGATCGGCCGGTGTCCAGGAGCCGCCGTCGGGGCCTTCGCCGAAGCGGTAGGTGCCCATGGCGCCCGGAGGGTGGTCGGAAATCAGGTGGCTGAGGGCCTGGGCTAACTCCCAGTCCGACAGGCGCCGGCGGCCGTCCGCATCGGCCGCGCCTTCGCCCATCTCGCTACGAAAGAGGGCGCCCGACTGCAGCCACGCGGCCGAAGCGACTTTGCGCAGGGTGTCGGGCCGTGTTGTCGCGCCATCGCTTTCCTCGGCCAACATGCGATCGGTGAACGTCCTGAGGCGAGTGCGCTCGCCGTCGGTCGGGGGCCGGTAGAGCACCCCGTCCTGCAGCAGCGAGTCCAAGTAGTAATCGATGCAGGCGTCGTCGGGCGCGGCGTCGTCGAACATGCAGCGCAGGCCGGCGTCGTCGTAGGTGCGCGGCGTGCGGCGCAGGTCCTGGGCCATCCAGGGCAGCACGGTGTCGCCGAGCACGCCGAAGTAGAGATCCAGCGTGGTGGCGTCGATGCCGACGCCCTGGGACCAGGTGCTGTAGGCCGCTGCCGGCGGGGCGTCGAAGGGGTTGGTGCGGGCTACTTGGCTGGCTTTGTAGCCGGTCTCCGAGGAGCCGGTCGCGCGCACCCACTCGAGGCGTTCGATGCGCCTGAGGCGTGCCGGAGAGCTCGCCGGTGCGCCGTCGCAGGTGAAGAGATCCGCCTGGGACATGGCATTTGGATCGGGAACCGGCTGCGGCCCGTCGCCGCCTCCGGGGCCCCCGGCATCGGTACTCGCCCCAGCACCCGCGTCCCGGGCGCCGGAGCTGGAAGCGCCGCTGTCCCGGTCGCCGCTTTGATCCGGATCCGTAGAGGAACCGTCCTGATTGCCACAGGCGAAGAGCAGGAGCCCCCAAAGCCAGGGGGCTCGCGTAGCCCATCGCCATTTCACCACGCGCCCGATTTGATCACGTCCCACGCCTGGGAACGTAGACGAGCAGCAATGCGCTCACAAGCGTGCGCGGGGCTGCCTTCAGAATCCCATCATTTGCTCATAGTTGAGGCGGTAGAACTTGTCTTTCGCCACCTCGTCGATGCCTTCCATGCTGCGCTCGAAGCGTCCGAAGGGATCCTTGGTGCCTTCGGGATGTGGGTAATCGCTCGAAAAGAGGAAGAGGTCGGCACCGGCATCGCCGATCATGTGGCCCACGTCTTCGCCGGGGAAAGGTGTGAACTTCACGGCGCGGCGGATGTACTCCGAGGGCGTCATGTCGAGCTGCTTCAGGTAGGGATCGGTGCGGCCGAAGCTCTTGTTGGCCAGGTCCAGCTGGCGCAGGAAGTCCGGTACCCAGCCGGCCCCCGACTCGATCACGCCGCCGCGCAACCTGGGAAAGCGCATGAAGACACCGTCGTAGACCATGGCAGTCAAGAAGGTTTGGGGCGCGTACCAGAGCATCATGTAGTCGCAGAAACGCAGGTTCTCACCGCCGCCGTGCAGATCCGGTGCGCGCTCGCGGCCGTTGTTGCGGAAAGCCTTGGGTTGGGTTTTGGTGCCCGGGCCGATGTGCAGCATGAAGGGGACGTGGCGCTGGCCGTGCTGAACATGATCCTGATGCGCATCTCCGACCCGCGTCTGAGCGACGAGCTGGGCACCACGCGACGTGAGGCCATCGACACCGCCATTCGCATCTGGGCGCGAGGCGCGCTGCGCAATCGCGGGGAGCTGAAGGTGCTGCCGAAGCGTTGAGCACGGCCGCGGCAAGAGTTGCCAGGCGTCCCATTCGCGCATCAGCGTGACGCCAGGGCACACCGCAGCGTGACGTTGCTTCACAGTGGGCGCTTTGCCCTGCGTGGCTTCGACTCGCATTGCCGATTCGTCGCGGTCTGCGTGCTGGCACGGCCGGTGCATGGCTCCCGGTCCACCAGACCGACGGCCCGTGCCGTCCACAACGCGAAGGACCTGCGATGGATGTTTCCAGCGTCGGCCGCTTCGTCGCGGCTCGCCTTCATGCCGCGGCGGCGCCTCTTATCCTGGAGTACGAGCTCACCCACCTGTGCAATCTGGCCTGCCACTACTGCGACCGGCACACGCGCCAAGCCGACGAACTGTCGCGCGAGGAGATCTTTCGCATCCTGGACGAGTTCTTCGTCCTCGGCATGCGCGCCATCGGCCTCGACGGTGGCGAACCCCTGACCCATCCCCAGTTTTCTGAGATCGTCGACTGGCTCGTGGAGCGGGACGTGATCGTGCACCTGAACACAAACGGCCTGTTGGTCCCTCGCAAGCTCGAGCATGTGCGCAAGGTCAAACAACTGAAAGTTAGCCTTGACGGGCCGCCGCGACGCAACGACGCGATGCGCGGAAGGGGTGCCTTCGAGCGGGCCCTCAAGGGAGCCCTCGCCGCGCGCGAAGCCAGCGTAGCGGTGGAGTTGCGGTGCGTGGTCGGGGTGCACAACTGGGACGGGATCGACGAGCTACTCGACTTGGTCGAGACGCTCGATGCGGGCTTGAAGGTGATGTTCCAGCCCGCCCGCGAGAGCCTCTTCGCGGGAAACGCGCGCGACAGCAGCCGCTGGGCACCAGGCCAGGCGCGCATGGCTGCGGCCTTTGATCGCGTCGAAGCCCGCAAGCGAGCGGGCAGCCCGGTGGCCAACCGTTGGGGCAGCTTGGCCCACTTTCGGCATTTCCCGGGCGACCTGGAGCTGCCCTGCGCCGCCGGTTGGATCAAAGCCACCATGGATCCAGGCGGCCGGCTCTACCACTGCGGCATGTTGAAACGCGACCCCGAGGCACCCAGTGCACGAACCCTCGGTGCCAAGGCGGCCTTCGCCGCGCTGCCCCGCCACGGCTGCGGGCAGTGCTGGTGCGGTCGCGCGGTGGAGGGAAACCTGGCCTGGGGAGGTCGACTGATACAGCTCGGCCGGCCACTTCGCGCGCGCGGTCGTGGCGTCGGACCCGCGAACGGCGCCGTAAACCGAGCACGAACCCATCGTAGCAGCGCTCTACCGCCCACCCGAAGTCGATGACGCAAGCGGCGCCGGTGCTGGCTCGCAGTCGGGGCCCGGACGGCTACCGCTTCACCCTCTGGGTTGCGGACGACGGCGGGGCGGTGGACGCCGACAGCGTCGAGACCCTTGTGAGCGACTGAGCGACAGCCCCCACGCTGGCCAAGCTCGGCGAATGGCTGACCCATTTTGCCCTCTCCCGTACACTGTACGGGACGGTGTTGGATTGCAGCCAGGGCAAGGTGATGATCGCGGATCTCGAAAGTGCGCAAGGTGGTTCACATGCGCGATGGGTAGCGCAGGCGCTGGGATGCCTGTTTTCGGCGGTGCTATGGCTAGCGGCCTGTGCCGACGGATCCGGGGGTGAGCAGGAGCGCCCGGGTTCGGCGTCGGTCGACCCCGGGCAAGTGGCGGCGGGAGCGGAAGCGGGGGGCGAGGCGTCCGAGCTGAGCGCTTACGTCTGCGAGAGCACGCCCACCCAGGCCTGTTTGTGTCCGAACGGAGCCATGGAGGGCACCCAGAGCTGCGTGCCGGACGCGGCCGGCGGCGCTGCGGTCGGTCCCTGCGCCGGCTGCCCCACGGCCGTGCAGGACTCGGCAGCGCAGTCCGGGGCGCTCTGCGCGGCGCTGCAGCAGCAGGTGGGCTGCGAGGCCACCACCTTTCGCTCCGAGGAGCTACCGGCGAGTGTGCTCTTCCTGGTCGATCGCAGCGGCAGCATGCTCTGCAACGCGCCGCCGCTGCAGGCGTCGGCCGACTGCGGCATCGAGCCGTCGGATGCTTCGATGCCGAGCAAGTGGGACATCACGGTGCAGTCCCTGGGGCAGACTTTCGGCAACCTGGTCGGTCGCAACGTGAACGCGGCGCTGTCGTTTTTCAGCCTCGACGGCGAGTGCGCCACCGACAGCGCGCCTTCGGTGGCGCTGTCGGCGCTCAGTGATGAGCAGGCCATCCGGCTCGACGATGCGCTGGCTTCGGAGCAAGCCGAGGGCCGCACGCCCATCGTCAGTGCGCTGATCAATGCCTATCAGTACATGCACTGGGAGGCGCGTGCCGACTGCCCGCTCGAGCCCTGCGGTGCGCCGGGCAATCGCTTCGTGGTGCTGCTCACCGACGGCTCGGAGTCCTGCGCCAGCCCCGAAGAGCAACGGCGCCTGCTCGAAGAGACCGTGCCCGACGCGCTGGACGTCAATATCCGCACCTTCGTGATCGGCGCGCCCGGCTCCGAGCCCGGGCGCGGCTTTCTTTCCGAGCTGGCGTATCGCGGTGGCACCGCGCGCAGCGGCGACTGCGACCACGGCGCCATCGAGGAGGGCGAAAGCGGCGACTGTCACTTCGATATGACCACGACCACCGATTTCGCCGCCGACCTGCAGGCGGTGCTCGGTGACATCGGCGGCTCGGTCGGATGCTCTTTCGCGGTCAGCGGCTCGGGCAGCATCAACGTGCAATATGCGCTCGGAGGAGCAGAGCCGACTTGCCTCGAGCAGAGTCAGGCGCTGCCCTGCGAAGGAGGCGCCGAAGGCTGGCAGTTTGCAAAGCGCGCCGACGGAAGCGACGACCCCAGCCAGGTCGTCATCTGCGGGTCGGCCTGCGACGCCATCCAAAACGACAACGCAGCCCAGGTGGATATCGTCCTCGGCTGCACCACGCTGCAGGGGCCGGAGTGATGATGCGCATTGGTCGAACCTGGCTACTCGTCGCCGTCACCATCGCGTGCATGGATATGGGCTGCGGTGCCGCTCCCGAGACCGGCATGCGGCGTGAGGCCGCGTCCGCAGCCGCAGGCAGCGGGGCGCCGGCAGCGAGCGACTCGCAAGACTCACAGCCGGTGAGGCTCTGCCCCGCCGACAACCTGACCCAGGCCTGCAGCTGCGACGACGGCGCACCAGGGCGGCAGATCTGCATCGAGGCCCAGGGGTGGGGCCCCTGCGACTGCGGTCAACTGGCGACGGGGGCTTCCAGCGGTTCGGACCTGCGCTCGGGGGCCGGCGATCCGGCCGCCAACATGAATGTGGGCGTGAACTTCGTCGACTATGTCATGCCCAAGTCGGTGCAAGACTGTCAGCCCGGGCGCTACGCGGGCACCTTCCAGTGCAGCTACGTGGCGGCCGCCGGTGCGCCGCCCTTTGAGGCCGCCGGCATCGTGAGCTTCGCGCTCGAGCGTTCCACCAACGCCGAGGTACTCGAGATCCGCGACGGCCTGCTCGACGGCTGGGGCGGTGCATTCTTCTTCGGCTACCTCAACGGCGACCTGAGCTGCCTGACGGGTGAGTTTTCGGGCACCGTCAGCGATGGTTTTTACAACCCGCTGCTCAAGGGTTGCTCCGGCATGGCCAACGACATGCCCGGCGCCAACTGCGTGATCACCGATCCGAACGATCCGGGCTACATGCCCTGGACGATCAACCTCGAGGGCGAATACGCGGGTGTCCTCGACACCTCGGTCGATACCATCGACGGCACCTGGGCGCTGATGCCCCTGGACATCGGCGGCACTTGCGATGGAACCTTCACGGTGACCCTGCAGCCCTGAACATGCCCGCCAAGGAAGACAAAAGCACGCGTGCGCTGGATGAAGCCACCATCGTACGCGCTGCACTGCGCGTGATGCGTCGGCACGGCGCCGACAAGCTCAGCATGCGCAGCCTGGCGCGCGAGCTGAACGTCTCGCCCATGGCGCTCTACCATCACGTGCCGAGCAAGAGCGTGCTGCTCGATCGTATGCGCGACACCGTGCTCGCGCGCATCGAGCTGCCCGAGCCATCGGCCCAGCACTGGCAGGCGCAGCTGCGCGACATCGCCATCGCTTCCATCGACGAGCTGTCCAAGTATCCGGGGCTGTTGGCGCCCACCGGGGGCGGAGCGCTGACACCGGGGGTGCGCGCCATGATGGCCCACCTGATGGCGGTGCTTACAACTGCGGGTTTTGAGCCGCGCGAAGCCGCACTGGCGCTGACGACCTACCAGACCCAGCTCGGCGGCCTGGTGCTGCAGCGCTCGATGCAGCGGGCGAAAGCCGGCCGTTCGCGCAAGGTGAAGTCGAAGGGGGCGGCGGCCGAAGTGGGGGAGGAGCTGCGCGGGTTGAGCTTCCAGGAGGCGCTGGAGTTCGGTGTGGACGTGGTACTCGAAGGGCTTCGGGTGCGGCTCGAGCGCCAGCAGGGGGCGCAGGACAGCGCCGAGCGAGCAGCGGAAGGGGCCGGTCGTTCGCCGGGCGGGCGCGGCAAGTCCGGTGTGGACAAGCGCAACTGAATGCGCGCTACGGCAGGTGATAGGCCTCGACCGAGCTTTCGCCCACGAAAAGGTTGCCCTCGGCGTCGGCGCTCCACTGCTGGCCGCTCGCGTCGGGGACCTTGAAGGCGCCCAGCCAGTGCCCTTCGGCGTCCAGGCGGTGAATGGCTTGCAGCACGGGTTCGTAGACGTAGGAGCGTCGAGTTGCCGGCACGCGCGTGCGTTCGGCGTCGAGTTCGGCGACCAGCACGTGATCGCCCGCCGCGACAGCGCGGTCGAAGAGTCCGGACCAGCCCCAGGCCACCTCGCCGTTGTCGTCGAGCCGCTGAATGCCGGGGCAGCCGTGGTAGCCCTTCACCTCGCTCAGGGCGATGGTGTCGGTGGTCGCGGCGTCGTTTGCTTCGCCTTGCTCGACTCCGGCGTCGGCGGGCGCCTGGTCCTGGTGCATGTTGGACGCGGCATCGAAGAGCATGGTGAGCCCCTTCCCATCGGCGATTGGGCTGCCGAAGCCCTCGAGTTCGCGCGTGTACTGCAACTTGCCATCAGGGTCGAAAGCCATCACCACCGTGCGTGGCGGTTTGGTGTAGGACTGACTCAGGTAGGACCAGCCACGCCCGTCGACCGCGACGCGGCCCCCGGCCGGATCGTCGAAGTCCAGCACTTCGCCCGGCGGCCCACTCGCGGTCCACAGCAGCTCGCCTGTGGCGCTGAAGCGCGCGACCCAGAGGTCGGGCTGGGCATAGCGTTCGGGCGGCTGGCTCGGACTGGCATCGACCAGATCGAGGATGTCGTGGACCAGGGGGTTGTAGCATTCGGTGAGATCCGCCGGTTCGCTGCACTCGGTGGACGCCACGAAATAGCTCACCCACAGACCATCGTCACCGTTGGCGATCGGCTCGAGTTGCTCTCCTTCGGGAAGCCGGAGCTCTTGGGATAGTTGGAACGATGCGTCCAGTACTTTTAGCGAAAGTTGGTCGTCCCCTCGCACGACAAGCCTCGCGTCGGGGGTCACCAACGAAAGGCCTGGAAAGGTGTCGTACTGCGCGCTTCCGAGTCGCTCGAGCGTGCCAGGATGTCTTCCTGGCGGTCTACCAGCAGCTGGACGACTTCCAGGGCCGCTCCAGCCTGCGCACCTGGATCTACGCCATCGCGCTGCGCAGGGCGTCTTCCTACCGTCGGCGTGCGCACCGCCGTTACGAAAGAGTGACCGACGCGCCGCCGGAGCAGCACGCCAGCGAAGACCCTGATCGCGAAATGCAGAAGCGTCGCGCGCGCGAGCAACTCGACCGCCTGCTCGACACGCTAGACGACCGCCGACGGGCGGTCTTTGTGCTCTACGAGATCGAGCAGCTCAGGATGCGCGAGGTGGCCGAGGTCCTGGGAGAGCCGCTGCAGACCTGCTACAGCCGGCTGCACCAGGCGCGCCGCGACCTGAAGCAAGCCGCACGGCACATGGAGGCGGGCCATGGTCGCTGAGCGCGATCCAGCCCGTTGGCTCGACGCCGGCTCGAACGAGCTGGCGGACCACGACGAGCTGCAGCAGTTGCTGCGCGCCGCGGCGGAGGAGCTTCCAAGTGCGGCGCGCATGGACGCGATTGCGGCGCAGCTCGCCCTGTCCGTGGGCGGGGCGGCGGCTGGTTCGACGGGCTCGACGGCATCGACCGGTGGGGCTTCTGGTGCTGCGCCTGCCGTGGGGGGCCTCACGTGGGGCAAACTGGCGGCGCTGGGGGTGCTGCTTGCAGGCGGATCCTGGCTTGGCGTGGAGCTGCTGCCGCGGCGGTCGGCGCCGCCTTCTGCCCCGGCAGCGGTGGCGAGCCCGGTGCAGTCGGCCGTGTCGACACCGGACGAGAACGTGACCCCGCTTATCGTCGACAGCGCGGCGCCGATTGGCCCGGCGGGAGGCTCTGTGACTGTGACGGACGGCGGGGCAGGGGAGGCCGCTGCGGCCCCTCGGGTAGCGCCCACGACGGGCGCTGCGGGTCCGATGGGGGGGCGGGTACCCGCGGCCGATCCGCTAGCCGAGCTGCGGCTGCTCGAGCGCGCCCAGCTCGGACTCGCCAAAAGCCCCCAGCGCGCCCTAGCGCTTGCGCGCAGCCATCAGCGCCGCTTCCCGCGCGGCCAGTTTGTCCAGGAGCGCGAGCTGATCCTGATCGAGGCGTACTTCAAGCTCGATCAGGGCGAGCGAGCCCGTCGGCTGGCGGAGCGTTTCATCTCGCGCCACGGCGACTCGGGACACGCGCGCAAGGTGCGGAAGCTGCTGGAGCTGCATGGTCCGGCGTCGTCCGCGGGAGGTCCGACGGAAGCGCTCGATAGGTGATGGATGAAGCTGCAATGCACCAAAGCCGTCACGCGCAGGTTCTGCGACGCGCGTCCGAGTCATCGGTCGTGTCAGCCTCGGTCGCCTCGGCGCAGCGGGTCACGGTCGAGAAGCCATCGCCCAGAACTTGGGTCATGACGCGTTCGGCGTGGGGCGGTACTTCGGCGACTTCGACCTTCATGCCCGACAGGCGAATGGCATGCACGATGTCGCCTAGGGTCATGGCGCCGGAGAGATCGATGCGGCCGAGGCCGTCGAGTTCGATGCGCAGGCGCTGAAGGGTGGGAGCCTCGGCCACGCGGTCGGAGACGATGCGGGCCAGCTGAGGGGCCGAGCCGAACCAGAGTACGCCCATGGGGCGTACCGTCAGCACGTCTCCGTCGATGCCGGTGAGCACGTGGAGCTTGCCTTCGCGCCACAGGTGCACGCCGATGGCGGTTCCGATGCCCGCCAGGACGCCGTATTCCACGTGGGGGGCCGATAGCAGGGTGATCGAGAAGGTGACCAGACCGATGCAGAATTGCAGTGGCGACAGCCGCCACAGGATGAGCAGCGGCCCGGGCTTCAAGAGGCTCGAGACGGCGCCGACGACGGCCGCGGCCAGCACGGCGCGCGGCAGGGCGCCCAGTAGATCGGCCACGGGCAGTACCGCCATCATGCACAGGCCCACGACGAGCCCCGACAGCCGGCTGCGGCCGCCGGCCTGTCGTGTCATGGCGCTGCGCGAAAAAGAGGCCCCCACCGGAAAGCCGCCGAAGATGCCCGCCGCGACGTTGGCCGCGCCCTGGCTGATAAACTCACGGTCAGCATCCCAGTATTCGCGATCCTTGGCCGCCAGCGTGCGCGCCACCGCGGCGCACTCGGCGAAGCCCACCAGGGCGATGACCAGAGCCGGCAGAAAAAGCGTTGGCAGGTGATGCCACGGCAGGTCGAGTTCCAGCACGGGCAGCCCGGCCGGGACGTGCTCGAGGGTGGGGCCCACGGGCAGGCCGATGCGGGAAAGTCCGAGGCCGAACGCCGCCGCCAGTAGCACGCCCGGGAAGATGTCGCTGATGCGCTTGCCGCCAAAGATCACGACCAGCGATCCGGCCGAGAGCAGCAACGCGCCCCCGGACCATTGGTCGGGTTCGGCCAGGGCCCCCAGCGCTGCGCTCAGCACGCCGCCTTCGGAGGCCGAGACACCGAAAAGCGCCGGCACCTGGGAGGCGGCGATCAGGATCGCGGCCGCGAGCGTGAAGCCGCGAAGTACGGCCGGCGAAATCAAATAGGAGACCGCGCCCAGGCGCAGCATGCCGATGAGGCTGCGGATGACCCCGACGCTCAAGGCCAGCAGTCCGCCGAGGGCCACGTATTGTGTGCTGTAGGGGGTGGCCAGGGGCATCAGCGCGCCCAGGGCCATCAGGCTGGCCAGCGCCGTGGGGCCTGTTTGCAAATAACGGGACGAAGCCAGTGGCGCCGCGAAGAGCGGTGCCACCGCGGCGGCGTAGAGTCCGTGCCACGGCGGCATGCCCGCCAGGTCGGCGTAGGCCAGTGCCTGCGGGATCAGGACCAGTGCGATGCTCAACCCGGCGATGACATCACCGAGATATTGACGTCGTAGCTCTTCGCGGTTGGCCAGCTTCATGATCCGCAGGCGCCGTGCTCCTCGCGCGCGTTCGCCAGGTGCGCGAGGAAGGCTTCGAGGTCTGCGAGGCGCGCGAGCCAGGGGGCTGCATGGGGGCCGCCGGCGCCGATGTCTTGCAGGGCCTTTCGAGAGTGGTCAACCAGCTCGAGAAGTGCCCCTTGCAGGGCATCAAAGCTGCCGGCTCGCTCCGCTGCGTCGAATAGGCGCCCGAGGGTGAGCGCGCGCGAGCCGAAGCCGTGCGCGACGCCGGCGCGACGGGCCAGCCACGTGATGTCGGATGGTGGTAGATACAGGCCCACGCGCTGCGCGTAGGCCATGTCGTCCTGGGAGATCGACGCGCCGTCCTTTGCTTGTCGGTTCGGGTCCAAAAATCGTGCTGCTGGCTGTGGCAGTGTGTTCAGCCGTGGGCAGTAGTGTACGTGATGTTCGAGCAGACCCAGGGTTTCATCGAGTAGGGCGCGGTAGAAGGGCGTCGCCACGCGCCGCAGGGCCGCCGCAAAGGGCGCGATCCAGGGCAGCAGGAGTGTCTGTAGGCAGGCGTGGGAGAGCCGCTCGGCCGCGCGGATCGCGCCTGGGCTGCCGACCCTGTGTGCGCGGGCCTCCCGCTGGCTGAGTTCGGCCAGCTGCTCGAGGATCACCGTCAGATGATCGGGGCTCAGATCATATCGCAGCGGAAGCTCACAGAGCGCGGCGAAACGCGCGACGGCGTCGGCGGCGTGCCCGCCCACGAGCCCGTCGTGGTTCAGGAAAACGCCGGCGTAGGGCGGCACGCCGCGCTCGAGGGCTTGATGATATTGGGCTGCCAGGGCTTCTCTGTTCGCGGTGGGCGCCGGTTCGCCCGCTTCGTTCGTCAGGGAGCCCAGCGCGTCTTCCATCGCCTCGCTGCTACTTCGCGCGCGCTCCAGTAGCTCGCCCCGGGGCGGCTCGGCGAAGAGCGTGGCCAGTAGCTCGTAGCCTCGAGCGCGCGCCTCGCAGCGCGCTGCTGCAGCAAGCTTCGCGTTCACGGCGCGGGCTCCTCCGGGTCGCGACCGGGCAGTAGATAGGCCTTCTTGGTCGGCTTCAGGGGACGCTTCAGCCAGTAGGGCCTGCGCGTGCCATCGGGGCTGTAGACGCTGGCCGGGCGCGCCATGTCCACCCACTGCCGGTAGACCGCCTGGGACTTGGCCAGGTCCACCTCGATGTCGCCGCGCCGCTGACCGGGGGCGGCCTTGCGCACCGCGATCGCTTTTTGATGCCAACAGTGGGCGCCCGAGACGGGATCGGGATGTACGCCGTGGATCAGGTTCTGATGGACTCCCACGTCTTCCCAGAAGATGCGCGCGGTGTCGGGGTCTGTCGATTGCCAGGGGCCGCCACTGCGCTCGATGCGCAGGCGACGCAAACCCTCGGCGTCGCTGCTGAGCTCGACCAGGCTCGACATGCCGCTGCCGATGTTGCCGTGCTCGCCGCCATCCTGGGTGCGCCAGCGACCCAGGTGATGGCTGACCGCGATCACTCCGGGTTTGATGCCCTCGGTGACCCAGACCGTGTCCACCATGAAGCCGATTTCGGTTTCCACGTGCACCAGATCGCCGGTATCGACACCCAGACGTTGGGCGTCTTCGGGGTGCATCCAGACCGGGTTTTTGTGGCTGATCTCGTAGAGCCACTTGGCGTTGGCCGAGCGCGTGTGGATCAGGTTCGGCAAGCGGAAGGTCGGCAGCAGCAGCATTTCGCCGCCGCCGCGGTCGATTTCATCGCGGCTGACGTGGCTGGGCAGGTGCCAGGGGATCACGTAGGCCTGCTCCTTCCAGCCCCAGTCGCGCAGCGTGGGGCTGAAGAATTCGAGTTTCTTGCTCGGGGTCGTGAAGCCGACCCGCCCCACACCATCGACGTCCACGCCACCCAGCGACGTGGCCTTCAGCTGCTCGTAGGGCGCGTAGTTTTCCGTGTTGAGTTCGAAAGCCCCGTACTTGCGCATGTAGCCAAGGGGCGTCAGGCCTTCGGCTTCGGCGGCTTCGGGCAGGCCAGGAACGCTGTTTTCGAAGATCCAGCGGAAGTATTCCTCGACCGTGATGGCCTCGCCGGGGCGGTAGGGGCTGTCGAACCACTTGCGGATTCCCAGCGAACCGTCCGGATCCATCTTGACGCTCAGATCGATCCAGAACTCGGCTTCCTCCCAGACTTCGCCCGGGTTGGCTTCGTAGGTGCGGTTTATCGCGATCCCATCGCGCTCCATGGCCACCCTCCGCACGGGCTGTCGAAAGGCGATCCAGGTGCCGGCATAGGTTTCCTGGCTCATGAGGTCGTGGCGTTCGCCGGCGTGTCCCATGGGCAGCACGTAGTCGGCGAACCATGCGCTCTCGTTCCAGGTGGGCGTCAGGGCGACGTGACACTTGATCTTTTCTTCGTCGCGCAGGGCCTCGATCCAGCGGAAGCCGTCGGGGTTGATCCACAGGGGGTTATAGACACGCGTGAAGTAAACATCGACGTCGCCGCGGCCCTCGTCCAGGAAGTGCGGCAGCAGAAAGGACATTTCGTAGTGGGCGAAGGGCCACTCATCGGGCAGGTGCAGCTCGTTCCAGGCCTCGAAGGCCGGCGGCTGGGCGAAGGGCTTGGGCACGAACTTATTCCACGAGTTCATGAACGTGCCGCCGCGGGTGCCAAGGCTTCCGGTCAAGACATTGAGGAAGAGCAGGCAGCGCGAGACCTGCCAGCCGCCGCGATTTCCCATGGCCGCGGCGCGCCAGTTATGGCAGGCCAGGCGCGTGCCGGCCTCGGCGACCAGCTCGGCGGCCTGCTGGATGCGATCGACGGGGACCTCTGATTCCTGTGCCGCGCGTTCAAACGTGTACTCGGCGTAGAGCTTCTTGAGCAGCTCCTCGAAGTCCTCGAAGCAGGGGTCGCCCGCCGCCAGGCGCGCCTCGATCCAGCTTCGCGTGGCCTCGTCTTCCACGAAGCTCGGGGCTTCGCGCAGGGTTTGCTCCCAGTTGACCCAGCGCCGCACGAAGTCGCGATTGTAGAGATTGTGTTGGATCAGATGGTTGGCGATGGCCAGCAGGATCACCGCTTCGCTGCCGGGCCAGCTGGGCAGCCAAAGGTCGCTGCGGGCGGCGGTGTTCGAAAGCCGCGGGTCGAAGGTGATGATCTTGGCACCGGCGGCCTGGCCCTCGACGATGCGCTGGGCGTGGGGGTTGAAGTAGTGACCCGATTCCAGGTGGGCCGAGATCAGCAAAATCGTCTTGGCGCGGGCGAAGTCGGGGCTGGGACGGTCTGCGCCGCTCCAAAACGCGTAGCCGGCCCGGGCGGCGGCCGAGCAGATGTTGGTGTGGCTGTTGTGACCGTCCACGCCCCAGGCCGAGATCACGCGGTTGGTGTAGTGATCCTCCCCGGGCCGTCCCACGTGGTACATGATGCCGTCCAGGCGCCGCTTGCGGCTCTCGCGCATGCGTTCGGCGATCTCTTCGAGCGCCTCATCCCAGCTGATGCGCGCCCACTTTCCGGAGCCGCGGGGGCCGACGCGCTTGAGCGGGTGCAGGATGCGCTCCGGATCGTAGGTCTGGTTGTGGGTGGCCGGGCCCTTGGCGCAGTTGCGACCGCGGCTGCTGGGATGGGCTGGATTGCCCTCGAATTTGCGGATTTCGTAGTTGCTTTTGTCGACGTAGGCCAGCAGGCCACAGGCTGCCTCGCAGTTGAAGCAGGTGGTGGGCACCAGCGCATAGCGGTGGGCGACCTTCGTCGGCCAGTGCTTGCCGTCCCACTGGACCCAGTCGTCCCAGTGGGAGGGGGGCGGGTACTGCGTCATGCGGCCGTCGGGGTGGGTCACAGTCGTCATGTCGACGGGCTTGGCATCGACCTGGCCGTATTCAGGCTGGTGCATCTGCCGCGACAGGGGCTGGGCCGCTTCGATCGTGGATGCGGCCGGACGGCGGTCCTGGGGCTGGCTGGTTGCCGGCGCCAGGCGCAGAAGCTTCGCCAGAAAGGATTCCGTTCGGCGCAGGGATTCGGCGCGACTGCTCATGCGTTGGGGATCTCCTGTGGTGCCATGACAAAGGCGTACTCGTAGGCGTACAGACCGGCGGTCACGAAGATCGCGGCGCCGATCTGTGCCGCGGGGGTGGCGACGGTCAAAAGCAGTAGTGGGAGCGCGTGGCCGACGACGATGGCCCCACCCCAGAAGATGTGGCGGAAGCGACCACCGGAGATTTCATGGGCGGCGCGCGCTGCGACTTCGCTCGCGTGGGACATGCCAAACTCGCCCAGCAGGATGACGAAGAGGTCGGCGAGCAGACAGCTGCCGAGCGTCCAGCGCACGACGCTGGAGAGCTCGGAGTTGAGAACGCCAAAGCTTTCAGCCATCCACAGGGCGGCGGCGCCCATCATCGTGGCCTGTAACACCAGGTGAATGGGAAGTAGAGGGTTCTGCCACAGGTCGCGACCCTCGGCCTGGCCGAAGAGAAAGGCCGTGTAGATGGCCACGCCCGTCCCGAAAAGACCGAGCACCAGCAGCCAGGCCGGCCTGTAGGTCGTGAGATCGACGGACATGACTCCGAGATGACCGAGGGTCTCGAGTCCCCAGTAGAGCCCGAGTAGCGTGCTGTAGCCGATCAGCAGCACCGAGCCCCGGGCCAACCAGGAGCGCCACTGGGGCCGCAAAAGAATGTAGAGAAAGCGATCCGGGCGCTCGAGATCCAGCACCAGAAATGCCGTGGTCAGTGTCATCATCAGCAGCGCCACGGCGCCGCCGTAGATGGCGGTGCTGGTTTCGTAGCTCGCCAGATCCAGCAGCCAGGCCAGCGCCAGCAGCATCCAGACGCCGGCGCCGATCGCCTTGGTGACCAGGTAGGCAGGGACCTGCCAGTGCCAGGGCACGCGATGCTGGGCGTTGTAGCCGACTTGGGCCATATGCTGGGCCTGACGGCCGCCCAGGCGCAGTGGTCCGTGCTCTGGCAGGCCCTGGAGCTGCGGCAGTCGGCGCGCGTCTCCATTGGCTCGCGGTTGATCGTGCTCTCGGGGAGGGGCGCCGCCGGGCGCGGGTAGGGCGTCGGCCGCTGCGAAGGTTAGCGGCCGCCGTTCGGTGACCGTGGGATGCAGATTGACGTCGCTTCCGGCGATGTAGAAGAGCTTGGGCGCCGTGCCTTGTTCCGGTTTGCGCACGGTGACCTTGGCGCGCGAAAGGGTGCGGGCGATTTCGCTGTCGGGGTCGGCAATGTCGCCGGCGATGATGGCGTGGGCCGGGCAGACGACCACGCAGGCGGGCTCCATGCCGACGCTGACGCGATGCGAGCAGTAGTGGCACTTGGCGGCGGTGTTCGTCTCCGGGTCGATGTAGATGGAGTCGTAGGGGCAGGCCTGCATGCAGGCCTTGCAGCCGATGCAGGCGTTTCCGTCGAACTCGACGATGCCGTTGTCCATCTGCCGCATGGCCCCGGTCGGGCAGATGCGAACGCAGGGGGGGTTGTCGCAGTGGTTGCAACGGGTGACTTGAAAGTGCCGCTGCGTATCAGGATAGATACCCGTTTCCGTGCTCTTGACCCAGGTACGATGGACCCCCAGGGGGACCGAATTCTCGCTTTTGCAGGCGGTCGAGCAGGCGTGGCAGCCGATGCAACGCTCGTTATTGATGATGAAACCGTAGCTCTGCATGTCGTGGTCGGGTTCCTCCTACAGATCTGATACGCGCCGGATAGCGCCCCCAAAATGGGACATTTTAATTTTGTCCCTTCATCCTTTGGTTGCTTCGTATCAGAACATCATGATATGAAACCCTCATGAGCTTGCAACATCATGATGATGTGATATTTCGCCCACATCAGGGGCGAGGGCAGGGCATGGTGCTTTCGATGGAACTACCGATGGAGACGCTGGAACGGGTGGCGGGGGCGCTGAAGGTCCTTGCTCATCCCTTACGGCTGAAGCTCGCGGAAATTCTCACCCAGGAAGAGCTTTCGGTATCCGTCCTCGCCGAGCGCACCGACGCGGCACAAAACCTCATCAGTCAGCACCTCAACATGATGAAGGTCCACGGCCTTGTGACCGCGCGCCGCGACGCGCGACGCGTCTACTACCGGGCCGCTGCGCCCGAGGTCTTCACCATCATCGCCTGCATTCACAAACACCACGGGCCCACGATTCCGCCCGAGGCAGCGGCCGACTCCACGCCCACCGATGGAGGCCCCATCAAGGCGTGATTTTGGTTTTTCAGGGCTACGAGCTTGCAACGGGCGTGGCCCCGGCAGGGGACGACGCCAAGCGAAAGCTCCAAACGACAACTCCAGAAGAAAGGACGTCCGTGTCAGAAGCCGATGAAGAAAGCGTTTTGATATTCATGACCTCCGGTCCGCAGACTCCCCAGCGCTGCGCGACTCCCTTCTACATGGCCACGATGGCGGCCGTGATGGATGCGGAAGTCGACCTGGTTCTTCAGATCGACGGAGTGCTTCTCGTCAAAAAAGGTGTTGCCGAAGGGATGATGGCCAAGGAGGGCGGCAAGCCGATCATCGACTTTATTCGCGAGGCCACCGAAGCCGGTGTCCGCATCCATGTTTGCTCCGCAGCGCTGGGTCTGCACGACATGACCGTGGATGACTTGATCGAAGAATGCCACGGCGTGGTGGGCGCCGCCTTCATGGTGGAGCGCGGCATGGAAGCAGCCATGGTTCTCAACTACTGAAACTCAGGAGCCGAGATGCCTTCAATCGCGAACTGCTCGATCCCCGATGATTTGTTCTATCACGTCGAAAACAATACGTGGTTGCGCGACTGCGGCAACGACGTCTTCGAACTCGGCATGACCGATATCGCCCAGTCCCTGGCTGGCGCCGTGATCCATTGCCGCATCAAGAAAGCCGGCAAGGGCGTCAAAGAGGGCAAAAGCCTGGCGACAGTCGAGAGCGGCAAGTGGGTCGGTCCGGTCAAGGCGCCGTTTGCGTGCGAAATCGTCGAACGCAACGAGGCTGTCGAACAGGACGCGTCCCTGCTCAACAAGAGTCCCTACGAGCGCGGCTGGATCGCGCGCATCAAACCGGCCGACCCCGCGGCGGCGCGCGCCTCGCTGCTGGACGCAGCAAGCGCTGTGCCCGGCTTCGAGGAATACATGAAGCAGCACGGCATCACCGAGTGTACGCACTGCGAGGGCTGTGACCTTCCATGAGCACCGATCCTCGCAAGCTTCCGATCCACGCCGACGCGCGCCACGCGGACGTCCCGCTCGAGGAAAAGCAGCGGCTCTTCGACGAAGTCGTTGCCGACACCCGCTATCACGATACGCTCTACGGCTGCTATGAGTGCGGCATCTGTGTCGCAGCTTGCCCATCGGCTCGTTTCTACGACTTCAGCCCGCGCGTCTTCGCTCAGACGCTGGCGCGAAAAGACGTCCACGGCTTTTATGAGCTGCTCGTGGACTCGGTTTGGGACTGCTCCCAGTGCTTTTCGTGCACCCGCTGTCCCCGACAGAACAGCCCGGGAGGGCTGATCACGATCATGCGCGAAGTGGCCGTGAACAACGGGTTGCAGAGCGCAAAGGATGCGCTGGCTGCCTACAGCCGCGTTATCTACAAGGTGATGTCCACCGGTACACAAGTCTCACCGGACATGCTCCAGCCGGATTTTTTTCCGGACTGGGGGCCTGACGTTCAGGCGGTCTCCGACAACCTGGAGACCTGGAGGCGGGCGATCCCAACCGAGACCCTGCATACGCTCGAGTTGGCCTGGGATGTGAGTGAAAAAACTCGCGTCGAACTGTTTCTTATCTGGAAGTTAACCGGCAATTTCGATATGATCGAAAAGATCGACGAGTCGAGCTACTTGATCCTCGAAGAGATTATGGAAGAGCTCCTCGAAGAGCACGGTTACGACTTCGACGACATCGAATCCATCATTTGAACCCGGCGGGCCCGACGCAGTACTCCAGTATGAACGACTCAGAATCTACCCCTCAGCAAAAAGCTCGAACCAAGCTTCAGGTGATCACGCGCAAGCCGCGCAAGATACCCGAGCGCTACTACAAGGATGAATTGCTCGAGCTCGAGGCCAAGGGTGAGATCGTCGTTCAACGCATTCCCGACACCTTCGTCGAGGTCGAGGCGCGCGGTGGTCGCAAGAAGAAAATCCCGACCAACAAGCTGTGGCATCACAAGAGCTGCGGTCAATGTGGCCACATTCCCGGCTATCCGACCTCCATTCTCTGGATGATGAACCAGATGGGAGTCGACCACCTCGACCCGCGCGATCAGACCAGCTGCACCGGCTGGAACTACTACGCTTCAGCCACTTCCAATCCCGTGGCGCAGGCCGCGGTGGCGGTTCGCAACTTCGTGCAGGCAGAGCGTGATGGATATTTCCCGCTGATTCACTGCGGGACCAGCTATGGGCACTACAAAGAGGTCCGCGAAGAGCTGATCCACCACCCGGACATTCGCGAAAAACTGCGGCGCGTGATGGACAAACTGCAGATGCCCGTGGTCTTCCCGGAGGAGCTGGTGCACTACTCCGAGTGGCTGCATGTGGTGCGGCACGAAGTCGCCGCACGCCAGGTTCTCGACGTGAGCGACGTCACCATCGCAGTGCATCCGGCCTGTCACTACCACAAGCTGATTCCAGACGATGCCATCTACGACCGCGATGTGCTCAGCGGCGAGCGTACGGCTGTCGTCACGGCCATCGCCCAGGCGCTTGGGGCCAAGGTGGGAGACTACTCCACCTGGCACGACTGCTGCGGCTTTGGCTTTCGCCATATCCTGGTGAGCCGCGATTTCACGCGCTCGTTTGCGACCCTGCGGAAGATCGAGCGCATCAAGGAAGAGGTGCAGGCGGACCTCGTACTGGCGCACGACACCGGCTGCGTGACGACGCTTGATAAGAGCCAGTTCGCAGCCCGGGGTCACAACCGCAACGTGGGCATCGCCGTCATGGCTGACTGCCAGTTTGCTGCGCTTGCCATGGGAGCGCACCCCTACAAGGTGGTGCAGCTGCACTGGCACGGCGTCGACAGTCGACCGACGCTGCGCAAGATGGGCATCGATCCGGAAGCGGCCTGGAAGGAGTTCGAAGAGCTTACCGCCAAGATCAACGCCGGAGAGGTCGAGTTTCTCACCTGGGGAGATTGCTGATGGGCAAGAAGGTTCTGATCGTTGGAGCGGGCCCGGCCGGCCTGGAAGCGGCTCGAGGTCTCTTGGACCTGGGGCAGTCGGTCCTACTCGTGGAGAAGCAGGCCACCCTGGGCGGCAAGCCGATCCACTCCGACTATGCGGCGCTGACGCCCGACATGCGTCCGGCTTCGGTCGCGATGCAGGAGATGATCGACGGGGTCACCGCCCATGGCGACGCCGTCGACATTCGCACCGAGACCCAGGTCGTCGCGTGTCAGGGTGACGCGCCGGATCTGACGGTGACGCTGCGGGGCCCGGCCGGCGAAGCCACCGAAGAAGTGGCGGCAGCCATCCTCTGCACCGGTTTTGATCACTTTGACCCGGGATCCGAGACGCAGATGTACGGCTACTACGAGTACGCCGACGTCATCACGCTTGCCGATGCCGAGCGCATGCTCAAGGCGGGGCAAGTCGTGCGCCCTTCCAACGGCGAGCCTCCGCGGCAGCTGTGTTTTATCCAATGCGTGGGCAGTCGCGATCGCCAGATCGGAAACCAATGGTGCTCGAAGGTTTGCTGCGGCATCGCCTGCAAGCAGTCCATCGAGTTTCGCCAGGCCCTCGGCGATGCGCGTGTTTTCATCTTCTACATCGACCTGCGTGCCTATGGCTTCTGGGAAGACGAACTCTACTGGCGGGCCCAGGAGCAGCATAACGTGAACTTCGTACGCGGGATCGTGACGGAGGTCACCAAGCGCGGCGATCAGCTGTTGGTGAAAGGTGAAGACACCACCATGGGCCGGCCCATGGAAGTGCTCATGGACATGGTGATCCTTTCGGTGGGGATGGAGCCGAGCGCTGGCACCATCGAGATGTCGAAGGTCTTCGAGTTGCCGCGCGAGAGTCACGGCTTCATCGAGACCATCGGGGGGCCGCTCAATACGGTGGTCACGAGCCGCAAGGGCATCTTCGTCGCCGGAGCCGCCACGGGCCCGGCGGATCTAGAAGACACTGTCTCGTCGGCTTCCGCGGCGGCACTGAAAGCGGCGACCTTCATTCGCATGGCCGGTGGTCGGTGATCGAGGCTTCCACCGAGCCCCAGATGGCAACGGTCGACTCCCTGTCGGCCCACGAGCTGCTCAAGCAGGCGACGCGGTTGGCGTCGACCAGCGACTTGAGCGAGATCGGTCGCCTGCTGCAGGACAAGCACGTGCGTTTCGCCGAGAGCCTCAGTCCCGGGTCGCTCGAGCGCCTCGACGCCGAGGCCCTGCAAGGGCTTCTCGGACTGGTGTTTTCGGTGCGCAGTCGGCGCAGGGCGTTGCTGCGCGAGCAGGGGGCCTCGGCACTCAGGGATTCCATCGCGCGCCTGCTCTGGGGTGATGATGCCTACGGCGTCCGCTTCAGCCGCTTCGTCAGTGAGCAGCAGACGCTGGACCGCAGGAGGGCGCGGGCACTTGCCAGCGAGTTATTGCACTTCACCGATCCGAGTCGCTACTGGCTATGGACCCACTGGATCTGGGATCCCGAGGCGGAGTCGGGCGTTCTGCGGCTGCTGACCGATGAAGAGGGCGCCCCGTCGCGCAGCGGCGCCGACGAGGGGCTTCTCTATCAGCTGGTCTGCACGCGGTCTTTGAGCGTGTACCTCGACGGAAGGAAGTCGGGCTACATCCAGTTGGCAGAAGGGTCGTTGGGGGCGGACGCATTTTTCGCCGTCGTCTACTCGGTCTACATGCTCACGCTCTATCGCCTCAAGCTTTCGGAGAATTTCGACCGCTTTCTGCCGCGTCTTCCGGAGCTGGCCCGGCGACTGCTTGGTGTTCAACATTTGCCGAACGAGAGGGCCTGAAGGTGGCGAAGTACGAGCGTGATGAATCCTATGTCGAGCTCGACCATGTGGAGGTCGATGGAGTCGATATTTCGGGGCACTGGAACCGGATGTATCAGCCGCGGGAAATCACGGCTTTCACTCCGGAGAAGATCGAAGAGCTCGCGGCGCTTTCGGGAGCGGAATCCATTGCCTACTGCTACCAGTGCGCCAAGTGCGTCGGTGTCTGTCCCGTGGATGCCGCCGGTGGCGACTACGGGCCGCGCAAGATCTACCGGAGACTGCAGACCGGCCTGAACATCTTCGATTCGCCTGACCTTTGGAAGTGCACGACCTGCCAGAACTGCGTGCGGGTGTGCCCGAAGGGGGTCGACATGGTGCAGATCATGCCGGCCGCACGCGAGCGCTCGGTGCTCGACGGGAAGGTGCCGCCCGAGTTGCAGGAGATGTTCGAGCACGTCGCCGAGTATGGCAATCCGATGGGCGAGTCGCCCCGTAAGCGCGAACGCTGGATCAAGCAGGCCGGAGTCGAGGTCCCCATCCTGGCCAAGACCAAGGCGCCGGTCGATATCCTCTGGTTTGTCGGTGACTTCTACGCCTACCACAAGCGAGGACAGGACGCCGCAGGCGCCATGGCGCGGGTCTTTAGCCGCCTGGGAATCGACTTCGGCATTCTCGGCAAGGACGAGCGCAGCGACGGTGATTCGCAGCGCCTGGCCGGCGAGCCGGGGCTTTTCGAAAGCGTTGCGGAACACAATATTCAAGAGTTCCAGAAGTACGAGTTCAACCGGATCGTGGTCTCGGGTCCCCACGCGCTCAACGCCATCAAGACCCAATACCCAAAGCTCGGCGGTCAGTTCGAGGTCGAGCACTACACGCAGCTGCTGGCCCCAAAGCTCGATGCGCTCGGTCCGTTGCTGACGAAATCCTTCGACCGCAAGGTCACCTTTCACGACCCGTGTTACCTGGGACGCCACCACGGGGAATACGACGCGCCGCGCAAGCTGCTTACCGCGGTGCCGGGTTTGCAGCTGACGGAGATGTTCCGCTGCAAGGAGCAGGGCTATTGCTGCGGCGGCGGAGGCGGCGGCATGTGGCTCGACGGTTTCATGGCCGACCAGGTCAGCGAGAGGCTGTCGGAAAAGCGCGTTCGCGAGGCCGTGGAAGTCGGTGCCGAGGTGCTGGCGGTGTGCTGTCCCTACGAGGTTTCGCGCTTCGAGGACGCGGTCAAGTCCACGGGAAATGATGGTGCCCTGGAGGTCCTGGACATCATCGAAATCCTCGATGGGTGCATGGAGTAGTTGAGTTCACGTGAGTTGGCCCGGGACGGTCCCGGGGCGTGAAGTGTTTTTCGATGAGGTAACGCAATGCATGTCGTGGTGATAGCCAAGCGGGTCCCCGATCTGGTCGAGGATCTGGTCATCGACTCGGAGGGCAGGGCGCTCGACCCTGACGAGACGGAGTACAAGCTCAACGAGTTCGACGATCAGGCCCTGGAGCAGGCGCTTCTGATCAAGGACGCACATGGGTGCAAGGTCAGCGTCCTCATGCATGACGCCGATGGGGTAGACAAGATTCTCTACACGGCGCTTGCGAAGGGCGCCGACAGCGCGATCAAGGTCTGCACCGACGCGGAGGAGCTGGACGGAAACTTCGCGCTGGCGCAGGCGATGGCGGCGGCGCTCGGCACCCTGGACTACGACCTGGTGTTGACGGGCGTGCAGGGGGCCGATGATCGGGATGGGCAGCTCGGGCCGCTTTTGGCGTCACTGCTCGACGTCCCGTGTGTGAACGTGGCCAGCGGTGTCTCGGCGGCGGACGGCGCGGTCACGGTTCACAAGGAATATTCGGGCGGCAAGATGGCGCGCTTTTCCATGGCCCTGCCCGGGCTCCTCGGAATCCAGGCCGCGGCCCAGAGCCCGCGCTACGTGCCGGTTTCGAAGGTGCGGGCGGTGCAGAAGGAAGCGAGTCTGCAGGAACTGGAAGTCGAGGGTGATTTCGAGCCGCTGTCGCGGGTGGCGGCCATGAGCGCACCCGAGCAGAGCGCGGGCGCGAAGATGCTGGGCGGAGCCCCAGAGCTGCTCGCGTTGCTCAAGGAACAAGGAGTGGTGTCATGAAGGCCCTGGTTGTCGCAGAACATCTGGGCGGAAAGCTCGCCGAGATCACCTTCGAGATGATCGCCCTGGCGCAGCAGAGCTTTGGCGGCTGTGACCTCGCGCTGATCGGTGGCGACGACTCGATGCTAGCGGAGCTGGGCGCGGTCGGCACGGTCTACCGGGCTGAGGGCGCCGGCCTCGAGCACTACGAACCCGAGCGCTACACCGATTGCCTGGCTGCGATCATCGAGGCGGCGGCGCCCGCCCGCGTTTGCTTCGGGCATACCTCCATGGGCATGGACCTGGCCAGTAGCCTCAGCGCGCGTCTCAAGGCGCCCCTGGCCAACGCCTGCATTGCTGCCGACACCAGCGGGGCCACCTCCAGGATTCTCGGAGGCAAGATGAACGCACAGGTCGCCCTCGACGGGGAGCTGGCGCTGCTCACCATCGCCTCCGGGGCGGCCTCGGCTGCGGACGGTCGCCTCGCGGGCAGTCCCGCGACGAACTCCGTGGCGGCGCCCCCCGAGCGCGGTCGCATTCGCTTCGAGGCCATGGTCGAACCCGAGGCCGCAGATGTCGACATCACAACCCAAGAAGTGTTGGTCGCCATCGGGCGCGGAATCGGAAACCAGGAGGGCGTGGAGACTGCCCAGGAGTTGGCCAACGCGCTCGGCGCAGCGGTTGCGGCGTCGCGTCCCATCATCGACGCCGGCTGGCTGCCCAAGTCTCGCCAGGTCGGCAAGTCGGGGCTCTCGGTGACTCCCAAGCTCTACCTGGCCCTTGGCATCTCGGGCGCACCGGAACACCTGGAGGGCATGCGCGGGTCGGCGACCATCGTCGCGGTCAACACTGACGCCAATGCCCCCATCTTCCAGGTGGCGGACTACGGACTGGTCGGAGACCTGTACGAGGTCTGTGAAGAACTCATGGAGGAAATCGAATAAGCCCGTGAGTAGTCCGGCTGCAATTTCCTTTTTGGTCACCGGCGGCGCGCAGGTCGAGCGCGAAGTCTTCCGCGGCTTCAGCGCCGCCGAGCGCGCCGGTTTCTACGCCCTGACCGTCGTGACCGTCGCCCTCTTCTTCGCGGGCGTCTACCGGCTCTACCGGAAGTACCGGGGCAGCGGTAGCAGCACGGCCGACTTCATCGCGCGCATTCGCCTCGGGCCCGCACTGGCGACGGTCGCCAGTCACGCCACGATACGGCGCCGCGATGGTTTCGTCGGCATGGCGCACTCGCTGGTCTTCTGGGGCTTCGTCGTGCTCTTCCTCGGCACCGCGACCATCGCCATCGACGAAGACTTCGTGCAGCTGCTCTTCGGCAAGGGTGCCAAACTGCTGGTTGGTAACGTCTACCTCGGTTTCTCCTTTCTGATGGACCTCGCAGGGCTGGCTTTCATCGTCGGTCTGCTGATGCTGATGCTGCGGCGCTCGCTCTTTCGGCCCGAGAAGCTCGACTATGGGCGTAACGACCGGGAGGATGGGGCAAGCGAGCGAGAGTCCTATCGCAAGGGTGACGCGGTCTTTCTCTGGTTGCTGCTCGTCATCGCCGTGAGCGGCTTTCTGCTGGAGGCTGCGCGCATTGCCGCGACGCTCGAAGCGGCGCCGTTCGAGGTCTGGTCGTTCGTGGGCTATGGCCTGGCCACGGCCCTTGGTGGCGCTCTGGCCTCGGATGGGGCGTTTGCGGGTCTGTGGTGGTTTCACGTGGTCGCGGTCTTCGGCTTCTTGGCTTATTTGCCGAGGTCGAAGGCCGTGCATATTTTGACCGACGTCGCCGCGCTGGCCACGCGCGACCCGGCGGCCGCCATCGTGCTGCCCGTGCTGCAAGAAGACCGCGGCATCATCCGCAGGGCTGAGGACTTTACCTTCCGGCAGCGGTTGGCCTTCGACGCCTGTACCAAGTGCGGTCGTTGCCACGAGGCTTGCCCGGCGCGGGTCACGGGCGCCCCGCTGTCGCCCCGGGACCTGATCCTCGACTTGCGCGAAAAGGTCAACCACGGCGCAGGGCAGCTCGAGTTCTTCGGTCGCACGCGCCCCGATGTGGGCAGCGAGCAGCCGCTCAGTGGAGGCTACATCGCCAGCGAGACGCTATGGTCCTGCACGACCTGTCGGGCCTGCGTCGAAGCCTGCCCCGTGGGCATCGAACACGTGGTCGACATCGTTGAGATGCGCCGCGCGCTCGTCGAAGAGGGCTCGCTTCCCGACAGCCTTCAGGACGCCCTGCGTTCGCTGGACGAAAAGGGCAACTCTTTCGGTGAGTCTGCGCGCAAGCGCGGTAAGTGGACCAAGGCGCTGGACTTCGAGGTCCCGGATGCCACCAAGGAAGAGGTGGAATACCTCTGGTTCGTGGGTGACTTCGCTTCCTACAACGCGACGGCGGTGACAGGAACCCAGCAGCTCGCGCGGATCTTGCACGCGGCGGGCGTGAGCTTCGGTCTGCTGTACAAAGCCGAAAAATCGGCCGGCAACGATGTCCGGCGCGTGGGTGAAGAGGGGCTCTTCGAGGCGCTGGCCACCGACAACGCCGAGGCGCTCGAAAAGGCGCGCTTCAAGAAGATCCTGACGACCGACCCCCACAGCTTCAACACCCTGCGCAACGAATACCCGCGGCTGGGCCACAACTACGAGGTGGTGCACTACACGGAGCTGCTGCTGGAGCTGATCGTGCGGGGTGCGCTCACCCTCGAAGCGGCGGGCTCGAGGCGCGTCACCTACCACGACCCCTGTTACCTCGGACGCTACAACGGCATCTACGATGTGCCGAGACAGGTGATCGCGGCCAGCGGCGCCGAGTTGGTGGAGATGCCGCGCAACCGGGACAATTCCTTTTGCTGTGGTGCCGGCGGTGGACGCATTTGGATGCCGGACCCGGAGGGGATCAAGGAGCGCCCCTCGGAAAACCGCATTCGAGAGGCCGTTGAACTCGGAGTGGACCTCTTCGTGGTGGCCTGCCCCAAGGATATGAGCATGTTCAGCGACGCCGTGAAGACGACCGGGAACGAGTCGAAAATCCGGGTCGTCGATCTTTCAGAGCTCGTGCTCGACGCCATGTCGAGTGCGGAGCAGCCACAACTCAAGGAGGCGATGCATGGCTGACGTTACGCTTGATTGTCGAGGGCTGAACTGCCCGATCCCGATCGTGAAAATTAGCAAGTCGATCAAGGCCATGGAGAAGGGGCAGCAGCTCGAGGTCGTGGCCACCGATCCGGCCTTTGAGGCCGACTTGCAGGCGTGGGCCAAGCGGCTGAAGCACAAGGTTGTGGCGCTGAATGTGGAGTCCGATTCGATCACAGCCGTGATCGAGAAATCCTAGGTGAGGTTGAGTATGGCCGATGGTGCACAAGAGAGTGAGGCGAGGGCGCGTCGTCTGGAGGAACTTCGGGCAGCGGCGGATCCCAAGACGCTGGCCTACATCGACGCGTACGTGGAAGATGCGCTCGGAGAGCGCCTGAAGGCGCTCGACCAGCGGATTGAGGAGCTCGCCGAGGGTCAGCTCTCGGACCGCGCCACGATCGTTGTTTTCAGCGGAGACTTCGACCGGCTGATGGCGGCCTTCATCATCGCCACGGGCGCGGTTGCCATGGGCTTTGAGGTCTCCATGTACTTCACCTTCTGGGGCCTGACGGCGCTGAAGAAGGAGACGCGCTACAAGGGCAAGGGAATCCTCGAGAAGATGGTTTCCGTCAATCTGCCGGGTGGTCCCGATTCCGTGGGCACCTCAAAGATGAACATGATGGGAATGGGTCCGCTGTTCTTCAAGGCGCTGATGAAGAAGAACCACGTCGAGACGCTCCCGGACATGATCGACCTCGCGCGGGAGATGGAGGTGCGCATGGTGGCCTGCCAGATGTCCATGGGCGTGATGGGCATCGAGAAGGAAGAGTTGATCGACGGTATCGACTATGGCGGCGTGGCGACCTATCTCGGCGACGGGACCGACTCGAAGATCACGCTGTTTATATGAGCCGAACTCTCGGAAAGAGGGGCGCGGCGCCGCGGCGCCTGCCGGTTTTGGAGGCGGCACCCGAAACCAAGAGGCTCATCGGCCAGCACCACCCCGAGGTCCACGACGGTGCCGAGGACCTCGGGGCGCTCGACAGCTGGGACGAAGAAGAGGACTTCGAGCCGAGCGTGCCCCCGGAGTACGCAGCGGGGTTCGAGATTCGAAAGCAAAACTTCGACAACGCCATTGGCTTTTACGCGCCGGCACTCAAGACCTACGAGACCGACGACTTCAGCAACTGTGGCATGTGTTCGTTCGTCGGCGTGTCGGTCACCGGTCCGGCCTGCGCCCTGCAGTGCGACCACTGCCAGGCCAATGTGCTCAAGCCGATGATCGCGACGACGTCGCCCGAGCGGCTGTGGGAGGTGGCGCAGGCCGAAGCGGCCCGCGGGTCGGGGGGGCTGCTGATCAGCGGGGGCTCCGACCGCAAGAACGTGGTGCGCTTGCATCGCTTCGTCGACACCATGGCGCGCATCAAGCAGGAACTGGGCATGCGCCTTCTGGTGCATGTCGGCTACGCCGACGAGGAACTGGCGCAGGGGCTTGCCCGGGCCTCGGTCGATTCGGTGATGCTGGACATCATCGGATCCGACGACACGATTCGTGAGGTCTACCATTTGCCGTGGGCCACGACCGACTGCTACCGCCGCACCCTGGAGGTGCTCAGCGCCCACGGACTGCCGCTGTCGCCGCATGTGGTCATCGGGCTGCACTGGGGCGAGATTCGCGGCGAGTATCGGGCGCTGGAGATGATCGCCGAGTTTCCGCGGCAGTCGCTGGTGCTGGTGGGGCTGCAGCCCACGGCCGGGACGCCGATGGCCCATGCGAAGGGGCCGACACCGGACGCGATGGGTGGGGTGTTCCGCGAAGCGCGCCAGCGCTTTCCGAGCACGTCGATTCTGCTGGGGTGCGAGCGCCCCTACGGTGAAGCCAAGCGGCGCACCGATGAGCTGGCTGTGAAGGCAGGGCTGAACGGGATCGCCTATCCAGCGGAAGGCATCGTTCGGCTTGCCGTGCGGCTCGGGCTTCAGATCCGTCGCTCGGCGATGTGTTGTTCTCTCAACTTTCAGGAATTTACATGAGCGGTGGAGACGGCAAGGGGAGTGCGGATGAGCCCAGGGGAGCGCATGGGCGGGTGGTGGGGCACCACCAGGCCGTCGAGCAGGAGGCCCGGCTCGACCACTGCGCGGCCCAGGGCATCGGGATTGACCGCAAGTGGACGGGTGGTGGCGCGATCTACATCGATCCGGCTCAGATCGGCTGGGAGCTGGTTGCCCGCGTTTCGGACTTGCCCGAGAGCGTTGGTCGCATGGGCGGTGAAGGGCTGACTGAGTTGAAATGCAACGCGGCGGCGCGAGGGCTCGAGCTGGTTCGGTCGCTCGCACAGGACAGCGGACGTTTCGAGCAAAACTTGCGGCCCAGTTGGGTCGCATTCGAGGAGTACCACGATGACCGCACAACGGTTGCCACGTTACAGTGAGGCCGAGGCCACCGCGACGGCGGCATTGAGCAGCCCCGAGCATGTCCAGATGAGTCTGGCAGCGGCGATGGTGCTCGGGCTGCGGCCGGGCCTGTTTTTGCACGGGGCGCACACGCGTTGCTTGAACCTGCTGCTGACCTATCCCCGCGGCTGCGCGGCCAACTGCGCCTACTGCGGCCTGGCCCGCGACCGGGCCGGAAGCTACTCGGACAAGAGCTTCATTCGTGTGCCCTGGCCCACCGTTGCCCTCGACGAGGTCATCGAGCGCAGCAAGGAGCGCACGCATCTACTGGAGAGAATGTGCGTGTCGATGATCACGCAGCAGGGATCGAACCGCGACACCCTCGAGATCGTGCGGCGCTGGACCGCGGAGCCGGCGCTGGCGTCGGTGCCCGTGTCGATCCTGTCGAATCCGACCACCATGCAGCGCCAGGACCTGATCGACCTGCGCGACGCCGGCGCCGAGCGCTTCACGGTGGCCCTCGACGCGGTGACAGCGGAACTCTTCGAGGCCACGCGCGGCTCCGGCGTTCGCGGCCCCCACCGCTTCGAGGACTACTGGCGCGTCTACGACCTGGCCCACGAAGTCTTCGGTGCGGATGCCATCGGAGTGCACTTGATTTGCGGCATGGGTGAGACCGAACGCGAGCTGGTGGAGGCGATGGCGCGGGCACGGCAGAAGGGCGCCTACGGCTGCCTGCAGCTCTTCGCATTCAACCCCGAGGCCGGCTCGCGCATGCAGGGCCGCGGTCGCGTGCCGCTGGGCCAGTTCCGGCGCGCGCAGCTGTCGCGCTACCTACTCGACAAGGGTCTTGTGACCGCCGACGCGCTCCGCTTCAACGACCGCGGTCAGATCGCGAATTTCGGTCTGCCAGCTGTCGAACTCGAGGGCATCATCGACAGCGGCACCGCCTTCCGGACCAGCGGCTGTCCCGGGCGCGAATGCGATGTCTCGGCCTGCAACCGGCCCTTCGGCGACGGACCACCATCGGACTTCTCGAGCTTTCCCTACGCACCCCAGCGCCGCGACATCGAGCGCATCAAGCTTCAGCTCGAGGACTACGAAGGTCGCATCGAGCGGGAGGAGGTTGCGCAGCAGTACATGGACGAGCTGGAGGACGTCCTGATGCACCCTTGCCGGGGCTGAAGCGGTCCCCGGCCCCGGCCCCGGCCGGCATTGATACATGCTGCGGCCGGGGCTCACGGCTTCAGGGTTGAGCCGACATCTCCTGCACGTCGCAGAACATGGGGCCGTCCTCGACGGCCTGCACGCACTTGTACTGGCCGCAGTCGGCGTCGCTGGTGCAGGGGGCCGGTGCGCCGAGGCTGGCTCCGCCACCCGCCGAGGCCTCTCCTGCGGGCGCTCCCTCTCCACCGGGATCCTCCACCTGCATCTCATCGACGTCGCAGTACCCAACCTCGCCGCCATCCGGGATGATGCAGGCAACGCCCGACGGGCACTCGCCGTCACTGGTGCACATGGCCGGCAGACCGAGGCTCACCGGGCCTCCCGCGCTGCCAGCCGCGCCAGCGCCGGGGTCATCCGGACCGTCTCCGGTCGGTGTCGCGGTCCCGGTGGGGTCGCCTCCGGACTCCGGCTTGCCCCTGTCCTCGTCGGCGCAGCCGATCGCGAGGGCCATCGCGAAGCACAGCGCCATCGTTTTCAAGTTCGTATTTGTCATGTGAATGCACCTCCTGATGGTGTGTCCCGGGACAGTGCAAGGGTCGTGCCGTGCAGGAAAAAATATTCCTGTTGCTGTGAGGTCCTGCGATTCATGCCCCAAAGCCCGGATAAGATCCCCGGCCAAGGCCAGACTTATGCGGGAAAATCACCAAAATACGCCGTCGTCGTGGCACGCATTGGCACAATCAGGAAAAAAATTTCCGAGTGTGTGCCCATGGGCGGTGCGGGGCCCGGGTTTGCCGGTGGCCGCCCGTGGGCTCAGGCGCCAGCGTCGAGACCGTCGACGTCCGTGCACGCGCCCTTGACCTGCGCCGACCCATCCGCGCCGTCGCACACCAGGTCGGCCGGGCAGTCCTCGCGGCTGGAGCAGGGCAGCCCCCGCGGGTCGGCCCCGGGGGCGGCGCAGTTGCCCAGCGGCATCGGTCCATCGACCAGGACGTTGCAGAAGCTCTCCGGACATTCGCTGTGCGACTCGCATTTCACGCCGAGAACGTTGGTTTCCGTGGCACCGCTCGGGCCGCTGACCAGGTCTTCGGGCTCGTCAGGGGAATCGATGGCGTCCTGTGGTGCGACCCCAGCCGAGCCGCCTGTGCCCATGTCGCCGGGGCTGCCGTCCTCGCAGCCCACGGTCTGGCCGGCGGTCAAAAGCAGCATCAGGGCGAGGGCCGCTCGCAAGTGACATGGCGTGGTCATGGGTGCTTCCTCCGGGGCGGGGCGCCGCCCGACAGCTGGGCCTCAGCATGGCATGAACGGGGCCCAAAAGCCGGCCCTGAGGCCATCGCACGGCAAGAATCGAGAGCATTCAGGAACTCGATTTCCGGGTGTACCCGGATGGCATGCTAGGCTGAAGCCCGTGGCCGAGCTCTCCGAAGCGCAGCTCCGGCTGGTCTATTCGCTGCTCAAACCGGCGGTGCGGGCGGCGGCCCGCTTTCACGTGCCGATGCGCACGCTCTCGGAGCTGCTGCGCCTGTGCTACTTCGAGGTGCTGAGCCACGACGGCTTGAGCCAGCGCGAGATCGGCGAACGCTTTGGGCAGACGCCGCGCCACATGCGCAGCCTGGCGTCCCGGCTGCGCGGGGACTTCTTCGCGGCCGAGCAGCAGGTGGGCGTGGTGCGCGAGGCGGAGAACCTGATCGCCACCCATCGACCCACCGCGCAGGAGCTGGTCGAGCTGATGCCCGGCAATGACGCCGACGAGGTGCTGCGTGCGGTCGAGACGCTGGAAAGGGAGCAGCGGGTCCAGCGCGACGAGGCCGGCCGCCTGCAGCTACCGGCCCGCTACACCGTGCTGGCGTCGGACTCCTTTCACCACCGCATCGACGCCCTCAACCACTTCCTGGACGGCGTCTTCCGCGCCCTCATGCAGCGCATGGTCTTCGACGAGCGCCAAGGCACGATGATCAAGACCATCAGCTTCAGCGCCTTGCCCGCCTCGTTGCAGGCCTTCGTGGAACGCTTCGAGGGCGAGCTGAGGCGCCAGATCGCCGACCTGGAGGAAGAGGCCGAGTTCGCCGGCGAGACCGAAAGTCGCTACACGCTCGGCGTGACCCTGGCCCGTCGCGACGACTGAACCCGTTCTCCGATGGGTCCGGTACTGCTCGCGTTGGGCTATGCGCCCGTCGATCCGGTTCCGGTGATGGTGCTCGGTCCCCTCCTCGGGGTGGACTTTTGCGTGGACGGCTTGGAGCTAGAGCGCGTCGAGGACGTGACGGCGCTCGCCGAGTTCGGCGAGACCGCCTTCGAGACCTTCGGTTTTCCGGTCGAGGTCGCGCCAGTGGCAATGACGGAGGACCTGCTCGTGTGTCCGGAGATCGAGCTTTATCTCGGGCGCTTGGACGGCGTGCCCGTGTGTTGCTCGATGCTCCTGGTCACCGGGGATGTGGCCGGCATCTACTGGGTCGGCGTCCGCGAAGGGCAGCGGCGGAAGGGGCTCGGTGCGGCGGTCACCGCCCACGCCGTCAATGCCGGGCGCGCCCGAGGCTGTGCCGTGGCGACCTTGCAAGCATCGGCCATGGGCGCCCCGGTTTACACCCGCATGGGCTTTGAGACCGTTCGGCGCTATCTGGGCTTCGATTTGGCTACTAGTTAATGCTGCTGGGTCATTTGCCGGCGGCGGTCGACCCCCGGTGTGGTGCCTTCGGTGCTGAGGATGGCGCCGCCGCTGCCCAGCCTGCCGCCCATGTCGACGATGTTTGCCTGGTACTTCTCGCGCCAGGCGTTGAACTTGGCGTACATCTCCTGCATCTGCGCCGGCGAGGGCTTTTCGCCGCCGCCGCCACCCTGACCCGCGCTTGCGGGCTGGCTACGGCGAATGCAGAGGTATTTCTTGTCGGGCATGGGGATCCTCCTCGAGGTGAATGGGAGTTACCCCACGACGTGCAACCGGGCCGGGATTGGACACCATCGGCGTTTTTTTCACGTATCGGGGCTGCTTACCTTGGCGCCGCAGCTCGGGCAGTGTGGCCAGCCCTCGGCGCGGGCCCGCTCGGCCAGGGGGCTGCCGCAGCAGGGGCCTGAGGCTGGGCCCGCTGGGGAAGAGGGCCGGTTCTTGCCAAACATGGCCTCCAACTTGGCCTGGGCCTCGGGCGAAATGCGGGCGGCGACGGTGACCTCGCGGGCCGAACCGGTCAGCAGCTTGATGTCGATGTCTTCGCTGGCGGCCAGCTGATCGTCGACCTCACGGAACTCGAAGATCGAGGCGCCGATGGCGAGCTGGTCGCCCGGCGATAGCAATGCTTCCTTGATCGGCTCGTCGCTCAGATAGGTGCCGTTTTGGCTGGCCAGGTCGCGCACCAGGACGCTGCCATCGTCCAGCTCGAGCACCGCGGCGTGCTTGCGCGAAGCCTCACGGTCGATCACCTGGATGTCGCACTCGGGTGAGCGGCCGATGAGGGTACGCGGGCCGATGCCGTAGGCGTTGCCCTCCAGGGGACCACTTTTGACGTAGAGCACCTTCATTCAACGCCATGGTAACAATCCGCGGCGCTGTACGGAAATGATCGACGCGTGGTGTGAGCTGCAGCTCTTTTATCCTACGTTTGGCTACGTGACGATCTAACTTACAGTGAGTCCATCGGAGGCGCGGGGCCGGGCTTCAAAGTCGAATGGCTTACTGCGCTAGTGGGCTAATTTTTATGCGTTTTTGCATGTGTTCATCACCGCTCGCGCAGCGATCGGGGCCGCGACCGGGGTGAACATCCGGCCGCGGCCCCGCCCCCCCCACCACCGGGGCTGGGACTGTCGGGGGTGGGTCTCAGCCGGGCGCGTTGCCCGACCACAAGGCCTTTTCGTGGTTTTCTTGGTCCTGTAGCGCCAGAAACTCTCGGCGCGATCGGGGGCCCCAGACCTGGCGGATCATGTCGCGGCGGGGCCCGAACTCCTCGTCCAGCTCCTTGCGCAGGTGCAGCTGGGCGGCGCTCACGTGGTCGGCGTGGCAGCCCTCGATGTGGATGCCCTCGCGGATGTTCTGCAGGCGGGCGGCGTTTTGGCCGAGGATCTTCTCCTTGACCGTCGGTGTGAGCGCCGGATAGCCGTACTTCTCCTGGAACTCTTCGGAGATCTGGAAGCAGCGGAAAGCTTCGATCAGCGGTTGCGGCGAGCCGAACCACAGGCAGTCGGTGCCCCAGACGATGTGGTCCTCGCCCACGTGCTTGAGCAGCTTGCCCCAATAGTGCATGGCCTCTTCGTGGCGGTTGGTCATCAAGTTGGGCCAGACGCCGCCGCACTCGGCGTAGACGTGGGTGCGCACGGGACCGCAGGGGTCGTCCAGGTCGCGGCCATTGGGCCCGATGTTGTTGTCGCGCAGGGACTTGATCAGGCTGTTGACGCCGCGGTCGAGCGGGTACAGGGCCTGCACGTCGGGGTCGTCTTCGTCGTAGGGGCCTTCTGGCCAGTTTCCGAAGGGCAGCTGCAGCGGGTCGCAGACCATGGCGTTGGGCGTGCCCATGGGTTCCGACGACTGGCCCGTGGCAAGGCCGTGCTCGAAGCCGGAGTGGTAGATCACGAAATAGGCTCCGGGAAACATGCGGGCGGCGGGTCCCACGTCCATGGGATCGGTGTAGGTGGGGCTGAAGTTGTTGAGCGGGAAGCCCTTGTGCACGCAGAAGATGGGAGCGCCCAGGTCGATGCCCTTTTGAATCATCATTGGCCCCACGTCCTGGTGCAGCCAATAGCCTTCGGGCAAGGAGCCGCTGCCCGAGCCCCAGGGCGGGTAGGTCTTCCAGTTGGTGTAGGTTCCGGCCGTGCGCTCCATCATCGCCAGCTGCACCTCGATGCGGTCGTTGGGCATCACCATGGCGTGCGTGAGGATGCGCCCCGGATACAGCGACTCCAGGTAATCGGCGCCGCCCTTGAGGTCCTCGTTGCTCAGGGCCGCAAAGCCGTTGGTTCGCGTGCCATCGCTGCCGAGTTGGTAGGAGATGCCCGAGAGCACACCGATGGTGGTGTCGCTGCCCATCAGGATCTGGTTGATGTACTCGTTGCGGTCGAAGCGCGAAGCGCCCATCACGCCCGGGGTTCGCTGTAGCCAGGGGAAGCGAGCTTCGGTGATCTGGCCCACGAAGGCATCCAGGCCCAGGGCGCCGATGCGGTTGGTCTCGGGCGTGGCGAAGTGCGACTGCATGTCGATGATCAACTCGCCGCCGCCACCGAGGCATTGCGCGGCGGCTTCGGGGTCCCGCATGGCCTCGTCGCAGATGGCGTAGCCGCCTGCGTCGCCGCTGGTCGTGCGCGAGGGACTGCCGCCGGCGCCGCCCGCGCCGCCCGCGCCGCCTGAGCCGCCTGCACCGCCCATGGATGCGGAATCGGGCGCCGCCATGCCGGCCGGGCGCTTGCCGCCAGCGCAGCCGTTGACCGCGTTGATCACGGCCAGGGTCGTCGCCATGCCACAGGCGCTGGCCAGAAATTCCCGTCGATCGACGCCTTCACGGCGGGAGATCTCCTCGGCCTTTTCGAAGACCAGCTTGCGGATCAGCTTCTTGCGCTTCGTGTCGGGCCACCAGCCTTCACCGTTGGTCATCGAGCCGCAGGCGATGGGCAGCCTGGCGGGGGGGTCGGGATCGGTCTTCTTCAAGTTGCGGAGCCACGGCAGGCGTTTGATCACACATCACCTCCTGGTTGAAAGGAAGACCTCCCCCCCTGCGGGCAGGGAACTCCCCGCCCGAGACCGGCACGCCTTCGCAGGATCAAACATGGCGCCGTAACTGGTTGGTTGAAAGGTCATCGGGGGGTCGTTGCGGGGCGTTTCAGGGGGCGTCTCTCGAAGTCGAGACGCCAGGGCTGAGTTCTGCGAGACTACCGGTGGCGACGGGACATCCCGGCACGATCAGGAGAAAACACCAATGCAACCGACCGAAGCCCAGCGCGGTATTCGCGACCAGTTTCGCCGCTTCATGACCGAAGAACTCGAAAGGGCCACGCCGGCCTTCGAGCAGGGAAGTGAGCTGCCCTATGCGCTGATGAGGCGCATGGTCGAAACCCTGGGGCTGGGCGGCAGCGGTGGTGGTGGCGGCGGCGGGTCGGACACGCAAGACAAAGCGGCCGATGACCCCGAACTCGCGGCTCTCATGTCCTACGCTCGCACTCAGCTCACAGTGGAGATGTGTCGCGTCAATCCGGGCTTCGCGCTCTCCTTCGGCGCCAGCACGGGCCTCTTCGGCAGCAATGTGCGCGGCAAGGGCACCGCCGAGCAGGTGGCTAAATACGCGGGACCGGTGATGCGTTTCGAGAAGATCGGCTGCTGGTGTCTGACCGAGCCGGGAGCGGGCTCCGACGCCCTGCGCTCGATGAAGACCCGGGCGCGCCGCGACGGTGATGAGTACGTCATCAGTGGTGAAAAGACGTTCGTCACCAACGCCCCCCACGCCGACTATTTCCTGATCTACGCCAAGAGCGACGACGGTTCGGTCCAGGCCTTCATCGCCGAGCGCGGCGCCCCGGGGCTGACCACTTCGGAGCCCTTCAAGAAGATGGGCATGCGCAGCTCACCCACGGGCGCCGTCTACATGGACGAGCTGCGCGTGCCGGCCGACAACCTGCTCGGCGGTGGGGTCAAGGACCGCGACCACGTGCGCAGCTCCCTGGCCAGCGAGCGCATCGGCCTGGCACTGATGGGCTATGGTATTGCCGAGCGCTGCTTCGAAATCGCCCTGGACTACGCCAAGACCCACCACCGCAGCGGTCAGCCCATCGGAAACTTCCAGTTGGTGCAGCAGAGGTTGGCCCGCATGTACGTGGCCCTGAGCAACGCCCGGCGCATCGTCTATTCGAGTGAGCCGACGAGCGTGCTCGACGCCTGCGCAGGCAAGCTCTACGTGGGCGAGGTGGGCACCCAGGTGGCCATGGATGCCATCCACATCCTGGGTGGCAACGGCTACATGGAGGAATACGTGGTCGAGCGCCTGGCGCGCGACGCCAAGTTGGTCGAGATCGGCGGCGGCACCACCGAGATGCAGATCCTGACCATCGCGCGTCACTTGCTGGCTTGACTCTCGTCCAGGCGCATCAGCTGCAGGTTGACCAGCGCCACGCGCTCGGCCGGTCGCGACTCGGCGATCACCCGGCGCAGCTCCTGGTAATAGGCAATGTGCAGCTCGCGCAGCCGTTGCCAGCCCTCTTCGGAGACCGTGAAGAGGTTGTAGGAAAAGAGGTCCTGGCCGCCGGGCTCGAGTTCGGGGAGGCGCTCGAGGCCGACGCCGGCCCAGTGGCGCTTGAGCTTCTGGCTTGCGTCGGGGTTACGGCGGGTGTCGACGGTTAGTACCTGGGTGACGGCCCAGCGATGATTGCGGCGGGCGATGAGCTTGGAGGCGGAAAGGGCCTCGAGGCACGCCCGTTCGTCTTCGAGCGCGATGCCCAGGCGCTCGGCGATGAAGCCGTCTTGGTGCCGGCGCAACCTCTTGTAGGCGTCGAGCTCGAGTACGCGCATCACCGCATGGCTCCAGGGCAGCTCGTAGGCCACGCGGCGCTGGGCTTCGAGCACGGCCCAGGGCTCGCGGGCCTCGGGCAGGCGCGAGGGCTCCACGAAGATGTCGAGGAAGTCGAGCAGCCTGAGCGAGGTGGCTTCGACCAGGCGCAGCAGGTCCGGCAGCCGCGGCTGGGCCTCGTTCTTGAGCCAGCGCCCCACGCTGACCCGGTTTTTGCTCAGGCGCCGGCCCAGCTCCACCACCGTCGTGCCCTCCTGCAGGTGCTGGAGCAAGAGCGCCGTGGTGGCCGGGTCGCGGAAGCTCTTGCCGCGCAATTCCTCGGGCATGGCGCCGAGGAAGTTGCCGATGCCCGCCTCCAGGTCGATGCCCGCGAGCTCTGCGAGCGTGAAGAAGAGGGCGGCCGTCGGGAAGCGCCGACCCGACTCCCAGGTGTAGAGCACGTTGCTGGAGCAGTGCAGGCGCCGGCTCAGGGCGGTCTGGGAGCGGCGCCCGCGCATTTCTCGAATTAGCTGTGAGGCCAGGCGTTCAGGGCGCATCTCGTCAGAATCGTACACCGAGGTACCGATTTGCGCCATGACATGTCCGTCCGCGTGCTAGCGGGAGACGCCGGCCTTGTCCATAGTGGTAGCCATGGTGATGACCCGGGCAGCGAGAACTTGGCGGAAGGCGCAGGGCGCGGGGCTGTGGCGTTTTGCAATGGCCTGCCTGCTGTTGTCGCTCGTCTTGGGGCTTTCGGGGTGCTCGGCCGGCGTTCCCAGCGATGCTCGGAAGGGGCCTGATCCGTCGGTGCTGGGGGGACAGACCGGCGCGCTGATGCCCGATTGTGGCCTGAGCCCGGCGGGCGGGGAGGCCGATATACTGCCCGGCGGTGGCGCGGGAATCGTGGTTTACACCGATGTGTGCGGCGTGGCTGCGGCCACCGAGGCCCTGGAGTTGCGCGACGGCTCGGGGATCGCGGTGGACTTCGACCTGGAGCGGCTCGACGACGGCGTGGTGCTCTTGCGGCCGGCGATGGAGCTGCCTCCGGGCGATTACGAGCTGACGGGTCCCGACGGCATGATCCGGCAGCTGGCCATCGCCGACTCCAAGCCCTTACCCGAGCGCATCGGCCAGCTCGATCAGGTGGGGGTGGGGTGCGACATCGAGTTTGAGCTGCAGCTCGATCCGAGTCTGCGCGAGTACGTGCCGCTGCTGAAGCTCGACGTGCGCGTCAACGGTGGCGAGGTCCGTACCTGGATCGACTACGGCACGTTGCCGAGCGAGCCCGGCGGGGACTCCGTGCTGACGCTGCCCAATTGCTTTCCCCGCTGCCTGCGTGATGGCGTGCATGAGGTGACGGTCGAGGCCAGCCTGGCCGGCGAAGAGGTGGTGCTGCCGCCCGTGAGCGCCGAGGCGCTCGTGGACTGCGCGGAAGCCTCGCGACCGCTGGCCTGCAGTGCCCGGTCGCCTAGGGAGCGCGCGACGGGCCCGTGGCTGGCGGCGCTCGCGACCGTCGCGCTGGCACTCGGCCGGCGCAGATGCAGGCGAAGTCGGCCCCCGGGATAACTCCCAGCCCAGCAGCCGAAGCTCGATCTTGTGCTCGTCCCGCGCCGTTTGCGGACGAGTAAATGGCGCCGTGCGCGCCGGGGACTTGGAAGAAGGAGAACGACGATGGATGCAACGACAAACGATGGATGGAGGATGACCGGCAGGGGCCCCGCGAGGGCCGCCCTGGCAGCGCTACTGCTTTCGCTGGTGGCCAGCTGTGCCGCGATGGATCGCACGAGCGACAGCCGTTCGGCCGGCAGTGCCTTTGGCGGCCAGAGCTTCGACAACAATGCCACTCCCACCGGCTCCGGCCTCACGCCGCCCCAGGTCAGCACCAACGTCAGCTTCGGCGGCGCCCAGGACGTGGGCTTCATGCGCGGCCAGCTCGAACAGGGGCTGGTGCCGAGCGTGGACGCGCTGGATGCGCCCGGCTTCTTCGCCGAGCACCACATCGAGCTACCGTCGGCGGCCTGTGGGCAGCGCATTTGCCTGCAGCCCATGCTCGCGGTCATGGGCAATCTCATCAACGGCAACAACTGCACCATGTTGCACCTGGGGCTCAACAGCCCCATCGCAGCCGATCCGGGCAGCCGCCCACCGCTTTCACTGGCGGTTGTGGTTGACGTCTCGGGCTCGATGGTGGGTCGGAAGCTCGACTTCGTGCGCGACGGCCTGAGCCAGCTGATCGACGGCCTACGCGACGTCGATGAGCTGGCGATCATCACCTACAGCGACGCCGCGCGCGTGCTGTTGCCGATGACCGGCGTGGAGCTGGAGCGGGCGTCCATGCGCCAGGCGGTGGAGACCCTTCAGGCCGGCGGTGCCACCAACCTCTCGGCCGGGCTCGTGGCCGGCTACCGCGAGGTGCTCGCAAACTTCGACAGCGGGCGCCAAAACCGCGTGATCCTGCTCAGCGACGGCAATCCCACGGCGGGCGAGACCGGCACGGCGCAGATCCTCGATACCAGCTGGGGCTATAACTCCGACGGCATCGGCCTGACCACCATCGGCCTCGGCGCCGACTTCAACATCGACCTGATGCGCAGCCTGGCCCAGCAGGCCGACGGCAACTTCTACTTTCTCGAGGACGTGGGCGCCGTCGACGAGGTCTTCCAGGAGGAGCTGAGCTTCTTCGTGGTGCCGGTGGCGCTGGATCTGGAGCTGTCGTTGACCGCCGGTGAGTCCTACGAGTTTGGCCGCGCGCTGGGGGCGCCGATGTGGACCGATGCGCCCCAGGGCGGCTTCCTGGAGCTGCCGGGGGTCTTCATCGCCCACCGCGAATCCGCCGACGACGTCACCGCAGACGACGGTCGCCGTGGCGGTGGCTCTTCGTTGCTGGTGGAGCTGATGCCGCGGGTGGGCGCCGGCGCAGGAGCCACCGAGGGCGGCGCGTCGGTGGCCACCGTCGAGCTCAGCTTCCGCGACCCAACCAACGGTGAAATGGTTCAGGACGTGGTCGACGTGCGCTACCCCTTCGCCCCGGGCGAACTGGTCAGCAGCGGCTTCTTCGAGGCCGAGCGCATCGAGTCGGTGCAGAAGAGCTTCGTGATGCTCAACATCTACGTGGGCATGGAAACGGCGATTCGCGCTTTTCACAGCGGCGAAGCCGACACCCAGACCATGGACGGCCTCGAGAACTTGATCGCCGCCGTCGAGGACTACAACGACGAGGTCGGCGACAAGGACGTGGAACTCGACCTTGAGCTGCTCCAGATGCTGCGCGACAACCTGGGGGACCAGGGCCTGCGATCGAGCAGCGAGGTGGTCGCACGCGATCCCTGGCCCGCCGATTGACGCGGCGGTTTGGGGGGGGGACGCCCCGGTCGCCTGGGGTAGGGCAGGCGATCGGGGCGTTTTTTCCGGGGGCGGTGTTCAGCGAGGGAGATGGTGTTCAGGCGCGCGGCTGCTGGGCGGCGGCCAGCTGCGTCAGGGCGCGGGCGAGCAGGCCGAGGGCATCGACCACCGGCTCGCCATCGCCCGCCGAGGTCGGTTCCGGCAGCGCGATGTTCAGGCGCAGGCGGCCGGCCTCGTCGCGCTCGGTGCAGTCGAAGAGGCTCTGGCGGATGCGGCTTTCGAGTTCTTGCGTCGCCGGGGTGTCGGGGGCTTCGGGCAGCGCCTGCTGCAGCAGCTGGAAGGCGCCGGTGAGCATCTGGCCGGCGGCCTCGCCCACGCGCTGTGCACGCTGCTTTTTGGCCAGACGCTCGGCCTCGCTCTCCACGCGCTGCTTTTCGCTCGCGTCCAGCGGCGCCTCGGGCGCGTTGCCGAGCAGCACCTCCAGGCGACTGCGCAGCTCTTCCATGCTGCTGACCAGCTGCACCACGTCGACCTCGCTGTCGACGTCGAGCGCGGCCATGGCCAGGTCCTGTTTGGCCGCCAGTGTGCTCAAGAGCCGCTCCTCGAGGGTGTTTTCGGTGACCAGCAAGTGAATCTGCACCGGGCGCTTCTGACCCATGCGGTGGATGCGCGCGATGCGCTGTTCGAGCACCGCGGGGTTCCAGGGCAGATCCACGTTGATCAGCGTGTCGGCCACCTGCAGGTTCAGGCCGGTGGCGCCGGCGTTGGTGGCCAGGAAGAAGCCGCAGGCCGGATCCTGGCGAAACTCGCGCACCAGATCGGCGCGCTTTTTCTGGGGCACCGAGCCGTCGAGGCGCACGTGACGCAGGCCGCGTTCGGCGAGCATGGGCTCGATCAGGTCGAGCATGGTGGTCCACTCGGAGAAGAGCACCACCTTGCGCTCGCCCTCGGCCGCCAGTCGATCGAGCAGCAGGCCGAGTTCCTCGAGCTTGGTGGAGTAGCCCGGGGCCTCCTTGGTCACCAGGTAGGTGCCGTTGGCCGCCAGCCGGCACATGAGCAGCGCCTTGCGCAGGCGCAGGAGATCCATCTCGCTGATGTAGGACTTGTTGACGATGGAGCGAACGATCGTGAGCTGTCCGTCGTGCAGCTCCCGTTGCTGTGCGGTGGGCTCGATGCGGATCATCCTGGTGGTGCGCGGCGGCAGCTGCTCCAGCACTTGACCGCGGGTTCGGCGCAGCAAAATCGGAGCCAGGCGCTCGCGCAGGGCCGAAAGCTCCTTGTAGCCGAGCACACGTCCTTTTTCGTCCACCACGCGATGCTGATTCAAAAAGCGAAAGGCCGGGCCCAGGCGCCGGTCATCGACGAATTCAACCACCGAGTAGAGCTCGTCGAGCCGGTTTTCCAACGGCGTGCCCGACAGCACCAGGGCGAAGCGCGAGCGCAGGCCCTTGACCGAGCGGGCGGTCTTGGTCTCCCAGTTCTTGATGCGCTGCCCCTCGTCGAGCACGATCAAATCCCAGGCCGTCTGTTCGATGGCCGTCAAGTCGCGCATCACCTGCTCGTAATTGCAGATGGTGAAGAAGGTCTCACCGCCGTATTGCTCGGCGCGCTCGGCGGCCGTGCCCAGCACCAACTGGGAGTCACGGTTGCTGAAACGATCGATCTCACTGTGCCACTGGGACTTCAGCGAGGTCGGGCAGATCACCAGCACGCGCTTGATGCCGGCTTCCCGCGCCAGCAGCTCGGCCACCCCGATGCCCTGGATGGTTTTGCCCAGCCCCATGTCGTCGGCCAGGATGGCGCGGCCGGCGCCGACGGCAAACGCGATGCCGTCGAGCTGGTAGGGCAGCAGCGGCGCCTTCAAGAGCTTTTCGCGCAGGGGGTGCTCAGCTGGGCGCTTGCGAATCTCGGCGCTGACGCGCTGCAGGCGCGCCGAAAGCAACTGCCCCTGGATGTATTGCTCGGCGTCGGGGTAGATGCGCACCTCATGGCCGGCCCGTTCCAGCCGCCCGATGCGCTTGAGCAGGGCGCTCAGGTCGGTGATCGGCCGTCCGAGCAGCGGGCCGGCGAGCTTTTCGGCTTCGGGGTCGGGGCGCGTGGGCGCCGACAGGCGCAGCTCCAGCGAATCGCCGAAGTGCAGGTGAACGCTGAAGTCCCGGCGCTGGTAGGGGCGGGCCAGGACGCGAGCCGAGAAGGTTCTTTCGGCGCGCTTTTCGATCTTGAGGATGTGCTTGCAGGTGCCCAGGGTGTTCTTGCGGAAGTCGGGGCAGGAGCAATAGCTCTGACCACGCCCGCGGCCGCGCAGGGCCACGCGGTAGGTCTTGCCCGAGGCGGCGCTGGTGACGGTGTAGTCGGTGTAGGGGCGCTTGGGGTCGGCCGAGCGCACGTACATGCGTTCCTTGGCGGCGCGCTCGGCGCGTTGGGCCAGGGCCAGCTCGACCAGCTCGGCCTCAGAGAGGCTCTCCACCGGCACCCGCTCGGGCGGCGGCGCGGCCAGCCCCAGCAGAACCTTTTCCTCGAGCACCAGCGACAGCACGGCGCCGGCGTGTGCGCAGGGGGCGCTGCAGACGCTGCAGGCGATCTCCAGGCGGCCCCGATGCTGGCTGCTGCGTCGGACGCGCACCTCGGCGGCGCCGTCCGGCAGCCTGGCGTGCAGCTCCGCGGGCGTGAGCTGCACGTCGTCGCCCGGGTCCAGCGGAAAGGCGCCGCCCTCGCGGATCAGCGCGGCCCCGTCCGGGCCCAGCAGCTTGCAGGCCTGGCTGTGGCTGAGGTGGGAGAGCAGGTCGTGCAGCGTGAGCTGGCTGCTTTTCTTGGTGGTCTTGGGCGTGCGAGGCATCTCGCCTCCGAGCCCTACCACGAAGGGCCGAACGTGGAACGCGGTCACGGCGGAAAAAGCGTTTTTCTCGTGCCGCTGGCCGCCTTCCACGGCGCGCGTATCTGACCGTTGTAGGGCCCCGACGTGAACACCGATCACCTACCCGCCGCGGGTGACGGCTCCCGTCGCCCGGCCGCTGCCGTCCCGAGCCCGGCCCGCGCCGCCAGTGCCGTCGAAAAGCGCAGCGCCGCGGCCTTGGTACTGCTGAGCCCCTGGGGCTTTGCGCTGCAGGTGCTGCGCGGCTTTCGCAGTCACCAGGGTCTGCTCCTGGCCGGCGCGGTGGCCTATTACACGCTGCTGTCGATCGTGCCGCTCTTCGGCCTATTGATGCTCGTGCTCTCGAGCTTCTACGAGGAGCGTGAGCTTCTGGCCATGAGCACCGGCGTGCTCGAGATGCTGGTGCCCGGCCAGTCGCCGGCGGTGGTCTCCCAGATCGAGATCTTCCTGCACAACCGCTATCTCATCGGCTGGTTGGGCTTCCTCGTGATGCTCTTCTTCAGCTCCCTGGCGTTCACCGTGCTCGAGAACGCCATGAGCGTGATCTTCTTTCACCGCGTCGCCATCAAGCGCCGACGCTTCGTGATCTCGGCGACACTGCCCTTCATCTTCATCGGCCTGCTGGGCCTGGGCCTGGCGCTTGTCACGGTGATCAGCACGGCCATCCAAACGGCCGCCTGGATGCCCATCGAGGCGCCGGGACCCCTGCTCTACCTGGTTGGCTTCGCGGGCCTGGTCATGGTGCTGACGGCCATCTACCTGGTGATGCCGGTGGGCAAGCTCTCGCTGCGCCACGCGCTGGTCGGGGGCGTGACCGCCGCCGTGCTGTGGGAGATCGCCCGCCACGTGCTCATCTGGTACTTCCGCACGCTCTCCATGGTGGACCTGATCTACGGCACCTTCGCCACCGCCGTGCTGGCGCTGCTGTCGCTGGAGGTCGCGGCGATCATCGTGCTGCTCGGGGGGCAGGTGATCGCCGAGTACGAGCGCCTGGCGGAGCAGGGCCAATGACAGCGACTGAGAGTTACTTGCCGCGTTTTTCGTAGCTGCCCATCAGCACGGCCTCGGCGATTACGTGCTCGGCCATCGCGTCTACGAGCTCGGCCTTGGTGGGCTTGTGCAGCTCGAGGGTGGCGTCGAGGGCGTAGAGCTTGTGGAAGTAGCGGTGCCTGCCGATGGGGGGGCAGGGGCCACCATAGCCCGTGCGCTTCCAGTCGTTGAGGCCCTCGCCGGTACCGGGGGGCAGCGGCTTGCCTCCCTCGGGCAGGGAGGCGCTCAGCTTCGGCAGGTTGAACAGCACCCAGTGCACCCAGGTCATCTTCGGCGCCGCCGGATCGGGAGCATCCGGGTCGTCCACGATCAGCGCAAAGCTCTCGGTCTCGGCCGGCGCCCCCTCCCACAGCAGGGCCGGCGCCAGGTCCTCGCCCTCGCAGGTATATTTGCGCGGGATCTCGGCCTGGTGTTCGAAGGCGGGCGAACGCAGCTTCATGGTGCTCGGCTCCTGCTTACGGCTCTTCTTCTGGGCATCGGCCGCACCGCAGCCCCCGGCGGCCACCGTCAAGGCGCCCACGAGACATCCGGCGATGCCGAGCCGAGCCATCGGGGAGAGCATAAACGCGGGCCGGTGCTTTGCCAGTCGAGGACAGGCCCTGGAACGGGCTACACTCGTCCCCATGTTTTTCGGCCTCAGTCATGTCGATGTGCTCGTCAGTGATCTCGCTCGCGCCCTGCCCATCTACCGCGATGGCCTGGGATTTGCGGTCAAGGCCGAGGGCGAGGGTTGGGTGGATCTGGACGCCGCCACCGCCGTCATCCGCCTGGTCGAGACCAGCGACAAAAGCCAGGTGGCCAAGCTGCGCATCGAGGCCCCCGACGTACCCGCTGGCGTGGCCCGGCTCCTGGAGGCCGGCGCGAGGCTGGTCTACGAACCCAACCGTACCGAGCAACTCACCATCGAGGGTGCCGTACTGGACGCCGACGGCAACCGCCTGACCATCTGGCGCAACCTCAGCGAAGACGAATACGGCTTCGATCCCGAGCTGCCCAAGGAATTGGTGTGGGAGCCCGAGGCCGAGCAACTGCTGAAGTCCCTGCTGCGCGCGGTGCCGGCCCTCTTCCGCGCCCTGGCCCGCCGCAAGGTGGTCAAAGAGGCCGAAGCCCGCGTCGGGCCCAGCGGACGCATCGATCGGGACCTGGCCATCCGCTCCTACATCTCGGCCCAGGCCCCGCCCAATCGCGTCCGTCTCTATGAACCGCTGCGCGAGCATGGCATCGATCCGGAGGACTACCGGGACGAGTTCGAGTCCTGAGGCGGGGGTCGGTGCCGCCTGCGTGGGGCCTGCCCGGGATCACCGCCACAGCTCGATGGTGAGCCCCCCCTGCTCGAGTCGCAGCTCATGGCGGCGCGGCTCGCGGGTGTAGATCACGCGCACCTGCAGGCCGCCGTCTTCGCTATCCCGCAGCCACACGCGGCGCACCGGGCCGTGGTGGACCCCGTAGTTTTCGATCGGGATCGTGGCCTTGGCGTGGGGCAGCTCGATCACGATGCCCGGCGAGCTCAGCGGGTAGCTGCGCATGTCGCGGGTCTCGCCGCGCAGGGGGATGCGTACCCGCATGCCACCTTCGAAGGTTTCGACCACGGGGCGGTGCAGGTTGCCCAGCAGTTCCGGTGCCGTGGCGGTGGACGCCGTTGCGCCGCCATCCCCCCGCGCCTGGGCCGCAGCCTCGGCCAGGGCGTCGTCGCCGGCTTGCGCGGGCGCGGCCGCTGGGGGCGCCTCGGGCACAGCCGGCTCGAGCGCCGGATCCGTCTCCAGCACATCGCCGGCCTGGTCCGGGCTCTGCCCCTGGCCTCCAGCGACCGCCAGGGTCGCCAGCGCTCCGATCACCACGCCCAACACGAGCGCCAGGAAGAGGGCGCCGGTGCCGAAACGACCGGCGGGACTGCTGACTGTGTCGGGTTGCGGAAGCCGCGGTTGCGCCGCCAGGGCATCCTCGCCCTGCGTTGCGCCGGCAGCTGCGTCGGCCGCCGGCTCGGCGCTGGGGCCCGCTTCGCCGGCCTCGCCGGTCCCGGCGTCGCCATCGGCGCCTTCGCCTGCTTCTGCGACTTCGTTGTCGTCTTCGGGCCCAAAGCCGATCGTCACCGCCAGCTCGGGCGTGCCGTTTGCTGTGCTCAGCTCCACCCGCCGCAGCGTCGCGGCCGTGGGCTCGGCCTCGCGCGCGAAGCGCACGCCCACGCCTTCGCCGATGCGCAGGAAGGGCAGGGCGGTGTGCAGGCGCAGGCCGCCCTCGGCCATCTCCGCGCGCGCCCGGATGGTGTCGTTGAGGGCCGGCAGCGATAGCTCCACGGGCGTTTTCAGCGGGGCAGCCTCTTCGAGCAGGACCCGAAGCCGCGTCGTCGATTCATCTTCGGCTGCCATGAAGGCCACGCCCATGCAGGCCTCGGGAGGCGTCTGCGGCTTCTTCTTGTCTTCGGCCCCGAGCTGGACCTGGGTCTTGGTCTCGTCACGCGGGCCCACCGCCCAGATCACCTTGCCCGGCACCCGAAACAGCCCGGCCTCGTCCTTGAGCTCGCACTCGACCGCCGCGCCCACCGCCCAGGTGCCCGAGCACAAGAGCCCCACGCCCCCGGAGCTGAGATCGAGGGCCTTGGCGCGGATCATGCCCTCGCCGCCCGCCCGGTAGAGATGAACCTCAGCCTGGTAGCTGACCCGGGGATGTTCGCGACGCCGGCCGGGGTTCATGATGCGAAGAAAATTGCCATTCGGGCGCGGTCGGGATCAAGCGATCGATTGCGAAGCGGTTCTCCGCGCGCGAGAATTGCGGCCGGGGACGTGGTGGCGTTTGACTCGAAGCCAGGAGCGCGACGGCGGTGAGCGAGGAGGAATCCGAGCGCGCCGAGCCGACCCGTGTCGCGCCCGACGATCGCCCACCCCAGCGCTTCTTCGCCCCTGGGCTGCTGCTCATCTTGGTGGCGGCGACCCTGACCTATCTGCCCAGCCTCGATCACGCTTTTCAATTCGATGACGCCTGGAAGATCGTCGAAAACCGCAGCATTCGCGACCCGGCGATCTACCTCTCGGGCTTCGCCTCCGGCCAGTATAGCGATGGTATCAGCCGGCTGTTGCCGAACCTCAGCCTGGCCCTGAATTACGCGCTCTTCGGGCTCGACCCCCGCGGCTACCACGCGACCAATCTCATCTTTCATCTGCTCAACGTGGTGCTGCTGGCGGGCTTCGGTCGCGCCGCCATGGGCCAGCTGGGCATCGCCGGGGCCACTCCCGTCGCGTTGCTGTCGGCGGCGATCTTCGCCCTGCATCCGCTCAACTCCGAGGCCGTGCTTTACTGCAACGCCCGCCCCAACGTGATGGCGACGGGCTTTTACCTGGCGGGCCTGTGGGCGGTGCTCGGCGCCGAGGCGCGGCGGGCCGCCGGGCGCAGCGCGCGCGCGGCCTGGGCCGGCTTCGGCGCCAGCCTGCTGCTGGCCCTCTTCTGCAAGGAACTGGCGGTGACCCTGGTGCTGATGGCGCCCCTGATGGTGCTGTGGTTTCGGCGCGAGACGGCCGCCCGGTGGCTCGCGCAGCCGGCCATCCGCTGGCTGCTGGGCCTGGGCGGGCTGGCGGCACTGGCGGCGGGGCTCGCCAGTGGGGCGCTTTTCGAGGTTCAGCGGGCGCTGCTCGACGTGGGCGAGCACGTGGCCGGCAGCCCCCTGGTCTACCTGGGGCTGACCCTCTTCGAGCAGAGCGAGATCTTCGTGCGTTACTTGGCGCTCGCGCTTCTGCCCTGGCCCGGCCTGCTCAACGTCGATCGCACGCCCCTGGGGCGGCTGCACGAGCGCGTCTACGAGGCTGGGCGCGTGGTCGACGGGGCCTGGGTCGAGCTGCTGTTGCCGCTCTTCTGCGGCGCGGTGCTGCTGTTGTCGCTGCGCGCCATCGTCACCCGTCGTCACAGGGCGCCCTTTCTCTGCTTCATGGCGCTGTGGCCCGTCATCACCCACGCGCCCACGTCGCTGGTGCCACGCGGCCAGGTGATGGTCGAGTACCGCACCTACCTGCCCATGGTGGGCCTGTGCCTGCTGCTCGGCTTTGGCCTCTACCGGCTCGGGGCGGGCCTGCTCGCGTCCGTCGCCGGCCCGCGGCGAGTGGCGCTGCCCGCGATCGTTGCGCTGCTGGGATTGCTGTCGGCGGCCACCGTGGTGCGCGCCCGGGACTGGCAAACGCCGACGTCGCTGTGGCAGGCCTCCCTGCGCCACCTGCCGCGCAACCCGCGCGCCCTCAACAGCCTGGGCATGGAAGCCCGCGAAGCCGGCGACATGCCGGCGGCGATCGCCTATTTCCGGCGTGCGGTCGAGGCCGATCCAGACTACGGCCCGGGCCAGAACAACCTGGGCTCGCTCCTGGCCATGACCGGCGACTGGCAGGGCGCGGCGCGGCATCTCGCGATCACGGCGCGCCTCGAGCCCGACCGACCGGGCACCCACAACAACCTCGGCAACGTGCTCGCCCGCCTGGGCCGCTTCGAGGAGGCCTTCGAGCAATACCGCCGTGCCATCGCCGCCGACCCGCTCTTCGCCGACGCCGAGGCCAACTATGGGCTGGCGCTATCCCAGAGCGGCGACGGGGCCGCTGCGGTTGCCCACTACCGGCGCGCCCTGGAGCTGCAGCCCGGGCGCGTGCCCGTGCGCGTCTGGCTGGCGCGGGCGCTGGTGGCCGGGGGCCAGGTGCGGCAAGGCATCGGCGAGCTCGAGCGCGCCCTGGCTGGCGATCCGACTCACGCCCCCGCTCACTTCGAGTTGGGTAAGGCGCTGGCGGCCCACGGCGACTACGGCGGCGCCCGCGGGCACCTGGCGCGTGCCGCCGAATTGGCGCCCGGCACCCGGATCGGCAACGAAGCCCACGCCTATCTGCAGGCCCTGCAGTGACGACATGCCCTTCCAGCCTTGCTGGAAAAATCGAAAATTCCTCGGTTTTTTTGCTCGCTGCGCGGGTGGGCCGTGGATCTTTGGCGCGATAAAGCGATTTCTTTCGTGAGTCTTGTGCGATTCCACGCTAAAATGCCGCGCGCGTCGGGATGGTCCGGTCGTGGCGGCGTCGAATGCGCCTGTCGCCCTGGGGCTCGACACATGCAAGTGGCCCTGCCGGGCATCTTCCGGCGAGCGCGCTGAAGGAATCGGAACGAGTGGCAAGAGGACGAAGAAGCCGAAGAGACTACGAGGGCGGACGCGAGGACCGCAGCGACCACGTACAGGTCGAAGGCGTGGTCAGTCAGGTCTACGCGGGCGGACAGTTCGAGGTCGACCTCGATCACGGCGGCGCGGTACGCGCGCAGCTCTGTGGCCGCATGCGCAAGTTCCGAATCCGCGTATTGCTGGGCGACCGGGTCACCGTGGCCCTGTCGCCCTACGATTTGACGCACGGGATGATCGTCTTCCGCGCGAAGTAGGGTTTTATTGCTGGTAGGGTGCGGGCACCCGTAGCAGCAGCGCGCCACCGGCCAAAAAGAGCAGGGCGATCGCCAGGATCGACAGCCGTGGGCTGCCGGTGGCGACGCTCACCCAGCCCATCAGGGCCGGTCCCAGGATGGCGGCGAATTTTCCGAGCATGTTGTAGAAGCCGAAGAACTCGGCGGCTTCTTCGGCTGGGATCAGGCGGCTGTAAAAGGCGCGGCTCAGGGCCTGTACACCGCCCTGGACCAGCCCGATCACCACCGCCAGCCCGTAGAACTCGGCTTCGGTTTCGAGCGCGTAGCCGTAGACAGTGACGCCGAGGTAGACCGCCAGGCCCAGCAGGATGCCGCGGCGACTGCCCACGCGCTGCCCGAGCCAGCCGAAGGCGATGGCGGCCGGAAAACCCACGAATTGGGTCAAAAGCAGGGCCGTGATCAGGCTGCCGGAGTCGAATCCCAGGGCCAGGCCGTAGTCCACGGCCATGCGGATGATGGTGTCGACACCGTCGATGTACAGCCAGTAGGCCAAGAGAAAGGTCCAGACCTGGGGCAGCTCGCGCACCCGGCGCAGGGTGGTCGAAAGCTGCCTGGCAGCATCACGGAACGTGCCTCCGATGCTGGCGCTGGCGCTGGCCGCCGGCTCGCGCACCCACAGAAGCAGCGGCAGCGTGAACAGGGCCCACCACAGCGCCACCGTCATGAACGCCACGCGCACGGCCTCGGCCGCGTCCGAAAGGCCGAAGCGCGCGGGCCACAGCGTCATCGCCACGTTCACCGCCAGCAGCAGGCCTCCGCCGAGGTAGCCGAGCCCGTAGCCGAGGGCCGAGACCCGGTCGCGCTCGGCCGCTGGCGCCACCGCCACAAGCAGGCTGTCGTAGAAGACGATCGAGCCCGAAAAACCCACAGCGGCCGCCACATAGCAGGCCGCGGCCAGCTGCCACTGGCCGCGGCCGACCAGGTAGAGGGCGGCGGTCATCACCGCGCCCAGGGCCGCGAAGCCCCCGACAAAGCGCTTTTTCGCCGAGCTGCGGTCGGCGATCGCCCCCAGCAGCGGCGCCGCCGCGGCCACCAATACCGAGGCCACCGAGTTGGCCAGGCCCAGCCGCAGCGTGCTGTCGGCCGCATCGCTCCCGGCGCTGAAATACTGCTTGAAGAAGACCGGAAAAAAGCCGGCCATGACGGTGGTGGCGAAGGCCGAGTTGCCCCAGTCGTAGAAAGCCCAGGCCAGCACCTGGCGCCGCCCGTCCACGGCCGGCTCCGGTTCCGGCAGCGATTGACGTTCCGCCGCCCGACTCACCGGCTGGTTACTCCGCGTCGGCTGTTGCGAGCACGCTGCGCACCAAGACGCCCGCCTCGTCGAGCATCTCGCTGCTGATCTGGAAGTCCTCCAGCCAGCGCTCGGGGATCTCCAGATCCGCCGGGTAGACAATCTCCTGGACCCCCGCCTGGATCAGCGAGCGGGCGCAGCGGGTGCATGGCGGCCAGGTCACGTAGGCGATGCAGCCCTTGAGCGAGACGCCCACCCGCGCGGCGTGCATGATCGCGTTTTCCTCGGCGTGGCAGACCAGGGGGTACTTGCGGTTGCGATCGTGGAGGCGCTCGGCGCTGTCCTCGATGCCGCGCGGGAAGCCGTTGAAGCCCGTGCTGCGCAGCTCCCGATCGGGACCCACCACCACACAGCCGACGCGGGTGGAGGGATCCTTGCTCCAGCCCGCGATGTGGTCGGCCAGTTGCAGAAAGCGCACGTCCCAATTCGCCATGGCCCCTGCATAGCTCCATGTGGCCGATCCGCAAAGAGGCCAGGCTCGTTCTACCCCCACCCGCCACATGGGGTAGAGTCCGCCGTCCCGCGTCGCGCGACCGGCCGCTTCGGCTGTTGCGCGGAGGTCGCGCGGGAGAGGAGTAAGCAGGTGAAGGAATTCAAGGGAACGGTCGCGGTGGTCACCGGCGGCGCCAGTGGCATCGGTCTGGCGATGGCGCAGCGCTTTGCCCTCGAGGGTGTGCGACTGGTGCTGGCCGACATCGAACAAGAGGCGCTGGACGCGGCGGTCAAGGGGCTGCAGGCCGAGGGCCACGAGGCCATCGGAGTGGTGACCGATGTCTCGGACTTGGCAAGCGTGCAGGCGCTGAAAGAGCGCACGCTCGAGGCCTACGGCAAGGTCAACATCCTGTGCAACAACGCTGGCGTTCAAGTCGCGGGGCCGAGTTGGCAGATCAGCATCGGTCAGTGGCAGTGGATCCTGGGCGTCAACCTGTGGGGTGCGATCCACGGCATTCACGTTTTCGTGCCGCAGATGCTCGAACAGGGCGATGCGTGTCACATCGTCAACACCTCGTCCATGAGCGGGCTGGTGTCGGTGCCGATGATGTCGGCCTATCAGGTCACCAAGCACGGCGTCGTGACGCTCAGTGAAAGTCTTTCGCAGGAGTTGGCGCAGCAGAAGGCCAGCATCGGCGTGTCGGTACTCTGCCCCTACTTCGTGCAGAGCAAGCTCCACGAAGCCGAGCGCAACCGGCCCCAGCACTTGCAGGATGCGAGCAACATGGGCGGCCAGCTCGAGCAGGCGATCAAGCACTCGGTCAAGCAGCTGGTCACCGGTGGTATTCCCGCCGCGGATGTGGGTGAGCAGGTGCTCGAAGCGATTCGCGACGATCAGCTCTACATCCTGACCCATCCGGAGATCGTTCCGGTTTTCGGCAAGCGCGCCGAGCGCATCGTCGAAGCGGCCCAGGCGACCGAAGCAAAACGCGCTGCCAAGGGCGCGTGAGCGCACCGACAACCGGCTACCTGCACTGCGCGCACAATTGCGCACTTGGACGTTAAGTTGCGTCTCGGTGGTCGATTCCTAGCCTGGAGCATGTGCAGCGAGGGCCTATTTGGCGTATGGTGAGCTTTGGGTGCAACGTAGGGTAGCTGAGCATTGGTATGCGGCGTGTGCCGTTTTTGTCGCCTCCGTAGTGTTGCCGGCGGCGTGCACGCTGGAGCGTTCGCCTTTGCCGGGCCGAAACGACTCGTCTGCGGGGAGGGTCTCCGATTTTGGGCCCGTCGCGGGCAGTACGAACCCCCCGGGCAGCACCGGCGGCAACGGTGGCAATGGCTCGTTCACCACGGGCGATTCCCAAACCGGCACCACCAATCCAAACAACCTGGTCGGCGGGCTGCAGTGCGGCGGCGTCTTCTGCCCCTATGCATCGGCTCCGTTGGAGCCCTGTTGCACGACGAGCGCTGACGTGGACTCCGGCGCCGCCCGTACGGGCGACCGTTGTGGTGTCGACTACTCGGCCACGGCCAGCGACCTGGCTGGCTACTGCTGGGAGCGTGATCAACCCGGTGTTGTCGACGACCGCTGCGAGTCGTTGCTCTCGAGTGGCGGCATCACCGAGGTCGGCTGCTGCAACGAGCGCGGCCTCTGCGGCACATGGAATGCCACCGAGGGCCTGGGCTGCCACCAGCGGCCTGGGGCCGAAGCCGTGCCCTGCGGCGGTGACGACATCGACGACGCCGTCACCTGCGAGATCTCGGGGACCTACGCGATCCGCGCCGACGTGGATGTGACCTGGGGCGGCCGCACCACGGGGCTGGCCGCGCTCACCGACGACGGGCGTGGTCCGATCCGGATCGAGATGATGGCGCGAATCGAGGCAAGCGGAAGCTCGGGTGCGCTCCAGGGTGTCGTGCTGCCCTGCAACGTGCAGTTGCCGCCGTTCTACAGCACGACCTTGTGCGAGAGCTATGCGCCGGTCTTTCCCGAGGCGATGTGGGATAGCTCGCAAATGCCCGTGGTGCCCCTCACCGGATTCGCCCAGTGCGACCACCCCGGCTGCATTCTCACCATCGATGCCCAGACCGTGCTGCTCGGCATCAACCTCGAAAATCCCGAGGCGCCCTGGCCCACACCGCAGCAGACGGGCTCGCTCACCTGTTCCGCTGGAGCCGGCGAGCAATGCTTCCCCGATCACGACGACAACCAGATGCCGGGGCTGTCGATCACGCTGCTGGGGGGCGGCACGGCACCCGGGCCGATCTGCCCGACCAACAACGTGCCCTACATGTTCACCGGCGCACCGCTCAGCCCCAACCCCTTCGCAATCATTGGCGGAGCTCGGCGCACCGACCACATCATGCTGGGCGTTCGCACCAAGCTCGGCGGAGCCAGCAAATTGAACCCCGATTGCCAGACCTCCATCGGCGCCGGCATCGCGGAATTCGTCCAGTCGCGGGCCTGGGGCTGCATGGTGCAGGCAGGCACCTTCGACTTGGGTGGCCCACCTGCGGGGCCAAACGAGCCGTGCACGGCCGCCCAGGCCGCCTTCGTCGACGAGAACCTGCCCATCTACCACATCCTTGCCGCTGGCGAGATTCCGAACCCGGCCCTGATGGGGATCGACACCTCGCCGAGCATCGGGCCCGAGACGCGCATGGTGCGTCTGGGCGATCTCGACTTCCCGGCGAGCTGCGCAGAAGTGCGCAGCGCCGCCTTTCCCGCGTTTTGAGACTGCGTGGGTCATCGGGTGGCGGTGGGCGGGCGCGGGCCCGCTGTGCACCGCGCTGCAGACTTTGCGCCCGCCCTGCATCGGCCTACACTGTGCCCCGTGGGACGCGCGTAGGGTATCGAGTTGATGAACATGAAGCGAACAAGCCTGGCGATCGCGTACGGATGCGCGATTTTCTTTCTAGCCTGCGGTGACGACGGGGCTTCCCCGGCCGACGCGGGGGGCGACAACAGCGGCCAAGAGGACGGCGGTGGCGAGTCGCCCACCGATGGCGGCAGCGGCAAGACCGACAGCATGGACGCCGATACGGCGGCTGCCACCTGTGCGGATCTCAGCTGCAGCGCGCCTGCCACCTGCGACGACAGTGGCAGCGAAGCCAAATGTGTCTGCCCTGATGGCTATGAAGACGTCAACGGCGACGGATCCGACTGCCAGGACGTGGACGAATGCGCCGACGCTTCGTTGAACGACTGCGACGAAAACGCCATCTGCGCAAACGAGGACGGCGGCTACAGCTGCACCTGCATGGCGCCTTCTTACACGGGGGACGGCAAGAGCTGCGCCTGCGCCGAGGGCTACGAGCTCGTGGGCGGCGGCTGCATGGTGCCCAACGGTGGCAGCTGCGAGCAGGCAGGCGACTGCGGCAGCGGTTTCTGTGTCGGCACCATCTGCTGCGCCGAGGCCTGCGATGCGCCGCCGTCCTGCCGCAAGCTCGAGGGCACATTCTGCGTCGACAACGGCACCACCTGCCAGTATGCGAAGCTGCCCGACGATACGGAGTGCGACGACGGCAGCGTGTGCACCGTCACCCAGGCCTGTGTGGACGGCGAGTGCACCGGAATCGAATTTCTGGCCTGCAACGACAGCGATGCCTGCACCGACGACAGCTGCGACGACGTCGACGGCTGCCAGTACAGCACCGTGACCTGCGACGACAACAACAGCTGCACCGACGACAGCTGCGACACCACCGTGGGTTGCAGGTACATCGACAACGACGCAAACACTTGCGACGATGGCGACGCTTGCACCGAGGGGGACGCCTGTTCGGCGGGCTTGTGCGTCGGCACGGCCATGAACTGCTCGGGTCTCAATGGTGATTGCGAGGAGGGCGTCTGCGACAACGGCAGCTGCGTGGCGATGGCCGCCAACGAGGGCGGCGGCTGCGATGAAGGCCTCGCCGTCTGCGACGCGACCGGCGAGTGCCAGGGTGGCAGCTGCGTCGGCATGGGCAACGCCTGCGGCGCCAACTCGCCCTCGTGCAGCGTCTGCTCCGGGTCTTCTTGCCCGGAGGAGATCAGTGAGCGTGACTGCAGCTGTGACGGCGTCGACTATGTGCAGGTTGACGGTGTATGCAAGCCCGCTACCGATGAGTGCAATACGGGCGCCTGCGATCCGCTGGCCGCTTGCAGTGATCCCTCCAGTGCAGCAGGCGACGTCCAGTGCACCTGCCCCGCCGGATACACGGGCAATGGCAAGAGCACCGGCAGCGGCGGCACCGGCTGCACCGACATCAACGAGTGTGAGGGCGCCAATCCCTGCGGCGTTGGGCGCGGCGCCTGCGGCAATACGCCAGGCGGCTACACCTGTACCTGCAACGACGGCTTTACCGAAGTCGCCGGCAGCTGCGTCTGCGACCTCTCGGGCACCTTTGCCTACCAGATCAAGAGCGTGATCGACTGGAGCGGCATCGACAATGTGGAGGACTCGCCGAGCGAGGGCGTCACCACCTATTCCTGGGCCCTGCGTCGTCATACTTACACGGCGGACGGCACCCTGGAGGCGACCACGATATCCTGCGGCGGTACGGCGCCGGACATCTGCAACGTTCCCTTCACGCAGGGACACGCCCAGTTCGTCCCCAGCGAGATCTATGGTGGAGCCAAGATGCCCGAGAGCACGGTCTCTTTCCCTCTCAGCGGCGCCCTGCCCGGGGCGGCCTACCTGGAGCCGAAGACGGCGGTTCTCTTGGGGCTCTCCCTCAAGGATCCCCAGGGCGCTTGGCCGCCTTGTCGCGGCTGCATCGGAGTTGGCATGGGCGCGACCTGCGATTGCTCCGACGGCAGCTCGCATTCGGTGACCAATCCGGCGACATGGTTCGATTCCGACTCCGACTACCTGACGGGCGTGACCACCTATGCGGTGCCGCCAGGGGGCGCTCCGGTCACAGGAATCGACGTTCCCGGAATCGATGCTGCCGGCGGCGACATCGTTCGGCGCGTTTCTCCGCCCGTGGATTATGGGGGTGACTCGGTGTGCCCACGTTCCGATACGAGCGGCGATCGCTGGCCCTACGCCTACTGGCCTGGCATCGGTGGCGGCATTTGGGAACTCAAGCAGTTCTACAGCGCCACGCGAGTGATCAGCCAGCTCGATGGAAGCATCGACAGCTGTGACCTGATCACGGGCAGCGTCACCGATGGCGCCGGCAGTGTGATGCAGACCGACGCTCGCGTCGGTGGCTGCTTCGGAGACGTGTTCTTCAGCACCGACATCAGCTGCTCGGCGAGTGTGACCGACTGGCTGGACGAGCAACCCCAGACCCAAGAGCTGCGCACCGTGGACTTCACGATTGAGCGTATCGACGGAACCATCGACCTGACTGGTACCGAAGACGCGGCCACGCTCAACGCGGCCTGTCAGGAACTCCGCGCGATGAAGTGCCCGGCCGGCGAGACCTGCCAGTAGGGCGCCGCTAGGGTTGGGCGAACTCCAGGCGCGCGAGCTTCGCGTCGCCTGGAGTTCCAAACTCGCGTCTGGAGCGATGCGCTCAGGGTCCGCGAAAGAATCACTTCCCCCTTCGGCACGCACCGGCGGGCGCGTTCAGGCCGCGCGCCCTCGAAGAATTCCCCGATGTACCTCTGGTACGACTGCGGATTCTTCTCCGGGCGCCGGCGCGACCGCACTCCGCCGTCACGCACCGAAGGGGGAAGTTGTTCTTTCGCGGACCCTCAGTGGATCAGCCACAGGAGCAGCGCCAGCATCGAGAGCCCGACGCCGCCGAGGCCGATGAAGTGCACCAGGTCCGAGCCCCGTGCGCTGCCGACGTAGGCCAGGGCCCACGAAAACATAAAAGGCAAGAGGAAGATCCGGGCCACGCGCAGCAGGCGCTCGGCCTGTTCGCGGTCGCTGAGCGGTCGCTGCTCTTCGCCGTCTGTGTCGGGTTGTTGGGCGTTTTCGTCGTGCGGCTCGGCCATGGGCGCGCGCACAGTAGCACCACTTCCGGCGTGGCACGTGCCCTGCTGGGCCCGGCCTTGTGACTTGACAATTGTCTCGCCGCGACGCCACATCAAGGCGTTGGTCGGGAGCCTTGTGGTGACGCTTCGGGGTCGGTCTCGCGAGCCGATGAGCTCGTCGCTACTGTTCAAGCAATCGCTGTGGGGTTTTGCGGCCCTGGGGCTCGACACCGACGCGTTGCTGCGACGGGTTGGACTTGGCATGGCTGACGTGGAGCGGCTGCCCGAGCGCATTCCCGATTCCACGGGGCTGCGGCTTTGGACCGAGGCGGAGGCCCAGAGCGGCAGGCGCGATCTGGGCCTGTCCATGGCCCGCTTCGTGCGCGTCGAGGAGTACGACGCCACCGGCTATTTGATCCGCCACAGCCCCACGCTCGGCGCGGCACTCGAGCGCTTTTCGCGCTATGGCAGGCTGGTGGCCGAGGGGCTGGGGTTTCAGATCGAGCCCTTCGGCGAGCTTTTGACCCTGCGCCGACCGCGCGTGGAGGGGCGCGATGGGCATCCGCAGATCAGGGAGCTGGTGTCGGCCACCTGCGTGCTGCTGGCGCGGGATCTGACCGCTTGCGACCTTTCGCCGCGCGAGGTCCACTTCAGCCACCGGGCGCCCGACGACACGGGCCTGGCCCGGGAGATCTTCTGCGCCCCGCTTCACTACGACTCGAGCTTCGATGGTTTCGTGATCGAAGCCTCGCTGCTCGAGACGCCGATCGAGGGCTTCGACCCGCGGCTGTCGGCGATTCTCGAGCGCCAGGCCGAACATCTGCTGGCCGAGCAGCCCGAACGGGGTGACTTCCTGCGCGATGTTCGCAGCGTGCTGGCCCGTGAGATCCGCGGCGGCAATCCCAACGCCGAACACGTGGCCTCCGAGCTGGGGCTGTCCCAGCGCACCCTCAGCCGCCGCCTGCGCGCCCTGGGCACCTCCCATCAGCAGGAACTCGATCAGCTGCGCTGCGAGCTGGCCACCCGCTATCTCCGCCACACCGACATGGAGGTGGCTGAGCTTTCGTTCGTGCTCGGCTTCTCCGATGCCAGCGCCTTCAACCGAGCGTTCAAGCGCTGGATGCGGGTGAGTCCGTCGGAGTTTCGCAAAAGCGGCAGTTGAAGCGCGCCGGGCACGACACCGGAAGACACCGGAGCACATGGCAGCTGAGCCGTGGCCTGTCTACACTGATCCCAGTGGTAAAGGACTGGCCAAAACGGTGGGGCTGAGGTGAGCGAGACCGGCGCCGCCCGCCCGCTGACCAACGCTTCGGGGGCTGCCTCCGGCGGCCGCTATCGTGTCGAGGAAGAACTCGCCCACGGGGCCATGGGTTCGGTCCACCGGGCACTCGATGGCGCCACCGGCACCTACGTCGCCTTCAAGCGCCTGACCAATCGCTCCGAGCGTGCCGCCCGCATGTTCGAGCGCGAGTATCACACCCTGGTCGGCCTGCAGCACCCGCGCATCATCGAGGTCTATGACTATGGCATCGACGTCGAGGGGCCCTTCTACACGATGGAGCTGCTCGACGGCGCCGACCTGCGCGACATCTCGCCCCTGGACTTTCGCCGCGCCTGCTCCTATCTGCGCGATACCGCGTCGTCGCTGTCGCTGCTCCATGCGCGGCGCTTGCTGCATCGGGATCTGAGCCCGCGCAACGTGCGCGTCACCAGCGACGGCCGCGCCAAGTTGATCGACTTCGGCGCCCTCAGCAGCTTCGGCATTCCCGAGGTGGTGGTGGGCACGCCGCCGTGCGTGCCGCCCGAGGCCCTGCACTATGCGGCCCTCGATCAGCGTGCCGACCTCTACGCCCTCGGCGCGCTCGGCTACTGGATCCTGACGCGGCGCCACGCCTACGGTGCGCGCGACATCGCCGCGCTGCCCGAGGCATGGAGCAAGACCCCGCCGCGCCCCTCCGAGATCCTGCGCGCGCTGTCGCTGGATCTGCCCGCGATTCCCCAGGAGCTCGACGACCTAATCATGTCGATGCTGACCCTCAATCCCCTGGGTCGCCCGGCGGCGGCCTCGGAGGTGATCGATCGCTTGACCCGCATCGCGGGGCTCCCCCCGGAGAGCGACGACGTGGGGGCGCGCAGCTATCTGCTCGGGGTGCCGAGCATCGGGCGCGAGCGCGAGCGCGAGCGTCTGACGCGGCGGCTGGATGCGGCCCTCGGGGGCTCCGGCTCCTGCATCGTGATCGACGCGGTCGAGGGCATGGGCAGCACGCGGCTCTTGTCGGAGCTGGTGGTGCAGGCCCAGGTCCTGGGCGCGCTGCCCGTGCTGGTCGACGGGGAGCAACACCGGGAGACCTTCGGTGTCGTGCACTCGCTGATCGACAAGTTGCTGGCCGCCGCCCCCGGCGATGCCCTGGCCGCCGCCGCCGGGCACGAGGCCCTGCTGGCGCGCTTCTCAGAGTCCTTCGCACACAGGCTTGCGGTCGCGCCCGACCAGGCCGATCTCAGGGAAGCCCCCGGCGAGCTGCGAAGCCGGGTTCAGGAGGCCCTGGGCGAGTGGTTGCTCGCCCTGGCCGTGCACAGGCCCTTGCTGATCGCGGTGGATAACCTGCAGGCCATCGATGACGCATCGGGGGCCCTGTTGGCGGCGCTCGCGGGGCGGGCCTACGGCGCCGGGCTGCTGGTTGTGGCCTGCCAGAAGGGGGATGAGCAGGAGGGCAACGCGTCCTCGCTCAGGGCCCTGCGCGGCGCTGGCGCGAGCATGGTGCTTCGGGGCCTGGAGCGCGAGCAGGTTCATCTGCTGGTGAATTTGCTCTTCGGTAATCCCAAGCGCTCGGGCCGGCTGGCCACCTGGATGCATCGGGTCACTGGCGGCAATCCCAGGGCGTGCATGGAGCTGGCCGAGGACCTGGTGGCCCGGCGCATCGTGCGCTTTCTCGACGGTGGCTGGGTGCTGCCGAGCGAGATCAAGGATGCGGAGCTGCCGGCGAGTCTGTCGGCGATCCTGCGTGCGCGCATCGAGCGGCTACCTTCGCCCGCCCGGCGCCTGGGCGAGGCCCTCGCCATCCATCGCGGCGAGATGGCGCTGGATCTGTGCTTGATGCTGGCCGAACACGAGGGCATCGCAGAACCCTACGATGCCCTCGATGCCCTCTGCCAACATGCCATCACCGCCAACCAGGGAGATAGCTACCAGTTTGTGGGCCCGGCGGTGCGGCAGGCCTTGCTGGCGCGCCTCGATCCCGAGCGCCGGCGTGGCTTGCATGCGCAGCTGGGCGAATTGCTCGATCGGCTGCTGCCGCCGAACGCCAGCGTCGAGGCGCGGCTCGACGTCGGCTTTCACCTGCTGCAGGGAGGGCAAGAAGAGCGCGGGGCCGAGCGCCTGGCGGGCGCGGCGCTGGAGCTGAACTACGATGGCGACGCGGTGGTGGCGGCGGTGCCCGCCCTGCGGGCGGCGCTGGCCGTCTACGATAAGCTCGGGCGACCGCTCGCGGACCGGCTGCAGCTTTTGACCCCGCTGACGATGGCGGCCTATTACTCCGACCGGCGCCTGGCCGATGAGTTCGGCGAGCAAACGCGGGAACTCTATCAGCAGCACCTGGGCGTCAAGCTCGCCGAGCGGCTGCGTCCCTTCATGGGGCGCCGCCTGAGTTCGCTGCTGAGTCTGGCGTGGACCGGCATTCGCTTCATGACTTCCAAACGGCTCGGTGGCATCGCCGGCCTGCGCCAGTCGGTTACCCACTTCGTTTCGTGCATGATCGCGCTGACCGGCGTCTACACAATTTGCCTCAACCCCGAGCGCGCGCGCCGCTACGCCACGTCCTTCGAGGCTTTCCTGGTCCTCGGTCGCAATAGCGGATCGAGCCTGGCCTATCGCTTTGGTCAACTGCTGGCCAAGTTGCCCGAGGAGCGCGTCGCGGACGTGGCCGAAGGTTGCCGGCAGTTGCTGGCGCGCTTCCGCGACCCGCGGCCCATCCGGGACATGCCGCCGGAGACGCGCGTCTTGATCCACGGAGGCATCCTCTACGCTGCCGGCGCCATGGAGGTCTTTCGCGCCGGAAGCCGGGCGCTGGAATATGCCGATGAACTCGATGCCCTTGGCATGAAGCTCTACTCGATGGTTGCCGACCAGCTGCGCACCAACTACCACGCCATGCGCGGCGAGATCGAGCTGGCCGACCAGTATCGAACGCGGGTCGAGATGCACGCGGTCCAGGCCGGCAGCGCCTGGCAGGTGGAGATTTGGGTTCCGAGCAGCATGATCGTCGTGTGCATGCTGACCCAGGACAGCATCGGGCTAAGGCGCGTGGCGACCCAGCTCGAGCGCATGGCCCAGGAGATTCCGAGCCTGGAGCGCCATGCGCAGCTCGCACGCGTGGAATATGATCAACTGCGAGGTGATTTTGAGCGATCGTTTTCGGTCTCGGAGTCGATCCTGTCTGCGACCTACGATCGCGAGTACATCGGACGCAGCTTCACCCTGACCGGTCGTGCACGGGCCCTCAACCGCCTGGGCCGCCACGCCGAGGCGCGCGCCGAGATCGAGCCTCTGGTGCAGGGGCTACGCGCCGAAGACCGAAACGTGGTCGGGCTCTACGTCGAGCCGATGCGCGAGTTGATCCACGCGATCGCCGGCACCGGTGATTACCGCGCAGCGATGGACTACGTGCGCGAGCTGCTGCAGTACTACGCCGCCAGCCAACATCCGCTGGTGCTCGGCAACCTTCACGCATCGGCCTGTGCCATCGCCCTCGCCGCCGAAGATGGGCCGGCCCTCGTCGAGCACCTTTCGCTGATGGAGCGCTACTTCCACCCGACCCGAAATTCCGCTCTGATCGCCCAGTGCGAGCGCGTGCGGCGCCAGGCCCAGCGCATGTTGAGCGGGGCAGCACCGACACCAGCGATGGCCAGCGCGGCCGACTCGGGTACTGACCAGACGGGTGGTTCGGCCCACTCGCTGCTCAGCCATTGCCACGGCGCCGAGGAGCGGGCCCAGTTCGCCCTGCAGATCCTGCTCAACCACGTGGGCGGGGTCGAGGGCTTCCTCTTCGCCTGCGACGCGGAAGGCGCGCTGCGCCTGATCGCCCCACAGCACGGCGACGAGCCGCCACCGGCGCTGCTCGAACGGCTGCGGATGGAGCTTTCGGGGCAGGGCGACAGCGGTGGTGAGCTGAAGATCGCCGCCGGTCGCACGGGACGGGAATCGCTGCCTCCACCGATGCGCTTCCAGGTGAGCTGGGAGCGCTTTCGCACCCACCGCCTTGCGACGCAGCTGAACGGCCACCCGAAGGTTGTCGGCGCCTTCGCGGTGCGCGTGGGCGAGTCCGAGCAGCTGCGCGAGCCCCAGCCGCAGTTTCTCGAATCCGTGGCGCGCTCCCTGTACGAGGCCGGCGATGCCGGCAGCGGTCTGCACCCGGTGCCCTACGCCTGAGCGCGGCGGGGGCTCGGGGGAGGGGGCGACCGACAGGGGGTGGTTGCTACGAACTTTCCCACCCGCGCGCACATGGGCCGCTTGCGCTGGCAGCTCGCCACGCGTTCGCGGCGAAAGCGCGATAGAATTGACCACCGGACATGGGTCGTCACTCGGTCACAGCAAGCATTGCGCCTGGCGCCATCATCGGCGGCCGCTACCACGTGGAGCGGGCGGCCGGCAAAGGCGGTATGGGTTCGGTCTATGCGGTGCTGGACAGCTCGACCGGCCGGCGTCTGGCGCTCAAGCATCTGCAGCGCGAGGCCGCCATCGAGGAGGGGCCGGCGGCGGCCCTCTTTCAGCGCGAGTACCACACGCTGGCGCACCTGAGGCATCCGCGCGTGATCGAGGTCTTCGATTACGGCGTCGATGGTGGCCGGCCCTTCTACACCATGGAGCTGCTCGACGGCAGCGACCTGCGCGAGCTGTCGCCCTTGCCGTGGCGCAGGGCCTGCGAGGTCTTGCGGGACGTGGCCTCTTCGCTGGCGCTATTGCACTCGCGGCGCTTGCTGCATCGGGACCTGAGCCCGCGCAACGTGCGCTGCACCAGTGACGGTCCCGCCAAGTTGATCGACTTCGGGACCATGACCCCCATGGGCGTGGCTCGGGACGTGGCCGGCACGCCGCCCTACATGGCGCCCGAGGCGGTCAATGTGCAGGCCCTGGACGCCCGCACCGACCTCTTTGCCCTGGGTGCGCTCGCCTATTGGACGCTCACCGGCTACGACGCCTACCCGGCCCGCGACGCCCGGGAGCTGCGCGAGCTGTGGCCGCGTCCGGTGCTGCCGCCCTCGGCGCTGGTTCCCGGCACCCCCGAGGCCATCGACGGTTTGGTGATGTCCCTACTGAGCCTCGACCCGCGGGCGCGCCCGGCCCACGTGGCCGAAGTGATCGACCGGCTGACTGCAATCGCCGAGCTCGAACCGCTGGAGGAGGTCGATGTTGCGCGCGCCTACCTCACCACGCCCACCCTGGTCGGACACGCCGAGCGTCTGGGCAGTTTCCACAAGCGGACGGTGCGCGCCTGTCGCGGTCGCGGCAGCGCGGTTCTGGTCGTCGGGCGCTCCGGCCAGGGGCGCAGCCGACTGCTGCAGACCTTCGTGCTCGAAGCCAAACTCAGCGGCATGCTCTCGCTGGAGGGCGGCAGCCGCGAGGCGCCGCCGGGCCCCTTCGGCGTTCTTCGCGCCTTTGCCGAGGAGTTGCTCGAGAGCGCGCCCGAACTCGCGGTTTCGAGCTTTTCCGTCCATGCGGGGCTGCTCGGCGACCTGCTGCCCGCGTTGGCCGAACGGCTCGAGTCCTCCGTCATCGAGCGCGAGTCCCGCCCTGGGCAACTCGAAGATGGCGCTTTTGCCAAGGCGTTTCGGGATTGGCTGCTCGATGTGGCGCTAGAGCGACCCCTGGTGATCGCCGTCGACGACATCGAGGGCGTCGACGAAGCGTCGCGATCTTGTCTGGCGACGCTGGCGCGGGACGCTCCCCTGCATAAACTCTTGGTCATCGCCTCGATCGAGAAGGGCGCCCTCGAGGAGCGCGAGCTGCCGATGGAGCCCTTCACCGATGAAGCTTCCATCGTCGAACTCACGCCCCTGTCCGAGGAGCAGACCCACCGGCTTTTGGAGTCGGTCTTTGGCGACGTGCCGAACCTGCAGCGGGTCAGCGGTTGGGTTCACGCGCTTTCGCAGGGCAACGCCCGCACCGTGATGGAGTTGGCCCAGTACCTGGTCGACCATGGCGTGGCGACCTATGAACGGGGCAGCTGGAACCTGCCGCGACAGCTCTCCGAGCAAAGCCTGCCCCAAAGCGTCGAGCAAGCCCTCGAGCACAGCATCGCCGAGCTGAGCCCGACCGCGCGCCAGCTGGCCGCTGCGCTTTCGTTGGTGACCGAACAGGGCCCGCTGACGCTGGAAGAGTTCGTGGATCTGGCCGCGGTTCAGGACGTGGACCAGACCTACCGCGCCGTCGAGGAGCTGGTTGCCGCCCAAATCCTGTCCACCACCGGCAACGCCCATCGCCTGCGCCACCGGGGCTTGAGCCGGGCGGTTCAGAAATCGCTGCCCGAGGACGAGGGCCGGCAGCTGCACCTGCGCCTGTCGGGCCTCTACATGGCGCGCTACGAGCGTCGGCCGAGCGATGCCGACGCGGCCATGCTGGTCGCCCACCACCGCCATCGCGGCGGCGACATGGACGGCTGCATCAATGCCCTGGAGACCATTGCCAGCGGTCCGCCCCGCGGCTTCGGCCGCACTCCGGACGCGATCGAGACGCTGCGCGCGGCGGTGGCCTACGGTCAGCGACACCAGATGGCGCCAGCGCGGCTCTTTCCATTGATGAAGAACCTGCTCAAGCTTGCCGCCACCGTCGATCCCTCCCTGATCGAGTTTGCCGAACCGACCATCGAGCAGCTGCGCCGAGATTCCGGGCTCATTCACTACGAGTTGATCGAAGATGAGCCCGATCCCACCAGTCGCGTTCAGCGCTGCCTGGTGCGCGCCCGGCAACTCTACGAGCGCTCCATGTCCCACGAGCGCGGGCTCGATCCGGTGCGGGCGGTCTACGAGCTGGGCGACTGTGCCCTGATCCTCACCGGCGCCTACGCCGTGCGCAACGACGTCGAGCGGCTGCGCGTGCTGCCGTCGGTCTTCGCACCGCTGCGCTTTTCGTTTTCGCTCTTCGAGTTGCTCACCGAGTTGATCCACCAGGTGGTGGAAGGGCTTTCGGGGCGCGACGTCAGCGCGCGCCGCACGCGGACCCTGGCGCGCCTGCAGCACCGCATCGAGGGGCTCGACGAGAGTTCGCTGCCGGAGCTGCGCGCGGTGGTGACCTATTGGCTCGGCATGGACGAGGCTGCAGTGGCCGATCGCAAGGCGCTGGAGCGAGCCGGCGCGCTCGAAAGCCATCCCGCGCAGCTGTCGCTGGGCGCCCAGATCCGTACCGTCTACCATCTCTTCCACGGCAACGAGGCCGACGCCGAGACCTACCGCCACCGCCGTGAGTTGCTCGCGCTGCAGTCATCCATCACCGACGCGACGGCTGTGCGCGGAGTGCTCTACGAGGCCTTCGGCTATTACTACTGCGACAATCTGCTGGGGCTCAAGCGTGTCACCGGCGTGATGAGCGAGCTGGCCGAACGCTTTCCGGGGTGGCGCGGCGACCTGCATACGGTGCGCGGGCTCTACGAGCTGCAGCGCGGCGAACCCCAGCGGGCACTGGCCGAACTCGAGCGCGGTGACGCAGCCGCCGCCCACGTGCAGGCCCTGCTTGCGGTGGGCCGAACGGCAGAGGCGCTCCTGCTCGCCGACGAAAGCCTACGGCGCTACGAGCGCGAGCGCGACAGTCCCATCTATTTGCTGCCGCTACAGGCGGCGCGTGCCTTGGCTCTCAGTGAAAGCGGTGAATCCGCAGCGGCGGCGGCGGCCCTCGACGCCGACATCGACCGCGCCCGGCGCAGCGGCGTCGGCGGCATGTTGGTGTCGGCGATGCATGAAGCCCGTGCGCGCGTGGCCATTCAAATGGAGGATCGCGTGGCCTTTCAACGCCACGTGGACATGATCGGCAATTCCTACGGGCGGGCCACGGCGGGGCTGCGCGCCCGCTTCGAGCGTCTCAATCTGGTCGCCCGGCGTGCCATGATGTCGATTCCCCCGCAGCGGACCGAGCGCCACGAAGCGATCGCGGTGCCCTCGATGGTCACCGGCACGCATTTGTCGACCGCCATCGGACGTGCCGAGCGCTTGAAAAAGGTGCTGAAGATGGTCAGCGAGTCCACGCCCGCCACCCATGCCTACCTCTTCGGCATGCAGGCTTCGGGACTCAAGCTGTCGGCAACGCTCGGGGAGGGGGCGCCGCCCGACGGGCTCGAGGACATGCTCGCCTTCTACCTGGATGCCGAGCTCGACAACGGTCCGGCCGAGCCGCGCAGCGTCACGGGAACGGCCCAGGCCGCCAGCGACATGATCGCCTGGATCAACGACGGCCACCGCCTCTACTACCCGGTGCTGCTCAGCTGCATTCGCGATCAGCGCAGGATCATCGCTGGCGTGGTGGCCCTGGCGCTTCCCGTCCAGCGCGAGCCGCATGTGTCCATGGAGGTGATCTACGAGGTCAGCCATGCGCTCCTGGACTGCGGCGACGTGGCCGGCGCCGATGCCGCCGATTGAAGACTTCAACCACCGTCGGCGGCCAGCGCCCGGCTGAGCGTCGACGGATCGCCGCCCCCGGCGCCCAGGTCCAGGCGCCTGGCCAGCTCAGCGAGCGTGATGTCGGGATAGCCCCGGGCGCGCAGGGCGTTGACGAGCTTGAGGCTGCGGAAGCCGTCGAAGGCGATGTGCATGTGGTGGAGCCGGTCGGCGGTGGAGCCGGCGCGGGCGGCGGCGCGGTCGATGGCTTCGGTGATCGCGAGCGAATCGAGCAGCCGTAGGCTTGCGTTGTCGTCGCCCAGGGCCTGTGACAGCGTGCGCCCCCGCCGCTGAGCCAATCGCTCCATGGCCTCGATCACCTGGCCCAGCAGCGCGAAGGCGCCCGGATCATAGACCCTCGCCGCGGCCAGGCCCGTCTTCGCCAGCGCCTGTAGCGACATCCCGGTGCCGAAGGGGACGCGCGTCGAGACGCGGCCCTGCAGCACGATGGGAGCGCCCGTGAGGCGCGCCACGCAGCCGACCTTGGCCACCTTGTTCAGCAGATAAAAGTCCTCGGCGGCGGTGCGCTTGGGCACCCCGCGCACCGCGGCATAGGCGTCGGCTGCGATCGCCATCGTGCTGCCGACACTGTGAAAGGCGTAGGGCGAGCCGGCGCGGCTGAGGCCGTGCACGTAGGAGCGGATCCGGCATTCGTAGGCCATGGCGCGCTCGGCCTCGGCGGGGTCGCTCGAAACGTGCACGAAGGGATAGGTCCACGCCGCGGGAATGTCGGGGCCCTCGGCGGACTTGGCGATGCGCTCGAAGTAGTCGGTGGGAAGTACGGCGTCGGCGTCGGTGAAGTGGATGAAGGGACGTCTCACGCTGCCGCAGCGGATCAGGGCGAGGGCGGCGTCGGCGCCTACTTTGCGCGCCAGGCCCACGCCCTGGTCGGCCGGCAGCGGCCTGGTGGCCGCCGTGCGAACCACCAGCAGCAAGCGGCCAAAGCTGCATTCCTTCGACAGCCACAGCGGAGGCTGGCCTTGCAGGGGACCGTGGCGCGCAGTCAGAAAGTCCAACAGGGCCGCGTTGCGCGTTTCGATCTCGGGGGGTGAGTCAGAGCGGGAGTTGATCACCAGGATCACAAGCAGCCGGTGCGAAGCTCCGCAGGCCGCTTCGACCGAGTCGAGTAGGGCGGCCACGTCCGCGTCGCGCTCGGCGTAGATCGGCACCGCCAGCACCGCGTCCAGCCCTGTGCCACGCAGGGCCTCGAACTCGGCGCACAGGGCGGCCTCGGGTTCGGCGTAGGCACGCAGGTATTTGTCCACGCGCAGCTGCGCGCGAGCGTCTGGCTTCAAGTGTCCGACGTGGCCGTCGTCACGGGCAACGAGGCCGCGCTCCAGGCGCTGATGCCGCCCTCGAGCTCATAGACCTCGACGAAGCCCAGGCGCTTCATGATCTCGAGGGTCTTGCCGCTACGATTGCCGGAGCGGCAGTAGAGAAGGTAGGGCGGCTCGCGATCGAGGGCCGAGATCTGCGCCTCGAAGTCAGCCGCGTAGAAGTCGAGCTGCACGGCGCCGGCCAGGTGCCCCTCGGCGAACTCGGCATCGGTGCGCACGTCCAGCACGACCAGGCCCTGGGGAGGATTGTCGAGGAGCCGCTTGGCGCGCTCGGTCGAGACCGTGGTGAGCGCGGCCGCCGTTGTGGTCCCCGCGGCCGCGGCGCCCTGGTCGTCGTCCGAGGGCTGGGCGGGTGAGGAGCTGTTTTCAGCGGCCCCCGAACACGCGCCGACAAGCGCCAGTAGAAGTGCGGGCACAACGCCGGGCACGGCTCGCATGGAACTGGCTTCCCTCGGGGCCGGGGCTGCAGAGCGGTCGGGGCGTCTCACTTGCGGGTGTAGCTCAGCCGGTACTTGATTGGCTTCTGCAGCCGGTCGCTGCTGATGGTCACGTCCCGGTGCAGAGTCTTGCCGTCGCTCGAGAGGGTCATCACGTTGACGATCTTGCCGCCTTCACCGGCCACCGTCTGCATCAACTTGCCGCCCTTAAAGCTGTGGGTGACCTGGCCGGTGCGACCCTCGCGGGTCATCGTGACGGGCTTGCCGTTCTTGGTCTTGACCGCGTCGAGGTCGCCCATCTTGATCTCGATGGTGTCGCCGGCGACGCCGATCATGACCTTGTCGATGAAGCGATTGTTGGGGCGGGCGTCGAGCAGCTTCTTGACCATCAACTTCATGACGGTGTTCAGCTGGCTCAGGGCCTCGTCCATGGCCTTGTCCATGACGGCCTTGCCCTGGGCCTCGGTGCCGGCGTAGGTGTAGTTGCCGGCGTAGTTCTGAAGGGTGACCTCGGCCTGCGCGGGCTGGCTGAAGGAGACGGCCAGGCTCAGGGCGGCAGCGCCCACGAGCCATCCGGCGAAGGGGCGGCGGGTGGTCGGTGATTGGGTCATGGATTCCATCTCTCTTCTCTCCCGGTCGTCCTGTCGACGGGCGACCCCTGCGAATTGTTCACTTTTCACCGCCCGCAGCGACCTCTCCGTCCGCCGCCTCCTGGGAATCACCGGAGGACGGGGCGCCGCGTTCGGATCGGATTACGTCGATCCATTGCTGCGCATCTGCCTTCGATTTTTCGTGTTCTTTCGCTTTTTCCAGGGATCGCAGGGCCGCGTCGTAGTGCTTCATGTTGTAGTGAACGATGCCGGTGAGCACCAGGGCCTCGCCGGGATCCTCCAGATCGCCGAGCTGCTGGGCCTCGGTGATCGCCTCGAGGGCCTTGCTCCACTTGTGGCGCTCGATGTGGAACTGGGCCAGGCGCAGGTAGAGGGCGCTCGATGAGGCGGCTCCGGCGGCTTCTTTGAGCGTGGCCTCGGCTTTTTCGCGGTCGTTGGCCATCAGCCAGCTGGTGGCCAGCAACTCCAGGTTCTCCGGGCTGTCGGTCACGGTGCCGTCGGCGCGCTTGGCTTCCATCAGGCTCGCGGCCTTCAGCGGCACCCCTTCCTGGTTGTAGAGCTGGGCCAGCACCACGAACTCCTTTTCCTCGGTCAGCAGGTCCTTGGCCAGGGCCACCTCGAGCACGGCCAGGGCCTTGGCGGTGTCGTCCATGGCCGAGTAGGTGGCAGACAGCTGCAGCCAGTATTCCTTTTTGGGAAAGAGCTTGAGCAGCTTTTTCAGCATGGCCGCCACGCTCTCGTTGTCCTTGAGTTCGTAGTGGATGGACAGGAGCAGGCCCATCCAGGACTCCTCCGGCTTCTTCATCTGCTCGACGGCCTTCTTCGCGTAGGGCAGGGCCTTGTCGAATTTCTTGGCCTGGGAGTAGGCGCTGGCGGTCAGGAAATAGGTGCTGGGATCCGGGTTTTTCGCCTTTTCGAGCCACTTGGCGAAGAGGTTGCCCGAGTCCTCGAAGCGCTCGTTGACCAGGTAGAGCTGGGCCAGGTTGTACTGGGTGTCGAGCTGCTGCTCGTCGGGCATGGACTCGAGCTTGAGCGCTTCCTCGAGGGACTTCATGGCCATGTCGAACTTATTGGTGGCCGCGTAGATGCCCGCCCGCGCGTTCCACATCATGGCGCGCTCGTAGGGGTTGAGGAATTTGCGCTCGGCCATGGAGTCGAGCTCTTCCAGGGCCTCTTTCCACTCTTTCTTGGAGGCGTGCTCTTGCACCCGCTGGAGGTGCATGAAGGCTTTCTTGGTGAGCGTGTAGGTGACCTTCTCCTCGCCGTCCGTTTTGGCGTGGGAGACACAGCCGCCCAGCGCGCCGCCGGCGCTCAGCAACACGAGCAGCCACAGCAGCATCACCCGGGGGCTTTGTTTGCGTTGCAACCGTCCCATCCTCTTGCTGTACATCGAAATCACCTCCGGAGCACGGCCCGCGCCACCGTGCTGGGCCTGCCCCGCCTCAGTCGTTGAGCCTGAAGGGGATCCGGACCTTCTGCCCCCGATCCCAGGTAGGCTTGCCGCCTTCGATGGTCGGCTTGTAGCGCCAGCGTCGGATCGCCCGCAGCGCCTCGCGCTCGAATACGCCCCGCGGCTTGGCCGAGAGCACGGTCGGATTCTGCACATTGCCGCGCGGGTCGATGTCGAAGCGCACCACCACATGACCCTCGACGCCGTCCTGGCGGGCGCGCATGGGGTAGTTGGGCTCGATGCGCATCAGCGGCACCTTCTTGGAGTCGCGCACCGCCATCTTGCCCAGGTCGGGCCCGGCGCGCATGCGCAGGGGCACGTCGGGGGCCGGGGCTTTGATGCCGATGGCCATTCCATCCAGCCCGGCGCCGCTGCTCTTGGGGGTCAGGTTCAGGTCGGGGGCGTTCGGCTGGTCCATGGCCTTGGGCCGGGTGGGTAGGGCGCGCTCCTTTTCCTTGGCCACCGACTCGTGCTTGACGCGCACGAAGTCGATGACACGCCCCTCCTTTTCTTCCTTCACCTCGGCCTGGCCCATGGCCACCAGGTACTGCATCATGAAGAAGAGCCCGAAGGTCACGCCCCATGCGAGGCCGGCCGAGATCCCGTAACGCGCCAACGAAAACAAGCCAACCACCGGCCTATTGCTCCTCGGCCGCCAGCGAGACGTTGTAGACGCCGGCCATGCGCGCGGCGTCCATGACCTGCACCAGGAGCCCATTCTTGGAGGCCTTGTCGGCCTGGATCACCACCGAGCCCTGCGGGTTTTCCGCATGCAGGCGCTCGATATTGGCGCGTAGGGCCCGCGGGTCCACCTGGCGGTTGTCCACCCAGATCTGCCCGTTGTCGGTGATCGCCACCATGATGTTGCCCCGCTCCTGGACCTCGGCGGTCGAGGCGCTGGGGCGGTTGATGTCGACGCCGGACTCCTTGGTGAAGGAGGCGGTGACGATGAAGAAGATCAACATGATGAAAACGATGTCGAGCATCGGCGTCATGTTGATGTCGTCTTCTTCTTCTTCGCTGGGTCTACGTCGAATCGCCATGGGCTGCTCCGGTCGTTCAAACCGTCTTCGATGCGTTGGGCATCGGCTGGGGCATCAGCTGGTCATCAGGTCACCGACACGGCGCGTTTCGTTGTCGGCGTAGTTCTTGAGTTGGGCAGTGAAGTACAGGCCCGACAGCGCCGCCACCATGCCGGCCATGGTGGGGATGGTGGCCATCGAGACGCCCGAGGCCATGGCGCGCGGATTGCCGTTGCCGGCCACCGCCATCACGTCGAAGACCTCGATCATGCCGGTGACGGTGCCGAGCAGACCCAGTAGCGGGCACAGGGCCACGCAGGTCTTGATCATGTTCAGCGAGTGGTGGAGGCGCTCTGCGACCTGGGCCACCAACATGCGCCGGATCTGCTCGGCGTACCAGGAGTTGTGGTCCTTGCGGGCTTTCCACTGGGCCAGCACGGCCTTGACGTGGAAGCGGTGGGTGACACGCATGTACCAGCTGCGCTCGAGGATCATCGTCCACATCAGCGCGGTGACGCCGAAGACCAGGTAGAGCACGTCGCCGCCGCGCTCGATAAAGGCCTGGACCGCCTCGAACACCTGCTGGGTGGTCATGCCGTTCATGCCGCGGCGCCGCCCTGCTCACCGGCGGTGTCACCGCCTTTGGTGCCGGCGACCAGGCCTTTTTCGGCCTGGGTGGCGACGATGCCCGCGCTCTGCTCGTAGAGCACGTCGACCACGCTGCGTCCGATGCTGCGCACCACGCTATGCAGCAGCACCAGGGGCACCGCCACGATCAGGCCCAGCATCGTGGTCACCAGCGCCTCGGAGATGCCGCCAGCCATCATCTTGGGGTCGCCGGTGCCGAAGAGCTGGATCGACTGGAAGGTGGCGATCATGCCGGTGACGGTACCCAGAAGCCCCAGCAGCGGCGCCACCACCGAGCCGATCTTGACCAACCAGGTGAAGCGCTCGATGCCGCTGGCCTCGCGCATGACGACCTCGTCCAGCTTGCGCTCCAGGGTCTCGACGTCGGCGTTGCGGTTGCCGTGATAGGCGGCCAGGACCCGGCCCAGGGGGTTCCGGCCGGGCTTTTCGGGGCGCCGGCGTTGGGCCGCCACCAGCAGCCAGATGAGCAGCACGTAGAGCAGCTTCAGGGCGCCGATGGCGGCGATGAAGATGCCCAGGCCGATGATGATCTGGCCGATCTCGCCGCCCATCGCGATGCGCTCCTGGCGCGTCGGAGTCTGCACCAGCAGCGCCAGGATCGAGCCGCGCGCCGGGTCGATGGCGAAGCGCACGGCTTCGCCGGGCTTGGCTTTCTCCAGGGCGGGCACGGTGCCCAGGAAGCGCGATTCGGGTTGGCGGCCGAGCTCGGCGAGCTGCTGAGATTCGGGTAGCCAGCGCAGGTATTTGCCGCCGGCCACGGCGTTGAACGAGCCGACGCGGATCACTTCGGCCCGCTGAGCCTCGCCCTTGCCGCGCAGCACGTCGGCCTCGAAGCGCACGATCTTGCCCGACTCGGTCATCTCCTGCTGCAGGATGAACCACAGCCGCTCCAGCTGCTCGATGGAGGGCAGCTTCTTGCTCTGGGCCAGATCCTCGAGGAACTTTTCGCGGCCCTTGATGTGGGCGCTGGTCAGCGAATCGCTGAGGTTGCCGCGGGTGTCGCCGGCCACCTGGCGCACGATGCCGAAGAGCTCGCCGGTGGTGCCCAGGCGCTTGCGCAGCAGTTCTTCCAGTTCGGCGGCCTTGGTCTCGTTGGCCTCGAACATGTGCTCGATGGCGACGCTGCGGGCGACCAGTTCCTCCTCGCGCTTGAGCGCCTCCTGGAGCATCTGCTTCTGCTTGTCCTTGGCGGACAAGAACTCCGCCTCGCGCTTGGCCAGCTCGTCCTTGCCGACCAGGGCGCCGGACTTGATCTGGGTCAGCAGCTCGTCGAGGTTCTTGGCCTTGGGGGCGGCCGGGGCTGGCGCTGGGGCCGGGGCTGGAACCACCTCGGCGGCGGCGGGCGCTTTCGGGGCCCGGGCTTTCTTGCCTTTTTTCTGGGCGCTCAAGGAAGCGGCCGGGGCGAGGACCAGCAGCAGGACGGCGGCGTATAGGCGGGTTGTAGTTGTCATTTCGCGGTCTCCGCCTTCACGAGTTCGGCGCCCGCCACGGGCAGACGGATCAAACTGGGAGCCTCCTGCTTGCGCGCGATGCGCAGGGCCGAGGGCATCGAGGCCATCTCTTCTCGCGACAGGGGCTTCCAGCCCTTGCTGGCCTTGTCCCAGCGCGCCGCTTCTTTGCCGTCCAGGGTGACGTAGATCAGGACGATACGGCCGATGCGCAGGTAGTCCACCGTGCGCTTCTTCTGGCCCTCGCGCAATTCGCCGCGGTAGGCCTCGATGGTGCGGCCGTATTCGTTTTCGATCTGGTAGGCCTCCATCAGGCGGCGGAACTTCTCGGAGTCCTCCACGTCGGCCCGACCCATCAGTTCGCGCAGGGTCTTGACGCGCTTTTCGCGCTCTTCGAGCAGGAAGGGCACGTCGAGTCCCACGAAGTTCTCGAGGGAGTCGATCATGCGCAGCATCAGCGGCGTGATCTGGCGACCCACCACGGTGATGCCATCGATCTGCTCGCGCAGGGAGTCGAGTTCGCCCTGCTGGGAGGCCAGTAGCGTACCTAGCTGTGCGTTGTAGATGTTGAGGGCTTCGATGCGCTTTTGGGTATTGCGGTACTGGTCGAGCAGGTCGCTGGTCTCACTGCTCAGCTTTTGAATCGCCACCTGCGAGGCCGCCGCCGCCTTGTTCTGCTTGGTGATGCGGTCGAGCTCGGCGTCGAGGTCTTCCTGGGCGGAGCCGCCACCCGGCGCCAGCGCCAACGCTGCGCAAAGCGCCGCCGCGCTCCCGAGCAGCGCGCGTTTGGCGCTGCGGTCTGGGCCCCAGGTATTTCGTCTCATGGCCTTGCTCCGGTGGTGGTCTCGGGAAGCGAACATCGCATCGTCAATCCGTAGGTTGTGGCTGGCGAGTGCCGGCCCGCTCGCACCGGGATGGACCCTCGGCGCTGCTCGCAGCGCTTGTCGTCCGTCCCGGTCTCACCGACGCCTCGGCGCGTCGGCTGGATCGCCACCTCATTGCGGTGATCCGGTCTGCGGCTTACAGCGCGCGCCGCAAACCCCATCCGAGGATGGTGCGCGAGGTTAGGCGAATGACGGACAGACGATCAAGGGAAAGTATGGGCCTAAATTGAGGCAAAGTGCCGTGCGATCGCAGCTATTTTTTGGCGATGGCTTTTTGAATTCGGTTTAAGAATGTCGAGTGGGGGAAGTACCTCACCAGCTTGCGAATACGCCTCCGATAAGTGTGCCAGTGGGCACTGTTGACGAGGGCTTCTTTGCGGTGGATCGTAGCGTTCGGCGAAACCGTCAGGGACCACTTCACAGAGCCTGCAGCTGCGCTACCTTCGGCGCCCGCCAGCGTGCTGGCCGCGGTATGTCCATCGGTCGAAGCATGGGAGAGTCTCGATATACCGATCGTTTTCTCGAGGCCGTCGAGCGCTGGGATGGCAGCCTGCTGGGTCCCAGCCGTGAAAATCGCGGTGTCGAGGGCATTGCCGTGTTTCGCTCCGATTTCGTCGAGCGCTTCGTGGCCACGGCCCATCCCGCGTTGCCGGGCGTGGTCTGGGGGCCCGTGGTCTCGCTCTGCCTGTACCTGAGCGCCACGGCCGTCGATTCGGCGCTGCTGCCCATCGTCCTGCGCTTTGTGACGGGGCTTTTACTGTGGACGCTCACCGAGTATCTGCTGCATCGCTTTCCCTTCCACCGGGCGCCGGGCTCGAGCCTCGAGAGCAAGATCCGCCAGTTCATGATGCACGGCTACCACCACGAATTTCCCAACCACCGTCGGAGGCTCGTGGCCCCCCTGATCCTCAGCGTGCCCATCGCGGTGCCCCTCTTGATCCTTTACATGGCGATCTTCGGAAGCCAGCACGCCCTTGCGTACTTCGCCGGCACGGTCAGCGGCTACATCGCCTACGACTGGATCCACTATTACACCCACCATTTCCGGCCCACGACGCGGCTGGGCAAGTTCCTTCGGCGCTACCACATGGAGCACCACTACAAGGACAGCGACTCGCACTTCGGCATCAGCTCGCCGCTTTGGGACTGGGTCTTCGGCACTACAGGCACCGTGGGGCCCACCGATATCGAGCGCATGGGGGCCGGCATGGGCCCATCCTCCAGCACGCCGGATTCGGCTTGACCCGCGCTGCGGTAGGTCGCAAAAGAGGGCCGCGGCCCAGGGGCCGCGTCGGATGCGGCGGGTGTCGTCGATGGGCACCCGGCCCCAGCTCAGCGAGTTTTGCTCATGAAAGTAGGAATCATCGGTTGGCGCGGCATGGTGGGCTCGGTCTTGATCGAGCGCATGAAGGCGTGCGGTGATTTCGAGGGCCTGACGCCGACCTTCTTTTCGACATCGGCGGCCGGTGGCGAGGGACCCGAGGTCGACGGGCGTCGCTACCGTCTGGCCGATGCCTTCGATCTCGACGCCCTGGCCGACCAGGAGGCGCTGATCACCTGCCAGGGCGGTTCCTACACCCTCGATGTCCACCCCCGGCTGCGGGCTGCGGGCTGGCAAGGCTACTTCATCGACGCAGCGCGCGCGTTACGCATGGAGCAGGACAGTGTGCTGATCCTGGACCCGGTCAATCGCCAGGTGATCGACCGGGGGCTCGAGGCGGGCCTGAAGACGTTCTGCGGTCCCAACTGCACCGTGAGCCTCCTTTTGATGGCTCTCGATGGGCTCTTCGCCGGCGGACACGTCGAGTGGGTCAGCTCCATGACCTATCAGGCGGCCTCGGGTGGCGGCGCCAGGCACATGCGAGAGCTGGTGGCACAGATGGCCCAGGTCGGCGACGATGCTCGCGCGCTCTTGGCGGATCCGGCCAGCTCGGCGCTTCAGCTGGATGCAAGCGTCAGCGCCACCCTGCGCAGCGAGGGCCTGCCGCGCGACAATTTCGGGGTGCCGCTGGCCGGCAGCTTGATCCCCTGGATCGACGCGCCGGTGGACGACGGCCAGACCCGCGAGGAGTGGAAGGCCCATGCCGAGGGCAATAAGATCCTGGGCAGCGATCGGGCGATCCCCTTCGACGGCCTGTGCGTGCGCGTGGGCGCCATGCGCTGCCACTCCCAGGGCGTGACCTTGAAGCTGAAGTCGGATTTGCCGCTCGACGAGATCCACGGGCTGCTGGGCGGGGCCAACGAGTGGGTGGACGTGGTCGAAAACAGCCGCGAGCCGAGCGAGCGACTGCTGAGCCCGGCGGCCATCAGCGGCAGCTTGAAGGTGGCCGTCGGCCGCGTGCGCAAGATGCGCATGGGGCCCCAGTACCTGTCGCTCTTCACCGTGGGCGATCAGCTGCTGTGGGGTGCGGCCGAGCCCCTGCGCCGCATGTTGGCGATCCTGCGCGGTCAGCTCTGAGGGCGGGCGCGGCCGCTTCGTAAGTCTTGTCGGCCGCCGGCGGCCGATGGAAACTACCCGTTCGAATGAGCGACCTCGAATTGTGGTCGCTCATCCATCGAAAGGACGATGCCCATGCGATGCCACGAGGTCGACTACGAGATCATCGGTGATGACATGCAGCTGGTGGAGGTCGAACTCGACCCCGGCGAGACCGTGATCGCCGAAGCCGGCGCCATGAACTACATGGAAGAGGACATCGACTTCGAGAGCAAGATGGGGGATGGCTCCGAGCCCGAACAGGGCTTCTTCGGTCGGCTTTTTTCGGCGGGTAAGCGCGCCTTTACGGGTGAGTCGATCTTCATGACGCACTTCACCAATCGCGGGCAGGGCAAGCGGCGGGTGGCATTTGCGGCGCCCTATCCAGGGCACATTGTCGCCCTCGACATGGCCGCCATCGGGGAGCGCGTGCTGTGCCAGAAGGACGCTTTCCTGTGTGCCGCCCTGGGCACCAAGGTTTCGATCGCGTTTAACCAAAAGTTGGGAGCTGGCTTTTTCGGTGGCGAGGGCTTCATCCTGCAGCAGCTCGAAGGCGATGGCATGGCCTTCGTGCACGCGGGCGGCACCATCGTGAAGAAGGAGCTGCGCGGCGAGCGGCTGCGTGTGGACACGGGCTGTCTGGTGGCATTCACGCCGGGGGTGCAGTACGACATCGCGCGGGCCGGTAATCTCAAGAGCATGGTCTTCGGTGGCGAGGGGCTGTTTCTGGCTAGCCTGGAGGGGACGGGTACGGTGTGGCTGCAGAGCCTGCCCTTCTCGCGCCTGGCCGATCGCATCCTGGCCAACGCACCAGCGGCGGGGGGCGCGCGCACCGGTGAGGGGTCGGTCCTGGGCGGCCTGGGCGACTTCCTTGATGGTGACTGATGGTGACTGATAGTTGAGGAGTAAACCGAAGTTTCGGGACAAAATCCTGGAAAAACTAGAGCTTCGGTAGAGCCGAGCCCAGGGGCCTGTGCGGCCTTTCAAGGTGCTCTTTTTGCGGTGTACCATGTCCCAAGGTGAGGACGTTATGGGCGTGCGGGACACCGAACATAAGGCGGGGCTTGGCGAGCCCGCTTCCGAAATTTCCAGGGCCTCGGAGCCCGGGGTGCTGATGAGCAATTGGCCCCCGGCTCTGACCGAGAGGGTGGTGGCGGAGGCCTTCGGCTTGGCCGACGGTTATGACGGCGATCCGCTGTGGGAGCGCTGGTATGAGCGCGCGCTCGACGAGGGAGTCGAAGACGAGCTGGCGAGCCTGGGGCGGACGCTGATCCGCGAGGCCTGGAGTCAGCGCTGGGACAGCCGTCGCGCGGCCCTTTGCGGTTGGGCCGACGACGGCGAGCAGCTGCTGGAGCTGGCCCTGGAGCAGCCGTACCTGGCGGCCCGTCGCTGGCAGGGTCTGCTCGATTGTTGAGGCGCCGACTTCTGACTCGATGTCAGACCCGCTCGATGACCAGCGCGATGCCCTGGCCGACGCCGACGCACATGGTGCAAAGGGCGTAGCGGCCGTCGCGGCGCTCCAATTCGTGCAGGGCGGTGGTGATGAGGCGTGCGCCGCTCATGCCCAGTGGATGACCCAGGGCGATGGCACCGCCGTTGGGGTTGACGCGGGCGTCGTCGTCGGCGAGGCCCAGCTCACGCAGCACCGCCAGCGATTGGGAGGCGAAGGCTTCGTTGAGCTCGATGCAGTCCATTTGCGCGAGCGAGAGGCCCAGGCGGGAAAGGAGCTTCTGGGAGGCGGGACTGGGGCCCATGCCCATGGTGCGCGGCTCGACGCCGGCGCTGGCCATGCCCAACACGCGCGCCCGGCGCTTGAGTCCGTGTTTGTCGGCGGCGGCCGCCGAGGCCAGGAGCAGGGCGCAGGCCCCGTCGTTGACGCCCGAGGCGTTGCCGGCGGTGACGCTGCCGCCCTCGCGGAACGGCGTCGGCAGCCGCGAGAGCTTTTCGAGCGTGGTGTCGGGGCGAGGGTGTTCGTCGCGGTCGACGACCAGCGGCTCGGCCTTGCGGCGGGGGATGCTCACCGCGACGATCTCTTCGGCCAGGTGCCCCGCTTCGATGGCGGCGGCCGCCTTGGCCTGGCTGTGGGCGGCGAAGGCGTCCTGATCGGCCCGCGAGATGCCGTATTGCTCGGCCACGTTTTCGCCGGTCTCGGGCATGGAGTCGACGCCGTATTGCTTCTTTAACAGAGGGTTTACAAAGCGCCAGCCGATGGTGGTGTCGTAAACCTCGGCGCTGCGGCTGAAGGCGGCCTCGGCCTTGCCCATAACGAAGGGCGCGCGCGACATGGATTCGACGCCGCCGGCGATCAGCAGTTCGGCTTCGCCGGCCTTGATGGCGCGGGCGGCGATGCCGACGGCGTCCATGCCCGAGCCGCACAAGCGGTTGACGGTCGTGCCGGGCACTTTCACGGGCAGGCCCGCGAGCAGGCTGGCCATGCGTGCCACGTTGCGGTTGTCCTCACCGGCCTGGTTGGCGCAGCCGTAGATCACGTCCTCGACGGCGGCGAAGTCAACGCCAGGGTTTCTGCGTATCAGCTCGCGCATCGGAATGGCGGCCAGGTCGTCGGTGCGCACGGGCGCGAGGGCGCCGCCGTAGCGCCCGATCGGGGTTCGGATGGCATCGCAGAGGAAAGCGTCGGTCATTGGGGACTCCTTCGGGTGGGGAAATGGCCGGCCGAACGTCCAGGATTGTGGGCGGCCTGACCTTTGCCGCCCCATGCCCTATCATACCCGCGGCGGACCATGAGTATGCAGTCGCCCACCGGTCCTTCGCGCCCACGGGATTTTCAGGGAACTTCGCGTTTTCGCGTGCTGCATCGCCTGGGCGAGGGCAGCATGGGGGCGGTCTATCTGGCCCACGACCGCCAGCGCGGGGCGGTGGTGGCGCTCAAGACCCTGCGCCGCGTGGATGCCTCGAGCATCTACCGTTTCAAGCGCGAGTTCCGCTCGCTCTCGGACGTCGTCCATCCCAATCTGGTGGTGCTCCACGATCTCTTCCACGAGGGGGAGCTGTGGTTTTTCACCATGGAATACGTCCAGGGAGAGAGCTTTCTGAGCCACGTGCTCGGGGGCGAGTCGGGGGCCGCGGCGGAGGACGTGCCGGAGGACACTGAGCGCGAGCTGGAGCGGGCCGGGCGTGGACCGGGCGACGAGGAGGATGACACCGTCGGCCAGGCCTATGGTAGTGAGCTGAGGCTGCCCAGTCCTGTCACCGACTATGGGCGCCTGGCCGACGTCCTGCTGCAGGTGGCGCGCGGGCTCATCGCGATCCACGGCGCAGGCAAGCTGCATCGCGATCTGAAGAGCGACAACGTGATCGTGACCCAGGATGGGCGCGCCAAGGTGCTCGACTTCGGCATCATGATCGAGCGCGGCGGCGGCCCCCACGCCACGCTCGAGCTGGGGGTCATGGGAACTCCAGCATACATGTCTCCGGAGCAGGCCGCGGGCAAGCCGATTCAGGAGACGACCGACTGGTATTCACTGGGAGTGATGCTCTTCGAGGCGCTTACCGGGCACGTGCCCTTTGATGGCACCTACCTGGAGGTGATGCAGCAGAAGCAGGCGATGGATGCCCCTGCGCCCTCCGATCTGGTGACCGGCGTGCCGGGCTTCCTCGACGAGCTGTGCGTGCGATTGCTCAAGCGCAGCCCCCTCAAGCGCCCCGACGGTGCGGCCGTGATCCGCGCGCTGGAACAGGCGCGGCCGCCGTCGGTGCGGCCGTCGCTGTCGAGTATACCTCCCGATCCCGACGCGCCCTTCGTCGGTCGCGGCGATGAGCTGGCCGCCCTGCGTCGGCATCTGCTGGAAACCGATCGCGGCGGTCCCGTGCTCAGCTTCGTGCATGGCCCCAGTGGCATCGGCAAGACGACGTTGGTCGAACGCTTTCTGGCCGAGCAGCGCGCGGGCAAGCGCGTGGTGAGCCTGCGCGGTCGCTGCTACGAGCGGGAAGCGGTTCCCTTCAAGGCCTTTGACAGCCTGATCGATTCGCTCAGCCGCTATTTGCGCAGGTTGCCGTCGATCGAGGCGGCCGAGACGCTGCCGCGCGACATCCAGGCGCTGGCGCAGCTCTTTCCGGTGCTCAAGCGCGTGGAGGTGGTGGCCGCGGCCCGGCGCCGCTCGTCGCTACCACCGGAGCGCAAGGAGCAGCGGCGCCGCGCGTTCATCGCCCTGCGCGAACTCTTCTGCCGCATCGCCGACCGCAGTCCGCTGATCGTCTTCATCGACGATCTGCACTGGGGCGACGTCGACAGCGCACGGCTGATGGCGGAGTTGGTCGAGGGGAGCGAGGCGCCGGCCATGTTGGTGGTGGCCACCTATCGCAGCGGCGATCGCGACAGCAGTCCGTGCCTGAAGCTGCTCTACGAGCGCCTGCGCGCCAACGAGTCGGTCGAGGTGCACGAACTGGGGCTTTCGCCGCTGGACGAGGCCGAGGGACGGGAGCTGGCACGGCGACTTTTGGGCAGCGACATCCCGGTGGCCGTGGATGCGATCGCCCGGGAGTCCGGCGGCAGTCCGCACTTGGCTACCGAGCTGGCGCGTCACTTGATGCTCGGCCGCGACAGCGAGTCGGCTTCGGAGGATACCCAGCGCGGTGTGGTCACCTACGAGCGGGCTGTGATGCGGCGCATCGGTAGGCTTTCGCAGGATGCGCGCGTGGTTTTGGACCTGGTTTCGGTGGCCGGGCGTCCGGTGCCGGAGGACGGGTTGATGCTGCTGTCGAGCTTCGACCTCGACCTGCAGTCGGCGTTGGTGGAGCTGCGCGGGGCCAAGCTGATCCGCGGCGTGGGGCCCCACGCCCAGCGCGCGGTGGAGACCTATCACGATCGGGTGCGCGAGGCGGTGGTCGACGCCATGGACGACGCCACCCTCGAGCGCTGGCACCGGCGCATGGCGACCACGCTCGAGGCCTCGGGCTCCGAGGATCTCGAGGCCATCGTCGAGCACCTCATCGGTGCCAAGGACTTTCGGCGCGCCCAGGTTTACGCGATTCGCGCGGCAACCCAGGCGGCCCAGGCGTTGGCCTTCGACAAGGCCGCGCGGCTCTTTGGCATCGCCGTCGAGCACGATCGGGATGCGGGCTGGGGGCGCGAGCTGCTGATGCAATGGGGCGACTCCCTGGCCAATGCGGGCCACGGGCGTCAGGCCGCGGCGGTCTATCTGGACGCCGCCCGCTCGGCGCCGCCCGACGAGGTCGTGGTGCTGCGGCGCAAGGCGGGGCTGCAGCTGCTGTCCATCGGCGAGCGCGAGGAGGGCCTGCCGCTGGTGCAGGAGATGTTGGCCGAGTGGGGCCTGTGCCTGCCCGAAACTCTGGGGGCGAGCCTTTTGGAGGCCTCCGCCCTGCGCAAGCAGCTGCGGGTGCGCGGCCTTCGCCTCGATCGGGGGCCAAGCGACGAGGTCGATCCCGAGGCCCTGCGGCAGCTGGAGCAGATGTGGATGGTGACCTTCGCGGTGGTCGTCAACGAACTCGATCGGGCGCTGCCCCTGTACGGGCACTACCTGATGCGGGCCTTGGAGGTCGGCGACAGGGGCCACATTGCGCGCGGTCTGGCCGGCTATCACGCCGCGGTCGACGTGCCCCTGTCGCTGCTCGCCAACGAACCCGAACAGGGCGCGCTGAAGCTGGCCGAGTCGCTGCTGGCCGACGAGGAGAGCCCCGAGGCGTTGGCCCGCATCACCATGGCCCGGGGCTGTGACATGCTACGGAGCGGCCAGTACAAGCCGGCGCTTCGCGAGCTGTCGCGCACCGAGGAGCTGCTGCGTACGCGCTGTGCGGGCTCGACGGTGGAGATTCGCTTCACGCGCACGCTGATGGCCTTTCTCTACAGCGTGTTTTCGCAGATCGAGGCCCTCGATCGCATCGAGCAGTGGCGCTGCGAGGCCGACGAGCACGAGGATGTGCTGGCCGCGACGCGACTGCGCCTTTTGTCGGTGGTGGGGCTGTTGGCCGACGACCGCGTGGCTTCAGCGCAACGGGAGCTGGTCCGGGTGGAGACGCGCCTGGGCAGCGGGCTGGCAGATATCACGGCGTTCTTGCGCGCGATGGCCGAGTCCGCGGTGGCGCTCTACCTGGGCGATGCCTCGAGCTGCCGCGCCATGGCCGATGCCTTCGAGCCGCTGCTGGTCTCGACGCTCTTCGCTGTGCCCCTGGTGCGCGCCGCGGCCCTGCTCGCGCGGGTGCGGCTGTCGCTTTTGGCATGTGGGGGTCAGGTTGACGCTCAGTTGATGTGTCGCGTGGAGACGGACCTGCAAGCTGCTGAAGACCTGGAGGTTCCGTGTTTCATCGAGCACCTGAAGCTTTTGCGGGCGAGCCGGGATGTGCTTTTGGGGCGGCGCGACAGCGCGCGGCGGCTGATGGATGAAGTGGTGGAAAACGGCGGGGCCCAGCCCGATCACGTCTTCACCAAGGCTGCGGCCGAGCGGCGGCTCGGAGAGCTGATCGGCGGGGAGGCGGGGCTTTTTTCGGTGGCCGGGAGCGATAAAACTCTCAGTGAACAGGGGATCGTGCGGCCGGAGCTCTTCGTGCGGCTCTATGCGCCGATTTCGTTCGTGCGGCGGTGAACGGCACCGAGCGTCCGCCGGGTTCTGCGGGCCCTTGGAAGCTTTGGTGGCGATCAGTGGGATGGGGGCGCGGTGGGCCCATACACCCGCTCGAAGAGCGTCTCGGCCACCTCCAGCATGGGGGGGCCTGGGTCGTCGATGAGGCCAGGGTCGAGTTCGACGATACGACCTTGCGGGCCGCAGGCGCGCAGGCGTTCGAGGCCAGGGTGCTGGCAGAGGGTCCTACCCATGCCCTGTTTGGTCACTATCAAATCCGGGTCGAGGGCCAGGATTTGCTCGGAGCCGAGGGCCGGCCAGCCTTCGTAGTCGGCTGCGGCCGCGTCTTCGATGCCGCCGTAGTGCAGGACGTCGTGAAAGCTGGTGTTCTTGGTGCCGCCGAAGATCTCTTTGCCGTAGACGCTCAGGTAGAGGCCGCGCGGTCGCCGGCGCTCGCCGAGGCCGGCGGCGACCGCCTGTAGCCTGCGCCGTAGCCGCGCGCCCATGGGGGGGCCGGCTTCGGGGCGCCCGATCAGGGTGGCGATGGTGTCGATGGTCGGCAACAGGGTCGAAAGGCCCTGCATGTCGCCGAGATCGAAGACGGCGATGCCTCGCTCGCGTAGGCGTGCTGCATGACGCGGATCACCCAGATGATTGACCAAGATCAGATCGGGCTTGAGCGCCAGGATGCCCTCCAGATCCGAGAGCTTCGTGATGCCGGCGCGCTCGCCGTGGCGGTGGCCGAAGTGGGGGCTTTCCTTGGTGCGCACGGTGACGCCGACGATGCGCTCGCTTTCGCACAGCTCCCACAGCACGTGGTCGGCGATCAGGCTGAGCGAGAGGATGCGGCGGTAGTTGCGCAGCTCCACCACCGTGTCCGAGGCGTCGCGCAGGGCGCGCCGACCGTCGGCCAGGGTGGTCGCGCCGATGGCGTGGCTCCGGGGGGCGAGCTGCCGGATGGCTTCGTCCTTGGGCGCCAGCTGGGCGGCGCCGGCCACGCCCGCGCTGCTGGCGATGAGCAGGAGGGCGGCGTTGTAGAGGTCGAGGCGGCTCATGGAGGGCCCTCCGGCAGCGACTCGTAGCCCAGGGAGGCCTCCTCCAGCAGGCGCACGCCGTAGACCTCGGCCACGTGGCGAGCGCAGATCACCTCGGCGCAGGGGCCCTCGGCCACCACGCGCCCCCGATCGAGCAGCAGCGCCCGGTCGGCGAAGCGGCGGGCGTCGTCCAGGGCGTGGAGTACGACGACCACGGCGCGGCCTTCGGCGGCCAGCTCGCGCAGGGTGCGGTAGAGCGACAGCACCTGGGCGATGTCGAGCGAGGCGGTGGGTTCGTCGAGCAGCAGCACCGGCGCCTCGGTGGCCAGGGCCCGCGCCAGCAGCACCCGCCGCTGTTCGCCGTGGGACAGCTCCAGGTAGCTGCGCTCGCACAGGGGCTCGACCCGGGCGCGGGCGATGGCCCGGTCGACCGCCGCCTGGTCCCCGTCGCCGAGGCCGCCGAAGCCCCGGCGGTGGGGGTAGCGTCCCTGTTCGATCACGCTGCGTACCGGCAGGCGCGAGGCCAACTGTGAGCGCTGGGGCACGAAGGCCAGCGTGGTGGCCCGTTCGCGCAGCTCCAGGGATGCGGCGTCTTGACCGCCGAGATCGATCCGTCCCCGGTAGGGCAGAAGGCCCGCGATGGCCCGGGCCAGCGTGCTCTTGCCGGCGCCGTTGGGACCGATGATGGCCAGGATCTGGCCCGCGCGGGCGTCCATGGAGACGCCCGCGAGCACCTCGGCAGCGCCCAGCTTCACGTGCAGCTCGCCCACCTTGATGGCGCTGGGGTCGGGCTCAGACATGCTCACCCCGGCGCCAGGTGCGCAGCAGGATGGCCAAGAAAATCGGCGCCCCGAGCAGGCCCGTCACGACCCCCAGTGGGATCTCGCTCCTGGCCGGGATGGCGCGGGCGGCCACGTCGCAGAGGATCACGAAGGCGGCGCCGCCGAGGGCCGCGGCCGGCAACAGGCGCCGATGCTCGACGCCCAGCAGCGCGCGCAGGGCGTGGGGCACCACCAGGCCGACGAAGCCGATGTTACCGCCCAGGGAGACCGCGGCGCCGGTCAGGGTGGCGATCCAGATCACGCACCAGCGCCGCACCGCCACCACGTCCAGGCCCAGGCTGCGCGCTTCGTCCTCACCGCTGAGCAGCAGATCCAGGGCGCGGCCCCAAAACCAGGCCGCCAGCACACCGGCGGCGAAGAGCGGCGCCGACAGCCGCAGCATCAGCTGGCCGGTGCCCGACAGGCCGCCGAGCACGAAGGCCACCATGGCGCGGCCCAGCTCCCACTGCTCCTGGGCCAGGCTCATCAGGAAGTTGCCCAGGCCCAGAAAGAACGACGACAGGATGAAGCCCGTCAGCAGGAGCAGCACCAGGTCGCCGTGCTGGCGCGCGATCGCCAGCAGAATCACGAGTGATAAGAGTGCGCCCAGCAGGCAGCCGAGCGGCAGGAAGAGCTGGGGGGGCAGGGCGGCTGGCACCACCCCCACCAGAGCGAATTGGTAAAGAATCATCGCAGCTTGGCCGCCGAAGCTGGCGCCCGCGGTGGTGCCGATGATGGAGGGGCTGGCCAGGGGATTGCGGAATAGACCCTGGACCACCACGCCCGCCACCGAAAGCGACGCACCCGTGATACCACCCGCCAGCAGCCTGTCGACGCGGAGGGATAGCACGGTGGCCCTGAGCGAGCGGTCCGCCAGGTCGGCATGGCCGACCGTCAGCGCCAGCCAGGCGGCGGTCAGCAGCAGGAGCAGCAGTCCCAGATAGACGGCGGCGGTGCGTCCGATGCCGCCGGCTGCCCGGAGTGCCGTGGGGCTGCGAACGGCTTGCAAGGTATCTGAGCTGGCGTCTGCCCGATCCATCCACCATCCCCGAGGCGTAGGACAACCGGCCGCGCCGCCGGGCCGGTGCACGCGGGCACCGGGTCGGTCGTAGGGGCCGGGACCGGCAGAGGTCTCCGGACTCGCGGCGGCGGCTTCGGCGCCGCCACCGCATACCGTGACGGGTTCGCGCCGGCTTCACACCGGCTTCCCTGCCGAAGGACCATCCTCCGGCCGACCCGGCGCGCGATGGTGGCGGCGGGTCGCTGCAGGCGCCGGCAAAATGGGCCGGCGCCCGCCCGCTGTCAAGCGATGCGCTGGCGGCGGCGCAGCAGCAGTGCTCCCAGCACCCCAGCCCAGAGCGCCTGCGTCGGGCCGCGGGAGCTGCCCGGGGGCGCGCCGACACTGCACAGGCCCGAGTCGCTGCTGCCGGCTTCCGCGGCGGCAGGGTTATCGCCGCCCCCGGCCGGGGGCAGGGGATCGACCGGGTCGTTTCCGAGGCCGACCGGATCGCTGCCGACCGGATCGCCTGCGACGGGGTCGCCCGTGCCCATGGTCACGTCGTTTTGCAGGGCGACCATTTTCTCGATGGTGTTGGTCCGGTCTTGGAGCACGGCGCCCTGGCCGGCCTGGGTGTACTGAAGGATGCGGCGGGCGGCGGGCTGGTCCTCGATGGCGATGGGCCAGATGCCGAACTCGGTGCCCATCACGGCATCGCCCTGGGGCAGCTCCACGGACCACGGCAGCAGGTTGGGGTCGGTGCCCTGGTCGTCGCATCGCACCACGCGGTCGGCGGTGTGCAGGTTGCTGACATCCTCGAGATCCGCGTTGAAGTCGAAGGCCGGGTCCATGGTCATCTCATCGGCGCTCATGGTGGTGTAGAGCCGCGTCATGTAGGGGCGCGAATCGAGCAGATCCTGGGTGTCGCTCATGGGCTTGATCACCTGCTCGTAGAGCTCGCGCAGGAAGATGCTGGCGTTGATCTCCACGCCCGGATCGTCGGCGTAGCACTGGATGCAGCCCCTGAAGAGGTCGAAGCTCAGGCTGTCGGGCAGCGTCACCGCGGTCGCCAGGGCGTCTTCGAAGCCATCGAGCCATGCCCAGTTATCGGCAGCCCGCTGCACCATGACAGCCGGGTCGGCGAAGCTTTGCGAGGAGAAGTCCTGGAAGGTCTGGGCCTCCGAGGACGCCCAGACGGTGTCGGCGAAGGCGTCGGTGGTGCCGGCGAATTCGGTGACGAAGCCCTGGCCGCCGGCCTCGTCGGCGGCCCGGCTGACCACCTCGTCGTAGTTATTGCCCGGGTTGAACCAGTCGATCAGGGCTTCGTTCAGCTCCAGGCCCTTGTAGTTCTCCGGGATCGCGCGGGAGTCGCCCAGCACCCAGGTCAGCACGCCCATGTCCTCGGTGGCCGCCACGGCCGTGGGGCGGATCGGGATCACCGGCAGGGTGCTTTCGTAGGTGAGCATGATGGGGCGAATCGAGCCGGTGTCGTTGCCCTTGCTGAGCCGGAAGGCGATCAGGTTCAGGCCATCGGCCAGGTAGGGGCGCAGCACCTCCGGGCCCAGGTCGGTGACGTCGTAGCCGTTGGCAACCAGCCAGTCGACCGCCACCTGGGCCTCGTCGGCCAGGTTCGGATCCACCGAGATCACCTTGTAGTCGTAGGGGCCGACGCTGCCCTGGTCGACCACGGTGACCGAGCCGCCTTCGGCGGCGCTGGCGCTATCGAGGGTCACGGCGCCGAATGCCGTCGGGGGAAAGAAGCCGCAGTCGCCGTCGAAGACGGTGTTGAGCTGGTACAGGGGATTGGTGGCCTGCTTGAGCCGGTTCAGGGCCTGCTCCGAACTCACTCCGACGGTCGGGGAACCCGGGATCGGCAGTACCCAGGCAAAACTCTCGGACGGTCCCTCGTACATGATCTGGATCACCGCAGTGACGGTGCCATCGGGGTTGTCGACGAAGATGATCTGCTCGGCCGCCTGGTTGACCGGGTTGGCCGCCGAGCAGAAGAAGCCGCCGCAGGCCCGGGCGCTCGAGGCCACGCCCAGCTGCGCCGCGGTCAGGCCGAGCCAGAGCAGGGCGAGAAGAACAGGGGTTCGCAAAAAGTAGTCGCGCTGCATCGAAAATCTCCGTCCACACCGGTGAGTTGGCACAAGTTGGCACAGCCTCCGGACGCCTTTGTAAACCAAAGCACATCCTATGCCAGTGCGGGTGCCGTGACCGGGCCGGGTGGCAGCGAATGCTTGACATCCCACCGGGGCAGGGCGGTTCTGAATGTGATGCAACTGCGTTCGCTGGGGGCCGGCTCCGAAGCCTCGGTCGATGGCTTCCAGGCCGAGCACGCCGATAGCTCCATGTTCTTGCGCTACGGCCTGCAGCAGGGAGGGCTCGTCGATCAGGGAATGCTATATCAGGGGAGCTACGTGGGAGGCTTGGCGGCGGGGCAGCTGGTGGGTGTCGCCGCCCACTACTGGACCGGGATCGTACCGGTGCAGGCCCCGGTCGTGGCCGCCGCCCGCCTTGCCAGCGAGGCGCTGCGGGTATCGCGCAGGCCCCTGACCGGCGTCAGCGGTCCCGACGATCAGGTCACCCAGGTATTGGACGCCCTCGGCCTCCGGGGGACGTGGCCGCGCCTCCACAGGCGTGAGGGCATCTTCGCCCTGGACATTTTGGAACTGACGCCGCCGGCCTCGGTCGCCGGCGGCGAACTCAGCTTGCGTCCGGTGGGCAAGGCCGACTTCGGCTGGCTCCGCGGCTGGTACGCGGACTACGAGGTCGAGGCCTACGGCGGCCGCCGCGGCGAGGACCTGGACAAGGCCGTTGTCGACCGCTTGCGGGGAATGTTCCAGCGCGAGGCCGGCTGGATCGCGCTTGAGGGGGAGCGGCCGGTGGCCACGGTGTCCTACGTCGCTGCCCTGCCCGACATCGTGCAGGTGGGCGGCGTCTACACCGTGCCCGAGGCTCGCGGGCGCGGCTGCGGCGCCGCAGCGGTCGCCATGGCGTTGCAAATGGCGCGCGAGCGGGGGGGCGTGCGCGCCACCAGTCGATACTGCACCACGAGCATGGGGCGGCCCGTCGCAGCTACCAGCGCCTGGGTTTTCAGCCCCAGGGCGAGTGGGCCTTGGCGCTCTTCGACTGACGTCACGCGTCAGTACAGCGAGCGCAGGCGCGCCTCGAAGCGCTTGAGCACGTCGCGGCGTCTGAGCTTCAGCGTCGGGGTCAGCATTCCGTTTTCGCGACTGAAGACTTCGGGGGTGAGCCAGAATTTGCGCACCAGCTCGAAGGTGCGGAACTCGCGGCTGCAGCGCAGGATCTCCTCGTCGAAGAGGCGGCGCGTGCGCGGGTCGGCCAGCAGCGTCTCGGCGGAGGCCTTGTCGGCGCCCAGATAGGCGCGCAGGGAGGGCAGGTCGGCCGAGATCAGGGCCACGTTGTAGGGCTGGCCGCTGCCATAGATCATGCAGTTGGCGATGAAGGGGCTGAGCTTGAGCTTTTCCTCCAGCGGTCCGGGCGCCACGTAGCGCCCGCTGCTGAGCTTGTAGAGTTCCTTGATGCGCCCGGTGATGTAGAGGTAGCCGTCTGCGTCGAAGCGACCCAAGTCGCCGGTGCGCAGGCCGCCGTCGGCGGTCAGCGCCGCGCGCGTGCTGGCGTCGTTGTTGTGGTAGCCGGCCATCACGCCCGGTCCGTGGATGATGATCTCGCCCTCGTCGCCTTCGGCCTCCGGGATTTCCCGGTCGAGCGTGATGCGCGTTTCACCGATGGGCTTGCCCACTGACCCGAAGCGCGGCTCGCGCAGGGGGTTGCTGGTGGAGGATCCGCTGGACTCGGTCAGGCCGTAGCCCTCATAGATCGGCAGGCCGATGGTGTGCAGCAGCTCGCCCACCTCCGCCGGTAGCGCCGCGGCGCCCGAAAAGCCCAGCCGCAGCTCGCCCCCGAAGCGGCCCATGATCTTCGAGATCACCAGCTTGCGCGCCATGTTCAGGTAGATGCGCTCGGTGAGCTTCAGCGTCGCACCCTGGCGCTGCCTTCGCATCAGCACGATGCCGTCGTCGAAAATGTGCCGGCTCATCTCCGGCTCTTCGCCCAGGGCCCGGTGCAGATCGTGGTAGATCTGGGTCCAGATGCGCGGCACGGCGTAGAGCAGGGTGGGCTTGACGCGCGGCATCTCGGCGAAGAGTTGGTCGGCGCCGTTGCAGATGGCCACGGCGCCGCCAGCGGCCAGCATCAGGTTGAGTTCCACGTGGCCGCCGAAGACGTGCACCCAGGGCAGAAACGACATCGAGCGCGGTCGCTCGCCCAGGGCCCGGCCGCGCGCCAGGGCGTGGGCGTTGCCGGCGAGGTTCGCGTGGCTGAGTTCCACGCCCTTGGGCTCGCCCGTGGTGCCGGAGGTGTAGATGATGGTGGCCAGGTCCTGGGGGCGCGGCGCGCGTGCTTTGATATCGAGTTCGGTCCCGGCCTGTAGCGCGGCGGCCAGGGAGTTCTGGTCGCCAGAGTCGGCGTCCAGGTCGATGATGTGGTGCAGGTCGAGCAGGTCCTCGCGCAGGGCGTCGACGCGCGCCGCCACAGCCGGGCCGGCCACGAAGCAGGCCTTGGCCCGACTGTCGGCCAGGATGTAGCGCCACTCGCTCTCGCGCTGGGCCGTCGACAGCGGCACGAAGACCGCCCGGCGCTGGTAGCTGGCGTGGGCCAGCAGCACCCACTCGAGGCGGTTTCCGCTGATGATGGCCACGCGGTCGTCACGGCCGACGCCCAGGGCCGAAAGCGCTGCCCGGTAGGCCGCCACGCGCTGCCCCAGCTCGCTGAAGCTCAGCCACTGCCAGCCGGTGGTGCCCAGTTCACCATAGGCCGGCTGCGGTCCGTAGCGTTCCACGGCCCCATCCAGCAGCTCGCTCAGGGTCGTGAACTCCAGCGGCTCTGGCCGGGGCGGTCCTTCGTTGTTGCTGCGGTCCTGGGTCAAGCTGGCCTCGGATCGGTCCCGATTACGCGCCTGCCCTGGGGCTGGCTCCCCGAAGGCATGGCGCGCTCTCGTCGCCCCGAAAGGTCGTGGGGGAACTATACCCCGTTGCGGGGGGCGACGGCGGCCTATCGGGCACGCGGAGGCTGCGCCTCGAGCGGGAGGTCAGCATCGATTTCCGGTTGATCACGCCCGGGTGAGGGAATATCCGTAGCTTTCATATGGGCAAGATGAATGAATTCAGTGGTGCTGAGGCTTCGCTCGCGATCGACGACGCGGCCCTGGGCGCGTACCTGGCGGGGCGCTTGGAAGGCCTCGACGGCCCCTTGCGCTCGCGTCAGTTCGCAGGTGGTCAGAGCAATCCCACCTATTTGATCGAAGCGGGCGAGCGCCGCTGGGTGCTGCGCAAGAAGCCACCGGGACAGCTGCTGCCCAAGGCCCACATGGTCGACCGGGAGCACCGCATCTTCAGCGCCCTGGCCGACACCGACGTGCCGGTGCCGCGGACCTACCTGCTGTGCGAAGACCCGTCCATCATCGGCACCGAGTTCTTCGTGATGGAGTACGTGCAGGGGCGCATCTTTTGGGATCCCACTCTGCCGGAGTGCAGCGTCGATGAGCGACGCTCGCTGTACGACGAGATGAATCGCGTGCTTTCGGCGCTGCATCAGGTGGACTACGCAGCCCGTGGCCTTTCGGGCTACGGCCGACCGGGCAACTACTTCGGACGCCAGATCGCGCGCTGGAGCCGCCAGTACGAGGCGGCGCGCACTGGCGATCTGCCCTCGATGGACGCTTTGATGAAGTGGCTGCCCGAAAACATTCCGGACGACGACCAGAGCTGCATCGTCCATGGCGACTTTCGGCTCGACAACATGATCTTCCATCCCGAAGAGCCGCGGGTGCTTGCGGTGCTCGACTGGGAGCTGAGCACCCTGGGACATCCGCTAGCCGATTTGGCCTATAACTGCATGCCCTACCACTTGCCCTCGCGCGAGGCGCCGGCCCTGTCCACGGTGGCTGGCACGGCTGCGGGTGAAGAGAGCGGCATCCCGACCGAGGAGCAATACGTGGCCCGCTACTGCGAGCGCGTGGGACGTTCGTCCATCCCGGCCTGGCGGTTTTACCTGGTATTTTCGATCTTTCGCTACGCGAGCATAGTGCAGGGGGTCTACGCCCGCGGCCTGCAGGGCAACGCCAGCAGCGCTGGCGATGCCCGTGGCATGCGCGAACGGGCGGTGCAGGCGGCGGATACGGCTTGGTCGTTGGTTTCTTGACGCCGTGCAAGCTTCCAACTGCCTGTAGGTGCGGGTGGGGATGAAGCCACCGGCATCGCCCGTCGCTTCAGTCGGTGTTACGATTACAGGAGTCGATCGCAAAACCGATGGGCGAGTTGTTCAAGCAAGACCCTGTTACGAGTATCACGCGGCAGTCGCTGGCCGGTGAGGTGACCGGCACAAACGACGACCGTGGCCGCCCGCGTTTCATCACCGTGGCCGGTCCCCAGCGCGGCCGGGTCTTTCCCGTCGAGGCTGACATGGTCATCGGCCGCTCGTCCACGGCGGGCGCCAGCATCGACGACGGGGGCCTGTCACGTACCCACGCACGCGTGGCGGAAGTGGCGCCCGGGAGTTTCTTGCTGGAGGACGTGGGCAGCACCAACGGCACCTACGTCAATGGCGAGCGCATCACGCGGCATATCTTGCGTCCGGGCGATGAGGTGCAGCTTGGGCCGCGCGTGGTGCTGATGTACGTGATGCCCGATCCCGAACACGAGCAGCTGCTGAAGGTGCAGCGGCTCGAGGCCATGGGCCGCATGACGGCCGGCATCAGCCACGACTTCAACAATTTGTTGACCGTGCTGGCTGCCACCTGCGGATCGCTGCGCGAACTGGAGCCGAGCGCGAGGCTCGATTCGGCGGACGTATCGGAGTGCCTGCAGGACATCGAGTTGGCGGTTGGGCGCGCGCGCGCTTTGGCCAAGCGCCTCGGCAGCTTTGCGCGCCAGGATGATGACGCCATGGAGGTCATCGACCTGGCCGAGGTTTGCCGCGAGGTGGGACAGCTGTTGCGGCGAATGCTGCCGGCGGAGATCCGCCTCGACCTGCAGCTTGAAGTCGGCGTGCAAGTGGAGGGCAATCGGACGCGCTTGCACCAAATGATCATGAACCCTGCGATCAACGCCATGCACGCCATGACCGAAGGCGGCGATCTGTTGCTGCGCGTTGGGCGTGTACAGCGCGGTGGCACCGAGGCTGGAGGCGGTGGCGGCGCGGACGAGTCGCAATGGGCGGTGATCGAAATCGTCGACACCGGCGTGGGCATGGATGCAAAGACGCTGGAGCGCTGCCGCGACGCGTTCTTCACGACCAAGGGGCGCGGCACGGGCAGCGGGCTGGGGCTGGCCACCGTGGAGCGGGTGGCGCGCGAACACGGCGGAGAGTTGACGCTGGACAGCGAACTCGGCCGTGGCACCACCGTGCGCGTGGTATTGCCGCTGGCGCAGGGGCGACGCAGACACGCGGGCTCGACCACCACCATGACCTCGGTGCCCGAGACCGCCATCCCGCTGGCCTCGGATGTGGACGTGGTGATCGCCGAGGCCGACGCCATCGTCGCGCGCAGTGCCGGCCGCTTGCTCGAGGCCACGGGCTATGGCGTGCGCTACGCCCGCACCGAGGAGGAACTGCTGGCCAAGGCCACCGGTCACGGGCGCCCAGTGCGTCTGGTGCTCTTGGACGCGGACCTACCGCCACACGGAGCCCTGAGCGCGTTCAACAGCCTTCGCCGGCGCTTGCCCGAGGCGAGGGTGATCTTCGCTTCGACCGAGGCGGAGCCCGTGCTCAAGCAGTTGGCGATTTCGGCCGGCGCCCGCGGATTCGTCAGCAAGCCCCTGGACGGCGCTTCCCTGCGACGCGCGGTCCAGCTGGCGCTCTTGCGGTAGTTTGTTATCGCTAGTGGCCCGGGCGTTCGAGCAGATCCACCATCAGGTCGTCGGCCAGGGCTTCGAGCACCTCACGCAGGTCCTGCAGGGAGAGCTGCGCGGGTACCTGCAGCAGCGCCCGGGCGCGGAAGATCTGCCCGCCTCCCATGGGCGCATCCTCGCAGCGGGTCTCGAGCCGCTCGACGTTGACCGCGCGGCTGGCCAGGGCGTGCGCAACTTCCCTCACAATACCCTGGCGGTCGTTGCCCACCACTTCGAGCTGCAGCCGTCGCGCGCCGGCGGCATCTGGGGTCGGCGCATTGGGCGCTTCGACCTCGGCGATCACGCGCAGGCCGCGGGCTTCGAGCTGCTGCAGCGCGGTCTGCAGGGCGCTGGCGTCCTCGGCGGCTACGCTCAGACGCAGGATGCCGGCGAAGCGACCGGAGAGGTGCGCCATGCGGCTTTCTTCCCAGTTGCCCCGATGGCTGGCCACGGTGTCGGAAAGGGCTTGAACCAGACCGGGTCGGTCGGGTCCGATGACGGTCAAGACGATGTCGTGTCGCATGGGCACCGGGCAGTCTTTCACGTTCCACCATGGGTCGCCATGGCGTGGACTTCCGGAGATTAGGGGATGCCAAAGGCGGTGCTTTTGCGTAAGGTCAGCCCATTAGAGTTGGTCAGAGGTGTCTTTGCGGCACCGAAGCCCGTGCCGGCGCCAGGCGTAGCCGGCCTGCAGGTGGGTTCCCAGGATGTCAGGACCGTCGCAGAGTAAAGAGAGTGGTTCCTACCCGCTCGCCGGCACCGAGGCCGAAGAGGAACTCGAGCTGTCGGAGCTCGAGCAGATCAGTGACGTCGTCGCGGTGGGCGGCGGCGCTCCTGCCGCGGCTGCCAAGGTGGCGGTCCCCGGAACCCGCTCGACGCCACCTCCGGTACCGCCGGACAGCCGTTCGGGCGCCTTTCGCATCCCGAGCCGCCCGCCACCGGTGCCGCACCAAGCGTCCGCAAAGGCCGCTCCGGCCCCCGCCATCAAAGCTCCTCCGCCGGCCCTGCAGCCGACGCCACCGCCGGCTCTGCAGCCGACGCCACCGGCGGCCCTGCAGCCGACGCCACCGCCGGCTCTGCAGCGGTCCCCCCAGCCTGCCGACCTCAGGCGCGAGCTGGCGAATAAGAGCACGCAGGTGCGTGAGCAGGGGGCTCAGATCGATCGCCTGCGCTTGGGCATGCGCATGCGCGACGACACGATTCGAACGCTGCGCGCCGAGCTGGAGCGCGAGCGTGAGCGCGTCCAGGCTCTGGAGCGCCAGCTGGCCGCCTTCGAGTCCGCCAAGCGACCAGATGACCTACAGCGCATCAAGGGCATCGGCCCTGGTTTCGCGAAGTTGCTGAAGGCCAACGGCATCGAGAGCTTTGCGCAGCTGGCCGAGCTGGATGAAAGCGGCGTTGCCAAGATCGCGGCCGTGCTCAACATACCGGTCGCGCGCATCGAAACGGCGCGCTGGGTCGAGCAGGCCCGCGAGCTTTCGTCCTGACGGTCGCCCGAAAATCAGCGCACGGGCGTCTTACTCTTGCCGAGCTTCAATACGCGATTGAAGTGGGCCCTGCTCACCGGTTGAATCGATAGGCGCTGTCCCTTGCGCAGCACCTGCAGATCTTCGAGTTCGGCGTCGTCGCGCAGATCCTGCAGTGACACGTAGTTCGGCAGCACTTCGACGAACTCCACATCGACCATGCTCCAGCGCGGATCGTCAGGCGAGGACTTGGCGTCGAAGTACTTGGACTTGGTGTCGAATTGGGTGTGGTCGGGGTAGGCCAAGCGGCAGATGCGGGCCACGCCGGCTACGCCCGGCGGTTTGGCGTTGGAGTGGTAAAAGAGGGCCATATCGCCGACGGCCATCTCGCGCAGGAAGTTTCTGGCCTGGTAGTTGCGAATGCCTTCCCAGTGGTCGCTGCCGGCTTTCCGTAGATCCTCGATGGAATAGACGTCGGGTTCGCTCTTCATCAACCAGTACTTGGGTGCTGCCATGGCCGGGAATCTACACGAAAAGGACTCGCCACGCGTTGCCTCCGTGGGTTGCCGCGTGGCATTGCACAAGGCGATGCTGACGCGCCGAGCCGAGCTGCTGACTTGCTGGATGTGCTTGCTTCTGATCGGGGCTTGCCAGGGCACGGGCTCGGCTCCGGTGCCGGAGCCGAGCGCAGCAGATGCTCCGAAGACTGCTCCGCAGCAATCCGCGGTAGCAGCACCCGAGCAGGTTCAGCACGACCCCACGGCCGAGGCGCCGAGCGTTGCGCCTGAGGAGGGGGTTGAGAGCGCCGGGAGCAGCTACGAAAAAGCGTTGGCGGCCGAGCGTAGGGGGTCGCTGGAGCGGGCGGCGGTGCTCTACGAACGCGCCTGCGGCCAGCAGCAGGGCGCTGCCTGCCATCGCCTGGGGCTCGTCTACCGCGACGGTCGCGGGCGCGCCGTCGACGAGGGGCGCGCGGCCGAACTCTTCGCCCAGGGCTGCGCCTACGGCAGCCACGCCGCCTGCGACGCCGCGGGGCATTGATTCGAGACGGCGCGCCTGCGACAGCCGCGACACCGACCACCAGCTCGACGGCGACAACTGCGTGCCGAACCCTTGCTCCGCTGTCGACCGCGGGTTGGGCACATGCGTGGCAGTCGACGGTGTGGCCTTCTGCGTCTGCCCACCGGCCTCCTGGTCGCAGGATATGCGGGCGCTTTAGGGCGGCGGTGCGCAATGCCCGTGGCCCAGACGCGGAAACACATGCCCCAAGCCGAGGAGACCGTCCAGTGAATCCTACCAACCGCGACACCACTACACGGCCCAGTTTCTGCACCCCGCACCGACATCACCGTTTCAAGGCGTTGTTCGTGGCCTTTGCGGCCGTGGCATTGCTTGACGCCTGTGGCGACAATCAGGGCGGCGGTGCTGAAGTAGGAAGTCTCGGATTCGTCGGCACAGTTGACGGCACCAACGCATTCGTATCGGTCATTGTCACCGACAGTGGCACGGGAAGTGACGAGGCGATCGTCTATATCTGCGATGGGGAAGCCGAACTTCGGGAATGGCTCCAAGGGACGGTGGCAGATCGCACGAGTTTCGAACGGTCCAACGACGCCAAATCGGTGGTGAAGGTAGCCTTGGTGGAGACCACGATGACCGGCGAGTTCATCGACAGTGCCGGAACGGTTCACGCGTTCGACACGGTAGAGGCAACCGGCGAGGCCGGCCTGTACATCGTCGATGACGAGGAAGCGGCTGCTCAAGACATTTGGGCCGCGTGGGTTGTCGACAATGACGGCAACGAACGCGGAGCATTTCTGCAGAGCGGGTTGTTCTCGAGCACACCCCTGTTGGCGTCCACGACATTCAATACGGTGCAATTCAGCACAGTCGGCAACACCATCGGGTCACTGGACGATCGCGAGGCGTCGAGCCCAAGTTTGTCATCAAAGTGAACGTTTACTCGATGTGCACCTCGGCGTGACACGAGATTTTGCTTTCGGCTCGCGCTTGCGGCGGTCACCAGCACGGTCGCTTCAGCTTGCGGTGATTCAAGGCGGCGTAGGTCGTAGGTCGTAGGTCATCTTGCCCTGGGTGAAATGGCCGGGCGGTAGTCCCAGCCGTTGCGCGACGTGCTCGCGCAGTTCCTTGTTGGTGAAGCCCCGGGGTAGATGACAGTACATGACCAGCGCCGACAGCAGCGCCAACACGGCGCCACCTGGCACGTGACCGAAGACCTCACCACCCGCACCACCACCGCCTCGCCCGAGGGCAGCGGATAGCGCAACCGGCTGTGATCCTCGAACGCTCCGAGCGGCACTTGATCGCCGTCGACCTCCACGCCACGCGCGAGCTGGGCCTGCCTGCCGTTGCCGCCGATGAAGGTGGAGGCCATCACGCCCTGGCTCCGCCGCCGGCCCGGTGCACAGACGCCGTGCCCGATCGTACCGATGTTGCCGAGGCTCGAACCGACCCGATCCCCCATCAGCGCACCGAGGCTCGCAACAGGATCGTCGCCGAGCGCCTGGTCCGCCCCGTGGGACGATGCGGCCTCCGACGACCGAAGCAGGCCGCCGATCCCCCCTGCTTCCACGACCGGCTGCTGCGCCGTTCGAGCAGGCCCCGACTCGCGGAGCCCATTCCTCGCCATCGTCGCCGCCTCGGCTGCGTGCCGATGACCGCGACCGCCCGGCTCATCATTCACCTTGCTGTCGTCGAGCCATTCGGGCGTCTCCTGCTCGAGTGTCTGCGGCACTGCCGCCAGGTACTCGACCAGGCGCCCCCCCCTCCTCCCAGTGGCTGCGTGCCCTCTCGGGGCTCACTTAGGAGACTGGTGTCAAACGAGCGTGCGTGGATCTCGGAGCGCCGTGACCTCGTGGGGGGCAGCCGAGGACCGAGGAAATGCCCGCTATTTTCGCAGCGGACTCGGATGGCGCACACGGGGTTACGCCGCCCGGGAGGTGCGTGCGATCGTTTGACACCAGTCTCCTAGGCGCGCGAGTGGAAGATGCGCTGGTGGTGATCGAGCGGCTGCAGGGCGGGCGTGAAAACTTGGCGTCAGAAGGCTTGGAGCTGCACGTGTTGTTTACGATTGAGGAGCTGGAAGCCGCCGGGGGGTGAGTGGGATTGCCTTGATGGATTCCGACGAGGCAGCACCGCTGCGAGCGGACAAAGGCGCCCTGCCTGCCGCAGATGTACTGCGTGCTGCAACCGCAACCAACGCAAAAAACGTCCTGCCAGCTTTTTACGGCTCGCTCGGTGCGCCGTCCACGATGGCGGCGGGCGTCGGCGGGACCCGTTGGCTCGGAGTTGGCGGGGGTGGCGGCAAGCTGGTGGCCGCGATGTCGTCGTGCTCGGCCGGCCCAAGCAGGATCGATAACCACGCCAGGTCCGGCATGCTGGCGAGAAAGATACGCGCCAGGATCGTGAGCGGCACAGACAGAAGAGCACCGATCGGCCCAAGCAACCAACCCCACAGGAGCAGGGAGAAGAAGACAACCAGGGGCGACAAGCCAAGGGCCGCGCCCATAATGCGCGGTTCGACGCCGTTGCCGATGACAAAGTTGATCAGCAAGTAGCCAACTACCACCGCCAGGGCAGGCCCAACGCCGAGCTGCAACAGCGCCACGACAACCGCCGGCACGGCTGCAATGATGCTGCCGATGGTCGGGACGTAGTTGAGCAGGAACGCCAGCACACCCCAGAGCACGGGCAGATCCAGCCCGACATAGGCCGTCCAGAGACCGACCAGCAGACCGGTAGCGCCGCTCGTGAGTGTCTTGACTCCCAGATATCGGTAAACCATCCGCGAGACGCCCTCGAGTTCGAGGATTTGGCTCGGTTCCAGGGCGATCCGTTCCAGTTTTCGCCGCAAGCCGAGAGATTCGAGCAGCATGAACACCACCACCAGCAGCACCAGGGCCGCCACGGAAGCAAAGCTCGCCAGCCCCTGCAACACCTGGCCCAGCACGGATAGCACCGGGCCGGGGTCGATCATCTCGCTGAGCGTCTGGGGCGACAGGGCCAGGCCGTGGCCACCCAGCCATTGACCAAGTTCGGTCATCGATGACCGCAGCTGTTGCTCGTACTGGGGCACACGCACCACGAGCGCGTTCACGGAGGTGGCGACCAACAGGCCAAGCAATGTGACCACGGACAAGGTCACCATCATCACGAGCACAATGGACAGGCTATCGGGCACACGCCGCGCTCTTAGCCACAGCAACAATGGCGTGCTCGCCATCGTGATGAACCCGGCCAGGAGAACCGGTGTGAGGATGGGAGTCGCCGCCTTGATACCAGCCAGTACGACCACTACGGACGCAAGTACCAATAGCGCCTTTGCACCCGGACCCATGGGTCTAGCCTACGTGGTTGTGCCTCCACCAGGAAGCGAAAGTAGTTATACGCAACCTCGATGAGAGTCTTCCCAAAGCCCGCTAGCGCCATTTTCGGCGCGTTTTCGCAATCTGGGAAGGATTGGAATGGTCTACGGGCGCTACATGCTTGTCGACGAATCGCAACCCGACGGCGAAAGCGCCGACTCCAGCGCCAGCGGAATGCCTACCTGGCGACGGAACCCGGCGCAGTGGCGTGCCGATCGACCTCTGAGAGGGAGGAAATTTACGTCGGACTCGGTGTGGGCGTCGGTGGAATGCTCTTTCCGAAAGGTGGAGGACTCACGTCCCCGGACAAACCGCGGCCGTTCGTCCTTTCGCCATCGGTTTGGTACCTGCGTCAGATGGGGGAGCTGTCTTTCGCGGACAGCACCCTGCTCTCCGAACGCGCCGACGGCGAGTCCTCGCGCGCTCTGTGCTGGCGAATGCAGCAACACCTCTTCACCCTCGACCGCTATATCAACGGCCTGCGCGGGCTTCGACCCGGCCAGGAAAATCTCCTCACCTTCGACGCCATCACCGGCATCCCCATCGATCGCGCAGCGGACGAACGCGTGGTCGACTTCCGTGATCGGGTCTCACGCGAAGCCTACTACCAGCAGCTGCTCACTGACCCGCGCATGCATCCGACGCCACGCGCGGACGGAACGCTCGAACCCACCTGCGAATCCGAGCACGCCCGCGCCACGCCGGCGCCCCGGCTGGTCGAACTCGCCCGCCGCTTCGGTGACAACGGCGCGTGCACTCGATCTGCGGCGACGACTGGTCGGCCGTGATGGACCACATCAACGAGGGCAATCACCTCCAAATCTCTGGCAACTTCTGCGACCTGCGCCCGCTCGAACGGGACACCGAGGGCCGGGTCGCCTGCACGCTGGTCTGGGTGCTGCCAGCTCCCGACCTCGCGGCCGAGGGCATCCCGACCACCTGCGGCGAAGTCCCCGAGCTACTCACACCCCACGAGACCGTCCCGCGAGACGGCGTCGGCCGCGAGCGCTGCGTCGTCAATCAACTCGCCGTCACCGGCCCCGAGGACGCCCGCCAGGTCGAGTCGGGCTTCGGCTGGTTCGCCGACGACTTCAGCGAAAAAGTCCAGCACTGCAGAGGCATCCGTCGCATGACGATCACGTTCTCGGAGGGGGCGAAACCTCCTCCTGGCGTCACCATCATCGGCGAATGCGTCGACAGTCGCGTGCTCGATGGCGGTTCGGCCGACGAGTGTTGACGAGTCCAGTGCGGACTCGCGCGCTCAAGGAACCGTGATCTTCTCGCGACCGTTGAAGACGCCCTCGGGCATTCCGTAGAGGTTGCTGGTGCCTGTCGCCCGGGTCACCGTGATGCTGAGATAGCCCGAGAAGTTGAAGGTAAAGTTCATGCCATTGCCGACGGTCGTGACCCAGGCATAGCCGAGTGTTTGGATCACGCTCAGACCCGAGCGCCGCCGTGCTGTAGGGCGGCGGGATCGTGGGGGTTTGGGGCCTCAGCGGTGTAGGCAGCGTGGGCTCTGGTGCCGATATGGCTGAAACTGGGGGTGCCTAAAGATTCCTTCGGTCAGCGCGCCCATCAAGCTCAGTCCCGCGAGGGTGAAGGCCCCGCACATCACCATCTGCGGCAAGACGAGGCTTGGCTTCTGATCTTCGAGTTCAGAAATCTGGGCTTCGAGTGCCGCGATTCGCAGGGCATCGGGAAATTGCGCCGGTGGCCGCGGCGCCGTGACTTGACTCGAAGGCAGGCTCGCTGGTGATGTAGGCGGCTCGCTCGCTTCTGGAGGCGGGGCGTCTGCGGAGCCGGGCATCTGCGCGGCGATTGACGAAGACGGCCAGAGCAGCAGCGCCGCGTCGCCGGCGACGACGGCCCTTTTGGCACGCGCCGCGCGCGGCGAAGACGCGACGGGGGCACGACGGTCGGTTGAGCTCGAATCGGGCGCGGTGAGGACGAAGGCAACGACCGTGCCATGTTCCATCGGAGGCCTCGCACCGCGTCGGAGCTGCCTTCCGGGACTTCCGGGACACCTGACGGTCGTCCCCTGTGGCTCCCTGGATACACCAAAGGCCGAAACGGCACGCAGGCGAATTCTTCAGCTTGCCGCGGCGAACGTGCCCGGCAGCACCCGCCGCCCGCCACCGGGCAGCTTCCATGACGCGTTCTTCGGTGGACGACTCGGAAGGTTCGAAGCGGGGGATCGGGTGTCGGTGGATCGGCTCTACTGCAGCTCGGCGGGCATGAAGCGCTCGGGATCCATCGGGGTCAGCGTCAGGAGGGCGCCGCCCAGGGGTAGCCCCGAGGGGCTGCAGCCGCCTGCGCCTTCGTAGAAGAGCATGGGCGTCGCAGCGAGTGGAGCGCCGACCTCGTAGACGGTGACCCTGCGGCAGCCGGCGTAGTCGGTTCGTGTCACGAAGCGCGGCGTCTCGGCGGGTTTTTCGCACGCGGGCACCACCGCGTAGGCGACCGGTGTGGTGCAGCTCTCGTCGGAGAAGCCCGCGTACACCGAGAGGTCCAGGGCGCCCTGTGGCACGCAGCGCCAGCGATCGTCTCTCGTGCGGCGGAAGGAGCAGGCCACGTCGAGCTCGCTGTCCCACGGGGTCCGGGCCCAGCACCCTCCCTCGTCGCTGGTTACGTGGCGTCGCCGCAGGCGGCCCGTGTCGGTGTCGTCGATGCGGAGCTGGAAGCCCAGGAGTTCGTCGCTGGCGAGCTCTGTCAGCCCGTAGAGCGTCGCGTCGACGGGTGCAGTGCCAACCTCGCAGGCGTTGCCGTCAGCGTAGACCTCGCCCGCGTGGGCGCTGCCGACTCGCCAGACGCGCTGGGGATCGTCGGTGCAGCCGGTCTCTGGAGATTCGATGGCGTAGGCCGGCGGGTCGCTGCACTCCATCGCACGGTGGGGATAGAGCGGGATCTGGCAGCTCACGTCGGAGAAACGCGTCGAGTTCGTCCGATCCAGGCGCCGGCCCGCGGGCACGCAGTGTAGCTCACCCTGGTTCAACTGTGGGTGACAGAGCGCGCCGTCGAGCGCGTCGTCATTCCATCCCATGACGCGCACGGCGCCGTCCTGACTCGTGATCCCGCTCGTCGCCACGCGACCGAAGCGCTCCAGCTCCTGCTGCTCCCCGAGCGGAAAGCTCGAGGGGGGAATCTCGGCGCCGGCCTCGTAGAGCGGCTGCTCGGGTGCGCTGCCCTCGACGCAATCGCCGCCCGAGAGGACGTAGACGGGCGAGGTGGGCGTGAGCTCCGCTCCCAACTCGAGCACCCGCCGCGCACTGTCGCAGCCGCTTTCACCCGTGCGTACAGTCAGCACGCCCGCCGGTTCGCACGGTCCCTGTTCCGCTTCCGTGTAGACCGCCATTGTGCAGGCCGCGTCGAGGTAGAAGGTTTCGCTGCCCGACCAGTTGTTCGGCAGGCAGCGCAAGCTGCCGTCGGCCGCGGTGTTGAACTCACAGGGCGCGGAGCGCTCGACGTCGAAGTGGTCGAAAAAGGCGCGGTCGCCCTCCGCCGTGACCAGTGCGCGCATCTGCACGCGGGTGCCACCCTCGTGGTTGGTGCCGTCGGGACAGTCCGGCGGGGGCCCGGCTGTGTCCGCGCTACCGTCCGCGCCGCCGCCATCGCCGTTCGACGAGGTCCCCGGGCCGCCGTCGCCTTCGCCGCCATCCCGGGGACCGCCCATGGCATCGTCAGTCCCAGCGCCTGTGCCACCCGCCGCGTCTGCCTGGGCGTGCGGATCGCCCATGCCGGCGTCGCGCGCATCGGACGCGCCGCAGCCGGCGAGCGCGAGGGCAAGCCCGATGCGAGCGAAACGCGTCTGTGGGTTCTGCCGGGCCATGGCAGCCGAGCATAGCTCATCGCTCGCCAGACGGCAGAGCGTCGAATCGAGTCGCAAATCCCGCGAAGCCTGCATCTATGCGGGACGGGCTTCCAGGGCCTTTCCCATGGCCGCGGCGCGCTTTCGCGGCGCTACCGAGCAGTACGGGACCTGGCGCCGAGGCACCGTCACCGACGCCTCAGCGCACGCCCGCGGCCATCAGGCACTCGGGTGCCCCCTCGCACGCGCCGTCCAGGCAGCGTGCGGCCTCGGCCACGGCCTCGTCGGTGAAGACGGGAAAGAAAAGGCAGACGTCGTCGACCACGCCGTCACAGCCCAGAGCGAATTCGACGCAGCGCTGGTAGAGCGCATCGCCCGCGAGGTCGCTCTCGTCTTCGACGCCGAGGGCGGCAAGCCCCGCCGCGGTACAGGCATCGTCGCTGCGCTCGCAGGGCAGGGTCTCGAAACACGCCACCGCTGCCCTCAGGTACTCCGGCTTGACCTTCTCCCACGGCCCCTGCAGACATTCGCTCTCGCCCCAGTAGGGATCTCCGCGCGGCTGTGGATCCATCGCCGAGCACGCCATGTCCCAGGCCAGATGCGCTCGGCAGAGATCGGTGTCTGCGCCCGTTGCCGACGTAGATGCGGCGCCGGAGCCGCTCGGGCTTCGCGCCCCGGCGTCGGAAGATGTCAGCGCGCCGTTCCCGTCACCGTCGCTGCCGACGCACGATAGGGAGGCCACGGCGATCAGAACCAGCAGCGAAACCCGCACCCCCTCAGTCTACAGCATGACCTCGCGCGATCACGAGCGCGTCCGCCTGGGCAATCGCCTCGTCCGCGGCGGTGAACAGATCGAGATCGTCGGTCGTGCGATGACCGAGGCCCCAATCCCCACGATTCCGGTACCCTACAGCACGGCGGACCTCCCGCAGCTCGCGGATGGCCGTGACACCGTGGCGGGCTTCGGTCGGCAGGTGACCACTGCCGGTCGGGGGCATTCGCCATGAAATCCCGGGTCGGCTAGATGTGCTCGGCGGAAGTCATGATCCGCTCTCGGGACCGCTACGGCGCCAGCTGCGGCGTCCGCTCCCCTTGAAATGCACGGAGTATTCCGGCGAGCACATCTAGGCGCTGCGCTTCCGTCCCTCAGGCCGTGGCGGCGCGCTCGAGGGGCTCCGAACCCAGGGCCAGGTGCAGTGCCTGGTACAGATCCTCGAGTTCGAAGGGCTTGCGCACTACGGCGTCCGGTTCTCCGCCGTCGACCAGGTCCTTGGGCAACTCGGTGCCCGTGACCAGGGCCGCCCGGTCGACGCGTCCCTCCTGGCGCAGACGCCGCAGTAGTTCGTCGCCGCGCATCTCGGGCAAGAGCAAGTCCACCACCGCCAGATCAAACGTTCCGGGCTCCACGAGGGCCAGCGCTGGACTCGCCACGGCCACCACGGTGGCGCCGCGCATCTGCAGGGCGGTGGCCACCATTTCACGCAGCGAGAGGTCGTCGTCGACCACCAAGACGCGAATGTCGAAGGGCTCCGAGTAGTAGACGCCGCTACGGTGCTCGCGCTCGGGCTGCTGAGCTGTGCACGGTGGCGTCGCGCGCTCCAGCTCGACCACGAAGCGGCATCCACTGCCCGGAATACTGTGAAGGTCCAGGGTGCCCCCGAGTTCCTCGACGGCGCGCCGCACCGCCGGCAGGCCCAGGCCGGTGCCGGTCTCTTTGGTCGTGAAGAAGGGCTGAAAGCTCTTGCGCTGGGCGTCGCGGTCCAGGCCAGGGCCGTTGTCCTCGACCTCCAGGCAGACCTTGCGGTCTTCGTTGAGGTTGTCGCGTGCCGCCACCCGCAGCCATACGCTGCCGGCTTCGGGCAGCGCTTCGACGGCGTTGGCCGCCAGGTTCCAGACCACCGACCACAGCCGCCCACGGTCGCCGACCACCCATAGCCCAGGCTCGATATCAGGCACGATCCGTACGCGCTTGCCCATGGCCTTCGGTGCGAGTAAGTGTGACACTTCGTCCACAAAAGCCGAGAGATCGATGGGTTCCGCGGCCCCTTCGGGGTCGCTCATGCTGCGGGCTGCGGCCATGATCTGGCGCGCCGACAACCAGGCAGCGTCCGCGCTCCTTTCGATCAGCGCGAGCGCTTCGTCCACGCGCTCCCCCTGGCGCGCCAGGCGGGCCCAACCAGCGACGGCGCCGAGCGCGTTGGACAGCTCGTGGGAAATGGCGGCCGTCAGCTCGCGCTCGTGCCCGGAATCGTGGCCGGCATTGGGGAGTTCGATCGCCGATGCCGAGAGAATCGCAGCGGCCCGCCCGGGGCTGTCTTGCACCAGCATCACGTGCACACCGCCCTCGGTGGTGAGCGTTTCACTGCCTCCGCGTCGGGCCGATTCGAGCGCGGTCTGGATGCGGTTCCGATCCGGAGCGTCTCCCAGCAGGCTACGCAGCAGGCGGGCGAGGTCGAGGGCGGCGGCCCCGGGGCCGAGGGCATGCTGGGCGGCGGCGTTCACCCGCAGCCGTCCACCAGCCTCGCGCTCGCGGAGCACTGGGAGCCCCGAGTCGCTCGCCAACCAGTCGATCAAAATATGTCCCCAGAAGAAAGATTCACTCTAACTGGATCCTAGCCCTGTCTACCCGGGTGGTCAATCCTGCCCCCTCGGCAAGACTGGGGCCGACGTATGCACCGTGGTCGGATCCCGCACAACCCCGGACATATGGGGAAGGGTTTCCGGCTTGGATCTTCGGCAATTCGGCGCGTGAACTCGCGAACAATCCGAGCTAGCCTCCCGGCCCCATGGCTGCCCTGACCCTGGATGATGTGCGCCACGTGGCGAATTTGGCTGCCCTGGAACTCGACGATCGCGATCCGGAGGAGCTCGAGGCGCTGCGGGCCGAACTATCGGCGATTCTGGAGTTCATGGCCGACCTGGATGCGGTCGACGTCACGGGCGTCGAGCCCACGGCCCATCCCTTCCCGATGGCGTCTCCGCTGCGCCCCGACGAGGTGTTGGACGTGGTGCCCCGGGAGCGGTTGATGGCCGCGGCCCCGCGCACCCAGGACGGCGCCTTTGCGGTGCCCAAGGTGCTGGAGGGCGACTCGTGAGCGAGGCCACCAAGTCGGCACTCTCCTCGGTCTCGTGGACCGAGCTGTCGATCGCGGAGCAGGCCGCCCGGGTGAGCCGCGGCGAGCTGTCGGCCGTGGAGCTGTGCCGCCACTACCTCACGCGCATCGAGCGTCTCGATGTGGCCCTGCGCTCTTTCCTCCACGTCGACGCCGAGGGCGCGCTGGCCCAGGCCGCCGCCGTGGACGCAGCGCGCGCCGCCGGCGAAGCGCTGGGGCCGCTGGCCGGCGTGCCCCTTTCGCTCAAGGACAACCTCTGCACCCGCGGCCTGGCCACCTCCTGCGCCTCGCGCATCCTCGAGGGCTACATCCCGCCCTACGACGCGCACGTGGTCGAGCGCCTGCGCGAGGCCGGCGCCGTGATCCTGGGTAAGTCGAACCTCGACGAGTTCGCCATGGGCTCATCCACCGAAAACTCCGCCTTCGGCGCCAGCAAAAATCCCTGGGATCCCAAGCGCGTCCCCGGCGGCTCCTCGGGCGGTTCGGCCGCGGCCACCGCCGCTCGCCTGGCGGCCGCCTCCCTCGGCAGCGATACCGGCGGCTCGGTGCGCCAGCCCGCTGCCTATTGCGGCGTGACGGCGATCAAGCCCAGCTACGGCCGCGTCTCCCGCTACGGCCTGGTGGCCTTCGCCTCCTCCCTCGACCAGGTCGGCCCCATCGCCCGCGACGTGGCCGACGCCGCCACCCTGCTCGGCGTGATCGCCGGCCACGACCGCCGCGATGCCACCAGCGTCGAGCGCGAGGTCCCCGACTACGCAGCCGAGTGCGGTCGCGACCCCAAGGGCCTGCGCGTGGGCGTGGTGCGCGAGGCCATCGAGGGCTGCGAGGCTTCGGTGCGCGCCGCCATCGAGACCGCCATGGAGGCGCTGTCGGGCCTCGGTTGCGAGCTGGTCGAGGTGGAGCTGCCCAACGCCAGCCACTCGATCGCCGCCTATTACATCATCGCGCCGGCCGAGGCCTCGTCCAACCTGGCCCGCTTCGATGGCATGCGCTACGGGCTGCGCGTGGCCGCCGACGACCTGGCCGCCACCTACCGCAAGACGCGCAGCCAGGGCTTCGGCGCCGAGGTGCGCCGTCGCATCATGCTCGGGACCTACGCCCTGTCTGCCGGTTATTTCGACGCCTATTACTTGAAGGCCCAGCGCGTACGCACGCGCATCCGCCAGGATTTCGATGCCGCCTTCGAGCGCTGCGACCTGCTTTTGACGCCGACGGCGCCTACGGTGGCTTTTGAAAGCGGTGCCCATGCCGATCCCCTGTCCATGTACAAGCAGGACATCTTCACGTTGCCGGCTTCCCTGGCTGGCGTGGCGGCCCTGAGCATGCCCTGCGGCCTGGGCGAGGCCGGACTGCCCGTGGGCCTGCAGCTGTCGGCGCCGGCCTTCGAGGAGGCGCCCATGATCCGCATGGCCCACGCCCTGGAGCGACAGCTCGGGGTCTTGCCATTGACGCCGCCGGGCTACGGAGGCGAAGCATGAACGCCAGCTACGAGACCGTGATCGGCCTGGAGGTTCACGCCCAGTTGCGGACCCACTCCAAGCTCTTCTGCGGCTGCTCGACGCAGTTCGGAGCGCCGCCCAATGCCCACACCTGCCCCACATGCCTGGGTCTTCCCGGCTCGCTGCCGGTGCCCAATGCCGCCGCCATCGAGCTGGCCATGCGGGCGGCCCTGGCCGTCGGCTGCGAGGTGCGCGAGCGCAGCGTCTTCGAGCGCAAGAACTACTTCTATCCCGACTTGGCCAAGGGTTATCAGATCTCCCAGTACGCCTTGCCCTTGAATGTGGCCGGGAAGCTGGAGGTGGAGACCGAGGCCGGCGGCCGTCGCGTCATCGGCATCACGCGCATTCATCTGGAAGAAGACGCCGCCAAGAACCTGCACTCCAGCGCCGCGGCCCAGACGCTGGTCGATTTCAACCGCGCCGGCGTGGCGCTGATCGAAATCGTCAGCGAGCCCGACCTGCGCAGTTCCGCCGAGGCCGAGCAATACCTGCGCAACCTGCGCGAGATCCTGATGGCCGTGGGCGTCAACGACGGCAACCTGGAAGAGGGCTCCTTCCGCTGCGACGCCAACGTCTCCATTCGTGCGCCGGGCGCGACCGAGCTGGGCACGCGCACCGAGCTGAAGAACATCAACTCCTTTCGCTTCGTGCGCAAAGCCATCGACTACGAAGCGGCCCGCCACCATGCGGTGATCGCGGGTGGCGGCAAGATCGTGCAGGAGACGCGGCTGTGGGATGACGCCCAGGGCAAGACCGTGCCCATGCGCAGCAAGGAAGAGGCGATGGACTATCGCTACTTCCCGGACCCCGACCTGCCGCCGATCGTGGTGTCAGCGGCGCAGATCGAGGCTGCGGCCGGCGTGCTGCCGGAGCTGCCCGCGACCAAGCGCGCGCGCTACGTTGCCGAGCTCGGCCTGACCGCCGCCGACGCCGGTGTCCTGACTTCCCATCCGGCGCTGTCGGGCTTTTTCGAGGCCACGGTAGAGGAGCTTTCGTCGCGTCTGGGGGGGCGCATCGAGCCGGCGCGGGCGGGCAAGCGCGCAGCCAACTTCATCCAGGCCGAGGTCCTGCGCGACTTCTCCGCCGACGGCCTGGAGGCGAGCCTGCCGCTGTCGGCTGCGGCCCTTTCGGAGCTTTTGGCCTTGCTCGAGGCCGGCAGCATCAGCGGCAAGATGGCCAAGGGCGTGCTCGCCGAGATGATCGCCAGTGGCAAGCCCGCTGCCAAAATCGTCGAGGAGCAGGGGCTCTCCCAGGTCAGCGACAGCGCGCTCATCGAAGAGGTGGTGCGCAAGGTCGTCGACGGCAGCCCCGACAACGTCGCCGCCTACCGCGCCGGCAAGCAGAACGTGGTCGGCTGGTTCGTGGGTCAGGTCATGAAAGAGACGCGCGGCCAGGCCAATCCGCGCATGGTCAATGAGCTCTTGCGCAAGCTCCTGGAGGGCGAGTGACGGCGCTTTCGTTGCCGCGGCCGCCCCTCAGCGGCGCCTCTTACTCGGCGGTTGAGTTCGATACGGTCGCGGCCCAGGTGGTGATGCTCGAGCAGCGCCTGTTGCCAGCGCGCATCGAGTACCGGCGCTACGAGGACGCTGCCGCCGTGGCCGAGGCCATCACCGCCATGGTGGTGCGCGGAGCACCTGCCATCGGCATTGCGGCTGCCTACGGGCTCGTGCTCGAGGCCCTGCACGAGCGCGGCGATGGGGGCGCGTTCGCTGCGCGCATGGAGACCGCGTCGGTGAGGTTGGGACGGGCGCGACCGACGGCGGTGAACCTGGCCTGGGCCATCGCGCGCATGGGCCGCTGTGCCGCGCGCGTCGCTGACAGCGCCCCCGACGCGCGCGCGGCGGCCATGTTGGCCGAGGCCGAGGCGATCCACCGCGAGGACGTGGAGGCCTGCCGGCGCATGGGTGAGTTGGGCGCGGCCCGCGTGCCCCAGGGCGCCACCATCCTCACCCACTGCAACGCCGGCGCCCTGGCCACCGGCGGCTATGGCACGGCCCTCGGTGTCATCCGCGCCGCCCACGCCATGGGCAAGCAGATCCGCGTGCTGGCCGACGAGACGCGGCCCTACCTGCAGGGGGCGCGTCTGACCTCCTGGGAGCTGAACCAGGACGGCATCGAGGTGGAGGTGATCACCGACTCGATGGCGGCGTTTTTCTTCGCCCGCGGCGAGATCGACTTCTGCGTCGTGGGCAGCGACCGCATCGCGAGAAACGGCGACGTGGCCAACAAGATCGGCACCTACAACGTGGCGGTACTGGCGCGCGAACACGGCGTGCCCTTCACGGTGGCCGCCCCCTTCAGCACGGTGGACCTGGCCTGCCCCGACGGCGCTTCGATTCCGATCGAAGAACGCGGCCGCGACGAGGTGGCGCGCATCGGCGATACCGTGCTGGTGGCCGATGGCATCGGTTGTCGCCATCCGGCCTTCGACGTCACACCCGCGCGGCTCGTGGACGAGATCTATACAGAACGGGGCATGATCCGACCCGCCAAGGGCGAGCTGCCCACGCAGCTCGCGTCGGCGGGCGGCGGGGAGTAGAATCGCGACCATGGCAGTCGATCCGATCGCCTTTTGTATGCAGCGGCTGCCCGAGCTGTACGCTGAACTCTTTCCCCAGCTCGCGTCGGAGTTGCAACAGGCCCTGCGCGAGCGAACGCTCTCGGGCACGGTCACCTTCGCTGGCGAAGGCGGCACCACGCTGGCTCTCATCGCCGACGCCGAGGGGTTGCAGGTGCGCAAGGGCGAGACCGCCGAAGAGGGCTTCGGCTACGCCCTGGAGCTGCCGCTTTCGGCCGCCAGCTTCGGCCTCGACGAGATCGAGCGCGAGCGGCTGTTGAAGAGCGGCATGTTGCGCGTGATGCAGCTCTTGCCCTCTAGCCAAGCCCGCCAGCTCTTGGCCCAGGGCTATGTTTTCGATGCCACCGTCAAGGAGGTGCCCGTGCTGGGCGAGGTCCGCGCGCGCGTGGCGCTGGGCAAGAGCCGCTTGCCAGCGCGTTGCGAGTTCTCACTGGAAGTTACATACGACGACCTGGAGGACGCGCGCGAGGAAGGCGTCGCGCCCCATCAGTTCTTCTTGGCCGGCAAAATGAAGATGGACGGCGACGTGGCCAAGGCGATGATGCTGGGCATGACGCTGGCCCAGTTTCGCTGATGCAGCGCGGGGCGGGGCAGGGCCTCCGGAGGTTTTCGCTGGCGGGGTGGCTGCTTTTGAGCGCCGCCGCGTGCGCCGCCGGCAGGGTGAGCGACGATGCAGCCTGCGGGGGAATCGAGGTCTGCGATCTGGAAGACAACGACTGCGACGGCGCCATCGATGAACAGCTGCTGGCTTGCGAATTCGCCGACAGCGATCAGGACGCCCTGCCGGATCTCTGGGAGGTGCGTGGGGTGGACCTGGATGGCGACGGTGAGCTTGAACTCGACCTGGCCGCCATGGGCGCCGATCCGCTGCGCCGGGATCTCTTCATCGAGGTCGACCACATGCAGCAGGACAGTGACGACGCCCACAGCGACGCCCTCTCCAATGCCGCCCTCGAGCGCGTGCAGCAGGCATTCGCCGCGGCACCGGTCGAAAACCCCGACGGCAGCCGCGGCATCAACCTGCACATCGACAACGGACCCGAGAGCCTGATGGATCCGCAAAGCGGACGCCGCTGGGGTGAGCTGAGCGAGGCCTCGGTCCTGCCCCATGCCGACGCCACCGACTACGAAAGCCACGCGGCCCTGCGCCGCGAGTACATGGGGCCAGGGCGCCGCGGCGTCTTCCGTTACGCTGTCGCGGGCCATGGGCTCGGCTCGCTTCCCATCGAAGGGTGTTCGGGGATCCTGGTCAACGCCAACGGCCTGGCTGCCAAAGACCAGATGATCGTGACGTTCTCGGTGCAGAGCGGTCCGCTGGTGGAGCTGGGGGGCTACACCCCGGGGGCGCGCGACGAAGGCCAACAGGCGAGTCTTTTCATGCACGAACTCGGTCACACTCTGGGTTTGGCCCACGGAGGCTCCGATGACATCAACCGCAAGCCCAATTACCTGAGCGTGATGAACTACTCCTTTACCTACCGTGGTCTGTGGCGCGACGGCAGATGGGGCGTGCTCGACTACAGCCGCTTCGACAGCACGCTCGACGAGACCGCGCTGTCCGAGACCGACGGGCTCGAGGCGCTGGAGCAGGCCGGGGCCGAGGGCTACGGCACCGTCTTTTATTGCGGCGATACGGATCTCAGCTGCATGCCCGAGGCGACGGGGCTATCCGATGCACGCGTCGAGATCACCGATCTCGGCGCGCCCGTCGACTGGAATTGCGACGGGCGCATCGCTCCCGGGCCGGTCGCCGCCGAGGTGAATCTCGGTGTGGCCGCCGAGCGTTTCGAAAGCGGCGACGACTGGCGGCGGCTGGATTTCAGCGCCGCCGCGCGCATCGGAGCCTGGGCCGGCGAATTCGCCGACGAGTGACAGCGGGGCGGGGGAGGTGTAGCGTGGTCCGTCAATGCTGCGACGGACCTGGATCGACTACGAGGTCGACGTGCATGCGGGCGCCGAGGAACTCGGCCAGCTGCTGGGGGATCTGGACGGCTGGCCGGCATGGACGCCGGGGCTCTTGCGCATCGAGCGCGTGGATGAAGGCCCCGTGCGCGTCGGCCTCCGCTTTCGCATGGTGGTGCGCCTGGGCAAGGGGCCCACGCTGACTTTGCCGTGCGAAGTCTACACGTGGGAAGCCCGCCGTCTCGAGTGGGGAGGGGGCTTCGTGGGTGGAAAAGTGCGGCACTTCTTCGAGATCGAGCCCCTGGGCGCCGAGCAGAGCCGGGTGCGCCAGGTCGAATACGCCACCGGCGTGCTGGCGCTTGTGGCCTGGCCCTTCGAGGCCCACTGTCACGCCCACGATCGCGGTTGGTCCGACGCCCTGGTGGAGCGCTTCATGGGGCGGGCCGGGAGCATTTGAACGCGGGCAGGGGGCGTAGGGGGTCGGCCTTGCGCGTCTGCACCATGGTCCGGAAAATCGGTCCATGGCGCTGAAGGTCTTGACGCTCAACATCTGGCACAATGCAGGTCCCTGGCCCGAGCGCCGTCGCCTGATCCGTCAGGCCTTTGAAGAGCTGCAGCCCGACGTCATCGGCTTGCAGGAGGTGTTGCAGGGCGACGACGTCGATCTCCTGGCCGAGCTGTCGGAGGGCTTCGGCTACGAGACGGCATTTGCCATGGCCAGCCCCTTCTGGCTCGACCTGGATGTGCGCTTCGGCAACGCCATCCTCAGTCGCCATCCCATCGAGCAACTCCACGAGCTGCGCCTGCCCGACGGCGGCGATTTCGAGACCCGCGGCGCCTTGACCGCCCTGATCCGCGCGCCCTTCGGGCCCCTGTGCTTTAGCGTGACCCACCTCAACTGGAAGTTGCACCACGGCCATGTGCGGCTGCGGCAGGTCGAGGCCCTGTGTGAACACGTGCTGTCCCACAGGCCCGAGGGTGGTTTTCCTCCGGTGGTCGTTGGCGACTTCAACGCCGAGCCGGACTCCGATGAGATTCGCTACATGCGCGGCCTGCACAGCAGCGCCGGGCGCTCGGTCCATTTTCGCGACGCCCTGCGCCAGATCCGCGATCTGCGCGGCCACCACGAACCCGTCTTCACCTGGGACAACCGCAATCCCTACGCGCGCGGCGAGTGGGAGCCCAATCGCTGCCTGGACTACATCTTCGTCGGCTACCCGCTGCGCAACGGACTCGGACACGTGCGCGACGCCCGGCTGGTCTGCGACGGGCCCGAGGACGGAGTCTGGCCGAGCGACCACTTCGGGGTTTTTGCGGAGCTGGAGACGGGCTGAGCTTCAGCCGATCGGGGCCTCAGGCATCGGCCTCTTTCTTCAGCTCCAGCGCTTCCCAGCGCTCCATGGCCTGCTCCAGCTCGCTCCGCGCTTGCTCGAGGTCGCGGCCGGCCCGGGCGGCACCGGGGGGATCCTTTTGGTATAACTCGGGGTTGGCCAGGCGGGTTTCGAGCGCTGCGATGGCTGCCTCGAGGGTCTCGATGCGCTCTTCGAGCTTCGATAGCTCGATGCGCTCGGCATAGGTCAGGCCGCCCTTGCTGCGGGCCTTGGGCGCGGCCTTGCTCGAGGCCGGGCGCGCCTTGGCTGCTCCCGCGCGCGCCTTTTCCTGCTCGTCGAGCCAGTCGCGATAGTCGGAGTAGCCGCCCTGCAGTTTGACCCAGCGGCCTTCGCTATCGGGCGCCAGCACCGAGGTGGCGATGCGGTCGAGCAGCCAGCGGTCGTGGCTGACCAAAAGTAGGGTGCCGCCGTAGTCGAGCAGCATCTCCTCAAGCGCGCTGAGCGAGACCACGTCCAGGTCGTTGGTCGGCTCGTCGAGCATCAGCAGGTTGGAAGCATCGCGCAGCAGCTTGGCCAGGGCCACGCGCGTGCGCTCGCCTCCCGATAGTGACGCCACCGGCTGGCGCTGCTGCTCGTAGCTGAAGAGAAAGCGGCGCAGGTAGGCCCGGAGCTCCACGCGCTGGCCGCCCAGCTCGATGTGCGTGGGGCCGTCGTCGAAGTTGTCGTAGATGGAAAGCTCATCGCGCAGGCCCGAGCGGGTTTGATCGAGATAGGCGATGCGGGTGTTCTTGCCCAGGGTGATGCTGCCGGCGCTGGGCTCGAGGTCGCCCCGGATCAGGCGTAGCAGCGAGGTCTTGCCGCTGCCATTGGGCCCCACGATGCCGATGCGTTCACCGCGGGCCACGAAGAGGTCGAGGTCGGCGATTAGCGTGCGCTCGCCAAAGCTGAGGCCGACCTCCCGCAGCTCCAGCACGGTCTTGCCACTGCGCGCAGCGGTCGCCGTCAGCTCGGCTTGCTTCTCTCGCTTTGGCGCCTGCACGGCCAGGGCCTCTTCGGCCCGCTCGACGCGAGCCTTTTGCTTGGTGGTGCGCGCCTTGGGGCTTTGCCGGAGCCACTGCAGCTCGCGGCGCAGGAAGTTCTGGCGGTTGGCTTCTTCGCGCTCGGCCTGCTCCTGGCGCAGGGCTTTGGCTTCCAGATAGGCGCCGTAGCCACCCTCGAAGCTGTGCAGCACACCGGCGTCGAGCTCGATCGTGCGGCTTGCGACCCGGTCGAGCACGTAGCGGTCGTGGGTGATTAGCAGCAGGGCGCCGCGAAACTCGGAGATGAGATAGCCCTCGAGCCATTCGATGGTGTCGACGTCGAGGTGGTTGGTGGGCTCGTCCAGGATCGCCAGGTCGGGCTCGGAAACGAGCAGCTGGGCCAGGGCCACGCGCCGCTTTTCACCGCCGCTCATGTGGGCGATGGGCGTGTCGGGCTCCGGGCAGCGCAGGTGCCCCATGATGCGCTCGGCCCGGTGGCGCAGATCCCAGCCACCGGCCTGTTCCACGGCGTCGGCGGCCCGCTGTTGGGCGTCGAGCAGGGCCTCGCTGACCTCGGAGGCCTGCTCCAGGGCCGCGCTGGCCGCGTCGTAACGCGCCATCGCTTCGGTCCAGGGCCCCAGTCCCGCCAGCACTTCGTCGATGGCGCTCTTGTCCGGATCGAGCGCCGGCGCCTGCGCCAGGTAGCCGACGCGGGCTCCGCGGCGCAGGGCGAGCTTGCCCTCGTCCGGCTGTTCGAGGCCCGCCAGCAAGCGCGACAGGGTGCTTTTGCCGGAGCCATTGGTCCCCACCAGGCCGACGCGCTCGCCGCTGGCGATCGAGACGTCGACGCCAGCGAGGATCTGCGAGACGCCGTAGCTACGGCGCAGGCCCTGGGCGCTGAGGATGGGCATGGCGCCGGACTCTACGCCCTGGGCGCGGCGGCGCAAAGGCTTGCGGCGCTACCCGCAGCGCAGGCCGGCCACGTCCTGCTTGGCCTTCTCGCACTTGCTGCTGGAGCGGTCGCAGTGCCCGACCGCGTCCTGCTCGCGTTCGGAGATGGTGCAGATGCTCGCCGCGGATTCGCAGATGCTGTCGCGCAGCTCCTGGGAGCGCTGGCAGTCCGGTCGTGGCTTTTCGAGCTGCTTGGCCAGGGCGGCACGGTTGGCCCCGAGCTTCATGGACAGCTCCACCACCTCGTCCATGGCGCCCTCGTCGGCCGCCTGCTGCGTCTCCGCCGATTCATCGGGCGGTGCGGGTTCTGCCGCAGCGACCTGTTCGCCGCCCTCGGTTTCGGGGGCGGCTGCGGCAGGCTCGGACTCGGGGGAGCCACCGCAGCTCGCTGTGACCAGGGCGAGCGCCGCCAGGGCACTTAGCGCTTGGGACCGAGGGCAGGACGAGAGACGCATTGTACTTCGGACCTCCGGCTGCGAGTTAGAGCGGGTCTAATAGTGTACGAACCTGCGCGCTCGGATTGAAGGCCAACGCGAAAACTCAGTGGGAGCGCGTGGTGGCGTGGGTGTCGGCCTGCGGCGCTGTGGGAGAGCTGCGGGAGGCTCACTCCGAGGCCAGTGCCCTGTCGTCGTCGAGCCCGAAGCTCTGCATCTCGACCAGCCTGCGGTGGTGGCCGTCGGGTCGCGCCATCGGTTCGGCATGGCTACCCTGCTCGATGCCGCGGCTCAGCGTCTTGGTTAGGGTTCGCGAAAGAATCACTTCCCCCTTTGGTGCGTGACGGCGGTGTGCGGTCGGGACGGCGCCCGGAGGAGAATCCGCAGTCGTACCCGAGGTACATCGAGGAATTCTTCGAGGACGCACGGCCCGAGCGTGCCCGCCGGTGCGTGCCAAAGGGGGAAGTGATTCTTTCGCGGGCCCTTACCCCCACCTGGGCTGTCATCGCGTCCATGGCAGGTGCGCGCCACGTTTGTCGTCTACACCTCGAGCGCAAACAGCTCGTCGTAGCTCTGGCGGCGACGGATTTGCCGCGGCTCGGCGCCGTCGACCAGGATTTCCGGCGAGAGCGGGCGCGTGTTGTAGGTGCTGGCCATCACCGCCGCGTAGGCGCCAGCGCCGCGGATCGCCAACAGATCCCCGCGCTGCAGCTCCGGCAGCGGCCGATCGCGCGCCAGGAAGTCACCGGACTCGCAGACCGGGCCGACCAGGTCGGCGCTGTGGGTTTCGCCGAGCGCCCGGGCTTGGCTCACCGGCATCACCGCATGGTAGGCGCCGTAGAGGGCGGGGCGGATCAGCTCGGTCATGGCCCCGTCGACGATCACGAAGCGCTTGTCGCCTTGCTGCTTGGTGAAAAGCACGCGCGTCAGGAGCACGCCCGCATCGCCCACGATGGCGCGCCCGGGTTCGATTTGAAGCTCTAGTCCAAGTCCGCCAGCGCCGCGCTCGAGGGCGCTGACGATGGCGCCGCCGAAACGAGCGTGATCGGCCATGGCCTCGCCCTCGTCGCCGTAGAGGATCGGCCAGCCTCCACCGGCATCGAGCACCTCGATGGGGGCGCCAGCGGCTTTGGCGCGCGCCGCGAAGCGCGCGACGATCTCGACCGCGTCGGCGATGGGCTCCGGGGCCAGCACCATCGAACCGATGTGGCAGGCGATGCCCACGAGTTCCAGGTGCGGGTTCGCGATTAGATCCGGCAGCAGGCGCTCGGCGACCTCGGGCTCGAGGCCGAACTTGCTGCTGTGCAGGCCGGTGGAGATGTAGGGGTGGGTTTTGGGGTCCACGTCCGGGTTGACGCGCAGGGCGATGCGCGCGCGCTTGCCCAGGTCGCGCGCGATGGCCGTGATGGCGTGCAGCTCGGCTTCGCTCTCGGCGTGGATGGCGGCGATGTTCGCGTGCAGCGCCGCGCCGATTTCGGCGTCGCTCTTGCCGACGCCGCTGAAGACGATGGTCGCCGGATCGAAGCCAGCCCGCAGCGCCCGCTGCAGCTCGCCGCCGGAGACGATGTCGGCGCCGCAGCCGCGCTCGGCCAGACGCCTGAGAATGCTCAGGTTGCTGTTGGCTTTGACGGCGTAGGCGATGCGGTGGGGTACGGCCTCGAGCGCTTTGTCGACGGAGTGCACGGCCCCGTCGATGCTGGCGCCGCTGTAGACATAACTCGGAGTTCCGAAACGGTCTGCCAGTTCGGCCAAGTTGCAGTCCTCGGCGTGCAGGGAGCCGTTGCGGTAGCGGAAGTGGGCCGACGGGGGGATGGGGGCGAGGCCCTTGGTGTCACTCATGGCGCACCACCCCCGGCCTGCACCGCGCCGAAGCGCGCGGCGATGGCGTCGACGTCCTGACCGCGCGCCTCAAGCTCCTCGCGCAGCGAGGCGATGGCGGCGTGCACGCGGGCGCGGGCGGGGCCGCCCGGCAAGTCCCTGCGCTCGACCGCGGCTTCCATGTCGAGCGCGGCGTAGACGTCCTCGGCGAAGTTTGGATCCTCGGCTTGCAGCGTGGCAAGGTCCAGCTCGCTCAGGGTCTTGTTCTGGTCGAGCGCGCGCTTGACCAGGCGTCCGGCCACGTGATGGGCGTGGCGGAAGGGCACGCCGCGGGCGCTGAGATAGTCGGCCAGCTCGGTCGCATCAAGAAAACCCTGGCCCAGCGCCGCTTCCATGCGTGCCTTGTCGAAGCTGGCGCCGCCGAGCGAGCCGGCCAGGATCTGCAGACAGGCATCCACCGTGTCGAAGGCGTCGAAAACCGGCGGTTTATCTTCCTGCATGTCGCGGTTGTAGGTCAGCGGTAGGCCCTTGAGCATAACCACCAGGTTCATCAGATCGCCGACCACGCGGCCGGTCTTGCCGCGCACCAGCTCGGCCATGTCGGGGTTTTTCTTCTGCGGCATCATGGAGGAGCCGGTGGTGAAGGCGTCGCTCATGCGCACGAAGCCAAACTCCTGGCTGCTCCAGAGCACCAACTCCTCGCTGATGCGCGACAGATGGATCGAGCAGTTGACCAGGGCCGCCACCGTTTCGACCAGGAAGTCGCGATCGGCCACGGCGTCCAGGGAGTTTTCGGTGATGCCGTCGAAACCCAGCTCGAGCGCGGTCGCTTCCCGATCGAGGGGAAACGTCGTGCCCGCCAGGGCGCCCGAGCCCAGGGGCGAGCGGTTCATGCGGCGCGCGGCGTCCAAGAGGCGGGTGCGGTCACGGCCCAGCATGGCGCACCAGGCCAAGATGTGATGGGCCAGGCGCACCGGTTGGGCGCGCTGCAGGTGCGTGTAGCCCGGCATCAATACTTCCACCGTCTGCCCGGCGCGCACCAGAAGCACGCACAGCAGCTGGTCGATGAGTCCGGCGCTGCGGTGGCAGGCCTCGCGCGTCCACAGCCGCATGTCGGTGGCGACTTGATCGTTTCGGCTGCGGCCGGTGTGCAGGCGGGCGCCAGCGTCGCCGATGCGTTCGATGAGCGCCGACTCGATGTTCATGTGCACGTCTTCTTTGCTGTGGTCCCAGGCGAAGCGCCCGGCCTCGATCTCCGCAGCGACCGCTTGCAGGCCTTCGACGATGCGCTCCACATCGGCCGCTTCCAGGATGCCCTGGGCGGAGAGCATGCGCGCGTGGGCGATGGAGCCGCGGATGTCCTGCACGGCCAGGCGCTTGTCGAAGTCGACGCTTTGGCTGAAGTCGAGCGCAGCTTTGTCCGGGTCTTCTTCGAAGCGCCCGCCCCAGGTCTTTTGGCTCATGGCGAAACCTCTCGTGGCTCAGTCATCGGTCGCCACCGATTGCCGGGGGACGCAAGCGGCTAGCGACCGGTGGGGAGCCTTAGCGCGATTCGGCGCAGAAGTCGCGTGCCGGCGCGCAGGCAGTGGGCGTCCACAGCCATGGCCAAGAGCGCCGCCAGGCCCGGTGCCAATAGACCCGTCGAGGCGGCGCCGACCACGGTGATGAAGACCACCGCGCAGATGCGCGTGGCCCGCAGCGTGGCCGCGCGCGCGGCGTGGGCGATGAACAGGGCGGCAGCCGCGTCGCGCACGTCGTCGACCACCAGACCCACGGCGCGATCGCCGGCCACGCCGCCGGCGGCGCCCAGCTCGATGCTGACGTCGGCGGCGGCCAGGGCAGGATCGTCGATGCCGGGGCGGCCCAGGGCGGCCACCACGTTGCCGGCATCGCGCAGGCTGCGCACCTGCTGGCCGCGCTCTTCGGGCAACAGCTCGGCCTTGATGTGTTCGACGTCGAGCGCTTCGGCCAGGTGGCGTACGGCGCCCAGCTGATCGCCGGTCAGCAGCACCACCTCATGGCCCAGGTCGAAGATGCGCTGGATGGCCGGGCGCGCGCCCACGCGCAGCTCGTCCTGCACCGTCATCACGGCGCGCACGCGGTTGCCCTCGGCCAGGAAGACCGGCGTGCGGCCGGCGGCCTCGGCGCGCGCGGCCTCGGAGTCGGCGACTGCCACGCTGATGCCCTCGTCGAGCAACATGCGCCGGCTGCCGATCACCAGCGCCTGCCCGTCCGGCGAGATCGCCGTCACGCCGCGGCCCGGGTGGTAGACCGGCCGGCGCACTTCCAGCACCGGGGCGTGCTGCTCGCGGGCGAAGCGCTCGACGGCGCGGGCGAAGGGGTGGTCGCCGGCGGCCCGTTCGGCGGCGGCGGCGATGCCGATCAGGCGCTTGACGTCGCTGCCATCGAGCGCATGGCACTCCACCACCGCCGGCTTGCCTTCGGTGAGCGTGCCCTGGGGCGACATGGTGACGGTGCTGACGCGGCCCACGGCGTCGAGGGCGCGGCCATCGCGGTAGATGATGCCACGTGCACCGGCGGCGGCGCCGGCGGCCCGCCGCGGCGACTGGATCGCCCGGTAGACCGAGAGCAAGGGGGCGGCCACCAGCACCGCGGCCGCCGCCGCCAGCGGTGACGAGGGCGCACCCGACTGGGCAACGAGCATGGCGCCCAGGGCCAACAGCACCGCCAGGGGGCCACCCCAACTGGCGATCAACGACGACACGCGCGTCAGCGCGGTGGCGTCGAGCTCGGGCGCAGAGCCGAAGCGCGAAAGACGCGCCAGCGAGCGTTCCGGACCGACGTGGGTGGCCATGACGCGGATGGCGCCGTCGGCCACACGCGCGCCGGCCAGGACCGTGTCGCCCGGGCGCCGGCGTAGGGGGCTGCTGGCGCCGGGGTAGGGCAGCACGCGCGCCTCGCCAGCTCGCACCACACCATCGACGGCCAGGGTCTCGCCGCGCAGGGCCACGATCTCCTGGCCGGCGCGGACGTCTTCGGCCTCGATCATGCGCAGGTCGGTCGACAGCGGATCGTCGGCGTTGGCCACCGGTACGTGCAGGCGCGCCGGAAACTTGGCGATGAGCTGAAAGGCGGCCTCGCGCAGGGGGCGCTGGGCGTCGGCGTCGACGTAGGCGCGCAGCACCATCGCCCCGGCAGCCAGCGCCGCGCCCTCGATGCTGAGCCATGAACCGGCCCCGAGTTCGATGTCGCGCAGGGCGACGAAGGCCGCCAGCAGCGCGCCCGCGGCGCCGGCCAGCCAGGCCACCGGGCCCACGTCCTTGACCGTCGCGGAGCTGGCCCATAGCGCGACCAGCACGGTGACGGCCGTGAAGGCGCTCGAGATCAGCGCCAGCGCGAAGTGCTGCGACCACAGGCCCGTGAGCATGGCCAGGGCCAGGCTGCTGACGGCCAGCCACAGGCCGCCGGGGCGCTGCTCGCGCGGGGCGGGGAGCGCCAGCGGAATTTCGTGGCCGCTCGGCGTTCGCGGCGCGTCGAAGGGCAGGGCGAGGGGTTTGAGCACCTGCCGCGGGGCCGGGCGGTGGCGGGCGCCGGCCCGGAACTCGGTCTCGCAGCTGCCGTCACACAGGAATCGAAAACCGTCGTCGAAGCGCAGCACCACCTTGGCCCGCAGCGGGTCGACCGGGCTGCCGCAGGCCGCGCAGGGGCGGGCGTCGAGCTGCGGGCGATCCGAGGGCAGCTGGCTGCTGGGCTCCAGCGACTCCAGGGCCTCCGAGTACTGCTTCGCTTCCTGCACAGCGGGCGACTATTGAAGATTCGCGATCGGGGTGCAACGCGGGGTCATCGAAAAAAAGTACGCCAAGGCATCTAAATCCAGCGAACCAGGCGCAAATAGCAACGGTGGGGCAGACAGGTTGGCGATGTCTGCTCCGGGTTGACTGGCGGGCCGTCAGCGCGGAGGGTGTGGGCCAGCGAGTCCACCGTGCACATCTTTCGTAATATTCCCTCCCGTCTGGGCGCGATCGCGGTCGCGTCCATCCTCCTGGTCGCCTGTTCCTTGAGCGAGCGTGAACTCCCCGCGTCCGAGGGCTCCGGCAGTTCGCCGGGGGAAGCGAAACTGAGCGGAAGCGAAGCCAAGGACACCCCCCTGATCACCATCAAGGGCACCATCAACAAGAACAACGCCCTGATCAGCGCGACGCCGACCAAGCCGGTGCAGGTCTGCATCTGGCGCCGCGACGACCTTCCCTGTGCCGACGTGGGCGAGGAAGGTGTTTACGAGGTGAAGGCGCCTTCCAAGCAACGCATTGCGCTTGCGATCAAGGGCGGCGGCCTGTGGCCCACGCTGCGCGCCATCGTCACGGGCGACAAGGACATGGATCTGGGCAACACCCGGGTGGTCAACGAAAAGGGCCTCAAGTCCGTGGCCGACGCCCTCGGCGTCGCCCACGACCCCACCCTCGGCGCGCTCTTTTTCTCGGGCGTAGTCGACGTGAGCGTGAAGCTCGAGCCGGCGAGCGGCACGGTTTTTTACCTCGACCAGGCGGGCAACCTCGAGAAGGGGGCGCGGGCCATCACCATGCGCGGCATCGGTGGCTTCACCGAGGTCCAGCCGGGCGAGGTGCGGTTGCGCTTTGCCCATCCCACCGGCGAATGCGGCTTCCTGCCCGACAACAACATGGGCGGTTGGCCCGATCCGGCAGATCCGGGCGTGGCGATCGTGCCCATCGAGCCGGGCTATCATACCTCGCTGGTCACGATGTACTGCGGTCCTCCGCGCTGACGCAGCTGCAGCGACCGCGTCTACGAAACAGGAGTCACGAGGGGGGCGTCGGCGCTGCCTGAAGCGTGGGCAAGGGCGATCAATGGGTCGTCAAGGTATAGACCCGCGTGGCGCGGTCGCGATCGTCAAAAGCGACGATGAGCAGCGGCAGCTGTTTGATGTCGTCGCTCTCGGCCACGCCGATCTCGTAGTACCAGTCCGACTCTCCGAAGCCCTGCTTGGAGCAGATCTCGATGCGGCAGGCGCGACCGCTGCCGAAGGCCGCCCGCATTTCGCTGCGGCTCATGCCGTCGAGGGCGCCGCGGTCGGCGGCGTCGGCCAGCTGGCGGCTGTGCTGGTCGCGCTGCTCGCGCGTGGTCACCGACGCGCCCATGCTCGTACGCAGATCCTGGCGCACGCCCCGGGCTTGTTCGGCGGTCAAGCTGGCGCCGCAGCCGATGAGCGATGCGGTGACGGCAAAGAGCAGCGGTGTAACTGAGAGACAACGCATCGTTGGCACCTCCATCGGGTCAAGGCAGCCGCCGGGCGAGCGGCTGCGACTGCCCGGCGATGATACCCCAGCCGTCGGCGATCACGTCTCGGCGCCCACCACGTACACAAAGGTTCCGGGGTTTTGTTCCAGCGCGCGCACGCCATGCAGTCCCGGGGGCAGCTCCGGTGTGGTCCAGCGGAACAGCCAGCGGGCGTCGTCGGGGGCCAGATTGACGCAGCCGTGGCTGCGCGTGCGCCCGAAGCGATCGTGCCAGAAGGCCGCATGCAGGGCGAAGCTGCCGTGGAAGTACATGGTCCAGGGCACGTCTTCGATGCTGTAGACCTCGTCGGTGCCGGCCAGACCGTCCATGGTGGTCGAGACGTGCTTGGTGTGGATGCGGAACAGCCCCTGGGGTGTTTCATGCCCCTCTTTGCCGCTGCTAATGAGGGTGGCGAAGACGGGCGTGTCACCCTCGTAGGCCACCAAGACCTGCTCGAGCAGATCCACGTGGATCCAGCGGGCCCCGCGCGGCACCAGCGGTGGGCGGCGACTGCTGCGTGCCACGCGCAGCATGTTGGCCGAGACGAAGCTGCCATCGCGGCTCATGTAATAGGGGCGACCCTCGTGCTCGATGCGGGGACCGGCCAGGGCCGTGCTCGCCATGCGCGGCAGGGGCTGCGTGCGTTCGAGGGCACCGGAGCCGGCGTGGCGCAGCAGGCGCCGGGCTTCGCCGCGATAGCTGAAGGCCATCGGAAGGCTGTGCCGCGCGTCGAGCACCACGCCGGGGGCCGCCGGCGCCGTGACCGCCTCGAGGGCGGCGCTGTCCACGAAGGCGCCGCGCACGGTGCGCGCCATGGGTGAGCCGGCCACCGCGCGGGTCTCCTCGGGGTCGGGCTGTTGCCCGTCGAGGCTGACGTAGAAGCCCGGCTGCATCACCATGCGCACGTAGTCGGGGAAGCGCTCGTCGAGGGCGTCGGGGTCGGGCGGCTCGAGCGGCTCTTCGCCTTCGGCGGGCTCGTCTGTCCCGCTGGTCGGCGGCTGGGGCGCGGGCGTGGTGGCCACGGCCTCGGAGCGCTCGGTTTCGGCGTCCGCCTCTTCGCGGATCTGCACGGCCAGGGCCAGCGCCTGCTGCTGCTCGGCCGGCGTCGGCGGGCGCCAGAACTGCAGCACATCGCGGCGGTGGGTCTTGGCATAGCGATAGGGCAGGGTATCGAGGGCGGTGGCCGGAGCGGGCGCCGGCTCGAAGCTCTGGGGCTCGTCGCCGAGGGCGAAGCCCTCTCCGCGGCACACGAAGCCTCCCCCGGGCAACGTAAACCAGCCGCGGTGGCAGCCGCTGCCGGCACTCAAGGCGCTGGCGCGAAAACGCTGGCCCCGTCGCATGTAGCCGAGCACCTCGGCATCGCGTTCGGGGCGCTCATAAACAGGCGACAGCACCTGGTAGGCCACGCCGTGCTTGGGGAAGCGCTTGGCGAAGCCGCTGCGAAGCACGCTTTCGTGGGCCAGGGCCTCCGACAGGGCGTCGGGCGGCGGCGGCAGCGGGGGCGCCGGGGCGGGCACTGCGGGCAGCGGTCGGGTGGGGGCTGCCACAGGGGCCATGGGCGGTGGCGCGGGCGAGCTGGTGGTCAGCGCAAGCGCCGGCACCCGGGCGGGCACATCGCTGCGTCCCCCACCGCAGGTGAGGGTGAACAGGGCCAGCAGACTCAAAACGCGCATCGGCACCCCTGCAATCTCCACCAGCGTCCCTGCGGCGCCAAAAAAAGCGCGGGCGCTCCGACCCGGGTCCCCGCCCGCTGCCGGGCCGATGGTAGGAAGCCCGCGTGATCCCCGTCGACGACCCTCTCGTGCTCGGCACCGATCCCCGCATCGAGGCCCTGCTGTGCAGCTACCGGCGCTATCTCGGGCAACCCCTGTGCGCGGCCACCGAACTCTTCGAGGCACCCTTCGTGGTGCTCGCCCACGGTCTCGAGACGCCGCCCCTGCTCTTCTACGGCAACCGCGCAGCGCTCGAGCTGTGGGAGATGGATTGGGCGAGCTTCACCGCCATGCCCTCCCACCGCACCGCCGAGCCCGACCTGCGCGAGGCCCGCGCCCGTCTGCTCTCCGAGGTGGAGCGCCGCGGCTTCAGCACCGGCTACAGCGGCGTGCGCCTTTCCAGCAGCGGCCGGCGCTTCGAGATTCGAGGCGCAACGGTCTGGAATGTTTTGGGTTTGAACGGAAAACGTATCGGCCAGGCAGCTGCTTTCAGCGACTTCATGGCGCTGCCAGGGGCGCCCTGAGCCGCGGTCGCTGCCGCTACTGGGGACGCTGGGAGGGGCAGCCGAGCACCACGTCGACGCGCGCGCGCGGATCGACCTTGACGGTGTTGCAGCTATGCCCGCACAGGCGGATGGTTTTGTTGTCGTCGGCGTACTGCCAACCGTTGGCTCCGGCGTCGCAGGGCAGGCTGTCGTCCCGGCCGATCACGCGGAGGGTCGACCCGCTGCCCGGCGAGTACACGACATTGACCAAGCCCAGGTCGACCTCTCCTCCCTTGGGTTTGGGCATCGACAGCTCACAGGTGAGGGCGCGGCCGGCGATTTCGACCAGTGCGCTTTCGAGGGCGGTTGCGAAATCCTCTTCCGTGGTCATGTCGAAGTGGCAGTTGCCCGCCTCCGGGTCGCAGCCGTCCAGGGCGGTTTCTCCCGCGCTCGCCATGCGAGAGAGCACGGTCCGGGCGCCCTCGCTCCCCGGGGCGCCGATGACGAAGGTGCGGATGTTGACGCCGGCGCCCGACGCCTTGGGGATCTCCTCGTCGAGCAGCAGGTCCGTGCACGCGCTGGCGTTGCCGCAGTGGGCGGGATCGCTGCAGCTGTCGCTCTGCTCGCCGTCGGTGAGCACCACGACGAACTTCTTGCCCCTGATGCGACCCTCCAGCGCCTCGCTGTGCATGTGGCGATAGGCCAGGATGGTCGCGCCCACCAGGGGTGTGGCCCCGGCCGGTTCGACGTTGTCGAGGCTGGCCAAGATCGCGCTGCGCTGGGCGTCGCTCAGGGGCCGGATCGGTACGCTGGGCTGCTCGTGCACGCCGCAGGCGTCGTCGTTGCTGAAGTAGCTGACGCCCACACTGGTCGCCGAGCGCAGGGCACCGATGGCGCGTGTCAGGGCGCCGCGCGTGATCTCCCACTTGGTCGCGATGGTGGCGTCCACCCGCTGCGGGTTGGTTTCGCAGTCGGCGCTGGCGGTCGTCGGCGGGGGGTTGCAGGCCATGGAGGCGCTGCGGTCGAGCACGAACAGCAGGTTGGCGCTGACGAGGGGCGAGTAGTAGCTGTCGCCCTCGCACTCGGAGCCGAAAATCGCGTCCACGTTGAGCTTCCGGAACCCATCGGGTCCAGCCGCCGAGTCACCCGCGTCCAGCGGCTGCGGAGTCTCCCCCGGCGCCGCGCCCGGGGCGGAGGACTGGGTGTCGGCTGGATCCCGCCGCGGTGGTGGCGTCAGGCAGCCGGCCACGATCGCCAGCGCCAGCGCCAGGCGGCTCAGGGCGTCCAAACCGATCGGCGGTCTAGAACAGGTCGGTGGCGATCGCTTCATGGCGTGGCGTTTACCCGGAAGTCTCCAACGCAGCTCTCGCCCACGTTGTTGGTCATCGACCAGTCGCCGTCGATGGTCAGGGCCTGGTCGTCGAAGTTGCCGTTCAGCGTGGTTTCGAACGTTCGAGAGATCTCCGGCGTGGTGCCGTCGACCGCGGGAACGGCGGTGTAGACCACAGCGGTTCCTGCGGTCGTCTCGGCGGTGAAGCGCTGGCTGAGGCAGTCGAGTTCACCGATCATCCCGGCGCTGAACTTGCCGGTCCATCCGGGGATGAAGGTGGTCTGCGGGCTGTCGCTGACCGCGCCTTCGGCGATTTCGAGCCGCTGCTGCTCCGCCGAGCCCGTCAGCGTGAAAACGATGGTGCCAACCAGCGTCACGGGCGGGAAGAGAAACTCGATCGCGCAGTTGAAGCTGCCGGCGTAGACTCCCTGCTTGCAGGTGCCCTGGCCGGGCAGGGTTTGCTTCCACTCGAAGCGCACGCTCGGATCCAGGCTTTCTTCGAGCACTGGCAGGCCGCCATCCAGGGCCTGGGCAAAATCAGCGCTTCCCCCGTCCCCGCCAGCCCGCGCGCCTCCCGATCCGCGCACCATCGGGGTGGCTGAGGCTCCGTCAGAGCTTCCCAGGTCGGGCTGCGGCAAGCTGGAAAAAATAGAATGGCTGGAGCCGTCGCAAGCGATGGCGCCGACTGCGAAGCCCACCCACACGAGCCACCTGACCCGAGCTACTTCGAGGCGCCGTTGCGGTGCGCTGGGCCCGCTAAACCCGCGAAGTCGCGGTGGTTTCAAACCGATCGGCGCTCTAGCCAACACCACACCTAAAGTAGCCCATGGCGACCCCGAATTCCGCACAGGTACGCAGAATTCCGCAGCTTTTCGGGCTTGCTTTTCTTTTCGCGAGGGCTGAAACCTGAGCCGTTTTGCAGTGCTTCCCACACTACCTGAAGCGAGGAAAAACGCGGGGAACGCGTTTCATGTTGTGATGGCAAGGCCGGAGCTTCGAGTTGTGACACCCGGAGCCGCGGGCCCCGTAGGGCAGGCGGACGAGGAGCTGATCCTCTCCGACGAAGCGCTGTTTCGTCGCTTTGCACCCTACGTGGCCCGCATCGGCCTGCGCCTTTTGGGGCGCGAGGCGGATGTGGACGACCTGATACAAGAAGTCTTCCTGGCCGCCTTCAAGCAAAAGCACCAGGTGCGCGACCCCGGTGCGTTCAAGAGCTGGCTCGCCATCATCGCCGTGCGCACGGCCCGCAGGCAGCTGCGTCGGCGCCGTGTGCGCGCCTTTGTCGGCCTCGACACCGTGGCTCCGAGCGTGGAGCTGGCCGACCCCCGCATCTCGCCCGAGCGCAAGGCCCTTCTGGCCCGCGTCTACCAGGTGCTCGACAAGATTCCCGTGGAGCAGCGACTGGCCTGGTCGCTGCGCCACATCGAAGGTGAAAAGCTGGATGTCGTCGCGAGCCGCTGTGGCTGCTCGTTGGCGACCGCGAAGCGCCGCATCGCTGCGGCACACGCGCGACTCCAGGCGGAGATGGATGATGGATAGGCTCGCACAGGAGCTCGAAGAGGTCCGCGACCGGATCGAGCCGCGCTGGGACGAGGAGCGCAGCGCACGCCTTTACGCAGGCGTGGGCCAGCTGCGTCGCCGTCGCGCCGCAGCGCGTGTCGGCATGGGCGCGGGCGCGGTGACGGTGGCGGCGCTCGCCCTCGTGGTCCTCGGCGGTCGCCCCGGCGGCGGTCCCCTGGTCGCGGTGCAGTCGGCACCCGCCGGCCGCGCACCGGCGACGACCGACGCCACGGCCGTGGCGCCCGGCGACACCATCGGCGGCGGCCACAGGGTCCGCCTGGCCGACGGCTCGACCAGCAGCCTGGTCGGACAGCAGAGCGAACTCGAGATCATGCACAACACGCCGATGCGCGTGGCCATGCGCCTGCTTCGGGGCCAGGCGCACTTCGATGTGGTGCCCAACCGCGAGCGCAGCTTCACGGTGGAAGTGGGCTCGTATCAGGTGGTCGTGCTGGGCACGGTCTTCGATGTGCAGCGCAGCGCCGAGGAGGTGCGGGTGCACGTCTCGCGCGGCAAGGTCCGCGTCTACGGTCCCCAGGGCGCCCACGACGTTCCGGCCGGCGACACCCTGCGCTTGTCGCTGGAGATTGCCGAGCCGGCTGCGGCCCTGCCCGTCGAGTTGCCGAGCATGGAGGAGGTCGAGGCCCCCGCCGCGCGTCCCAAGGCGCGGCGCGGCGTGCGCAAGGCCGCTGACAAGCAGCCCGAGTGGCGCAGCCTGAGCCAGGGTGGCGATTATGAAGCAGCCTTTGCCTCGCTGCAGCGCGGCGTGAAGGTGGAAAACGATCCGGCGGCGTTGATGGACGCGGCCGACGCAGCGCGCCTCAGTGGTCACCCCAGAAGTGCCGTGCAGTACCTGGACCGCGTGATCGGTGGTCATCGCCAGAGCCCGGTGGCTCCGCTGGCGGCTTTCACCCTGGGCCGGGTCTACCTGGACCGCCTGGGCGAGCCCCATCGTGCTGCCGAGGTCTTCGCGCTGGCGCGGGCCCTTTCCCCGCACGGCTCGCTGGCCCAGGACGCCCTGGCCCGCGAGGTCGAAGCGCTATCGAAGGGCGGCGACTCCCATCGGGCCTACACCCGCGCCCAGGAATACCTGCGGCTTTATCCCAGGGGGCGCCGCGTCCGCGCGGTGCAGCTCTACGGTGGTCTGACGCAGTAGACCCGGACTTTGTGGGGGGCGCTTGCGGCTGTACCCTGCGGGCGGGTGCGACTCTTGATGCGGCGTTGGTCGATCGCGGTGCTGGTGGCTGCCGGCTTGCTGCTGGTGCCGGCTGCGAACGCTGCGGCGGATACGGGGAGCGTGCTGCCGGTGACCACGCGGGTCGATCCCTGCGTGCCGGTCGACCTGGCGCAGTTCAACCGCCTGTTGCAGATCGAGCTGCGTACCTCGGCCGCCCAGGGCGCCGCCACGCCGACGCTCACCGAAGTCAGCGTCAGCTGTGGACCGGCCGGCATCATGCTGCAGCTGCAGGACGGGCTGACGCGCAAATCGATGGCGCGCGTGTTGCCGGCCGAGTCCTTTCGGGACGCCTCCAGCACGCGGCTATTGGCGCTGGCGGTGGCCGAGTTCGTGGTGGCCAGCTGGGTCGAGCTAACGCTGCAGCCGGAGCCGGCGGTGGAGCCGGTGGGACCGCGCCCACCGCCCCAGGCGCGGCAGGCTGTCGAGCAGCGCATGCGCGAGCAGGTCGCGAGTCCCGAGCCCCCCAGCGGCAACCTCAGCCTGACCAGCGGCGTGCAGCTGTGGTCCGAGCACAATGCCATTCCCCTGGGACTGGGCCTGCGCATCCTGCAGCGCCCGCTGCCGGAGCTGGCCTGGACCGTGAGCGCCGACCTGGCCCTGGGGCGTGCTCGCGTGGATCTGGGACAGGTGGAGGTCGGCACCGGCTCCCTGGGGGCGGCGCTGGCCTATGTCATGCCCACCGAGCATGCCGTCTTTTACATCGGCCCGGGCGCGCGCCTCGGCCTGACCCGCATGCAAGGTTCACCCGACGAACCGCAGCACGCCATCGGCGAGAACTTCTCGGCCCCCTTTGGAGGTCCAGTGCTGTTCGGGCGCGCCGAGTTCTGGGTCACCGAGGCCCTGCGGCTGGCCGTCGACCTGGAGGGCGGAATCGTCACGCTGCCGGCCCGCGCCCAAGCCGACGGCATGGCGGTGCTGGCCCTGGATGGCCCCTGGCTGTGCACGGCGCTGGCCTTGGGTATCGCATTTTAGACATCAGCCGGGCCTCGGCGTAGCTTCCATGATTCGCAAATTCTACGGGCTGGCGGGAACCCATGTGCCCCGTGATACGATCACCGGATGCAAATTTCGGCTTCCGGTACCACCCGCTGCGCGCTCGCGCTGATCTCCCTGGCCCTCATTGTGACCGCCTGTGGCGACGACGACGACGGCAGCGGCGGCGGTGGCAACGGGCCGACGGGGCCTGGTGGCCGAGGCGCTCTCGAAGACTCGACCGGACAGGCCTGCGTCGTCCCTGGCGACTGCTATCCCGACGTCGACCACGCCGACCTTTCCGGCTCTGCCATCTGCCTCGACCGCGTCCGCGACGGCTACTGCACCCACCTCTGCGGCAGCGACTCCGACTGCTGCGCGGTGGAGGGCGAGTGCCAAAACGACCTCCGGCACGTCTGCTCGCCCTTTGAATCGACCGACGTGATGCAGTGCTTCCTCAGCTGCGAGGACGTTGACCTGCGGGCGCCGGCCGACGATCCCGACGCGCCCAACGACGAGCAGAGCTTCTGCCAGCGCGAGGCCAACACCGACTTCATCTGCCGCAGCTCCGGCGGCGGTCGTGAAAACCGCAAGATCTGCGTGCCCGGCGACTGCGGCGTCGGTGCCCACTGTTGGGACGACGCCGACTGCGACCCCGACCTCGAGTGCCTGACCGACTACCACGGGGGCTACTGCGGTCGCGCCGACTGCACCGGCAACGCCGACTGCCCCCAGAACTCGGTCTGCGCCGACCTCGGCAATCGCAACGTCTGCGTCAAGACCTGCACCGACGGCTGGGAGTGCACCTTCTGCCGCCACCGGGATGCATGGGTCGATTGTCGCAACGACGTGGAGCTGGTCGAGGCCAGCGGCGTGTCGGTCTGCGTGCCGGAGTGAGACGCCGGCCTGTGACCTTCAGGAGCCGAAGGTCACCACCGAGCGAATCGACTTGCCCTCGTGCATCAAATCGAAGGCGCTGTTGATCTCGGCCAGCGGCATCGTGTGGGTGATCAGATCATCGATATTGATCTTTCCGTCCATGTACCAGTCGACGATGCGCGGCACATCGCGCCGGCCCTTGGCGCCGCCGAAGGCCGTGCCCTTCCAGACGCGACCGGTGACCAGCTGAAACGGCCGCGTCGAAATCTCCTGCCCGGCGCCTGCGACCCCGATGATCACGCTCACGCCCCAGCCCTTGTGGCAGCACTCCAGGGCCGCGCGCATCACATCCACATTGCCGATGCATTCGAAGCTGTAGTCGGCGCCACCGCCTGTCAGCTCCACCAGATGGGGCACCAGGTCGTCGCCCACGTCCTTGGGATTGACGAAGTCGGTGATGCCGAAGCGCTCGGCCAGGGCGCGCTTTTCGGGATTGACGTCCACGCCCACGATGCGGTCGGCCCCTGAAAGCCGCGCGCCCTGCACCACATTCAGCCCGATGCCCCCGAGCCCGAAGACCACCACATTGGCGCCGGGCTCGACCTTGGCGGTGTTGATGACCGCGCCGATGCCGGTCGTCACGCCACAGCCGATGTAGCAAATCTTGTCGAAGGGCGCGTCCTTGCGAACCTTGGCCAGGGCGATCTCGGGCACCACCGTGTAGTTGGAAAAGGTGCTGGTTCCCATGTAGTGCAGCACCTTCTCGCCGCCGAGGGTAAAGCGGCTGCTGCCATCGGGCATCAGCCCTTGCCCCTGCGTCGAGCGCACTGCCTGACAAAGATTGGTCTTCTCCGACAAGCAATAATCGCACTGCCGACACTCGGGCACATACAGCGGAATCACGTGATCGCCCACGCAGAGGCTCTGCACCCCGGGTCCAGTCTCGACCACCACGCCGGCGCCCTCATGGCCGAGAATGGCGGGAAAGAGGCCCTCGGGATCGTCGCCGGAAAGCGTGAAGGCATCGGTGTGGCAGACCCCGGTCGCGCGGATCTCCACCAGCACCTCACCGGCGCGCGGTCCTTCAACATCGACCTCCTCGATCACCAGCGGCTTGGCGGCGCCCACTGCGATGGCTGCTTTTGATTTCATGGCTTGGTGCCTTCCATGGGGGACTACTGGGTTGGGTGGGGGAGGGTAACACGGGCCCGGTGGCCCTCGAGATGCATCTCGCGCGGTCACTTTGCGTCATAAGAAAACCCCGGGCTGCCCACTCAAGCAATGAAAGCCGATTTCGGGAGGGAGTCTGGTGTTCGCCAGGCGCCTCCTTTCGGGCTCGGTTGGCCGAATTGGATCGCAGCCGTCGGGAGACACGGGCGCAGCAAGCCCGAACACCGGGCGGCAACCTCAACACGAGCGGCAAAGGGTCGATAGCAGGGGAGTTTGCGAAGGCGGTGGCGGCGCCGTGGCACAGGGAGGCCCGGCGTGACGCTGGTGTTTGCGGGGGCCCGCCCTCTTCGACGCTTTGGTGCAACAGCAACGGGAAACGAACATGAATCGCCTTTATTTCAACCGAACTCGATACGATCGACTGGCCCTGGCCTTGGTTGTCGGCGCCCTCAGCTTTGCCGGCTGTGCTGGCGAAGATGGCATCGCGGGAGCAGTCGGACCCGCCGGCGCCGACGGCAAAGATGGCGCCGATGGCGCTGATGGCGCTGATGGCAAAGACGGCAACGATGGTGACACGGGGGCCGCCGGGCCCGCTGGGGCCGACGGCGGCGACGGCGCAACCGGGGCGACCGGAGTCGTTGGTCCCGACGGCACCGACGGCATGGACGCCGTGTTGGGGCCTGTCGTGCTTCTGAACGGGCGAACCTACGGCTGGCTCGACGACAACCGCGCCGCCATCAACGCCATGATCACAGACCTGGGCAGCAGCAGCCCCGACTACGACCCCGAGTTTCGTCCGGTCGCCGTTTTCGACTGGGATAACACCGTGATCAAGAACGACATTGGTGACCAGACCATGGCCTACCTGATCGAGAACGACAAAGTGCTGCAGCCGCCGGGCAAGGACTGGGCCGTGACCAATGAAAACCTCACGGCCGAGGCCAAGGCATCGCTCAATGCTGCTTGCGACGACCTCGCCGCCGAAGGCGAGCCGCTGCCAACCAGCGGCGACGCCGACTGTGCAGCCGCCATTTTCAGCATCTACTACGACGGCGTGGTGGCCGGAAGCGACCAGGCTGCCTGGCAAAACGGCAAGACCTACACCATCAACCAGCCCTACGCCTGGGTTGCCCAGCTGCTCTCGGGCTACAGCCCCGCAAGCGTGCGACAATTCGCCAACGCGGCCTTCGACCGCGCGCTCAGCGAGCCGGAAGGTGCCACCAAGACCGTCGGCGGCATCAGCATGGCCGCCTACATTCGTGTCTACGAGCCGATGGCGGACCTGGCAGCGGCCCTGCAGCGCAACGGCTTCGACGTCTGGGTGGTCACGGCATCGCCCCAGAACGTGGTGGACGGAATCGCCAACGAGGTTGGGGTCGACGCCGACCACGTCATTGGTATCCGCAACGTGCTCGAGGGCGGCTTGCTCACCTACGGCTTCCAGGGTTGCGGCACCGTCGCCGACGACAACAGGACCATGATTACCTTCGACCGCGGCAAGCGCTGCTGGATCAACAAGGTCATCTTCGGTCTGGACGCGGCCGACCAGGAGGCTCAAGCCGCCGACCCGGCAAACCGCCCCGTCTTCGTGGCCGGTGATTCAGACACCGACATCGCCATGCTCAAGGATGCCACGCACCTGAAGCTCGTGATCAACCGCAACAAGACCGAAGCCATGTGCAACGCCTACGCGAACTACGACAGCAAGTGGTTCGTGCAGCCCATGTTCATCGAGCCCAAGGCCCAGCGCACCGCCGGCTACGCCTGCAGCACCGCAACCGACCACGAAGGCAACGCCATCGTCGACGAAGCGGGCGCCAGCATCGCCGACCAGGACGACAGCGTGTACGCACTGCCGTAGCGCATCGAGCTCAAACGCCGGGGAACGCAAAGATGCGGCTCCCACGTTCGCACGCGTCGTAGAGCGGCGACCGGTTTGAAAACGCTGCAAATTCGCGAGGGAGAGCGGGTTCAGCGTGCCGTTACGGTGCCGCAGTCGTAGCCCGAGCTACTTCAAGGTGCCGTGGCGGTGCGCTGGGCCCGTTAAACCTGCGAAGTAATGGTGGTTTCAAACCGGTCGCCGCTCCAGGGGAGGGGGTGTGAACGTGGGAGTTCTTGCGTTGTCGGTGGCGCGACGCGGGCGCGCGAGGCGTGGTAGCAATTGCGGGCATGAAGGTGCTTCCACCATCGCTCGCATTTCTCGCAGCCGTGCTCTGCGGCTGCATGACACCGGTCGTGCCCCACGTCGTCCATGGGCCGCAGCACGCGGCCGAGCCTCCGCCGTCCCACGCCGGGCATGGTCACGGGCATGGTCACGGGCATGGTCACGGGCATGGTCACGGGCAGGATCATGGCCAGGGCCAGGATCACGGCCAGGGCCAGGGCCAGGATCGCGGCCAGGCCGACCCCCACGCCTACGCCCCCCAGGGCCACGGTGATCACCGCTTCGACGACGCCGAAGCCTGGGCCAAACGCTTCGAGGATCCGAGCCGCGACGCATGGCAGCGGCCCGAGATTGTAATCGCTGCGCTTTCCCTGCGGCCCGACAGTGTCGTGGCCGACATCGGCTCGGCCAGCGGCTACTTCCCCGTGCGCATCGCGCCGCAGGTGCCCAAGGGGCGCGTCTGGGGCATCGACATCGAGCCGGCCATGGTGCGTTACTTGAACGGGCGCGCCCGCCGTGAAGGCCTGGCAAACCTCTTCAGCGTGCTCGGAACGCCTGCCGATGCGCTGCTGCCCGAGCCCGTCGACGCCGTACTCGTCGTCAACACCTACCACCACATCGAAGACCGCGGCGCCTACTTCCAGCGCCTGGCCGCCTCGCTCGCGCCCGGCGGCCGGCTCGTGATCGTGGATTTCAAGTTGGGCGAGCTGCCCGTGGGACCGCCCGACGCGATGAAGATCGCGCCGGAGGTGATCGAACGCGAGTTGACTGCAGTTGGCTATAAGCTCATCGCCCGGGATGATGACAGCTTGCCGTATCAGCACCTGCTGGTTTTTGGGCGCTGAAGGGCCTCGATGAGCACCTGGGCGCTATCTGCGAAGGCATGACGGACCTTCTGCTGCTCGATGCCGCTGCTACGCCGCACGTTGCGAAGACATGGAGATTCGAAATGCCCTACGGACAGGCGGGCGAGACCTCTTTCACGAAGCGTCGGCGGATACCGCCTGGAGCCTCACCCTCGCCGAGGTCCTCGAACTCGAGCGACCGCAGCAGCTTCGATGATGCATCGTTGTCGAGGTGAGTCGCAGCATGGACCTGCTGGGTTTCAAGCTGAGCGGATGCGTACGCGAGCACGAGGCGCAGGGCTTCGGAGGCCACTCCACTGCGCCGCAGCTCCTGGAGCACGGCGTAGCTGAGGGCTGCCGTGACCGCGTGCGGCCGATGAAGCGCGATGAAGCCGGCGAACTGACCGGCCTGCTCGATGGTCCAGTACGCGGCCCGGCCCTGTTCCCAGGCGCGCCGGTTTGCCTCGAGCTTTCTTGGCACAGCAGAAAGAGATATCTCGACGTCCGTGATGAACCTCGCTTCAGTCGGATGGGTGAGCCGTCGAGCGTAGCCATCGGTGTCGCCCGATCGCATCTCCCGCAAGGACACCCGCCCGCTCCCCAGAGTCGGCAGAACCGGCAGCCCATCGGTGAGCCACACGCGGCGGCCGGGCACGAACCAGCCCAGGTCTGCAGGCACACGGAGCTCGAGTTGACTGGGAGATATGGAAGAAACGGAAGGCGCCGAAGTGCCGTGGTGTTCGATATTTCTGCTTTAGGGCTCGCGAAAGAATAACTTCCCCCCTTTGGTGCGTGACGGCGGAGTGCGATCGGGACGGCGCCCGGAAAAGAATCCGCAGTCGTACCCGAGGTACATCGAGGAATTCTTCGAGGACGCACGGCCTGAGCGTGCCCGCCGGTGCGTGCCAAAGGGGGAAGTTATTCTTTCGCGAGCCCTTAGGGCCCGTGCAAAAACAACTTGACGTTTTCTGCGAATAGGATCTTTGTGCGTGGATGCAGAAGACGAAATCTTCGATCCGCCGCCAGTATAGGCAGTTGCAGGGTTCACTCGACGAGCGTGGT